>VOFK01000570.1_pt1 | contig 217557 bp, 199 predicted proteins | sample 5384121 | NCBI WGS metagenome assembly VOFK01 (sample SAMN12384730, study PRJNA508395) | human gut metagenome | isolation source: healthy gut J | host: Homo sapiens | reverse complement strand
TTCAGTTACGTATTGCTTTCGTGACCACAAGGTTTATCTGCCTGCGCTCGATGGCTTTCAACATCCGTTTCAGGTCGGGGCGCTCCATGTTCAGCCCCGTGTAGCCATCATCCTGATAGACTGCAACAACCTCCCATCCCTGCTTCTCGCAGTAGGTTTCCAGCATAGCCCGCTGGTTTGCGATACTGGCGCTCTCCCCGTCAAGGTCATCGTCCTTGGAAAGCCTGCAATAGATAGCCGCCCGGAAGCTGCCCGCCAGTATTGCGTCCATGTCTGTATATTCCATTCCGTTCATCATAACCGTTTACCCGCACAATCCAGACGGAACACGGTCACTCTGAACCTTGTCTTTATTATACTCTAAATCTTGCTTTTTCACAAGATATTCTTTATCATTTCTCTGGCTGTATTTCTGTGCAATCAGGCTCACGAAAACGTCCGTAGCGTCCAGTTCGCCGTCAAATACCGTTGTGACATGGATTTCAGTTTTGTTTTTTGCCATAGGCAGTTACCTCCATAAATGAAATAAGCCAGACAGGAGAGGGTCGGCAACGAAGTCCGGCAACGGGCTTCAAAAAACCTCGAAAACAATCTCTGTCTGGCGGTTTGGTTATTATTACTTTTTCTTTTATTTTTCTGTTGCTTTGGTTGTCAGAGGGGAGAAAAGCCCGCAGTTACGGGCTTTTTCCCGGCAACCGGCTCGGCAACGGGATAGCAACGGGGTCGGCAACCGGCTGTGGTTTTCCCGGATTTTTTCAGAAGGGAAGTTCCATCTGCTCCGTGACTTCCACAAATCCGTCCGTCGTTTTTTCACGCCCGTTGTCAGCGCCCGTTGCCGGGGCTTCCCGTTCCCAGCCCTTTTGCCTGCCGTATCCCTCAAATATCCGGGGATTGGAGAAATACCTCCATCCCGTGATACAGTGGTTCATGATGTCGTTGACTTCCCGGATTTCCCATTGCTTCGGCTCGTCAAAGGGATGGTTCAGGGCTTCCTTGAAAAGCTGCTTGGAGCATACGGCGCTGCCGGTGTAGCGGTCAAGGTACGCCTGTATCATCCCGGCCTTGGTGTCCTCCGGCATGAAATCCCGCTGGTGTTCTTTGAGGTACTGTATCATTTCGGGTGTAAAAGACAGCTTAAAATCGCCGCTTTTGTAGGTTGTCATGGCTTCCGCCCATACCTGTTCGATATAGGCTCTGGAAGCGGCTTCATCGTCCAAAATGTGTACCTCGGCCTGTCCGGGGTAGACCATGACCGGCAGGAAGCGCCGGTTCCCGGAACGGTCAAGGGGCAGGAAGTCCAGCGCATTGGAAGTCCCGCCGAACACGCATTGCCGCAGCCTGTCCTCCGGGTGGGTTTCGTAGGGGATTTTATAGACCTCCTTCTGGCGGCTTAAAAATGACTTGATTTCCTCTATGCTCCTGGCGTTGGCGGTGGCAATCATCTCCGACATTTCAATTATCCAGTGGCCTTGTAACTTCCGGTACACGTTATCATCGTCCAGCTTCCGCAAATCATCGGAAAACCACTCGTCTTTTACAGCCAGCAGCCGGAAGAAGGTGGATTTCCCGGCTCCCTGGCCGCCTACCAGACAGAGCATGACCTCAAACTTACAGCCGGGGCAGAAAGCCCGGTGGATGGCTCCCAGCAGGAACAGCCGCAGGGAATGGTAAGTGAAGTTGTCCGTGTCGGCTCCCAGAAAGTGCCGCAGGCAGTAGCGGATACGCTCTTTCCCGTCCCAGACAAGGCCGTTCAGGTAGTCCCGGATGGGATGGTAGCTGTTGGCGTCTGCGGCCAGATCGGCGGCGTCTGCTATCTTTTTCTCGCTTGTCAGGCCGTAGGTATCTTCCAGATACAGCCGGATATATTTCATGTCCGTGTCGGTCATGGCCTTGCTGCCGGTTCTGCGTTTCCTGCCGATGGGCTTTAGAAGGTCAATGCGCTCGGTCAGGAGATTTTTCGCAACCGCCCCGGAAAGGACGGGGTCATACTGGAACACGGTCAGGCAGTTGTGGATACTGTTCCGCACGCCGCCTTTCTCGGTGCCCTCCAGCATGGCTTTTACTTCCTCAACGCTCCGGGGCGGGGGTGCGGCTTCGATGGTGTCCGTCACGGCCTGCCGCAGTTCGGGCGGCAAGGTCTGCCATTCTCCGCTCAAGGTTCCTCACTTCCTTTCCGTAGCTGGCAATCAGGGCAGCCCGTTCCCCTATGTCGGAGAACAGCAGCACATCCAGCAGATATTCCACATGGGATTGTTTCTGCAAGGCTTCCACGAAAAGCGGGTGCCATTCCTCGTCCGACGTCTTGGGGGCATAGTCCCGCTTCCAGCGGCGCAGCAGATTGTGATAGTCGGACAGTACCCGGAAACAATATCGCTCCATACGCTTGAATTGCTGTTCCGGGCTTTCCTGACGGGGATTTCGCTTCGGGCGGCTCCTGCCGGGTGGCTCCTTATCCTCATAGGGGATGGAGAAGTCCTGCGCCAGCATGAGGGCGGCTTCCTTGGGGCTGACGTTTTCCAGACGGGAAACAAAGTCAATCACATCCCCGTCTGCCTGACAACCGAAGCAATGGAAGCGCCGGTCAATCTTCATGCTGGGGTTTTTATCGTCATGGAAGGGGCAGACGCACATCCCGTTTCTTCCTACCCGGATACCGTAATGCTCGGCGGCCTGCCGGGTGGTAACAGACTGCTTCACGGCTTCAAATACGTTCAATAGGCAAATCCTCCTGAAAATAGAAAAAGCGCCTGTCATTCTCACGGGGAAAATGGCAAGCGCCTGATTGGTTAAAGTTCCATATCCTGTTTTTGCTGGCGGCGGGGCTGCTGGCGTTTCTCTGCCTGTTCCTCCCGGATACGCTGCTCTCGTCCTTTGACCGCCTGCTGGATGGACGGTTTTTTTCCCGGCTCTGCGGTCTGTCGGTACTGCTCGGATGGCAAAACCTGATTGAGCCAGTGGCGCACATCCCGCAAAATCTTTACATCCTCCTGTACGGCAGTCAGCGCTTCCGTCTTGGAAGCGATATTCTCTGAAAGCTGTGCCTGTTCCCCGGCCAGCTTCTTTGTGCTGTACTTCGCCCCATCAAGGTGAACCTTGAAATACCGCAGGGCAGCGTTGTAGGCGTCCAGTTCCTCCTTATGGTCGGCGGCATATTTCTCCTTGGGTTTCTTCCAGCGGATAGCGGCATATTTCGCATGAACCGGCTTGTTTGCTTCAAAGTTCCCGATATGGAAAAGCAGCCGGTCAATCTCTTTCACACGTTTCTCCATCGGCTTGATTTCCTCACGGATGGAAACGGCCTGTGCGCTGGCTTCATCCAGATAAGCGTCAAGGCTCTCCACGGTGGAAATCTCTTTCTGTCGCAGGAAGTCAAGGGCTTCCATGACCTTGTTAAAATCGCCCACGGTTCCCTTTAGCTTCCCCTTGGAAGTCCAGCCGGTGCGTTCCTCGCTCCGCTTATCCAGATACCGGGAAAGCAGTTCGGGGATAGTCGGCTCCTTTGCCTGTTCCAGTGCTTCCATCATCGCCGCCTTTTTCTCTTTCAGGCCGGACAGCCAGCCCTTTAAGCTGCGTACCATCTGCCGGATAGACTGCATGAGGGAATTGGCGGCTTTGATGTCCCTGTTCAGGTTGCCGATGTTGGTCTGTATGCCTTTCTTCTCCAACTGGCTGACCGCTGGCCCCATGTGGACGGTGGGGATTTTATCAATCCCCTGTCGGGCATAGGAGCGAAGGTCAAGGCGTTCCGGTCTTCCGATGGCTTCCAGATAGCGGTTCGCCGTATCAGCCCAGCCCTGCCGCCATATCTCGGCGTACTTCTGGTCGTTCCAGTCCACGGTGTCCTCCTTGTGGCTTTTCCATCTGCCGGACGCAAGCCGGATACGCTCGCCGTTCTCGTCAAGGTCGTAGACCTTCCGGCTCTTGGGAAGCCATTTCCCCGTTTCGTCCATCGCTCGCATGGTTAGAAGGATGTGGGCGTGGGGATTTCCGTCCCCCTTGTCATGGATGGCAAAGTCGGCAATCATGCCCTTGGAAACAAAAAACTCCCGGCAGTAGTCCCGGATAAGGTCGGCGTACTGTTCTGGGGGAAGTTCCCTCGGAATGGCAAGCACGAACCTCCGGGCAAGCTGGGAGTTCCATTGTTTCTCAATCGCTTCGGCGGCGTTCCACAAGGTATTCCGGTCTGCGTACTCCGGCGGGGCATGGGGCGGCAGCATGATTTCGGTGTGGACGATTTCGCTTTTATGGGAATAATATTTCTGCTTCTGGTCGTATTCGGAAAACAGCCGTTCCCCGCTCTGGTAGGCGGCAGACGCAACGGCTGACTGGCGCTTGCTTCGCTGGATGATTTTCACATCAAAGTGCGGGCATGGCAAGTAGTGTCCTCCTTTCTCCCGGCGTCCGGGCATAAAAAGAGCAGGGAACCTGTTTCAAGATTTCCTGCTCGGTGGTGCCGCCGGTGGGCGGCTGGTATTCAGTTTTGATAGTTCAGGTCAGGGTGGCCCGATAAATTAGGATTTATCGCACTCCTGTCAGGATAAAATTCATTAACTGTTCTACATCATCAAAATCATCATAATCTCCGTTTATGCCATTTCTGTGATACACAATCCCGTTTTTCTCATTTCTCTCTAAACAGTCCAAAAGCTTTTCTTCTCCATACTTTTTTGCAAATAAGGTAAATGCGTACGGTTTGATTTTGCTTAATAGTCCTTTCCTGCAATTTTCTTCACACTCATAGCAGTGTGTCAGTCCTTTTGCAATCGAACATTTTTTATTCTCACAAATATCATTATCTGGACAACCGTTTGAGCCACAGCCGTTACAATCAGCTTTCTCTGTGCATAAACAACACGCAAGACCACATCTGGCAATTCCTAATTCTCGTTTCATGTGATACCTCCATATTCCCATTTGTCGTTGGCTTTATTATACTATGCCCGGCTGCTTTTGGGAACAGATGAATTGTAAACTTGCTGGACAGGAACAGCTTGCAGCGCAAGGTGTTTCCGGGCGGCAAGTCCTCAAAGGGGTAGCTGGCGGCAGCCAGCGCAGGGGAAGTGTAGCTTCCCCTGTGATGATTGACAGGAGCCGGAACGCTGCGGGCAATCATCCGCTTTCCGCAGGAAGCCCCCGGCAGGGCGCAACACACTACCTTCAGGTGGTGTATAGTTGCGCCCTTACTCCGTAAGGGATTCCTCGGCTACCCTCTGTTTCACGCTTTCCGCAACAGTTTCCTTCATGCCTGTTTGGGAAAATGCTTGTTTCAGAATGTCCATCACATCATCGTCCGTCAGCACTTCCGGCCTTATCAGGAAACTTTCCAGCATAGCCCCTCTGGTGCAGAGCCGGTGCGTCCGTTCCTTCCGGGTAAGCTGCTTTATCTGGTGTGCCAGTATCTTTTCTTCGTGCTGTGCCCGCCGCAGTCTGGCTTCGCCTTGGGCAAGCTGCCGGTTGAGTTTTTCCAGCTTTTCATTCATCACGGCAGCCCTCCTTCTTGGGGAGCAGCGTGTAAATGCGGTTCGGTTCTCCCACGCCCTGACGCACCCGTAGGATCAGTCCGGCGTCCTCCAATTCTTTCAGGGAACGCTTGACGGTCACGGAGCTGCGGGACAAGGCCGCTGCCAGCTCCACAATGGGGAACCGGACAAACAGTATCCCGTTGGTATCCTCCGCACCTCCCGCAAGGGTAGCGTCCAGCAGGCGGGCATACATGACCTTTGCGGTGCTACTGATTGGCAGCCGCAGCATGGCGGCGGGAAGTGGCATACAGGGCGGCAGAACGGTGTCTGCGGTCATAAATTCAAATTCCATTTAGTCGGTTTTCTCCTTTCGCTTGGCTCGCTTGGACAGGTAATGGGGGCAGTCGATCACGACAGCCCGGAAGCTCTGTTTGCACTCATGCTGACACTTCCGGCACAGGTCGTTGTAGGCCACACGCCCCCGGTCATTGAGGAAGAAGGACAACTCCAACTTCCGTTTCTTGCTCATTCTCGGCATGGTGCCTCCTATCATAGAAAATCCGCCCATTTCAGCCGTAATGGTAGAGATGGACGGATAGCGGTTTTTGGTGTCATGTTTCGGGGCGATTTTCAAGGAAAATACGGCCATAGAGCCGTCCTAAAAAGCCCCATAGTATCATGGACAGGGCAGACTACGCCCCGTCGATTTGTCATGTTTGGGTAGCGTTTTGGCGTCAGTTCTGCCGGGTTTTCCTGATGTCGTTCCTGCCCCTGAATCTCACAGCGGCGTTTCGTTCCCGTTGGTACGCTCGCTGCGGTCAAGGTTCCTCCAACTCCTTGCCGCAGGTCGTTGCGCTACATCGCCGGGGAGCATATCCCATCAGGCCGGTCATTCGATTGGAATAATCCATCGATGAACTGACTACATCATAGCTCATTTTTGACCCCTTTCCCGTATGTCCAGAAAATAGGAATACCGCCCCAAAATCGAAAATTTCCACGATTTCGGAACGGTATGGTATAATGAAAATAATAATGGCAACCAGCCACAGGAAGGAGTGTCCGCCCATGAAGGGAGCGACCACCATACAGGAACGCCTTTGGGAACTTCGCAAGGACAAAGGCTTGAATCTGGAAGAACTGTCACAGAAAATAGGCATTTCAAAATCTGCTCTTGCCAGCTATGAATCGGATGATAACAAAGAAATCAATCACGGCAGCCTCATTGCACTGGCAGACTTTTATGAGGTGTCTATTGATTATCTGTTTTGCCGGACAGAAAACCGGGAGCAGATCAACACCCCGCTATCTGAACTGCATTTGACTGATGAAGCCGTGGAACTTCTGAAAAGTGGTCGTATCAACAACCGGCTTCTTTGTGAGATTGTAACCAATGATAAATTTGAGCAGCTTATGACCGATACGGAAATTTACATTGATGGTCATGCAACCTCTACCTTCCGTACTCTTTATGAATCTTTGGAAGAACAGCGGCAAGTTATTGTTCAGAAATACAAGCAGGCGGACAGAGATTTCTATTCGCAGACACTTCTTGCCGCAGAAGTAAAGGAAGAAGATTTTTTCTGTCATGTGACGCACAAAACATGGGACGCCATTCTCCACGATATACGGAAAGCCCATGAGCATGACATTGACAGCACACCGGACTATTCCCTCGCAAAGAAGATGGGTCTGGAAATCCGAAAAGCCATTCAATCTTCCGGGGACTATCTTGGAAAAGTGTGGGCAGTCATTTTCAATATGCTTGGCATGGATTTTTATAAGCTGTCCCCTGATGAACAGAAAACATTCAAAAAGGTTTTGTCAAAATCGCCCGCTATCAAAAACAGTCCGGTCAACTTCCGACGCAAGAGAAAATGAAAACAGCCGTTGTGCGAATGGATTTTCCTACAACGGCTGTTAATCTGGGGGATAATATTCACTTTTTATTCTTCTTCTATTGGAGTTGTGAGGTGCATCCTCTGAGAAATGCAAGTTGCAATTCGATATTACCACGGAAAAACAAAGTAAACTATTAAGGAACTAATTACTGAAGCCACAATAAATATCTTCTTGCTTTTTGCTCTTTTATAAAAAAGTAGAAAAAAAACAATCACGCCTACAACATCCATTAGCAGTTGAAACAGAAATGTATGATGCTCCAAAAAAATAAATAAAAATTGCGGTTGCTTCGGCAGCTAAAGCACCTATCGGAAGAGAATATAATATGGAATTAAAAATATATTCTCTGTTCCAGTAGTATAAGATGTAGGCTGCTATTGCACAAGGAATTGAAAGAAGCGTAAACAGAACGAATAGCGAAAAACGAAAACCACCGGAAAATAGGGGTACAAACATTCCTAAAATTGCCTGTAATCCATAAAAACTCAAGGTCATTCCAAACATATACAAAAACGAACTAATTCCTGCACAAATATTAGACGTGCTTAGTAGAACAATGGTAGTATTAGTGATTATCCAAAAACCCAGTAATGTTTGGATTGACGAAAAACTCCATAATGTATCTGCGGGGAAATAATCCGCTAATCTGCAAATACACCCGACCAAAATTCCAACAAAAAAGATTTTTATATAAGATTTCGTACTATGTGTTAAAACTTTACTCATAAGCATTTCCTCCCAAGATTCAATTTGTTTTATTCCACATTTTAATTTTCTTCATCCTGCGTCAACTCAATCACATCTAAAATGCCACAATTTAGGGCTTCGCAGATACGCAGCAGTGTTTTCATACTGATATGCTCGCCCTTGCCCATGTTGGCAATCATGTTGGTTGTCAGACCGGCGGCAAGCCGCAAGTCCTCTTTTCTCATGCCACGTTCTTTCAAGGTGTTCCATAATGGCTGATAGCTGATGTTCATAGGCTTCCCGTCCCTCTTTCCATCGTCAAGTGTTCTGCACCCATTATAGCAGAAATCTTGCGTTTCCACAATATTTCTTGACCACACCGTCGTTTCCGTCTGGATTGTGCTTTTCCTTTCTCCGCTTTTATTACATCTAATTAGCCATAAGCTGCTTCATGCCCTGGCTCTTGGAACCTGGGTTGTCCGATCCATAGCCCTCCAGCAGATTGACAACGCCCCACACGCCAAGTCCAGCGCCGAGGGCTACAACAAGAGTCTGCAAAGTATCAATAGCGGAAGTGAAAAACTGCATAGAGCCTCCTTTTCTCCGGGGTATTCCCGGCCATGAAAAAAGCCGCCATTTCTGGCGGCAGGTTACATACTTCGGGACACTTTGTCCCAAAGCCCTATTTATGCAAAGGCGTCCGGATCGTCGATGTCATCATAATTGAGGATGTCCTCGTCCTCGCTTGTGAGCCCATCGTCCGGCACAGCCACGGCATACACCTCACACAGCTCGTCCGGCCCGGGCCGCCTTTTGCGGTTAATGAGCCTGTCGAGATCAAAGGCGTTTTTCTTTTTGTCGGCTTCAGCCGTATATCGGTAGTTCGGGTGCTTTTTCAAATCGTATTTCGGGGAATAGAACGGGGGCAGGCCCCGAAGCTGTAAAATGCACTTATCCCCGGGCATGGTCGCCAGTTCGCTGGGTGTCATCAGCTCCCGGCCCAGCCGCTGGTTATTTTGACTGTAGCTTTCCGACTGGCCACGGGAGCGGCTGTCCGTCTGCATGGAGATTGTAGCCTTACCCAGCCAGTTCTCGGATATTTCCTTGATGGTGCTGGCCTCCCGGCCTCCGAGAAATATCACGCTGTCCATATTTCCCAAAATGGTTTCGGCGTGTTTATCGTAAATCGCCTTACACTGAGCCAACTGCTGATAGAACAGCGTCAAGCTGATTTCACGGGAACGGATGACAGCCACGATCTTTTTTTCAAGCTGTGGAACCTGCCCTGTGTTGGCGGCCTCGTCCCACAGCACCCGTACATGGTGGGGCAGGCGGCCTCCGTGAACATTGTCGGCCCTCTCGCACAGCAGATTGAACATCTGCGAAAAGGCCAGAGCCACAAGGAAATTATAGGTTTGCGTAGTGTCCGAGATGATAAAGAACACCGCCGTTTTCCGATCCCCGATGCGGTCAAGCTCCAGCTCGTCATAGGCCATGACCTCCCGAAGCTGGGGGATGTCAAAGGGAGCCAGCCTTGCGCCGCAGGAAATAAGGATCGACTTTGCTGTTTTGCCAGAGACGAAAAGTCAAGGACTTTTTCATCAAATTCACAAAGAAGTCACATTTTGCGGACTTCCTCACGGAGCAGACGCTTGATTTTGTCCTCCATCGTCTCTTTTGCGGTCTGGCTGAAATGCACACGGACGATATAGGTGGTCTTGCCGATCTGCTTTCTGACAGTCGGGCAAGTGGTGCTGTTGGTTGCGGTATTGTTCATTCAAAATCCTCCTGTAAATGAAAAATGCCCGGTGACTGTTCATCATCGGGCGGTGTCGGCATGAGGGAACAAGGCAAGGCGGCAACATTAAGGTATCTATAAAAACCTTGCCGTCTTTGCCATGCTTGCCGTGTTCCTGCGTCAGCTTCGGAGATAGCAGACCCATGCTGTGCCGTCTTTCTCGGTCACAAGCCTGTCTCCAATACGGCTTTTAGCTGTCCTCATCGTGCGTGAGGATATGCCCCTGTCATTGACCGCTTTTTCCAGCTCTGCACTCGGCATTTTCTTTCCGTCTGCCAGCAGTTCCAGTATCAGCATTTCTGCCTGTGCGGTCTTGCTCTCGGTCTTGCCGGTGTCCGTCCCAGCAAGAAGCTCGTCAGCGGTAATGTCATAAGCTCCTATCCATTCAAAGCCTTTCTCATCTCCCAGAGAAAAGGCAAGGGACTGTCCGGGCGGCGCAAGGGAGCTTTTCTCATGGATAAGTACCCTTGTTGTGGGGCTGTCTTTCAGCTTGCCGATAAAGAGTAGGCTGCGGACTGCCGCCGTAATGTCGATAGACCCCAATCCCCGGTAGGTGCTTTGCGTTCCTGCGGCTTTGTTGAGGTGTCCGATCAGCACGATAGCGCACCCGGTAGCCTGTGCAATGTCTCCCAGACTGCGGAAGATGGGACGGACTTCATTTGCCCGGTTCATGTCCACATCTGCGCCCAGAAACGCCTGTACCGGATCGATGATAACCAGCCTTGCGCTGTTCTCACGGATTGCCCTTGCTATGCGCTCATCGGCAAGGGTCAGCGGCGTGTCTCTATCGTCAATGACAAGCACTCGTTCAAGGTCTGCTTCCGCTTCCATCAGTCGGGGCTTAACGGTATCGCCCAGACCGTCCTCGGCGGTCTGATAGATGATATTGAAAGGCTCAAGTGTCTCCATACCGGGCAAAGGCTTTCGATTGGTGCAAGCCGCCGCAAGGCGCATGGCAAAGTAGGTCTTGCCCTCGCCGGGATTGCCCTGTATGATGGTCAGCTTTCCAAATGGGATATACGGAAACCATAGCCATTCCACGCTCGTCAGCTCCACATCAGCCATACGGAGCATTGGGACAGGCTGGGCGGTGGGCAGCTCTCGCAGCGTGATTGTCTCGGCTATGAATTTGCGGTTTGGAATATCCGCTTGCTGACGGAGAACATCGTTCCAGTCTTTCCTTGCCGGGACAAGGCAAATGACGGCGATCTCGCCGGGAATGGACTGTGCCAGCCGGGTGCAGGCTTCACTTCCTGCGGTGTCGCTGTCAAGGCAGAGGAACACTTTTCGGGTGTCCTTGCGTTCAGAAAGAAAATGGTCAAGGGCTTTGCCAGAAACGCCGCCCAGGGCAAGATAATTTCTTGTCTGCCAATCCTGCGGATAAAGGCAAATAAAGGACAAAAGGTCAATCGGCGCTTCAAAAACAAAAAGCTGGTTGCCGTTTCCCTCATAGCGGAACGGATAGGACTTGTCAGACCCGGTAATATCCTGTCTGAATGTGTCTGCCGTCCCTCGCACATGGGCGTATCTCGGTGTGCCGCTTCGGTCTCTGCCGACAAAGACAACATTGTGCCGCTTTGCGTCCTCGTAAATATCCCCGGAAAGAAGAAAAGCCTCAACAAGCGTTTTGTTGAGACCTCGGCTTTCGCAAAGATATTGAATTGCTCTGTCGGCTGTTCGGTTGTGTAGCGGCAAGTGAAACTCTGTGGGCGGTGCTGTGGTAGCTTCGGTCTGTCCCTCGCCGTTTTCGCCTGTCAACATCTGGACGGCTTCGGGAAAGGACTTGCCGTAAAACTCCATGACAAAATCAATGGGATAGCCGCCCTTGCTCTGGCTGTGGCGAAACCACTTGTTACCTCGGATAGTCAGACTGTCATGTTCTTTCCAGCGGTATTCTCGTCCGCTTTTGATAAGTGTCTCTCCCTGTGTGCGGAGAAAATCTTCCAGACTGACGGCGTTTGCCCGGTCAATCTGTGCTTGGGTATAATTCATCGGGATAGTTCCTCCTTTTTGTGTCGTGTTTGGGGTCGATTTTGGAGTTTTTGTTCCTCTGTGCGCTCGTTAAATCGGGCGGCAGTATCTACACATGACTTGACCTTCCAAAGGCGGTGTAAATCGTCTCTGACAGCCTTAAACTCGCCATAGGTGGTTTCGTGCGCCTGTTCCAGCTCGTCATACTCTTCGGTCAGCTTTTTCATATCCACCTTGCCGTCCGGGAACTCTCCGGTCAGCTTGCGTCTGGCGGCGTAGAACTGTTTCAGTTCCGCTTCATGCTCTACCTTGTACTTGGCTCTGGGCTTCTCAAACTTGATTTTCTGCAAGCCGTCATAGACAGGCTTCAAGTTCTGGAAAGCAGCGGAGCTGTCATAGAGCTGCTTAATTGCTTTCATTCGGGCGGTCTGTTCGTCCAGCGTTTTCTTCAAGCTCTCTGTGGCAGCACTGTGTTCGCTGACACGGCTTTCCAAATCTTCAAGGGAGTAAATGCCGTTTGCCCGGAGATAATTGAAGTCTCGTTCATCTCCTTTAGATTGCTGACCTTGCCTTTCTGCGAATACGCCCCGGCTCTGCGCTGGGTGTAATAGGCGTTCAGCAGAGAAACAAGGTCGGGTGCCTGCGGCTTGGCAAGCTCTGCTTTTGCTTCGGCAATCCAATCGAACAGGAGAGCGATTTTCTTCTTGATGTCCCGGATAACGGCATTGGTTGCCTTGATCCAGCGGTTGAACTCGCCCTTCTCGGTGCGTATGCCTTTCTTCTCCATTGCCCGGACGGTTGCGCCCTCGTGGACGGTGGGAAGAAGCTCCACGCCCTGACGCTCATAGCTTCGGTGGTCGATACGAACATCAAGCCCTTTCTCCGCAAACTTGGCGTTGCATAGCTCTGCCCATGTCTGCCGCCAGTATTCCAGCGTTTCGGGACTGCCCCAGTCGGTAGTGGGAACGGCGTTGAAAACAAACTCACCGTTCTGGTCTCGGATACGGTTGCCATCCTCGTCCAGCTCGTACACCCGGCGTTGCTTTAGCCCCCATTTGCCGTTCTGCTCGATGGGGCGGATGGGGCAAAGCACATGAAAATGCGGGTTTGTATGCCGCCGTCCTCCCGGTCTGGCTGGTGTACGGCGAAGTCAACCACCATGCCCCGGCTTACAAAGTTCTCCAATAAAAATTGCCTTGCAAGAGCGATGTTTTCCTCAAGGGAAAATTCATTCTGCAAGGCAATGTCAAAGCTGTATGCAAGCTGGGCGTTCTTTCCACGCTCGGCTTTTTCCACGGCGTTCCATAGGGTCTGACGGTCTGCGTATTCTGGCGGTGCATGGGACGGCAGGAGAATGTCGGAGCAGATCACGCCGCCCTTTCTGGTGTAGTCGCTGTATTCGCCGTAATACTCGCTATACAATCGCTCCCCGGCACGGTAGGCAGCAGAAGCGATAGCGGACTGTCCTGCGCTTCGCTTAGTCTGCGTGACGCTCAGATGAAATAGTGCCATCGGCTTTCAACTCCTTTTCTCTGTTTGCTTGGCTGATGTGGGTAATCGTCATGTGACGGACGGCTCGCTGGACTTCGGACAAAGAAAAGATTTGTTCCATCAGCTCTGTCATTTCGGTGCGTGTGAGATCTTTGACCTCCGGGGCAAGGCTCTCAATCGTGCCGCCCAGATTGCAAAGGCGGTGGGTGCGCTTGGTGCGTTCGCCTTTCTCCAGATACTTCTTTCTGTTCTCCAGGCGCTCCAGCTTGTGCTGTTCCTGTGCAAGCTGCGTCTCGGCCCGTTCCTTTTCGGCTCGGAGCTGGTCAACGGTTTTCGGTTTTGTCATTGTGATTGACCTCCTATTTTTGATTTTGGGGATAAAAAAAGACCGTCAACTTTTCGCATAGTGCGACCAGTCAACGGTCAGTTTTTCGGTATTCAGTTGTTGTGTTCAGTTCGGTAAATTGAAGTTGGTCAAAGTTGTTGGCGAAGATATTCCACAACATTTCCATTCGTATCATAGAAACAGATGTTTCCTACATTGAGGGGCAGGACAATGGCGAAAGGCTTGCCACTATCAATATCAATCACCTGAATGCCGTTGCCATCATCTACTTCAAGTCGAACAATATTTTGGGTATTCATTGAGATAAATGCCCTTTCGTTATTTCCCTCAACAACAAACTCTGCAATGTAATCATCAACCTCAACTATATCTCCACCACCACGGAAGAAATATCCAAAAGACAAGCCAGGGCGATTTACATAGACAGAAAAAAAAAGTGGTCTGTCTTGTCCTGTGGGTAAGAAATAAATGCAGCCATTGTGTCGGAAATGCTTCCATCAACAATCAATCATCCAAAATTTTTTGAGATTGGCGAATGTCTGCTTCTAAACTGTTTGCGGTTTTTACCAATGTCATTGTTTGCATAAAGGAAACCGAAAACCAACACACAAGCCAAAATAACACCCAAGAGGATTATGGGTAATTTCTTTTTCATAGAATCACACTCCTTTATCAAATTAAGATTCTTGATTTTCAAACTTGCTGGCGGCGAACGGTTTGTCAAACCCGTTTGCGGACGGCAAGTCCACAGGGGATAGCCGCTTTAGCGGCGCAAGGGGGTGTAGCCACCTTGACGGAACGAAGTGACGCAACATTCTCGGTCATGCAGTTTTCTTCTGCTGACGGAGAATGAAGCTCCGCAGGACGCACTACTCGACAGAGAGTATAGAAGTGCGCCCTTTAGTTCCTAAAGGGCTTTTATCACTTCGACAAACTGGAATTTATTTTGGCAAATTCTTCCGCTTTAAAATTCACATTACTGTTCGAGATTGTGATCGTGTAGTTATAGATTATACCATCTTCTGTTTCCAGCTTAAATGTTACCGCACCACCTCCGAGATACTGAAAATCAGGTTCGTCAGACATTCTTGCATATGTGCCATACTGTTGAAAGTATCCGTCTGCATCAAAGAACGCAACATTGCTTGATTGCTCCTTATCGTTCCGGAAGAGTACTGCACCAACACGGTCACTAGCATGATCTGGAATTAAAACACAGTCTATGTATTCCCAATCTGTTTCTTGCACAAGAGAGAACATAGACACAATATCTTGTTCAGACCAGATTTTTCCTCCATTCAGATTACTGATATCTGTATTTTTTGCTTCTGATGTTTCTGGCAAACCTTTCCTAATACACAAACCGTCATGAAAATGAAAATTCCGATTTGTTTCTCAATTTCGTATTCAAATTATACCATAAAACTTGTGAACAATTCTACCGCAACTTTGGAATATATGAGAAAAGTCCGAACAGTTTTCTGCCCGGACTTCCTCACTCAATCATAAATCAATTCTGCTTTCACAACTTCCTCTGCCTGCGCCTTGCAAGCGTTCATCTGCCGCACCCATTCCATTTGGTTTTCGGCTTTCAGTTGCTCGGTCACACCGTTTTGCTCTGCCAGTGACCGCACGATCAGCTCTATGCGGTTTCGTGCCGCTTCGTCAATCTCGGCACAATGTTCAAAGAGCTTGTCGGATAGTACCAGCTCATTGAACAGGATAGGGCGGTAACTTGCAAATAGGCTTTTGCGAAGTCTGCCGTAGTGTCCGATGGGGCTTTGTCTTGCGGATAACGATGTTTGGGATAAGATAATCGCCGTTCTGTGTGTAAGTGATATTCATGCTGATTGTACTCCTTTCATTGGCTCTCTTTGCGGTAAACTGCTGACAGGGACGAACACGCCCTTTGCAATGTCCTCCGCACGAATGGCGGCTTTCTTAGCTTCGATTTCTGCTTTTTTCTCCCCTTGATTTTGTCCTCGTATCGCTTCTGCGCTCCGCTGGCTTTACGCTTCAAGTAGTTCTGATGAAGTCTGTCCTTACGTTCCTCTCGCTTGCGGATTTCTTCTAATTCCTCCGGGGTAAGCTCCACTTCTCCAAACGCCGGGGGAACAAACGACCGACAAAATTGAAGTAAATCTCGACCTCCTGTGTGGTCTGTATACTTCCTTTGCGGTCACGCTCATGCACAAGGATTTTCTCGATAAACTCGTTGAGCATAGCAATGGTCAGCTTGTCGAAGTTCTCATACTTGTCAATCAGAGCGATAAAACGGTCAGCGTCCTTTTCGTGCTTCTCATAGCTCTTGACAGCCTTTTCCAGAACAGAGATTTCAGCGGTAAGTTCGGACTGTTCCTTTTCGTATTGAGCGTCCAGAGTGGCGTATCTGCTGTCGGACAGCTTGCCTAAAATGTTGTCCTCATAGATTTTACAGAGCAGGACTTCCAGCTCGGAGACTCTCTGCTTTGCGGTGGCAAGGCGTGTCCGCTGTTTCTTGACCTCTGCCGTCTGCTGGCTGGACTGCGCTTCCTGCACCACACGGACAAACTCGGCTCGGTCATGCTTCGCATACTCGGCAATGGCTTTCAGCATTTCAGAGACAAGGGACAGTACCACATCTTCATTGATACGGTGCTGTGTCGTGCAGAGCTTTCCAACTGGGACTTTGCTGTATTGGGAGCAGGTATATTGAGAAATACGCTTGCCGTTGTTGGTACGGTGGACATACATCTTGCCGCCGCAATCGGCACAATAAAGCAAGCCTGTGAGGGGAGCCGCTTCGCCCCAGCCGTCCGGGTAGCGTCTGACATTCCCACGGATTTTCTGCACAAGGTCAAAGGTCTGCTGGTCAATGATAGGCTCATGGGTATTCTCGAAAATTGTCCATTCGTCCTCCGGGACATAATGGCTTTTCTTGTCCTTGAAGTGCTTTCGGGTCTTGAAATTGATGGTGTGTCCCAGATACTCACGCTTTTCAAGAATGTTGCAAATGGTGGAAGAACCCCAGCCGTACACATCTTTGAAAGTCTTGTTTTTGTTCACGCCCTCGCCGTGTTGGGCAAGGTAAGCAGACGGAATGAGGACTTTTTCTTCTTTCAGCCTGCTGGCGATCTGATACGGACCATAGCCGTCAATCGTCATGGAAAAGATACGCTTGACCACTTCGGCGGCTTCGGGGTCAACCAACCATTGATCTCTGGCTTCGTTCCAAAGATAGCCGTAAATGACCGTGCCTGTGAGGTGCTTGCCGGACTTGCCTTTGGACTGGAAAGTGGAACGGATTTTACGGCTGGTGTCTCTGGCGTAATACTCGTTCATAATGTTGCGGAAAGGGGTAAAATCATCGTCACCTCTGGCACTATCCACGCCGTCATTGATGGCGATAAGGCGAACGCCACGCTGACGCAGGATTTCCATAATCTGACCGACTTTCAGATAGTCACGACCCATGCGGCTCATGTCCTTGATACACAGATATTCCACATTCCCAGCTTCAACCTCTTTCATCATTGCCAGAAATCCGGGACGGTCAAAGCAAGTGCCGCTAATGCCATCGTCCGTGAAATGGACAATGTTCGTAAACCCCTGCCGTGCGGCGAAGTCCTCCAACATTGCTTTTTGGTTGGAAATGGAATTGCTCTCACGCTGTTGGTCATCATCTTTGCCAAAGTCATCACGGCTCAATCGTTCATACAGAGCAGTGATTTTCTCGTTTTTTCTCATAACTTGCGCTCCTTTCTTCGGTTTTAGGTTGTGTGTTCTAAGAGACTTCCCAACTGCTTGATTAAGAAGTCTTTTAGAGCATACAACACCGCTGGCCAGTTTGTACTTTTTATACTGCTTGACCGCAAAGCAATCCGGCTTTCGTTTTTCCAAGCCCGCAAACATATAGTCCACGGCGTTCATAAAATCCTCGTCATCCTCCTTGACCTCCATCCCGGAAATCATGTCAACCAATGTGTTCATGTTCCGATCCTCGGCGGGGCCCTCAAAAATGATATAGGCGATGAGGGCGCAGTAAAGCAGGGTTTCCGATTATAGTGATAGGTAATCCTTTGAAGTAATCGCTGGATTTTCCCCCACTCCACACCGGACATGCGACTTTCACCGCATCCGGCGTTCCATCGATTGTGTTATCAGGCATTTAATCAATCACCAATAGAAAGCTTTTTTTTAGATTGCTACCAGTTTTGCAGCAGTACGCAGGCTGTTGATTTTGGTCAGTTGTTTTTTTGTTACAGTCAGTTGCTTGCACATGCTCTTGAGAGCGGCAGTGTCTTGGTCGGTCAGCAAAGGAAGATACCGCCTGTGGAGCAGCACCAGATTGCTGTATCGCTCGTGACCACCTTGCTCCTTTGGAACTTTCATGTGACACACGATGTTGTCCGGATTCAGAAACAACTCGCCGCTGACGGAACACTTGCCTTTTTGAGCTGACAGCAGGGAGAGCCTGCAATCAGCATATTCCAAACTGTGTCCTTGTGGCGGATTCTCCCGCAGATATGCAAACAGGGTCGTATCCATCTCCAGATTATCGTGTATCTTTTTCCGTCCCGTCGGAGAGAAGCAGCAGACGGCGGCGCTGATACCGATTGCGGTTTTATACTTGATGAACGCAATGGGGTAGATTGGTCGGTTGATACCGGACACATACCGCACCATTTGGGAAGCACCGTAGTGCTCCTTTTCACTGTCCGTCATGGCACCGCCCTCCCGGGCGAGCTGGCAGCCGGATTCCGTGTTCAAACGGTTGGTCAGCACTGTCATGACTCTGCGGTGGATTTTTCGGCAGTCCAGACTGATACAGGTAGCAATCCTATAGTAGTTTTGGATACCCAGCACCATTTCGTCAAACAGGCCGATTTCGTCCGGTTGTGTTCGCCCATGGGCTGGTTTTGCGATGCGCTTTGCCTGTTCCACCAGCTTGCTTTCTTCCAAATGTAGCTTTTTGTCACAGATATGGGACTTCACGACATACTTTTCACCCTTGCGGTACACCATGATTTTGAAACCAAGGAACTCAGAATACCGCTTATGGACGTTGACAATGCGTGTTTTCTCGGGAGAGACTTCCAGTTTCAGTCGCTCGGTAATCCACTTTGTAACAGCCTCCATGGTTTTCTCCGCGTCCTCACGATTTCGGCAGAAGATACGGAAGTCATCCGCATAGCGCACGATGAACATTTCCTTGAGGTTTGTCTCCCGCATTTTCTGGTAGCCTTTACTTTTGTCAAAGACCTCCGAAGTACGGATGATTCGATGCGTGCCGTAACGGTTTGCTACGGGATGTTCTACCCATTGGCTATCCACCCAGTGGTCAAGTTCGTTCAGCACCACGTTTGCCAGCAGCGGGGAGATAATCCCACCCTGCGGTGTTCCTTTTGTTGGATATACCGTGCTGCCATCCGGCATACGAATAGGCGCTTTCAAAATCCGCTTGATTACGAATAGAAGCTGCTTATCCTGGATACCCAGCGTCCAAAGCTGTCGGATTAGTTTGCTGTGGTTCACATTGTCAAAGAATCCCTTGATGTCAAACTCCAAAACATAGTGTAAGTGCGCCCGCTGTAACAGGGAGTAAGTACGGGAGATTGCGTGCTCCACTGACCGATTCGGGCGGAACCCATAGCTGTTGTTGCTGAACTTAGCTTCACAGATGGGTTCCAGGATTTGTTTGATGCACTGTTGCACCAATCTGTCCCAGATGCAGGGAATACCCAGCGGCCTGGTTTTTCCGTTTGGCTTTGGGATGTCCTTCCGGCGCACTGGTTTGGGACGGTAGCCGTGCTCGCTGCCTGTGACAATTTTTCTGACCTTACCGATGACCTCAGCCGGTGGAAGCCGTCCAATGTCACCGATATTCTGCTTATCTGTTCCTGCTGTGTAGCTGCCTGTGTTGGTTTTGATATTCCTGTATGCCAGCATGATGTTGTCCGGGCTTAGGACCAGTTCCATCAGGCCGTTGAATACTTCTCCGGCTTTGCTTTTGGCATACAGTTCGTCAAATGTCTGCTGCATACCGTAATACTCGGCGTGCCGCTGGGCGTCCATACACAGGACTTTTTTCCTTTCTTTTGGCATAAGGCATCACCTCCCGTTTGAGAAAAGTGACCCTTTTGGTCTTACTCGAATCCTTATGATTGGATTGAATAATGCCTGTTTCCACAATTCGACTTGTGACCATTCCTCCATCCCCATTACAGGGACTTCTTCGGTTCGATCACTACTTTTCAGCAGCGGTTCACCTGCTTATTGTTCTTCGTCAGGTTCTTCCTTAAGGAAGCCGCTGCCTTTCCTCGTTCCGGTAATTCTATCTGTGCATTTATACCTTTAGGTTTCCACTATGAGCCTGCCGGCGGGGTTGTGCCTGTAACACAACATGGTCGTTCGTAGGGCCAATTTCTACTAAACCACACCGGCTGCGCTTAAACGCACCCATACATTTCTATATGGTCTTCTTATAGACCCGTACATTCGCGGATTCGTCAGTTCGCCCGCTACGGCGAACATTCTAACCATGGGTATTTTGTAGACCCTTGGCATATAGGCAACACAGTCTGCCTCCAGGCCGCTTTCGGCCGCCGTTGGCGGCGGCTACGGTTGCTCTCAGCCGTTGTCGTGGGGCTTCGTACACTGGCTTTGCTGCCGATGCACGCCCACCGAGGGCAGGCGTTTCAGGGCGTTACCCCGTCATTCCACCTGTCGAATTACCAGTTATCCAAACAACGGTATTTTGTTGTTTGTCCGCTGACTTTTTACCGTCAGCGAACGAGTCGCACTTGTCCAGAATGGATCGCCTTCCTTGCCTTCGCCTTTTGTGTTGGAAATGAGAGCGTCCACAAATTTAAGAATGTCGGCCTCGTTGCGGATGTACGCCAGCGGGTTATAGTGCATGGATTTTGTGAAATCAATGGAATTGAACACCTTGATCCGATACCCACGCTTTTGCAGGAAGTGGCCCACCTGCCCGAGAACGCCTCCTTTGGGATCGACACACACATAGCTGCATCCGCCGTTTTTGTCTGCGCTGGCCTGCAAAATCTGCGGGGTAAGCCAGAACCGGGTTTTGCCGGAGCCGGACGAACCGATCACACAGGCATTGAGGTTGCGGGCGTTGGCCGGATTTTTCGGACGGGTATTCATGGTAAGGAACTCCGTCCCGGTCAGAATGATGTTGTTTTCAAACTTTGGATCTACGAAAGGGGCTATATCTTTCGGACAGCCCCAACGGGCTGATCCGTACTCCTCATCCCGCCGAAATTTTTTTGCGTTTTTGCTTTTCACATAGACCATTACCCGGAACGCCACAGCCCCCACAATGCCAACGAGCCAGTCAAAGGGAGCAAGCCCCGGGGCAAAGTCAGCAAAGGCCGGGCCAATGGTCTGGCCCAGCCCCATGAGCTTATGAGCAAAATCCGCACCCGCCGCCAGACGGTAGGCCGTCCCCAGCTTGAGAAAGGCCCACAGGACAAACAGATACGGGAATGTTAGGAATAAGGTATTTTTTGATGCTATCGTTCTTCACGAACCACCTCCTTTGTCCGTTCCTGTGTTTTGGGCGGTTCCTTTACAAGCTGTTCCGCCGCTTTTTTGAGTTGTTCCCGGATGGGGATGCGGCTGGATTTTGACTGTTCCAACAGCCTGCGGGAGTACCGCTCAAAACAGGCGGTAATTGCATCCGCCTGTCCCGCCTTGAAAAACAGCAGGTATTTGTCCGGCCCGGTTTTGTAAAAGGCATAGTCCACATTAAAACGGCGGGCCATACGGTCAAAGAGCTTCGGGGCCTCCACCTCGATGCTGTTCACATTTTCGCCGTGAGCCATGAGCTTTTTCACGCTCTGCCTGCCGTGGGGCCTTTGGGCTTTCTTATGCCGTTTGGCGATCTGGCGGCCCGCCGCCCGGAGCACATAGGCCAGCCCCCGGGCTGTCAGCTTGCTGGCCCGGACAGAAATCGCTATGGAGCTCCGGGAAATTTCTTCATCAATCAGTTACACCGCCTCCTTTCGCCTTGGGACAAATTGTCTCGAAGTCCAGTTACCGTTCCTCATGGTGTTTTTCAGCCAGCCGCCGGAACCCCTCCTTTGAGGAACCGTCAATAATTTCTTGATAAGCGGCCATCTGCTCCCGGATCGAAAGCTGCGGGTAAGCAAAAACCCTGTGTTCAGCGGGGATGTCCTGGGGGCCGTGGTAGACCTCCCGGAAATCGTCACTTACCTTCGTCACATAGCCGCCCGGTGCAAAGTGTCCGTTTTCGTTGATGGAAATGTCCCGCCCGTATGCTTCAAAGTCAAAGTAGGGTTTTATATTGTCCGGCACTTCGAGACTTTCCATATCCTCCACATAAAGGCGGCCCAGCATTTCCTCATTGTCCACGCCGGGATGCAGGTCATAGCAGTCCAGATTTTGCGTAAGGTTGATCAAGTCCTGCACCGAGCCACAATGCTGGCCGCTGTCCATAACCGCCTCCAGCGTTTCCCGTTCTGATGGGGAGAGCTCCTTCAGCAGATGGGCCAGGTGGTTGAGCTCGTCAATGTTTTCATACTCGCCCAGATAGTCATAAAGGCCGAGAATGTCGCTGTCAAAGGAGATAATAAAGTATTCCTGGCAGCGCACCCCGTCCACGCCGATCCGCTTTAAGAGGGACTGCACCTCCTCCGTGTTGGTGGGGAAATGCAGCGTTTCCCCCACCAGATGCCCCGCACTGTAAAGGGCAGGATTTGAAATGAAAGCCTCAAAAACAGACTCCATCAGCGTTTGCCCTGTCCCTTGACGGTCAGGATGCCCTCAAGGGTGGTGGCGGTAATTCCCAGCCGCTGGGCCACGGCAATATCATTTTTCATGGCCTCGGTCATGGTGTGGCCGCAGACCACCAGCACATGGGAGCGGCGGAGCAGGTCACGGCCCATGTCGATGCCGCTTTTATGCTCCTCGGGTACTGCGTCATTGAGAAACAGGGGCAGATAAAGGGACGGGCAGATCGGGGAAAAGCCTGCCTCATAAACCGCCCGGCAGTAGCGGGCGGCCTGTTCTGCGTTTTCACTGTCGCCGCTCAACCATGCGGCGGTAATGTATGCAAGGGGACGCTTCATAGTCAATACCTCCGATATTTTAATAAGAAACTTCAACCCAATCCCCCCGCCCTTTCCCAATCATGGGAAAGGGGGCGGCTCTGGAGGATATACCCCGCCGCTTGCCGGGGAAATAGCACAGCCGGGGCAGACCGTCAAGGGCAGGCCGCCGTAAAACGGCGGTGCGATGCACCCTTGACAGCCCGCTCCCGGCTGTACGAAAAAACAGGCGGCGACGGGGGATATATACCACCAGAGCCATGATGCGGAGGGCAGGGCCCTCGGGACAAAATGTCTCGAAGTGGTTACTTGTCCTGCTCCATCTTTTTCGGAGCCTTCGCCAGTTCGGGCGGCTGTTTCTCTTTCCACTCGTCCAGCAAAGTCATGATCTGCTCCTTCATTTTGGCGGGAGTAGCCTCCTTGCCAAAATACTTTTCCAGTTCAGCGGTAGAAATAATCACGCCTCGATCCTCCTTTTTCTTTTCTGATAAGATGCCGTCAATGACATCACCATTGAGTTTCCCGTCCTTGTCCAGCTCCCGGAGCTTTTTCGCCTGGGCCAGAGAGGGGGACGCCTGTTCTCCGTCAATGGAAACAGCGATCAGCCGCTGGTTGGGGCGGATATAGGAAATCTCCACAGCGGGCATAAAGCCCATTTTTTTATCGTCCACCTTGTCCAGCAGTTCCGGCACAAGAGAGTTCAGCCGCAGATAACGCATGACCTTTTTATAGTTCATGTCGTGCGCCTCGCCCACGATCTCAACGGAGCGTTTTCCAATATCGCCCTCGGCCACATTTTTCAGCCGCCCGCCCTGGTGCTTGATGTCCTCCACTTCCAGCTCCAGCAGGGCGGCCAGTTCGCTGGGGAGCGTCTGATCCCTCTGCTTGTTGCTGTCCTTCATGGCTTGTACCGCCTCGTGGTCAGTCATTTCCCGGACGATAAAGGGCATTTCCTCCAGCCCGGCCAGCTCACAACCATGATGGCGGCGATGGCCCGCCACGATCTCATAACCGTTGCCATCCTTTTCCGGGCGGGCAAGACCGGGAACCATTACGCCGTTTGCCTTGATGGACGCTACCGTTTCCTGCATTTTGGCATCGTCCCGCACCTTAAACGGGTGGGGGCGGAATGTGTGGAACGGATGCATTTCGGAAAGCTTCAGATAGACCAGCTTTCCTTCCTCCACAGGACGGGGCGGAGCGGCTGGCTCAGGCGGAGCCTGTTCCGGGGCCGGAGGCCGCATTTTCGGGTGGGGCCTTTTCGGGTTCCGGGGCAGCTTTAACCTCCGCAGCCTTTTTCCCACTTCGGGACAATTTGTCTCGCTTAGTCGGCGTGGCCTCGCCGGGGGCCGCCTTATCCGCCTTGGGTGGGCGGCCCTTGCGGGGCTTCGCCGCCTCCTTGCCAGCAGGCTCCGCTTTTTCCTCTTTTGGGAGGACGGCCCCGACGGGCCTTTTTAGGTTCGCCATCCCCAGCGGCGGGAGGTTCCTCCTGCGTTTTCTCCTCGGCTCTTTTGCCGCCCTCTTCTACCTCGGCCCGGGCTGTCTGCCGCTTTTCATTCATCAGCTCATTGATTTTGTCAAAGGACACCACCACATCACCGGGCTCGGGCTGGGCAGGCCCCTCCTGCTGGGGTGTGGGAGCGGCAGCCTGTTCGGGAGCCGGAGCCTGGAGGCCGTCAACCGTAACAGAAGCGGGAGCCTCCGAGAGCTTCTCCTCACCGGGGCCTGTGTTCAATTTTTCATCTGCCATTCACTATCCTCCTTTTTGTGAAAGTTGCACAATTTTGCGGGTTAAATTTCTGTAATTATTTTTTTGCCTCCTTCCGGTCTATCCACGCAAAAAAGCCGCCCGATTTGAACGCCGGACGGCTTTTTGTGTAATGTGATAGATCAAATATTATTTTTTGTGGTTCGTAGGCTCCGAAAAGCCTTGTATTTACAGCGTTCCTAATAGGAAACAATCATACGTGTAACCATTGATGGACTGCCTAAATGTTTTTAGCCATTGTGAAAAATCACGGTTCATAGTTCATTCCTCAACCTTTCTATTGATAGTTTTATGTATTGTTCTTCTGCGTCAATGCCAATGTAGTTGCGCTTTAGTCGTTTACACGCTACCCCTGTTGTAGAAGAACCGCAAAACGGATCTAAAACCACATCATTTTCTTTTGTAGATGCTAATATAATTCTCTCTAACAGATAAACAGGCTTCTGAGTAGGGTGCCTACCAAAATGCTTCTCTGCAGCGGGTGTTAGTCCACCACTCCATACATCTTTCATCTGCTTACCATCATTGAGTTGTTTCATTAGTTCGTAATTAAAATAGTGTCTTGCCCCCTTATCATTTTTCTGTGCCCATAGAACGGTTTCTGTACTGTGAGTAAAACAACGACAAGCTAAATTGGGTGGAGGATTGTTTTTTTGCCAAGTTATATTGTTTATTATTTTGTAGCCTTCTTGCTCAAGCGCCAATCCTACTGAGTATATGTTATGCAGCGTTCCGCTTATCCATATTGTGCCGTTCGGTTTCAGAACGCGTTTGCATAACTTAATCCACTGGCGATTAAACGCATGCTTTTCTTCTACATTGCCAATTCTATCCCAATCGCCCTTGTTGACTGATACGACTTTCCCAGCACTGCATGAAATTCCGTCATTGGAAAGAAAATAGGGTGGATCAGCAAAAATCATATCCACTTTCTCTGGCAGCATTTTTTGTAATGCCTCAAATGTGTCAGATAAGTATAGTGCAGAATTGCTATCACAGTAGTACGGCTTTAACCCTTCAAAAAACTTGCTCATATTAGTAATTCGTTACAAGAACTTCTTTGCCAGTTCTTTGATTCGCATTTCTGTTAATCATCCGCTTCACGTCGAGCGATTGGATACGGTATCCGGCATATAATTCTCTTACGAGCGGAACATCATTATTTGATAACATAATTTTTGCTCCGATTTTATCCAGCTTTCGATATAAAGCGGCTAATCTTCTATGGTCTGCTTCTGTAAAACCATCCGTTGTATAGTCTGTGAATGAAGCAGTTACGCTTTGAGGCACATAAGGACTATCAAAATAAACAAAATCCCCTTCAGAAACTCCGGCGCAAGCCTGTTCAAAATCAGAACAAGTTATAGAAATATCGAATTTTCGAAGATAATTCGATATTGCCCGCAAATTTTCCGGATCGGCAGACACGCCGTTTACCTTATTGTTATAGGGAACGTTGAAAAGTCCCTTACTGTTTACACGATACAGACCATTAAAACAGTGCTTATTGATCCATATCATCAAAGCGGCACATTCGGCATCTAATTCCTTTGCGGCAATTTTGGTATTATAACATTCCCTAATGACATAATACCTTTCCTTGTCACAAGGAACAGCATCTAATTCTTTCACTTTTTCCAAGACGGCTTCAACTGCTATCTTTAACTGGATATAAAGGTTAATCAACTGCTCATTTACATCATTCACATATGCTTGCTCTGGCACAATTCCAATAGCACAGCACCACCACCAATAAATGGCTCATAATAATGCTTATATTCTGACGGCATATTGCTTGCAATCTGCCCAAGCAGTTGTGTTTTTCCACCCGCCCATTTAAGAACAGGCGTCATTTTATTTACAAGCACCCACATTCGACCTTTCTTGTTTGTTCAGCGCAAGCTGTGAGTGACTATATTGCATAGCACCTTTGACATTCTAACATATTGTGCTTCGTTTAGCAACACGAAAATGCACCCGCTTACCGCCCCAAATCCCACACGCTTCTGCCCCTGACCTTTTCCGCTGACCCCCGCAGCACGCGCACGACCTTCGTGCCGGGGTTCATGTCGAACGCGTTGTCGTCCAGCAGCAAGTCCGCGTCTTCGGATTCCAGCCAGACCTGCTTGGCGTAGGCGTGCGACGTGACGACCAGCGTGTCGCCGCGCTTCTCCACCGTCAGGCGAGGGTCAACAAATTCAAAGTGCTTCGGCGCGCAGAAGATGCACGTCCCTTCGGACACTGCGACATCATCCACCACGAACGCAAAGCTGATATAATGCCCTGTCAGCGACGCATCCGCGCAGTCCACCTTGTCCAGCCACTTCGCGCTCATTGCGGGGATGGTCAGCGTTTGCTGATTCTGCCGCACGATTGCGCCGTCCGGCGTGCGCAGCGCCCACACGACTTCGCCCGTCACGTCCCGCAGCGTCTCGTTGCAGACGTTCAGGCGGAAGCTCTTTTCCAGCGGCGCAGGGTGATATTCGTTGATTTTCGGATTTTGGCTCAGCTCGCCCTCCTCCTCGGCGGAAATCATCACTGGGGCAAAGAAGCGCTTCGCCGCGTAGTGCAGCGCCTTCCAGCGGCCGTAGTAGTCGATGCTCGCCCACGACGCAACCGGCCAGATGTCGTTCAGCTGCCAGATAATCGCGCCCATGCAGCGTCCACGGTTGCGCCGCCAGTGCTCCACGCCGTAGCGAATTGCCTCCGCCTGCATCAGCTGGGAGGCATACAGCAGGTCATCGAAGCTGTTCGGATAGCGGAACGTCTGCGAGAGGTAGGAGAGAATCTTGCCGTTCGCCGCCTGATTGCGCTGATGGCGCTCCATTACGCGGCTGAAGATGTTGCGGTCATCCGGCAGGGTGAACTGCTCGACCGATTTCAGGCACGGGAAGGACTGAAAGCCGAATTCCGACGCATAGCGGAAGAAGAACTTGCGGTACTCCGTGAAGGGCTTTTCACCGTGCCAGACGTCCCAATAGTGGTTGTCGCCGCGGTTTTCGTCGTTCGGGGCGTCGAAATTGCCGCCGGAGGACGGCGACGCGGGCCACCAGTACGTCTGCGGCGCGGTTTCCTTCACAATTGCGGGCAGAATGTACTCGAACATCTTCACATAGTCGGTGATGTGGTGCGGATACGTCGGCACGAACTCCCACGTCCGATGGTTGATGAGCGCACTGTTTGCGCCCGCCATGAACATCTCCATCTCGTTGTTGCCGCAAATCAGCGCCAGCGACGCATGATGGCGCAGGCGCGCGACATTTTGATGCGTCTCCACACGAATGGAACGCTCAAAATCAGGCGTGAGGTCATAGAAGGCGCAGGCATACATCAAGTCCTGCCAGACCATCAACCCCAGCTCGTCACAGATGTCATAGAACGCGTCATCCGGGTAATACCCGCCGCCCCAGACGCGGATGGCGTTGAAATTCGCCGCCTTGCAGTCCTCCAAGAGACGGCGCGTCCTCTCCGGCGTCACGCGCGCCAGAATGTTGTCCTCCGGAATGTAGTCCGCGCCCATCGCAAATACCTTCATGCCGTTGACGACGTGGCAGAATTCCTCGCCCCATTCGTCCTTTTCACGGCTGACGGTCATCGTGCGCAGACCAATGCGCCATGTACGCGTATCGCCCGCCGCCAGACGAACCGTCACGCGGTACAGCGGCTGTTTGCCCAGCCCGTTCGGCCACCACAGCTGCGGATGCTCAATCGTGATGACCTGCTCTGCCGCCGTCGTTTCGGGGAGGGTCAACACTTCGCCATCCGGCGCGGTGATTTCCGCCGACCACGCGCTTTCGCCCGCAATTTCCGGGCGGATGGTCACGTCCACCACGCCGTCATGGTGCGCTTGCAGCATCAGCGCGTTTTCCAGCCGCGCCGTATCCCACGTCCGCAGGAAAATCGGCCGCCAGATGCCCGCGTCCGGCAGGCGGGGTCCCCAGTCCCAGCCGAACATGCAGTGTGCCTTGCGCAGGTGGCGGAAGCCGGGCGTTGCGTCGGAGGATTCCCAGCCGGGCGCTTCTTCAGCTTTTTTCGCACAGTAGAGAATGGGGGAATCAAATCGGATTTCCAGCGTGTTTTCGCCTGCGTGCAGCTGCTCCTTCACGTCCCACACCCAGGTGATGTGCATGTTGTCCGCGAAGGCGATTTCGCGCCCGTTGAGCGACACATGCGCCAGCGTATCCAGCCCCTCGCAGACCAGCTCCACATGCGCATGTGCCAGCTGTGCTTCAGTCACGGTGAACGCGCGCTGGTACACATAATCTTTCTTCATGCGCTCGAAGGCATCCAGCTCATTTTCACGCCAGAACGGGTCAGGCATCGTGCCATCCGCCGTCAAATCCGCATACACGCTGCCCGGCACATGCGCCGAATGCCACGTTTCGCTGTCTGCTTCGCGCATCCGCCACGCGCCGCCGAGGTTCACTTGCTCTGTCATTGAATTTGTCCTCCGAAGGGCAATTTTGCGTCATTATAGCATGGGGAAGCAGGGCTGTCAATCGGGGGATTGGCGCCGCAAAAAAATATCCCTTCCCATTGTGCAGGAAGGGATAGAGGAATTAGTCCGTAAAGAGATAATCAAAGCAAGGCAGCTTTGTTGTGGCGTCGCCCTGAATCTCATAGCCGCCGGTACATTGCAGGTACATGCGCACTTGGTCGGCGGGCTGCCACGTCGGCTGAGTCGTTGTGCGGACAACCACTTCGTCGCGCAGGCCGCCGGAGTTGGTCTTGCGCATGGCAGCGAAGGTGTACCACTCGTCGCCGACCTGATCAACGCGGTCGATGAAAAGCGTGTAGACCATGTAGCGGCCTTCGTAGCCGTCCAGCAGTCGGGTCAAGGTGGAGTATGCGGGCTTGTCCGCCTGTGCGCGAATGTCCTCCTGCTTGTCGGCTTCGGTCAGGGCGCGGGTTGCCGTGCTGGTGATGCGGCGCGTTGTGTAGCCCTTCTTCTGGAACGTCAGCACAATGTCATACGTTCCCTCAGCGCTGGTGTCAATCTTGAAGGAGAACTTGCCGGAGTTGTTCGTCGTGATGGTCTTTTGATAGCGGCCGTCGATGATGCACTGCACCTGCGTCTGCCGCATCGTCGTACCGGAAATGGTGAGGGTGTCGCCGACGATGGCTTCGGGCAGGTCAGCATCAAGGTTGACAATCAGCAGCGTCTTTTTATAGGTCGTCAGGCTGAACTTGTCCTCCTGCAGCACCTCTTTGCCCGCGTCGGTGATGGTGTAAGTCATCAACCAGACGCCTTCCTGCGGCAGCTGAATGGTGAAGGAAAACTTGCCGTTCTTGGGAATCTGCGTTTCATAATTGATAGGTTCGCCGCCGGACAGGCGCATCAGGCAGAGATGACATACTGCCCGCTCGTGCCCGTGCCGGAGACGGTGAATTTGCCGGAGTTCGTTTCCGTCGGCGGTACTTCGTCAAACGTGACGCGCTGCACGGCACTGGACGGACGCGGGAAAATTTCGTTGAACTTCAGCGTGTCCAGAATGGCCTGCAGGGCGTTGTTGTCCGCCTTCTTCGGGCTGCGGCCGTAGACTTGGCACTCCAGATAGATGGAGTAGCCGTTGCGGATGGACTTGCGCCCATAACCCGCGTAGGACACGCCGTTATGGGTGCGCGTGTACTCCAGCACGAGGAAGCGGGCGTAGTTCTTGCCGTTCTTCCACTGCGCCGAAGAGTAATCGTAGCCCAGATTGCGGTAATAGCCGTTTTTGTCCGAGGAATGCCCAAGACGGTAGGTAGCGCGCTCGTCGCTGGTGATTTCGTTCACATCCCAGTACTGCATGGCGAAATCATCCTGCACGGCGGACAGCTCGATGCACATATCGCCCGCCGCGTCCCACGCCTGAAAGCGCACGCCGCGCGCCGCCCAATCCGCCTGCGCCGCCTCGACGGTCAGTCCCTGCTTCGCCAGCAGATCCTCGTGGTCAGCAAGGTTCGATGTTGTGACCATCGTGTAGCTGTCGGGGACGGTCAGCGTCGCGGAAAAATCATCGTAGGTAAAATCAGCCGCCAGCGCGGGGACTGCCATCAGCAGCGCCAGCAGGAGCGTGAAGAGCAGCATCGGAAACAGTTTCCGCATCAGAAATCACCAGCCTTCGTTGGAAATACTCGTTCGGGTTCATTATACCATACTTTTCAGGCGCACACAAGGCACATTTTGTAACAATGTGGGCGCTCTTGTCCCATTCAGCGCCGCTTTTTCCGCTTGCGCGAGGGCAGACGGAACAGCACTTTGGCGACGCGGGCGCGAATGGCGGTGCGCTTGAGTGCGCCGACGCTTCGGCTGTCGTTGGAATTATCGCGGTTGTCGCCCATGACGAAATACTCATCTGCGCCGAGCGTCCGCGGCGGCATACTCCGGCGGAAGCGGCAGTGCGCCGGGTCGAGGTAGGGCTCAGAAAGCGGTTCGCCGTCAATCAGTACGACACCGTCCGCGATTTCAATCGTCTCCCCCGGCAGACCAACCACGCGCTTGACGAACGTCTGCGGCACGAAGCGGAGATTCCGCCAGTACCGCCCCGGATAGCGGCACAGCACAATGTCCCCGCGGCGGATGTGCCGGTAAAGTAGCGGCGGACGCACCGCCAGCATCACGTCGCGCGGATGCAGGGTGGAGAGCATACTGCGCCCCTTGACCACCGCCGCGCAGCCGATGAACTGCCGGATGCCCAGCGCCGCCGCAAGGCACACAAAGAACAGCAGCGCGTCGCTCATACGGGTTCAGGCCCTTGCGAAATCAGTTTTTTCCGGCGCTTCAGGAACGTCTCACGATCCATCATCACGATGCGCCCGCACCCGCTGCACTTTATCTTGATGTCCGCACCCGTGCGGATGACTGTCCACTCGTTCGAGCCGCAGGGATGCTGCTTGCGTGTCTGCACAACATCGCCCAAGCGGATTTCCACATTCAAATCCATGCGTTTTTCCTCCAATACGATTTTGGGATTCGCCTGCGCCATCTGCTTGCGCCTTTTTGATTCTGGCGTTCGCTCATTCCATTTAGCGTAGCGCTGCATTTCATTCGCGTTAGCCAGAATGCAAAAATTCGCGGCGCATCTTGGCGCATTCTCATCCGAAAATCGTATAATTGATTTCCGGCTTCCATTATAACCGCTTTTTCCGCGCCGCGCAACCGTGATTTGCATTTCCGGCGCAATCGGCGTATAATAAAGAAGCAAAACAGGGAGGACAAAGGATGATGGGCAATCAGAACCCCGTCGGCGTGTTTGACAGCGGCGTCGGCGGCATCGGCACCCTCAGCGCCCTGCGCCGGGAACTGCCGCAGGAGGATTTTCTGTATTTCGGCGACACGCTGCACGCCCCCTACGGCACGAAGCCGCGCGAAGAGGTGATGGCATGTGTCACGCGCGTGATGACACATCTGCTCGCGAATCACGTCAAGGCGGTGGTGATTGCCTGTAACACCGCGACCGCTGTCGCCGCGAAGGAACTGCGGGAGACGTATGACCTGCCGATACTGGGCATGGAACCCGCGCTTAAGCCTGCCCACGCCCTGCGCCACGGCGGAAGCATCCTGGTGCTGGCCACGCCGATGACGCTGCGCTTGGAGAAGTTTCAGCAGCTTTATGCGCGCTACGGCGAAGGGGCGATACCGCTGCCCTGCCCCGGTCTGATGGAACTGGTGGAGCAGGAAGCCAACGAGCAGGCGCGGCGCTATCTGCTGGAACTGCTGCACCCGTATGATTTGCGCACGGTGGATGCGGTGGTGCTTGGCTGCACGCACTATGTGTTCCTGCGCCCCCTGCTGCGGGAGATTCTGCCGGAAAATGTGCAGGTGCTGGACGGCAACGAGGGTACGGCGCGCCAGCTGCGGCGGGTACTGACGGAGAATGACCTGCTCTGCGCGCGGGAAACGCCGGGGAAAATCACCCTGGAAACCAGCGGCGCCCCGGAAACGGTGCTGCCGGTGATGCAGCGGCTGCTGGTGCGGGCGGACACACTGTAATTCATAATTTGGCTACAAACTGTTTACAGAATGTTTTCAATGTTTGACCTTCTTGCCTATTGACTTTCTTTGACCTTTGTAGTACAATACAATCACGGTTCAGGAAAGAGAACCGCGAAGGGAAATCGCCCCGGACGAATGACCGCCCGAAGCAGATGCCCCGGATTGATTGTTATTGTAACCGCCAGCGAACGCTGACGCAAGGAGGTCTGTTTTATGTTCAATGTGATTCCGTTCCGTGCTGCCCGCAACCTGATGAATACCTCTATGGATGATATGCTTAGCGACCGCTTCTTCCGCAACTTCTTCGACATGAGCGATATGGTCGGCACTGCCGGCTTCCGCGTCGATGTGAAGGAACAGCCCGATGCCTATGTGCTGGAGGCTGAACTGCCGGGCGTAAAGCAGGATGACATTACCCTGACCGCCGAGGACGGCGTGCTGACCATCGCCGCCGACATCAACAGCGAAAAGAAGGATAACCGCGAAGGCTACCTGTACTCCGAACGCCGCACGGGTCATGTGGAGCGCCGCTTCTCGCTGGAAGGCGTGCGCGAAGATGACATTACCGCGAAGTGCGAGCACGGCATCCTGACCGTGACTCTGCCGAAGATGCAGGCGGAAGCACCGAAGGCAGCGCGCAAGATTGCCATTGCGTCGGGCGAAGAAAAGACCGATGCGCCGGTGGAAGAGAACAAGTAAATATTCTCTAAACCAAAACGGGACTGCCCCACATATGGGCAATCCCGTTTTTTGTCGTGGATAAACACGCGGACACAGTATGATAGCGAAGTCAACTGAATCGCGCGAAAGGGTCAAGGGACAAAGTCCCTTGCAGGGTGCAGGGACAGCGTCCCTGCTGGGGTCAAGGGGAAAAGCCCCTTGCGCCTCCTCTTTATACGTTCAGCCACACGCGCATTTCGCCCTCGCCGCGGTTGCACCACGCGTAATAGGGAATCAGCTCAATCTGGCAGGGGGATTCCTCGGCGGACTGGTAGGCAGTGTACAGCGCGCCTTCCGCGTCCTCTTGCTGACGGAAGCCCGGCACAAGCAGCTTTACCGTACGATGACCGAAGCGCGAATCCGGCAGGACTTGCACGCCTTCGCCGTCCTTGCCGAATTTTTCCGCATTCACGCGCAGCAGATGCAGGTTTTCGCCGTTATCCGCCTGCTCAGCGCAGAACGTGACGGGGCCGCGCGTGACGGCGACCTGCCGCATATCCTCGCGGACGCGGTTGTTTGCGCGGATCAGGCGCACGGGCATCGGGAAATCCAGCACAATCGTCTCGCCGTCGTGCCATTCGCCGGAGAGATACGCATAGCCATCCGCCACGCGAACGGGCTTATCCGCCGTCACATTCGGATTGGGACACCAGCCCGGCAGACGGAAGCCAAGCGTGCCAGATACGGGCGAATCCGCATGAAGCGTGACGGTGATGTGCCCGTCCCACGGCATATCCGACGCAATCGAGAGCGTCAGCGTGCCCGTGGGGAAGGTCTTGCGGATGCTGCCGCCAAGGTAGAGGTGGGTCAGCAGCGTATCCTCATTCTCCGTGAAGGCATACGCGGCGATGGAGGAGACGATGCGCGCGATATTGGGCGGGCAGCACGCGCAGCCGAACCACTTCTGCCGCACAGTTTTGACGTGCTGAAGGCGTGAATCCGCGTGGCACGCCGACGGCACGACGGACAGCGGGTTGACGTAGAAGAAGCTCTTGCCGTCCAGCGCCATACCGGACAAGACGGTGTTGTACAGGGCAAGCTCCATCACGTCGCCGTATTCGCGCTGGGGGGACATTTGCAGCATCCGGCGCGCGAAGAAAGCTAAGCCGATGGCGGCGCACGTCTCGGAATACGCGGTGTCGTTGGGCAGATCGTAGGCGTAGGAGAACGCCTCGCCTATCTGCGTTGCACCGATGCCGCCGGTGATGTACAGCTTCTCCTGCACGATGCTGCGCCAGAGCCGTTCGCAGGCGGATTTCAAGCTGTCGTCGCCAGTCATGCGCGCCACATCCGCCATGCCGGAATACAGGTACACCGCGCGGACGGCGTGTCCAATGGCTTCGTCCTGCTCGCGGACGGGTTTGACGGCTTGATGATAGGCAAGATTGACGCTCCGAACTGGACGATGTTCCCGTTCGGCATTGCGGCGCTCTTCCTCAACGAAGTAGTTCGGTTCCTGCCCGCGCTCGTCGATGAAAAAGCGGCTGAGGCGCAGGTACTTCTCGTCCTTCGTCACCTCATACAGGCGGACGAGCGCCATTTCCGCAATTTCGTGGCCGGGATAGCCCTTGCACTGCCCATCCGCCGTGCCGAAGAAATCCGCAACGTAATCCGCGAACCGGCACGCCGCGCGCAGCAGCTTGTCCTTGCCTGTTGCCTGATAGTAGCTGACAGCGCCCTCAATCAGGTGACCCAAGCAGTACAGTTCGTGATGATCACGGAGGTTCTGGAACACGCCGTCCATGCCGTTGATGATGTAGTAGGTGTCAAGGTAGCCTTCGGGGGTCTGCGCGGCGCACACAACGTCGATGGCTTCATCGGCGGTGGCTTCCAGTGCCTCGTCGGGGTGCTGAATCAGGGAATAGCCGACGGCTTCAATCCACTTGCTGAAGTCAGTATCCTGAAACAAGAAGCCGTAGAACTTGTCCTCATCCGGGTGCGCGGGGTCATCGGGAAGGGCATTGTAGCCGCGGTAGGTGTACGCCTGGGGCGTATATTGCGCGCCCTGCTGACGGGCCTGCGCCATGATGCGCCCCGCCAGACGGAAATTGTGCATACACCAGCTCTTTTCCGCGCCGGGGATGCGGTCATTGAGCGCGTCCCACTGGTAGGGAATGACTTCGCGGCGGACGAGCTCCGTTTCCCGCTGCCAGAACGGGTCAGTGATGGAAACGGCGTGGAGGTCGATAGGGTGCGTGAAGCGAGTGACATCCATGAGGGGAATCCTCCTTTATTATTAAATAGTCGACTTGTTTAATTTTAATAGTCGACTTATTTTTCGTACTGGTGGTGTAAACAGCTTCCAGCGGGCAAAGAAAACGAACGAAGTTTGCGGTCGCCCGCCGGAAGCCTTCGGTGCTGAATTGCTCATTGCACATGGTTGATTTCCAATCGTTAGAAAGCGTTGCGCGGGTCTTTTGACCTTTTCTTCTTCGCATCCGGATCAATATACTCAATCTCCATCCGGTCAAAATCCACCGAATCTAAAAACGCATCCGGCAAAAACCTCGTCTGCCCAAACTCTTCCCACTCCCGCTCATTCTTGTCCAGCCAAATCGGGTGGGAAATGTCCAGCTTCCGACACGCTTCCTCCAGCGCGTCGTGCGGATTGTCGCGCGTGCAAGGCTCAACCGCCTGCCGGTCAATGCGGTGATGCCGAATCGTGCGCAGCCATAGTGCCGTAGCCATTGCGAATAGTCCTCCTCGTTTCTTTGCCCTGATTATGCCATGCTTTTGACAAACTTGCAAGGGGGTGCGGCAAAAAAACATTACGGATTCCTTGACATGCCGACACGGTTGCGGTATCATGAAAAGTGGCGTATTTTCGGCTGGAAAACCAGCGGATAGCATCACGCCCAAAGGAGAACAGCCGATGCGCATTGCAAGCATCCTGAATGAGAAGGAAATCACCCTGTCGTGCGAGGTTTTCCCGCCCAAGCACTTTGACGGCATCGCACAGGCGTCCGCCGTGGCGCAGGAAATTGCCGGACTGCATCCGTCTTTTATGTCCGTGACCTACGGCGCGGCGGGCAGCACGCCGGGGCATACCATCGCCGTGGCGAAAGCTGTGGCGGAAACGGGCGTAACACCGCTGTGCCACCTGACGTGCGTGCAGTCGACAAGGGAGCATGTGCAGCATGTGCTGGCGGACATGAAGACCGCGGGGATGGAGAACGTGCTGGCGCTGCGCGGCGACCTGCCCAAGGAGGGCGAGCCGTGCCATGATTTCGCGTATGCGGCGGAGTTGATTGACTTCATCCACCAGCAGGGGGATTTCTGTGTTGGGGCAGCGTGCTATCCGGAGGGACACCCGGAGAGCGGCAGCCGCGCGAAAGATATGGATTATCTGCGCCGGAAGGTGGATGCCGGGGTGGATTTCCTGACGACGCAGATGTTCTTCGACAACGGATTGCTGTACAATTTCCTGTATCGGATGCAGCGCGCGGGAATGGATATTCCGGTCTGCGCGGGCATCATGCCGATTTGCGACGCGCGGCAGGTGGCGCGGGTGGTGAAGCTGTCCGGGTCGATTATGCCGCCGCGGTTTGCGGCGATTGCCGACCGTTTCGCGGGTGATCCGCAGGCGATGACGCAGGCAGGCATCGCCTTTGCGACGGAGCAGATTGTGGATTTGGTTGCCAACGGGGTGGGGCACATTCACCTCTACACGATGAACAAACCGTGGATTGCAAGGGCGATTGTGGAGAATCTTTCCTCCATTATTAAGTTGGGAGAGTAAGACGTTTTCCCTTTTGCAAGTGATTTTGTGTGGGACGCAGAGGCGAAACCCCTGCGCACATGAAAAACCTGCAAATTGACAGAAAAACTCCAATCTGCTTTACAAGCACTGTAAAAGGCAGTATAATAAGTAGGATTCAATCAATATAGGAAAGACCCGAAAGAGGGCGCGCAAACGCCCGGATGAGGTGAGAACATGGCGAAGGTCATTGCGATAATCAACCAGAAGGGCGGCGTCGGCAAAACGACCACCGCCGTCAACCTTTCCGCTTTGCTGGGGGCAATGGGGCAGCGTGTGCTGATGATTGACCTCGACCCGCAGGGCAACACGACATCCGGCTTGGGCATGGAAGTCGATGACAAGAGCATCTATGAAGTCATCATGGGGCGCATGAAACTCACGGACGTGATGGAAGAGACGGAGTTCAAGAACCTGTCCATTGCGGGCAGCGACGTTCGGCTGGCGAACGCGGAACTCGAACTCGTCGAGGTCGAGAAGCGCGAATACCGCCTGAAAACCGCCGTGCAGTCCGTTCAGCAGGATTTCGATTTCATCTTCATCGACTGCCCGCCGTCCCTAGGGCTGCTGACCATCAACGCATTGGGCGCGGCGGACAGCGTCCTCATCCCGATTCAGTGCGAATATTATGCGCTGGAGGGCGTTGCGAGCCTGATGAACACCATCTCCCGCGTCAAAAAGACCATCAATCCGCATCTGGAAATCGAGGGCGTCCTGCTGACGATGCTGGATGGACGGACGAATCTGGGCTTGCAGGTGGTGGACGAGGTGAAGAAGCACTTCAAGAAGCAGGTGTACGCGACAGTGATTCCGCGCAGCGTCCGCCTCGGCGAAGCGCCCTCCCACGGCGAACCCATCCACGTCTACGACAAGCGGAGCGCGGGATGCGTCGCCTACGTCAATCTGGCGAAGGAAGTTCTCAAGCGCAACAACATCAAGGTGAAAGAATTTAAGCTGTAATCATCTTTTACCTTTTCATCCGGCGGAACGGAAATGACAGAGGAGTCGATTTGTTATGCCCAAGAAGACCCACGGACTGGCGCGCGGCTTGGATTCGCTGCTGCCGGAAGTAGACATGATGACATCCGGCGGCGGACAAGAAATCGCGATTGGGGACATTGACCCGAATCCCGACCAGCCGCGGCGGGCGTTCTCCGAGGAAAGCATCGCGCAATTGGCGCAGTCCATCCGGGAGCAGGGGCTTTTGCAGCCCATTCTGGTGGTGCCGATGAACGGCGGGCGCTATCGCATCGTTGCGGGCGAGCGCCGCTGGCGCGCTGCGCGGATGGCGGGGCTTGACCGCGTGCCCTGCATCATCCGCGAGATGGATGTGCCGACGCAGATGGAAATCGCACTGGTTGAGAACTTGCAGCGTGAAGACCTGAACCCGATTGAAGCGGCGCAGGGCATCCAGACGCTGATGCGCCAATGCGGTTACACGCAGGAGGCGGTGGCGGCGCGGCTGTGCAAGAGCCGGCCTGCCGTGGCAAACCTGCTGCGTCTGCTGACGCTGCCGGAGGACATCATCACGATGGTGCGGCAGGGGACGCTGAGCGCGGGTCACGCGCGTGTGCTGGCGGGGCTGGAATCGGACGAGATGAAGATGACGCTGGCACGGCAGACGATTACGAACGAGTGGAGCGTCCGACAGCTGGAAAACGCGGTCGCGCTGATGCGCAAGAGCACTCCGACGCTGCCCAAAACACCGCAGAAGGTGCATTCTCTGCCTGCGGAGCTGACGGAGCTGGAAACGTTCTGCCGCGAGACGTTCGGCGTTCGCGCGACGATTACCGGCAATCAGAAGAAGGGCAAAATCACGCTGCAGTACTACTCGGCGGAGGAGCTGGAGCAGGTTTATGAGCTGCTGCATCAGCTGCATCACGACTGAGCTGCGCAGGAATTTCGCCGACGAATTAGCCTGACCTGAAATGAAACTCGAATGGGTCAGCTATGATGTTCCAACACCAAGCGTTTCATAGAAGAAAAGGAAGATGATTCCCATGTCAAAGCAACCACTTCCGCAAATGCCGCGCTGGGATGGGCCGCTGTCCCATCCGTTTTACAGCCATGTTGTCAAGCGCATCATCGACTTCCTGTTTGCGCTGATTCTGCTCATCCCCGGCTGCATCATCATGCTGCCGCTGGCCATTTGGGTCAAGCTCGACAGCCACGGCCCTGTGCTGTATAAGGCGGTGCGCGGCGGATACCATAATCAGCCGTTCTATATCTATAAATTCCGCTCGATGGTCGTCGGGGCGGATAAGACCGGCGGCTGCACGGCGCTCAACGACAGCCGCGTTACCCGCGCGGGCAAGGTCATGCGCCGCTTGAAACTTGATGAACTGCCGCAGCTGTTCAATATCCTGAAGGGCGACATGTCCTTCGTCGGGCCGCGCCCGGAGCTGCTGCTGTATACCACGCAGTACACCAAGGAGCAGGAGTGCATCCTCTGGGTGCGTCCCGGCATCACTGACCGCTCGTCCATCGTTTATATCGCGCAGGATGAAATCGTCGGCACGGAAAATCCGGTGGAGAACTTCGAAAAGTACATCCTGCCGGAGAAGAACCGCCTGCGCGTGGAGTATGCGCTGCATCAGTCGTTCCCGCTGGATGTCGAACTGTTCTTCGAGACGATTGGCGGCGTGTTCGGCAAGGCAAAGAAGATGGCGGACGAAAAGCACAAGCAGGGAGCAAAGGAGCCGCAGAAATGAGTACGTCCTACACGGAGAAAACACATTCGGCGTTTCACGGCGCGCCGATTGACACGTCAGACCCCAAGACGCTGGCGTGGCTCATCCGCCGTCACGGGCTGGAGATGACCCACATCAGCCGGGGCAGTCATATCGGCGCAATTTTTTCAGTCGCGGAGATTATGGCGGTGCTCTACACCCGCATCCTGCGCGTTGACCCGAAGAATCCGCAGTGGGAAAATCGCGATCGGCTGATTCTCTCCAAGGGCCATGCGGGCGCGTCGGTGTATGCGGCACTGGCGGAGCGCGGCTTTTTCCCGGTGGAGGAGCTTTCCACCCATTACGCCAACGGCTCGCGCCTGTCCGGGCATGTGAGCCACAAGGGCGTGCCGGGTGTGGAGTTTTCCACCGGTTCTTTGGGTCACGGGCTGAGCGTGGCGGCAGGCATGGCGCTGGGCGGCAAGAAGGACAACGCCGATTGGCGCGTGTACTGCGTGCTGGGCGACGGCGAGTGCGACGAAGGCTCGGTCTGGGAAGCGGCACTGCAAGCGCATCAGTATAAGCTGGATAATCTGGTCGCTATCATCGACCACAACCGGATGCAGAGCCTTGATTTCTGCGAAAACACCTTGGCGCTGGAGCCTTTCGGCGACAAATGGCGCGCGTTCGGCTGGAATGTCATCGAGACGGACGGCAACGACGTGGACGCGGTGGAAAAGGCGCTGCGTCAGGCGCAGGAGAACCGCGGCAGCGGGCGGCCGACGGTCGTCATTGCCGTGACGACGAAAGGCAAGGGTGTTTCCTTTATGGAGAACGACATCCTGTGGCACTATCGGACGCCGCAGGGTGAGGAATACGACGCGGCATTGGCGGAATTGGAGGCACAGCGGCCATGAGAGACGCATTTACACGGGCGCTGATGCGCGAGGCGGCGAAGGATGACCGCCTGATGCTGGTGACGGGGGACTTGGGCTTCGGGGTGCTGAAGCCGTTCTGGGAAACGTACCCGGAGCAGTTTGTGAACGCGGGCATTGCCGAGCAGAGCATGACGGGTCTGGCGGCGGGTCTGGCGAAGACCGGACGCACCGTGCTGACCTACTCCATCGGCAATTTCCCGACGCTGCGCTGCTTGGAGCAGATTCGCAACGACTGCGCGTATCACAGTCTGAACGTCAAGGTCGTCTGCGTCGGCGGCGGCTTTGTGTACGGCAGTCTGGGCATGAGCCATCACGCGACGGAGGACATGGCGATTATGCGCGCCCTGCCGGGGGTGACGGTGTTTACGCCCGGCGACCCGGCGGAGGTGGAAGCCATCGTCCCGGTGATGCTGAAAACGCCCGGAACGTGCTATCTGCGTCTGGGGCGCGGCGGCGAGCCGACATTGCACGAGCAGCCGGTGGCGGACTGGCAGATGCCGAAAGCGCTGACATTGCAAACAGGTACGGACATCGCAATTCTATCCGCTGGCGGCATTCTGACGCAGACGGTGAGCGCGGGCAAGAAGTTAGCCGAGCGCGGCATTTCGGCGGAAGTCGTGTCCTTCCCGTGCTTGAAACCGATTGACACGGAGAAGATTGCAGAGCTGACACGCCGCTTCCGCCACATCGTGACGGTGGAGGAACACTCCATCGTCGGCGGATTCGGTTCGGCGGTCTGCGAGGTTGCGGCGGAGACAGGGAATCCCTGCCGCATCCACCGCATCGGCATGGAGGACGTATACTCCACGATTGTGGGCACGCAGCAGTATCTGCGCGCGCAGTATCAGATGGATGATGAAGCGATTGCCCGCCGGGCGGCGCAGTGGCTTCGGGAGGAATAAAAAGTGCAGCAGGAAGAAAAGAAGCTGTCGCTGGACGAGATTCACGCGGAATTATTGGAGCAGCTGCGGGACATTACCGCTGTTTGCAAGAAGCACAATATTTCCTATAATATGATGTGCGGTTCGCTCCTGGGGGCGGTGCGCCACAAGGGGTTCATTCCGTGGGATGACGACGTGGATTTGCTGATGACGCGCGAGGAATTCCAGAAGTTCCGCGAAATCTACCCGAAGGAGTGCGACAAGCGCTTCGAGCTGACGTATCTGGACACATGGACGCCGCGCGTGATGAACCGCGACCCGGAGAAGGCGGCGGCGTTCACGGACTTTTTCATTCTTGACCCCGTGCCGCCGGAAGGGTTTCAGCGCAAGTGGTGGTTCTTCAAGCTCCACACCCTGCAGGGGATGCTGAAAAAGAACGTGGACTGGTCGCGCTTTAATTGGAAGAACAAGATTCTGATTTTCGGCACGCATTTGCTGGGTCTGCCGTTCTCGGTGAAGACGAAAACGCGCTGGTACGAGCAGGTTTCGCGGCAGGAGAAGACGGGCAACGACCTGTGCATGTCCAACGGTGCGTTTGAGCTGATGATGCACATCTGGCATCCTGACCAGTTCGCGGAGAAGATTGTCGTCCCCTTTGAAGGCATCGACGTGCTGATTCCCGCGAAATGGGACGAGGTATTGACCATCCTCTTCGGCGCGGATTACATGACCCCACCGCCGGAAGCCGAGCGCGTGGCGAAGCACTTGGATGTGTGACCAGAGGCGCTGCCTCTGGACTCCGCAAGGGAGTTCCTCCCTTGACCCTTTCGCGCGATTCAGTTGGTGACTTCTTCATACTGTTTTCGCATGTTTATACAGGGTTTCGCCTCTGCGGAGGCGACCAAAGGGCTTTCCGATCGCCCTTTGGAAACCTTCGGTTCGCACTCCTGTTTATTGAGTTTTATCGGAAGTTTTTTAGTTAGTGTGCCTTTCGTTCCCCATGCAACATAAAAAGTCAAGAAACATGGGAGGCGAAGGGGCCAAGGGGACGACCGCAAAGCCCCCTTGTCGCGCCCGCAGGCGCGATTCCCCCTGCTGGAAAAGCGCCAGCAGAAAAGAAAATAGGCAAAACATCAGGAATCCAGAAAGGAATCCAATGGAAATGATTTTCTGCCCCCTCTACTCCGGTTCGAGCGGCAACTGCCTCTTCGTGCAGTACGGCGCAACCCGCCTGCTCATCGACGCCGGAAAGTCGGGCAAAATGATTGATGAAGCACTGGATATGATTGGCGTTGATGGCAACACCATTGACGCCATTCTCATCACCCACGAACATATTGACCATATCTCCGGCGCGGGCGTGCTGTGCCGGAAGCATAAAATCCCCGTCTATGCCACCGAGATGACGTGGAATGCGATGGACGCAAAGGTCGGCAAAATCCCCCCGGAACTCCGCCGGACGTTCGATACGTTCTCGGATTTCTATATCGGAGATGTCGGTGTCGTGCCGTTCTCCATCCCGCATGACGCGGCTGACCCGGTTGGCTATCGGCTGTGGGGCGGGGGACTCAGCATCGCGACGGCGACGGACTTGGGGCATTTTCCGCGCAGCGTCCGCGACGCGGTGGCGGGCAGCTCCCTGGTACTGCTGGAAAGCAACCATGACCCCGATATGCTCCGCCACAACGACCACTATAATGAGCGCCTGAAGCAGCGTATACTGGGCAATCGCGGGCATTTGAGCAATGCCGCCTGTGCGGATGCGCTGCTGCAAATTGTCGAGAGCGGCACGAAAAACGTCATTCTCGGTCATTTGAGCGGGGAGAATAACACGCCGAGCTTGGCATACCACATCAGCGAAGACCGCATGACGCGCGAGGGCATCCGCCTGGGGCAGGATTTGACGCTGGATGTTGCCCTGCGCGACCGTGTTGGAAATATCTACACGCTGGGGGACGGCAAATGACGCGCGCGGGGCGGAAAACCGACGCGGCGACGACGCTGCTGATGGTGCTGCTGATTTTGACGGCGGTCAAGCTGCTGCTGGAGCGCTTGCTGGCGCTGATGCTTCCGCATGACCTGCATCAAAATACGCGCTTGCTGCTGTCAATGGCGCAGGAAGCGCTGCTGATTGGGCTTCCGGCGCTGCTGATGCGGCGCGGGCGTTCGGCGCGCACGGGAACAATGCGGCTGAGCATCGGTCTGCTGCTCTGCGCGGCGGTGCTGGGGCTGGCGATGCGCGCTTTGGCAACGCCGCTGACGCAGCTGTGGGGCAATTTCCTTTCCGCGCCGGAGCGTCAAATTGCGGCGGCGGACAGCGCGGGCGAATGGTGCTTGCAGCTGCTGGCGCTGGCGGTTCTTCCGGCAGTGCTGGAGGAAGCGCTGTTCCGTGGCGTTGTGCTGCAAACGCTGCTGGACAGCGGCAGCCGATTTGGCGCATGGCTGCTGACGACGCTGTTCTTTTCGCTCCTGCACGGCAATTTGGCGGCACTCCCGGCACATCTGCTCTTCGGCGGTGCGCTGACGCTCGCGGAAATGCGGACGGGGAATCTGCTTGTTCCGATGGTAATGCACGCTGTTTACAATGCATCCGCGCTCTTCTGGCGCGGCATGTCCGCTGGGTGGCTGATTTTTTGCGGCGCGGCGGTGCTGGCGCTGGGAATCTGGGCGCTGATGACCTTGCCGCGCACGGCAAAAATGCGGATGAAGCGCGGTCACATCATGCTGTCGGCGGCGATTCTGCTGCTGATGGCGGTGCAGTATCTGCTGGGATGACTGCATGATGCGGTATTGTGCGCTATTTCCGTGCGAATTTAATTCATGCAGAGGGTTTCGCCTCTGCGGAGGCGACCAAAGGGCTTTCCGATCGCCCTTTGGAAACCTTCGGGTGCACACTCCTGTTTATTGGTTTTTATCGGAAGTTTTTTAGTTTGTGTACTGTTAGTATACCAAATAAAAACAACTGACATAATAGCCAAGTAACTTCCGGAGGGCGCCGAAGCAGTCCAGAGGGCGATCGGAAAGCCCTCTGGTCGCGCCCGCAGGCGCGAAATCCCTGCAACATCAAAAACACTGTATATTAGGAAGAACTACCGCCACAAGGCGAATCCCCCTCGCGCGCATCAGCGCGAATGATACCCCCACCGGGAGGTGACTTGCGATGATTCTGCTCTCCTTGCAGGGCATTCAGAAAAGTTTCGGTACAAATGAAGTCCTCCGCGACGCATCCCTCGTGCTGCAGGATGGTCAGCGCATGGGGCTTGTCGGCGTCAACGGCTGCGGAAAATCCACCCTCATGAAGATTATTGCCGGTATTGAAACCGCGGACGGCGGCACGATGACCATGCAGAAGGGGCTGAAGCTCGGTTACCTCGCCCAGCAGGGGCAGGTCGGCGAAGGGCGGACAGTGCTGGAAGAGCTGGAAAGCGTCTTTGAGCCGGTGCAGCGCATGGAACAGCAGCTGCGCGACTTGGAGCATCAGATGGCGGATGCGCACGATGAAGCATCCCTTCATCGCCTCGGCAGCCAGTACGACCAGCTTACCCGCCGCTTTGAGGAAAGCAACGGCTATGGCTGGCGCTCGACGGTGCAGGGCGTGCTGGCGGGTCTGGGCTTCCGCAAGGAGCAGCAGGGACAGATGGCTTCGCTGCTTTCCGGCGGCGAACGGACGCGCCTTTGCCTTGGGCGGATGCTGCTGACTGAACCGGATGTGCTGCTGCTGGACGAGCCCACGAACCATCTTGACCTCAAGTCCATCGCGTGGCTGGAGGATTATCTGCGCACCTACCGCGGCGCGGTGCTGCTCATCAGCCATGACCGCTATTTCATGGATCACGTTTGCGACCGCATGTGCGAGCTGCTCCTTGGCGCGACGGAGTGCTATGACGGCAATTATTCCGCCTACATGGTGCAGCGCACGGAGCGGTTCGAGATCCGCATGAAGGCGTATGAACTGCAGCAGAAGGAAATCGCCCGGCAGGAAGCCATCATCGCGCGCTATCGGCAGTTCAACCGCGAGAAGTCCATCCGTCTGGCGGAAAGCCGGGAGAAGCGGTTGGAGAAAGTCGAACGCTTGGAGAAACCGAAGGACGAAAGCGCGATTCACTTCCACTTCGATGTCCGCCGCAGAACGGGCGACGACGTGCTGATGATTGACGACCTCGCGAAGGGGTTCAGTGGGCGCACGCTCTTTGAGCATGTGAAGATGCACCTGCGCGCGGGCGACCGCGTGGCGCTCATCGGCGATAACGGCGTGGGCAAATCGACGCTGTTCAAGTGCATCGTCGGCGAAGAAAAGCCTGACTGCGGCACGATTCGCTTCGGTGCGGGCGTGGACATTGGCTACTACGACCAGCATCAGGCGCATCTGCATGAAAACAAGACCGTGCTGGACGAGGTGTGGGACGACTTCCACCGCCTTGACCAGACTGAAGTTCGCGGTGCGCTGGGGCTGTTCCTTTTCACAGGGGATGACGTGCTGATGCCCATTTCGACGCTTTCCGGCGGTGAGAAGGGGCGCGTCGCCCTGACGAAGCTGATGCTGAAGAAGGACAACGTGCTGCTGCTGGACGAACCGACAAACCACCTCGATATGGACAGCCGCGAAGTGCTGGAAGACGCGCTCGAAAACTTCCCCGGTACGATTCTCGCCATCAGCCACGACCGCTACTTCATCAACCGCTTCGCCACGAAGGTGTGCGTGCTGGAAGCAGGCGGCGTGAAAGAGTATTTGGGCAATTACGACGATTATTTTGAGAAAATCAATCGCCAGCAAGCGCCGGACAGCGAAATGCAGGCATGACGAAAACCGCGATGGATAAGGAAAAGCGCAAGTCGCGGGAGGAAGAGAAGCGCATTCGGGAGAAGAAGAACGCGATTGCCGCGGCGGAAAAGGCGATTGCGACCGCGGAGGAGGAAGCCGCGGAGATGGAGGCGCAGCTCGCTGATCCGGCGACGTATCAGGATGCGGAGAAGGCGGCGCAGCTGGCGAAAGCGTATCAGCTGAAGAAGGACGAGATTGAGCGCCGATACGCAGAGTGGGAAGCGCTATCAGCGGAGGAGTAAACGAGGATAAACACGCGGAAAAATCAGCAGAATAAGCAAAAAAGGTTCAAGGAACATCACGCCTTGAGCCTTTTTTGCTATGATACGATTTATCTGATAAAATTCGTCCCGACCCGTTTCTCCTTCTCCGGCAGCCCCATTGCTTCCTTTCCGAAAGCAATGCTTTTCACCAGAAACGCCACGTTCCGCCCAAGCGTCCGCATGACTTGCAGCCCTTCCGCGTCCTGCGCGGCTTCCTGCGCATTGTTGCCGTGGATGCTGTTCCAGTACTGGCTTGATGCAACTGGCATCCCGGAAATTGTGAAGTACTTGTTCAGCTGGTCAAACGTCGCGCTTGCGCCGCCGCGGCGGCATGAGACAACCGCCGCGCCGACCTTCATCGTCTTGTCGAACGGGGTGGAGTAGAACAGGCGGTCAAGCAGATTCGTCAGCGTGCCGTTCGCGCTGGCGTAGTAGACGGGCGAGCCGACAATCAGCGCATCCGCCGCCTCGAACTTCGGGGCAAGGGCGTTTACGGCATCGTCAAATGCGCAGCGGTGCAGCACGCCGCAGCGCCCACAGGCAATGCAGCCGCGAATGTCCTGCTGACCGATGTGAACGATTTCAGTCGTCAGCCCACATTCCTGCAAGGTTTGGGCGACTTTGGTCAGGGCAAGATCAATCGCGCCGTGCGCGTGGGGAGAACCGTTGAGTAAAGCACGTTCGCCATCGGAAATCCTCCTTGTGTGCGTAAATTGTGGATTAGATTTTAGTCCGCGAACGCCATAATGTCCGCATCCTTGCTTGTGCCGCCCGCAACGCGAACCCAGTCATCATCCGGCGAAAGGCGGTAGTACAGCGCAATTGACGGTCCGCCGTCCAGATTGTATGTCCAAAGCGGGTCGAAGGCGGATTGCAGATAGTCGACGCACTGGCGCATGGTCAGGGCGCTGCTGCTGTCGCGCGTGACTGTCAGCAGGATGAAATTGTGCTCGTCGATGCAGCTGATGATGGTGCGCATGGCGGGCGCGGTTGTGAAGCGCCAGTTCGGGTCGAGGATGGACTGATGGTCGCGGATGACAGGGCACTCGACGTAGAATGACCACGTCTGCGTGGGATTGGCGGCGAGCACATCCGCTGGGTCATCGCCGACGTGCATGTGCAGCCCGTCGCGGGTGAGGGAAAGCCCGTAGTACGGCACGCCGGTCAGGCGGCGGAACAACTGCCCGTCCGTGACGGTGACGCTGCCCAGCGGCGTATAGTAGTAATCCGGGCTGCTGCCGGGGTAATTTGACGGGATTTCGGGAAAGGTGGGGCTGACGTAGCCGCTGCCGTTGATGAACAGCGTCGCGTCTGGAATTTTCGCCGCCATGTCGACAGGATACTGGATGTCACGCTCCCAATTCGCGGTGGCTTTGCGAATCTGCGTGCCGGGGTCAAGCAGATAGATTTTTGTGAGATAGCAGACGGCGCCCTCCTGCTCGATGCGCTCAATCCGCCAGTGCATCGTATCCGACTGATGCGACGCGACTTCTATGCCTTGCACAGCATAGGAATCCACGCGGTCGGGCGGTGCGGGCGTCGGCGACGGTTTGGGCGTGGGCGAGGAGGTCGCAGTCGGATCATCGGCGGGGGATGCCGCGGGGGACACGACCGGGATGGTGGTCGAGGCGGGCGCAGCGGAGTGCTTTGTCACGCGATATAGCCCCAAGATGGTCAGCGCGAAAATCAGCAGAACAAGCAGCGTGAATAGGCAACGTTCCATATGTTTTTTCTGCATGGGGGAAATTCCTCCTTTGGGAGCACTGACTTTATTATAGCATAAGGACAGGAAATCTGCAAAGAAAACTTACTGCTTTATTTATATACTGCATGAAAACTGCGAAATTGGACTTGTGGTGCACATTATTAAACAGAATGAGAATAAAAGTGCGCACTGATTTATCGGAAGTGGAAATCTGTTGCCAAAATGCTTGACAAATTGTTGGCAAGTGATAAAATAAAATTGTGGGTCAAAGAAGGCAGAAACGCAGACCATCCTGTTAAAGCGCGGATGGCGGCAGAAGGAGGCGGCGCGTGAACGAGCATCTTGCTTTTGCGCAGTGCCTCCAGCGGGTGCTGAACGAAACGGAACTGACGGCGACAGAGGTTGCACGCCGACTGGAAATGCGCAGCCGGAACAGCATCTTCCGCATCCTCAAGGGGAAGACGTCACCGCAGCTGAACCGCCGCTTTCTGGAGAGCTTCCACAAGCATATGGGGGAGCAGCTGACGGAGGCGCAGTGGGCGGCGCTGAATCGTGCGCTGGAGATGGATGCTGTCGGAGCGGTCGAGTACAAGAGCCGTCAGGCGCTGATGCAGCTCGTCGGCGCATTCAGTGAGCCGATTTCCCCCGCGAAGGTCTGCTATCTGGACGCGTCGGGTGCAGAAAAGGAGGACAGCTTCCTGCATTATCTGCAAGTGCTGTTCTGCGGTGCGCTCAAGGTGAACGCACTGCTTTTCGGCTGCTGTGATTTGGGGCTGTTCCGGCAATTGCAGGAGGCAATCCACCCTGTTGCGCAGCGGGTGATTGTGCGTATCGACCACTTCATCTACGCGGGGGAGGACGAAATTGTCTCGAACCTCGTGGGCATTCAGCCGATGGTGGATCAGCCGTGCTATCATGCCTATCTGGTGGATGCGGAAAACTGTCCACAGGAGCGGCTGGCACATTACAGGACGGGACAGATGACCTTCCATGTGATGCATCAGGATGGCTCGGAAAGCACCGTGGCGCTGTTTCTGCTGGGAAAGAACGAATTTACCGCAACGGTCATGTCGACGCAGGATTTGTGGATGAGCCGGAAGGTGCTTTGCGACCGTGAGCGCTTTTCCCCCATACGCCTGCTATGGCAGCTGAACGATGAAAATTCGGACTTCATTGTCTACACGCAGCAGTATTGCAAAATGGAGCATGGCGCGGCGATTTACTACATTCGCCCGGACGTGCCGTTCCAGTATATCCCGCTGGAGGTGCTCTACCCGGTTGTGCGGGAGGGCTTTGCGCGGATGGGGATGACGCGCGAGGAGTACGAGCCGAATGTGACGGCACTGGCGGAAATCCATCAGGCGCGGATGACGAACATGATGCGCCGCCGCCGCCCGACATACATTGTGCTGAACAAGGCGGCAATGGAGGAGTTTGTCCGCACCGGGCGGCAGAGCGACCACCTGCACTTCCTGCGCAATTTCACGCCGAAGGAACGCAAGCAAATCCTCGATGTGCTGGTGCAGCAGGCGCGCGAGAATCCGTTTTTCCATCTCTATTTTGCGCAGGAGAAGCTGCCGTACACCATGGGCGAAGTCGCGCTGTATGACGGGCGCGCGCTCATCACCATGTCATCCGGCAGCGGATACGACCTGCGCACTGACCACCGGGAAAGCTGCATTACCCATCCGTTTGTTCTGCGCGCATACAAGCAGTTTTACATGAATACCGTCGTTGCCCGACTGGCAGACACGCAGACGGAATCCCTGAATCAGCTGGAAGAACTGGTACGGCGGTGTGAAAAAATGATTCGGGAGGGGCAAAAAGGGAACGCGGGAAACGAACAGGAAAAAATATCAGGACAATAAGAACCTAACAACGGCTGCCTGCAAAGTACAAAAAAAGTACAGGTAAGAATTCGCAAAACACAAAAAGCGTGTACAACCACGCTTGCACGCTGAAAATAAGTATGCTATTATAAAGATGATGAGGGAAAACGAGAAATAGCGGCATCGCGCAACGACATGAAAACGCGGGATGTTTCTTGCGACCCTTCGTTTCAATCGCAAGCGTTTTGTCCTCCGCAAGCTGCAAGGTGTCACTCCCTGTGCGGGGAGCGTGGATTGAATTATCATTTATCCGAGATTCACGAAAACTGGAGGGATTTACGAATGCCAAAGGTCTGGACGGACGATACCGCGCTCATGGAGGGAATGACAGACAATCTCTTCGAGGCGCTCTACAAAATGCCGAAGTATTTCCTGCGCATTGATGACATTGCGCATTCGCTGGGGATGCCGATTTCCAGCCTGCTGGTGCTCTGCGTGCTGCGCGAGGGGAAAATCAGCATTGGGGAAATCAGTGAACGGCTGTGCATCGCCAAGCCGAACGTGACGCCGCTGGTGGAAACACTCTGCGCGCGGGGGCTGATTTCACGCCAGCGCAGCGACAAAGACCGGCGCAAGGTGCTTGTCGGGCTGATGCCGGAAGGCGAGGCAATGGTAGAGCGCATTCGTGGCGCAATACGCGACCAAATGATGAGCTGGCCGCGCGACTATAACCTGAGCGAGATGAAGCGCGTCAACAATGCACTGGCGGCAACGCTGGAAGTGGCGGATGACGTGATGCGCCGCCGCCGCTGAGGTTCGCAGAGCAGTCAATGGTATCTGACGGGCAAACTATGCCCAAAACAAGAACCGGCACATCCGCGTCAAAGGGCGGGACATGCCGGTTCTTTTCATGTGGATTTTTTTACTGCAAATCTTCCTCCGCACGGCAGAACAGCACCGTCAGCACGCCGTTCTGCGCTGATGCGTGAATCTGCACCCCGTACGGCAGCAGATTCACAAACGTGAAGTCGCTGTAACTGCCAACGGCGGCATCAAAAAACTGCGGCACATACACCGCGCCCTGCTTGCTGTGCAGCGCCCACTCCTCGATTTGCAGCGGCAGCGTCAGCGCGGCGTTGTAGAGCGTCGTCGTTACTTGACACACCCGCCGCCGTACCCGAAGCCGTCCGTGCTGACATTCGGCGCAAGCTCATGGCCATTTGAATGGCGGTATGGCGCACACAGCGCGTTGAAGGAGAATGTTTCCTCGCGCTCCACCGCCACGCCGTCAATGCGCTTGACCCCTTCGCTGATGTTGTGCTCGCGCGCCGCTGCCTTGCCTTGCCCCTGCTGGTCGCCGTAGAAGGTGGTGAAGCCGCCGATGATGTCGCCGGGTTCGGCAGTCTCCCAATCCGCGAAGGGATGATAGGTGCCGATTTCGTCCGTCAGCTGCATCTCGCCGCGCCAGACGGGCAGCAGGTACGCGCCGTCCGCTTGTGCTTCCACACAGGCGATTTGCCCGGCGGACGCGGTGCAGCCTTTGAATTTTCCACCCGAAATCAGCGTATCCTGCGAAAATTCTACATAGCCGCTCATGCGATGCGGCAGATTTTGCAGGGGATAGCGCAGCGCATCCAGCGATTGCACGCGGTACAGCCATTCCGGCTTGGCATATCCGACCTTATTGCCGACCTGTACCTTGCACCACGCGTCATCCCATTCCAGAATGAGGATTTTTGTCTTCTTCTCTACGGTGATGCCGCGGTCGCTCTCGCTGGGCGTTCGGCGCAGGCTGAAAATGGTGTAGGAATACGCCTGATACTGCGCTTCGCTGTCCTCAGCGAGGCAAGCGGTGGCGGCAAGGGCGAAAATCAGCAGAGAGGGCAGGAAAAGTTTCAGCATGTGCTGCATGGGGTGATGCTCCTTTTCTCCGGGGTGGATGAGGGCTGGAAAGGTGCGCCCTGCGTATGAAACGAACGAAGGGGGAGGAAAATTCCCGGAAAAGGGAAATTTGAGGGGGATTTCGGTGGTTTTGGCGGAAATGCGGCTGCATGGACAGAAAAAGTTCCAAAAGAAGTCAAGAAACATGGGAATCCGAAGGTGTTCTCAAGTAGGCAAGCGAAAAGCTGCATGGGAGTGTCCGCGCCGAAGGGGTCAAGGGGGCGACCGCAAAGCCCCCTTGTCGCGCCCGCAGGCGCGGTTCCCCCTGCGACAATAAAAATCAAGAAACATGGGTGTGCACTCCGAAGGTTTCCAAAGGGCGATCGCAGACTTCGTCTGTTTTCATTGCCCTTTGGTCGCCTCCGCAGAGGCGAAATCTCCTGCTTGCGGGAAAGAGCGGCTATGTCTGCAAGATCAGCTGCGTGGTCGCGCCCATTTGGCGCGACAATGTGTAAGTAGCTGGTAGAGCAGCTTGGGGGCGCATCTGCGGATGCGCAAAGTTACTGGCAGGGACGCTTCGCTGCCTGCACCTTTGTTGGGGGCTTCCTTGGAGTTGAGCGCCCGAAAAACAGTTGGGGCGTTGCCCCAACCCCCACAAGGGAGCTCCGCCCCTTGACCCCGCAAGGGGGATTCCCCCTTGACCCTTTTTTTGCGCCCCAGCTTGAGTGCATTTCCACAGCTATATGCTTTTGCAGCTTTTTTCCCTTACAGCCAAATCGGTTCATGCCCCAATGTCGGCACGACCTGCGTCCAGAAAACCTCCTGCGCAAACACCACCGTCGCCGTATTATCGCATGGATGGAACGCAAGCCGTCCTTCCCGCTTCACATCATGGTCAAAGACCAGCTGAATCCGCTTCTCCTCGTCAAACCACAGACCCAGCGGCGACAAGCTCCCTGATTCCAGCCCCAGCATCGTCGGCATGCACTCAGATGGTGCAAACGACAATCGCGAGGAATGCAGCAGCTTGCTTGTGTCCGCTGTGCGGAAGGGTTTGTCCGGCAGGGTCACATACAGATAGAACGCCGTCTGCTGGCGGTTGCACAAGAGAATGTTCTTGCAGAAGGTGACATCCGGCGCGGCGTAGGGCAGCGCGAGGCACTCCTCCATGGTGAAAACCGCGGGATGCTCGTAAACTTCGCAGGGAATGCTAAGCGCCTGCAGGTGATTGAGGACGCGCGCTTTGTTCGACATGGGCAAAATCCTCCTTTTTTCGGCGTGATGGATGGAGAAAAACGCCGCAATTTGCGTGTGTTTCTAAATTCGCCCGGCAGCATTTTCGGCATCTTTTCTTGCACTTCCGCGTCTTCAAACCTCGATTTACCGCCAGTAAACCTTCGGTTTTCATCCTTGAATTGCAAGAAAATCTGCTCGAAACTGCATCGGTCTCATTTTAGAAACACACGCTAGACACAGAACGGGCAATTTCGTCAAAATGACGGTGGAAATTTGCCTGCAACCATGTTATAATACGCTTGAATCCAGCAAAAATCAAGAGGAGGTCAGGTTTGGCAATGAAAAGAAGAATCGGTATTCTGACCAGCGGCGGCGACTGCCCCGGCTTGAATGCGGCAATCCGCGGCGTGACCCGCGCGGCGTATGAATTGTTTGACGCGGAGATTGTCGGCATCCACGACGGCTATCGGGGTCTCATCACGGGCGACTATCAGGAGATGAAGCGCAGCCAGTTCTCCGGCATCCTGACCCTTGGCGGCACGATTCTTGGCACGGCGCGCACGCCCTTCCGCGATATGCGCAAGATTGGCGAAGACAACGTGGACAAGGTTGCTGCCATGAAAAAGACCTACAAGGATTTGAAACTTGACTGCCTTGTCACCCTCGGCGGCAATGGCACGCACAAGACGGCGAACCTCCTTTCCAAGGAAGGGCTGAACGTCATCGGTCTGCCCAAAACGATTGACAACGACCTCTATGGCACGGACTTCACGTTTGGCTTCCACACGGCGATGGACATTGCGACGGAGGTCATCGACCGCATCCACACCACGGCGGCGTCGCATGGGCGCTGCATGGTAGTGGAAATCATGGGCAACAAGGCGGGCTGGCTGACACTGTATTCCGGCGTGGCGGGCGGCGCGGATGCCATCCTGATTCCCGAAATCCCCTATAAAATCGAGAAGGTTGCCAAGGTCGTCGAGAGCCGCGCCAAGAGCAACAAGGGCTTCACGATTATCGCGGTGGCTGAGGGCGCAATGACCCCCGAAGAAGCGAAGATGGGCAAGAAGGAACGCGAAGCCAAGCGCGCGGCGGAACATTTCTCGTCCAGCGCGTATGTAGCGCAGCAGCTCCGCGACCTCGTGGGCGTGGAAGCGCGCGCGGTTGTGCCGGGTCACATCCAGCGCGGCGGCAGCCCGAACGCCTACGACCGCGTGCTGTCCACGCAGTTTGGCGTGCACGCGGCGGAACTCATCCGCGACGGCGTGTACGGCGTAACCGTGGCGCTGAAAGGCAACGAAATCACCCACAACAAGCTGTCCGACATTGCCGGCGTGCCGAAGCTGGTTCCGCCGGACAACACGATGATTACGACCGCCCGGAACATCGGCATCTCGTTCGGTGACTAATCATACTGCTTTATCTGGAAATAGTATAATTGCGCAAGAGGCTGCGGAAGGACAAACCGTTCTTTCACAGCCCTTTTTCATGTACGAAAAGCAAAACGGAAAATGAAGTTGACAAATTCCTGTAATGTTGTATAATGGAAACAAAAAAAGATGCTGACAAGCACGAAAAATGGTGAATTGCATGGCGTCAGCGGAAATTCGTAATTTCAAAAGGAGGCAGTCTATGCGCTTTTTCCACCTGTCCGACCTCCATCTGGGCATCAAGCTCTACGAGCATGACCTGCTGAAAGATCAGAAGGCAATTCTTGATGAAATCGTCGCGCTGACCCGGCAGTATCAACCCGACGCCGTTGTTTTCGCGGGGGATATTTACGATCGTTCCGTGCCGCCTGTCGAAGCGGTTGCGCTGTTTGACGACTTCATGACGCAGCTCCGCGCGGCGCTCCCGAACGGCGAAATCATGCTGATTTCCGGCAACCACGACAGCGCGCAGCGGCTCGATGTCTTCCGCAGCGAACTGTCTGACCGCGGCATCCACATGATTGGCAATCCGCCCATGCAGAAGGGCGAAACCATCGAGCGCGTCACCCTGACGGACGATTTCGGTGCGGTGAATTTCTACCTGCTGCCGTTCGTGCGGCCGGGCATGGTGCGCCTTGTGGCCGGGACGAAGGAGAACGGCGACAATTTGAGCTATCCCGAAGCATCGCGTCTGCTGGCGCTGTCGCCGCTGAACCCCAACGAGCGGAACGTGCTGGTCAGCCATCAGTTCTTCCTGCCCGATGGCGGCGACGCGGAGAACATCGAGCGCGCGGAGAACGAGGTGAAGCAGGTCGGCAATCTGGATGCAATTCCCGCGTCGCTGATTGCGGATTTTGACTATGCCGCGCTGGGGCACATCCACAAGCCGATGAAGGTCGGCAGTGAAACGCTGCGTTACTGCGGCACGCCGATGCCCTACTCCCTCAGCGAGGAAAATCAGCAGAAGGGCATCTTGATGGTGGAAATGGGCGCGAAAGGCGACGTGCAGACGACGGTTTTGCCGCTGCACCCCGTCCATCAGGTGCGGAAGCTGCGCGCGACGCGGGAAGCGCTGCTGTCCGGCGCGAGCGAGGATTTCGTGTCCATCTGCGTGACGGACGCGGAGGCGGTGGAGATGGTGGGTCTGCGCGAACTGCTGCGGGAGAGGTACCCGAATCTGCTGGAGCTTCGGCGCGAGCGCGAGGAAACGGTGGAGCTGGCAGCCCTGCAGGAGCGCACGGAAACGCTCTCCCCCTACGAGCTGTGTCTGCAATTTGCAGGCGAGCGGCTGAACGCCGAGGAAAAGTCGCTGCTGACGGAGGTCATGAACGCCATGAAGGAGGAAAACGCATGAAACCGATTCGCTTGACGATGCAGGCCTTTGGCTCTTACGGCGAAAAAACGGAGATTGACTTCCCAAAGGGCGGCGATTTCTTCCTCATCAGCGGCGACACGGGGTCGGGCAAATCCACCATTTTCGATGCAATGATGTTCGCGCTCTACGGCGAAGTGAGTACAAACGGCAGCGGCAAGGAAAACGAGCTGCTGAGCCAGTTTGTGGACGTGCGGAATGACAAGCCAGTTGTGTCGCTTGTCTTTACGGCGCATCAGCATGGGCAGGAGGAAACGTACAAGATTACGCGCACGCCGCGGCACATCCGCCCTGCCAAGCGAACAGGTGCAAAGCAGCAGGAAGAGGGCGAGACGGCGGAGCTGCTGATGCCGGACGGCTCGCAGTATCCGAGCAAGCTGTCGGACACGAACCGCAAAATCGAAGAGATTGTGGGCTTGACGGCAGATCAGTTCCGCAAAGTGGTGATGATTGCGCAGGGTGAATTTATGGACTTCCTGCGCGCGGGCAGCAAGGAAAAGACGGAACTGCTGCGCGATTTGCTGAAAACGGACTACTATTATCAGTTGAGCGAGCGCCTGAAAACGCTGGCGAAGGAGAAGAACACCGCGGCGAAGACCCAGCGGGCGAATATGTCCTTTTTTGCGGGGAGAGCGGTGACGGAAGGACTGCCGGAGGAAGATGCGCTGGCATTGGAAGCGGCGAAAGGCACGGTTATCACTGCAAAAGAATTGCAGCCTGAACAGGTGGATACGCTGGCGGAGGTGCTGTCCGGCGTGTGTGCACGCTTGCAGCTGCAGCAGGGCGAATTGGCGCAGCAGCAGACAGCGGCGCAGAACGACCGCGACGAGTGCATGAAGCGAATCGAAGCCGCACAGCCGCTGATGAAGCGCTTTGAAGAGCTGGAGAGCGCGGAAAAGGCACTGCAAGAATGCGCGGCACAGGCGGATGAAATCGAGGAAAAGCGCGGGCTAATTGGCAAAATCCGCGATGCGTGGGCAATCGAACCGAAGTATCAGCGCATGAAGGATGCACAGAAGGCATTGACGGATGCACAGCGGGAATTGGCAGCGAAGCAGCAGGAACTTCCGCAGCTGAAGCAGACGGCGGCGGATGCGGCGGCGCTTCATCAGCAGATGGAAAAGACGAAGGATGCGGCAACAACGCAATGCGCGGAGGTTGAAACAAAGGTCGAAAAGGCGCTGGAAACCTTTGATGCGCTGGAAAAGGCGGAAAAGGCGCTGCGTCAGGCGGAAGAAGCGGATACGAAGGCGAAGGCGGATGCGGAATCAGCCAAGAAAGCACTGGATGGTTTCAAGAATCAGGAAGACGCATGGCGGAAGCAGGAAGCGGAATTGCAGGGCGCAGAAGCCGCTTATGAGGTCTGCAAGCAGCAGAATCAGCAGTATCGCGACCTGAAGAAATCGCTGGAGGACTTGCACGGCAACCAGAAAGACGTGCAGGAGAAAGCAAGGCAAGCAGCGGCGGCGAAGGACGCGTATGCCAGCGCAACGCAAAAATATCAGCGGGCACAGAATGAATATGATGATTATCGCTTGGCGTTCCTCAACGCGCAGGCGGGCTTGCTGGCGCGTGAACTTGCGCCCGGAAAGCCTTGCCCGGTCTGCGGCGCACTGGAGCATCCCGCGCCGTGCCAGCTGACGCAGGAAAATCAGCAGCTGAACCGCGAGCAGCTGGAGCGGCGGCGTAAGGCGGCGGATGACGCGGCGAAAGCGCAGGAAGAGAAAGCAAAAGAATCGGAATCGGCGCAAGTCAAGCTGACAGAGCGGCAAAAAGCTGCTGAAGAAGCGGAAAGGAAGCTGGTAGAGAACGCGAAGAACATCCGCGAAAATGTGCCGATGGCGACGGCGGCGGACGTAGAAGCAATGCTGCAAGCGTGGCTGCCGGAGCTGCAAAGCGCGTCGAAGTCGGTTCAGGCGAAGGTGGACGCACTGAAGAAAGTGCGGGAGAATCTCGACGGCGCAAAGGAAAAGCGCGAACAGCTGGAAAAGGCAGCAGCCGACGCGCAGGAAACGGCGAAATCCACCGAAAATGAAAAAACAACAGCGGCAACGGCGTTGGATATACATAAGAAGGAACTTTCCGGCGGCGCGTACCGCACGCGCGAGGACGCGGTGGCACAGCGCACACAGGCGAAGGAAGCAAAGCAAAAGGCGGAAGCGGCGGCAAGTCAGGCTGCGGGAAAAGAACGTCAGGCGCAGAAAACGGAAACAGAATGTAGAGCACGGATTCAGCAGCTGGATGCGGAAATGCCGAAGAAACAGGCGGATGCGGAAGAATTTAACCAGCAGTATCAGCAGACGATGGCGGAAAAGTCGCTGGATGAAGCGCAGTGGCAGGCATTGACGGCGAACTATGATGCAGAAGAGCCTGATCGCTTGCAGAAAAAGGTCAACGACTTTGACCAGAAGAAAAAACACGGCGGAGACACGGTGCACGATGGCACAGAGCGCAATTGCCGGGCGGGAAAGCCGGATATGGCGAAGTTGGAGGTGGCATCCAAGGCAGCAGAATCGGCGCTTAAGGAAGTATCGAATGCCCTGGGAAGCCGCGAAACACCTGCGTTTGAACAATGAAAAGGTGCTGGAAGATCTGCGCGAGGGACGCGAACCGTTGGCGAATGCGTGCAAGGCAGCAAACACCGCGCAGCACCTTTCGGACGTGATGGCGGGCACCGAAAGCGGCAATCGGATGAATCTGGAGACGTTCGTGCAGCGCAATTATATGGAAAAATTCTGTGCGACGCGAACCGGCGCTTCCGCGATATGTCGAACGGGCAGTTTGAACTGAAGCTAATTAACGTCGAGGACGCGGGCGAGGGCAAAAACAAGGGGTTAGACTTGGAAGTGTATTCCATCGTAACGGGCAAGACACGCTCCGTCAACACGCTGTCCGGCGGCGAGTCGTTTATGGCGGCGCTGTCGCTGGCGCTCGGTATGGCTGACCAGATTCAGGCGGCGACGGCGGCGATTCATCTGGATGTGATGTTCATCGACGAGGGCTTTGGCTCGCTGAGCGACAACGCGCGCAACGAGGCAGTCAATATATTGAAGGAAATGGCGGGCAAGCAACGGCAGATTGGCATCATTTCGCACGTTTCGGAGCTGAAGGACGAGATTGAAAATCAGCTGATTGTGAAGAAGGACGACCGCGGCAGCCACATTTCTTGGCGATAATGAGCGGATCGGGCATCCGTGGCAGAGAAAGGCTGCGGATGCCCCTACTCTTTTGGCGGACAAAAGGCAAATGATGGACGGAAAAGGTTCGCCCAAAAGCGACGAACAATGGACTGCTAAATCAGGCATATTCGTTCGTCTTTCTAAAAAGTCTTGAAAAAAGCCCAAAAACAAAAGAAAAAAGGGTTGACGCAGGACAGAAATTGTGTTAAGATAACAAAGCTGGTTGCGCGAGCCGCTGAAAAGCCGCCTGCGAGACCGGTACGAACCTTGAAAACGATACAGAACAATAACAACGCAAACAAGACAGTAATTCCGAATGAGTGAAACTTGGTCGGGGAAACCTGATTGAGGGATAAAGGATTAAACGAAAGAGTTTGATCCTGGCTCAGGACGAACGCTGGCGGCGTGCCTAACACATGCAAGTCGAGCGGAGACAGTGAGTAGCTTGCTATGAGCTGTTTTAGCGGCGGACGGGTGAGTAACGCGTGAGCAACCTTTCCCAGACAGGGGAATAACACACCGAAAGGTGTACTAATACCGCATAAGACCACGGGATCACATGGTTCTGGGGTAAAAGAATTATCGGTTTGGGGTGGGCTCGCGTCCGATTAGGTAGTTGGTGAGGTAACGGCCCACCAAGCCGACGATCGGTAGCCGACCTGAGAGGGTGATCGGCCACATTGGGACTGAGACACGGCCCAAACTCCTACGGGAGGCAGCAGTGGGGAATATTGGGCAATGGAGGAAACTCTGACCCAGCAACGCCGCGTGGAGGAAGAAGGTTTTCGGATCGTAAACTCCTGTCCTTGAGACGAGTAGAAGACGGTATCCAAGGAGGAAGCCCCGGCTAACTACGTGCCAGCAGCCGCGGTAATACGTAGGGGGCGAGCGTTGTCCGGAATTATTGGGCGTAAAGGGCGCGTAGACGGCTCGGTAAGTCTGGAGTGAAAAGTCCTGCTTTTAAGGTGGGAAGTGCTGTGGATACTGTCGGGCTTGAGTGCAGGCGAGGTTAGTGGGATTCCCAGTGTAGCGGTGAAATGCGTAGAGATTGGGAGGAACACCAGTGGCGAAGGCGACCAACTGGACTGTAACTGACGCTGAGGCGCGAAAGTGTGGGGGGAGCAAACAGGATTAGATACCCTGGTAGTCCACGCGGTAAACGATGAATGCTAGGTGTAGGAGGTATCGACCCCTTCTGTGCCGCAGTAAACACAATAAGCATTCCGCCTGGGGAGTACGGCCGCAAGGTTGAAACTCAAAGGAATTGACGGGGCCCGCACAAGCAGCGGAGCATGTGGTTTAATTCGACGCAACGCGAAGAACCTTACCAGGTCTTGACATCCACTTAAACTTACAGAGATGTAAGGTGTGCTTGCACAAAAGTGAGACAGGTGGTGCATGGTTGTCGTCAGCTCGTGTCGTGAGATGTTGGGTTAAGTCCCGCAACGAGCGCAACCCTTATCTTCAGTTACTAACGCGTGAGGGTGAGGACTCTGAAGAGACTGCCGGGGACAACTCGGAGGAAGGTGGGGACGACGTCAAATCATCATGCCCCTTATGACCTGGGCTACACACGTGCTACAATGGCCACGACAGAGAGAAGCGAAATCGCAAGGTAGAGCGGAACTCAAAAAAGTGGTCCCAGTTCGGATTGTGGGCTGCAACCCGCCCACATGAAGTCGGAGTTGCTAGTAATCGCGGATCAGCATGCCGCGGTGAATACGTTCCCGGGCCTTGTACACACCGCCCGTCACACCATGGGAGTTGGGAGTGCCCAAAGTCGGTGAGGCAACCGCAAAGGAGCCAGCCGTCTAAGGCAAGACCAATGACTGGGGTGAAGTCGTAACAAGGTAGCCGTATCGGAAGGTGCGGCTGGATCACCTCCTGTCTAAGGAGCAAGCGAAGATGGAGACATCGGCGCTTCATCCTAAAGGTCGATCTGAGAGAGAGAAGAGCAATCGTCTTTCAGTAAGGAGCTGTCACAGGACAGCAAAAGCTGAAAATCAGCAAAGGACGCACAGCGTCAAAGAGGAAATCTGTTGCGTTTGCGAAGAGAAGTTCTGTATCGTTTTCAGGGTTCGCGAGAGCGAAAACTGAACAGTTTCAAAAGCGAACCGTTGAGATGAAACCGAAAGGAAGAAATCAAAACGAAACGCAGCGAAGCTGCCTGCACCTTGACAACTGCACAAAGAATGATTCTAAATAAAAGACCAGTTGCAACGGAGTAATGAGGACTTTCTTAGAAATAAGGAAGAAAAATCTCACATACAAAGTTGACCAGTTGGTCTCAGGATCAAGCGACGAAAAAATCAAGCTAATAAGAGCACAGGGTGGATGCCCAGGCACCAAACGCCGAAGAAAGACGTGGCAAGCTGCGAAAAGTCACGGGGAACCGCAAGCAGGTATTGATCCGTGAACGTCTGAATGGGGAAACCCGGCGGGTTAACAGCCCGTCACTATTAACTGAATCAATAGGTTAATAGGGGAACGCGGGGAACTGAAACATCTCAGTACCCGTAGGAAGAGAAAATAAAGAATGATTTCCTAAGTAGCGGCGAGCGAACGGGAAAGAGGCCAAACCGAAGGGCTTGCTCTTCGGGGTTGTGGATCAGCAAAAAGGACGAGAGACCTTAGCAGAAGAGGATTGGAAAGTCCCGCCAGAGAGGGTAAAAGCCCCTTACGCGAAAAGGTCAAACGACGAGCTGACACCAGAGTACCGCAGGACACGAGAAATCCGGTGGGAAGCCGGGAGGACCACCTCCCCAAGCCTAAATACGAATTGGTGACCGATAGCGCATAGTACCGTGAGGGGAAAGGTGAAAAAAAGAACCCCGGGAGGGGAGTGAAAAAGAACCTGAAACCCTGTGTTTACAAGCAGTGAAAGTGCAAGTAAGGCACGATCACGTACTTTTTGTAGAACGGACCGGCGAGTTACGTTATGCAGCAAGGGTTAAGAACTGAAGGTTCGGAGCCGAAGCGAAAGCGAGTCTGAATAGGGCGATAGTTGCATGACGTAGACCCGAAACCGGGCGACCTATCCATGAGCAGGTTGAAGTGGAGGTAAAAAAACTCCATGGAGGACCGAACCAGACGTCTGTTGAAAAAAGGCGGGGATGACTTGTGGATAGCGGTGAAATTCCAATCGAGCTCGGATATAGCTGGTTCTCCCCGAAATAGCTTTAGGGCTAGCCTCATGGATCATTGGTGGGGGTAGAGCACTGAATGTGCGGGGGGCCCACAAAGCCTACCAAACGCTATCAAACTTCGAATACCATACAATGCAGACCATGGGAGTCAGTCCGCGAGAGATAAGTTCCGCGGGCAAAAAGGGGAACACCCCAGATCAACCGCTAAGGTCCCTAAGTTCACGTTAAGTGGAGAAGGATGTGGAATTGCACAGACAACCAGGATGTTGGCTCAGAAGCAGCCACACATTTAAAGAGTGCGTAATAGCTCACTGGTCGAGTGATTGTGCGCCGAAGATGTCCGGGGCTAAACGTGACACCGAAGCGATGGGTGCGTCTGAAGAAGATGCGCGGTAGAGGAGCAATGTGCAGAGGCAGAAGCCGTATCGAGAGGCACGGTGGACACTGCACAAGAGAGAATGCCGGTATGAGTAGCGAGAGGCATGCGAGAAACATGCCCGTCGAAAGCCCAAGGTTTCCTGGGGAAGGTTCATCCGCCCAGGGTAAGTCGGGGCCTAAGCCGAGGACGGAAGTCGTAGGCGATGGACAGCAGGTGTAGATTCCTGCACTACCGATGGAATGAAGCAGTGACACAGAAGGATAACTCGAGCAGGGTGATGGTCAACCCTGTGCAAGCATCAAGGTTGGGTTGTAGTGAAGTACGCAACCCTATAAGCTGAGATGTGATGCGGACCGAAATTTCAGTAGGGAAGCGAGTGAGTTCACGCTGGCGAGAAAAGCTGCTAGTACATCCAAAGGTACCCGTACCGGAAACCGACGCAGGTGGGCGAGGAGAGAATCCTGAGACGAACGGGAGAACCCCTTGTTAAGGAACTCGGCAAAATGACCCCGTAACTTCGGGATAAGGGGGTGCCTGCGAGAGCAGGCCGCAGAGAATAGTCACAAGCGACTGTTTAGCAAAAACACAGGTATCTGCGAAAGCGAGAGCTGACGTATAGGTGCTGACACCTGCCCGGTGCTGGAAGGTTAAGGGGAAATGTTAGAGCAATCGAAGCATCGAACCGAAGCCCCAGTAAACGGCGGCCGTAACTATAACGGTCCTAAGGTAGCGAAATTCCTTGTCGGGTAAGTTCCGACCCGCACGAATGGTGTAACGACTTGTGAGCTGTCTCAACAGGGGCCCGGTGAAATTGAAGTATGGGTGAATATGCCCATTACCCGCGACTGGACGGTAAGAGCGCGTAGAGCTTTACTGCAGCCTGATATTGAGTTTCGGTAACTGATGCACAGGATAGGTGGGAGTCTGAGAGACATGGGTTTCGGCTCATGTGGAGACGGTGTTGGGATACCACTCTTCGGTTACTGAAATTCTAACATAGCTCTGTGAAACCAGAGGATGGACAGTGTCAGGTGGACAGTTTGACTGGGGCGGTCGCCTCCGAAAGAGTAACGGAGGCGCCCAAAGGTACCCTCAGAATGGATGGAAACCATTCGGAGAGCGTAAAGGCAGAAGGGTGCCTGACTGCGAGATTGACAAATCGAGCAGAGACGAAAGTCGGGCTTAGTGATCCGGCGGTATTGAGTGGAAAAGCCGTCGCTTAACGAATAAAAGCTACCTCGGGGATAACAGGCTGATCTCCCCCAAGAGTCCACATCGACGGGGAGGTTTGGCACCTCGATGTCGGCTCGTCGCATCCTGGGGCTGAAGCAGGTCCCAAGGGTTCGGCTGTTCGCCAATTAAAAAAGCGGCACGCGAGCTGGGTTCAGAACGTCGTGAGACAGTTCGGTCCCTATCCATCGTGGGCGCGTAGGAGTCATGAGAGGAGCTGTTCCTAGTACGAGAGGACCGGAATGGACGCACCACTGGTGCAACTGTTGTCGTGCCAACGGCATAGCAGGGAAGCGAAGTGCGGATGGGATAAACGCTGAAGGCATCTAAGCGTGAAGCCCACCTCAAGAATAAGACTCCACAATAGACCCCTGGAGGACTACCAGGTAGATAGGTCATCGGTGGAAGCGTTGTAAGGCGTGTAGCTTGATGATACTAATCGGTCGAAAGCTTCATTTAACGCTTGAAAGCTGAAAATGAGGATGGCTGAGCGGAGCGTAAGCAATGCGAAGTCAAGCGAAAGCAAATCTGAAACAGAAAACTGAGAACTAATTGGAACGGTCTGAAGAATCATTCGATGTGCAGTTGTCAGGGTGCAGAGGGGTTTCACCCCCTTTCAACTTCGACCCTTCTCTTTCAAACGCAAGTAAGTAAAATGAAAGCGAAAAGAAGAAGAGAAAGGTGAAGCAATAAATAAATAGCTACCATTTCCGGTGGCAATGACGGAGAGGTTCCACCTGTTCCCATCCCGAACACAGAAGTTAAGCTCTCCAGTGCTGAAAGTACTTGGCTGGACACGGCCCGGGAGGATAAGTCGCTGCCGGATTCCTATTAGCCCTTGATTCGCGAGAGTCAAGGGTATTTTCTTGTCGTTGGGGGGAAAAGAGAAAATCCCCCGCGACTCAACATGGCTGCGGGGGGAAGGGAGACGCGGGCGCACGACGGAGCGACACGCGGAATTTGCAAAATAACAATAAGGCGCGTAAAGCTGCAAAAAAACAGGGGCATTGCCCCCGTTTAATTGCCGCATTCGATACTAATGGAAGTAAACACGTCCAGCAAATCGTCCACCTTCAGCGCGCGCTTCTCGTCGCCCGCCTTGTCCATGATGACGTGCCCTTGGTGCATCATCAGCAGGCGATCGCCGTACTCCACCGCATGGCGCAGGTTGTGCGTCACCATCAGCGTCGTCAGATGCTTCTCCTGTACCACTTTGTTCGTCAGCTGCATCACAATTTCCGCAGTCTTGGGATCGAGCGCGGCCGTATGTTCGTCCAGAATCAGGAAGTCAATGGGCGTCATTGTCGCCATCAGCAGTGCCAGCGTCTGCCGCTGACCGCCGGAAAGCGATCCGACGGGCACATCCATCTTATCCTCCAAGCCCAGACCCAGCGGCGCCAGCATCGCTCGATACGCTTCGAGCTTCTTGCGGTTCGTGCCGGGGGTCAGTCCGAATGGTTTGCCTTTGTTGTCCGCCATTGACAGGTTTTGTAGAATCGTCATTGTCCCGCACGTTCCCATTGCTGGATTCTGATAAACACGCCCCATCCGACGGTAGCGGCGGAACTCCTTCACGCGGGTGATGTCCTGCCCGTCCATGAGGATTTGCCCCGCATCCACCGGAATTGACCCGCAAAGCAGGTTGAGCATACTCGTTTTGCCCGAACCATTGCTGCCGACGACGCTGACAAAGCTGCCCTTGTTAATTGTGAGGGAAAAATCGCGGAACAGGCAGGTCTCCTGCACCGTGCCGGGGTTATAAATTTTGGTAATATTCTTCATTTCAAGCATGAATGCGCACCTTCTTTTTCCGCGTATTGGACAGCACAAGAATCGCGAGGAACAGCACTGCCGTGATGAGCTTCATGTCCTGCGCGTCAAGACCGAACGAAATCGCAATCGACACGCACGCCTTGTAGAGAATCGAACCAATCAGCACCATGGTGGTGGTGCGGAGGAAGGAGGCGTGGCGGAAGAGGTTTGTGCCGATGATGACGGACGCAAGCCCGGCGACCATCGTGCCTGTGCCCATCGAAATGTCGAAGAAACGCTGCTGCTGGCACATGACCGCGCCCGCGAGCGCAACCAGCGCATTCGCAATAATCAGACCAAGGATTTTGACCGTGCCCTGGTCGCGGCTGAGCGTTGTGACGACGGACGGGTTGTCGCCCGCCGCGCGCAGGAGGTAACCGCACTTCGTCCGCAGGAAGAGGTCAAGGAGAATTTTCGCAATCAGCGCAATCAGGAGGATGATGATGAGCGTGGTGTAGGGGGAAATCGCCTTGGGCAGCGACTTCGTGAAGGCGTTGCGGAAGAGCGTATCGCCGCCAAAGAGGGGGAGATTCGCCTTGTTCTGGGCGATATGCAGGTTGATGGAGTACAGCCCAGTCATGGTGATGATGCCGCTGAGCAAATCGCGGACGCGGCACTTGACGTGAATCAGCCCGGTAATCAGTCCGGCGATGCCGCCCGCCGCGCAGCCGATGAGCAGCGTCAGCCACGGCGCAACGCCTTGGAGGGTCAGCGTGGCGGAGACCGCCGCGCCCAGCGGGAAGGAGCTGTCGACGGTCAGGTCGGGGAAATCCAGAATGCGGTAGGTGATGAGAAGCCCCATTGCCATAATGCCATAGATGAGCCCTTGCTCCAGAATGCCGATGAGCATGTTCAGCGTCATAATCAGTCACCTCGTTGTGTGGATGTTTGCGGGGAAAGAAACTGCATAATAATAGGAAGGAAGCCCGGACATGCAAGACCCTTCCGGCTGCGGGAAGGCAGCCGGAAGGAAAGAAGAGGAAATGGCTTGTTTACTCTGCCGTCACGTCGATGGCGCGTTCGGACAGTTCCGCGGGGACGGTCAGACCGTATGCCGCCAGCGCATCGGGGTTGACGTACAGGTAGGAATTGCTGATGGTCTCGTAGGGGATATCCTCGGCGCTTTCGCCGCGCAGGACACGCGCTGCCATGCGGCCGGTCTGACGACCAAGTTCGGTATACTCAATACCTTCGGACGCAACGCAGCCGTTGATGACCTGCTCGATTTCGCTGCCGAACACGGGCTTGCCGTATTCTTCGGACTTCTCCAGCACAACGGCGAGGTAGCTGACGACGGTGTTGTCGGTCAGGTTCGTGGTGCAATCCACCTGCGGGAGCAGCGCGTCAAGCGCCATCGGGAGGTCAGCGCCGGTGGAAATGCCCTTGTCGATGATTTCAAAGCCGTAGTTCGGGGCAAGTTCCTTGTAGAGGGCGAGGGTCGCGTCGCTGTTGGTTTCGCTCGTCGTGTGCAGGATGCCAATCTTCGTTGCATCGGGCATCAGTGCGCGGATGAGCTTCAGCTGGGCTTCCACAGGCAGCGCGTCGCTCGTGCCGGTGATGTTGCCGGGGTTCTTGCCGTCGGCGCCGGCGAGCATGGCGCTGACCGGGTCGGACACGGCAGTGTAGATGACCGGGATGCCCGCATCCTCCGCGGCGTTGAAGGCAGCCATCGCCGCCGGGGTCGCAATCGCGCAGATCATGTCGTACTTGCCTGCCATGACATCGGCAATCTGGGCAGAAATGGCGGTGTCCGCCTGCGCGTTCTGAACGTCAAACACAACGTTTTCGCCTTCGACGAAGCCTTCTTCGGCCAGACCTTCGATGAAACCGATGCGGCAGTTGTCGAGCGATCCGTGTTCGGCGAACTGGATGATGCCGATGTGAATCACCTCGTCCGCAAGGGCGGTCGCGCTCAGCAGGAGGAACAGGGCAGTCAGCAGGGCAGTCAGCTTCTTCATCATAATGGGGTACCTTCCTTTCCTAAGTCGTCGTTTTTTATTGGAACAAAAAACGCCCCAGTCGTTTCCGACTGAGGCGGTATTCCCGCGGTGCCACTCAGCTTCGCTTTTCTGTACGAAAAGCGCACTCATCCGCATACACTTGATATGCGCTGCCATGATAACGGGTGCAGATTCCCGTTCTGCCCTACGATGCGGCTGATGGAAAGCAATCGCATCCGCATGTCTCCATGCATCCGCCCTTACGCCCTGCGCCCTTGCTCTCCCAACTCTCCACCTTGGGGCAAACCCTCCGGAGCCCATTCGCTGCTGCCGTCCGCGCCGCCGTCCCACTATCAGCGACTCCCTGTGCCGGACTGAGAAGCAGGTACTCTTCTCCGTCACCGGTTTATGCGACAATCATACACGCAATTTGCGCGCTTGTCAAGCCCTTTTTGCTGTTTTTGTATTGTTTTTTGGCTATTCTCCCCATTGATTTTCGGCATATAGTAGAAGAAACTTGCGCGGAACGGGAAAATGTGCTATGATGGGAAAGAAGCGAAAGGAAAATGCGCATGACGAACGAAGCCGAAGCAGCGATTCAGGCGCTGCAAGGGGCGTCGGAGAACGCGGAAGAGGCACTCTGGCGCGCGGTGGTGGCGTGTCAGGGACTGACGTTTCGCACCGCGACGGGGCTGCCGTTCACCTACTGCCTGAAAATCGGGCAGAACGGGCAGCCGAACCGCGAACTGCTCATCGACCGGCGCGAGAAGAGCAAGACGCTCTCGTGGAGCAGCGTCTGTCTGGCGTTCCGGCGCGCACGGGAAATTGGGTATGCCGACCGCCCGAAGGCGCTGGGGGATATCCGCGGCGTGAGCTATGTGTATCCGCTGCTGTGGCGGTTCGGGGTGCTGCGCGTGCCGGAAATCGTGGAGAAAAACATGTCGCTCACCCTCGAGTTTGGGTTCTTTCGCGATTTGAAGGAGGCGGAAACCATGAATCAGCTGATGCGGACAACCCCGGAAGAAATGGGGCTGCACAGTCAAAACATCCTGAATCTGCTGGAGCGGCTGGAAAAAGAGAACATCAGCGTTGTCAGCATGATGCTGCTGCGCCATAATCAGGTACTGTACAAAGCATATTGGCCGCCCTACACGCAGGAGCAGCTGCGCACTGTCTATTCTTTGAGCAAAACGTTCACGGCCATGGCGATTGGCATCGCGGCGGGCGAGGGGGAAAATCCGCCTGGATGAGCGCATTGTCGATTTGTTCCCGGAGCAGGTGAAGAACGCGCCCGATTCGCCGCAGCTGCAAATGCTCACGATTCGGCATCTGCTGATGATGTCAACGGGGCAGGGGAACGAGCCGTTCCATCAGGAAAATGCGTGGGATGACGCGATTTCGGCGTTCCTGCGCGAGCCTTTCGTGGATACACCCGGTGAAACTTTCCGTTACAATACGGGCGCGACGTATATGCTGTCTGCCGCCCTCAAACAGCGCGGCATCGACCTTGAAGAGTACCTGCGCGAGAAACTGCTTACGCCGATGGGCATCACCGGCACGCGGTGGATTCGCGACCCGAACGGCATCTGCACGGGCGGCTTCGGCTTCTCCCTGCACCCGGAGGATATTGCTAAACTCGGCATTCTGCTGATGCAATCCGGGCGCTGGAATGGGCAGCAGCTTGTGCCGGAGTGGTATGTCCGCGAGGCGACGAGGCGGCAAATTGGCAACGGCGACGACCCGAACAGCGACTGGGCGCAGGGCTACGGCTACCAGATTTGGCAGTGCCGGCACGGGGCGTTCCGCGCGGACGGCATGTATGGGCAGTTCTGCGTCGTGCATCCGGCGACGGACGCCATTCTGGTCACGAACTGCATCACGCAGAACATGGGCGGCGTGCTGAATGCGTACTTCGACGAAGTGCTGATGAAGTACGAATCGGATGCTGTTGTGGATGAACCAGAGGTTACGGAGCACCTGCGCCAAAAGACGGCGAATCTGCGCTACGAACGCGATTTGCCAGAGGACGACGGCAGCGATATTCCGCCGGAATACCTGAACTTGGATGCGCCGAACGTCTGGATGCGCCTGACGCTGGACGGCGATATGCTGACAATGCGGAATACGCAGGGGCAGCTGCTTGTCATCGCCGGGCGCGGCAAGTGGCACACGATTCACCGCGCTGTGCACTGCGAACCCTTCTTCATGCGCGATAAAGCCGATACGCCGGCGCTGGGGGCATGGGGGATGAAGGACGGTCGGCTGACGCTGAAAATCTTCGAGCCGGAGATGGTGGAGGAAGACACGCTAACGGTGGAAAAGACGGAACGCGGTGTCCATGTGCAGATGAGAATCACCACGACGGGCGACGAAAACGTGTTCTTCGACCAGACAATTTCGTAACTATCAGGTAAATACAAACAGGACTGCTTCACGCTTGAGGCAGCCTGTTTTTGGTATTAGCTTTGTGTAAAGTTACGCATTTTCATCGGCACAATCGCCCGGTAGAGCGTCAGCCGCACTTTGCGGAGCGGCTTCATGCCTTGCCAGAGCGTCTGATATGCCTGCCGAAGCGCCTGCGCGTCGCTGGGCAGCAAGTCTGCGCGGGCATAGAACGCCAACGTCTCGATTTCCCCGACGACGGCCAGCGCACCCTGCGCGTGAACGGCTTCGTCCGCGCGCTGGAAGAACTGCTGCGGTGTTTCGCTGCGTCCGCGCCGCAAGCCTGCCATCCGCAGGGCATCGTGCGTCGCCTGCATCCACACCATGCAGCGTGTGCTTTCATCCTTCGCCTGCTTGTCGCGCGTGGTCGGCAATGTCCACCAAATGCGCCCGCCAGCCGCCGCCATCAGCGCAAGCAGAATCAGCAGCAGCCACGGCACGTCCGGCGGTGGATTGTCCGGCGGCGCCGGTGCGGGTTCAGGGGTATTCGTCGGCAGATTCGCTTCCGGCGAGGGCGACGGTGCGGGGGATGGCGTGCTGGTCGGTTCGTGTGAAGCCGATGAGTCGTCCATCTCCGGCGAAGGCGAGGGTGTTGGCGATGGCGACGGGGAGGGCGAGGGAGACGGCGAAACCGATGGCGTCGGCAGATCATCCGGCTGGTTGGGCGCGGACGAGGCATTCTGCGTGGATGTCCACGGCGTCGCGTCGAACGTCACCCAGCCTACGCCTCGAAAGTAGATTTCCGTCCACGCGTGGGCGCTCGTGCCGGTCACGACCGTCTGCCCTGATGCGTCCACATCCGCCACGAAGCCTTCCACATACCGCGCGGGCAGCCCGACCATGCGGCACAGCACCGTCATGGCGGACGCGAAGTGCGTGCAGTAGCCTTCGCGCGTCATCAGCAGGAAAGTCGATACGAAATCGAGGTTGGACGCCTGTTCGGGAATATCCAGCGAATAGCGGCAGTACGCCTGCAAATACGACTGGATGCTGCGCGCCATTTCGTAGGGTGAATCGGCGCTTCCGGCGGCATTGCGCGCGAAGTCGAACAGGCGCTGTTCGAGGTGACCGGGCAGCCCGGTGTACAGCTTGCGGATGTCCTCGTACTGGGCGTCGGTCAGCTGTGCGCCCGCATCAATCAGCTCCGCCAAGCCGCTCTGCCCGGCGGTCAAATCAACATATGTTGCTGTCCATGTGTCGCCGGAGGTTAAATTCCGCGTCGCGAAAATCTCGCTGCCCGCGTTGAAATACGGCACGATGCCGCTGCCCACGGACAATTCGCGGATGCGCTGCGGCACAAACAGGCTGCTCGCGCTGTCCGACAGCATGGTGACGGTGACGGTCTTTGTTGGCAGATTCGCCGCGAGTGTCTCGTTCGGCAGCGTCAGGTCGAATGTCTGGGAGCGCAGATTCTGCCAGCGCGGGCTGCTCCAAAGGTAGCGCCGCCCGCCTGTTTCGTCAATCCACATGCTGCCTGTGTATGAACTTTTGGTTACGGCACGCAGGTAAATTCGTCCGCTGCCGCTCATACGGAGAACGGGGCGTTCGCTGGGGGTCGCCGCGCCGCCAAGCTGCGTCGGCCCTTGAGGATAGTACCCCTGTGAGGCAATGGAAAACACGTCGCGCGCGCTGGTGAAGAAAAGGTAGTCATAAATTTTCTGGCGCAGGGCATCCGCTGCTTCCTTCATTGGCTGAACGGTGATGCCGCCGATGGCAACGCCTGTGAAGCTCAGCAGAACGACAACAAGCGTCAGCGGCAGCACGCGCGTGACGGAAATTTCGTCGTACCCGGACACCATCAGCAGCGCAACGCACGGGATGATGGCGGGCAGCAAGCCCCACAGCGCGTCCGGGCGATTGCCCAGCCAGAGCAGCAGCGCCATCAGCAGCACCGTCGCCAGTGCCGGATATGCGCCCACGCGGCGGCTGGTCAGCCCATAGCCGATGAAACCGCAAGTTACGCCGAGAATCGCCGCAAAAGGTCGTGCGACAAGCGGAAGCGCCGCCGTCAGCCCCGAAAAATGCAGCAGCAGTGCCTGAACGACCTCAACCGCGTCCGCCGCGCCGCCTGCAATCAGCCATACAATCACGCCCGCTGCGGTGATGCCCGCCGCGAGCACTTTTCCGCGGGGGCGCGTCCGCAGGATGGACAGCAGCGCAATCACCGGCAGGCTTGTCCCCAGCGCAAGCGCCCAGAGCGACGATTCGCCCGTGACGCACAAAAGCGTCAGGATGAGTCCCGACGCCATCAAAAGTGCCAGAATCCCGCGCGAAACCGCGCTGCGCAATTCCTTTGGCAGAGCAGACACCTCCTCACCATGTTTGTTTGGAAAAAATCAGCCAGTTTCGTCCAACTGTCCGCACAGGCACGGTTGGACTCCTTTGGGTATTTTGCTTCCATCGTCATCATTTTCGCCAGCAGATGCTGCGTCACTTCGGGTGATTTTTCCATCCGCGCACAGCAGCGTACACCGCGCCGAGGGACAGCCCGCTCATGCCGATTTTCCGCGCGTAAGGCTGCAAAACCTTGACGGTGCGCCCTTCGCCGCTTCCGCCCACGAGGATGACGGCCTTCTCCGACGGCGTTTCGCGCTCGTAGAATGTCCCCAGAAAGCCCTCTTTTTCCAAGGTACAGTATTGCATGGCGAAAATCTCCTGATGAACGGAAAGTTAATACTTTTATTGATGATTCGAAAAAAATCAACTTCGTTAGTGGCGACCCGAAGGGGTCAAGGGGGCGATCGCAGACTTCGTCTGTTTCCATTGCCCCCTTGTCGCGCCCGTAGGCGCGAAATCTCCTGCTTGCGAGAAAGACAAGCTATGTCTGGAAGACAGGCAATCCGGTCGCGCCCATCTGGCGCGACACAGCATAGATGTTGGAAAGAGCGGCTTGGGGGGCGCTCCTGCGGGAGCGCAAAGTTACTGGCAGGGACGTTTCGCTGCCTGCGCCTTTGTGGACTTTTCCCTTTGAATTGGTCGCCCGTGGAACAGTTGGGGCGTTGCCCCAAACCCTACAAGGGAGCTCCGCCCCTTGACCCCGCAAGGGGGATTTCCCCTTGACCCTTTTTTTGCCGCCCGGCTTGAGTGCTTTTCCCTACGCTTTGGGTTAAGCGGCTTTTTTCGCCTTTACAGCGGCAAGGGCTTCACATACCCCACCTCTACCCCAACTTCCTGCAGCTTCAAAATCATCGGCATCAGCCGCGCGTCCTCCGGCGTCTGCGTTACCAGATACAGCCGCACATTCGGCCCCATCCTCCGCATTGAAAGCATTACATCCACCATCTGACTATCCAAGCGCGCCGTAATCACCACCGTACACCCCACCTTCCGCATCCGCCGCATTTCCAGCAGCAGCACCTTCGCGAAAGGCTCCGGATTGCTGAAATCCGCGCACGCAAGGTTTTCCAGCAGCATTTTCAGCCCCATGTCCTTGTCCAGCTCCACCGGGTGCGCGCCGGGAAGCGGAAGGCGCGCCGGATGCTCGGCTTTCGCTGCCTGTACCATCACCGACGCGGCGGTTTCAATCAGCGCGTCGCGCAGGTCGGCGTCTTCCTCCGAATCAGCCTGCTTTGGCGGTTCGGCGCAGTCCAGCAGGACGAGCGCGTCCGGCTGAACGGGGTCTTCAAAGCGGCGAACGAGCGCCTCCTGCTTGCGGGCGGATAACTTCCAGTGGATTTTTTTCATCGGGTCGCCGGGCTGATAGGTGCGCACGTCGGTGGGGTTCGTCACGTCCTCGGAGGCGCGCGCCATCGCTTCCGTGCCCATTTCGCCGGAGGACAGGCGGAGCGGCGCGATGTCGAACAGCTGCGGCAGTACGAGCAGTTCCCCGCCGTCCATATTCGGCTTCTGGCGAATCGTGCATACGCCGAAGAAGTCCGACAGCATCACGCTCTGCACGCCGGGTTGAATCGCGCCGACGTGCGCGGCATGGAAGGTAAGCTCCAGCGCCTGTGACCGCCCCGGACGGAGCTGCATCATCTGCGTACCGCTGGCAGTGCTGTTCGCGCCGTTGACGCTGGAGAGTTCCAGCCACATCGGGGCAAGCGGAATCCACCCGCGCCGCTTGACCTGCACGCTCAGCGTCACATCTTCGCCGCGCTGCACCCGCTCGGTGGAGGCGCGGGAGGATACCTCCAGCGTGGCGGATGCGCGAAACACGCCGTAAATCCCGCTCAGGCACAGCAGCGCAATCAGCAGCGCGGGCATCAGGAAAACGGGACTGCCGGTGGAGAACGCCGCCGTCAGCAGTGTCAGCGTGACGAGAATGGGCAGCGTCAAATGCAGCGTCACCTGCCGCGCCGAACGGTTCTCTGCCTGCTTCATGGCGCTCACAGCTTCACCGGCACGGGCGTATTCTGAATGATGCGCCGGACGACACTTTCCGGCGTCACGCCCTTCATGCGTGCTTCGGGGCTGAGCACGAGGCGGTGCGCAAGCACTTGCACCGCCATGTGCTGCACGTCCTCCGGCACGATGTAGTCGCGCCCGGCGAGCAGCGCACGCCTGCGCCCCGTGGATGAGGGCAATGGCGGCGCGGGTGGATGCGCCCAGCTGCAAGGCGGCATCCTGACGGGTGGCGGCGGCGATGGTCGCCACATACGAGCGAACCTCCGGCGAGCAGTAAATCTGCGTGACCATTTCCTGCATGGCGATAACGTCCGCCGCCGAGCAGACGGGAGAAAGCGCCGCCATCGGCTTTACCACGCCGGAATAGCGCTCCAGCACGTCCATCTCCTGCTCAATCGTCGGGTAGCCGATGGACAGGCGCAGGAAAAAGCGATCCATCTGCGCTTCCGGCAGGGGATATGTGCCCACAAATTCGCCCGGATTCTGCGTCGCCAGCACGATAAAGGGCTGCGGCACGGGGTGCGTCACGCCATCCACCGTCACCTGCTGCTCTTCCATCACTTCCAGCAGGGCGGACTGCGTTTTCGGGCTGGTGCGGTTGATTTCGTCCGCCAGCACCACTGACTCATCACCGAGCCTTCGCGGTATTCCGTTTCGCCGGTCTTGAAGTTGACCAGCGTGTAGCCTGTCACGTCGGAGGGCATCAGGTCGGGGGTAAACTGAATGCGCCGGAACGTGCAGTCCAGCGATTTCGCCAAGGCGCTGGCGAGCGTCGTCTTGCCCACGCCCGGCACGTCCTCAATCAGCACATGCCCCCGGCACAACAGCGCAATCAGCGCATATTCGATAACTTCCTGCTTGCCCACGATAACGGTGCTGATATTGTTCATCAGCCTTTGAATCATTTGCCGCGGCTGCATACTGCGCCTCCTCTTCGTTGATTCCTCCATCAGTATACCCGTTTTCGGCGGATATTGCAAGCAAAGGGCGCTGTTTTTACATTTGCGCGCCGCGGAGAGAGAATGAATTTTCAACGCTCGTTTATCTTTCTGCCGAATGCTTGACACGGTCAAGGTTTTATGCTATGCTTCGTATTTGTTGGTATTCCCGGCATTTTGCCGCATTATGGGAGGAAAGCATGATTCGCATCGTCACCGAATCCATGTCCGATTTTACGCAGGAGGAAGCCAAGGCCGCTGATCTCATCGTGATGCCGCTGCCGATTCGCTTCGGCATGGAGGAATACTGGGATGACGGCGTATCCCTGACGCAGGATGATTTTTATGCGCGCCTGCGGGTTGCCAAGGAGCTGCCCAAGACCAGCCAGGTGCCGGTGGAACATTACCGCAAGTGCTTCAACCGTCTGCTGGAGAATCCGGAGGACGAAGTGCTGGTGATAACCGGCTCGTCGAAGCTGTCCGGGTGCTACCAGTCGGCGTGCATTGCGCGGGAGGCGTGTCACGACCCGGCGCGCGTGACGGTGCTGGATTCGCTCAACGCGACGTGCGCGGAGTACATGCTCGTCGATCAGGCGCTGCGCTATCGCCGCGAGGGTGTCAGCGACATGCCGACCATGCTGGCGAAGCTGCGCGACGTGATGGCGCACTACAAAATCATCGGCATGGCGGCTGACCTCAAATATCTCGTCATGGGCGGACGGCTTTCGCCTTTGATGGGCAAGCTGGGCAACCGCCTGAGCATCAAGCCGACGCTGAAGATTGAGGACGGCATCGTCAGCAAGGCGGGCATGGTGCACGGAATGGCGAAGGGGCGCGCGTGGTACATCGAGCAGCTGAAGGAGTGTCCGCCCGATACGGACGTTCCGGTCTATATCGGCGGCGCGGACTGCCCGGAGACGGTTGCGCTCATCAAGTCGCAGATTGAAGCGGCGAATCTCGGCATTCAGGATATCCGCTGCGTCAAAATCGGGTGTCTGATTGGCACTTATGTTGGCCCTGAACTGACGCTCGTTGCGTGGAAGCGGAAATAATCAAAACGGCAGCTCTCCCCAAATCGCGGGAAGGCTGCCGTTTCTTTATCTGAATCTGCACAGCGCAACGTGCAAATCCACCGTCACATGCGCATCCGCTTTTTGCGCCAGCGCATCCTTCTCCGCCGCCGACAAGTCGTGATTCAGCGGCGTCATGCGCACGAAATCGCCCCATAATTCTGGCGAAACGGGCAGTGTCTCATGCACCCGCACCGCCTTCACCAGCTGCGCCTTCTCCCGCAGGTACGCATCCACCTGCCCTTCCTCGTAGGCGGACATGCCCCGCGCCGCGCGAATCTCCCGCAAATAGTCCTGCCCCGGATAGACCTTCACCAGCATGCCGTCCGGGGATAGTACGCGGCGAAACTCGTCATAATTCGCGGGGGTCAGCACATCCAGCACGGCGGAAAACGTGCCGTCCGCAAAAGGCAGGCGGCGCAAATCCCCCACGCACCAGACGGCTTGGCAGGGTTGGTTGGTTGCTTGCAGAATCGCGTCCCGACTGATGTCGATGCCCGCACCGATGCTGTCGGTTCGGCGCGTCAGCAGAGCGTTCAGGTACCAGCCTTCGCCGCAGCCCGCGTCAAGCAGCTTTTGTGGCGCATCCGGCAGCAGCGCGTCGATGGCGTCTGCGACCGGCTGATAGCACCCCGCCGCGAACACGCGCTCACGGGCGGCAAACAGCGCCGCGTCATAGAATGTATCCGCCTGCGCCGAAAGCAGATTAACGCACCCGCGCCGGTTCACATTCACGGCGTGACCGCCCGCGCAAATCAAATTGTCGCCCTGCCGGGAAAGCAGACGGCGGCAGACAGGGCAAATCAGCCCGTGCAGGTCAGAAACGGCGGCAAACAGCTTTTCGCGCTTGGAAAGCATCACAAAATCCTCCTTGATATGCTGGACAAATAGGTCAAAGGGGTGTACAATATGCCTGAAATCCATCAGGAAAGGATGAGGAATATGTCTCGAATCGAAACCGTACGCGCCGCGATGATGCAGGCAATGAAGGATCACGACAAGGAGCGCAAGGAAGCGCTGTCGCTGCTGCTGTCCGCGCTGAAAAACAAGGCGATTGACAAGCGCGCCGACCTCACGGAGGACGAAGAGAACGCCGTCGTCCTGCGCGAAATCAAGCAGTGTCAGGAATCCATTGAGCAGGCGAACGGCCGTGAGGATATTATCGCGGAAAACACGCTGCGCATGAAGGTTTATCAGGAGTTCGCGCCGAAGATGATGTCCGAGGATGAGGTGGAGGCGGAAGTGACCGCTGTGTTGGCGGAACTGGGGCTGGATGCGCCGACCGCGAAGCAGAAGGGGCTTATCATGAAGACGCTCATGCCGCGCGTGAAGGGCAAGGCAGACGGCGCGCTGGTGCAGAATGTGCTTGCGCGGCATCTTGCGTAAGTCATTATACCAGAAATCGAAATCAAAGAAAAGGGGGGAGCAGCCCGTATGAGCTGCTCCCTTTTCGATTGGGTCGAAGCATCAGCTCTCCGCCAGCGTAATCACCGTTTCTGCCGTTTTCGCGCCCACCACGTCGCCCCTGCAGGCTCAAACGCAACCGTGCGCGTGCCGCTGCCAGCGTCCGTGAAGGACAGCTTGTAGGTCATCGTCCCGTCCGTTACGTCGTAGATGTAGCGGTTCACGCTGCCGTCAATGTACACGCGGATGCTCGTCGTGTTTTTGACAGTCATGGTGAAGGTGATTTCTTCGTTCAGCGCCGCCGTCGTTTTGTCCGCGCTGATGGCGGAAATCGTCGGCGCGGCTTCTGCTGGTTCGCTCACGTCGCGCATCGGCGGATTCGTCGCGTCCACAAAAGACGCTGCCGGAGCGGTTGCCGCGATGGTGGTTTCCCCCTTCGTTACGCTGATTGTCCCCGCCGTCAAGCCGTTCGCCGTTGCCGTAATCTTCATCACGCCGGAAGCGCCGTCGTGCTTCACCACGCAAAGGCACTTCCCGCTGAACGCAGCGTGCGTGCTGCCGGAGAGCTTTTCCACATTCGCGCCGTGACCGTTGTCCGTGCCGATAATCGTTCCGCCCACGACCGTAAAGACCACGCTGTTGTCAGCGTTCGGACAGAGCGTGCCGTTCTTGTCCTGCACATCGCAGGTGATGTAGACCAAATCATCCGACGCGGTGCTGACCGCTGTCTTGTCGCTGGAAAGCGCCAGCTTCGCGGGCGCTCCCGCCGTGTATTGAATGTCCTGCGCAATCAGATTGCCGGAAGCGTCGTAACCATTCGCAACCAGCGTTCCCGCCGCGTATGCCACCGTGTAGGCGTACTGGTTCTTCGTCCCGCGCTGCGCAAGTGCCTTTTTGCCCAGCGACGTTCCGTTCAGAAAGAGCTCAACCGACGCACAGTTCGAGTACAGCCATACGTCGATATTCCCGGATTCGTGCGTCCAGTGCGGCAGGATGTGAATCATCGGGCGGCTGTCCCACATGGACTGGTACATGAAGTAGATGTCCTTCGGGAATCCGCAGGTGTCCACAATGCCGAAATAGCTGCTCTTCGCCGGATACTTATTCCATTCGGTCGGTTCGCCGAGGTAGTCAAAGCCCGTCCAGACGAAATGCCCGCAGGAACGAGCGCTGCTTAAGTAGGCGTTCACCGTTTCTGCCGCCGTGTTACCCCACGAAACCGCCTTGTTGTCGTAGGACGGATACGCCATGTTCGCGCTGTCCGTCGCGTATACACCGCGGCTGGAAAGTGCCGAGGTCGTTTCGCTGCCGTAAATCGGGCGGTCGGTCTGGTAGGTCTGATTGTTGCCGTTGTAGTTGATGCCAACGACATCCACGATAGCCATCAGCGCAGATAGATTGCCGCCGGGGGCGTTGTTGCCCATCGTCGTCGGGCGGGTTGCGTCGAGGGCTTTCACGGCGCTGTTCACCGTCGTGCAGACGTTCACAATCTCGCTGGATGAATAGTCGCCGAGCGTCAAATTCGTGCGAACTTCGTTGCCCAGCGACCACATGATGACCGCCGGATTATTCCAGTCGCGGTGAATCGTGCTGGTCACGACTTCGGCGTAGTGGTCGGTGAAATACCGCCCGAAATCCTTCTGCTTCTTGCTCTTCGTCCAGCAGTCGAATAGCTCTTCCACCAGCAGCACGCCCTTGCGCTGGCATACGTCGAGGTATTCCGCGCCGAACGGGTTGTGCGTCAGGCGAATCGCGTTGCAGCCCATGTTGGTCAGGATGTCCACCTGCCGTTCAATGGCGCTGCGGTTCTCCGCCGCGCCGATGCACCCGCCGTCGTGGTGGACGCACACGCCCTTGAGCTTCGTGTGGATGCCGTTGAGATAGAAGCCCGTGTCCTTGTCGAATCGGATGCTGCGGTAGCCGTAGGTCACGCGCTTTGACCGCTGAACCCGATTGCCGACCTTCGCGCTGATTTGGGCTTCGTAGAGGTTCGCCGGGGAAGCCGTCAAAAGCGCAGTCGGCGCATTGCTGGGCAGAATGCTTTGCTGATAGCTTGCCGCCAGCCCCGCCACGCCGCTTGCGCTGATGACGGTCGTCGGGGCGTAGGTGGTCAGCGCCTTGTACGCGGCGATTTCAGCGGATGAAAGGGCGGTTTCAATGGGGGAGGCAAGCGGTACATAGATATATACCTCGTTCGCATCGAGGAACGCCTTGAAGTCATCGACGGTCGTCGTACCCCTTTCCGCGTAAGCGAAACCGATGATATTGCTGCTGCTGGTAGCAATGCCGCCTACGGTTTCACCGTTGATGGCAGCACTGAAATGCGTGCAGAATGTTCCTGCTGCATCGATGCCGTCGAACGTGCAAAAATAGCGGTCAACATTGTTTCCAGCCCTCGTCCATTTCATCGAAGATGTCAGCTTGATTTTGGTGATGCGCTGCACGCGCACTCCGCGCGCCAAATCCACTTCATCGCACACCCACTGCTGCCCGCTTTCATCCGTGTAATTGCCGCTGGATGCAACCGGGATGCCCGGCAGCGCATTCGGTGTTTGCAGCGTCTGCGAATTGTTCGCGCCGTCCGACACCGTGACCACCACCGTTCTGCCGTCACCCGCGCTGACAATCGGCACGGGCGCGGTCGGGGTCGGCACGCCGTTCTGCGTGCTTTTGCCGTACACATGCAGCGCCCCCAGCGGTTTCCCGCCAGCGCGTTCTCGCACGTCAGCGGATTGCCCGATGCCGACACGCTTTTCCCGTTTTCTATCAAATCCCGCTGCTGCGCGTCGCTGATGTGCCATAGCTTCGGGCTACGATACGTTACCGTCGCGCTGACGTTCTGCGTTTCACCCGCCGCAATCACCGCCGACGCATCCGCCGTGCCGACTTTCGCGCCGTCCGGGTCGTACAAATCTACCGTGAACGTCGCGGACGCTTCCGCACCCGTCCTGTTCACCGCGTCGAACGCAACAACCGTTTCGCCGTTGGTCAGGTCACTGTCCAGCTTCGGGGTCGTCACGCGGATGTTCTCCATGTGAATCTGGTCATCCAGCAGCGTTACCAGTTCCACCGGGCGAATCATTCCGCTGCCGGAGTACCAGCGCGACGACGGCTGCTCATTGCGCACGAACACCGCAATCGTGTTCACGCCGCTGACCATCTGTTCCGTCGCATCCACCGCGAACGGGTTGTAGCCGTAATAGTTCTTGTGTACCTGCTGCCCGTTGACGTACACCGTCGATTCCATGTACACGCCGTCAAAGCACAGCACATACCGTCTGCCGTTCTGCTTGTCCACGCTGACGGTCGTGCGATACCACGCGTCGCCGCCGTCCAGATACCCGCCCTCATACGTCGCTGGGCTGGACGAATTGAAGTCCAGCGCAATAGACCAGTCGTGCGGCACGCTGACCGTCCGCCAACTTGCGTCGTCAAACCCCGCTTCCGCTTCCGCCGTCGAGGAATACGCCGTGTTCGCCGTCGCGGAAATCAGGTTGAACTTCCACGAATTGAGCGGAACAGCGGATACAAGCTGGTCAGCGGTCGTGACGGGGATGCCGATTTCCTCCAGCGCGCGAAGACGCGCATCCAGCGACGAAAACTGCTCCTGCAGCGCCGCAAGCGAGTAAAAACCGGGAACATCCGCCACGCGGTCGGTGGAAGAGGGAAAAACGCAGCCCGTTGCGGCGAAAATGCAGTTCTGCACGTCGCCGCTGGTCAGGGTGACATAGATTTCGATGTCGCCGGGCTGGGCGTAGGCGGCGGGCGGCAGGGTGACGGACGCAATGCTGCCCTGCGCGCTGCCGCTAAGCGGGATGGTTGTGCCGGTGCGCAGGTGCTTGACCGTGCCGGAAACGGCGGTGTCGCCAAGGTCAACGGGATTTCCCGCGCGGAGAACCGTGACGGTGATTCGGTGCGCCCGGCGCGCATCGGTGATGAACAGCGCGGGGATGTTCATGCGGCGCAGGGGACGGGTGAGGTCAGCGGTATAAGTGAGAGTAGTGGTAATGTCAGTCAATTTCGCTCCTCCTTGTGTGATGGGTACGGCGGCGCGGGCAGGTACGCCGCGAAATATAGGAACTTACGTTCGCTATATGCGCATGATAGCACGGATGCCCGCAATTGGCAAGAAAATTTGATTTCATTTGAATTGGCTTGATTTCATTTGATTTCGCTTGATTTTGCTTGAGATGGGGGATAGAAAGCTGCGCCTATCCGGCGCGATGGCGTTGCTCGCTTTTCCCTTGCTCCTTCTGCGCGGTTATCCGCATTCCTCCCGCCCTAATTTCGCCTCTCCCTCTTTCCTTTTCCCCCTCCTCCCTATGGTATAATCATACTGGAATCCTATTTCCGAGGAGCAGAAGGCGTATGATGAAGGATCTGGTAGTCATCGGCGGCGGCCACGCGGGTTGTGAAGCCGCCCTCGCAGGGGCGCGCATGGGGCTTGATACCCTCCTGCTGACGCTGAATATGGACGGGATTGCCCTCATGGCGTGCAATCCCGTTATCGGCGGCAGCGCAAAGGGGCATCTTGTGCGTGAACTGGACGCAATGGGCGGCGAAATGGGGCGCGCCATCGACGATACGTTCCTCCAAAGCCGAATGCTCAATATGTCCAAAGGCCCGGCGGTTCACGCCCTGCGCGCACAGGCGGACAAGCAGCAGTACCAGAACCGGATGCGTACCGCGCTGATGACGCAGGACAACCTGACCGTCCGGCAGGGGGAAGTCGCCGCGATTGACGTCGAGAACGGGCATGTCACCGGCGTGACGACAACGACGGGGCAGCATATCTCCTGCAAGGTCGCGGTGGTCGCGTGCGGCGTGTATCTCCGCAGTCAGATTATCATTGGGGAGAGCATCACGCCGGGCGGGCCGCAGGGGCTGATGAGCGCGCCGAACCTCAGCGGAAGCCTGACGCGCATCGGCTTTCCGCTCCGGCGGTTCAAGACGGGGACGCCCGCGCGCATCGACGTGCGGACGATTGATTTCGACGAAATGACGCCGCAGCCCGGTGACGAGCCAGTGACGCCGTTCTCGTTTATGACCGACCGCGCGCTGCACAATACCTACGCATGCTATTTGACATGGACGACGCCGGAAACGCACGACATTATCCGCCGAAATCTCCACCGTGCGCCGCTGTATTCCGGCAAAATCCACGGCATCGGGCCGCGCTACTGCCCGTCGATTGAGGATAAAATCGTCAAGTTTGCTGACAAGGAGCGCCATCAGGTGTTCTTGGAGCCGGAAGGAATGCAAAGCCGCGAATGGTATGTGCAGGGCATGTCCACATCGCTGCCGGAGGATGTGCAGTGGGAGATGTACCGCTCCGTGCCGGGCTTGCGTCGGTGCGAGCTGACGCGGCTGGCGTATGCGATTGAGTACGACTGCATCGACAGCCGGCAATTGCGCCCGACACTGGAAAGTCTGGATGTGCGGGGGCTGTTTTTTGCGGGGCAGATTAACGGCACATCCGGGTACGAGGAAGCCGCTGCGCAGGGCTTGCTGGCGGGCATGAATGCCGCTTTGACGGCGCAGGGCAAGCCGCCGATTGTGCTCACGCGCGATCAGGCGTACATCGGCGTGCTGACCGACGACCTGACGACGAAAGGCACGGACGAGCCGTACCGCATGATGACGAGCCGCGCCGAGCACCGCTTATCCCTGCGGCAGGACAATGCGGATTTGCGCCTGACGCGCATCGCCTACGAGGCGGGTCTGGCGACGCGGGAGCGCATGGAGCGCACGGAACGCAAGGCATCGGAAACCGCGCAGCTGCTGGGCGAACTCCGCAAGGCGAAGTACACGCCCGGCGTCACGCTGAACGACTGGCTGGAGAAGCATCATCAGCCGGAAGCGCAGAACGGGCTAAGCGCGGTGGAACTGCTGAAGCGTCCGGAAATCACGCTGTCAGCGCTGGCGGAGCTTTCGCCGGAAATTAGGCAATTCGGCAAGCCCGCGCAGGAGCAGGCGGAAATCTCGGTGAAGTATGAGGGTTATTTGGAGCGACAGGAGACGCTGATTCGCCACGCGCGGCAGATGGAAGAGACGCTGCTGCCGGAGGATTTGCCGTATGAGGAAGTGACCGGGCTTCGGATTGAAGCGCGGCAGAAGCTGATGAAACAGCGTCCGCGGTCGCTTGCGGCGGCGAGCCGGATTCCGGGAGTGTCGCCCGCGGATGTGGCGGTGCTGATGGTGTTCTTGGAGAAGCATAAGGCTTGATGCTTGCGCAAGCTGGGGCTTCATGCTTCTTGGCTTGTGCCGGAACGTCCAATCCGAACCGTAGGTTCGCTGGATAAACACGCGGACACTGTATGCAAGTGTCACCAACTCAATCGCGAGAAAGGGTCAAGGGAGGAACTCCCTTGCAGGGTCAAGGGGCAGCGCCCCTTGCGGAGTCCAGAGGCAGCGCCTCTGGGGTCTCCATAACTTATATGAAAGAAGGAATGACGATGGGACTGTTCGCAAAACTGCGTGAAGGATTGACCAAGACGCGTGATTCGCTGATGGGGCGCGTCGATACGCTGGTGAAGGAAACGAGGAAGATTGACGAGGACTTCTATGAGGAACTCGAAGATATCCTGCTCATGTCCGACTGCGGCATGAAGGCGACAACCGCCATTATGGATGAACTGCGCCGCCGCGTGAGCGAAAACAAGGTCAAGGACGCCGATACCGCCAAGCAGATGCTCAAAGATATCATGATTGAGCAGATGGACATCCCGCGTCCGCCGCTGCGCTGGCCGATGGTCATGCTCGTTGTCGGCGTGAACGGCGCGGGAAAAACGACCACCATCGGCAAGCTCGCCCTGCGCTTCCAGAACATTGGCCGCCGGATTATCCTCTGCGCGGCGGATACTTTCCGTGCGGCGGCGGCTGACCAGCTGACCGTCTGGGCGGAACGCGCGCGTGTGCCGATTGTCAAGCACGCTGAGGGCGCTGACCCCGCGGCGGTCGTCTATGACGGCATCCAGTCCGCCAAGGCACAGGGCGCGGATCTGCTGATTGTTGATACCGCCGGCCGCCTGCACAACAAGAAGAACCTCATGGATGAGCTGAACAAGATGCGCCGCGTAATTGACCGCGAGTTCCCGGAAGCGGATGTGCGCTGTATGCTCGTGCTGGATGCAACGACGGGGCAGAACGGTCTGGCGCAGGCGCGCGCGTTCAAGGAAGTCTGCGAAATCGGCGGCATCATCCTGACCAAACTCGACGGGACGGCGAAGGGCGGCATTGCGCTTGCCATCCGGCAGGAGCTGGAAGTGCCGGTGTGGTACATCGGCGTAGGCGAGGGCATCGACGACTTGCAGCCCTTCAATGCTAAGGACTTTGTGGAAGCGCTATTCTAATTAGGAGGGCAATTATGCCGTCTTTATCAACCTATTCGGCGGAGCTGGATTATGCCTACGCACCGGGGATGTTCCCGGCGATGGAATGCCTGCTGCACCGCCCGGAAAGCTGCCGCCGCGTGCTGCTGCATAGCCGAAGCGCCGGAACCGAGGGCGCACAGCGGCTTCGCGAGGAAGCGGAAAAGCACCATATCCGTGTGGAAGAGGCGGACAAGGCGCTTTCCCGCATTTCGGGGAAGGATAACTGCTTCGCGGCGGCGGTGTTCAGCAAGTTCGAGGATGACCTGCGTCCTGACAAGCCGCATATCGTCCTGCATCACCCGTCGGACAGCGGCAATGTCGGCACGATTTTCCGCACGGCGCTTGGCTTTGACGTGCAGGATATCGCCGTCATCCGCCCGTGCGTGGATGTGTTTGATCCCAAGACTGTCCGCGCCAGCATGGGCAGCATCTTCCAGCTGCGGCTGCATGTCTATGATGATTTTTCGCAGTATCAGGCGCAGTTCCCGGAACACGCGCTCTATCCGTTCATGCTCGATGGGTCGAAGTCCCTGCCGGATGTGTTAGGCGACATTCCTGACCGCTGGACACTGATTTTCGGCAACGAGGGCAGCGGTCTGCCGCCGGAGTTCAGCCGTCTGGGGCAGCCTGTGCGCATTCCAAGCAGCAATAAGGTGGATTCGCTGAATCTGTCCATTGCCGCGGCGATTGGGATTTACGCCTTTGCAAGGCGGTGACTTGTAAATTCTTCACCCACAGGCGAAATTTGCTTGACGCAAGGCCGCGCTCTGCGCTACAATGAAGAATGCGGAATCCCTTTTTCGGAAATTGGTAGGAGGAAAGAACCATGAAGCAAAGCATGAAAAAGGCGGCGTTGGTGCTGATGCTGGCGCTGGCGGTGCTGCTTGTGCCGCAATGGAGCAATACAGCGCTGGCGGTCACAACGCCGTCGGACATCACCACGGGCAGTGACCTGCCGCCCGCGCCGCCGCTGCCGACGCCGCCCGCGAAAGGCGAAGTCGTTATTTCCGGCGCAAAGACGGTTCGCGGCGGCGAGAAGCTGACGTTCTCCGTCACCATCGACGGAAAAACCGTCCCGAACAGCGATTTGGAATGGACGCTGTACCCGGCGGATGCTTCGCTGGCGACCATCAAAAGCGGCGTTATTACCACCAAACGTGTGGCATACACGCACTATGTGCAGGTGTCGGCGGCGCTGAAAAGTGACCCGTCGCGCTATGCGAACTTCCGCCTGTGCATTGCGCCGGGCGTGAAAAAAATCACCGTCAGCGCGCCCACGACGTATGTTGATTTGAGCGGCAGCAAAACTTTGCAGCTGAAAGCGACGTGCGACCCGGAGGACGCGATTGCCGATGTCACATGGTCGAGCAGCAGCAGCAAAATTGCGACGGTGGATGCAAGCGGTCTGGTGACGGCGCGCAAAACCGGCAAAGTGACCATCACCGCCACGGCGAAGGACGGCAGCAAGGTCAGGGGCCGCATTACCCTGCGCGTCGTCAGCGGCGTGACGGGGCTGACCATCGAGGGCGCAGGCAGCGTCGCGGCGGGCAAGTCCATCACGCTTAAGGCAGTGATGACGCCGGCGGATGCGACGGAAAAAGGCGTCGTCTGGTCGGTGGACTGCGACAAGAGCATCGCCAGCATCAGCCAGAGCGGCAAGCTGACGACCAAGAAAATCAGCGCGATTACGACCATTACCGTGACGGCGGTGTCCAAGCAGAACAGCGCGATTCGCGCCACCCACACGGTTACGATTCGCCCGGTGACGACGGGACTTGCGATTTCCGCGCCGCGCCTGACGATTGACCTCGCTTCCCCGACGCTTCAGCTGACGGCAAAATGCATCCCGGAGGACGCCTCCCAGCAGGTGACGTGGTCGACCAGCAACAAGCGCATTGCGACGGTGGATGCAAACGGTCTGGTGACGGCGAAGAAGGTCGGCAAGGTGACGATTACCGCCAAGGCGACGGATGGTTCGGGCCGCTCGGCGAAAATCACCCTGACGGTCGGCAGCGCGGTCGGCACGCTGGAAATCCGCGGCGCAAGTGCTGTCGCGCAGGGCAAGACCATCACGCTGAACGCCGTCATCACCCCCGCTACGGCGACGAACCAGAAGGTTATCTGGTCGGTGGATTGCGGCAAAGACATTGCGACCATTGACCGGCATGGGCGCTTGAAGGCTGGCAAGGGGTTCACCGCGCCTGTGACCATCACGGTAACGGCGGTCAGCGCGGAGAACAGCGCGATTTCCGCGACGCGCACCGTCCAGATTCTGCCCCCGGTAACGACGGTTGCCATTTCCGCGCCGAGAAACTACATTGATGTGGACGGCGAGGACAAGACGCTTCAGCTGACGGCGCGCGTTTTGCCGGAAGATGCCGCGCAGAGCGTCACTTGGTCGACCAGCAACAAGCGCATTGCGACGGTGGATGCGAATGGCGTTGTGACCGCGCTCAAGGCGGGCACAGTGACGATTACTGCGACGGCGACGGACGGCACGGGTGTCCGTGCGAAGTTCACTGTCAAGGTACAGAAGACGGTCAAGTCGCTGACTATCAGCGGCGCGGGAAAACTCGGCGGCGGGCAGTCCACGACCATCAAGGCGACGATTCTGCCCAAGGATGCCGCGAATCAGAAGGTCATCTACTCGCTCAACTGTCCCGCGAGCGTCGCGACGATTTCGACCAGCGGCGTGCTGACCACGAAGAACGTGACAGAAATCACGACGGTAACGGTGAACGCCGTCAGCGCGGAGAACAGCACAATTTCCGCAACGTGGACGCTTGTCATTTACCCCAAGACGACGAAACTCACCTTGACGGCAGCCAGCAGCTGGGTCAACGTTGGCGCGTCGGTGCAGCTGCATGTGTCGGCAACACCCGAAACGGCACAGATGCCCATCCGCTGGCGCAGCAGCAACACCCGCGTTGCGACGGTGGATGCAAACGGCGTTGTGCGCGGCCTGAAGGCGGGTACAGCGACGATTACCGTCCGCACGACCGACGGCTCGAACAAGCGCGCGTCCGTGCGCGTGACGGTCGGCATTCCGGCGACGGGCGTGGTGATTACAGGCAACCGCATCGTCCGCGCGGGTGCGACGCTCCGGCTGATGGCGACGGTGCAGCCCGCGAACGCCACGGTGAAGCGTGTGACGTGGGCGGTCAACTGCCCCGCGAGCGTTGCGACGATTTCTGGCGACGGGAAGCTGCGCGTGTCCGCAAACGCGGAAACACAAATTGTCCTCGTCACCGCGACGGTGAATGACGGTCAGCGGGTGAGCGCGGCATACCCGGTGTACATTCAGGGCAAAGCCCCGGTGCCGCCCACGCCGACCACCCCGGATGCGCCGGAAAAGTAAGCAGAATAAAGAACAGACCAGCATGGTGTGATGCCGTGCTGGTCTGTTTTGATTGTGGTTTGGTTACTGGCAGGGACGCTTCGCTGTCTGCGCCTTTGTTGGCGGTTTTCTTGGAGTTGAGCGTCCGAGCAACAGTTGGGGCGTTGCCATAAACCTAATAAGGGACGCTGTCCCTTGACCCCTCCGCGCGATTGAGTTGGTCGTTTTTCCCCTATTGTTTCCGCGTGTTTATCCTCTTTTAGCCCTCGAAGGCGAAGGGGGCGAGCGGAAGCCCATTCCGCCCAAACAGCGACACTTTTCCCCAATTCACATATGCATACCTTACCTTCGTCGGGTGGAGCACCGCCACGCTCCGCAAGCGCATCTCCGCCACAGCCAGCGTCACCGACTGCACAGGGTGATACGCCCCGTCCTCCCCGGCAATCTCCAGCAGCAGTTCGCCCGTCTCCCGGCGCAGCACAGGTGCGCTCAGCGTGACAACGAGCGTATCTCCCTGCGTATACTTCCCCAGCGCGCGGGGGGATTCCGGCGCGTCCATGCCATAGACGACGCGCAGGGCAACGTCGCACAGGCGCTCACCGGGGGTACGCTTGTCGGTCGGGTGGATGTTGTCGAACTCGCCGCAGTCCAGCAGAATCGCCAGACCGCCGGGCTGGAGGGCGCTCGCCGCGCGTGCCTGTGCAAGACGCAGGCGCGCCCAGTCGTGCTTATCCTCGTCGCCGGCGGCAATCCACATCGGCAGCTGCACGTTGAGGAAGGGGAGCGAATCGTCGCGGAAAAGCTGACGCAGGCGCATCACCATCGCAGTCAGCAGCACGTCGTAATGCTCGGTTTTCGCGGTGTCATCCTCACCCTGATAATACAGAATGCCGGTCAGCGTCGCGGGAACGACGCGCTTTGTCATCGTTTCAATCAGCCCGCCCGGACGATACGGCGAACCGGGACCAACCGGCGGATGCCAAGGGCAGGGGCCGACGGTTTCGTTGATTTCCGGCCACGAGATACCGGGATTGTCCTTCTTCAGCTGAGCAACATGCGCATTCCATGCGTTCATTTCAACCCAAAAGGCATCTTCCTCCTGCCGCCACTGATCGAAGGGCTTGTCGCCGCCCTGTTCACGGTAGCGGGTGATGTAGCGCTGCCCCTCGGCGGTTGCTTCCAGCGCTTCCTTATCCATCCAGCAGGTCACGGATGTACCGCCCCAGTAGCAGTCAATAATGCCGATAGGGCAGTCAATCGTCCGCGCGAGTTTGCGGGCGAAGAAGTACGCCACGGCGGACATATCCCGCGCATAGCCGGGGCGGACACGCTCCCAATGAGACGCGGCTTCGGCTGCAATCGCGTCGTCATCCCAGACGCTCTTTTTTCGGGACGTTGAAGTAGTGCACCAGCGGGTCGTCATGCGCCGCGATTAAATCTTGCCCCTCGTCGGCGTTTTGCAGTTCCAGCTCCATGTTGCTCTGCCCGGACGCGAGGTAGACTTCGCCAATCGAAATATCGGTGGATGTGCACGTTTCTGCCCCGCAGGTGACGGTCAGCGTGCAGCTGGTCGCCTGTTCCATCGGCGGAAGATGCAGGAGGAAGCGTCCGTCGCGCGCTGTGCAGATGCCTTCGGAGAGAATCAGCCCATCCGCCGTCATTACGCGCCCGGTGACAGTTTGCCCATCCGCCGCCGTACCCCAGACGCGCACTTCCTTGCGGCGGCACAGGACAGCGCCATTGCCAAACAGGGGCGCAAGTTTGAATTCAATCGCCATTAGTCGTCCTTCTTTCCCATAAACGCGAGATTGTGCGAGATGAGCAGGCAGCGCTGGCGCACGCAGTCCGGCGAACGCAGCGGGTCTTTGGGCGTGTGCAGCAGATAGTCGCACAGGCGGTCAATGTCCGTTTCGGCGACGTGCAGGCGCGTGTCCGACGAGGCATAGTAGATGTACACCTTGCCGTCGTCATCCGCAATTGCGCCGTTGGAGAACACGACGTTGCTCACGTCGCCCACGCGCTCGTGCCCCATCGGGCCAAGCAGCATCCCCGACGGCTCGGCAATCACGCGCGACGGGTCATCCAGCGCCGTCATGAAGGCGTACAGCACATAGCGCAAACCTGCCGCCGTGTTACGAACGCCGTGCGCGATGTGAATCCAGCCCTTGTCGGTGCGAATTGGCGTTGCGCCCGCGCCGTTTTTGCTTTCGGTGATGGTATGGTAGCGGCGCAGGGAGATGATTTTCTCCTCGTCAATGACGGGATGCTCGATATCCTTGCACAGTCCGAAGCCGATGCCGCCGCCCGAACCCGTCTCGATGAAATCATCCATCGGACGGGTGTAGAAGGCATATTGCCCGTCCACAAATTCGGGGTGGAGGACGACATTGCGCTGCTGCGGCGAACGGAGCGTTTTGAGGTTCGGCAGACGCTCCCAGTTCTGCAAATCTTTTGTGCGGACGATGCCCGCCGCCGCAACCGCCGCGGACAAATCGCTGCTGGTGCGGTCTTTGCTTTCGGAGCAGAATACGCCGTAAATCCAGCCGTCTTCATGCTGCGTCAGGCGCATATCGTAGACGTTCGTTTCCTCTGCGCAGGTATCGGGGAGGACGACAGGATAATCCCGGAAGCGGAAGCCCTCAGTGGGCTTGTCGGATTCCGCGACGGCGAAGAAGGACTTGCGATCCATCCCTTCGACGCGCACGACGAGGCAGTACTTGCCGTTCAGCTTGATTGCGCCGCTGTTCATGGTGGCATTGACGCCGAGACGCTGCATCATGAAGGGGTTCGACGCGGGGTCAGCGTCGTACATCCAGAAGGGCGGGATGTGCTCGCGGGTGAGGACAGGGTAGCGGTAGCGGGTATAAAGCCCGTTATAGAAGTGGTCATTGGCGGGGTTCGGGCGCGCGATGAGGCGCTCGTAGGACTCCATCAGGGAGGAAAAACTGCGGATTTGCATAGCAGTGGTCGCTCCTTTTTTCTTGTTTTGGATGCTGATTTTTAAGTTGCTTGTTTTTGATGTTGCAGGGGGAATCGCCTCTGCGGAGGCGACCAAAGGGCTTTCCGTTCGCCCTTTGGAAACCTTCGGTGCGCTCCCATGTTACTTGATTTGTATTGTTGCTTGAAAGAACGCGAGGCACACCGACTAAATCTGTTTCGATAAAGCTCAACAAACTTAGATGGGGACGCGAAGCAGTCCAGAGGGCGACCGCAAAGCCCTCTGGTCGCCTCCGCAGAGGCGAAATCTCTCCATCAACACGCGAAAGCAGTATGAAAGAGAAGTCAACTCAATCGCGCGAAAGGGTCAAGGGAGGGGACTTCGTCCCGTTTCATTCTCCCTTGCGGAGTCCAGAGGCAGCGTCTCTGGCGCCTCCTCCTGCACAAAAAGAGGGATGTACGCACTCGTACATCCCCGCAAAATCAGAAATCGTCCTGCGCGATGTCGTCGCCCCATTGGAGCTTGGAGTGCGCCTTGATGTAGGTGACAACCTCGTCCACCGTGGTGAACGCCAGACCGACGTTGGTGTCCGCCGCGCCGTAGTAGATGGCGATGCGGCCGGTGTCGCCGTCCTGCAATGTAGCGCAGGGGAAAACGACGTTCGGCACGAAGCCAGTCGTTTCGTAGGGCTCTTCCGGCGTCAGCAGGTGGTTTTCGCAGCGGTACAGCACCTTCGACGGCTCGTTGATGTCCAGAATCGCGCCGCCCATGGAGTACACGAAGCCGTTGCAGGTGGTCGCGACGCCGTGGTAGAACAGCAGCCAGCCTTCGGTCGTTTCAATGGGGGCAGCGCCGCCGCCAATCTTGACGGATTCCCACCAGTTGCTGCCACGCCCCATCACATGGCGATGGTGTCCCCAGTACTCCATGTCGGGCGATTCGGAGATGAAAATATCACCGAAGGGCGTGTGGCCGGAGTCGGACGGGCGGGACAGGAGCTTAAACTTGCCGTTCACCTTGCGCGGGAACAGGACGGCGTTGCGGTTGAAGGGGATGAAGGGGTTCTCGATGCGCGTGAAGGTCTTGAAGTCCTTCGTCTTCGCCATGCCGATGGCAGCACCGTAGAAGTCGGTGCACCAAATGATGTAGTAGGTGTCATCCACCTTCACCAGACGCGGGTCATAGGCGTAGTGCGGCATTTTCGGGTTGCCGTTGTCATCCACAAAGGGCACTTTTTCGCGCTCGACGTCCCAGTGAATGCCGTCCTTGGAATGTCCGAGGTAGACATATGGGATGCCGTTGACCTGCTCACCGCGCAGAACGGCAATGTAGCCATCCTCCCACGGCACAACGGCAGAGTTGAAGATGCGGGCAATTTCCGGCGTGGGATTGCGCCCCATGACGGGGTTCTCGCTGTAACGCCAGACGGGGGAGGAAAGCTTGTAGTCAGCCGGCTTCTCCTGCCACGGAATGTTGGGAAGGGAGGGGACGTTGAGCATCTTGACAGCCATGTGTACATACCTCTTTCTTGGTTGTTTAACGGAAAGCGGTTGCTCTCCGGGATTAGTGAATGACAGACACCGGCGCGGCGGAATCACGGAAGACACATTCGCCGCCAATCACCACGCGCCCGACGGTTTTGCGGTCGCCCGCGCAGCGCTCGCCAATCAGCTTGACCGCCATGCGGCACATCGCGGGGCAATTGACACGGAAGGTTGTCAGCGGCGGCGTGTTTCCAGCGGTCGGGCAGAAATCATCGAAGCCCACGACGGAAATGTCCTCCGGCACGCGGTAGCCGCGGCTTTGCAGGTCGGTAATCAGCGCTTGCGCGGACATATCGCAGTTCACGACGAACGCGGTCGGCATTTTCTCCGGCAGCTGGAAGGTGTGGAACGTGTTCCCTTCTGGGCTGCGGTCGGAAAAAACGCATTCGGGGCGCACGGGCAAATCCTTCATCAGCATTGCGGAAAGGAAACCGAGGTAGCGTTCCATGATGGAGGACGTTGCCTTGATATCCCCGACGAAGCCGATGTCCCGATGCCCCTGCTCAATCAGCCAGTAGGTCAACTGCGCCGCGCCGAACGCGTTGTCGCTGACAATGGCGTCAGTGGTGACAAAGGGGTCGTGGAAGTCCAGACAGATGACGGGCATTTCCTGCCGCGTCAGCAGCTGCATATACGGGGAGGTCAGCTGCCCCAGACAGATAAGCGCATCGACGTGGCGCGAACGCAGGAGATTCGGCAGGGTCAGCGCGGTCTGCATGTCATGCGTGACCAGCTCCATGATGCCGAAATGCCCCGCGTCGGTCAGCGCCTGCACGAGCTGCTTGTAGAAAGTTGCATAAAAAGGACACGACGGAGAAAAAATTCTCCGGAATGAGGATGCCGACATCCAAACCGGATGTGGGCGTGGTTTGAGGCGCGTTGGGGTTGACATAGCCGAGTTCGGATGCGCGGCGGATGATTTTCTGCCGCATTTCCTCACTCACGCCGGATTTTCCCGCGAGCGCCTTCGACACGACGGCGCTGACCCCCAGCTGCCGCCCAATGTCACGCATGGTGATACCGCTCATGGTGAAATAAAACCTCCAGATTTGTGGATGTTTGCGAGGGCAAAGTCCGTTTTTTCGTTGGCTTTCGGATTCCTTGATGATTTTGTGCTTGTTGACGCAGGGGTTTCGCCTCTGCGGAGGCGACCAAAGGGCTTTCCGATCGCCCTTTGGAAACCTTCGGTGCTCTCCTAAGTTAATTGAATTGTATCGGAAGTTTTTTAGTTAGTGTGCTTTTCGTTCCTAAGCAGCAATACAAACCAATAAACAGGAGTGTGCACTGCGAAGGGGTCAAGGGGGCGACCGCAAAGCCCCTTGTCGCTCCCGCAGGAGCGAAATCCCTGCGCAAGGCGAAAGCACATTCAGAAAGGTAAAAACAGCATGAATGCAAGCATCAGCGCGATAGCCGATGGAACATTACGCCAGATGTTCCATCACCCGCAGGCACATGCGGCTGTTGTGGTACGGACACTTCCACTCTTCCACAATCGGCTTGTCCGTCGGGACGCCGGATTCGGTCAGCGACCAGAACCACTCGCTGTTCGGACGCGGGTCAACAAAGGCGCGGCGGATGTAGGCAAACTGCGCTTCCGCCTGCCTCAGCCAAGTGGATGCGCCCGTCAGCTCATAGGCATTCAGAAAGCCCAGCACCGTCTCCGCCTGTACCCACCAGACACGCGTGTGGTCAACTTTGCCCTCGACGACTTCGTTCTCCAAGCCGTGGTCGGTGAATGCGCGTTCGCGGACGGCTTCCGCCAGCGTCAGGCACATGTGCAGATACGGCGCGCGGTTTGATTCGGGCAGCAGCGTCTCTGCCGCGTCCCAAATCAGCCAAGAGGCCTCAATGTCGTGCCCGAAGGACTGCATGTCCAGCAAAGAACGGTAGTCGCGGTCGTAGAAGACCTCCAAGCGGCGCTTGCTCGGATTGTACATCACGTTCAGGAAACGCTCTAAGCAGACTTCTCCGGCGCGGCGCACAGCTTCGTCCGGCATGGCGCGGTATAATTCCGCATAGCCCTCCAAAACGTGCAGCAGCGTGTTCATCGTGCGGGACGCCGTCTCGTGGCGCTCCATCAGCTTCGGGTTGTCGGACAGCTTTTCGTTGCCGACGGGGGTGAAATCCGGCTCATAGGCCTCGCCGTAGCCGCCCGCGTCGCTGCATTTCGTCTCAATCAGGCGGAAAAGCGCCATCGCCTTGTCGCGCGCAGGGGCGTAATCCGGGTCACTTTCGCCGATGGCGCGCATGTACGCCGCCAAGCCGTAAATCGCGAATGCCTGACAATAGGTGTGCTTTGTCTTGTCCAGCGGCTCACCGTCCGCCGTCACCGACCAGTACACGCCGCCGCGCTCGGTATCCTCAAAATGCGGCAGGAATGCGAACGCATGGCGCGCATAGCGCAGCAGGGATTTATCGCCCGTCACCCGCGCCGCCGTCGAGAACGTCCACAGAATGCGGCTGTTGAGGATGCAGCCCTTGTGTGCGTCACGCTCCACGGACAGGTCATGATTCACATAGCCGAACCAGCCGCCGCGTTCCCAATCGGTCAGGTTCTCCCAGAAAGGCAGAATGGTCGTAAGCAGATGGTGCGAACAATCCTGACGAAACATGAAGCATTCCTCTCTTCCTGTTAGCTTAACAGTTAGGTATATGGGTATTATAACCCGGAAAAATGCCCTTGTCAAGCGGCAAAAGAAGAAAAAAGCTGATAAATATGGCGAAATTTTCACCGAAAGGAACAATGAAAGGAAACGACGTAAGGCTAACGTGTAAACTAATCAGCCGGCAGGAAAAAAAAAGCCGTGCAGGGGCTTGCTTTCACGGCGGAAATGTGGCACAATATAAGGTAGCATTGTGTGTAAACATGGTGCTGCTTTTGCAATTTGAAATTTGAAACTGGGAAAGAAATAGTGGAGGAAATCAATCAATGGCGGAAACACAGAAAATCGTCATTCTGAATTTCGGCGGACAGTACACGCAGCTGATTGCGCGGCGCGTGCGCGAATGCCATGTGTATTCCTGCGTCCTGCCCTATGACGCGAGCCTGGAGACGATTCGCGCGCAAAACCCCGTGGGCGTGATTCTCTCCGGCGGCCCGGCAAGCGTGCTGGAACAGGATGCCCCCCGCTGCGACGAGGGCGTGTATCAGCTGGGCGTGCCGGTGCTGGGCATCTGCTACGGAATGCAGCTGACGGCGTATTTGCTGGGCGGCACGGTGGAAAAGGCGGCACAGCGCGAGTATGGCCGAATCACCGTGACGATGGACGATAAGACGAGCCTGCTCTCCGGCATGTCGGATGCTTCCTCCTGCTGGCTGAGCCATACCTATCAGGTGAAGAAGTGCCCGGCTGGTTTCCACCCGATTGCGCACAGCACGAACTGCCCCGTTGCGGCGATGGCGAACGACGACAAGCGCATCTACGGCGTGCAGTTCCATCCGGAAGTGACCCACTCCGACGAGGGACGCACGGTCATCGAAAACTTCCTGAATATCTGCGGCTGCGTGGGCGACTGGTCGATGGAAACCTACGCGCAGACGGCGATTGCCAACATCCGCGAAATCGTGGGCGACAAGGGCACGGTGCTGCTGGGACTTTCCGGCGGCGTGGACTCCTCCGTCGCGGCGGCGCTGATTTATAAGGCCATCGGCGACCGCCTGACCTGCGTCTACGTTGACCACGGCTTCATGCGCAAAGGCGAAACCGAGCAGGTTGTGGACGTCTTCACGCACACTTTCCCCGTGCGTCTGATTGCGTCCGACGCCAGCAAAATCTTCTATGAGGATTTGAAGGGCGTTTCCGACCCCGAAACGAAGCGCAAGATTATCGGCCGTGACTTCCTGAAAGTATTCAAGGCGGAATCCGAAAAGCTTGGCAAGCTGGACTACTTCGCGCAGGGAACGATTTACCCGGACGTTATCGAGAGTGGTCAGGCGACGGGCGCGGCGGTCATCAAGAGCCACCACAACGTCGGCGGTCTGCCCAAGGAACTCGGCTTCACGCAGCTGATTGAGCCGCTGCGGATGCTGTTCAAGGACGAAGTGCGCGCGCTGGGCGAAACGCTTGGTCTCCCGCACGATCTTGTCTGGCGTCAGCCGTTCCCCGGCCCCGGTCTGGCGATTCGTGTCATCGGCGACCTGACCCCGGAAAAGGTGGAGATTGTCCGCGAGAGCGACGCGGTGCTGCGCGAGGAAATCGCCAAGGCCGGTCTGGACGCCGACATCCACCAGTATTTCACCGTCCTGACGGGCATCCGCTCCGTGGGCGTCATGGGCGACGAGCGGACGTACGACTACACCGTCGCCATCCGCGCGGTCACGACGGACGACTTCATGACCGCCGACTGGGCGCGCATCCCGTACGACGTCGTGCGCACGATTTCCGCAAGGATTGTGAACGAAGTGCCGCATGTGAACCGCGTCGTGCTGGACGTGACGACCAAGCCGCCGGCGAGTATTGAGTGGGAGTGACCGCTGTAAAGGCGAACCCTTGCAGCGCAAGCGTATTTGCCCAGTCCAAACCGCCTCTGATAACAAAATGATAACCATCTCCGAAGCTGTCTTTACAGAAAACTGAGCTGGTGGCTTTGGGGTAAAGGCGAGAAAAACACCTCCCGGTTATCACTCTCTGTGAAATAGCCTGTTCAAAAGCCCTTCGCTGTGGAGAAAATCTTCCACAAGCGGAGGGCTTTCTTTATGTCTATTCTTTCAGGCTTTCGACTTTGGCTTCCGGCCGCGTTTGCGCACAGCGGATGCTTCAGGTGGGACTGCGGCATGGATGCGCATGTCGTCGAAATCGGGGTAATGATACCGCCAGCGGTCGTATGCCTCTTTGGTGATCTCACCGGCAGCCAGCCTGGCAGATTGCTCCTGCCAGGCACGAAAACGCTGCTCCAAATCGGCCGCATGGATGCCGCCGTCAAAAATCTCAGCACGCAGACAGATCAAACCATCCGTGTTCGTGATACGGAGAAGCTTTCGGTCTTCCAAAGCAAAAAGCGTGTGCATCAAGCCGTCCATGGTATCAATGTTCGGCACGGCGATGGCCTTGGGAGAAACGTCCAGCGCTTCCGCCATCTGCCCGGTCAGCTCTGCCTTGGGCGTTCGATCCTCGGATTCATACTGAGCAAGTCTCACATCAGCCGAGCTCTCTGGAAACCCCAGAAGAAGACCCAAATACTTTTGTGTCATCCCCCGTAAAGTGCGAAAGAAACGGATACGTTCGCCGGTTGCCATCAAATCACCTCTTGAACAGGATAATTTATCATAGCAAATCCGTTTAAGATCGTCAAGATGGTAATTTAACAAAAAAGTTTGGAATACTCCTTGAAAGCCTATTGACACAAGCGATAATGTTTAATATAATCGTATTGTAAATTAAGCGTTATTGCTTAATTCAAAAGGAGGAACACGTGAAAAACCAATTTATGAGAGTAGAAGAAGTAGCTCAGGAGCTCGAAGTGTCCAGATCCTATGCCTACAGGCTGATCAGGCAACTGAATGCGGAACTCCATGAGAAGGGATATGTGACCATCGCCGGGCGAGTGAACCGGCTGTATTTTCAGGAACGACTGTACGGTACATCAAATCAGAAGGAGTGTGAGTCACATGTCAACACATAAGGATGAGAAAAACGGTACCTGGTATGTGATGGTTCGGTATCACGACTGGAAGGGTGTGAAGCGGCAGAAATGCAAACGGGGTTTTGCCACCCGGCGGGAAGAGCAGGAGTGGGAGCGCAACTTTCAGCTGCAAACCGATGGAGATCCGGACATGACCTTTGAAGCCTTCATGGAGCTGTATGAGAATGACATGCGGCCCCGTCTGAAGGAAAACACCTGGCTGAGCAAGGAACACATGATCCGGACGAAGCTCTTCCCCACCTTTGGCAAGAAGATGCTCAGCGAAATCGAAGCCCGGGACAACATCGCCTGGCAGAATGAGCTGCTGGCCTACCGGGATGAAAAGAAGTAGCCCTACTCGCCGACCTATCTCAAGAGTATCCATAACCAGCTGGTGGCGATCCTGAACCACGCGGTCCGGCACTACGGACTGAAGAGCAATCCCGCATCCAAGGTGGGGTACATCGGGAGCAAGGAAGCGGAGGAAATGCAGTTCTGGACGAAGGAGGAATACCAGCGGTTCGCGGAGGCCATCATGGATAAACCGATGTCCTACTACGCTTTTGAGATGCTCTACTGGTGCGGAATCCGCGAGGGCGAGCTGCTGGCGCTGACGCCCGGAGACTTCAACTTCAAAGCTGGAACCGTATCCATCAACAAATCCTACCAGCGGCTCCACGGAGAGGACGTGATCACTACACCGAAGACAAAGAAGAACATTCGCACGATCAAGATGCCCAAATTCCTCTGTGAGGAAATGCAGGAATACATCCAATCCCTCTATGGGGTGAAGAAGAAGAATCGCATCTTTCCGGTCACAAAGAATTATCTCTATCACGAAATGGATCGGGGCTGCCGTGCGTCCGGGGTTGAACGAATTCGCGTGCATGATATCCGTCACAGCCTGCAAATAAAAAGTCAAGCCCCAAATGGGACTTGCTGCAAGGAAATTTGGCAGAAGGTGGGGAGAAAGAAGTGCAGCACAAATAAGCCACCACAAAGTGCCGGCTTAAAAAGAGAAAAAAGGAAGTGATGTCAGAGGGTTGCTTTCAGGATGGTGGGAATGGGAGCTACTGGCTGGAGAGTGTCCAGCGAGGCAAAAAAATCTCGCAGCTTAGCATAGTAGCGTCGCAGAAACTTGTTGGCTGCTGCAAGCATATAAACATAGAACGGCTTGCCTTCTGCACGTTTCCGGTTAAGGAACTGAAACACTGGTTCATCTTGGGGAGCACATTGCAGGTAAGTTCTAATGACATTAAAAAGGGTTTTGCGGAGGTAGGGAGAGCCTCGTTTAGAAGATTTGTTGCTTCTGACGTTTTTGTCTCCGGACTGGTTAGGCATGGGGTCAATACCAGCAAAGGCAACGAGAGCCTGCTTCCGTTCAAAGCGGCGAACATCGCCGATTTCCGCCATAAGCTGCGGCCCGTAGGACTTTCCAACGCCGTACATCGCCATGACAACGGGGTATTCAGGCAGCATAGCAGCAAGCCGATCCATTTCCGCGCGATAGACTTCCACTGAGCGCGAAATACTGATGAGCTGATTTGCAGCTTCCTGCACAAGCACTTTCACGACCTTTGACTTTGGGGTCAGGACAACAGCGCGTTTCGCAAGGGCATATACTTCTTCAGCGTTGCTCAGCTTAAAGAGATAGGCGTGGCGCTTGCACCATTTTCGGTAACGCTCACAAAAGGCAGGGAAGGGCTGCTTGCGCACACAGTCTACATGCCAGAAAGAATGCGCAAAGTCAACCCATTTCTGCGTTCCATCACTGCGCACCGGGCTGTCAAAGCACTTTCGGATGCCGGGAAAGGATTGCTCCAGAAGTGCACGATCAGATTATTAGCAGAGGCCGTTCGCTGCTTAGAGGCAAGCTGAAACTGGCGGTTGAGGGTTTTGAGATCGTAGCGAATTGCATCCATGGGGGTGAAATCGCGCAAATCAGCCCAATTATCAAGCGCGTAACGAGCAATTTTTACGGCATCAGCCTTATCAGTTTTTACGCGGCGCAGAGAATTAGCACCGTACTCCTTGATGAGAAGCGGATTAACAGCGCAGACAAAAAGTCCCTGCTTCGTGCAGCGCTTTTTGCAACCGCTTCATAGTAACGCCCTGTGTGTTCCATCACGACGCGGGTTTCACCGTCAAGAGCCTTCAACTTCTCAGCCAGTGAAGCAAGCCCTGCTATATCGTGAGTCACATCAAAAGGCAAGCAAACAACTTCTCCCAGAGGACGGAGCACCGCAACTGTGCTTTTCCTGCTGGAGACATCAATACCTACTGCGTTCATAGAATCACTCCTGTACTGAACTTGTAATGGACAAAGGCCATCTTTCCTGTTGCCGGTTCTATCTGTTTGATGACACGAACGCAGTGGCTCTACCTGCACAAATCGAACACTGCGAATAGGAGGATGGCTGACTGACTTTCTCGCGGACGTAAAAGCCCTTGGAGATGAAGGTCAGACCATTACCTCTCTATTCTAACAGTTTAGGCAACGAGATGTCCCATGCCTATGGCTGGCTGCCATAAATCAAGGGGCAAATATATAGTAACAGGAGAATGACCATGACCAGCATCTTTGAACAACTTGGCGGCACCTATACCCAAGGAAGCGACGGCATGCTTTACCCCAACCTCTCTCTCTGGGTGACAGGGAACAACGCCTTATCGACAGGTGGGGACGGATGCACAGAGCCTACCTGGAAACAGATCATCCCTGCCTGTATGATCGGATGATCCTGAATGGTACTCTGGACAGGCATCTGGCAGATGTCGAGGAACATGCTCAAGCTATGCTGGAGCAGTTGACCCAGTGGATGGCGTTGCAGGAAGGCATCACGGAAAGCCTGAAGGCTGCCGACCAAATGGAATGGGGTCCGCAGGATGAACAGCATCCGCAGCAGAGCGGAAGAAATCGTAAGGGATCAGATCATCAACACCCTGTAAGCAAAGGAACCGATCATGGAAAAAGCAAAACGAAACATTCACTACAGCTTCAAAGTGTCGCCCGATGAGGATGCCGCCATCCGACAGAAAATGAAAGCCCTCGGCATCCGGAACCGATCCACTTACCTCCGGGCGATGATGCTGAACGGGTACCTGCTAAAGCTGGATCTGCAGGAGATGCATGAGGCCGTTCGCCTGATGGGAAAGATGGGCGGCAACATCAACCAGATCGCCCGAAGGCTGAACGAGCATGACTCGATCTATGAAACCGAAATGGACGAAATCGTCGATGAACAGAAAGGGCTGAAGGAACTCCTGAGCCAGCTTCTGCAACGGCTGGGACACGACCATGGATTACGAACAGAGAAAAAACTATAGCAACACAGCGGCGGATGGTGCGTTCACATCCGCCGCACGCTTTTGAAAAGGGGGAATGTCATGGCAACCACCTATATCATTTCGATCCACGTTGGAAAAGGCAAAACAGCATATCAGAGCATCAAAGAGCGGCTGGATTACATCATGAACCCGGAAAAGACGGACGGTGGGCTTCTGATCTCGTCCCACGCCTGTTTCCCCGAAACTGCAGCGGATGAGTTCATGCTGTATCGTCAGGAATACCTGAACACTACCGGCAGAAAACGCGGGGATGAGGTGCTCGCCTATCATCTGCGGCAGGCTTTCAAGCCCGGGAAGATCACTGCGGAAAAAGCAAATGAGATCGGGAAAGCATTGGCCGAACGACTAACGGATAAGCAGCATGCTTTCGTGGTAGCCACACACATTGACAAACAGCACATCCACAACCACATCATATTCTGCGCTACAAGCCTGGACGGCCGGCAGAAATACAGGGATGTAAAGAGATCCGCCAAGGAGCTGGTGCAGATCAGCGATGCGCTGTGTGAGGAAAACGGATTATCAGTTATCTGCAATCCACAGGATAAAGCTGTCCCATATGACAAGTGGGCGGTCAATTGGAAAGAGCAGTCACCGGGATGACCTTCGAATCATGATCAATGCCGCTCTCCGGCACCGGCCAGACGGATTCGATGCGCTTCTACAGATGCTGGAAGATGCCGGATGCCGCATCAGGCGCGGAGCCCATATCAGCCTCAAGCCGCCGGATGGACAACGCTATATCCGGTTGAAGAGCCTCGGCCCGGAATACGATGAGGATACATTGCGACAAGCGCTGGCGGGTGATCATGTGCACATTCCGAAAACTCCCTGCGCTGATTATTCCAAAAGTCAGATCAAGCGGCTGATCGACATTGAAGACAAGCTGCGCGCCGGAAAGGGCAAGGGCTATCTGGTGTGGGCTGAGCGTAACAACATCGACACAATATCCCAAACGGTCATCTTCCTGAAAGAGCATCACCTCGGGTCACCGGAAGAACTGGAACAGCAGATTGATGATCTGCAGTCTGCCCATGATGAAAAGAAAGCCTCCATCAGGCAGGCACAGAATCGTATGAAAGAAATCAATCGTCAACGTCAAGCCATCCGTGATTACCGCAGGACGAAAGAGATATACACTCAGTTTAAAGAATCCGGCTGGTCAGCAAAATTCTATCAGGAGCATCGCGCAGAAATCGAAGCACACAAAAAAGCACAAGCTGTCTACGAGCTTCACGACGGCAAACTGCCGACGCTGAAGGAGCTGACAGCGGAATACGTTGCGCTGAAGGAACAGCTGGATGCATACAAGCCAGATCTGGCAGAGCTCAAATCGAAGCTGACAGACCTGAAGCACATCCGGTATAACTACAAAATACTTATCCGGGACATTCCGCAAACAGATCAATATCACCGCAAAGGAGATCGTATAGAACGATAACAACGCCTCCGTGCCGGAACTGGTTTTCACCGTTTGCCGGCATGGAGGCTTCTTTCATTTTTATGCCGTGGTGCTGCACTAGGTCGGGCGCAACAAGAAACCACAACCACAGATCGCAAGATCTGGTAAAATGGGCTTGGGGGCGGAGCCTCCCAACAAGCAAAGTGCAAAAGGTGCTACCTTTGCCCTGCTTGCAACCATGATAAACATGTATTTGAGATTGCTATCAGCCTTGTTTTGCTCCTTCTGCACAAGAAAAGCCAGAGACAGAGACATGGATGAAGATTGATCCTTGAAGCACATACCGAATCGATATCCCACAAGTAAAGAATCTTCAGCTTCCAGCATCACAGTCCGTACCAGAAATTGCTAATGTAAAAATACAAGCAGGTCATTCATCGATGCTCAGCACACCCGCCATATAGCCCAGAAAACCATCGTATGCAAGCGTCCATTGATACAGTTCATCCCGTATGGGCTGCACATTCCAGTCTTTTATTCGATATTGAGGGATTTGAACGGTATCCATCTGCACCTGTTCACGACTGATCTCGTGAATACGGGTGTCCTCATCCGGCGCTGCGTGAACAAGCGCCGATACAGAATGATTGTCAATCACCCGGAATGTATCCTCAACTTTGACAAAGGACAGGCTGTCTTCATCCTTGAGCAGATTCGTCTGGTGCTCACCATAACGGGCCAATTCCAATCGAATGGAGTCGGTAACCGAAGTAGGAAGAATCGGACGGTCTTTTTCAAGGAACTCTTTGGTTAACACTGTAGCCGCATGTTTGATGATGGGGTGCTCCTTCAGCAGCGCATCGTCTGCGTAGTTGAGGCCGAAGGACCACATGAGCGCATTCTTTGTTTTTCCGTTCCGGTTGACTCGCCCCGATGCCTGAAGCAGCGATGACAACGATGCCGTTTCACGAAAGCCAACAGAAAACGAAAAGTCAACGCCGGCCTCCACGCACGATGTCGCGACAAGCGTCCAGTCACAGTCGGATGGATTCCGAAGCCGCTGCCGAACGCGTGCCAGCGTCCTCGCGCGATCTCTGGCGGTCAGTGCTGTGGACAGATGCTCCACCCGATTACGCCCATACAGCTGCATGATCGTCTTTGCGATCACCGTTGCGCTTTGAACCGTGTTGACGATGAGAAGCCGCGGTCCCGGAAAGGAATTGACCCATTGTGCAAGCGCTTCACTTGTCATGAGTGCGGGATTCCAGAGATACCGGATGCGGTTCTGCTCATACTGCGCCAGCGCGGAACGAAGCGCGTTGTCAACCAGATCTGGCACTCGCCGGGTTCCGGCTGCCGCAATCTGCTGAATCGTCCAGAATCTGTTGAGAGAACCCGACGCAAGAACCCAATGGCAATTCCACTCGTCAGCGAAGCAGTTGATCCATTTCCATGCAACCGGCAGAAGATGCGAAGGCAATGCGGCGTGTGCTTCATCAACAAAAATAGCACTTCCCGGCAATTCATGCAGCCGCCTGAGGGCAGATGGCCGGTTTGAGGCCAGCGTCTCAAAAAACGCTACCGCTGTTGTGACAATAACAGGGGCCTTCCACAGCGTAGAAAGGTGACGGACACTTTCTGATTCAAAATCCACCCGATGGTGAACCTCCGCAACGATTTTGTTCGGCTCTTCACCCGGAAGAACCAAACATCTGCGATAGGTTTCCACCGACTGCGAAATGATGCTTGTAAAAGGAAGCACCACAAAAATCCTGCGAAGGTGATGCTTTTTCGCCTGACTGAGCATGTATGCCATCACGGCAGTGGTCTTTCCGGACCCCACCGGACTGTCACAGGCAACGACATGGTCATTGACCTTGCTGTCTCTGCAGCATTGATACATCTGTGCCCGTAAACGGGAACGCTCATCCTCTGCCCGAAGACCGCTGACGTAGGCATTCAGCACCTGCAGTCTCTCTGCCGGACGCAGTTCATTCTGCTGCCCATCCATGGGTTCCTGCCCGTAATGTCTCGCCGTATCTTCGTGGTCGGCATCTGCCAGACAGGAAAGCGCCAGGCGCATGAATACCGAGCGGCACCCGGCTGCCGGCTGTTCGTCTGCGGTCTTCTCCCCAAAGAGATCCAGATGGATGGCTTTCAGCTCCGGCAGCTTGCTGTCTGTCGCTGATGCGATATCGGTATCACGGAAAGCCTCGCTGCCGTGACAGCATTCTTTCGGAAAATCCGGAAGACCACGGTGATGCGACATGACACAGACTGCAGAGTACATTTTGTTCTCATGAAGCAAAAGCGCCGTGCCGGCATCTGTGTGGTTGATGGGCAGATGCGGCTGATTTCCGGCATGCAGGGCAGCTTGATTTTCTTCCTCAAGCTTGCCCAGATCATGCAGCGATGCCGCGTTGGTGACAGCGCTGACCAATGCCATGTCGTCTTCCTGCTTTGCCGCAAATGCAGCCGCTTCCTTCGCATATCGAACAGCGTCATCATGGACATTCTGTACATGATTCAGATAGGTTTGCGCAGGAAAACCATCGTGTGCGCTGTGCGCGAGATATTCTTTATCCATCAGACGTTGGCAAGATCCTGAACACCGGCAAGACGCTGCTTCAGCTCTTCGGGAAGGTCGGCAACATCCTGATAGTCCTTCCAGCTCGAGGAGGGTTCCTCGGCATTTCCGATCCGCTTTGGCGTCAATGCGTCGATCAGCAGATAGTCCGGGCAGCTTCCCAGCTTGTTCTTGTGCTCCATGTACCATGCGTGGCGCAGGCGCACGTCGGGGCGAATATTGGATCGAGTCAGGTCAAGCATGTAGGGGATGGCGCGCTTGAGCAATTCAATGTCCGCTGCTGTACATCCGCTCTTGGCGGCGTAATTGGGATTCACATAAAAGGGCATGCAGTAAACACCGTGCTCCACGACCCGATAGGCCAGGGGAGCCATGCCGCTTTTCTTGCCTTCCTCAACGCCCGCCTTGTTGGTATTGGTATGGCGGACAATGCTGATCGGCGAGATGGACAGGCCCATGCCGAATTGAACCGCGCCGGTCTTGATATACTCCTTGTTGCCGCCATCCTCCAAAAAGGTGTTGCCAAAAATGCGGGCATCCCAATACTTTCTGACAAATGTGCTGTCCATAAAATTGGGGTTGTCATTCATTTCTTTTGTAATTGCTGCCCTGTCGCGCCCACGGGATTCCAAGATGCAATAGAGATCCGCCTGACGGATGTACGCTTCGGGCAAGCTCTGGAAAAATACGCCGTCATGATCCTCGATCAAATCACGGATTTTCCGCTTGACAGATACGGGCGAAATCTCACCCAGTCCATTCGGGCGCTGGCGAGGATCGTTTTCACGGTCAGGATCCCCATTCGGATTGGAATTGACAACCTCGAGAATCAAAAGCCCGGTTGCACGATTGAAATCCACACTCATCTTGCTCTACTCTCCTTTGCTCTGATTATTCGGCATTGCTTTCATCCTGCTTCTCCTGCTTGGGGAAGGAAGCGAGGTATCCGATAAACAGCTGTGCCTTCTGGGCATCACTCCAACGCATGGGAACAGAATACTCTGTCGCAAGCTTGTTGGCGATTTGCTCAAATACCTTCAGGTACCATCCTGCCAGACCGCTGGAATCTTCATTCTTCGTGCGGTACTGCTTTGCCCATGACAGGTAAGGCGCCATTCTCACGGAAAGCTGGGACAGCGTTCTACCCGGCGTTTCGCTCGCGGCAACAAACAGGGCAGAGCCCACAAGCTGCGGCGGAATCTGATTGTTACGCACCACCTTGCAGTACAGCGCATGCAGCTCATCGGAGGCCTTGAGCAGTTGTCCCATCAGGTAGGGTGTAGCTTCCATATAATCATCCTTTCTATTTCCGCTGAAGAACAGAAGCATGGACAGAACGGGCAGGATCTGTTCCAGCTGAGCAACGCGGCTGCACTTTCTTCCACTGTGCAGCAAAGGACCTGCATGGATGAATAGCGGCATACCATGCTGAACGAGAATGTGCAGCTCGTGCAGAAGCAGCCGGTGCTGTGCCCGATGGAGGAACAGCCCGATCCCCTCATAAGGATGCATGGCGGATACCGTTGATGATTCTCCATCCTGTCGCCAAACCTGATTGACAACAGTTGCAACGTCAATGGGAAATGGCGCTGAAAGCCGTATGGATGCAATATCCGGAAGATCATTGCAGGCCATATCCCAGTTTTCAGCGGCATGCATCAACGCATCTGCCAAAGCAGACTCAGAGTAAAGAATCTTTGTGCGTCCCTTATCAATTTTTCTGAGCACAAATACCTGAACGCTTTCAGGTCTGTCCTTTGGCGGAATCCCGTTGAATGCAGCCAAAAGGCTTCCGGAGATTTCTTTGAAGGTTTCCGATCGATCAGGATGACCAAAAAACTGCACATAAGGAAGCGGAGCCTCCGGTAGTGAGCTGGGATATGCGAATACCGCTTCGCCTTTGCCTGTATTCAGCCAAGTGATGCCTTTGTTCTTGGCATCCCCGCCAAGCCAATTCAAGGAAGCCTGAAACTGGACACGGTGCTGTGCGGATAACGGGTAGGAATCGCGTTTGTCATCAAAGTTATGATATCTGTTCTGGCAGGGCTGCCCGTCGAACATCGTATACAATGCCGGCTCAAACCCCGCGGCAAGCTTAACCTTTGGCATTGGAGAATTGGTCGGCACATAGATTTGTCCAAATGAATCTATCAATCCATCCTCGGTTGTATTGCTCGTCACGATTCTCTCCGCCTGAAGAAATGCTGTATTCAGATATGTAGTAAACTCCCTGCTTGCTGCATACATGCCATAGGTATCATATGCGTCTGTGTCAAAGAATACGGAGATGTTCCGCTTGTCATCTTTGCACGGCTTACTGGCATCACCCAACTGGAAAAGAATCAGCAAGGCCAGCCCAACGTCCTGCTTCTTTTCCAGCTTTGCAAATACCGCTTTTGTCAATGATTCGTGCAGTACCTGCGCATTGGCAAACGGCGCACATTCTGCCGCCAGAGTATTCAGCAGGTTTTCTTTTGGATTGCCGGCAGTTTCGAGCAGACCGGCCATTTCCCTTGGGGTTGCAGAAAAGCAATTCTTGATACGGCTGTTCTGATGCGATTCCCACGCATTCTCTTTGCATAAGGCATGAAGCTGCAAGGCATCGATGCTTTCCGGTTTCTCGATGCATTGCGCAACCAACTTTTTCTCTGATTCATCCGTTACGCGGTACAGGCTGATGAGATTGAGCCCGGGAAACGAGGCCTGATTTGATCCGAATTTTCGCAGCTGCATTGCAAGTGCCCGATCGATAGCCTCAAAATCAACCACCTGCCCACCCTTTACCCAGATTCGGATACAGGGAGCCTTCGCGCTCACATTGGGCAGCGGAATGTAATTTCTATAGGATTGCAATGGAACGATTCCCGCCTGTTCCAGTGCTTTGGACAGGGATGACAATTCATTGATCAAAATGAACACCTCTCTTGGGCGGGAACACCAGCGTCCCGGCATGAATCGTCACGTCGTTGTCAAAGCGGTACGAAACCTTCGATTTGTGCCCATCGGGAAATACCTGCCGCAGCGTGGAAGGAATGTGAATATCCTCCATATCGGTACATACCTTTGTCCCGTCCCGGAAGGGGCCAAAGTAGCTGGCCGTAAACTCTCTCAAGCCCAACGAGGGAATAGCAAAGCACTGCCCCCGTTGCAAGCGCCGGTTGAAAATCTCCTGGTATGCATGACCGGGCGACGTTGTCCGTCTGTCCCATTCCAGAGTTTTTTCAGAAAGCGTATCCTTCCTGTGATTGGGCACAACCACCGCGTAGAGCCGATAGCATACATCAATCAGAACGGTCGAATACATCTGATATGCATTTCCAAGGTCAATGCTCTTTTTCTGGCGCAACGGTCCCTTGTAGTTTGTTGCGTATGAATGAAACTGAACAGGAGCGCATATTTCAACCCTGGTTGGAATGATCTCCACATCCGGCCCGAAAAGGATGGATTCAAAGATGCCCTTGCAGGCCGAATACGTCGGTGCCGGATAGCTGACAGGACTGTCACCGCTGTCCGGTCTGGTCCACATCGCCGTTGATCCTGCGATTTCCATCTGTATGGGATACGAATGATGAACCATGCTTTCAACTCCATTCCTGTGAGCAAGATAGCAGATGAGCTGCGGCGTTGAGAGATACAATCCGATAACCCTATGAATATTATACCATAATTCCGGCTGTATGGTAAAGGTTTTTGGATTTGAATATCCTTCTATGATGTATTACGAAGAAAAACGTCGGCATAATCGCCAGCGTTTCATGGATCACTTCTCATGTGCATTACGGAAAATGGTACGCATGTGGTCGCTCTTTCCATAGACCACTCTGCTGACCAGCATCCGATCGGTCTCCACCTTGTAGAATACCATATAGGACTTGAACGTCACGAATTTCGTTGCGGTTTCTTCACTGGCAGAAGCTTCAAAAACCTCCGCCCAGACGCGTTCGAGGTCACGAACGGCAATCGGGGAGTATTCAATCCTTATTTGCGTTTGCTGTGGAAGTGTGCCCGGACATCATCCTCGGACCCCCAGCCTTCTTCCTCTCCCGAACGGATGCCCGTATTGAGCTCGCACATCAGGCGGAGCATCGCCTTTGCCTTCTCGAATTCTTCATCGTCCGCAATATCGCGGATCGTAAAGCGGCCACGCCCATTGACTGTCAGATACACCGGTGAACCAGCGGAAACCTGTTCAAGAACGGTGTTGTAATTGCGCAAATCGGACACAGGGCTAATGATTGCCATGAGCAGACCACTCCTTTCGATTCCATTATAGCATGAGCAGAAATCTCGTTCAATACTTTACGAATAATTTTACGAACATTAGAGCATATCAAAACAGAATGAGCAATCCTAACTGTATCGTGTTCGAGTCGGTGGTTAGGGTTAACTGGCTTTTCCCTACTCCTGGTCACATTCAAATGCAAGAGAAGCATATCTGATTCAATGACAAAACCACGATAAACTTCAAATGCTTTGCTCCCCGAAGTGTCTTTTCTCTTGCATCAGCACCCGTTCTGCGCTATACTATACTTGTGGAATTTCTCAAACCGCTACAGCAAAGCAGTCTTCCCTGTTATCACCCTGATAACAGAATGATAACCGGAGGCTGCACAGGCAGTGGAATAGGAATGCCACAGAGAATCAGAGCCATCACTTGGAATCGGACACACATAAATTATACAGAATGTGTTAAGTCTGAGAGAGTGGGAATAATCCCCCTCACTGCCTAAATAGAATCAATACAGCGTGGCTGCTGGTTTTCGGGAAAGAAGGTCAGCAGCCGCGTTTTCATCCTCTGCTTCTGCTGCAAAAAAAACTTTCCGCACCCTCTTGACAAAACCGTTGGAATAGGGTATAATAATCAATGTCGCCGATAAAAGCGATGGAATGACGCGGGGTAGAGCAGCTTGGTAGCTCGTCGGGCTCATAACCCGGAGGTCGTAGGTTCAAGTCCTACCCCCGCAACCATTTGGCTCAATAGCTCAGCTGGCCAGAGCATTCGGTTCATACCCGAAGTGTCATAGGTTCGAATCCTATTTGAGCCACGAACGCCGCAGAGAAATCTGCGGTATTTTTTTGTTTTGGGCGGAATAATAGGACATTGCAAAAGGCGCAAGCAGATGGCGCAGGTGAATCTGGAAATAGTATCAGAAATCAGACAAAAAATCCCCCTGCCGAGAAGGAAAACTCCTCGGCAGGGGGCAGTGAAAATCGACGGAGGATTAGTCCTCGTCGTCCTCTTCTTCCGGCAGCTCGGCATTGTGGTACACGTTCTGCACGTCGTCGTTGTCCTCCAGCATCTCCAGCAGCTTCTGAATCTTCTGGATCGTTTCTTCGTCAGGCAGCGCAACCGTGTTCTGCGGAATCTTGTCCACTTCAGCGGTCAGGAAGGTGACGCCCTGCTTCTCCAGCGCTTCGCGGACGGTGGAGAAGTCGTTCGGCGCGGTGTAGATTTCGTAGGCGTCGTCATCCACCTTCATGTCTTCCGCACCAGCGTCCAGCGCCATCATCATCATTTCTTCTTCGTCCGAACCGGGGGTGCGCTCCACCACCAGAACGCCCTTCTCGTCGAACATGAAGCTGACGGAGCCAGTCGTGCCGAGGTTGCCGCCGTTCTTGGCAAAGCAGTGGCGCACGTCGGAAGCGGTACGGTTGCGGTTGTCGGTGATGGTATCAACGATGACCGCAACGCCGCCGGGCGCATAGCCTTCATAGGTGATCTGCTCGTAGGTCACGTTGGACAGTTCACCGCTCGCCTTCTTGATGGAGCGCTGAATATTGTCATTCGGCATATTGTTGGCTTTCGCCTTGGCAATGATGTCGCGCAGCTTGCCGTTGGATTCGGGGTTTGCGCCGCCATCGCGCACAGCAATCGCGATTTCACGGCCAATCTTGGTGAAAACAGCGCCGCGGGCAGCATCCGCCTTGCCCTTCTTCGCCTGAATATTATGCCACTTGGAATGCCCAGACATCCGAAAATCCCTCCTGAAAAAGTCAGGGAAGCGCCGCAAACCGGCATTTCCCGCGAAATAGTAGCTTGAAAACGCTTTATTATAGCATTTTGGTGCTTGTCACGTCAAGGGTGAGAGCCGTAATTTCACGATTTTTTCGGAAAAAACAGGGCAGAAGCGCGTTCTTCTGCCCTGAAATAGTATGTTTATTGCACTTCGTACGTCCCGACCTGCTCGGATGTGCCGAAGCCCAGCACTTCGCTTGTCGGGCGGGAGTTGGTCTTGCCGCCGTCGTAAGCGCCAATCTGGTTGAGCTGCTTGCCCATGAAGACCATCACTGCCGTCTGCCCGCCGTCCATATTGAAAGCGACCTGACAGCCCTTGGCGCGCATCATCTTCGCCAAATAGCTGATGGTAACGCCTGCGGAGCGCTTCAGGCGCCCTTCGCACATGATGGCGACATAGTGACCGGGTTCGACCATGCCGATGGCGCAGCGCGGATTCTTGTTCTCGTTGTTGGCGTAGGCGCGCTCGGACACTTTGCCGTCCAGCAGCAGATACGGGCCGAAGGAGTACACCGTCTGTACACCCTCGTCGATGAACTCCTGCGCCGTCTTTTCCCAGCTGTGGTAGACTTTAAGGCTGCCGTCAGGCATGAACGCCAGCATGTCCAGATTCGGGAACATGGAGTTCGTTACCTGCTTTTCGGTGTACGGGTCGTCATAGAGAATGCGCCCGTCGCGGATGACAATGCCCGTGTGGCGGTTGTTGTTCACGGCGACGCGGTAAGTGTAGTAGTCCGTGTTCATCGCAAAAACGACGTTGTGCTTCTTTGCGGTTTCTGTCGCGTCCACGCGCACTTTGCCCATCTTCTCCGGGTCGTTTTGCACCGTGCGGAGCATTTCGCCCGCGTCCAAATCGCCGTACAGATCCGCCTCAAACCACGTCAGCGGCTGGGTTGCGTCGTATTTGCGCTGGATGATGACTTTGCTGGTCTGGCTGACGTAAATCCACAGTCCCTCGTCCTCGGAAGAGTAGAGGTATTCGCCTTCATCGAGGAAACCCTTGGCGTTGAGGGCGGGCATGTGCGCCATGTATGCGGGCACTTCGGTGGGCGCGGGCGTGGCCTCTACGTTGTTTGCTGCTGCATCGTAAGAACCGGGCGCGTCGTAGATGTTTTCGAGGAAGTCGTCTTTGCGGACGTCCTCGCCTACGGTCGTGAACGCCAGACCAAACACGCGGTTGTCGTACTTCGTGCCTGTTTCGGTGACGCTCATGCCGGAGGATGCCTGCGTCTTGTGCAGGGTATAGGCTTCTTCCGCCAGCTCGATGCCGGTCGCGCCATTCATGCTCTTGAGCGGAACCGTCCAGTCAAACGTAATCTGATTTTCGGGGTACAGGTGCAGGTACAGCTTTTTGACCTGCCAAGTGCCGTATGCAATGGTGGACGCGGTGAATTCATCCTCGTTTGCTGCCAACGCAATGCAGTTCTGGGCGGCGTCAGCAATCATCATGTGCTGCTTGTGGCCATACTCGCCATTGGTGTCCTGCGTTACAACGACTTCCGGTTTGTACTGCCGATACAGCCCCACAATCCATTCGTTGACTTTGCCTTTGCCGCCCGCAGTTTTATAGGCTGCTTTGAGATTTTTGGCATAGCTGTCCTTGAAATTGCCAATGACCGGATACGTCCGCACGCCCATGTGCCACAGACCATTGAGCAGCTCGGAGGAGCGGGTGGTGTTGGAGCGGGTGAAGTACGCCACAACCACCTTGCGCTGCTGCTCGACAGCGTAGGTGGGAATTGCGCCGCCGAAGAAAATCAGCTCATCATCCGGGTGCGTGGAGAGGAAGAGGATATCCGCCTTCTCCTCCGTCGGCTGCCATACCTGCACCCAGTCAGGCAAATCGCCCTCAGAAAGCACAAACAGGTCGTTGATGCGCAGGGCGGTTTTCTTCTCGCTTGTCACCGCCAAGCGGACATGCTGCGCGGGCTGCGGCAGCGCAACATACGCGTGGAGGAAGCGCGTGTCGCCCGGCACGGCGGTGAACCAGTCCTTGCCGTCGTCGCTGGTCTGGATTTCCCACGATTCAGGCATGTTGCCGAAGCAGACATAAAGCCCGGCAATTGGCTTGCCCTCCGGCGCGGTAATTGCGATCCATGGGGTTTTGATTTTGTTGCTCTCCCAGTAAGAGGTATACTTCTTGTCCGTCATCAGCGTGTATTTCCGCCCGGAACTGCACACCTTGAACTTGCAGTCCTCTGTGATATCATTCGCTTCCGCGGCGAAGGCAACGCTCAGGCTCAGCGCGAGCAGCGTCAGCAGCGCTATCAGCCATTTCTTCATAATCAATGCCATTCCTTTCTATGATACTCCAACCTGAAGAATAGCATAAAAAGAAGGCGATTGTCAACGAAAACCGGCAGAAGAATGGAAAATTTACAACTTCCGTCCGCATTCGCTGTTGACGGAAGGCATGGAGCATGGTACAATGCAGCGTAGGAAGGGGGGGAGAAGCATGCAACAGCCGCGCATCTTTTTTGCCGTGGCGCTGCACGAAAAGTACGCGCTGCCGACAGATGCGCTGTATACGCCAATTCAGGCGGGCGCGGCGATTCATCCGCCGCTGGGGCTGATGCGCGACGACACGGGCGAAAATATCAGCGCGAAGAACGGCAGCTACTGCGAACTGACGGTGCTGTACTGGATGGCGCACAATGTTGATGCGGACTGGTACGGCTTGTGCCATTATCGGCGGTACTTCTCCCTCCGCAGGACAGGCTGCCCGCAAAAGCGCATTCTGACGCGCGCGCAGCTGCTGCCCCTGCTTGATACGGCGGATATTTTTTTGCCGAAAAAGCGGCACTACTGGCTGGAAACGAACTTCACGCAGTATGCCCATGCGCACCACGAGGCGGATTTGTGGAAGGCGCGGGCGGCGCTTGCGCGGCTGCATCCGGGGCAGGAGCATGTGTTTGACCGCGTGATGGCGCGCCGCTCCGGGCATCGGTTCAACCTGATGCTGATGCGCCGGGACGCGCTGCAAAGCTATGCATCGTGGCTCTTCCCCCTGCTGGACGCGGCGGAAATTGACACGACGGGCTACAGCGCACGGGACAAGCGAGTGCATGGTTTTCTGGCGGAGCGGCTGCTGGACGTGTGGCTGGCACAGCAGGATTACCGCGTGAGAGAACTGCCGGTGGCGCATCTGGAACGGCAGCACTGGGGAAGGAAGATTGCAGCGTTCCTGCTGCGGAAAATGGGCATCAAAAACGACCGAACGGCGCGGTGAAGCGGGTTCGGTCGTTTTGCTGAAAAAATATATTTTGTAGCATTCTTGACAAACGATTAACGAATGATATAATAATATTATCATAAGCATGCAAACTGTATGCGGAAAGAAGGATTGGTTATGAAAAGGAGAGCACTTTCAACGCTGATGGCGCTGTCCCTGTTCTGCGCGGGTGGGGCAGCAATGGCAGACGGCGCGTATACGCCCGGAACTTACACGGTTTCTGCGGACGGCAACAACGGCGCAATTACCCTGCGTGTTGAAATGACGGCGGATGCGATTGCGGATATCAAAGTCGTGTCACAGAGCGAAACGGCAGGCTTGGGTGATGTTGCCATCGACAAGATGATTGAGGCTATCCTTGTGGCGGGCAATACCGACGTTGATACGGTCAGTCAGGCGACCGTATCCAGCGAAGCAGTGATTGCGGCAGTGAATGCGGCGCTATCTCGCGCGGAAAAGGGTGAAGTGGACACCGTGGCATCTCCCGTGGCAGAAGCGGTGACGGAAGAAACGTTTGCCGACCAGTGCAAGGCGGCGGGCATCGACTTCACCTACGAAGACCCGAATGCGTCAATTTACGATTTCCAGACGACGGATGCGGCTGTGGACGTTATTACGCACGCGTCCGGCAAGGCGAAGTATGTGGATGAAACGGACGGCCCGTGCATCCGTACCCCGCTGGATCTGGCGGCGCGCTCGGCAGTGAAGGTCAAGGTCTACTATTGGATTGCGGATGAAAATGGCGTTTCGACGCTGGAGGAAGCCGCGAAGCTCGAAAATGCGCAGTATGTCAGCGTACCGTTCCCGAATGACGGCGGCAAGTACGCCATCAAGCTGCAAAGCAATGGCTTGGGCACGAATACGGTTGTGACCATTGACGAGAACAACGAGCCGACGGTTGCTATTTTCGGCTTGAAGTACACGGTGGATGAGAACGGCACAGATGTTTACACGTCCTGCGCGGTGATGGCGGAAACGGCGACGTACCGCAACCTGATTGCAGGCAGCCCCATTGTCATCTCCTACTATGAATACAATCCCTTTACGGAGAAGAAAATCGGCATTGGCGCACGCAATGCGGGCGCGCGCGTGCAGTGCGAACTGGATCAGCAGCGCAGTATGCTGACGACGATTCCTGCCGAGGGCGAAACGGCGCAGAAAATCAGCGTTGCGGACTATCTTGCGATGGACGAAGACGCACGGAATGCGATTCAGATTAAGTATATCACGATGGTTGCAAAGGTAGTTGCCTTGTACTCCATCGGTTGATACCCAAATAGCAAAGGGCTGCCATGCACAATCTGCACGGCAGCCCTTTTTACAATGGCACTTTTCCAAAGCCCAACACGCGGGCATTGCCTGAGAGTAGTACCAGTTCAATCGCGCGAAAGGGAGTCCAGAGGGTCGAAGACCCGCCCCTTTGTTCAGGGGAAGTTGTATGAAAAGTCACCAACTCAATCGCGCGAAAGGGTCAAGGGGCAGCGCCCCTTGGGTTCCCCCAATCAACACGCGGAAGTTGTATGAAAAAGTCACCAACTCAATCGCGCGAAAGGGTCAAGGGGCAGCGCCCCTTGGGTCACCCCACCCACACCGTCTCTTTCAGCAAGTCCTCGTCCTTCGCGCTGTGCCCCGCCATCAGCATGAAGTCGCCCGGCGCGAAAACACGCTCTTCCGCACGGTTGATGTAGGTGAACGCGGTGCGGTCGAGATGGAAGACGACTTCCTGCTCCTCGCCCGGCTGCAGAAGCACCTTGCGGAAGGCAATCAGCTGCTTCACAGGCTGCATCACCTCGCATACGCAGTCGCGCAGGTACACCTGAACCGTCTCTTCGCCCGCAATGTCGCCCGCGTTGCGCACCTTCACCGACAGCGTGAGCGAATCCGCATCCACCGCCAAATCGCGGTAGACAAACGGCGCATAGCCGATGCCCTCGCCAAAGGTGAACAGCGGCTCGGCAGGCAGGTCGCAGTAGTGTCCCCAGTGCCAGCCGGGGAGATGGTTGTAGTATACCGGCACCTGCCCCGAATGGTGCGGGAAGCTGATGGGCAGCCGCCCGGACGGATTCAGCCGCCCGAAAATCGCTTCCGCGACCGCCTGACCGCCGAACATGCCGCCGTTGAAGGCACACACGAGCGCATCCGTCGAATGGGCAATTTCCGGAATCGCCAGCGGCTTGGAGGACAGCAGCACCGTCACCAGCGGAATCCCCAGCGCACGCAGCTCGCGGTAGAGCTCCAGTTGCCGCCCGGACAGGGCAAGGTCGGCGCGGTCTTTCGTTTCGCCGTACTGCGCGTAAACATCGCCCACGACAAGCACAACCGCATCCGCATTCCGGCACGCAGCCACCGCACCCGGAATATTGTCAGCATCCGAAGGAAGCACGCCGCACCCGCGGTGGTACACAACCTCGAAATTCTCCTGTGCGCCGATGACCTCGATGCCCTCGCGAATCGTCACATATGGGCGGACGGCGGGGCGGTTCGGGATGAGTTTGGGATGCGTGAAGTACGTCCAGTCGCCGTACTGCGCGCGAATGTCGTCCGCGCTCGCACCGATGACCGCCACACGGCGGACGGATGTCAAGGGCAGGGTGTGCGCGTCGTTTTTGAGCAGGGTGATGGACTTGCGTGCCGCCCGAAGCGCCGCCTGCTGATGCTCCTCGCACCCGATGCACCCCGGACGCCCGCTCTTCTCCGGCTGCGCCAGCAGATTCATGCGGCACTTGACGGTCAGGATGTGGCGCACCGCGTCGTCCAGCACGGCTTCGTCGAGCTTGCCGGAGCGCACCGCGTCAATCGCTGCATCGTAGAAGCCGAGGGAGGTCATCATCATGTCGTTGCCTGCCTTGGCAGCCAGCACGGACGCTTCGGGCATGTCCGCCGCGACGTGCTGGGCGGTCAGGAGCGAATGGCAGTTGTCCCAGTCGGTGACGCTGAAGCCGTCAAAGCCCGCGTCGCCGCGCAGAATCGCCTTCATGCTCTTTTCGTCGGCGGTGAAGGGCGTGCCGTCGATGGAACCATACGCCGTCATGACCGTTGCGCACCCTGCCCGGAACGCCTTCTCGAACGGCGGCAGGAACGTCTCGCGCAGGCGGCGGTACGTCATTTCCGTGTCACAGGCATCGCGCGCGCCGACCGCCTCGCCGTAGCCGATGTAGTGCTTGGCGCACGCCAGAATATGCTCGCCGTCGGACAAATCGTCGCCCTGATAGCCGCGCACGATCGCTTCGCCTAATTCACCCGCCAGATAGGGGTCTTCGCCGAAGGTTTCGTCGACGCGCCCCCAGCGGGTGTCGCGCCCCAAGCACAGCACGGGCGAGAACGTCCAGTGCAGCCCGTCGGTGGCGACTTCGCGCGCCGTCACTTCGCCCATTTCGCGCGCGATGTCCTTGTCCCACGCACAGGCGCAAGATAGCTGCGACGGAAAGATGGTGGCGTGGTCATTCAGCCCATGCCCGTGGATGGCGTCAATGCCGAACAGCACGGGGATGCCCAGACGGCTATGGAGCGCCGCCTGCTGCACCTCGCGCGCGTCGTCACCCAGAACGTGCAGGAACGAACCCGCGCCGAGCTTTGCCCAGCGCAGCGCTTCCTCGCGCCCGACGACGGTGTAGGGAACCTGCACCATTTGGGCGGCTTTTTCTTCCAGTGTCATTTGGGAAAGCAGGTTTTCCACCTGCTGGCGGATGGCTTCGTTGGAAAGCATGGAGAATCCTCCTTGTTGGCGTGAATCGTTTTGGCACCGTGCGTGGAATACCCTCATGATACAGGCAAAAGAGAAAAAAGGCAAGCGGGGGAGCGGGGAAAATTTTGCGAAAACGATTGAGAAGTCAAGAAAAAACAGACGTTTGGGCTGATTGCACGGATTTTCGGAAAAGTTTTCGGACATTTTTTTGCTTTGGCGCAAGGATTTTTCACTTGTTTGTCGTACTCTTTGAGTGGAAAATGGTATTGTTCTTTTCATTCTTGAAAGGAGTATGCGATGAATCGGGAGCGTTATTTGCAGGAAATCGACGCGGTGAACGCAGCGGGAAAATATCACCCGACGTGGGAATCGCTCAGCACCCACCCTGTGCCGGACTGGTATCGGGAGAAACGGCTGGGTATCTTCCTGCACTGGGGCGTGTTTTCTGTTCCGGCGTATCATGACTGGTACGCGCGGAACATGTACATCAAGGGTTCGCCGGAATACGAGTACCACTGCCAGCATTACGGGCAGCCGAAGAATTTCGGCTTCAAGGACTTCATTCCGCAGTTTAAGATGGAAGCGTTCGATCCGCAGGCGTGGGTGAAGCTGTTCCGGGAAGCGGGGGCGGATTACATCGTGCCGGTGGCGGAGCATCACGACGGCTTCCAGAACTACCGGAGCGAGCTGTCTCACTGGAACGCGGCGGAAATGGGCCCGCACCGGGACATCATGGGCGATTTGCTGGTGGAGGCGGAGCGTGCGGGCATGACACTGGGCGCATCGAGCCATCGCGTGGAGCACTGGTGGTTCCTGGGGCATGGGCAGGAGTTTGACAGCGACATCAAGCAGCCGATGCACTTGGGGGATTACGCATGGCCCGCCATGCCCGAACGGGAGAATCAGGACTTGTTCTCCGAGCCGATGCCGACGGATGAGTTCCTGACGGACTGGCTGCTGCGCTGCTGCGAAATTGTCGACCGCTATCATCCGCGCATCCTCTATTTCGACTGGTGGATTCAGCATTCCGCCGTCAAGCCGTACCTGCAGCGCTTCGCCGCGTACTACTTCAACGTGATGGAAAGCCGCGGCGGGTGCGTTATCAACTACAAGCACGACGCATTCCCGTTCGGCATCGGCGTGCCGGACATTGAGCGCGGGCAGTTCGCGGAGGCGAAGCCGTTCCTGTGGCAGTCGGACACGTCCGTCATGCGCGGCAGCTGGTGCTACTCCGTGCAGCCGGACAAGGCGGTCTACAAAGCGCCGCAGGAGATTGTGCAGGACTTGCTGGACGTGGTGAGCAAAAACGGCCGCCTGCTGCTGAATTTCGGCCCGAAGCCGGATGGCACGCTGGCGGACAAGGACGTTGAGATCCTGCACAAACTGGCGGACTGGATGCGCGTCAACGACGAGTGCATCCACGGCACGGGCTTGTGGCGCATCAATCAGGAAGGCCCGACGAAGATTCAGGAGGGGCAGTTTGCCGACGGCGCGTCCCGCAACTTCACCAGCGAGGACTTCCGCTTCACCTGCCGCGGTGGAAATATCTACGCGGCGTGCATGGCGTGCCCGGCGGACGGCAAGCTGCACATTCGGTCTTTGCGCGAGGCGGACGCGAGCCACTTGCCGCTCTGGCACGGCATTGTGCGGAAGGTGGAAGTGCTGGGCAATCCCGCGCAGGTCGCGTGGACGCGCGACGGCGAAGCCCTGCATGTGGATTTGGGGGATTACCAAAGCGACATGCCGGTTGTGGTGAAAATCATCACGGACTAAAATCAGCGGTTTCCGCGCCCTGTGCGCATGAAAAAGCCATCAAAATCATCATAAAGGAGAGCATCAACATGCGTTTTACGCAAGGTTACTGGGTCATCCGGCAGGACTATGTGATGTCCTACGCCACGCAGACCGTTCGCGTCATCAAGAACGACAAGGAGCTGCACATCATCAGCGCCTGCCGCCCGATTCGCCACCGCGGCGATATTCTTGACGGCGGCTCGCTCGACATTGTGTTCACCGCGCCGCGCAAGAACATCATCCGCGTGCAGGTGACGCACTTTGCCGGAACGCCGCGCAAAGACCCCAAGTTCACGACGTATGAAGAGAATGTGACGCCCGAAATCCGCGAGGATGACGACTACGCCTACTTCACCTCCGGCGACCTGACTGCGCGCGTGAGCAAGGGCGGCAACTGGTCGGTAGATTATATGGTGGGTGACCGCATCCTGACGACCTCCGGTTGGCGCGGCATGGGTCGTGCGCTGAAGAAGGACGGCACGCCCTGCTCGCTTCTGCCGCACGGCACGTCCTACATGTCCGAGAGCCTCCAGCTCGACGTGGGCGAATGCGTCTATGGTCTGGGCGAACGCTTCGGCGCGTACGTCAAGAACGGTCAGACGGTTGATATGTGGAACGCGGATGGCGGCACGGCGTCGGAGCTGGCGTACAAGAACATCCCGTTCTACATGACCAACCGCGGCTACGGCGTGCTGGTGGAGAACGCAAGCGACGTGTCCTTTGAAGTCGCGACGGAAAAGGTGGAGCGCGTCCAGTTCTCGCACGAGGGCGAAACGATGGTCTACGACGTGATTTACGGCGGCACGCCGAAGGACACGCTCGACCTGTACACCGCGCTGACGGGTCGCCCGGCGCTTGTGCCCGCGTGGTCGTTCGGTCTGTGGCTGTCTACCTCTTTCACCACGAATTACGACGAACAGACGACGTCCTCCTTCATCAACGGCATGGCGGAGCGCGACATTCCGCTGTCTGTGTTCCACTTCGACTGCTACTGGATGAAGGGCTTCAACTGGTGCGACTTCGAGTGGGATCATGACACGTTCCCCGACCCGGTGGGAATGCTCAAGCGCTACCACGAGAAGGGGCTGCACATCTGCTGCTGGATTAACCCGTACATCGGTCAGGCGTCGCTGCTGTTCAAGGAAGGCATGGAGCGTGGCTACCTGCTGAAAAAGACCGACGGCAGCCTCTTCCAGACCGATATGTGGCAGGCGGGCATGGCGATTGTCGATTTCACCAATCCGGACGCCTGCAAGTGGTACGCTTCTTACCTCTATAAGCTGATGGACATGGGCGTGGACTGCTTCAAGACCGACTTCGGCGAGCGCATCCCGGTGCGCGACATCCGGTGGTTCGACGGCAGCGATCCGGTCTATATGCACAACTATTACACCTACCTGTATAACAAAGTCGTCTTTGACGTTGTGAAGGATCGAAAGGGCGAGGGCGAAGCGATTCTGTTCGCCCGCAGCGCGACGGTCGGCGGTCAGCAGTTCCCGGTGCATTGGGGCGGCGATAACTCCGCGACCTACATCTCAATGGCGGAAACGCTGCGCGCGGGTCTGTCCATGAGTCACAGCGGCTTCGGCTACTGGAGCCACGATATTTCCGGCTTTGAGTCCACCGCGCCGGCGGATGTTTACAAGCGCTGGGTGCAGTTTGGCCTCTTGTCCTCCCACAGCCGCCTGCACGGCTCGACCAGCTACCGCGTGCCGTGGCTGTTTGACGAGGAGAGCGTGGATGTCTGCCGCAAGTTCACCAAGCTCAAGTGCCGCCTGATGCCTTATCTGTACGGCAAGGCGGTGGAGGCGCACGAACACGGCGTGCCGATGATGCGCCCGATGATGCTGGAGTTCCCGGATGACCCGGCGTGCGATATGCTCGACCGCCAGTACATGCTGGGCGATTCGCTGCTCGTTGCGCCGATTTTCCGCAAGGACGGCGAAGTGCAGTATTATCTGCCCGACGGAACGTGGACGTCCCTGCTGGATGGCGGCAAGGTCGAAGGCGGCCACTGGCAGACGGAGATTCACGACTTCATGTCCCTGCCGCTGATGGTGCGTCCCGGCACGGTGCTGCCGCTGGGCGCGCATGACGACCGCCCGGATTACGACTATCTGGACGGATTGGAGCTGCACGTCTACCAGCTGGCGGACGGCGAGAGCGAGACGGTTGAAATCCCCGACACGAAGGGCAATGTCGCCGCGACCTTCACCGTGACGATGAAGGACGGTCAGGCACAGGTCGAAACCGACTCCACGAAGCCGTATACCGTGGTTGTGCATCAGTAAATAACAACAGCCCTCTGGCGCAGGATGCTTGCGTCAGAGGGCTGTTTGCGTAATATGCGATATTGTTATTTCTATATGCAATTCGATGCTGTGCAGAGGGTTTCGCGTCTGCGGACGCGACAAGGGGGCAATGGAAACAGACGAATGTCTGCGGTCGCCCCCTTGACCCCTTCGCAGTCGCCTCCCATGTTACTTGGTTTTTATCGTTACAAGGGCGACAAAAAGGAAAACAATGGTTCTTCACGGAATCTTGGGGGAAGAGCAGCTTGGGGGGCGCGTCTGCGGACGCGCAAAGTTAGGGGCAGGGACGCTTCGCTGCCTGCACCTTTGTTGACGGCTTCCTTGGGATTGGTCGGACGCGGAACAGTTGGGGCGTTGCCCCAAACCCCACAAGGGACGCTGTCCCTTGACCCTGCAAGGGGCAATTGCCCCTTGACCCCTTTTCGCGATTGAGTTGGTCGCGCTTTCATGCTCCTTCCGCGTGCAGCTTTTTGGTGCTTCGCCTAAGCCCCTGTTTGCTCCCCCAACTTTCCGTGAAGAATATCATACTTCCGGTGACGCCGTTGCTGCCGCATCCTCCGCGACATACACCGCCGCCCCATCCATGCTCACATTTTCCAGCAGCTCCGTCAGGAACAAGTACAGCGCATGATGATCCCGCGCCAGATTATACCCCGATAGAATCAGCAGTTCGCCGGAATCCGCCAGCACCATCAGCGTAATTTTGTCCTCGCCGTCGTCAAAGGCGTCGTTCACCACGCCGCCGAGAATGCAGAAGCCGGGCTGGGCGTCAAAATCCATCGTTTCGCTGGTCTTGGGGTCGAAATCCTGCATCAGGATGGGCAGCGCCGCCGCCGGGTCTTCATCCGGTACGCGGGAAATTACCATCGCCACCACGCGCGAATCCCCCCGCACAAGCGTGATGCGCCCCTCCGTCATCTCCACATGCGCGTCCTCCGGCAAAACCACGTTGAAGGGCGCAAGTGCGCTTTCCGGCACGGCGGTCAGCATCGGCGTGGGCGCGGGTGTGCCGGTCGGGGCGTCCGTTTCTTCCGCCAGCGGGCAGGAGAAGGTTATCAGGGAAAAAAGAAGCATCAGGCAAAGCAGCCGCGTCATGCGCCGCATGGTCATGCACCTCCGTCAAAAGCAGTTTCGTGTCTTCATCATACCGCATTTGCGCGCGGATGTCAATTTGCGAAATGTAACACTTCCTTTTAGGGGGAAATTATGATATGATAAGGGCAGAAATTCCCGCAACACGAAGGAGGTTTTTCCCTTGATGCAGAAAATCATCCGCCACCTGTTCTGCCAGCCGCACATGGCGCGCCGGATTGTTGTGCTGATTCTCAGCGTGACGATTATGGGCGCGTGCGTGTCGGTGTTCGACCGCATTCAGTTCGGCACAGACCCCGCGTCCGTGCTGAATCTGGGCGTTGCCAATAAGCTGCACATGCTCCTTGGCACCTACCAGATGCTCTTCTACGGCGCGCTGCTCATCGTCGTGATGGCGATGCGGCAGTGGGAGTTCATCGGCCTGGGGTCGATTGCAAACATGGTGCTTGTAGGTTACTCGAAGGACTTGTTCGATGTTATCTTTAGCAGCCTGAACATCCTCAACCGCGACGCAATGGGCATGACGGAGCGCATCTGCTGGCTTGTGCCGACGCTGGGCGTGTTCATGGTCGCCGTGGCGTTCTATATGGTGGTGGAGCTTGGCAGCGGGCCGTATGACGCGATTCCGCAGATTATCTCGAAGTACGTCAAGAAAATTCCCTATGCCGTGATTCGCATGATTTACGACCTGTCCGCGATTGCCATCGGCTGGCTGCTGGGCAGCACGGTCGGGGTGGTGTCGATTGTTACGGGCTTCTTCCTCGGCCCGATTATCGCGGCGATTGCGAAGAAATTCCGCCCATGGTTTGCGTAATTTCCCGGAGGTGACATGATGCTCGCCGAAAGAATGGAATTGCTGACGAAGCGCCCGCAGGGAACGCTTTTCCCTCCGGCGCAGAACCGCGCAGCATGGGAAGCACTGCCCGCCGACGACCGCATGGACATGGAAACGTTCATTGCCAAGTGGCGCGGTACGCCCTACCCGATGCTGCTGCTGAGCGACTACGCCGCATTCGTCCGCACGGGCAGCCGCGCACAGTGCGAAACGCCGTATTTCGCGCGTCGGCGGAAGCTCATCGCGGCGGTATTAGACGTGTGCCTGCACGGAGAATCGGCGGATTTGTCCCCGGTGGAGGATGGCTTGTGGTGCATCTGCGAGGAAACGACGTGGGCGATCAGCGCCCATGCGAACCTGACGGCGGCGCACCCGTTTCCTATCAGCGGCGAGCCGATACTGGACTTGTTCGCCGCGCAGACTGCCATGGTGCTGTCCTTTACGCTGACGCTGCTGGGCGATTGGCTTGACAGCTCCCTGCGCCGGCGGGTGACGGCGGAAATTCAGCGCCGCGCGATTGACCCGTTCCTGCACCGCAATACCGACTGGTGGATGGGGTTCACACGCAAGGATTTGTGCAACTGGACGCCGTGGATTGTGTCAAACGTGATGTTCTCGGCGCGCTGCCTGCTGGACGACCCGCTGCCCGTGTACCGCCGCGCCTGCGGGATGCTCGATGCGTATCTGCGCTGCATCCCGGCGGACGGCGGCTGCGACGAGGGCGCGGCGTACTGGAACATGGCGGCGGGCAGCCTGCTGGACTGCCTTGAACTGATGGCGGAAGCCGGGCTGACCTGCTGGGACGAGCCGAAATTGCGGAACATGCTGCGCTTCCCGCTGCTGATGTCGCTGGGGAACGGCTATTTCGCGAACTTCGCGGACTGCGACGCGCGCCCGGTGATGTATGGCGAGCGATTGCAGCGCGCGGGCGAACTGCTTCGCGATGCGCCGCTGACGGCGATGGGGCAGAACCTGCGCGGTCAGCCGACGGACTGCATCGGCGACGTGCCGCACTTTTCGCGCCTTTTGCAGCGGCTGTTCCATCCGGCTGGCGCAGGTCAGTCGGCAGGGACACGCAGGACACGCTGCTGCCGGACTTGCAGGTGCGCATCATCCGCCGAAGCGGGTGGACGCTGTGCATCAAGGGCGGGCACAACGGCGAAAGCCACAATCACAACGACGTCGGGTCACTGATGGTGTATGTGGATGGGGATCCGCTGCTGGTGGATGCGGGCAACATGGTTTATACCGCGAAAACCTTCTCCGATGCGCGCTACACGCTCTGGAACTGCCGGAGCATGTACCACAATGTGCCGCTGATTGGCGGATTCGAGCAGTGCGCCGGGGCAGAGTACGCCGCACGGAACTTCCGTGCTTTGCCGGACGGCGCGTCGCTGGACATGGCGGGCGCGTATCCGGCGGAAGCGGGCGTGCTGTCGGCGATTCGCGGCGCATTGGTTACGCCGGACGGGGTTCAAATTGCGGACGAAATCACCCTGCAAGCGCCGAAAGCCGTCGTTTTCACCCTGATAGCGCGGGAGAAGCCGGAAATCCGCCCGGACGGGATTGAATTTGCGCACGCACGGATGGAAATCAGACCCATGCTGGCGGCAGCAGTGGAAGAAATCCCTGTCACCGACGCGCGGATGGCAAAGAACTGGCATGGGTCGCTCTGGCGGATTGCGCTGACGGCGGAAGCGGGCAGGCATCATCGGCTGACCATCAAAATCAGCAAAAATAATTTTGTGAATCAGGAATGAGAGCGGCGCTTCATTCGTTGTATGATTGGAAAGCCGATGGAAGGAGGAAACTTCCTTATGAAGAATTTCTGGAAAATTGTGATGCTGACCGTCCTGTGCGTATCGCTGCTGTGCGGCGTGACGGCGATGGCGGAAGCCGACCGTTTTCAGTTTGAAAAAACAAATTTGACCGTCTTTGAAGGCAATACGCTGGAATTGTCGCTCATCCGGCAGGGCAATTGCGCGGCGGACGGCGAATTGACATTTGTCAGCGGGCGCGAGAACATCGCGACGGTGGATGAAAACGGTGTGGTAACGGGGCTGACGAAAGGGAAGGCGACGATTACCGCGACGCTCAAAACCGAGAAGCGGACGTGGAAAGCGTCTGTCAACGTGACGGTGGCGCGCGCCGTGACGGACATTGCGGTGAACGAAACGAGTCTCACGCTCTATGATGCGGCAGATCCGCTCATCAGTCACCTGACGGGCGGCGCGGGCGGCCGCGTGCTGCTGCTGCGCAAAGGCAAACAGGTGGCGATTCGGGCGACGCTGTCCCCCAATGACGCGAACAACCGCCGTTATACCGTCGCTTCGTCGGATACGGACGTGGTGCGTGTGAGCGGATCAACGCTGACGGCGCGCGGCGCGGGCGAGTGCATCGTGACCGTGGCGAGCGAATCGAACCCGGAAGTCAGTGTGGATTACCGCGCCATCGTCATCACCCCGGTAACGGGCGTGACGGTGACGGCGGACACCAAGACGCTCTTCATCGGCACAACGGCGCAGCTGACCGCGACGGTGAAGCCGGCGGACGCGTCCATCACGGGCGTGAAGTGGGAGAGCACGAACGAGAAAGTCGCTGTTGTGGATGAATACGGCGTGGTGACGGGCGTTGGGCGTGGACAGGCGACCATTCGCGCGACGGCGGCGGATGGCAGCGGTCAGCGCGCAAGCGTGAACGTGACCGTCAAGCAGCAGCCGGAAAGCATCACCCTGAGCGGCTTAAGCGGCAATATCCGCGTGGGCGGCGGCGTGACGCTGAAGGCGACCGTGCTGCCGAACACGACAAGTGACAAGGCGGTTGTGTGGTCTACGTCGGACGCGAGCGTCGCGACGGTGAGCGCGAACGGCTACGTCAAGGGCGTACGCGCGGGCAGCTGCACCATCACCTGCCAGAGCAAGACGTTCCCGGAGGTCTATGCGCAAATCGACGTGACGGTGTATGCGCCGGTTACGTCCATCACCTTCAACGAGAAGAAACCGTCCGTGGCGGTGGGGCGCAGCATTGCCCTCAGCTGGACGGTGAAACCGCAGGACGCAACGGATTCGTCCGTCAGCTTCTCGACGAACAAGCCGGATGTTGTGTCGGTGTCGGATGACGGCATCGTGACTGGTCTCAAGCGCGGTGAATGCTACGTCTACGCGACCGCGAACGACGGCAGCGGCAAAAAGGCGACCATCCGCGTGACGGTGACGCAGCCGGTCACGGGCGTGACGATGAAGTACACCTCGCAGAACGTGGGGCTGAACAAGTACACCACGAACACCGCTATTCTGGAACCCGCGAACGCCGACAACAAGAAGATGCAATGGACAAGCCAGGATGAGCGCATTGCGACGGTAGCGGGCAACGGGCTGAATCCGAAGGTGACGGGCCGTGCATGGGGCACGACGACCATCATCGGTACGACGGATGACGGCAGTTATGTCGTCACCTATACCATCAACGTCGGCAGCAGAAAGGATGCGCTGCGCATCACGAATCTGTGGGCGGAAAACAACGCGGCGAAGATTGTTGTTTACAACGCCAGCAACCTGACCATCACCAAATTCTACTACACGATTTACCTTTACAATGCCTTCGGCGAACCGCTGGTCTGCAACACCGACGGGCGGTCCTTCTCCTTCACGGGCACTTACAACTTCACCCTTGCCCCTGGTGAAGCGACCCGCCACGGGCAGTTCTCCTTCGGGCGCGAGTACATCAAGCCCTATGGCGTGGGGCAGGTGGTCATGCGCATCAATGGCTACGACATTGAGGGCGGTGAGCACTATGATATTCCCGCCAATGACCAGCCGGAATTCACTTGGAAGGCCACGATTGACGACGGACAAGGGTAATCCCTATGCCGCTTCTGGAAACAGGAGCGGCGCTTTTTAATTGGGAGTGAGAAGCTGGGAACAAAATGGATGCAAATGGGCGATTTCTCATCAGCGTCAGCAAACAAAAGAAGTATTTTTGCAGCTATCTTGACACGCTTTTTCACCTGTGCTACACTGTGAGCGGTTGAAGAATGCCGTGTTCTTCGACCCTTTGCGGTATCCCAATAAATTGGAACTATCAACAGGTAATGTTTTTATTCACAGGGGAGGTCATCCGAATGAATACAACCCTGCTGGCAGCGCTCGCGCTGGGCGGCGCTGCGCTCTCGGTCAAGAAGCCGACGCAGAACCATAACCTGATGCGTTTGCCGTCCTTCCGGGGCGTCGCGGAAGTCCGCGCAAGCCTGCCGGGACGGATGCGGCTCTATCTGCCTGCCGTATCCGCTAACCGCGAAGCCGCAAAGGAAATGAAGCGGCAGCTGGAAGCAACCGGCGTGGTGCATGAAGTGACGCTCAACTTCCGCCTGTCCACCGCCCTCATTCGCTACGATGAGACGAAGGTCGAAGCCGCCGTGGTGCAGGGCGCGGTGCTGAAGCTGATGGGATTGACCGACGCACTGCAGAAAGAGCCGGTCAGCCGAATTCAAAGCGGGTTGAATACGCTGATGGCGGCAATCAACCACGGTTTGCTGGAGGCGACGAACGGTCTGCTTGATGTGCGGACGCTGGCGGGATGCGCGCTGACGTTCGCGGGCGTGAAAAGCCTTGCGGTTAGCGGCGCGGCTGTTCCGGGCGCGATGACGCTGCTCTGGTGGGCAGCCAGCATCTGGAGGCGAAACGACAGTGGGACGAATTGAAACGGCGCTGATTCGCCACTACCTGAAGCCCACTGTGACCAGCGACCTGCCGGGGCGCTTGCGCTTGAGCTTCAAGGGATATCAGATGCTGCCGAAGGAAGCGCTACCGTATCTGCATTATGTGCAGGATGTGATGACGATGCTGCCGGGGGTGCGGGGCGCGCAGGTGAATCCGCGGATTGGTACGGCGCTGGTGACGTATGACGCGAGCATGACCAATCGGGAGGAAATCCTGCGGTGGATTGCGACGGCGGTTGATACGGGGCTGGAATTGGCGCAGGAGATTGACTGGACAAGGAGCGATGTGGGGGAGGAAGAACTGGCGACGATGGCACGCCGCCGCCTCGCGCTTCGCTTGGGACAGGTAAAAAAGTAACGGCAAAGGATAGCAAGGAAACGCGACCAAGCCGGGCGCCAGTCAATGGGTGTCGAGAGGGGCTTTGCCCCTTCGCAGGGTCAAGGGCACAGCGTCCCTTTGTGGGGTTTGGGGCAACGCCCCAACTGTTCCACGGGTGACCATCCCAAAGGGAAAAAAACAACAAAGGGCGCAGGCAGCGAAGCGTCCCTGCCAGTAACTTTGCGCATCCGCAGATGCGCCCCCAAGCTGCTCTTTCCAACACCTATGCTGTGTCGCGCCAGATGGGCGCGACCGTGTAGCTGGTCTTTCAAACATAGCTGGTCTTTTCCGCAAGCAGGGGTTTCGCCTCTGCGGAGGCGACAAAAGGGCAATGGAAACGGACGAAGTCCGCGATCGCCCTTTGGAAACCCTCGGTGCACACTCCTGTTAGTTGAGCTTTTTCACGGCAAGGGTTTGCGCAATCGACGCGAAAAAGCATGAATCATAGAATCTGAATTGCCAAATCAAAGAAGGGATAACATGTTCAATCGGGAAACACAGAAAAACTGGATGAAGAGTCAGGTGGCGCATAGCCTTCGCGGGCGGCTACGGCTCAGAGTAGAAGGGCTGAACTTCCTGAATGACGAGAAGGAAGAAATTGCCCAGATGCTTGCCAACCTGCCGGGTGTGCAGTGCGTGCAGGTGACGCCGATTACCTGCGGCATCCTCCTGCGCTTCGATCCGACCGCGACGGATACGTCGATTCTCTGTGAGGGCGTGGACGTGACGATGGCGCGCTATGCCATGAACGCCTACCGCAATCGTCAGGCAGGCAGCAAGCCGGAAGAGCCGGAAGTGTCCATGACGACAAAGCAGCTGACAAAGCGGCTGGCGCTCAACGCGGGCGCAGTGGTGCTCGGTCACACGATTCTGCCTGGCAGCCTGCTCGGCGGCGCGATGGCGAGCTTCACGTCGCTGGAAGCGCTGACCAGTTTGGGACTGACGATGCCGATGGCACGGAGCGCGGCGGCGGGTCTGCGCCGCGATATGCGCCCGAACGCCGATTTCCTGACGGTTACGTCGATTGTCGCAAGTCTGCTGCTCGGTACGCCGCATTCCGCCCTGATGATTCTGGCGCTGTCTGACCTCGCGGAACTGATGACGTCCTACACCATCGAGCGCACGCGGTCGTCCATCAAGCAGATGCTGTCGGTGGAAGACGGCGAGGTCTGGAAGGTGCTCTCGGACGGTCGGCTGGAGAAAACGCCGATTGGTAAACTCGAAGCGGGCGACACCATCGAGGTGCACACGGGCGAGAAAATCGCGGTAGATGGCACGGTGGTGTCCGGCAGCGCGGTTGTTGACCAGAGCGCCATCACGGGCGAATTCGTTCCGGCGGAAAAGCGCAAGGGTGCGGAGGTGTTCGCGGGCACGGTCGTCAAGAACGGCAATATGCAGATTCAGGCGCAGCGCGTCGGCGACCAGACGGTTGTGTCGCGCATCGTCGGCATGGTGGAGCAGAGCGAACTCAAGAAAGCGCCCATCCAGCGCTATGCCGATAAGTTCTCCAACTACCTCGTGCCGCTGAACTTCCTGCTGTGCGCGGCGGTTTGGCTCGTGACGCGCAATCCGCAGAAGGCGCTGAAGATGCTTGTTATTGACTATTCCTGCGGCATCAAGCTTTCGACCGCGACGGCGTTCTCTGCCGCGATTAACACGGCGGTCAAGCGCGGCGTGCTGATTAAGGGCGGCGCGTACATCGAGCAGATGAGCAGCGCGAACACCGTCCTGCTGGATAAGACCGGCACGATTACCGAGGGCCGTCCGCGCGTGACGGGCATGACGATGCTGACCGACACGATGGACGAGACGGAAGTGCTTTCGCTGGCGATGGCGGCGGAGGAAACCAGCACGCATCCGCTGGCAAGCGCAATTCTGACCTACGGGCAAGCGCACGGAGCGAAAATTCCCACGCACGGCGAAATTGTAACCGAAGTCTCCCGCGGCAGCCGGACGGAAGTCGACGGCAAGTGCATCCGCGTCGGCAACCTCAAGTACATGAAGGAAAATGGCGTCCGCGCGGACGGCGCGATTCCCGATGCGAACGGCGCAATCCCGAACTACGTTGGCGTGGGGGACAAGATTGTCGCCGTGCTGTACGCCATGGATAACCCGCGCGCAAACGTCCGCCGCGCCATCAACGCCCTGCGCTACGACGGCGTGGGCGACATTGAGCTGCTGACGGGCGATATGGCGCCACAGGCGCAGGCTGTTGCGGAAATGGTCGGTGTGGATGGCTATCAGGCACAGCTGCTGCCTGAACAGAAGGCGGAGGCTGTTTTGAAGCTGCAAACGCAGGGCAACGGCGTCGTCATGGTCGGCGACGGCATCAACGATGCGCCCGCGCTGGCGTATGCGGACGTCGGTATCTCGCTGGGCAGCAAGTCCACCGACATTGCCATGGAAACCAGCGACGTGGTTATCAACCGCGATGACCCGATGATGATTCCCGAACTGCGCCGCCTGGCGCGCGCGACAATGCGCATTGTGCAGCAGAACTTCGCAATGGTCATCGGCATCAATACCGTCGGGCTGATTCTCGGCGCGGCAAGCGGCATCTCTGTGCTGGCGAGCGCGCTGATGCACAACATGTCCACCATTCTCGTTGTGGCGAACTCGCTGCGGCTGATGGTGTTTCCGCCGATGGAGGGATAATGAATGCGCGATGACAACGTGGGCGCGGTGCATTTGACGGTGCTCAGCGCCATGCCCGGCAGACTTCGCCTGCAATTGGAAAAGCCGATTGAAGGCGAAGCGATTTTCCTGAGCATTCCGGGGCTGCAAAGCTGCCGGTATAATCCGCGCATTCAGACGATGCTGTGCTGCTACGACAAGGCGGTTATTTCTGAAAGTGACCTGCTTGTGCGCATCGGAGCGTTGTACGCCCGCTTGCAGCAGACAGCGGTGCTGCACGTCAAGCACTCGGAAGAAGAAGGCTTCTCGATGGCACCCAGCGGCTATCTGGCGCTTGGCTGCATTGTCCTTGACGGCATGATGACCCTCGCGGGTTCGACGCTCACACGCTACACGCGCTGGCTGTCCGCCGGGGCGACGTTGACCGCCGTGGTTGAGCACGCCTATCAGGAACTGCACACACGCGGCAGTTTCGACCCGGAAGTGATGTCCGTCGTCTACCTGATTAACGCCATTGGCAAGCCCAACGGCTTTCAGGCGAGTCTGCTGGCGTGGATTGTCACGTTCAGCCGCCACCTGCTGCCGCGCGGCCCGCGGGAACAGGTGTATCTGGTTCGGAACGGCGAACACACCACGACGCTCACCCCCGTCGTGGGCAATGAGGACGGCAGCGCCTTTGCCGGAAGCATCTTCCGCCGGAGCGTGGAAGTCTTAGCGCACAAGGGGTAACTTCATTCGCTCGTCCGGTCAAACGACCTGAACGATAGATACTCGCAAAAAATAAGGAGGACAAACATATGTTGAACCTGAACATGAGCCCGATGGTCAAGGGCATTCTGATTGGTGTGGGCGTGAGCGCGGTTGGTTTCTACGCTTACAAGCACAACGAGGAGAAGGTGGATAACTTCCTGCGCAGCCACGGCGTGAAGGTCAAGACGCCCACTGCGGGCTTTGAGACGATGTCCGTGGAAGACCTGATGCGCACGAAGGAAAGCATCGAAGACCTGATTGCGGAGAAGGAACAGCAGGAGCAGAGCGTGACCGTGGAAGCGGACGCGGCTGTGGCAGCGGAATAACATACCATTCGCATCTTGGAACATAATAGTATCGCACCCAAAAGCGCGGCGCATGATGGATATGCGTCGCGCTTTTTGGGTGGCAAATTATTTTTTTCCGGCAGATAGAAACGTCAAGGCTGGAAAAATAAAACGGATGAAGTCCCTCCGTATTGCCTCCGCGCGATTGAGCTGCGCGCTTTGCCTTACATTGCCCGCATGTTTATCCCTTTTTATCCTCGCTTTCCCTTCCATCGTTCTCTCCCTTATGCTATAATAAAGCCAATCATCCATCGAAAGGAGGTTTCCGTCATGCTCTTCCCCCTGCGCGTCATCCGGCGCATTCATCGCGAAGGCTTTCGCTGCATCCCCGAAGCCATCCGGTTCCGCATCGCGCTCCATCGTCAGCGCCCCTTCCTCCAGACGGAAACCGCCCTGCGTCAAGCGGAGGAAGACGGCTACCAAGCCTTCATCCGCCGGCATGAAGCGCCCCTTTCAGCCCCCTTCACCCCGACCATGCGCTTGTCTTTCCTCATTCCGACTTATAATACGCCGCCGGAGCTGCTGCGCGCGCTGGCGGATTCGCTGCTGCATCAGTCGTGCGGCGCGTGGGAAGCCTGTTTCTATGACGGCGCAAGTACCCGCGTGGACACGCGTGAACTGCTGCAAGCGCTGACGCAGGAGGACAATCGCTTCCGTGTGACGTTCGGCGCGGAGAACCGCGGCATTGCGGGCAACACGAACGCCGCGCTGACGATGGCAACGGGGGAATTTGTCGCGCTCTGTGACCACGATGACTTGCTCGCACCGGATGCGGTTCGCTGCATCCTTGAAGCAGCGCAGGACGGTGCGGACTTCGTTTATACCGATGAGGACAAGGTGTCCGCCGATGGCACGCACTTCTTTGAGCCGCACTTGAAGCCTGATTTCGCGCCGGATTCGCTGCGTTCCGGCAATTATATCTGCCACATCACGGCAGCGTCACGGGCACTGATGAACGCGGTCGGCGGACTTCGCCCCGGTTTCGATGGCTCGCAAGACCATGATTTGGCGCTTCGGTTGTCCGAAAACGCGGCGAAAATCACCCACATTCCGCGTATTCTCTACCATTGGCGGATGCTGGACACCTCGTTCAGCCATCAAAAAGCGCAGACCTGTGCGGATGCCGCCGCACGCGCCGTGGCGGATCAGCTCCGCCGCCTGCACATGGATGCCGACGTGACGGTGGAAGAGCTGCGCGTCCGCATTCGGTGGAAAACGCGGCAGATGCGCAGCGTCTGCGTCCTCTGGGGCGAGGGCGATGCGCCGAAGCTGCCGATGCCGTGCATCCGCGTCCGCGATTTGTCAGCGGTCAATGACCTCGTCCGCCGGACGGACTGTGACGCGGTGCTGTTTCTGCGCGCCGGACTGCGCCCGCTGGATACCGATTGGGTCAGCGAACTCATGCAGTACGCCCAGCGCGCGGACGTTGGCTGCGTCGGCTCGGCGCTGCTGGATGACCGTGATTGCTTCCGTCACGCCGGGTATGCGGTGGACGTCCCCGGCGGCGCGGTCAGCCATCAGGCGGGGCAGTGGCGCTATGGGCGGCCGTACATGCTCACTGACCGCATCGTCCGCAACGTGACGGGCGTATCCAGCGCACTGCTGATGATTCGGCGTGACGTGTTCCTGTCCGTCGGCGGATTTTCGCCGTACCAGAGTGACCTTCGCGGCGCGGATTTGGGGCTGAAATGCCAGCAAATCGGGCTGCTCAACGTCTACACGCCGTATGCGCGGATGGCAATGGATATGCGGCTTTCGCTGCTGCCGCCGTGCCTGACGCAGGGTGCGCCGAAGGGGGATTTGCGCCGCTTCCGCCAAACGTGGGGCGCGCACCCGCCGGAACGCTACTATTCGCCGTTGTTCCGCCCGGACGGCAGCATGTTCATCGACCTTGACCGACAGGAGGGAACGCCGTGACGAAGTGCAAACCGCCGATTTTCGGCGATTCCGCTGTGCTGAAAAAAGGGCTTTGGGTGACGCTCGTGATTGCGCTGGTGCTGGCGCTGTATGGTGCTTTGTTCGCCCCGACGTGGCAGACGCGGGCGTTCACCATCGACGCGGCGGCACAGACGCATCTGCATCCGCTGACGGACGGCGAGACGTTCACGCTGCCCCTGCCGGATGGCGGCATCCGCGAAATCAGCCTGCCCGTTACGGCGCTGAGCAGTGAATCCGGCGGCACAGCGACGCTGATCCTGACACGGCAGGGGTTACCGATTTTCACGCAGACCGCCCTGCTGACCGCCAGTACCATCCGCGAAAATTTGACCTTCTCGTTTGAACCCATGGATGCGGACAAACTTGTGCTCACCTTTTCCGGCAACACGCTCCCTGCTTTGGGCATGAGCAGCGGCAATCAGCTGTGCATCCGCCTGTCCGGTACGCGCCCTTCCTGCGCGATGCTGTACTACGGGATTTTCGCGGCGGTTCTGGTGCTGTTCTGCGTCTGGGAAAGCCTGTTCACCGCACGCTGCGCTGCCACTGGACGGCAGAACCATCTGCTGCGCCTGCAAGCCGACGTCCGCCGCTACGGCTTCCTCATCGAACAGCTTGTCCGCCGCAATTTTAATACAAAGTATCGGCAGAGTATCCTTGGCGTCCTCTGGAGTTTCCTCAATCCGCTGCTGACGATGCTCGTGCAGTACCTTGTGTTCTCCACGCTCTTCCGCTCCGCTATCGACCACTTCCCGGTGTACCTGATTTCGGGCATCATCGTTTTCAGCTTCTTCACCGAGTGCGTCACGCTGGGCATGGACGCGATTGTCATGAACGCGTCGCTCATCACAAAGGTCGCGATTCCGAAGCTGATTTTCCCGTTCAGCCGCGCGCTGTCAAGCCTTATCAACTTCCTGATTTCGCTGCTGCCGCTGCTTCTGCTGATGCTGCTGACGGGGGTGCGGGTGTCGCCCGCGCTGCTGCTGCTGCCGCTGATGATTGCGCTTTTGTTTCTGTTTGCGCTGGGCGTGACGCTGGTGATGGCGACGCTGAACGTTTTCTTCCGCGATACGCGATTCCTGTGGAGCGTGATTTCGCTCTTGTGGACGTATGCGACGCCGATTTTTTATCCGGATACAATCTGGCCGGAGGGGCTTCGGGGGATTTTCCATTTGAACCCGATGTATCAGCTGATTGATTTTTTGCGGCAGATTGTGATTGCGGGAATCCCGCCGACGCCGGAGCGTTTGCTGGCGTGCGCGGCAGGCGCTTTCGGAATGCTGATGATTGGGCTGCTCATTTTCCGGCGATATGAGAAGAAATTTGTGTTTCACCTGTAAGGAAAAGAGGACAAAAGCGGATAAACACGCGGAAGGAATATGACCGGGCGGCTCTTTCAACTTACGCAGCATTGTCGTGCTGATGGGCGCGACCGACCAGCATAGGGAGCAATTCGTTTCCTGCTGCTGGTCTTTTTTGCTGCAGGGAAAAGCGCACTGCCACAAAAAATCCACCCCCGCAGACGCAAGGGTGGACAAATTTGATAACCTGTGGATTATTCTTCTTCCAGCGGGGCGACACCGGCATCATCGCCGAGGTCTGCTTCCAGCAGGGCAAGGTCGTCCTCGTCCTCATCCGGAAGCTCGCCGGGGTCTTCTTCGGGCGCAATCGGCTTCGCGGGCTTATCCGCAAAAATCTCCTGACGAATAATCGCGTCGATTTCGTCCGTGATTTCGGGATGGTCGCGCAGATACAGGCGCGTGTTCTCGCGCCCCTGACCAATGCGCTGGTCCTTGTAGCTGAACCACGCGCCGCTCTTGTGGATAATATCGCGCTCGACCGCCATATCCAGCAGCGTGCCTTCGCGGCTGATGCCTTCGCCGTACACAATGTCGAACTCTGCCACGCGGAACGGCGGAGCAACCTTGTTCTTGACAACCTTGACCTTCGTGTGGTTGCCGACGACTTCGCTGCCGTTTTTGAGCTGCTCGCCGCGGCGCACGTCCAGACGCACGGAGGCGTAGAACTTCAGCGCACGACCGCCGGGGGTGGTTTCGGGGTTGCCGTACATCACGCCGACTTTCTCGCGCAGCTGGTTGATGAACACCGCGACGCAGCCGGTTTTGTTGATGATGCCCGCCAGCTTGCGCAGCGCCTGGCTCATCAGACGCGCTTGCAGACCGACGAAGGAATCACCCATTTCGCCGTCGATTTCCGCCTTCGGGACGAGGGCGGCGACAGAGTCGATGACAATGACGTCCAGCGCGCCGGAGCGAACCAGCGCTTCGACGATTTCCAGCGCCTGTTCGCCCGTGTCGGGCTGAGAGACATACAGGTCGTCAATATTTACGCCCAGATTCTTGGCGTACACCGGGTCGAGGGCGTGCTCAGCGTCCACAAATGCCGCGATGCCGCCCATCTTCTGCGCCTGTGCGACAATGTGCAGGGCAACGGTCGTCTTACCGGAGGATTCCGGGCCGAAAATCTCCACAATACGGCCGCGCGGAATGCCGCCGACACCCAGCGCCTCATCCAGCGTCAGGCAGCCCGTGGGGATGACCTGCACGTTTTGCTCCGCATGTTCACCGAGCTTCATGACGGCACCCTTGCCGAACTGCTTGTCCAAATCCGCCAGCGCGTGTTCCAGCGCCTTGAGTTTCTCCTCCTGCGCACCCGTCACCGGGGCGGCTTTTTCGGTCTTTGCGGGCTTCTTTGCTGCCATGATACCGCTTCCTTTCTGGATACCGGCGGGGGATGCAATCGGCAATCACCGCCGGGTTTCTTCGCTTCTTATCGTACCACAGCGAACAGCAGTTTGCAAGGGGAACACGCAAGTTTTTCCTGATTAGGTTTCATCAAAATAATGGTATTTCCCCTTCAGAGCCAGCAGGAAGCCAATCGAGACGACGAACGCCAGTGCTTCCGCCGCAGAGGCTGCCCACCAGAGACCGTCCACATCCAGCGCCATCGGCAGCAGGATGACCGACGCCGCCTGAAACACCAGCGTGCGCAGGAAGGAAATTGCTGCGGACACGCCGCCGTTGTTCAGCGCCGTGAAGAAGGAGGACAGGAAGATGTTGAAGCCCGCGAGCAGGAAGGCGAAGGAGAAGAGGTGGAAGGCGTGCCGCGTCAATTCGCAGAGCGTCGCGTCGTAGCCGACGAAGATGTTTGCCAGCGTCCCAGACAGCGAAATGGCGGCGATTGTCATTACGATGCCCAAGATGCCCATGACTTTCAGCCCCTTCATCAGCAGGTTTCTCAGCTCCGGGTGATTCCGCGCGCCGTAGTGGTAGCTGATGATGGGCGCACAGCCGATGGAATAGCCAATGTCAATCGCGACGAAGATGAACTGCACATACATCAGTACACCATACGTCGCCACGCCGTCCTCGCCCAGAAAGCGCATCAGCTGTGCGTTGTACAGCATCCCAATCAGCGAGCCGGAAATGTTGCTCATCAGCTCTGATGAGCCGTTGGCGCACGATCGCAGCAGCGGCTGCACTTCGAACTTCGTCCAGCGCAGACGCAGGGGGGCTGCTTTTGCTGAACAGGAAGTACATCAGCGGCACAACGCCGCCAACGGTCTGGCTGATGCCGGTCGCAATCGCAGCGCCCGCAATGCCCCAGCGGAATACGCCCACGAACAGCGCGTCCAGCACCATGTTCGTCACGCCCGCCGCGAGCGTAATCAGCAAGCCGAACTTCGGCCGCTCCGCCGCAATCAGGAACGACTGGAACATGTTCTGCAGCATGAACGACGCAAGGAAGCAGACGACAATCCGCCCATAAAGCACGCAGTCATCCACCATGGCCTCTGTTGCGCCCAGCAGAATCGCCATCGGGCGCATGGCCAGCACCCCGACCACCGTCAGGATAACGCCCAGCAGGATGCCGAAGAGCGTAATCATGGAGAAATACTTGTTCGCGCACGCCTTGTCGCCCTCGCCCAGCACGCGGGAGACCAGCGCCGTGCCGCCTGTGCCGAGCATAAAGCCCATTGCGCCCAGAATGATGAGAAACGGCATAATCAGGTTGATGGACGCGAACGCCGTCTTTCCGGCGAAATTCGACACGAACAACCCGTCCACCACGCCGTAGATGGACGTGAACACCATCATGACAATCGACGGCAGAACGAAGCGGAACAGCCGAGAGTAGGTAAAGTGGTCAGATAATTGAATCGGGTTCTTCTTGCTCATTTAGCTTGACTTTCCTCTTCTTGATTCCGCACTGTCTGCGGGAAAATGCCTATCATCAGCGCATTCAGGCGGCGCAAGAGGGAGAACAGCTGATCCGCCTCTTCTTCGCTGAATTGCGCCAGCGCCTGCTGCTCGGTTTCGGCAACGCGGTCTGCGGTTTCACGCGCCAGCGCTTCGCCCGCGGCCGTCAGGTGAATCGTTTTCGTGCGACGATTTGAACCGCTTTGCAGCGTAATCAGCCCGTCCGCTTCCATTTTCTTCAGCGCGGAGTTGATTGTCTGTTTGGGTTCGTGCAGAAATTCGCACATCCGGCTCTGCGTCATTTCGCCCGGCTCAACCCGCAGCGTGTACAGCGCCCACATCGCCATGTCAGTCAGGTTCATCTGCTTCGCCATCTGTCGGTAGATATTGGCATTTTCTTTCCATGCCTCGTTCAGCGCAAACAGACGTGTGCTTAACGCTTTCATCACAATGCTCCTTTCAATTTGTCCGAAATCGGACAGTATCGATTATAGTCCGATTTCGGACATTTGTCAAGAAACTTTTGCTGAAAAAATAACAGAGTGTGTGTAACCGATTGAACAATTTTGAACTTTCTTGCCCTATGTCTTGTTATCTCCCTGACTTTCCGATAACGTTTTCTGAAATGCAGTCTGTTTCCTTGACGGCTGTTGAAATTGGGCGTATAATGGCAGATGCGCAATTGCGCCATATAATAGGAAACGTTGCCCCAGAAACGTGTACGCCCTGTGATGAACGAAAAGAAAGAGTTATCGATATGAACAGTGAGCAGATCCGGAAGTTTTTCGCTGATTATCAGGTTGTCCTCAAGCGGGTGGAGCAGCTCGAAGCTGCCATGCGCATCAAGTCCGACTGGGACACATGGTGCGCTGCCCTTCGGGAGCGCGCTGAATTCTTCCGCACGGAGTATGCGCACATGAATGCCCTGATGCGCAGCGTGATGCCGGAGTTCGCGAAGGAAGAACCTGCTTTAGACGATGACGCATGGAACCAGCTGCAAATTTCGATGATGGACTTCTATCGCGCAGATACGCACGACTTGGCGCTCCTGATGGAACTTGCAAAGATTCTCCAGAAACACTATGGGCACAGCAACAACCTTGCCGCGATGACGGATGTGGATCTGACATTGGCGTACACAAATCTGGAATTCTCCCGCATCCTGCGTGAACCATATGGCACACGCGCAAGGGACTATTACCGCAAGATTTCGGTTTTGTCGCGGAATTTCGGCGCAATCAAGGAGCACAGCGTCCATCAGGCGATTGTGATCTCCTACGCGAACCTCGTGATGAGCTGCTGCGTATTAGGCACGGTCACGATGGAAGAAGCGTTTGGCATGTGGGAAGAAATGAAGGAACTGCAAGCGTCGGATGCGCTGGCGGCGACGCGCGAAAGCGAGCCGGACGTAGGCAGGCTGCTGGATATTTTCACCGAGCGCTTCCGCACGGACGCCTATGCGCTGGCGAAATCGTTTGACCGCACCATGGAGGCGCACACCCGCTTTGTGCCGCCGGAATTGATGAGTCGGATTGAGCAGATAACGGCAGAATATTACGAAAAGCTGGATAAGCCGGAGGAAAGCACTGCCGACATGTTCCAAATTATCACCAGCCAGTGTGACTTCGACTGCGAGACGGGCCGCCGCACGGCAGATGAGTGCTGGAAGGAGATTCACACTTTCTTCCGTAAGACAAAGCCGAAGGTGAAGCAACTCGGTGAAGTGGACGTGCGCAAAATTGACGTTATTTCCTATTACATGACCTGTCTGGACGCGCTGATTTCCTTCCTCGTGGAAACGACGATGCCGATGGAGGATAAGAAACGCTATTTCCGCGAATATCAGCAGGATATCCGTGATTTCATTGCGGATTACGACACGCGCACCGGGCATAGCAACACGCTGAACAACGCACTGGAGGAGCTGGCGTTCTTCCCGAATGCCTATGCGCTGTTCGACACGGCGGAGGAGAAAATCGACTACATCTTCCGGATCGTTGTCGCGCGGCACTGCACCGCGTTCCTGCATTCGCTGATGGTGTCCGCCTTTGCGGAAGCGATTCTCTCCGCCATCATCGACAAAGAACCGGCGCTGATGGTGGGGTATCACGGCGTGACATCGCCGGAGGATGTGCAGGCGCATCGCGCGGAAATCCTGCAATTTGCGCATGACGCCGCCCTGCTGCACGATGTGGGCAAGAATTCCATGCTCGAGATTATCGAGACGCAGCACCGCCCGCTGACGGACGAGGAGTTCGGCATCATCCGCTCCCACCCGAACCGCGGCGGGCAGTACCTGAGCATCGACGAGGATTTGGCGCGCTATGTGGATATCGCCCGCGGCCACCACAAGTTCTACAACGGCAAGGGCGGCTATCCGAACGACTTTGATAACACCGCCTCGCCGGAGCGCTTCATGATTGACATCATCACCGTCTGCGACTGCCTTGATGCCGCGACTGACCAGTATGGCCGCAACTACCACCAAGCCAAGACGACGGACGAAGTGCTGGCGGAATTCAAACGCGATGCGGGTGTTCGCTACAACCCGGACATTGTGCGCTTCATCCTGCAGGATTCCGCTCTTCGCGATACCCTGCGCGAAATTTCCGGTTCCCGCCGCCTGACGATTTACTACGACACCTACAAGCACTATTTTATGTAACACAAGGGAGTTCCAAGGGAGTTCCTCCCTTGACCCTTTCGCGCGATTGGGTTGGTGACACTATCAGGCAGGGCCCGCGTGTTTATCTGCCCTCTCAGTCACCTAAAGGTGTCCGCCATAGCGGATGGAGAGGGCTTGCTGCAATACAAGCTATACTATTTCCAGATGGCGCAGGTGAATCTGGAAATAGTATTAATTCCTGAAAAGTGCAAATCAACAGACACAAAAAGAGCCGCTTTCCACAAAAGAGAAGCGGCTTTTTTCAGGTTCTTCACGGAATCTTGGGGGAAGAGCAGCTTGGGGGCGCGTCTGCGGACGCGCAAAGTTAGGGGCAGGGACGCTTCGCTGCCTGCACCTTTGTTGGCGGCTTCCTTGGGATTGGTCGGACGCGGAACTGTTGGGGCGTTGCCCCAAACCCCACAAGGGACGCTGTCCCTTGACCCTGCAAGGGGCAATTGCCCCTTGACCCCTTTTCGCGATTGAGTTGGTCGCGCTTTCATGCTCCTTCCGCGTGCAGCTTTTTGGTGCTTTGCCTAAGCTCTTGTTTGCTCCCCCAAACTTTCCGTGAAGAACCTTTTTTCATATCCCCATCCCGCAATGCTCGCACTGCCGCGCAGCCCCTTCCACCACACTCGTGCGCCTCCCGCAGTGCGGACACACAATAAACGACTGTACCACCCCATACGCCCGGAGGTTCGGCACAGTCAGGTATACCATCGCCGTCAGCGGATCAATCTGAATGTTTCGCAGATAGTTCCCGCAGAGCAATAACCGCAGCGTCTCCATGTTCGGGCAGTCCGGCAGGAGCTTGGGCATATCCGACAGCGGAAACATGTGCAGCGAGAACGCTGCTAACTGCTGTGCAATGCCGCGCGCCCTGCGTCGGATGATTTCCCCCTGAAGCAGATGCATCCCGGCGTACAGCGCCGCCGTCGCAAGGCAAAGCAGCAGCAGCACCATGCGCGTGTCGCCGTGCTCACCCGCCTTGCAGGTGCGCCACAGCAGCAGCGCCGATAGGGCGAAGAACAGCGCCATCAGCGGATACACCCACCATCGGCGGTTCGCCCGCTGCGTCAAATAGGGATTCATGCGGATGCCTCCTGTTGCCGAATAACATTCATTTCACCTATACAATACCATGCTTGCAGGATAATGTCAATCTTGACGCAAAAGAAAAACCGGGAAGCGGGCTTCTGCCACCTTCCCGGTTGCCTGGCATTACGCCCCCAGATACGCCTTCCTGACTGCATCGTTGTGCAGCAGCTCCTGCGCGTCGCCGGACATGGAAATCTTGCCCGTTTCCAGCACATACGCGCGGTTCGCGACGGACAGCGCCATTTGCGCGTTCTGCTCCACCAGCAGAATCGTCGTGCCGCTCTTGTGCAGCGCGCGGATAATGTCGAAAATCTGCTCGACCAGAATCGGCGCAAGGCCCATCGACGGCTCATCCAGCATCAGCAGGCGCGGCTTGGACATCAGCGCGCGCGCCATCGCCAGCATCTGCTGCTCGCCGCCGGAGAGCGTGCCGGCAATCTGCTTCTGGCGCTCCTTCAGGCGCGGGAACAGCTCGAACATCTGCTCAATGCTGCCCGGAATCTCCTTGTCGGGGCGCGTGAAGCCGCCCATTTCGAGGTTCTCCAGCACTGTCATCTGCTGGAAGATGCGCCGTCCTTCGGGGCAGAGCGCCATGCCGTGCTTCACCATATCCGACGCGTGGACGCGCGCCAAATCCTTGCCGCCGAAGTGGATGCTGCCCTCGCGCGGGCGGAGCAATCCGGCGACGGTGTTCAGCGTCGTGGATTTGCCCGCGCCGTTTGCGCCAATCAGCGTGACGACCTCGCCCTCATCCACCGAGAAGGAAATGCCCTTGATTGCGTGAATCGCGCCGTAATAAACGTTGATATCGTTGACTTCCAGCAGACTCATGCTTTCGCCTCCTTCTGCTTGCCCAGATACGCCTCAATGACGACCGGGTTGTTCTGGATTTCCTCTGCCGTGCCCTTGGCGATGATACGCCCGTAGTTCAGCACGCAGATGCCTTCGCAGATGCCCATGACCAAATTCATGTCATGCTCAATGAGCAGAATAGCAATCTGGAACTGGTCGCGGATTTTGATGATGTTCTCCATCAGCTCCGCCGTTTCGTGCGGATTCATGCCCGCGGCGGGTTCGTCCAGCAGCAGAAGAGACGGATTCGTCGCCAGCGCGCGCACAATCTCCAAGCGCCGTTGTGCGCCGTAGGGGAGGGAACCTGCCTTGACATCGCCCATGTTTTCCATGCCGAAGATGCTCAGCAGATCCAGCGCCTTTTCGTGCTGCTTCTTCTCGCCTTGCCAATACTGCGGCAGACGGAAAATGCCGGAAAACATGCCGTACTTAATCTGGTTGTGCAGGCCGATGCGGACGTTCTCTTCCACCGTCATGTTGTCGAACAGGCGGATGTTCTGGAACGTGCGGGCAATGCCGAGCTTGCTGGCCTGCACTGTGTTCATGCCTGCCGTGTCTTTGCCGTTGATGAGCACGGTGCCGGTTGTGGGCTGGTAGACCTTTGTCAGCAGGTTAAAGACCGTTGTCTTGCCCGCGCCGTTCGGGCCGATAAGCCCGCAGATTTCCGTGCGCCCGATGGCAAGGTTCACGTCGTCCACTGCCTTCAGGCCGCCGAACTCAATGCCCAGATGACTGGCTTCCAGCACGGGCGAATGATTCACGTCGCGTTCCGGAATGATGCTGCGCGACGGCACGGGAACCATCTTTGTATTGGGCTTAAAACGCTTCAGCGGTTCAGTCATGCCGCGTCACCTTCCTTCACAACTTCTTTTTTCGCGGGGCGGATGCGCTCGAGCACCTGCCGCACCACCGGGGCGTTGCCCAGCAGCATCACGGCAATCAGCACGATGGCGTAAATCAGCATACGATAGTCGCCAAATTCGCGCAGCACCTCCGGCAGCACCGTCAGCAGCGCCGCCGCAATCACCGAACCGCGGATATTGCCGATGCCGCCCAGCACGACGAACACCAGCACGAGGATGGACGTGTCAAACTTGAACTTGTCCGGCGCGATGGAGGAGAAGTTCAGCCCAAACAGCGCGCCAGCCATGCCTGCCAGCGCCGCCGAGGTGACGAAAGCCATCAGCTTGTACTTCGTCACGTTCACGCCCATCGCTTCAGCGGCAATGCGATTGTCGCGGCTTGCCATAATCGCGCGGCCGGAGCGGCTGTTGATGAGGTTCAGCACGACAAACAGCGTCAGCAGCACCAGCACGAAACCCGCCTCGAACGTCGCGATGCGCCCGACACGCACCGCCCCCGCCGGCCCGTTGTACAGGAGCGTGCCATCAATGCGGGGATTGTTGAAGTTGACAATCAGCTTGCCGTCGCTGACCGCGAAATACAGGCAGTTCATGACGTTGCGGATGATTTCGCCGAACGCCAGCGTGACGATGGCAAGGTAGTCGCCGCGCAGACGCAGCACCGGGATGCCAATCAGCACACCCGCAATCGCCGCGCATACGCCGCCCGCCAGCATGGCCAGCACGAGGCGCATCGTCTCATTTTCCATCTGGAAGGCGTTCAGCAGCCAGCCGGACATGATGATGCCGGAGAACGCGCCGACGCTCATGAAGCCCGCGTGACCCAGCGACAGTTCGCCGGAGATGCCGACCGTCAGGTTCAGCGAAACCGCCATGACGATGTAGACGCAAATCGGGATGAGCTGCCCCTTCAAGGAGCGGCTGATGGTGACGCCCGGGATCATCTTGCTCAGCGCCATCTGCGTAAAGACGAACGCGATGATGACGATGGCGTAGGTGATCAAGTTGTTCAGAAAGCCCTTTGTTGACTTTTTCATCGTTTTCTTCATCCCGTTACACCTTCTCCCGCATCGGCTTGCCCAGCAGCCCCGTCGGCTTGACCAGCAGCACGATAATCAGCACGGCGAACACCAGCGCGTCGCCCAGCTCCATGGACACATACGCCTTGCCGAGAATCTCAATGATGCCCAGCAGCAGGCCGCCCAGCAGCGCGCCGGGAATTGATCCGATGCCGCCGAAAACAGCCGCCGTGAACGCCTTGATGCCCGGCATGGAACCCGTCGTGGGCATCAGCGTGTGGTAGGTGGAGCAGAGCAGCACGCCCGCAATCGCCGCCAGCGCGCTGCCGATGGCGAAGGTCAGGGAAATCGTCGCGTTCACCTTGATGCCCATCAGTTCCGCCGCGCTGCGGTCTTCGCTGACGGCGCGCATCGCCTTGCCCATCTTCGTGTGGGAGGTGAAGAACGTGAGCACCAGCATGATGATGATGTTCGCCAGCACAGTCACGATTGTTTCGCCGGTCAGAATCAGCTGCCCGTCAAACAGGCTGATGGACGGGATGCTGACGAAGGACGGGAACGACATGGGGTTCGGGCCGAACACCAGCAGCGCCAGGTTTTGCAGCAGGTAGCTCACGCCGATGGCGGTAATCAGCACGGCAAGGCTCGTTGCCTGACGCAGCGGCTTGTACGCCAGGCGCTCGATGACCATGCCCAGCACCGTGCAGACAATCATGGCAATCAGCACGCCAAGCAGCGGGGACATGCCCCAGTACTGCGTGGCGCAGAAGGCAATGTACGCGCCAATCATGATGACGTCGCCGTGCGCGAAGTTCAGCATCTTGGCAATGCCGTAGACCATCGAGTAGCCCAAGGCGATGATGGCATACACGCTGCCAAGGCTGATGCCGTTGATGAGGTAAGAGAAGAACTGAAGCATCCTGCCTGCACCTCCAAATGACTGAAATCTGCGGGAAAAGCACTTTCCCTTGAAAGACAGCAAGGCAATCAGCAGCAGTCCGTGTGCACCCTTGCATCAACTGTTGCTGATTACCTTCTGTCTGCATCTCCCGGGATACGCTCATGCCGGAGAAGGAAGCTCCTCCTCCGGCATGAGGAAAACGTGTGGAATAGGGGGATTACTCTGCTGCAGCCGCCTCAGCGCCGACATACACGCCATCCTTGATGATGACGGCCGTCGGGGTCTTGGTGACAGCGCCCGTCGCATCCCAGACCATCGTGCCGGTCAGACCGGTGACGGTCAGTTCCTGCATGGCAGCAATCATCGCGTCGCAGATATCTTCCGGCGCTTCGTCGCCCTTCACGCCAGCCTTTTCAGCGGCCGCCGCCAGCGCGTAGATGCCGTCATACGCATCCGCCGCGAACTGGTTCGGCACCTCGCCGTACTTTTCCTGATACTTGCCAACGAAGCTCTTGGTCAGCTCGTCCGGCGCGTCCGCGGAGAAGGGGGTCAGCAGCATGACGTCTTCCGCCAGCGCAACATCGAAGCCGGGCATGGTCAGGATGCCGTCCATGCCGTCAACGCCGAAGAACACCGGCTTGTAGCCCATGGTGTTGGCAGCGTTGAGAATCTGGGAAGCAGGGGTGTAGTAGATGGGCAGGAACACAACGTCCGCACCGGCGTTCTTGGCCTCGGTCACCTGCACGGAGAAGTCCGTGGTGTCGTTGGTGAAGGTGGTCACGGAAACGATGTTCAGCCCCAGCTCGGCAGCCTTGCTCTCAAAGGTCTGATAGATACCGGTGGAATAGGTGTCGGCGTTGTTGTAGATGATGGCGACCTTCTCGCCGACCTTCTTGTTGAAGATGTATTCAGCGGACGCGGAGCCCTGTGCCGGGTCCGTGAAGCAGATGATACATGTTGTCCTTGTTCGCAATGACTTCCAGCGAGGAAGCGGAAGGCGTGAGCATAAACACGCGCTCGTCATACGCCTGCGCGGAGACAGCAATGCAGGGGGTTGTCGTCACGCAGCCAAGGATGACCTGCGTGCCCTTGTCCAGCGTCGCGTTGTAAGCGTTGATGGACTTTTCAGCGTCGTTTTCATCGTCCTGCACATCCAGCACGATGTTCACCTTGCCGGCGGCGTTGATTTCTTCCACGGCGATTTCCGCGCCGCGCGCAACTGCCAGACCATAGACGGCGGCAGCACCGGTCATCGGGCCAATCACGCCGATGTGAATCGTCGTCGTTTCCTCTGCGGACGCGAAGGAAGCCATGCTCAGCGCCATGGCCAGAGAAAGAACGAGACTAAAGAACTTCTTCATGAGAACCAACCTCCTTATCAGGTGGACGGGCGGAAGCGTGTTCCGTTCGTCATGCAACAATTATACGCATCGGATGGCGTGCCGTAAAGGGTTTTTGTGGATTTTTCGTGTTCTTTTGCTGCACTTCCTGACGAAAATGTTCGCTTTCTGGCTAATACTATTTCCAGATTCAACTGCGCCATCTGCTTGCGCCTTTTCCCTTCTGGCGTCCGCTCATTCCACTTAGCGTAGCGCTGCTACGCTGCGTTTCATTCACGTTAGCCAGAATGAAAAATTCGCGGCGCATCTTGGCGCATTCTTATCTGGAAATAGTATAATTTCTGCATCACACGAAAAATCCCCCTGCGCATACGCTGATGCGGGGGAGGTGAGGCGGCGTGAGCAGCATGTGCTATCAGACGCTCAGTTTCGTGGAATGTCTGGAAATCCTGCGGCAGGCGAAGGCAGTCCGCGCGGCGTTCTTTGACGGTCACGCGCCGTATGTTGTGCCGATGGGGTTCGAGTGGTTTGTGAACGGGATGCAGCCGGTCATTTGCCTGATGATGCCGAAGGAGGGCCGCAAGGCGGAGGCGTTATCCGTCTGCACGCGGGTGTGTCTGGAGTTTGAAGCGCCGGATGCGGCGGCGATTCAGGTCGTTCTGACGGAAGGAAAAGCCGTCCCTGCACGAGGAGGACGGCGCAATGGTCTATGCGATTCCGGTGGAAACCATGTCGGGGCGGCGTTATTTTTTGCCTGATGACTGAGCCGGGAAAGTCAGCGTGATGGTCGTACCCTCGCCCAGTGCGCTCTGCATGGCAATCTGCGCGTGATGCACCTGCGCGCCGTGCTTGACGATGGACAGTCCCAGTCCCGTGCCGCCGGTCTGCTTGCTGCGGCTCTTGTCCACGCGGTAGAAGCGCTCGAATACGCGCTGCTGATCCTCCGGCGCAATACCTACGCCGTTGTCCGCGACAGTCACGACGGCGCGTCCGTCCGCCATTTCTGCCCGCGCCCGGACGTATCCGCCCGCGTGGTTGTACTTGATGCCGTTTTCCAGCAGGTTCGTCAGCATCTCTTCCAGCAGGGCATGGTCGCCGGAAATCAGCACGGGGTCATTTCCACTGGCGCTGATGCTTACCTGCGCATTCTGCGCGGCGGGCGTCAGCTTCTGGACGCAGTGCTGAATCAGCGCGGTCAAATCGACGGGGGTCACTTCGCCGCGCACACCCTCGTCAAGGCGCGACAGGCGGATGATGTCCTCAATCAGCGTCAGCAGGCGGCGGCTTTCGGCGAGAATCTTCCGCCCGAATTCCGTCGCGTCCTCCGGCTTCTGCAGCATCCCGGAGGACAGCAGCTCCGCGTAGCCGCTGATGGTGGTCAGCGGGGTGCGCAGCTCGTGGCTGACGTTGGCGGAGAATTGCCGGCGGCTTGCTTCAGCGGCCTGTGCGGCGGTGACGTCCTGCATCAGCAGTGCCGTGCCGCCGCCTTCGACATGGCTGAGGGAGAGGTGGATGGTCATGCCGTTCAATTGCATCGCGCATTCCGTACCCTGTCCGTCCAAAAGGCGGAGCAGCGCCTCGTCGCGGCTGACGGCAATCATCGGCTGTCCAACCGGGTCATTGGTGATGCAGAACATTGCCCGCGCCGCGTTGTTCATCGTCAGCACATGCCGCTTCTCGTCGAGGATGACGAAGCCCTCCTTCATGCCGCCGAGGACGGTATCCAGTTCATGCCGCTGGGCGGTCAGGGACGCCATCTGGTCGGCAATGCGGGCGTTCTGCTGTGCCATGCGGCGAAGCATGGGCGAAAGCTCCTCGTAAACGTCGCTTTCCAGCGGCTGGTCAAGGTTGACCTCGTTCATGGGGGCGGCAAGGCGCTTCGCCAACGGGCGGGAAAACGCTATCGCCGCGCCGAAGCAAAGCACCGCGCCCAGCAGCAGATACCCCAGTAAATCGCGCACCTGCCGCAGCATTCCGCGCTGCGTGCCCGAAACGCGGATGACACGCCCATCCACCAGCCGTTTGGCGTAATACAGGCTCGTTTGCCCAAGGGTCGCGCTGCTGCGGGCGGTGAACGCCTCGCCGTTTTCGCGCGCCTGTTGAAATTCCTCGCGCCCGGCGTGGCTCTCCAAGCGGGACGCATCCACTTCGCTGTCATACAGCACCGTGCCGTCCGTATCCAGATACGTTACGCGCTGGGTGAATACGCTCCCTTGCAGCAGGGAAACCGGGTCATCCGACGCCTCAAGGTAGGAGGACAACTGCGCCGCCTGCTGCCGGAGCTGCTCGCGGTTGTCGGCGGTCGTCTGGAAGTACATGCCCGCGAATACCAGCACGCACATCAGCAGAAGGGTCAGCAGGGTTACGCCCGACAGCGTCAGGCGCAGACGGGAAGAAAGGCGGTTTTTCATCAGCTTTCACCTGCTTCCGGATGTTCGTCCATGCGGTAGCCGACGTTGCGGATGGTGGCAATCATCCGCCCGCTGTCGCCGAGCTTCTGCCGCAGGGTGCGGACGTGAACGTCAATCGTGCGCGTGTCGCCGGAGTAGGCAATGCCCCACACGTCGTCCAGCAGCACTTCGCGTGTGACAGCTTTGCCCGCGTGCGCCATCAGGAACGCCAGCAGCTCAAATTCCATGTGCGTCAGGGCGATTTCCTGTCCGCCGGCGGTGACGCGGTGGCTTTCGCGGTCAAGCGTCACGTCGCCAAGCGTCATGACGGCGGAGGGCGTTTCCTCCTGCGTCCGCCGCAGCAGCGCACGCACGCGCGCCAGCAGTTCCATCACACCGAACGGCTTCGTCAGGTAATCGTCCGCGCCGCAGTCCAGCCCCTTCACCTTGTCCATTTCCGCGTCGCGCGCGGTGACGAGAATCACGGGTACGCGGCGGGTGCGTGCGTCGCGGCGCAGGAAGCGCAGCAGGGACAAGCCATCCTCACCCGGCAGCATCACGTCCAGCAGCACGCAGTCCGGCACGGTCTTTTCCAGCGCCTGACGGAACGCGGCGGGGGTCTCGAACCCTTCCGCCTCATAGCCTGACTGACGCAGCGCGTACAGCTCCAGCTCGCGAACGCCGTGATCGTCCTCGACAACGAAGATCATTTCAGCTCTTCTCCTTTATACAGCCCGGTGATGGCGTACACCACCCATTCAGCAATGTTGACCGCGTGGTCGCCGATGCGCTCCAGATACTTGGCAATCATCAGCAGGTCAAGGCACTCCTCCGTTCGGTCGGGATGCCCGCGAAGTCCGGCGATCAAGTCCGCCTTCACGTCGTTGAACAGCGCGTCCACAATGTCGTCGGACAATTCCACCTGCTGCGCCAGCTCAATATCCTTATGAACGTACGCGTCAATCGCGCGGTGCACCATCGAAATCGCCGCCTGCGCCATTGACGCGAAATGCTCCGGGCGCGGACTGCGCAGATGCCCCATCGTCGCAATTTCACAGATGTCGCTCGCCTGATCGCCGATGCGCTCCATGTCGGTAATCATTTTCAGCGCCGCGCTGATGGTGCGCAGGTCACGCGCGACGGGCTGCTGCTGGAGCAGCATGTGGATGCACATCGCTTCCACCTCGCGCTCCTTTTCGTCCACAATGTGGTCGCCGTCGCGAATCGCCGCCGCTTCCGCCATGTCGTCCGTCTGCAAGGCGCGAATTGCCCGCTCAATCGTGTTCTCCACCAGTGCGCCCATTGCCATCATTTGCTCACCAAGCTGCGCAATCTGGTCATCAAAATGCTTTCTCATCGAAAGACCTTCTTTCTATGATAAACGGTGGTGAAACTCCTGAAAATGCTGATTTATGCGTTGATTTAGGGCACCACCGCACAATTCGGCGGCGCGTCTGGCGATGTCTTTTCCGCCATCTGCATCATGCAAATTTCTCGATTTACCGCCAGTAAACCTTCGAAATTTGCATTTGCATCTGACGAAAAATCCATTCGCCAGCCGACCACCTCATTTGTGCGGTGTTACCTTAGAAGTGCGGATTCCGAAAATCTGACGACTTCCAATAAAAATCCAGCCGGGTAGGGGAAACCGAAGGGGTGGAGGGGGCGATCGGAAAGCCCCCTCCTCGCCTCCGCAGAGGCGAAATCCCTGCGTTAGGGGAAAAGCAGCTATGGTCGCAAGACCAGCAATTCAGTCGCGCCCATTTGGCGCGACAATGTGCAAATGGTGGATAGAGCAGCTTGGGGGGCGCTCCTGCGGGTGCGCAAAGTTACTGGCAGGGACGCTTCGCTGCCTGCACCCTTTGCTGGCGGCTTCCTTTGGAATGGTCGCCCGACCAGTAGTTGGGGCGTTGCCCCAAACCCCACCAGAGGCGCCGCCTCTGGACTCCGCAAGGGGGATTCCCCCTTGACCCTTTTTTGCGTCCAGGCTTGAGCGCGTTCCCCTGCTATCCTTTATCCCTAATCCGCCTATCCTTTCCCATGCATTATAGCAAAAAATCCTTCCACTAACAACCCTTAGCCGAAGCGGCCCGTGATATAATCCTCCGTCCGCTTATCCCGCGGCATCGAGAACAACTGATCCGTCGCCCCAACTTCCACCATATCCCCTAACAGGAAGAATGCCGTTGTGTCCGCAATGCGCAAAGCCTGCTGCATGTTATGCGTCACAATCACAATGGTGTACTTCCCCTTCAGCTCCATGCACAATTCTTCAATCTTGCTCGTCGAAATCGGGTCAAGCGCCGAGGTGGGTTCGTCCATCAGCAGCACCTCCGGTTCAACCGCCAGCGCGCGCGCAATGCAAAGTCGCTGCTGCTGACCGCCGGAAAGCCCCAAAGCACTCTTGTTCAGGCGGTCTTTCAGCTCGTCCCAAATGGCGGCGTTCCGCAGGCTGCTTTCCACAATTTCGTCCAGCTGTGCCTTGCGGTGGATGCCATGCGTGCGCGGGCCGTAGGCAATGTTATCGTAGACGCTCATGGGGAAGGGGTTGGGCTTCTGGAACACCATGCCGACGCGCTTGCGCAGCAGGTTCACGTCCATGCTGCCGTAAATGTCCTCGCCGTCCAGCGTGATGCTGCCCTCGACGCGGCAGTCGGGGATGAGGTCGTTCATGCGGTTGAGCGTCTTCAGCAGCGTCGATTTGCCGCAGCCGGACGGCCCGATGAACGCGGTGATTTTGCCGCGCTCAATGTCGAGGTTGATGCCGTGCAGGGCGTGGAATGCGCCGTAGTAGAGGTTCAAATCCTTGATGGCAATCTTTACGTCCGCGAGCGTATCAGCCGGATGTGCGGTTTTGTTCTTGATGGCTTCCTGCATGTCGATAATCATGATGCTTTTCCTCCGATTTTGCGGGAAATCAGGCTGGACAGGCTGTTCAGCCCCAGCACGAGCAGCAGCAGCACCACGCCCGTGGCGTATGCTTGGTCGTAATGCAGCCCCTCCAGCGACAGCTGATACATATGCACCGCCAGCGTGCGCCCGGACGAGAGCAGAAAATGCTTGGGCATGTCCGCGACCGTGCCGGCGGTAAACAGCAGCGCGGCGGTTTCACCCACGATGCGGCCAATCGCCAGCACCACGCCGGAGAGAATGCCCGGCATGGCGGGCGGCAGCACGATTTTGATGACCGTGCGCAGTTTGCCCGCGCCTAAGCCGAAGCTGCCCTCGCGGTAGCTGTCCGGGATGGAGAGCAGCGCTTCTTCGGTCGTGCGCAGTATCAGCGGCAGCACCATGAGGGAGAGCGTCAGCGCACCGGAGAGCAAAGTCAGGTTGATGCGCAGGGCGGTGAAGAACACCATGCCGAACAAGCCGTAGATGATGGAGGGAATGCCCTGCAGGGTCTCGGCGGTCAGGCGGATGGTGCGCACCAGCGGCGAGTTGCGCTTGGCGTACTCTGCCAGATAAATCGCCCCGCCCACGCCAATCGGGATGGCGACAAGCAGCGCAACCAGCGCAATCAGCAGCGTGTTGATGATGGCGGGCAGCATCGACTGATTTTCCGTCGTGTACTTCAGGCTGAACAGCTCCGGCGTCAGGTGCGGAAGGCCCTTGACAAGCAGGTCAATGACGATGGCAAGCAGGGCGAAAATCGTAATCAGCACCGACAGGCGGCACAGCAGCCGCAGCAGCGCGCTGGCTGGATGACGCCGCCAGCGGTTGCTTTCATTGCGGAAGAAATTCCTGATGGGATGCGCGCGGTACGCGGGGACGGTCATCATTGCTGTTCCCTCCTTTTCAGCACGGAGAAGGAAGCGTTGATCAGCAGAATAAAGACGAACAGCACGATGCCGGCGGCAATTAGCGCTTCGCGGTGCAGCCCTTCGGCGTAGCCCATCTCGATGACGATGCCGGAGGTGAGCGTGCGGATGCCGCTGAGCAAATCGGAGGTCAGGCGCGGCTGATTGCCGATGACCATCTTGACCGCCATTGCCTCGCCGATGGCGCGGCCAATCGCCAGCACAACCGACGCCAGAATGCCGGATTTCGCCGCCGGGACAGTCGCGCGGAACACACTGCGTTCATCTGTCGCGCCCAGCGCCAGTGACCCCTCGTAGTAGGAGTTCGGCACGGCTTTGACGGCGGCGGAGGTCAGCTGGATGATGGTCGGCAGAATCATGATGCCCAGCAGCAGCGACGCTGTCAGGATGCACTGCCCGCGCCCGCGTCCGCCGAACATTTCGCGGATGAGCGGCACGAGCGTCGTCAGCCCAAAGAAGCCGTAGACAATCGACGGCACGCCCGCCATCAGCCCAATCATCGGTTCGATGATTTTCCGCAGGCGAACCGGGCAGAAGCGCGCCAGATAAATCCCCGCGAGGATGCCGACCGGCGCGCCGAAGAGCAATGCGCCGCCCGTGACGTAGAGCGAGCCGACAATCATCGGCAGAATGCCGAAAATATTGTTCGCGGGCTTCCACGTCGTCCCGGACAGGAACGCTCCCAAATCATATTTCGTGAAGAACGGCAGTCCGTTCAGAAACAGAAAAACGCAGATCAGCGCGACGGCCGCGATGGAGAACGCCGCTGTCGCCGCAAAGACCCAGCGCATGACCTGCTCCTTGACTTTCATGTCGATTGATTCCTTCTTTCTTCATGCTTTCCCGCTATTTAGGATAGCACGGGAATGTAAAATGCGCGGGCGGGGGAATGTAAAGAGCGTGTAAAATCACAAGCACAAAAAATCCTCAATCTGTTGATTTTGTGTTATTTATATGATATAGTAAGAATAGGTAAGGTGCGTTGCTGTGAAAGGAGGATACATTATGAAGAAATATGCCAAACTTCTCTGTGTGGCGCTTTTGTCGATTAGCTTGAGCTTCTCTTGCAGCGGCTGAACCGTCACAATGTGAGAACTGTGGACAGAAGAGAATGTTTATCGTTTCTTGTGGCGCGTTTAGTCGTTGGAAGCAAGAATCAGCTGCATGTGCAAACAACTATAAATGCACGAAAAGAACGTCTTTATATACGACGATATATACTTGTGTTGACTGCGGCTGGAGTACCATTTCTGGAACACATGAGCATATGGTAGAGCATACGATTTGTGAAGACGAGTTTGTTTGTCCGCTCGGAGATGAATGATTGTGCGGTGGTGCCTTAAGGCGGGATAATTGACTGTAACGCACCTTGCTTTCCTAAGGAGGTATGCTGATGAAGAGAATTTTGGCACTTGCGTATTTAGGGTTCATGCTTTTTTCGCTTTCATCAACTGCAGAAAATGCAATATCAATCAATATCTTAGGCAATGAGCAGGAAGATGCGCGATTTTACTTTTTAGAGTGCAGAGAAGAAATATTAAATGAAACAAAATATAAAATATCCTATAAAAGCGCAAATATTACGGTAGAAGATTTGTCACTTCTGACGAATCGAGAGTACGATGCTGTTTTGCTCTATCAGAAGGTGCTGCAAGCAGCAGTGGAAAGAGATCTGCTGCTGCCTATAAATGATACTGCGTTGAATCACGATTGGACTGCGCTTGCTGTTTATTTGTCAAAAGATGATGTAATGTATGGACTGCCATACTATTACATAGCGAATCTTTTTTCTCTGGATGATACGCTTGCATACCGTGCGAATTTTCTGTTTCCGCAGTCTGCGGGATATTCGCTGGAAACACTGCTGTGCGCTTGCAATCAGTCAGATTTATCGCAAACGGAAGACATATGCTTAATGTACACAAATCTAAAAACCCCACTATTTCTAATGCAATATTTGTCTGCACAGTACAACGAAACTGGTGATTTGCAATTCGATACTGCAGTTTTCCGTAGAACAATTTCTTGCTATGCTGAAATGGTTCGCAAAGGGTACATTATGGATTATGACAATGCTCAGCGGGTTAAGCCGATTCTGCGGTTGACACCAAATCCAGACCACTATGTACCGTTCCCTAACCTTGATGGAATGAATTGCATTGTTGTTGATTTGTATGCTTTGTGCATCCCGAAAAGCACAGAGTATCCTCAAAAGGCGCAGAACTTTCTTTCGGATTTTGCTGATGAAGTCTGCCAAAGTCAGATTGCATTGGGCAATTGGAGTCAGATGGTTTATCAATCGCCTGAAATATATGGAAACGAAATCAGAGACAAATTCCCATTTTATTCAGAAAATTTGCGCCAAGAAATGATGAACGATGGCGTTCCGCGCTTCCCTAATACAGAGTTTATTCGTTACTTGAATCAAACGGGCATTATCACAAACTACGTCAATCAAGAAATGACAATTGATGAACTCATCGCTGTGCTTCAACAAAAATGGGATGAAATTGAGTAAAAACGAGAAAAACAGTGTTTTTGAAGAGCCGCCCCGAATTAACACAATCTTAACCCAATCCGCCTTTCCGCCTTTACATTCCCGCGGTATCATACAGGCGTACCCAAGGAAAAAGACAAGGGCAACAGGACATCAGGAAGGTGTCCCGGACAGAAAGGAAGGTTTTCTGCAATGAAGAAGTTTGCTGCTATCCTGCTTTCGCTCGTGCTGACGCTCACCGTCGCGCTGGCGGACTCCATCTACGTTGTTTCCCGTGAGGACGGCTCCGGCACGCGCGCCGCGTTCATCGAACTGACGGGCGTTGAGCAAAAGGACGCTGACGGCAACAAGGTCGACATGACCACCGTCGAAGCCGCTGTGTACTCCGGCACGTCCGAAGTCAAGACCACGGTTTCGCAGGACATCGCCGCCATCGGCTACATCTCCCTCGGCTCGATGGATGCGTCCGTGAAGGCGCTGAAGGTCGCCCGCAACCCCGAAGATGGTGCGGAAGCCGTCTACGTCGAAGCGACCCCTGAAAACGTCGCCAGCGGTGATTACGCCATCGCGCGTCCCTTCAACATCGCTTACAAGGCGGACAACCTCTCCGCGACTGCGCAGGACTTCATCAACTGGATTCTCTCTGCCGAAGGTCAGGCGATTGTGACCGCGCAGAAGTACGTCGCCAAAGAGCCAGCTGAATATCAGGCGGCGCCCGTGGCAGGCAAGATTGTTATCGGCGGTTCTTCTTCCGTCGGCCCGCTGATGCAGAAGCTCGAAGAAGCCTACGAAGCACTCCACCCGGAAGTGGACATCGAAGTGCAGATTTCTGACTCCTCCACCGGTATGCGCGGCGCTGCGGACGGCTCGTTCGACATCGGCATGGCTTCCCGCGAAGTCAAGGCGTCCGAGCTGGAAGCGGGTCTGACCCCTGTGACCATCTGCATGGACGGCATTGCGGTCATCGTGAATAACGACAACGCGGTCGAAGGGCTGACGCTTGCGCAGATTCGCGACATCTTCACGGGCGAAATCGTGGACTGGGACGAAGTCAAGTAATCAGCCAAGAACAAATCAAACGCCGAGCAGGTCGAAAGACTTGCTCGGCGCTTTTCAAATACCAAGTGCAATAAAAAAACAGGCGCTTCACGGAATCTTGGGGGGAAGAGCAGCTTGGGGGCGCGTCTGCGGACGCGCAAAGTTACTGGCAGGGACGCTTCGCTGCCTGCACCTTTGTTGACGGGCTCCTTGGGATTGGTCGGACGCGGAACAGTTGGGGCGTTGCCCCAAACCCCACAAGGGACGCTGTCCCTTGACCCTGCAAGGGGCAGACGAAAAGGGACGAAGTCCCCCCTTGACCCCTTTTCGCGATTGAGTTGGTCGCGCTTTCATGCCCCTTCCGCGTGCAGCTTTTTGGTGCTTCGCCTAAGCCCTTGTTTGCTTCCCCAACTTTCCGCGAAGAACCAAAAAACAGGCTATGACCCATTCGCCATAGCCTGTTTTGCCTGTACCCCTTATTCCGCCGCCAGCTTCATCAGCGCTGCGGCATAAATCTTCATTGCCTTGACCATCTGCGACACGCGGATGTACTCGTTCGCCTGATGCGCCAAGTCCTCATCCTCCGGGAATGCTGCGCCGTACGCAACGCTGCTTGAGCACCTTCGCGTACGTTCCGCCGCCAGTGGCGTGCGGCGCGGCGGGTTCGCCCGTCACCTCGGTGTAGGAGTCCAGCAGCGAGCGCACCAGCTTGCTGTCTGCCGGAACGTGATGCGGTTCCTTGATTTCCAGCGAATCGACGCTAAAGCCGGGCAGGTGCGCGCGAATCGCGTTCGTCAGCGCGGACAAATCTGCCGCCACAGGGCAGCGCAGGTCGAGCGACGCCGTCACCTTGCCGTCCTTAACATGCAGGATGCCCATGTTGCACGTCAGCGCGCCGGAAATCTCGTCCGAGCACGCGCAGCCCAGCGACGCGCCGTCGTGCTCCATGCCGACCGCGTCCGCCAGCGTCTTCAGCGCGCCGGTCACTCCCATCTCGCGCAGGAGTACCAACATCATGCCGATGGCGTTGCGGCGGCCTTCGGGGTACGCGCTGTGTCCGGGGATGCCCTCCGCCGTCACCCACACGCCATCCGCGGTCACCTCCGCCGTGTAGGGAAGCCCGGTCTTTTGGGCATAGGCCGCCACCTTGTCGGCAACCTCCTGACCGCCCGCGATAAGCGCCTTGGGATTCGCCGGGGATGACGTTCACGCGCTCACCCGTCCACAGCTGCTTGACCTGCAGACCGTCCTCCGCGAGTTTGCTCGTGAAGAAGCCGTGAATCATGCCCTTTTCGGTGTTGATGATAGGGAAGGAAGCGTCCGGGGAGAAGCCGACTTCCGGCATTTCCGTGTGCGCACAGTAATACGCCATGTCTTCCCAGTCGGATTCCTCGTCGCAGCCGAGAATCAGACGGATGGACTTCTTCAGCGGAATGCCCGCTGCCTTGATGGCGTTCATGGCATACAGCGCCGCCAGCGCCGGCCCCTTGTCGTCGCTCGTGCCGCGCGCGAAAATCTGGTCGCCCACGCGCGTCGCGGTGAACGGCGGGGTCGCCCAGTTGTCGCCCGCCGGAACAACGTCGAGGTGTCCCAGCACGGCAATGGCTTCTTCCGATTCGCCCGGCAGGGTGATATCGCACGCATAGCCGTCGAAATCACGGGTTTCATAGCCGAACGCCTTTGCGTCCGCCATGGCCACATCCAGCATCCGGCGCACATCCTTGCCAAACGGCGCACCGGGCGTGGCTTCGCCCTTCACCGACGGCACTTCCACCCAGCGGCACAGCTGAGCGGCATAGTCCTCCGCGTGCGCATCCAGATAAGCAAATACTTTTTCGTACATGGGAAAATTCCTCCTTGTGCTGAAATCATGGGGTCGAGAATGATATTTCGCGGTTGCAGGCGAAAATTCCTGCTTGATGCGGAAGAAAAAAGTTAAGGGAGACTAACTTGACGCAAATTTTCCCAAAACAATCAAAGCCAAGCCGAAGATAACCCCAAAAAGTGGCGGCGCCGAAGGGGTCAAGGGGGCGACCGCAGACTTCGTCTGTTTTCATTGCCCCCCTGTCGCCTCCGCAGAGGCGAAATCCCCTGCTTGCGGAAAAGACCAGCTATGGTCGGAAATCATGCAGCGTGGTCGCGCCCATTTGGCGCGACAATGTGCAAGCAGCGGGTAGAGCAGCTTGGGGGCGCTCCTGCGGGAGCGCGAAGTTAGTGGCAGGGACGCTTCGCTGCCTGCGCCTTTGTTGGGGGCTTCCTTGGAGTTGGTCGCCCGTGAAACAGTTGGGGCGTTGCCCCAAACCCCACAAGGGAGCTCCGCCCCTTGACCCCGCAAGGGGGAATCCCCCCCTTGACCCCTTCGCGCGATTGAGTTGGTCTCACTCCCATGCTTTGCCCGCGTGTTTATCCTCTTTTTTCCCTTCCCTTAATCGTAATCCGGGAGCGGGGGGAAATCCCGCCCCGACAGCTGCATCAATTCACCCACCGTCACCGGGCGCAATCCCTTTACGTTAATCCAATTATCCAGCGCCTTATCCAGCACCTCCGCCGTATGATACCCATTGATATGGAACTGCACCACGCAACCGCTCGTCACCCGGTCGCTCGTCACGCGGTACACCATCTGATACACCTTATCCTTATACGCGTCCGACCAGTCGCACGCGTCGATTGCGAACAGGCAGTCCTCCACACCTTCCGCGCGGGCAATGGCGGTGACGATGCTGTTCGTCGCGCCCAAATGCGCACAGAACAACCGCGGCCGTACGCCGAAAGTCTCTTCGCACAGGTCGTTCAGCTCGCGGATGTTCTCCTGCACACGCGCGTAGGAGACTTCGGTCATGTTGATGAGGTTGTTGCCGTGGCTGCCAAGCTCGTGGCCCGCATCAATGATGCGCTGGATGCGCTCCGGGTTGCGGCGCACGAAATCGCCCGTGACGTAGAATGTCCCCTTCACGCCGTATTTGTCCAGCGTGTTCAGCATGTCAGTCAGCTGCTTTTCTGATGCGCCGCTGCACACAATCATCACGCCGACAGCGGGCTCAGAGGGGGTCAGGCGGGTGACGCGCGGCAGGCTGATGTCCGAAAACGCAGCGAAGGAATCTGTTTCGTTCACTTTCTCGCCGTCCAGCCAGACGGACAGCTTGTTGCCGCCCAGCATGTCCTCCGTCACATAGACCGAGAAGGTCAGGTCGTAGCGCGGATTGCGCCAGAACGCACGCTCCAGCACTTCGCCGCGGTGGTTGCGCAGCTCCAGATACTTCTCCGGCACAGTTGCGCTGCTTTTGTTTTTGCACGATACGGTGATTTTGATTTCGCGGTCGAGATACCCGACGTAGAATCCACTCTTGAACGTGACAATCGGCGCAACGGCGGGGGTTTTGTCCTCTTCGTTCTCTTCAGCGAACGCGGCGCCGCCCAGCAGCATCAGCACCATCAGCAGCAAACTCAGCAGTTTCTTCATCTTTACCACTCCTTTTTATCCAACTTTCATCCGTGAAAGCTGTGTTTGCAAATGGAAAGTTACCTTAAACCTGCGGGCGCACAACCACCTGTGCGCCTTCCGGCACCAGCGTCGGTTCAACCACAAACCCCGCCGGGACGGACAAAATCCGCAGACTGTCCATGTCCTCCAGAATTCGCTGATTGAACTTCGTCACGCGGCAGCCCTCGATAAACGCGGGGATGATGAGTTCCGTATCCGAACCGATGTACTCAATGACCGAGTAGGTGCTGCCCTTCTCTGCCTGTCCCAGATACGAGCCGACGATGAGCGTATCGCCCTCTGTCATCAGCCCCAGCCCGACGCGCAGGTCACGCGCATAGGCGCTGAAGGGGGCGGGGAGGGTCAGCGCGTCCAGGCGGGAACAGCCCGTCAGCGCGTCATGCCCGATTTCGCGCACGGTTGCGGGGATGGCGAGTGCCGTCAGGTGTGTGCAGCCGCGCAGGGCTTCGTGGTCGATGCGGGTCAGGGTGTCCGGGAGATTCAAGAATTCCAGCGATGTGCAGTTCATCAGCGCCTGCATGGGCAGGACGGTCAGCGCGTTCGGCAGGTGGACGCTATTCAGCGCGGTGCAGCCTGAAAGGACAGCGCCGCCGACGGTTGTCACTGAATCGGGGAACGCGGCTTCGCTCAGCGCGGTGCAGGACGCGAACGCGCGGTACTCGATGGTTTCCAGCCCGTCATTCAGCGTGATGCTTGTCAGCGCCGAGCAGCCCTCGAAGGCACTGCCGTCGATGTGGCGGAGCGCTTTAGGGAGCGTGACGGCGGTCAGGTCGGTGCGCATGATGAACGCGCACAGCCCGACGCTCACAACGGGGAGGCTGTCGAGCGTTTCCGGGAGGTTGATTTCGCCGCCTTGCCCGTAGTATTCCATGATTTCCGCGCCGGTGTCGATGACGCGGTAGGTGTAGTCACCACATTGCATGATGTGTACTTCTTTCATTATAATAATATAATTGTGGAGCGTGGCTGCCGGAGTTGGCTGCTTTTCCAATATAGGTCTTTTATGCAGCAACCAGAGGGCAATGAAAACAGACGAAGTCTGCGGTCGCCCTCTGGACTCCTTCGGATGCACTCCCATGTTTCTTGACTTTTATCGAAACATTTTTAGTTACTGCGCAGGGACGCTTCGCTGCCTGCGACCAAGGTGTCGGGCTTGACTTTTCCTCTGGAATGGTCACACGCCCAACAGTTGGGGCGTTGCCCCAAGCCCCACCAGAGGCGCTGCCTCTGGACTCCGCAAGGGACATTGTCCCTTGACCCTTTTTTTGCGCCCCGGCTTGAGCGCGTTTCCTTTATGGTTAATTTTCGCGGCTGAGTGCCGCCAGAACCGCGTTGCGCATCTGTCGAACCACCCGTGTCGTACCGGAATCAACCGTGTTCTGCATCGACAGAATCGTCATCTGCTGTCCGGGGAAGTTGGCAAAGTATGTTCCCAGCCAGCCATCCCAGCCGTATTCGCCCGCGCAAGCCAATCCGGCAATGCGCCCCGGTTCAGCGCAAATGCGCATCAAGTGCCCGTAGCTGTACCCGTCCAGCGAATCCCACATATCGCGGCGAACAGCGTCTTTCAGCTGCGGCTGCGTCATGCAGGCGACTGTCGCGGGCGAGAGAATCCGCCGCCCCTCGTAAGTGCCGCCCGCCAGCAGCATGTCGGCAAAGTGGCTGTAATCCTCCAGCGTCGAAACAAGCCCCGCGCCGCCGGATTCAAAGGCGGGTTCGCGGTCGTAAACACCGACGGCAAGGTGGGTGCTTGTCCACGGCACAAGTCCGTTTTCCGTGCGCTTGTAGGCGGTCACAAGGCGATTTCGCTTGCTTTCGGGAACGTAGAAGCCGGTGTCCACCATGTCCAGCGGCTCAAAAAACTCCTTGCGGAGGAACTCGCCGAAGCGCATTCCGCTGACGACCTCCACCACCGCGCCGAGGATGTCCGCGCAGGTGGAGTAGCGCCAGTGCGTGCCCGGCTGGAAGGACAGCGGCTGCTGCCCCAAGCGGTTGCAGAACTCCACCGTCGGCACACCGCCGCCCGCAAGGATTTCCTGCGTTGCTTCGTCAAATACCTTTGCGGCATACTGCCCCGCCGGGTCGCTGTCGGGGTAGCAGACGCCCGCCGTCATGCCGAGCAGCTCCATCAGCCACGGCGCACGGGTCGCGGGGCGAATCGTGCCCTGCTTATCGACGACGCGCGCATTTCGGAAGCCCGGCAGATAGCGGTCTACGCCGTCCATCAGGTCAATCTGCCCACGCTCCGCCAGCAGCATCACGGCGGCGGCCGTAATCGGCTTGGATTGGCTGTACAGGCGGAAGATGCTGTCGCGGTGGATCAGCCGCCCCGACGCAATGTCGGACATGCCCGCCTGCGTATAGAGCATTTCCTCTCCGCAGCGCCGCACCAGTACGCTGATGCCTGCGCATTCCTGCGCTTCGACAGCGGAGGCGAGAATATCGGTGACTTGTTCGTGAAGGGTCATGAGAATAACCTCCTTGCATGTTTTTCAGCAATCATTCGTCGTTTTCGATAAAATCCGGCAGCTGATGCAGCGTCACAAAGCTGCTATCCCGGTAAATCGCCCGCAGCGACTCCGGCGTGTTCCCCTTGCTGCTGTCCGTCAGCCAGCTGGTGTGCCACACCATGAAGTACGCCCACGGGGCGTTTGCCGCGTCCATTTCCGCGCGGGTCGGAATCTGTCCGCACTCGTGGAACACAATCGGCATCCCTGTCGGGGCAAGCGCGGCACATCGCCGGTATAAATCCCCCTGCGCACCGCCCTTGTAGCTGTCGCCGCCGAGAATATCCACCACGTCGTCCCCTGGATACCACGGGCGCAAATCCTCCGTCGCGTCGGAGAAGCCCAGCACCCAAATTAGATTCCGCAGACCGTGAACATGCGTGTAGCGGTCGTACATCAGCCGCCACAGGCGCACGAAATTCGCCGCGCCGCCGCGTCCCCACCAGAACCAGCCGCCGTCCATCTCGTGGAAAGGCCGCCAGAGAACGGGAACGCCGTCTGACTGCAAGCGCTTGAGGTAGGGGACAGCGTGGTCAAGCCCATCCAGCAGACGGCGGTTCGCTTCCGTGCCGTCCACAAAGCGAAAGCCCAGTCCAGTTCGCTTTCGCGGCATTCGGGGTAACCGGAGAAGAAATCCGCGCCCGTGTGCCAGCAGATGGTGGGAATGCCGCCGCGCGCCCACCAGTCCTTTGCGCGCTGCGTCACGCCCAGATAGTCGTTATCCATGAAATCCAGCCCTCGAATGGCAGGCTGACGACCGGTGACATCGGTCAGATAGCTGATTTCATGCTCAGTCGAGCGGCACCATTGGCTTTCCATCTGCCCGGTCAGGCACTTGCCGGAAAGCGATTGCAGGTATTCATAGACGCGCCGAGCGGCGGGCAGCGGATTTTCCGCGCAGAGGGGACGGAACATAATGCTTCTCCTTTGCTTTGCAGGAATCTGCTTGCAGTATAGCAGGAAATGCCCGCCTTTGCAACGGGTAGAAGGGAAAAAGGGAGGGGAAAAAGCATGGAAAATCAGGCGGCGGCAGTTGTCCAAGAAGAGGGTTTGTGCTATACTTATTATGGGTGTTTATTGGAATGCCCATGAACCAGCGGGCATCCCCGCTATGGGAGTTAATAAATGAAGCTGAAAAAATTGGAGCTGTATGGCTTCAAATCCTTTGCCCAGCGGACGGAAATCGTCTTTGATGAGGGCATAACGGGCATCGTCGGGCCGAATGGGTCGGGCAAGAGCAACATCGGCGACGCGGTGCGCTGGGTGCTGGGCGAGCAGAGCGCGAAAACCCTGCGCGGCGCGAGTATGTCCGACGTGATTTTCAACGGCACGCAGAAGCGCAAGCCGCTGTCGTACTGCGAAGTATCGCTGGTGTTTGACAACGATGACCATGCGCTGGCGATGGAAGCTGCCGAGGTTATGGTCACGCGCCGCGTCTACCGCAATGGCGAATCCGAATATTACTTAAACCGCACCGCCTGCTTGAAGGACGTGGTTGACCTCTTCCGCGATACGGGCATCGGCAAAGAGGGATACTCCATCATCGGACAGGGGCGCATTGACGAAATCCTCTCCCGCAAGAGCGAGGATCGCCGGCAGGTGTTCGAGGAAGCGGCGGGCATCGTTAAGTTCAAGGCGCGCAAGGAAGAAGCGGACAAGAAATTGCAGCGGACGCTGGAAAATCTGGAGCGCGTCGATGATATTCTGGATGAACTGACGAAGCGCCTGAAGCCGCTGGAAGAACAGAGCCGCAACGCCCGCGTGTATCTGGAGCTGTCCACCGAATTGAAGGATTTGGACTTGAACCTCTTCCTGATTCGCTCTGACCGGGCGCGGGCGCGCTTGTCCGAACTGGAAAGCGAACTGCTGACCGTCCAGACGATTTTGGCGGACACGGAAAGCAACCTGACCGACAAGACCACCCGCCGCGACGAGACGCAGAACCGCATCGATCAGCTGGAGGAAGCCATCACGAAGGCGCGCACCGAACTGATGGAATGCGCCGAGCATGTGCACGAATCGCAGAAGAAAATCTCCGCCCTGCAAAGCCGCCGCGAGACGCGCAGCGAGAACCGCCAGCGCATCGTCCGCGAGCAGGAGGAAGCACAGGAGCGCCTGGCGGAAATCGAGAAGGATCATGCACGGATTCAGGCGGACGTGGAGAAGCAGCACAGCCTGATTGCCGACGCGGAGCAAATCCTCCGGGCGACGCAGGAAGCCGCCGAAAAGGCGCAGGCGAAGGAAAAGGAAGCGGACGCCGCGCTGGAAGCGCAGAAAGCCGCTGTCATTGACCAAATGAATCGCCTGTCCGATGTGCGCAACGACAAGACGCGCCTGAACACGATGCAGGCGCAGATGGAAACGCGCTTGACGGAGATTGAAGAATCCGGAGGGGCACTGCAGGAGCAGGAAGCTGCCCTGCGGGAAGCCTTGACTGCCGTCGAAAAGCAGCTGGAAACAGAAAATCAGCATCAGCAGCAGTGTCAGGAGAAGCTGGCGCAGGCGCGGCAAGCGTCGGATGAGGCGGATGCCGCGTATGCCAATTTGCGCGCGGATGTCGAAAAGCAATCCGCCGATATGCAGGCCGCGGCAAGCCGTCATAACGTCCTGACCGAAATGACGCGCGACATGGAAGGCTACAACATGGCGGTTCGCCGCGCGATGACCTATGCCAAGCAGCGCGGCTTGAAGGGCGTCAAGGGCGTGCTGGCGCAGCTGATGACCGTTCCGCAGGCGTACGAAACCGCGATTGACATGGCGCTGGGCGCGGCGCAGCAGAACATCGTCACCGACACGGAAGAAACGGCAAAGGAGCTGATTAACTACCTGCGCCAGAATCGGCTGGGGCGCGCGACGTTCCTGCCGATGAGCGCCATCCGCGGCAAAACGCTCTATGGCAATGAACGCAATGCGTTGAAGCTGCCGGGCTGCCTCGGCGTGGCGAGCGAACTGGTGCAGTGCGCGCCGGAATACCGCGGCATTGTGGAAAATCTGCTGGGGCGCACGGTGATTGCCGACAACCTCGACCACGGCATTCCGATTATGCGCGCGGGCAATCACGCGTTCCGCTTGGTGACGCTGGAGGGCGACGTGATGCACTCCGGCGGCTCGATGACGGGCGGTTCGGCGCAGTCGAAGGTGTCCAACCTGCTCAGCCGCGAGCGTGAACTGAAGGAATTGACCGCGAAGCTGCAAACCGGGCGCGCGGAACTGGACAAGTGCCGTCAGGAACTGACGCAGCGTCAGCAGACGGCGCAGGAAAAGCGGCAGAAGGTCAGCGACGCGGTGAACGCATTGCATCAGCAGGAGATTGCCGTTGCCCGCGAACAGGCGCGCCGCGAAAGCGTATCCGCCGACCTGAATACCCATTTACAGCGGATGCAGGAGACTGAGCAGGCGCGCGTGCAGCTGCACCAGTCGCTGGAGGATATTCGCCAGCAGCTGGAGACCATTGAACATCAGCGCACAGGCGCGCAGGGCGACCAGAGCGCGATGGAGCAAAAGACCATTGAAATGCAGAATGCGCTGGTCAAGGCGCGCGCGGAAGCCAGCGCGGAAAACGACCGCCTGATGGTGCGCACGCTGCAATTGTCCGACCTGCGCCACGGCTTAAGCGACTTGGAGCGCGACGAAGCCCACGCGCAGCAGGATCAGGCGCAAATCCTCCGCGAACAGGAGCGCCGCGAACAGCTGCTGCACGAGATGGACGAACTGGACGCCATTGACGAGAACGACATGAAGCGCGAGGAAGCCGAATCCGCCCGCCGCCAGAAGGAACAGCTGCGGCAGGAGAGCGCCGCGCAGGCCATCGAGCAGCGACGTTCACAGGCGCAAAGTGACCTGCGTGACATCCTCAGCGACATGGAGAACCTGCACGAAGCCTACAACCGCGACAGCGAGAAGCTGCACAAGACCGAGCTGGCGAAGGCGCGCATCGAGGGCGACCAGAAGAATCTGCAAAACCGCATCTGGGACACCTACAAGCTGACCTACGCCGGGGCAGAGGAGTTCCGCCGCACGCCCTTCGACGAGAAGGAAAGCGACTGCCGCGCCGCCGAGCTGCAAGGGCAGATTCGCGCGCTGGGGACGGTCAACGTCGGAGCGGTGGAGGAATACGCCGAAACCAAGGCGCGTGTGGACGACCTGACCGCCCAGCAGCAGGACTTGAAGCGCGCGGAAATGGACTTGCGCGAACTCATCGAGCGGCTGCTGATTCAGATGCGTTCTACATTCGTCGAGAACTTCTCGAAGATGCAGGGGTACTTCGCCGAGACGTTCACGCGCCTGTTCGGCGGCGGTCACGCGGAACTGAAGCTGATGGATCCGGACGACCCGCTGAACTGCGGCATCGAGGTCAACGCCCAGCCGCCGGGAAAGAAATTGCAGCTCTTATCGCTGCTCTCCGGCGGGGAACGCGCGCTGACGGCGATTGCGATTCTGTTCGCGATGCTGAAATTGAAGCCCACGCCGTTCTGCATACTGGATGAGATTGAAGCCGCGCTGGATGACGCGAATATCGGGTATTACGCGGATTATTTGAAGGAATACTCGAAGGGAACGCAGTTTATCGTCGTGACGCACCGCAAGGGGACGATGGAGCGCTGCAACAGCCTGTTCGGGGTGGCGATGGAGGAACAGGGCGTGAGCCGGATGGTGTCGGTGTCGCTGCAGGACTATCAGGAGTAAGGGAAAACTGAAAGGGGTATCACGGCGGACAAATCCGCCTGATGAAAAAGGAGGCTTTTTGCATGAGTGAGAACGAAAACAATCAGTATCGACTGCTGTCGCCGTGGGCGTATGTGGGCTATGGCCTCCTGTTCACGCTTCCGGTCATTGGCTGGATTCTCGCCATCGTCTTTGCGCTGAATGACGACAACCTGAATCGCCGCAACTTTGCGCGCGGTTACTGGTGCATGGTTCTGGTGGTGGTTATCCTGTCGATTGCTGGAATGGTGATGGGCGTGTCGATCATGGATGGGTTCAGCAGCTATCAGTATAACTACCGATATTGATGAGGGGATTATCAGAAGCGAGGCTGCCTGCCGGGTGCGGGCAGTCTTTTTTGCTGCCCGGATGGCGCAAGCAGCGGGATCCTCTTGTGAGGTTCCACAACAAATTGGGATGCTTTTGTTAGGAATGCCAAAATTATATTATTCAAAAAGAGAACGCTTGAGTTTGAGGGGAGGGTAAAATGAAAGTAAGGAATCACGAGGGAGGGAAATGACGTGGAAATTCAAAGAAAAGGGCTGAATCGGGCATTTATCGTGCTGGCGGTGGTGCTTCGGCTGCTGGGCTTGATTCACGGGGCTCTTCAGCGTTGACCGCTTCTACCTCGGCTACACGGCATTGGGCGTGTTGAAGCTGCTTACCGCGGGCGGCCTTGGCATTTGGGCACTGATTGACTTCATCCGAATCGGCGTTGATTCGCTCCGCCCGGCGGCTGGTTCGCCGTGGGTGGAGAAAACGCGCGACGAGAACATCCGCAGCATCGCCGCGAATATGCAGGCCATCGCCGAAAAGCTGGAGAAGCTGCAAGCGCAGAGCGTTCCGGCAGAAGCACCCAAGCCGGAAGCGGACGGCGAAAATCAGGAGACACACAAGGTGTCGCTGAAAAAATAACTTCCTAATGGCAATAACCGCAGGGCTGTCAGGCGCAGGACGCTTGGCAGCCTTTCGCGTGGGGAAAAATCCGCTTGCAAACTGCGCGAAAAACCAGTACAATAGAATCGTATCCCTGAATATCAGCATGAACGAGGTGCTTTTGATGCCTTTGTGGAAACGAACGCTGGCGGCGCTCCTGCTGGCGGTGATGATGATACTGCCCTTCGCGTCGGCGGAGGACGCGGGGGAGGCCGTGCCGGATGACAGCGTGGAGTGGACGGAGGGCGCGGCGAACATCACGCGCGATTTGACCCTGAATGATGAGGGCGACGACGTGTCCGCCCTGCAAACCGCGCTGACGGATTTGTGCTATTACAGCGGCGACGTGACCGGGCGCTACGGCGAGGCGACCAGAACCGCGGTGGAGGATTTCCAGCGCGATTTTGCCCTTGCGGTGACGGGCATGGCGGACAAAGCGACGCAGGAAGCCATCTATGCGGCGGATTATCGCCCGCTGCGGCTGGGATGCGTGGGCGAGGACGTGCGGCAGGCGCAGATTCGCCTGATGGCGCTGGGCTACTACACGGGCAAGATTTCCGGGCGCTATCTGCCCGCGACACAGGAAGCCATCCGCCTGTTCCAGACGGCGAATGCCCTGCCGATTACGGGCGAAGCGGATGTGCAGACGCTGGAACGCCTGTTCAGCGGCGATGCCATCAGCCGGGATTCTTCCGCCGCGGCGACGCCCACCCCGTCGCCCACGCCCGGAATGCACCTCTCGGATGAAACCACCACCCCGACGCCCGCGCCGACGGTGGCGTTCGTCAAGAAACTGCAATACAACAAGTCCAAGGGCGAAGAAGTCAAGCTCGTGCAGACCCGCCTGACGGAACTGGGGTACTATTCCGGCAACATCAGCGGCAATTTTCTGGGGCACACGCGCAACGCGGTGAAGGCATTCCAGCAGCAGAACGCGCTGAGCGTGGACGGCATCGTGGGCGAAAACACATGGAACGCGCTGTTCAACGACCCGGATGTGCGTGCCGCGACCGATGATCCGAAGCCTACGCCCGAACCGACGCCTGTGCCGTTTGCCATCACGGTGGACGTCAACAATCAGGTGACGACCGTCTACGGGCGCGACGAAAACGGCGATTACACCGTTGTTGTGCGGCAGATGCTCTGCTCCACCGGCACGCGCAAGAATCCGTCGGATATCGGCACATTCACACTCAACGGGCGCACGGCGCGCTGGTGCTACTTCCCGGAGTGGGGCAGCCACGCGCAGTACTGGACGCGCATCAACTCGTCCATTGCGTTCCATTCCGTCATTTACAACACGGTCAACACCATGGATTTGTCGGTCAAGTCCTACAAGAACCTCGGCAAGCGCGCGTCGCACGGGTGCATTCGCCTGACCGTTGCGGATGCGAAGTGGATTTACAACAATTGCGGGGCAGGGACGGTCGTCACGATTCGCGCCGATATGCCCGCTGACCCGGAACTCCGCGCCGCGCTGAAGCTGCCCTCGCTGAACACGAAGAACATGCTGCCCTACGTCACGCCGCAGCCGACCGCCGAGCCGGATTATCGCGCCGGGACGATGCCGCCGCAGCCTTTCCGGACGCTGAAAGTGAACAGCTCCGGCGAGGATGTGTACTGGATGCAGCGGAAGCTGACGGATCTTGGCTACTATTCGGGCAAATGCTCCGGCACATTCCTGGCAGGCACGCAGAACGCGGTGAAGGCGTTCCAGAAGGCGAACAGTTTGTCTGCGACGGGGACGGCGGATGTCAAGACGCTGAATCTGCTGTATGCGGAGGAACTGTCGGCGACGCCCACGCCGGAGGTCACGGCGGATGACCGCACGCCGGAGCCGCTGCCGACGCCGGCGGCGGGGCAGTGAGATTCTCTGCGGGCGTGATACGATTTCCAGATTCAACTGCGCCATCTGCTTGCGCCTTTTCCCTTCTGGCGTCCGCGCATTCCACTTAGCGTAGCGCTGCTACGCTGCGTTTCATTCACGTTAGCCAGAATGAAAAATTCGCGGCGCATTCTTATCTGGAAATAGTATGAAATCCTGCGCGGCGAATTTAAGGCACCACCGCACAATTCGGCGGCGCGTCTGGCGATGTCTTTTCCGCCATCTGCGGCATGCAAATTTCTCGATTTACCGCCAGTAAACCTTCGAAATTTGCATTTGCATCTGACGAAAAATCCATTCGCCAGCCGACCACCTCATTTGTGCGGTGTTACCTTAAAAATAGTATAAAAATAGAACGCGCTCGTCAGCGGAAAGGCTGGCGGGCGCGTTTGCATTTGCGCACAATTGACGATGCTTGAAAATTGTGCTATATTCCCCGGCTTGGCGCAGAAATTGACCATTTTCTTGCTGTCGCGAACGCCGGGGGGATGGCTGTCATTTGGTTCTTCACGGAATCTTGGGGGAAGAGCAGCTTGAGGGCGCGTCTGCGGACGCGCAAAGATACTGGCAGGGACGCTTCGCTGCCTGCGCCTTTGTTGGTGACTTCCTTGGGATTGGTCGGACGAGGAACAGTTGGGGCGTTGCCCCAAACCCCACAAGGGACGCTGTCCCTTGACCCTGCAAGGGGCAGACGAAAAGGGACGAAGTCCCCCCTTGACCCCTTTTCGCGATTGAGTTGGTCGCGCTTTCATGCTCCTTCCGCGTGCAGCTTTTCGGTGCTTCGCCTAAGCCCTTGGTTGCTCCCCAAACTTTCCGTGAAGAACCCGTCATTTTGCGTATGGCTGACCGCAGTATGTGCAGCGTGGCGCGCTGCCGCGTCGGCCGCTGTTCTTCGCGCCGCAGCCGGGGCAGATCCACTGCACGAATGTGCCCTCCGGCGTGTACAGCGCAACCGTGCGCGTCGCAGCGTTAATCTGCAGGTTTTGCAGGTATCCCGTGCCGATGAGCGATCTAAGCTGCTCAAGGGCTCTGCTGGAGGAGAGAACCGTGCCCAGCTGGTCAAAGGTCAGGCTTTCTTCGGTCAGCGGGAGCAGCGCGCCTGCGATACGGTGCGCGCAGGCTCTGCGGTATGCATGGCGAAGAATGCGAAAGACAGGCGTTATGAGCGCAGCGAATAGGAAAATACCCATCACGCCGGACAGCGTTTTCCCCTGCGAAAACATCGTTATCGTCGCGGAGACGGTCGCCGCCGCAAAAATGGCACAGACCAGCACAACGGGAATATCCGTTTTTTTCTTGGCGACAGCCTTTGCGCTCAAGTATGGATTGGTGATGTTTGTCATTGCGCGTCTACCGCCGCCTGACAGGCTTCAAATGCTTCGTAGGGATCGCCGCCGTTGAGTACCGCCACGATGCCGTCGCCGTAGTCTTCCATATAGCTGTGCGGCATGGCGAACAGGTAGAACAGCTCGTTCTCGCCGGGGAGAACGTCCTCCACCAGGTTGCAGGAGCGGCAGGAGATATAGAATTCGTCTCCATCCAGATCGAGGCGGAACTGTGCATAGTAGATCTCGTTGTTGACCAGCGAGGTGAACACGGCCATCTTTTCAAAGACCTCCCGGGTTCCGTGAATCGGCGCGTCCACGGACACGGACAGCATATCATCGTAGATATAAACGGTTATAAAGGCGTACTCCATTGAGTTATCGACGGAAAAGGGCACGGTGAAGGTATAGTCGTCATATTCATAGGGGAATTCATTTTCTTCCAGAAAATTCTTCACCAGACTGGCCATTTGATCCTCTTTGCTCATCGGAACAGAATCGGCGAAGGCCACGGAAAACATCAGCAGTGCGGTCAACAGGAAAACGATTATCTTCATGGGGGAAAATCCTCCTCTTTTTGTTTGATCAATGAAAAGAAATGACGGTCGCTCGTTCCGCGTAGCACAGCGCAGTGCTTCATTCGGAAACGGCATTATTTTGCGGATTCTTCCGGCGCAAAATGGATCAGCATAGAGCCGAAATAGTCCATATCGCAGCCTTTTTCCGTGGGCACGATGTACAGCGCCTGTGTGTAATAGTTGATGACAATGCCGTCGACCTCACCCGCTTCCGTGGGCGCCTTGCCAAAGACCCATGTGAGACCGGGAATATCCGCGCCTGCTATGACCAATTTGACGGTGCCGTCCTCATGGAAGAGAAGGGAATACTCATAATTGCCCAGCTGCGCGGCGGTCATGTTGTAGCCGCTTACATCTGCGTCGGTCATGACGTACTTCTTTTCCAGCATAATCTCGGCGCCGACGGCGGGTTCGGGCGTGACGGCGGGATTGAATTCCGCAGTTGGTTCGGCGGGCGCTTCGGGGGCATCGCCGGTACGCTCGTACCACAGCGTGAGGTCGCTCATTTCAAGGCTGAGCGTTCCATCCTCGCGCAGCGTGACGGCAGCCTCGCCGTTCAGGATGGAGATGAGCAGCGTGAAATTGTCCATGCGGCAGGACAGACCGTCCAGCGTCGTACCATGCAGGGTCAGGTCGCAGGTAGTGCCGTAAATAACCAGCGTATCCCCCGCCATTTCAGCGGCTTCAGCGGGCAGCGTGATGCCGTCCGCTGTGACGCGCGCAAGCGTCCAGAAGCCCCTGAAATCGTCGATAATGGCGCTTTCGTTGATGCTCGGGACGGCCGCGCTTGAGGCTTCCGGCTTCTCGCGGCTGAACGCCATGGTCACGTCGTCCATGGAAACCGTGAGGAGCGCGTCCTGCAGCGTGAACGATATGCCGTCCGCCATGAGCACGCCGTCCTGCATGGCGCAATGGATGCTGTCCACGTCGCCGTTCGTGTTCATTTCAGCCGCGCCGTCCGCGCCGATGGTGAAGGTCACATCCAGCCCCATGTCAGCCAGCGGATAGGGTGTGCCCCCTATCTCCATGCGCACGCCGTACCACACGCCCAGATATTCATCGGGAATGCCAGCGTTCTGCGCGACAGGTTCGGGAATGGGGGTGGGTTCAGGCGCAACTTCGGGTTCAGCCGCGACGAACGTGCCGGGCTGCGCGGGCGCGGCGTTTTCCACGCTCGCATCCAGCTTCAGGGTGGGGAGCAGCGCGGGCAAATCGGGCAGCGCGGGCTGCGTGTGGGTGCATGGCTCGGTGATTACGGTAACCTCGCTTCGGTTTTCGCTCCAGCTCTGGCAATTCTGAGCGTGCCTGAGGTTTTCTTCGCTCATGCCTTCGGGCACGCGCACGGTCAGCTTGGGCGCGACGTTCATCATCAGTCCCATGGGGGACGCGGTCAAATCGCAGCCGTCGAAGCAGATTTCGGCAAGGTTCGGGCAGTTGACGATGCAGTTTTCGCCGAAGTCCTTCATCTTGCTGGTGAAGTGCAGGCTGGTCAGGTTCTTGCATTCAGTAAACGCGCCGTATTCCACACGCTCCGCGTCGGCGACGAAGAAACTGAGGCCGGCAAAATTGAACGCCTGCTGGCCGATCCTTATGAGATGCTCGCCAAAGTACAGGTTGCCCAGCGGTCCCGCGCTGTCGAAGGCGTAGTTGTCGATTTCACGCACGCCGTTGACGAAGATTACGTTGTTCAGGCTACGGCAGAGCATAAACTGATTGCCGCCGGTGCTCTCCAGGGGCGCGTAGCAGACGAAGGTCTCCAGCTGCTGGCAGTAGGCGAGCATCATGTCCGGCAGCTCTTTGATTGTTTCGGGCAGCACCAGCGTGCGCAGGCGCACCCACTCGGTACGGTCACTCGTCACAGAGGAATCTGTATAGTCATGGCACGCGTCAAAGGCGTTGTAGTTTTTGAAGCCTACCACGGTTACGCCGTTGATTTCGCGCGGCACGACCACATCCACGTCGGTTCCGATGTAGGCGGCGATCAGACCGGTATCCGGATCAAACTCAAAGTTCTCGGCGGGAGTTGGCTCGAAGGGCATCTTTACGAATTTGCTTACTTCGCCCTCGCGCAGCATGGGGTCGTACCACGGGCGCTGGAGCGTCTCGTTCCACGCGGCAAGCTGCTCATCGGTCGCGTCGGCGGGCAGACGCAGCTCGACGCTCGTGCCCTCGACGGCGGAAAGCGGGAAACTGCCGGCGGTGGGGATGACCATCTTCGTCAGCTTTGTGTTCGCGAAGGCTCTCTCGCCCACGGAAGCGGCCGCGTTCAGGCGCACGCGCTCCAGCGCGGAGCCTTCAAACGCGCCCGCGCCAATGGCGGTCACGTTCTGTATTTCGGCACTTGTCAGCGCAGTATTGGCAAACGCGCCCGCGCCGATGGCGGTCACGTTCTGCATTTCGGCGGTTGTCAGCGCGGTATTGGCAAACGCGCTGTCGCCGATTTCGGTCACGCCCGCGCCCAGCGTGAGCACGGTCACGCCGCTGCCCTCAAACATATGCGCCGGGATTGCGCCGAATTCGACGGTCACGTCGCTCAAAGCGGGCAGATTTGCAAACACGCCTGCGGGGATGATTGCCGGATCGCACTGAATCACCAGCTTTTTCAGCCCTGTCAGACCGTCGAGCGCGCCTTCACCGATGGTGGTCAGCGAGTCGGGCAGGGTCAGCGCTCCAGCTTCGCGCAGCCCGCGAACGCCCGCGCGCCGATGGTGGTCACGGAGTCGAACAGATCCACGTTCCGGAGGGAACTGTTCATGAAGGCCTCCGCGCCGATGGTGGTGAATTCGTCGTTGTGGGCGACGGAGAAGTATTCGATGGTCTGGCTGCCCTTGAACACACCGTCGCCCAGACCGACCACCGCCTCCTTTGAAACGGTGAGATGGGGGTGAATGCGCGTCCTTGTGCCGGTGTATTCGGTCAACACGCGGTTTTCGTACCGATACGCGCCCTTCTCAGGCGATTGGGCAGTCGGGTCCTGCGCGCGCCACACGCGGCAGGGAAGCCCCAGCGCGTCCACATACGCCTGCCACTGCTGCATCTCCTGACGAGTGCCGTGTGCGTTCAGGTCGATGTCGTACAGATAATCGCAGCCCGCGAAGACGTCCTCGCCCAGCGTGGGCGCGGTCAGGCTTTCCAGAACGATGTACTGAATGTTGTAGTCGCCCTTGAAGGCGCGGGAGCCAATTGACTCAAGCGTCGAAGGCAGATAGAGATTGCCACCCATGTTGCTGCAGGATTCAAACGCGCTTTCGCCGATGGTTTTAAGCCCCTCGGGCAGCGTCAGAAAGCCTTTGATGCCGGCAAAATAGAAGGCGTATGCGCCGATATGTTCCAGCCCCTCAGGCAGCTCCAAAACGCTGCTCTTGTAGGCGTTGTAAAACGCGCTGTCGCCGATGAACTTCAGCGTGGAGGGGAAGTGAACGCGGGCCAGCGTTTCGCAGTTATAAAACGCGCGATCGCCGATGGTTTCCAGCCCTTCAGGCAGTTCCAGCAGCGCCAGATAGGTGTGCTGCGCGAACGCCTCGGGACCGATGGCCTTTACTGGCGCGCCGCCGATGGTTTCGGGGATGGCCAGATAAGTGGCGTAGCCGTTGTAGGAGGTAATCGTGCCGGTGGAAGCGTCAAAATCGAACTCCGATTCCACATAGCCGTTGTTCTCCACAATCACGGCGTTTTTGCCGCTGGGCTGGACGCTTACTTCACTGCCGGCATTTTCAAACGCCGCTATATAGGCATCCAGCTGGTCGTCCGGGACGTAAGCCGTCGCGCCCTCGGGCAGAAGGCTGAAGCAGTCAATGTCGATTGCAGGGCATACACCCTCAAAGGTAATCTTGCGCAGCGAGTCGCAGTATCTGAATGAAGTGTCGCCGATATAGCGCACGCCTGCGGGAATGGTAACTTCCGTCAGCGCCGTGCAGCTGAAGAAGTTCATGCGGTTGATGACCACAAGGCTCTGGGGCAGGGAAACGCGGGTCAGGTTGTCGCATGTGCTGATGGCGTTGCTTCGAAGCTCCAGCACGGTTTCGGGCAATGTCAGCGAGGTGATGGTTTCCCCGCGGAACACGCTGACGCCGATCACATCCACCGTGAAACCGTCCAATTCGCCGGGCACAACCACGTCGCCGCCCGCGCCGTTATAGCCGCGGAGTATGCCGTAGTTCGCGTCATAATTCCAGTCGGCAGCTTCGCCCGACGCTGTGACGCAGGTCACCAGCATCAGCAGGAAAAGAACCAGACATAGCCTTCTTTTCATGAATTGATTCCTCCATTTCTTCATCATAATATTAGAAGACAAACGTGTTAAATCCGTATTCCTCCATCAGTCCCTCAAAAAATGTTTGATTGCCGAAGCCTTTTCGCAGCATCCCTTGGGATCGTCTTTTCATGGCGGTCGCTCCTTTCTCACAGCGCATCCAGCGCGGCAGTCAGATAGGCGTGGGTAACGGAAGCATAGAGGAAAGCATCGATCAATCGATCCTGCCGGACAATCATCACCCGGTGCGCCAATTCCGGATCGACGTTTTCATCACACAGCAGCACGAATTTGCAGCTCGGCATCACCTTGCGTACGCACGCGATCAGCTTCAGGCGGTTTTCCAGCGTGTAGGCGGGAAGACGGCTGACCTCCATCAGCAGAATATCCGCCTGCATGGCCCGGCAGAGTGAGAAGGTATCGCTGGTTTTTCCGGGCAGAACCTGCTCCACGCGGAACTCTCCTGTTTCCGCAAGCGTCCGTGCGACGGCCTCTGATAAAAGCATGTTTTGCATACTGACAACGATGCTTCTCATAGAACTCCCCCCTTATACGTTAAGAATAGCAGAAATGAAAGTGCTGCACATCAACCAAATGGCTATTTTTCGCACCGCAAAACAAAAAAGCCGCCCGCAGGCAGCTCTTTTACCATGTTATTCAGTTTTTCCGGTTCAGGATTACCAGTCCGATTTCCCGCGCCCGCACGGCCAGCTCGGTACGATTTCTGAAGCCGGTCTTTTCCAGCATGTTGAGGATGTGCGTCTTGACGGTTGCCACGGACATGTGCAGTCGCTCGGCAATTTCCTGATTGGTGTCGCCGCCGGTCATCTCGCGCAGCACCTCCAGCTCGCGGCTGGTGAATTGATAGCTGCTGGCAAGCCCTAATTGCAGCTCCGGCGTTGCGTCCGGATAGACGGATTCGCCCGCCATCGTGCGCGCCATCACGTCCAGCAGGCTTTCGCGCTGTTCCTCCTTGTACCAGAAACTCTCCACACCAATCTCTCGCGCGCGACTCAGGTAGGAGCATTCCGGCATGGAGGTCACGATGATGATTTTCATCTGCGGGAAGGTACGCTTGATTCGCTCCGCTGCGTCCAGCCCACTCTCGCCGCCGCGCGTGACCACGTCCATGAGAATCAGATCCACGGGAAAGCGCAGGCAGTATACGTCCGCCAGCGCGGCATTGTCGATGGACAGCGCCACCTCGAAGCGCTCCGACGCCTGAATCCGCAGTTCGAACAGCTCGCGGGGCATGGTCTGATCCTCAACAATCATGACTTTGTATTTCATGGAATTCCCTGCCTCCCCTCGAAAAATGTCAGCGTCAGTTCAAAACGCGGGGCGTGAGCAATCTCCATTGCGCCGCCTGCGGCTTCCACCCGTGCGCGCAGCGCGGTCAGACCGCTGCCTTCGACGATGGGGCCTGCCGGCGTACTGCCGTCGTTGAGATAACGAACGCGCCAGCCGGACGCGGTTTTCCCGCCGATAATCTCCAGCCGTGTACCGCCCGCGTGGCGAACCAGATTCGTCAGGCATTCATGGGCGGCGATTTCTACAAGCTGCGCGCTCTCCGTGTCCTCCGCCGGAAATACGCCGCGGCGCTCGATGGTCACGCCGATGGCGCGCGCGGCGCGGGCAAGCTGATCAAATGTGTCGACAGGCTGTTCATCCGCATATTTTCCCAGCAGCAGCCGAACGTTCTGCCGCCACGCGGCGCAGACGCTTTCCGCATCGCCCTGCGCGCCGGAGAGAAACTGCCGGGTCTGCAGGAGCGCGCGGCCAATCTGGTCGTGAACGCGGGTCTTGGCGCGCAGAATCTCCTTTTCCCGCGTCGCTTCCTGTACGTCCTGCCCATATTGCCGAAGCCGCCGGTTCATGCCTTTCAGGCGAAGGTTGTCCTTTTCCACTTCCCGCTGGAGCCGCGCTTCCTCGGTGATATTCGTGCCGGTGATTTGGTAAATGCTTTTTCCTGCCATCTCCATCTGTACGCGCTCAAAGCTCCATGTCTGACCATTCTCCAGCGTGACGATAGGCTGCGATTCAATCGCTTTCCAGAAAACGTTCGCGTTGAGCAGCGCTTCTCCCGTGAGCAGATGACTCAGTTCGTCCATCTTGAGGTTCTTCAGGCAGGGCAGCCCGTTTTCCCACGCAAAACACAGCGCGCTTGGCAAATGGTCACAACTTTCCTTGATGGAAACCGGCGAAAGCTGCCGCCTGCTTTTGCGCCGCAATAGAAGCAGTGAAGAAAGGCTGAGCACCGTGAGGAGCAGCGCCGCAGCCGTCCACGGCGAAGGCGAGAGCGCCGCGCTTTCCGGCAGCCGGGAAAGCAACATGGCCAGTGCTGCAAAATCCAGCGAAACGATGGTCAGGCAAATTGCAAACACAAAGGGCCGATGGCAGCGCACGGCGCTCATGCAGCCGAACAGACCGGCAACCGTTCCGGTTAGCAGCAATGTGCACATCAAACCGGCGTAAAGTGGAGTCATGCGCGCTCACCTCCCCAGTCAAAAGCGAGCGTTGCACACAGCGCGCCGTCCGCATCGTCAATGGTTATCTTTCCCAGAGCCTTGTATTTGTCCACATTCGGCAAACCTGCCGCGTCTTCCGTCATCAGGCGAATGGAAAAACGCTTGCCGCATTCCACGCGCACCATCAGCGCGCTGAGCGAGGGCAGCGCTGCCTCCAGACAATCCTCGAAGAAGTCGTAAGCGCTCTGCGCGTGGCAGCTGCATACGCTGTCTGTTCCTTCCTGATGGAGCGCGCAGACAGCGCCGTACTGCGTCAGATAAGTCAGCGATTCTCGGAGGCAGTGGGTCAGCTCGTCCGCGCGGACGACCGCTTTCTTATCGCAAATCAGCGCAAGATTGACCCGCCGCTTGACATACGCGCCCAGCAGACAGATCTGCTTTAATTTTTGAATATCCAGCTTTTGAACGCTTTCTTCGCCCAGAAGCTGGTTGATTTGAAGCAGCTGAGGCTGCACGAGCGCAATCATCTCGTCCATGAGCCGATTTTTTTCTTCAATCTGCGCGCGCTGACGCTTCAGCTCGTTTTCCGCCTGTATCAGCTCGTTTTCCTCCGAAAGCCGGGTGTTGATTTCGGCAAGCTGCGCCTGAATCCGATTGATTTTCGAAATATCCTCCACCCAGTACACGCGCCCGTCCTGCACCGGCGCGCTTTGCAGCCGCGTGTCCGCGTTCAGCAGAATCGCCTCGCGCGCCGCTGCGTTCAGTTGACAGGCGGTGAGCTCCGGCGCATTTTTCGCGCGGTAGATGGGGATTCCCTGCTCGTCCACAATCTGCGCGGCAACGGTGGATTCGGAAAAGAAATAGCGGTAATGGTCGTTGGTTGGCAGCAGCCCCACCTGCAGGCAGCTCTCCCAGAACGCCGCAAACGTCAGGCAGCAGCATTCCGGTATCTTGTGGAACGTGTAGATGTTAGCAAAACTCAGCGCGCACAACGCAAATCCGCCCACAAATACACAGAGTGGCACCCATGCGTATCGCCTGCTTTCAGACACGCGGCACTTGCAATAGATAACAGCCCCGGTTGCCAGCAGAACGACAATCCACGCCATGGCGAGATAGTACACCCAGCCGTGAATATAGTCGGCTGATAGCGTTGCAGCGCCCGGCGCGGCACGGAAGGCCATCTGGTGCAGATCGTTGGTCAGCACGCCGCCAATCAGGCATATCGCCGGAAGAAACAGCAGATACCACCGCAGCGAAAACGTATCGCCCTCGCGCCGCCCAAGCTGCAGCGCGGCAAACAGGCTGAACAGCGGCGCAAGAATCTGCGGCACATAATACAAATACCACAGATAGCGTGTAACAGTATCGTCGTTGAAAAAGCGATATTTGACCGTACGCAGGAACAGCCACAGCACGGCCATGGCGCATCCAAGCAGCAGCCAACGCCGATCACAGCGGTGCAGAATCCTGCGAGATATGGAAAAGCCCCAGCCCATGGCCAGACCAATGTAAATCAGGTTGGTCAGCAGAAAGAAAGCGGCAGAGGGCAGCGGAGCACCCACGCGATCCGCCTGGCGAAAAAAACCGGCAAGAACGAACAGACCCAGCGAAAGGCAGAGCTTCGCAATGGATTTTCGTTTTGCGGCAGCCATATATCCACCTCCTGCCCATAGTTGAAAGAACAAATATTATACTATTTCCAGATTCACCTGCGCCATCTGCTTGCGCCTTTTCATCTGGAAATAGTATTATACCATACAAGCGACTGAAAAACCAGTGCTTTCAAGACAAACGAACGGGCAGGAGTCTTTCGTAGACTGTCCCGCACTGGTTTATCCGCACGGTATGTCTTGTTCCTCCGCAGAGATGGGCAGTGTCAGCTCGATCACGGTTCCGTCTTTGCCGCTCTCCGTGATGCGCACGCTGCCGCCGTGGAGATGAGCGATTTCCCAGACCAGCGATAAGCCCAGCCCCACGCCGCCCTTTTCCCGGCTGCGGGACTTGTCCACCCGGAAGAAAGGCTGAAACACGCTTTCTCTGAAGTTTTCCGGGATGCCGCAGCCCGTATCCCTGACCTCGATCACCGCGCTGCTGCCCCGGCGCGACGCGGCGACGCGTACGCTGCCGCCCGGATGATTGTATTTTACGCCGTTCTCTACCAGGTTGAAAATCGATCGATATACAAGCACGTCGCTGCCGGTAATCCAAAGATCTTCGCCGGATTGAGAGAGCGCCACGCCGCTCTTTTCCGCCAGCGGCGACAGATCTGCCAGCACCTCCTCAATCATGGGGGCAAGCTGGATTTTGTCCGTGCGCGGCACAGCCTTCAAGTCGCTCATATCCAGCAGCGTCCGCACCATTTTGGATAGCCGCTCGGTCTGCTCCCGCAGCATGGAAATCGTTTCTGCGGTTTCCAGACGATTATCTCCGTGGTCTGTGGCCATGTACAGATCCAGCCGCGCCTGCATCAGCGCCAGGGGTGTGCGCAGCTCATGGGCGGCGTTGCCCACAAACTGCTGCTGTGCGTCGAACGCCTGATTCAACCGCAGCAGCATCTGATTGATGGCACGGCTCAGCCGGCTGAACTCCACGGCCTCATCCTCACTGAGGGTGATTTCCGTCAAACTCTGCAGCTGCACGCGTTCTGCCTTTGCGGTAAAGCGCTTCAGCGGCTTCAGCGCCTTTCCACTGACGAAATACGCCACTGCGCCGCCCAGCACCGTCACCGCCAGGGCGATGTACCAGCCGCGAATGCAGAAACTGTGCTTCGCGCCGCTCAGCTCCAACACGAACTCTCCATTGAAGCGCTCCGACAGATCCTTCCACTGCTCCTCAGGAATGTCGACGCGGATGGCCTGCGGATCCTCCTGCACATAGTGCATCACATAATTGCCGATGGAGTCCATATAGGCATGGCCAGAGGAGCACAAAAGCGTTTTCATGGTCACGCAGGCAGTCGCCAGCAGCAGAATGGTCAGCAGTGTGATTCGCCATTGCAGAGAAAGGCGTTTCAAAAGTCGTTTCATGGCTCACGGCCTCCCATCAGATAACCCTCGCCGATGCGGTTCAGAATCGGGTCATAGCCCAGCGCCGCTTTCAGCTTTTTGCGCAGGGATGAGATGTGCACCCGGATGGAGTTGCTGAAGCTGTTCACGCTGCCGTCCCACACATGCTCCATCAGCTCCTCCTGGCTTACCGGCCGTCCCTGGTTAAGCAGCAGGTATTCCAATATGCCGTTTTCCTTGCGGGTCAGCGCGACGACCTCGCCCCTTACCTGTGCCGTCCGTTTTACCGTATCGAAGGACAACTCCCCGCAGCGCAGCACCGCGTCGTGCTGCACAAAGCTGCGCCGGGTCAGACTGCGCACCCGCGCCTCCAGCTCTTCCAGATGAAAGGGCTTGACCAGATAGTCGTTGGCGCCGCAGTCCAGCCCTTCCACCTTGTCGCTGATTCGGCTGCGGGCGGAGAGAATCAGCACACGGGTTTCCCGGTCCTGCTCCCGCAGCGTTTTCAGCAGATCCATGCCATCCCGTCCAGGCAGGTTCAAATCCAGCAGAAGCAGGTCGTACTTCTCCGTCAGCAGCCAGTCCAGCGCGGAATCGCCGTCATAGCAGGCATCCACCTCGTAGCCCTTTTGCTTCAGGCTTTTGACCAGCGTGTCGCACAGTGCCCGCTCGTCCTCCACAATCAAAATCCGCATACTGCGCCTCCTTTGCGCTCGTGTGATCATGTCCAGTATAGCATATCGGCATAAAATGCGCATAAAATTTTCTGTTTTAACGTAGATTTTACCCCCGCTATCGTATAATGAGCCTGCGAGAAGACAAAAGGAGGGAAGCTTCATGAATCTCATTTCATCGGCTGCGGGCAGGCGCGTCGTGAGGCTGGGCGTGCTGATACTGGGCGCGGCGATGCTGATTTACGGTGCGCAGCGGGGCGAGGCCGCCACGGTGCTGTCCAAGGCCGTCCGAATCTGCCTGGAGTGTGTGGGCATTGGATAAGAAGAAAAAAACTTCGAAGGCTCCGCCCGTTTCCGGCTTTCTCGCCCGGTTTCGGGGATTTGCGCAGGCCTGCGCCGTGCTGCTGACAAATCCGCACCTGCCCAATCTGCTTAAGGGGCAGATTTACCGGGGAAAGGGCAAGACCGTCTGCGTGCCGGGGCTCAACTGCTACTCCTGCCCTGCCGCAACAGGCGCGTGCCCCATCGGGGCGGTGCAGTCGGTAATCGGCTCGTCCAAATTCAAGTTTTCCTATTATGTAACAGGCACGCTGATTCTGCTGGGGGTACTGATGGGGCGGTTTGTGTGCGGCTTTCTGTGCCCTTTTGGGTGGTTTCAGGAGCTGATTCATAAGATTCCATTGCCCAAGAAGAAGCTGTCCACGAAGAAGCTCAGACCGCTGCGGTATCTCAAGTACCTGATTCTGCTGCTGACGGTGACGCTGCCGCTGATTTTCACCAACGAGGTGGGGATGGGCAATCCCTTCTTCTGCAAGTACCTGTGCCCGCAGGGCGTACTGGAAGGCGCGATTCCGCTGTCCCTCGCCAGTGAGAGCGTCCGAAGCGCACTGGGCAGCCTGTTTACATGGAAGAGCGTCGTGCTGGGCGCAGTGGTCGTCTTGAGCCTGCTGTTCTATCGCCCGTTCTGCAAGTGGCTATGCCCGCTGGGAGCGTTCTACGCGCTGTTTAACCGGGTATCGCTGACGGGAATGCAGGTGGACGCGCACAAATGCGTTCACTGCGGCAGGTGCGAGAAAGCCTGCAAGATGGACGTGGACGTGACGAAGACACCGGATCATCCCGAATGCATCCGCTGCGGCATGTGCGTCAAGGCGTGTCCCACGGGCGCGGTCAGCTTCCGCTGCGGGCTGAGCCGCGGGGCAAAGGAAAAAGAGAATCCAGCCGGCAAAAAAGCCGTGGAGAAATAATCACAGAAAAGAACGGAGGACATTTTCAATGAAGAAGACCTGGATTGCGCTGCTGCTGGCGCTGTGTATGCTGACCACCATAGGAGCGGCTTCCGCCTGCTGCACTTCCGCCTGCTGCACGAAGCCGTCCGGAACGGACGGGGCACAGACCATGGAGGAAACCTGCCCCTGCATCATCGATGGCAAGGCCATGGATGACTGCGCCTGCATGACGGGCATGTGCGATGAAAAGTGCAGCTGCGGGGAGAAATGCGACTGTGCCGAAAAGAAGCTGGAAATGCTGACTGCCGAAATGAACGCCGTGTTCGAGAAAAACATGGACCTGTGGAACCGGTTCTTCGGCATGATGGACAAGCAACCCGACATGGGCATGAGTTACGCCGATTACCTGACGGCGCAGCTGGAACTGAAGAAGGAAAAGTTCACGGAGGATGAGTACAAGCTACTTCAGCAGGACATTGAGACCATCCGTCGCCTGGACGAAGAGATGGAAAGGCTCATGCCGAAAGACGACGTGACGGCGGGCTCGGACGTGGCGCTGGAGAGCGGCGTGGTGACGGCGGGCGGCGGCATCGTCATGGGCGGCGAAGGGATGATGATGACGGACGGCAGCATGGATGACAAGGACATGCGTGTGGAAGATGATTCGTCCGAGAAGTTCCCTGCTTTCCAGGGCATGGATTTAGACGGCAATCCCGTGAGCAATGAGTTGTTTAAGGAGAATTCCGTCACGGTGATCAACTTCTGGTTCTCTGCCTGCGCTCCCTGCATCGGGGAACTGGGCGAGCTGAACGCACTCAACGAAGAACTCAAGCTGAAGGGCGGCGCGGTGATCGGCATCAACGCGGACACCATCGGCGGCGACGAAAGCATGATCATGGAAGCCAAGAACATTCTGGAAAAGAAGGGCGCCATGTATCAGAACATTTACTTCCCTGCGGACAGCGAGGCAGGAAAGCTGACCTACAGCATCACGGCGTTCCCCACCACCGTGGTGGTGGACCGCAACGGCAACATGGTGGGCGAGCCAATTCTGGGCGGCATCAACAGCGAGAAGCAGATGAAGGCGCTGCAGACCATGATTGACGAGGTGCTTGCCCGAGACGCGGCGATGCTGGACAAGGACATGCTGATGAAGCCGGACGGCAAGTAATCGCCGAAGCGGCGCAGGCAGCATCCTGTGCGAAAGCAATTTCCTGCTTGTGGGGAATTATCTCTATAAACGCGCTCGTCGGCGGAAAAGACCACCGACTGGTGAACTTTTTCGATAAGCTGCGGCGTCTCTCTCAGCGTGAGGGAGACGCCGCTTCGGCATTCATCCAGAAGCAGTGCCCGCAGACAATCCTGCCGCGGATGCAGGATTCGCACAATCATCCCCTATTTGACATTTCCCGCAAAAGCAGTATAATAAAATAGAGATTCGCATCTATCGCGCCGAATCCCGCCATCAACACGCAAAAACGAGGGACATCATCATGCCAATCCGCATTCCGAACGACCTGCCCGCCGCCAGCGCGCTGCGGAGCGAAAACATATTCGTCATGACCGATACGCGCGCGAAAACGCAGGACATTCGCCCGCTGAAAATCCTCCTGCTGAACCTGATGCCCACCAAAATCGCCACCGAAACGCAGCTGGCGCGCCTGCTGGGCAATACGCCGATTCAGGTGGAGCTGGAGCTGCTGATGGTGAAGTCCCACGTCGCGAAAAACACGTCCGAGGAGCACATGCTCGCGTTCTACAAGACGTTCGATCAGGTGTGCGGCAAGACGTATGACGGCATGGTCATCACCGGCGCGCCGGTGGAGCGGATGGCGTTCGAGGATGTGGAATACTGGGACGAACTGTGCGCCATCTTCGAGTGGACGAAAACGCACGTTACGTCTACATTCCACATCTGCTGGGGCACACAGGCGGGGCTGTATTACCACTGGGGCGTGCCGAAATACATGATGGAAAAGAAGCTGTCCGGCGTGTACCGCCACCGCGTCGTGCATAAAAACAGCATCCTCTTCCGCGGCTTTGACGATACGTTCATGGTGCCGCACAGCCGCTACACGACCGTCCGCCGGGAGGATATATTGGCGCATCCGGAGATGAAAATCCTCGCCGAAAGCGACGAAGCGGGCGTGTATGCCATTTCCACCCACGGCGGACGGCAGATTTTCATCACCGGTCACAGCGAATACGACGCGGACACGCTGGAGAAGGAGTACCTGCGCGACAAAGCAGCCGGGCTCCACCCCGATGTGCCCTGCAACTACTATCCCGATGACGACGATACCCGCGCGCCCATCTGCTCGTGGCGCTCGTCGGCGAATCTGCTGTACTGCAACTGGCTGAACTACTTCGTCTATCAGGCGACACCGTACGATTTGAACAGCGTCGGCATTGTCGTCATGGATGATTTCAAGGAACAGCACGAATAAAGAACCGCCGCACCTCCAGCAAACGGAAGTGCGGCGGATTTTTGCTGTTGATTTACCCTTCCTGCGCGCGAATCTTCTCCAGATAATCTTCGTAGCCGCAGTAGTAGTCGGCAATCGTGCCGTCGGGCTTGATTTCAATGATGCGGTCGGCGATGGTCGTGATGAACTGGTGGTCCTGCGACGTGAAAATCACGTTGCCGGGGAAGTTGATCAGCGCGTTGTTGACCGCCGTGATGGACTCCAAATCGAGGTGGTTGGTGGGCTGGTCGAGCATGAGGAAGTTCGCGCCGGAGAGCATCATGCGGGAGAGCATGACGCGCACCTTCTCGCCGCCGGAAAGCACGCTGACGGGCTTGTACACGTCGTCGCCGGAGAAGAGCATCCGGCCGAGGAAGCCGCGCATGTACGTTTCCAGCTGTTCGGGCGAATACTGGGCGAACCACTGCATCATGTTGAGGTTGCAGCCGTCGAAATACTTGCTGTTGTCCTTGGGGAAGTAGTTGGTGGAGATGGTAACGCCCCACTTGAAGCTGCCGCTGTCGGGCTTGATTTCCTCCGCGAGGATGCGGAAGAGGGCGGTCTGCGCCTGTTCGTTCGAGCCGACAAGGGCGATTTTCTGCCCCTTGGTGACGATGAAGGACACATCCTTGAGCAGCTGCACGCCGTCCTGCGTGTAGTTGAGGTTCGACACTTGCAGGATGTCCTTGCCCGCCTCGCGTTCAGGCGTGAAGCACACCCACGGATAGCGGCGGGAGGAAGCGGGCATCTGCTCGATGGTCAGCTGGTCAAGCAGCTTGCGGCGGCTGGTCGCCTGCTTCGCCTTGGACTTGTTGGATGAGAAGCGCTGGATGAAGGCTTGCAGTTCCTTGATTTTGTCCTCGCGGCGCTTCTTCTGGTCGTTCATCAGGCTCTGCATCATCTTGGAGGATTCATACCAGAAGTCGTAGTTGCCGACGTAGAGCTTGACCTGATTGAAGTCGATATCGACGATATGTGTGCAGATATTGTTCAGGAACCAGCGGTCATGGGACACGACGATCAGCGTGCCGGGGAAATTCATCAGGAAATCCTCCAGCCACGCGACGGAGCGGTTGTCAAGGTTGTTCGTCGGTTCGTCCAGCAGCAGGATGTCCGGATTGCCGAACAGCGCCTGCGCCAGCAGCACCTTGAACTTCTCGCCGCCCTTCAGGTCGCCCATGAGCATCGTGTGCATTTCAACGGGCAGCCCCAGACCGGTCAGCAGCGTCGCGGCGTCGGACTCGGCGTTCCAGCCGTCCATCTCCGCAAATTCGCCCTCCAGCTCGGCAGCGCGTTCGCCGTCCGCGTCAGAAAAATCAGGCTTCGCGTACAGCTCGTCCTTTTCCTTCATGATGTCATACAGGCGCTGATTGCCCATGATTACCGTGTCCAGCACAGGATAGGCATCGTACTTGAACTGATCCTGCTTCAAGGTGGACAGGCGCTGCCCCGCGGGAATCGTCACCGTGCCGGTCGTGGGCTCCAGCTCGCCGGACAAAATGCGCAGGAACGTCGATTTGCCCGCGCCGTTCGCACCGATAACGCCATAGCAGTTGCCCGGCATGAATTTCAAATCCGCACCCGAAAACAGCTTCTGACCCCCGAAGGTCAGGGAAACATTGCTTACCGTGATCATGGGTTTTCTCCTTACATTTCCGTGGTCGTTCCATTATATACAGACGTACCTTTCTACTATACCATATTCATCCCGGAAATGGAAGGGGGTAGGCGAAAATTCCATGGGAGTTCATGCGTTCGAGGGCGGTTGGCGCGGCTATGTGGTCGCGCCCATCTGGCGCGACAATGTGCGAGGGGGAGGAGAGAGCAGCTTGGGGGCGCGTCTGCGGACGCGCGAAGTTACTGGCAGGGACGCTTCGCTGCCTGCGCCCTTGTTGATTTTGCTCTTTGGATTGGTTGGACGAGGAACTGTTGGGGCGTTGCCCCAAACCCCACAAGGGAGCTCCGCCCCTTGACCCCGCAAGGGGGAATCCCCCCTTGACCCCTCCGCGCGATTGAGTTGGTCTCACTCCCATAATTCTTCCGCGTGTTTATCCGTGAACTTACTCCTCCGCCACCGGCAGTTCAAACCAGAACGACGTTCCTTCGCCCTCCTTGCTGTCAACCCCAAACGGCACATTGTGCTTCTCCAAAATACTCCTGACAATCGACAAACCCAAGCCGCTGCCGATAATCGCCCGCTTATGCGTCTCCTGCGTGCGGTAGTAGCGATTCCATATCAGCGGCAGTTCCTCCGGCGCAATGCCCTTGCCGCTGTCGTGAATCGTCAGGCGCACCATCTTGCCGATGACCTCCTGATGGATTTCGACCGTCTTGTTCTCGCCCGTGTACGTCAGCGCATTGCCGACTAAGTTGTACACCACCTGCGCAATCCGCTGTTCATCCGCGATTGCCTTCACCTGCGCCGCCGGATGGAACACCACCTGATAGCCGTTTTGCTGCACCATGCGGCTCACACGGTCGGTAATCGCCTGCACAGACGCGGTGAATGGGTACGGCGCGGGATTGAACGCCAGCGCGCCCGTCTGCAGGCGACTGAAATCCAGCAGTTCGTTGACCAAACTTGTCAGGCGCTGCGTCTCGTCGATGATCACCTGCATGTTTTCCGGCGTCGCCTCGCCGGGAATATCGCGCATCATCTCGACGTAGCCGCCAATCATCGTCAGCGGCGTGCGCAGGTCGTGGCTGATGTTGGCAATCAGCTCGTGCTGCAGGTTCTCCACCTGACTTAACTCCTTCGCGGCGTATACCAGCGTGCCGTTCAGTTCCGCCATTTCGCGGTACTCGCAGCCATGCGGGGGAATTTCGTACTGCCCGCGCGAGAGGGAGTGCGCCGCTTCGCTCGTCTCAACGATGGAGCGCGTCACCTTGCGGGAAATCAGCATCGCCAGCAGCGTTGCGCCAAGGAGGACGATGATGGTGATAAGCATCAGTTGCGTCCGCAATGTCGCGACGGTGCTGTCCAGCGGGGTGATGATGGAGTTGAGCAGCAGATACCCGCCCGTGCCGTCGGGCAGGGTGACACGGCGCGCGCACAGCAGGCTCTGCTTCTTGTCGTCCTCCATCTTCGGCACGTTGCCGCGGAATTGATGGCTGTTGTACTGGTCGCCGCCGAATGGGGCGATGTTGAACAGCTTGGTCAGCGTATTGCCGTTTTCGGGAATCATGGAGCACCAGAAGGACAAATCCCGGCTGCTCATGCGGTGAATGAGGCAGTAATGAATGTCATCCGACGACAAAAGACATGCTTGCTGCTGTCCAGCAGGAGGATGCAGACGTCATTCTGCTGCGCGAGCCTGTCCATCAGCGCGGACAACTGCTCATTGCCGATGTTGCTCTCCACCGCGTCGGCGGCCTGGGTGATTTGCCGCGTCTTGTCCCAGCGGTAGAAGTCGTCCAGCCAGACAATCTGCATCAGCCACAGGAGCGCAAGGACGAACGCGACAAACGCCGCCAAGTAAGCGAAAACTCGGCGGCGAATGCGGGGATGCTTTTTTTCTTTCGGATTTTTGCGCATAGCGAAACACCTCTTGCTTACAAAGGCGCAGCCTTTTCGTCTCCTCGGATAAACACGCGGAAACAGTATGAAAGCGTCACCAACTCAATCGCGAAAAGGGAGTCCAGAGGGTCGAAGACCCTTTGGCAGGTGCAGGGCAGCGCCCTGCCGGAGTCCAGAGGCAGGGCCTCTGGGGTCTCCCTTAGTCCTTCTCGAACCTGTACCCAACACCGCGCAGCGTCGTAATCTTGTCGGCGTACTCACCCAAACTCTTGCGAAGCAGCTTGATGTGCGTGTCCAGCGTGCGGTCGTCGCCGAAGAAGTCGTAGCCCCATACGTCGCTGATGAGCTTCTCGCGCGTCAGGGCAATGCCGCGGTTGCGCACCATGTAGAACAGCAGGTCGTACTCCTTGGGGGACAGATTCAGCTTTTCGCCCTTGATGGTCACTTGGCGCGCGGCGAAGTCCACCACCATATCGCCGATGGTCACCCGCTCACCGTCGGACACGGCGGGCACATTGGCGGCGGTGCGCTTCAAAACGGCGGACACGCGCATCATCAGTTCACGCGGCGAAAAGGGCTTGACGACATAATCATCAATGCCCAGCTCGAAGCCGTGGATGCGGTCATACTCCTCGCCGCGCGCGGAAAGCATAATCACGGGAACTTGGGATTTGCGGCGGATTTCGCGGCAGGCGGAGAAGCCGTCGAGTTCGGGCATCATCACATCCATGATGATGAGGTCGTAGTTCTTCTGCCGGCACTTTTCGATGGCTTCCATGCCGTTTGACGCTTCCTCGACGTTGTAGCCCTCGAAGGCGGCGTACTTGCGGATGAGGTCGCGGATGCGGGCTTCATCGTCAACGATTAAGAGTGTCATTTACAAGCCACCTCTTGCTCTTTTTGATTGCGGATATATTATAGTTGATTTTTCTTGTCGCGGGGAGTAGCCCCGCCTTCATTATAGCCAAATCCGGGACAAAAAGCAACCGTTATGGGGCAGGTAGGTTGATGTCGAGTGTTTTTCCTTTGCGCTGGATGGTGATGACGCAGGGTTGCTGCTGGGCGGAGAAGAAAGCATCCAGCGCGGTGAGATCGGCGGGGGGCTGGCTGTTCAGGGTGAGCAGCGTGTCGCCCGCTTCGATGCCGGCACGGTCGGCGCGGCTCTGGTCGATGACCGCCAGCACATAGTAGCCCCCTGACTGCCCGTCAAGCAGAATCAGCCCGGCGGACGCACTGCCCGTCAGCGGAACGGTTTCATCCGCCGAAGGACGAAACGCCACAAGCACCGCCAGCACGCAGAGCAGAATGCACAGGCTGATAATGTGCTTCCGCTGCATCCGCATCCCCCCTTTTCTGTCTTTTCAGCGTTTATTCTACATCCCGCGCGTGATGGGCATGTGAAAGTCCCTTGATTCCTGCCTGAATTTGCGGTATACTGAATCAGATTCCTTGCCGAAAGGAGATTCCCCCTATGCCGTCCAAAGACTTCGCCGCGCGCCGGAACCCCGCCATTGCGGGCTGCACCGCCACCGGCGTGCTGAAAATCCTCGCGCTCGTGTTCATGTTCATTGACCACGCGGGCAAAATGCTCTTCCCGCAGATTGCTGAAATGCGGATGCTGGGGCGCATTGCCTTTCCGCTGTACTGCTGGTGCATGGTCGTGGGCATCAGCTACACGCGCTCCGTGCCGAAATATCTGGGGCGGCTAATGCTGATTGGGCTGGTGTCGCAGCCGATTTACATGGTCGCGCTCAATCACAGCTGGAATCAGCCGAACATTTTTCTGACGCTGCTCGTCGCGCTGTGCGGCGTGTGGGGCTTGAAGGCGAAAGCTGCTCAGCCACATTTGGGCGCCGATTCTGGCACTCTTCGCGGCGCAGCTGCTGGGGTGCGACTACGGCTGGCGCGGCGTGATGCTGGTGATGCTGCTCTACGGCGTGCGCGGCAGCCGGGCGGGCATTGCGTGCGTGATGATTGCGTTCTGCCTGTACTGGGGTGGCAGCAGCGTCGGCGTGACCCACCTGTTCGGGCAGGATGTCACGCCGCTGACCTCCTCCGCCATCGGCGCGGTGATTTCGCCGTGGCTGCGGCTGCAAACGATGGCAATTTGGGCGCTGCCGCTGATGCTGCTGCCCATCAGCCAGCAGGTGAAAATGCCGCGCTGGGTCGGCTATGCCCTCTATCCGCTGCATCTGGTGGTGCTGATTGCGCTGGAAGCGGCGCTTGCCCAGCCCATTCACACGGAAAACCTCATCAACGCTTGGAATGCGTTTGTATCCTTATTTTGACGAGGTGACGTATGGATTCCATCACCCCTGACCTTGACGAGGCCCTGCGTTATGCGGGCGTTCGCGCAGACGAAAGCGGCGACATGCACCGCAAAATGGCGGAAATTGCCGCGCAGTGCATGAAAACCGTCACGCCGCGCTGCACCTACCGCGTGTCCGAAATCGCGTGGGAAAACGGGATGCCGTCGCTCTTTGGCGGGCAGCTTGTTTTGCCCGGCAGAACCGCCGCGGTTATGCTGCGCTCGTGTTCCCACGCGGCGCTGCTCGTGTGCACCCTCGGCACGACGTTCGATGCGCTGGTGCGGCAGGTACAGGCGCGGGATTTTGCGGATGCGCTGCTGCTGGACGGCTTCGGCGGCGCGTATGTCGAAGCGGGCTGCAACGCGGCGGAGCGCGAAATCGCCGCGAAGCTGCCCGGCAAGTACCTCACCGACCGCTTCAGCCCCGGCTACGGCGATTTGCCGCTGGACGTGCAAAGCCCGCTGCTGGCGCTGACTGACGCGACCCGGCGGCTGGGCGTCACCCTCAGCGAATCGAACCTGATGAACCCGCTCAAGAGCGTCAGCGCCGTGATTGGGCTGTCGGATACTCCACAGCAGGCGCGGATTCGCGGCTGTGACTTTTGCGCGATGCGGACGCGCTGCAATTTGCGAAAGGCAGGAAAAACCTGTGGAACATAAGCTGACTTTTCTGGATGGCGCAATGGGCACGATGCTCCAGCGCCATGGGCTAAAGCTCGGTGAAATTCCTGAGCTGCTTGCTATCACCAACCCGGATTTGCTGACAAATATCCACCGGCAATATATCGAAGCGGGCACGGAAATCGTCTATGCGAACACGTTTGGGGCGAATCGGCGGAAGATGCAGAAAACGCCCTACACGGTCGCGGACGTGGTGTCTGCCGCCATTGCAGCGGCGAAAAAGGCTTGCATCGGCACATCCGCCCGCGTCGCGCTGGATATTGGCCCCTTGGGCGAACTGCTCGAACCGATGGGCACGCTGCCGTTCGAGACGGCGGTGGACATGTTCGCGGAGATTGTGGACGCGGGCGTGAACGCGGGCGCTGACCTCATCTGCATCGAGACGATGACCGACCTGTACGAGGCGAAAGCCGCCCTGCTTGCCGCAAAGGAGCATTCGACGCTGCCCGTGTGGGTGACGATGAGCTTCGACGCGACCGGGCGTACCTTCACCGGCTGCACAATTCCGTCCATGGCGCGGACGCTGGAAGGCTTGGGCGCGGACGCGATTGGGCTGAACTGCTCGCAGGGGCCGAAGCAGCTGCTGCCGCTGTTTCAGGAGCTTTGCCGCGTGACGACCCTGCCCGTGATTGCCAAACCGAACGCGGGTCTGCCCGACCCGGTTGATGGGCATTATGACCTGCCGCCGGAGGATTTCGCCCGCACGATGGTGGATGTGGTGGGCGCGGGCGTGAGCATCGTCGGCGGCTGCTGCGGCACGAACCCCGACTACATCCGCGCGCTGCACGATGCTGTGCACACCATGACGCCCGGCGCGCGCGACATTCATCACGGCAGCTTCCTCTGCACGCCGACGATGCCGCTGGAAATCTCCGGCGTGCGGGTCATTGGCGAGCGCATCAATCCGACGGGCAAAAAGCGCTTCCAGCAGGCGTTGTTGGCGGGCGATTTGGATTACATCGTCGATGTCGCCATTGCGCAGGTGGACGCGGGCGCGCAGGTTCTGGATGTCAACGTTGGCTATCCGGGCGTGGATGAACTCGCCATGCTCCCGCGCGTGGTCAGGAAATTGCAGGAAGCGGTGGATGTGCCGCTTCAGCTGGATTCCACCAACGCCGCCGCACTGGAAGCCGCCCTGCGCGTCTATAACGGCAAAGCGGCGGTCAACTCCGTCAACGGCGAAGAGAAAGTGCTGCAAACGCTGCTGCCGGTGGTGAAGAAATATGGCGCGGCGGTCGTCGGTCTGGCGCTGGACGAGAAGGGCTTGCCCAAAACGGCGGCGGAGCGCGTCGCAATTGCGAAGCGCATTGTGGCGGCGGCGGAACGCTTCGGCATCCCCCGCGAGGACGTGTTCATCGACTGCCTGACGCTGACCGTCTCCGCCCAGCAGGATCAGGCGGAGGAGACGCTTGCCGCCGTCCGCACGGTGCACCGCGACATGGGGCTGCAAACCGTCCTTGGCGTGTCGAACATTTCCTTCGGGCTGCCGAACCGCCTGCTGATGACGCAGACGTTCCTGATTCGCGCGCTGAACGAGGGCTTGACGCTGCCTATCATCAACCCGAATCAGAAGGAAATCATGGACGCGGTCGCGGCGTTCCGCGTGCTCAGCGGCGAGGACGAGGCGTGCGCGGCGTATGTCGAGCGCTTTGGCTCGGAAGCCGCGCTTGCCGCTGAAAAGCAGCGCGCCGCCGCTGTTTCGTCTGCCCCAACTGCGAAAGCAGCTGCCGCCGTCACCAACCTCGATGATGCGATTATCCGCGGCCTCAAGGCGGACGCGGCGCGCTTGGCGAAGGAAGCGCTGGCGACCGAAAACGAATTGTCGCTGGTTGAAAAGCACCTGATTCCCGCCTTGGATAAGGTTGGCACGGACTACGAGCGCGGCGTGGCGTTCCTGCCGCAGCTGCTGGGCGCGGCACAGGCGGCGCAGGCGGTGTTCTCCGTCATCCGCGACAGCTTGGCGGCGAAGGGCGGCGAACCCGTCAAGAAGGGGCGCATCGTGATTGCGACGGTCAAGGGCGATATCCACGACATTGGCAAAAACATTGTCCGCACGGTGCTGGAAAACTACGGCTACGACGTGCTGGATTTAGGGCGCGACGTGCCGCCGGAAACGGTGGTGGACGCGGTGGTGAAGGAGAATATCCGCCTTGTTGGTCTGTCCGCGCTGATGACGACGACCCTGCCGAGCATGGAGGAAACCGTGCGCCAGCTGCACGCCCTGCCGAATCCGCCGAGCATCATGGTGGGCGGCGCGGTGGTGACGCCGGAGTATGCGCAGAACATGGGCGCGTTTTACGCCAAGGACGCGCGCGCATCGGTGGAAATCGCGAAAAAAGTATTGGGGTAAAGGAGGATTTCGCCCATGCGTACCCTGCTGATGGCGGATATTCACGGCAATTTCGCCGCGCTTCGGGCGATTCTTTCGACCCCGGAGGCGCAGTCCTGCGGGCGCGTCATTTCCCTTGGCGATCAGGTGAATTTCGGCCCGGAAAGCCGCAAAGTCGTCGAAACCCTGCGTTCACTCGGCGCGACGATGCTCATGGGCAATCACGAGGAGCGGCTGCTGCATCCGGATGATTTTGCCGGCTACAACTGGGCGATGCTGCGTGTGACGGCAGGGCAATTGTCAGGCATTTCACTGGCTGATTTGCCGGTGGATGTCCGCATTGGTTCGGCACTGCTGACGCACGGCACGCCCGGCGACCCGTACCATTTGGTTTATCCGCCGGATTTGCCGGAGGTGCTGAAGGCGCTGCCTGAAGACGTGTCGCTGCTGATTTCGGGGCATAATCACCTCTGCTGGGATGTCACTTCCGGGCATCGGCGGGCGTTCAATCCGGGCAGCGCCGGGCTGAATGAGACGGGCACGGGCGCGCGGGCGATGTTCGCCGTTTGGGATGGCGATGAGCTCACGCCGTGCAGCACGCCCTACGACGTAACGGAAAACGCCCGCGCGTACCTCTCCGGCGGATTTGCGCGGGAAGCGCCGGAAATGAGCCGGATGTGCCTGCAAGAGATGGAAACGGGGCAGTATCAAGGCGTTTTGCGGCTGATTCGGCACGTCAGCCAAGTGGCAAAGGGCATGGGGCTGACGCTTGCCGACCGCGAAGCATGGCTGGCGGCGGACGCGGCCGCCCCGTGGCGCGAACCCATTTCCACCGCGGATTTCTGGGCGCGAAAGGAGAAAGAAGCATGAGCGATACCATCGCAGCCATCGCAACTGCGCCGGGACAGGGCGGCATTGCGATTGTCCGCGTGTCGGGCGACATGGCGGAGGACATTTTGCGCCGCATCTTCCGCCCGGTCGGCGGGAAGCATCCGCTGCCGACGCATCTGCTAACCTACGGGTATATTGTGGAGGATGAGGAGCGCATTGACGAGTGCATGGCGGTCATCATGCGCGCACCCAAATCGTATACACGCGAGGATGTGGTGGAGTTCCAGCTGCACGGCGGCGGCTGTGTTGCGCAGAAGGTGCTGTCCCTGTGCCTGTCCTCCGGCGCACGCTTGGCGCAGCCGGGCGAATTTACCCGCCGGGCATTTTTGAACGGGCGAATTGACTTAAGCCAAGCCGAAGCCGTGATGGACTTAATCGCCGCGCAGGGCGAGCAGAGCCGCAAAGCCGCCATGCGCCAGCTGACCGGGGGCGCGTCGTCATTCATCCGCAAGGCGGCGGACGAATTGTACGCCATTCAGGCGGGCGTGGCGGCGTGCATTGACTATCCGGAGGAAATCAGCGAAGAGGAAGCCGCGAGCGACCTTGCGCCGCGCATTGCGCATCTGGCGAAAACGCTGACGGACGCCTGCGACGAGCGCGCCGCGCGGCTGCTGCAATCGGGGCTTCGTGTCGCCCTGTGCGGGCAGCCGAATGTGGGCAAATCGAGCCTGCTCAACGCGCTGCTGGGCGAGGAAAAGGCGATTGTGACCGCGATTCCCGGCACGACGCGCGATTTGGTGGAGGGCACGCTGATGCTCTCCGGCAGCGTCATCCACCTGACGGACACCGCCGGCCTGCACGACACGGACGACCCGGTGGAGCGCATTGGCGTTGACCGCGCGCGACGCGCCTTGGCGGACGCGGACGTGGTGCTGCTGGTGCTGGACATGAGCCGTCCGCTATCCGCCGAGGACGAATCGCTCCTGCGCACGCTGCACGGGCGGAACGGCTGCATTGTGCTGAACAAGAGCGACCTGCCGCCGGTGCTGACGGAAAGCGACCTGCAAGACGCGGCGGATGGCAAGCCGATTCTGACCGTCTCCGCGAGCGTTCCGGACAGTTTGCAGCCGCTGAAAAGCTACCTTGCGTCGCAAGCCGCTGTCAGCGACCAGCTCACCCTGACCCAGCCGCGCCACATCGCAGCCGCGCACCGGGCGGTTGCCGCATTGCATCAGGCGGAAGAAACGCTTCGCAGCTATTCGGTGGACTTGGCGGGCGTGGACTTGCAGCAGGCGCAGATGGCGCTGGCGGAAATCACGGGCGACGAGGTAGAGGAAAAGCTGCTCGATGAAGTGTTCGGCAGGTTCTGCGTAGGAAAATGAGCAAGAAATAGGCACATCACGGAAAGTTGGGGGAGCAAACAAGGGCTTAGGCGAAGCGCCAAAAAGCTACACGCGGAAGAAGCAGGCGAGAGAAACCAACTCAATCGCGAAAGGGGTCAAGGGGCAATTGCCCCTTGCAGGGTCAAGGGACAGCGTCCCTTGTGGGGTTTGGGGCAACGCCCCAACTGTTCCGCAGGCGACCATCATCTTAAATGCACTCAACAAAGGCGCAGGCAGCGAAGCGTCCCTGCCCCTAACTTTGCGCGTCCGCAGACGCGCTCCCCAAGCTGCTCTTCCCCAAAGATTCCGTGAAAAACCAAAAAATAAGGCAGGTACACTGCGCAAATGGGTGTACCCGCCTTTGGTTTACTTCCGCTCAATCACCGTCTGGCTGTCGCTGACGCCCGGGGTCGTCGGGTCAATCACAACGCCGAGGGTGCTCAGCAGGGACAGCAGCGCCGCGCCCAGCTGCATCACCTGCTCCTGCGCCACCGTCGTCTCAATGCCGAACAAGTCCAGCAGGTTGAACACGAACGTGCAGACGACTGCCAGCAGCGTCGTCAGCCAAACCTTGTTGTGGAAACGAAGCGACCAGTTGATTTTCATGCAATCATCCTTTCTGTGCAAATCTTTTTCTTCACGCTGGAAGAAAAATGGGAGAAAATCGTTTTGTTTACGTCGAGGTGGGGCTGAATCTTCCCGGCGGCGTGGATGTAGTCGTTGCATCCCAGTGCCGCTATGGGGATACGGCGGTCTATGACCTGCTGCTGACCATCGTCGGCTCGCTCACGGACGCAGCGCCGCTGCAAACGTGGCTGGAGGAAACGTGGATTCCAACGGTGATGCAGGAATGACCATCGGGGGCTTGGGTGGAAGGACGTTCCACCCTTTTTTTATGCCGCTATCCGCCCGCGAATCTCCTGCAAGCCATGCTCCGCCTCGTCCATGCGCCCCTCCAGACGGTAGGTGCGCTCAATCAGGTTGTTGTGCTGGGCGACGCGCTTTTCCAGCTGCGCCAAGCGGTACTGCGTCAGCCGGGAGGACGCCAGCACGCCCGCGCATGACCCCGCCAGCGTGCAGAAACCCGAAATCAGCGCCACAAGCAGCGATTCGCTCATGTGCTGCCTCCTTCCAGCGCCGCCCACGTCTGTTTGCCGACGATGCCGTCCACCTGTAAGCCCCGCTCGGACTGGAAGCCCTTCACGCTGCACCGCGTCATCGTACCGAAAATGCCGTCTACGGCAAGTTCGTAGCCCGCGCGGTTCAGCAGCGTTTGCAGCAGGCGGACGGAATCGCCCCTGCTGCCCGTGCGGAGGGTCGGGCGGGACACGCTGGACGGAGTGGACACGGCGGAATCGCCCGCAGAATTGAAGCTGCTGGTTTCAGCCACGTCCTTCAACCAGCCCCAATAGCGCCATTTGCCGATTTTGCTGTCCGCCTTGACTGCCATGCCTTCGGTGGAGGCGTGGACGATGCGCAGCGGCGACACGCTCGTGACCAGCCCGATGTGACAGAAGTCGCCCAGCCCGTCTGAAAAGCGCGCGGGCGTTACGGGCTTCCACTTGAACACCGCCATGCCGGGGCAGAGGTCGGCGGCGGATGCAATTGTACCCGAACGGGCGAGGTACTTGCGGAAAATGGTGTTGCTGCCGTGGTAGATGGATGCGCCCTGACGGCGGAACGCGCGGACGAACATGCCGGAACAGTCGATGCCGCGCGCGTCGTTCGTGCCGGGGGATGCGTAGGGGAAGCCGATGCAGGCTTCAAAGTCGCTGATGAGCTGTTCCAAATTGAGCAAAAAATCACCTCCAATGATAATGAGCAATGGGATAGTGTGCGTAACCTGTGGATAAACACGCGGAAGCAGCATGAGAGCGTCACCAACTCAATCGCGCGAAAGGGAGTCCAGAGGGTCGAAGACCCTTTGGCGGGGTTGAGGGGCAGCGCCCCTCACGTTCCCATCTTCTCGATGACCTTCAGCGTGATGACGGAGGTCACGAAGCCGCCGGGGTTTGTGGGCATCATCAGCAGGGAGTGCTGACCGGAATCAACCGCGCCGGTGGACGTGCGGCGGAGGTAGGGGAGTGCATCGAGCGACTGCGTTTTGCCCCACACGCTGTATGGAATTTCCGTGCCGTCCACCATGATGGTTTGGATGTATACGCCGTTGTCCGCCGTCATCCGCATCACGCAGGACAGCACCGACGGGTACTCATCCAGCGTGAAGGGGTGCGAAATCGGGGCGGTGTAGGTGCCGGTCGCGCGATTGCGGAAGGTCAATTCCGTCAGCTTGCCGCCGATGAGCTTGCTTGCGTTCACCTCGCGCAGCAAATCGGCGATTTCGTCGGACAGCGCGGGCTGACGGTTCGCCAGCGTCAGCGTCACCCGACCGGGCTGCCCGAACACGTCCGGAATGTGCATGGCGACAATGCGCTCCACCAGCACCGTATTTTCCTCCGGCAGCGCCAGCCGAAAACGCTGCCCCAGCCGGAAGGTATCCAGCGATTCGCCCGTGATGCGCGAGAGGTCGATGCCCTGCAGCTGCACCGTCGCGGTTGGCTGACTGTGCCGCTCCAAGTAGCGCTCCGCCACGCGCTTCAGCGTATCCGCATCCATGATTTGGTCACTGGTGAACGTCCGCGCGGCAATGCCCCACGTTTTCGTGTCTGCCGCGTCGATGTATTCGCGCCCCAGCAGCGGGGTCAACGTTACGCGGTCAAGCCCCTGCCCGCAGCCATAGGGGAACACGCGCGTGCAGAGCCGGCTCGCGTCGCGGGTGACGCGCACGGTGCTGATGTTGCGCGTCAGCCGCCCTTCGCACGAAATTTCCTCCGTCAGCTTGCGTAGATGCAGCTTCCACGGCAGCTTCGTCTGGTCGAACGCCCAGCAGAGGTTCGGGGGCAGCATGTCCAGCAAGCTCGTCAGCGCGGCGTAAATTGACTGCGTCTGCCCAATCGCGGAAATCACCAACCCCTCGTCCGCCTCGACGTCGCCCACCCGCCAGCGGATGCGCGTTTGGTAGCTCAGGATGCGCTTGAGGATGGTTTGCACGTTTTCCGCGTACGTCAGCGCGGGCAGCATGTCGTCCGCCAGCGTCGCCATCCCGTGCTCCAGCTGCACCACGCGCCGCAGCCCCGGCTCTTCGCTGATGCTGGAAACGCGGTAAATTTCGTCATCCCCGAAGCCGTCACAAAGGCGCACGAAGTCCCGCACACAGACGGGCGCATCCTCCGGCGGCAGCACCATTTCCGCCATCGACAGCGGCTGAAGCGAACGGTCAACCGTCAGGCGAATCGGGTGCAGATCCGCGCGCGGTTTCATTTTGTCGTCCAGCAGACACGGCAGATTCATCAGCAATACCTCCCTTTGCACCGCCCGGACACAAACGCCGCAGAGCCGGCTTCCACGCGGATTTCGTTCAGCACACCCGGCCGCAGCAGCAAATCATCCGCGCTATCCGGCGTGCGATAGGGCAGAATGGACACCGTGCTGTCATCCGACACCATTTCCGCCGCGAAAACGCCCGCGTCGTGGTGAATCCGAATTGCCGCGCCGGGGGCAAGCGTCAGCCCATGAAAGCTGATTTTCCCCGCGGCGGATATGGTCAGCGCCGTGATGGCAGCGTCGCCAATGTTGCGAATCAGCAGGTTCAGCGGCGTTTCGGGCGCGTCGCCGGGGACGGCAAGGAGCTTAGACGGCGCATCGGACGTGTTCGGCATCAGGAAACTTGTCTCCGCCGCGTCCTCCCAGTAGGGGCAGGAGAAGGCGGTGAAAACAAGCGAGAGCGTCTCCAGCCAGTTGAGCGTGCTCATGGTCGGATACTGTGTGCAGACGACGCGCAGCACCCGCTTGCCGTCCTCATGCAGCGTCAGCACGCCGCCCGCTTCCGCCCACGCCGCCACAAGGTGCAGCAGCTGATGCCGCGCGGCGATGTCGTATTCCTCAATCAGGAAGCGGACACGCAGGGACAGCTGCTCCCGCTGGCGGCGCAGCAGGTGCAGCCCGCCGCCGATGCGGCTCGCCGTCACCGTCCGCACGGTGGGCGCAAGCTCCTCCACATCCAGCAGGTGAATCCGTGCGTCAAGGTCGTGCAGGGTCGTGCCGTTCAGGGCACAGTAAAGCCGGTCAGCCAAGGGAAATGCACCTCCTTTCTCATGTGTACCTCCGCTGATTCACCTGCCGCGCGATGATGGCGGAGATAATCGGCGTGAGCGCTTCAGCCAGCGCGTCGTAGTCAATGGCGGGCGTTTCGGTGGATTCGGGATTTTGCGGGGCGTCGGCAAGTACGTCAGGCTGCGTCATGCGTCTCCTCCTTCCACCAGTATAAGCGCGCGGGCAGATTTACGTCGCCCGGACGGTCATTCTGCGCCAGAAACGTGAAGGGCAGCCTGCCCGCGCCATCGGGCACACTCGTCAGCGACGCGCCGGAAATGCAAAGCGGGTTGCGCAGTTCAATCAGCAGCAGCCCCCGGCTTGTCGTACCAATCCAGCATAGGCGGGAAAGCGGCTTGCGCGCCTGCTTCGGCGTGAGGGTCGTCACGCGCTCGGTCATTTCCGTGTCCGACGGCAGCAGGCGTGCCAGATTTTCGGGCGTTACGTCCAGCATTGTGCCGCTGAGGGTGACGCGCCAGTCAATCAGGCGGATGCTCCCGGCAAACGGCAGCCGGTGCGAACCGCTCTCCGGGTCGAACTCGCGCGGCACAGCGCGGAAGATGCCGCCGCCGCACGTCGTGCCGATGCGCTTCGTATCATCCGCGACGGCCTCTGCCATGCAGTCCAGCGGGTCGCGGCTGGAAAGCGCCTTGTCAAGGTCGAAGCCGCAGAGCAGCATCCCTTCGCCCAGCTGCAAGCACTCGGCGGACGCGGGATGATGGGAAATCAGCAAAGAAACTCCTCCTTTCGCATGGAATAGCATTGATTCGGATAGTGGGTGAACGCCATCGTCATCCGCAGGACGGTGATGCCGCCCTTCTCATGCCCGATGGCACATTGGGTGGATTGCAGCAGCGCCAAGCCGCCGCCGTAGTGCAGCAAACTGCCGGAAAAGCGCATCACCCGCGCCATTTTCTCGGCGATTCGCGTGTGGCTGTCCCCGCCGCGCTCATAGCAGCAGAGGGTGATTTCGCCCGTGCCGCCGAACGCCGCGGGGATTTTGGCGGATACCACCGCGTATGGATACGGCGCGTCCGGCGGAACAGTTCCTTCATAATATACATCGCCCAGCAGGGCGGAAAAGCGGCTGACCAGCGCGCGAAGCAGCGTCATGCGTCCGCCTCCATTCTCTCCAAGCGCACCTCGGCGTAGGGGAAACCCGCGCCCAGCGGCGTTCGCCTGTCCTCCGGGCGGGAGCAGACGCGGTAGTGCGTGCCGTCCTTTTCACGGCGGATGATGTCGTCCAATTTCAGCGGCGTTTCCGGCGGGCAAAGCAGATACGGTGTCACGCGGATGAACGGCTTCCCGCCGCACTCGCCCTCTTCGCCCAGCGCATCCGCCAAGGCGGCACGGAAAGGCAGCTCGGTCACATCCTGCTGGAGCTGCCCGCCGTACGGGTCGGGGCAGGAAGCGGATTTCAGCAGCGTAAACGGCTCGAAGTAGTCCGTCAGCATCAGCCCTTCACCTCCGGAAACATCCGCAAATACGGGCGCAGGCGGCGCTCAAAGACCTTTTCCCACGCACTCGAACTCTGGCTGCGGCTGTACGAGCCGAATTTCTCCGTCAGCAGCGTTTCGTCCGGGTGCTTGTCCGCCCAGTCGCGAATGTCGCGGCACAGGCGCAGGAAATCCGCCGTCGGGGACAGGAGATGGAGCAGACCGCGCCAGCTCCCATCCGCCGCATCCGGCAGTTTCCCGTTTTCGTCCAGCTGGTGGACGCCATCGAGCGAGCCGGAGCCCTCGATGGCGACCCACGCGCCGGGCGCAAGAGGCGGGTCAAGGTCAATGATGCCGTCCGCAACGGTGAACGTGCCGGTCAAACTCGACGCAATGAAGTAGTTGCGCATCTGCCGCATCACGTCCTGTACGGTTACGGTCATCAGGGGAATCCTCCTTTCGGATTAAGCCGTAATGGTGTGGATATACACGCCATCGGGCTGCACGACCTTGCAGCCGCACAGGTTCAAGCCCTTCACGCCGTCGCAGAAGCCCTTTTCCGGGCGGTACGCGTCCGTGCGGGCAATCTGGTTGGCGAAGGTGACCGCATCGGGAATCATGGCGATGATTTCGTTCGTCAAATCAGCGCTGACGTAAATGTCAAAGCCTGCCGCGCGCCCGATTGCGCCCTCCGCCAGCCGCGCTTCCGCCGCCGCGGAGCCGTTGACGAACCGCTCGTCCATCAGCAGCTGACCTTCAATCGCAATCGGCACAATCAGCTTGCGCTCAAAGCGCGGGACGTGCTTGAGGTCAAGCGCGTTCTTGATGCTGATGAGCAGCCCGTACAGTCCGCCCTTGTCCGCCGCCGGAATCGCGCCGGACACTTTCGTGCCCGCGCCCTTGCGGATGGTAGCGAGGATGTACTTCTCGGCATCCTCCGCCAGCTGATAGGCGGCGTTGCGCATCGCGCCGTCCATCAGGTCAACGCGCGCCTGTGCCGCGTCCACGTCGCCGATGAGGAAGTTGTAGTACGCGCCGTGGTCGATGGTCAGCACAATGTCCGTGCCGCTGAGGGCTTCCGGCTCGGCGAGGTCCTTCGTCGGGTCGTAGGGGCGGACGGTAATGTCCGACAGGTTGGAGATGTGAACGGTGTCGCCCCACTGGCTGATTTCGCCCTCATAATTGCGGGAGCAGAGCGAGCCGAACACCAGCGCCTTGTGGAAGTTCTCCTGAAGGCGCGCAGACCAAACCTTGGGGATGAAGCTGGAAATAGCCATATGGTATTAATCTCCTTTCGATAGTACGGAGCAGACACTGCTCCAGTTTCGGTTGATGTCCTCCTGCGACATGCGGCGCACATCCTCCTTTGTCAGCGGCGGCGCGGCGGTCACAGGCGGGGAAACAACGTCGGTCGGCAGGCGCGTCGGCTGTGCGAAGAACGCGCCGTACTGCGCCTTGAGGGGAGTAAGCAGCGCGTCCGGGTCGGTGATTTCGTCGCCGTCAAACGCGCTTTCGTCGGGGTGGAGGGCAAGCAGCAGCAGATCCAGCGCGTGAGGGTTTGCCCCGGCGCTTTGCAGGGCAGCGCGAAGATTCGCATGGCGCGCCTGCTGGTGCTTTTCCGTCTCCACCTGCTGACGATAGGAATCAAACTGCCCGCCCAGCGCCGACAGTTCCTCGCGGGCGCTGTCACGGGCATGGCACGCCTCGTCGCGCGCCTGTGTCATTTCGGCAAGCGCCGCCCGGATGCTTTCGAGCTGCGCCGCCTCGCCGCGTGCGGCATCGCGCTCCTGCCGAAGCGCGTCGATGGATTCCGCGTGAGCGGCAATGATGCGTTCCGCCGCATCAGGCGAAATCTGCAATTCCTTCAGCAGACTGCGGGTCAGGGACATGGAAGTACCTCCTTATAAGTTGAAGCGTTTCTGCAAGGGGAATCGTCCGCGTTCCCTTTGCTGCGAGAAAAATCAAGTGGGGGAGTGTCCGCTGCGAAGGGGTCGAGGAGGCGATCGCAGACTTCGTCTGTTTTCATTGCCCCCTCGTCGCCTCTGCAGAGGTGAAACCTGCTTGCGGGAAAGACGAGCTATGGTCGGAAGTCAGGCAATCTGGTCGCGCCCATTTGGCGCGACACTGCATAGATGTTGGGTAGAGCAGCTTGGGGGCGCTCCTGCGGGAGCGCGAAGTTACTGGCAGGGACGCTTCGCTGCCTGCGCCTTTGTTGAGCGCGTTTGGCATACTGGTCGCCCGCGGAACAGTTGGGGCGTTGCCCCAAACCCCAGCAGGGACGCTGTCCCTGCACCCTGCAAGGGGCAGACGAAAAGGGACGAAGTCCCCCCTTGACCCGTTTTGGGCACCGCGGCTTGAGCGCGTTTCAGCGGCGCTATGGGATAGCGGCGTTAAACCGGGTTCCCCGCGCCCTTCACCAATCCCCCAATCTCCTCATCCGCGATATACGGATTCAACCGCAGCGCCGTCCGCTGGTCAATATCCTGCCGCATATTCTGAATATCCGCCACCAGCTCACTCTCATTGGCAATCGCCTGCCGCTTGAAGTGAATCTCCTCCGTCTCCAAGTGCAGCAGCGTCAGCAGCTCCTGCATAAAGTGCCGCACCTGCCACTCGTACCTGTCCGCCTTCAAATTCAAGTTCGCCATCGCCGCGCGAATCGCCACATTCGTCAAGCTCCCGCCCGTCAGCGAAGCCATGTCCAGCGCCATGTAGTCGTTGTACAGCGCCCGCTCCAGCAGATTCAGCGCCGCCTGACGCGCGGCATAGGGCACCTCAATCGTGTGCGGTTCGGCGGTTGCGCCGCTGCCCGAACCGTCGGAGAGGTTCGCCACCGCTTTGATGCGGCTGATTTCCTCCAGCATTTCGGCAATGTCCTCCGTCGTGCCGCTGAAGTTGTTCAGCACCCAGTAGACGTCGTTGGCGCGGGCGAGGTTGTCCGCAAAGTCGGAGAGAATGTTGTCGTACGCGTCGATTTTCGCCTGAATCGCCGGCGTCAGTTCACTTTTGCCCTCCTGATTCGCGTAGAGGGGGATGAGCGGCAAGCGCCCGTAGCCTTGACGTTCCACGTCGAGGGTATCGCCGAGCGCGTCGCGGCGGAGCGTGCGCACATACGCCGTCTTCTCCCGGACGACATCGACCTGCTTGCCGCTGACGCGCAGGATGCTCACGCCGTCCTGCTCGAACAGGCGCAGGAACATCGGACGTTTTGCGCCAAGCTGCCAGAACTGCACGCCCAGCATGAGTTCGCCGGTCATTTCGTCCAGGAGGGGGAAGAATCCGCTGCCTGTCGCCCGCGCCATCTCGATGATTTCCAGATGGTCGGCGTTCCAGTAGCCGTAGCTGACCCCGTGCAGCAGGGCGCATTCGCCCAAGCGGGAGAGAAGGTGGTCGAAATCCGCGCCGAGACGTTTTTTCGTCTCCTCCGGCAGTGAAACGCCTTCGGAGAGCAGAAACTGGTTCTGCTGCGTGACGAAGCGGAACAGGAAGCTGCTGCCGATGCGGTTGCCGACGACGTCTTCCGTTCCCGCGCGGACATGGCGGCGGCCATCCGTGCCACGCGTTTCGATTTTCCGGGCGCGGAGGATGGTCTTGCGTGCAATCGTGGGATTTTCGCCCCGGAAGTAGCTGCTGGCGCTCAGCGCGCGGACGAACTCCGCCGATGCCTTGAACTTCTCGATGGCCTTGCACAGCAGGGCGATTTTGTCCTCCGCGGCGAGGTAGTCTTGGTAGGTGTAGGTGGTAAACATGAAACCTCCTTCATGATGTTAGAAGATGTTGCGCGTTTTGCGGATGTTCCCGTTCTCACAAGCCGCAATCAAAGTCAACTCCGGTAGTGGCGACCCGAAGGTTTCCAAAGGGCGATCGCAGACTTCGTCTGTTTTCATTGCCCCCTCGTCGCCTCCGCAGAGGCGAAACCCCTGCTTGCGGGAAAGACAAGCTATGGTCGGAGGTCAGGCTGCGTGGTCGCGCCCATCTGGCGCGACAATGTGCAAGTGGTGAGTAGAGCGAGTTGGGGGCGCGTCTGAGGACGCGCAAAGTTACTGGCAGGGACGCTTCGCTGCCTGCACCTTTGTTGGCGGCTTCCTTTGAATTGGTCGCCCTCGGAGCAGTTGGGGCGTTGCCCCAATCCCCAGCAGGGACGCTGTCCCTGCACCCTGCAAGGGGCATTGCCCCTTGACCCGTTTTGGGCTGCCCGGCTTGGTTGCGTTCGCCTTACAGCATTAACCTGCTGCCTTTATCCAAAATCCGCATTACACATGACGCGCTGTCCGGGGCGTCGTCATGCGCCGCCGTCTCCGAGTAATCCAGTATCTGATCCACATACGCGCGGTCTGTCCCCGCCAAAATCGTCACATTGCCCCACCATTTCCGCAGGTACGTCGCAATTTTGACGTGCTTATTCATCCGCTCGCTGTAGCGCCGCACCAGAAACCCGCGCTGCGCAATCTCCCGCGCCAAATATCCCTTGTCGCCGTTCGTTTCGCAGTAGACCGGCTCACACAGCAATCGCCGCGCCTCCGACAAGGCTTCATCCAGCACAGAATCGACCGGCTTCTGCCAAATCCGCCCGTACAGGTACGCCCGACCGCCGCGGATGCACCCGCACGTCAGCGCCGTGAAGTCCTCGCCGCCGTAGGACGCGTCCAGATGCGCAATGCCGTCGCGCAGCAGCAGCGGATCCTCCGTCTCCGGCGGATGCGCCTCGAACAGCCCGCCGCCGGTCGCGATGTGCCGCAGCTCGTAGTTCGCGGCGAAGAGCGTCGGCGACATGGCGGCGCGCAGCTTCGCAATCGCGTCCTTCGTCAGCAGCCCGGTCTGATAGCAGTCGTACTTTTCCGGCGGCGGCATCAGGCGGAACGCGTCGTCCGGGTGCCACGGCGTGCCTGTGTTCAGGATTCGTCCGCCCGGATTGCGGATGTTCTGCAGTTCCTGATACACGCCGCAGATGCGCTTGCGTTCCACGACGCTGATTCTGTCCTGCAGGTTCACAATGTCATCGGTAAGGATGATGTCGGCGTGCTTGCCGGTCATCGACCCGCCTGTGCCCAGCCCCAGCAATTGCGGCGCACCGCGGATGGCGGCGTAGCAGTCCGTGTTCACGCTCCACATGTCGCCGCGCAGCACCTGCACAGGGCTGCCGTAGATGCGCCCGGTCAATTCCTGCATGGCGTCCGTCGCCAGCAGCAGCTTTACCTGCCGCAGCACCTCAAGTACGTCGCTGTCCGTCTTGCGCAGGAACAGCAGGTTTTTCCGCGGATACACCACGAGCATCACCGCCATCGCGAAGGATAGGCACGTCGTTTTGTAGCTGCCGCGGTGCGCCAGCAGCGTCATGTCTCCCTGCCCGAAGACCATCTCGCGTATCCAGCGCCCGTGCAGCGTGTCCGTCAGCCGCGTCAGCCCGCATAGCCGCGCCGCTTTCGCGGGCTTTTCCATCAGCAGCATCAGCGCGTCGCGCCCATCCTGCGTCAGCGGGGATTGCTCATTCGTTGGGTTTCACCTCTTTTCGGGATTTTCGTTTCTTTCCGCTCAGCGCGGCAATCGCGTCGTCAATCGCCTGTGCGACTTCCGGCGGGCGCCGGGGCGCTCGTCCTCCTTTCAGGCGAACAGCCCGTGGTATTTCGCCAGCGCATCCGCCGCCTTCATCTGCTCGGCGGTCTTTTCGCCGCGCATCAGCTGCGTGAATGTCTCCAGCACCTCCTCCTTCGTCGCGATATCCGGCGCACGAACCTGCGTCATGGGATGGCTCCTTTCCGGCGGATGATTTTTTGCCGTTCCCCTGCCGCCGATAGGGGAGCAGTCAATAGCGAACATATCGGCGCGGGAATGTTTGTTCGCTTAATGACGAAAAGAAGTGTACCACCCTTCGGCGCAAAATGCAAGCAAATTTGATTTCATTTGATTTCACTTGATTTCGCTTGATTTGATTTTAACTCGCCTGATTTGTCAGCGACCGCACATACCCCAGCCGAATCTGGTTCACCCGCGCCCCGGTCAGGTTCATCTCCCGCCCGATGGCTTGATCCGTCAGCCCTTTGACGTAGTACCGCTGGATAATCATGAACGTTCGCGGGTCGCTGATTTCCTCCAAAAGTGCCCGCATCGGCACATTCATCGCCGTCAGCGTCGATTTTGCCTTTGCCTGCAGCGTCTGCGAAAACATGGCGTCGTGGTCGTCCGCGCTCATCATGTGCGCCGCATCCTGCTTTGCAAGCACCAGCTTTCGGTATGAGTCCAGCATTTGCTGTCGTGTCATTCTCCTCAACCTCCTCAGTAAGGCGAACATCAATTCGCCTATGAACTTGTGGGTATCATAACACAACATAAGGTTCATGTCAAGATGCATTTTTACCTTTTTGGACTTGATTTTTTGTGCGTATTGCAGTATAATAAACGTGAGGTGATAATCATGTACGGACAAAACATCCGCCTTTTCCGTAAGCAGAAGGGCATGAACCAGCATGAACTCGGCGCTGCCATGGACGTTTCTGCTGTTTCCGTCAGCAAATGGGAACGCGAACAGACGCAGCCCGACATTGAGACGCTGCAAAAGCTCGCTGATTTGTTTGATACGTCGATTGATGAGCTCTGCGGCCGTCCGCCCAAGCCGGAGGACGCGATGGACAACATGAGCGTCATGTGCCGCGCTTTCCGCCAGATGAAGCCGGAGGAGCAGGAGAAGTATCTTGCGGTCGGCAAGGCGCTGTTCGCCAGCGCGTTCGCCCCTGCCGCCCCCGCGCAGGACGACGATGCAGCAGAATAATGGGATGTCCCGCGCCGCGGCAATGGCATATCGTGTGCTGATTCGCCGCGGCGTTTCTGCATTGCCCGTGCATCCGCTGGAAATCCTGTCTGCGTGCCGCAACACGGTCGTCTGGGCGGATGTGACCGCGGCGGAGCAGCTGAAAATCCCACGAGAGGCGCTTTTGCGGCAGCTTGCGAATGCCGAAGCGATCACGTTCCGGCAGACCATACAGGGGGAAACGCGCTTCATCGTCGTCTATCGCGAGGGCGGCAACCCGGCGCGCCTGCGGTTCACGCTTGCGCATGAGCTGGGGCATCGTCTGCTGCACCGCGGGGACGAGCCGAACATGGAGCGCGAGGCGGATTGCTTCGCGAGCCACCTGCTCTGCCCGCGCCCGACGATGGGGCGGCTCTGTGCGCGGGAAAATACCTTTTCGGTGGAGCAGGCAGCGGTGCTTGCGTATGTGTCCGCGTCGGCGCTGCAGCGACTTTCGCGCGTGGAAGAACTGACGGTTTCGCCGGAGATTTTGTCCGCGGCGGATGATTTGCTGGCGGATTGGGCGCAGCGGGTGCCACTCCCGCCCCAAAGACCGGGACAGCATCGGCTGCAAATCCGAACGAAATTCCTCCCAAAAGCGTGAAAACGCTTCCAAAACGCGAAGGTGATGCGATTTTGCGGCAAATAACGTTCGGAAGACCCCAAAAGTCTCAAAAAAACCGCAAAAACCTTCCCAAAACCTCTTGACGGGCGGGCGAAAAAGTAGTATACTGACAAAGCTGGTTGCGCGAGCCGCCTCAAAGGCGCTCGGGAGACTGGTACGAACCTTGAAAACGATACAGAACAATAACAACGCAAACAAGACAGTAATTCCGAATGAGTGAAACTTGGTCGGGGAAACCTGATTGAGGGATAAAGGATTAAACGAAAGAGTTTGATCCTGGCTCAGGACGAACGCTGGCGGCGTGCCTAACACATGCAAGTCGAGCGGAGACAGTGAGTAGCTTGCTATGAACTGTTTTAGCGGCGGACGGGTGAGTAACGCGTGAGCAACCTTTCCCAGACAGGGGAATAACACACCGAAAGGTGTACTAATACCGCATAAGACCACGGAATCACATGGTTCTGGGGTAAAAGAATTATCGGTTTGGGGTGGGCTCGCGTCCGATTAGGTAGTTGGTGAGGTAACGGCCCACCAAGCCGACGATCGGTAGCCGACCTGAGAGGGTGATCGGCCACATTGGGACTGAGACACGGCCCAAACTCCTACGGGAGGCAGCAGTGGGGAATATTGGGCAATGGAGGAAACTCTGACCCAGCAACGCCGCGTGGAGGAAGAAGGTTTTCGGATCGTAAACTCCTGTCCTTGGAGACGAGTAGAAGACGGTATCCAAGGAGGAAGCCCCGGCTAACTACGTGCCAGCAGCCGCGGTAATACGTAGGGGGCAAGCGTTGTCCGGAATAATTGGGCGTAAAGGGCGCGTAGGCGGCTCGGTAAGTCTGGAGTGAAAGTCCTGCTTTTAAGGTGGGAATTGCTTTGGATACTGTCGGGCTTGAGTGCAGGAGAGGTTAGTGGAATTCCCAGTGTAGCGGTGAAATGCGTAGAGATTGGGAGGAACACCAGTGGCGAAGGCGACTAACTGGACTGTAACTGACGCTGAGGCGCGAAAGCGTGGGGAGCAAACAGGATTAGATACCCTGGTAGTCCCACACTGTAAACGATGAATGCTAGGTGTAGGGGTATCGACCCCTTCTGTGCCGCAGTCAACACAATAAGCATTCCGCCTGGGGAGTACGGCCGCAAGGTTGAAACTCAAAGGAATTGACGGGGCCCGCACAAGCAGCGGAGCATGTGGTTTAATTCGACGCAACGCGAAGAACCTTACCAGGTCTTGACATCCACTTAAACTTACAGAGATGTAAGGTGTGCTTGCACAAAGTGAGACAGGTGGTGCATGGTTGTCGTCAGCTCGTGTCGTGAGATGTTGGGTTAAGTCCCGCAACGAGCGCAACCCTTATCTTCAGTTACTAACGCGTGAGGGTGAGGACTCTGAAGAGACTGCCGGGGACAACTCGGGAGGAAGGTGGGGACGACGTCAAATCATCATGCCCCTTATGACCTGGGCTACACACTGCTACAATGGCCACGACAGAGAGAAGCGAAATCGCAAGGTAGAGCGGAACTCAAAAAAGTGGTCCCAGTTCGGATTGTGGGCTGCAACCCGCCCACATGAAGTCGGAGTTGCTAGTAATCGCGGATCAGCATGCCGCGGTGAATACGTTCCCGGGCCTTGTACACACCGCCCGTCACACCATGGGAGTTGGTAGTGCCCAAAGCCGGTGAGGCAACCGCAAGGAGCCAGCCGTCTAAGGCAAGACCAATGACTGGGGTGAAGTCGTAACAAGGTAGCCGTATCGGAAGGTGCGGCTGGATCACCTCCTTTCTAAGGAGCAAGCGAAGATGGAAACATCGGCGCTTCATCCTAAAGGTCGATCTGAGAGAAGAGCAATCGTCTTTCAGTAAGGAGCTGTCACAGGACAGCAAAAGCTGAAAATCAGCAAAAGGACGCACAGCGTCAAAGAGGAAATCTGTTGCGTTTGCGAAGAGAAGTTCTGTATCGTTTTCAGGGTTCGCGAGAGCGAAAACTGAACAGTTTCAAAGCGAACCGTTGAGATGAAACCGAAAGGAAGAAATCAAAACGAAACGCAGCGAAGCTGCCTGCACCTTGACAACTGCACAAAGAATGATTCTAAATAAAAGACCAGTTGCAACGGAGTAATGAGGACTTTCTTAGAAATAAGGAAGAAAAATCTCACATACAAAGTTGACCAGTTGGTCTCAGGATCAAGCGACGAAAAAAATCAAGCTAATAAGAGCACAGGGTGGATGCCCAGGCACCAAACGCCGAAGAAAGACGTGGCAAGCTGCGAAAAGTCACGGGGAACCGCAAGCAGGTATTGATCCGTGAACGTCTGAATGGGGAAACCCGGCGGGTTAACAGCCCGTCACTATTAACTGAATCAATAGGTTAATAGGGGAACGCGGGGAACTGAAACATCTCAGTACCCGTAGGAAGAGAAAATAAAGAATGATTTCCTAAGTAGCGGCGAGCGAACGGGAAAAGAGGCCAAACCGAAGGGCTTGCTCTTCGGGGTTGTGGATCAGCAAAAGGACGAGAGACCTTAGCAGAAGAGGATTGGAAAAGTCCCGCCAGAGAGGGTAAAAGCCCCTTACGCGAAAAGGTCAAACGACGAGCTGACACCAGAGTACCGCAGGACACGAGAAATCCGGTGGGAAGCCGGGAGGACCACCTCCCAAGCCTAAATACGAATTGGTGACCGATAGCGCATAGTACCGTGAGGGAAAGGTGAAAAGAACCCCGGGAGGGGAGTGAAAAAAGAACCTGAAACCCTGTGTTTACAAGCAGTGAAAGTGCAAGTAAGGCACGATCACGTACTTTTTTGTAGAACGGACCGGCGAGTTACGGTATGTAGCAAGGTTAAGTACTTAAGGTACGGAGCCGAAGGGAAACCGAGTCTGAATAGGGCGATAGTTGCATGCCGTAGACCCGAAACCGGGTGACCTATCCATGGGCAGGTTGAAGTGGAAGTAAAATTTCATGGAGGACCGAACCAGACGTCTGTTGAAAAAAAAAAAAAAAGGCGGGGATGACTTGTGGATAGGGGAGAAATTCCAATCGAACCCGGAGATAGCTGGTTCTCCCCGAAATAGCTTTAGGGCTAGCCTCATGGATCATTGGTGGGGGTAGAGCACTGAATGTGCGCGGGGCCACAAAGCCTACCAAACGCTATCAAACTTCGAATACCATACAATGCAGACCATGGGAGTCAGGCCGCGAGAGATAAGTTCCGCGGTCAAAAGGGGAACACCCCAGATCGTCTGCTAAGGTCCCTAAGTTCGCGTTAAGTGGGAAAGGATGTGGAATTGCACAGACAACCAGGATGTTGGCTCAGAAGCAGCCACACATTCAAAGAGTGCGTAACAGCTCACTGGTCGAGTGATGATGCGCCGAAAATGAACGGGGCTAAACGACACCGAAGCGATGGGTGCGTCTGAAGAAGATGCGCGGTAGAGGAGCAATGTGCAGAGGCAGAAGCCGTATCGAGAGGCACGGTGGACACTGCACAAGAGAGAATGCCGGCATGAGTAGCGAGAGGCATGCGAGAAACATGCCGTCGAAAGCCTAAGGTTTCCTGAGGAAGGCTCGTCCCCTCAGGGTAAGTCAGGACCTAAGCTGAGGACGAAAGTCGTAGGCGATGGACAACAGGTGTAGATTCCTGCACTACCGATGGAATGAAGCAGTGACACAGAAGGATAACTCGAGCAGGGTGATGGTCAACCCTGTGCAAGCATCAAGGTTGGGTTGTAGTGAAGTACGCAACCCTATAAGCTGAGGTGTGATGCGGACCGAAATTTCAGTAGGGAAGCGAGTGGGTTCACGCTGGCGAGAAAAGCTGCTAGTACATCCAAAGGTACCCGTACCGGAAACCGACGCAGGTGGGCGAGGAGAGAATCCTAAGACGAGCGGGAGAACCCATGTTAAGGAACTCGGCAAAATGACCCTGTAACTTCGGGATAAGGGGGTGCCTGCGAGAGCAGGCCGCAGAGAATAGTCACAAGCGACTGTTTAGCAAAAAACACAGGTATCTGCGAAAGCGAGAGCTGACGTATAGGTGCTGACACCTGCCCGGTGCTGGAAGGTTAAGGGAACATGTTAGAGCAATCGAAGCATCGAACCGAAGCCCCAGTAAACGGCGGCCGTAACTATAACGGTCCTAAGGTAGCGAAATTCCTTGTCGGGTAAGTTCCGACCCGCACGAATGGTGTAACGACTTGTGAGCTGTCTCAACAAGGGCCCGGTGAAATTAAAGTATGTGTGAAGATGCATATTACCCGCGACTAGACGGAAAGACCCCGTAGAGCTTTACTGCAGCCTGATATTGAGTTTCGGTAACGGATGCACAGGATAGGTGGGAGTCTGAGAGACATGGGTTTCGGCTCATGTGGAGACGGTGTTGGGATACCACTCTTCGGTTACTGAAATTCTAACATAGCTCTGTGAAACCAGAGGATGGACAGTGTCAGGTGGACAGTTTGACTGGGGCGGTCGCCTCCGAAAGAGTAACGGAGGCGCCCAAAGGTACCCTCAGAATGGATGGAAACCATTCGAAGAGCGCAAAGGCAAGAAGGGTGCCTGACTGCGAGAGTGACAACTCGAGCAGAGACGAAAGTCGGGCTTAGTGATCCGGCGGTATTGAGTGGAAAAGCCGTCGCTTAACGGATAAAAGCTACCTCGGGGATAACAGGCTGATCTCCCCCAAGAGTCCACATCGACGGGGAGGTTTGGCACCTCGATGTCGGCTCGTCGCATCCTGGGGCTGAAGCAGGTCCCAAGGGTTTGGCTGTTCGCCAATTAAAGCGGCACGCGAGCTGGGTTCAGAACGTCGTGAGACAGTTCGGTCCCTATCCATCGTGGGCGTAGGAGTCATGAGAGGAGCTGTTCCTAGTACGAGAGGACCGGAATGGACGCATCACTGGTGCAACTGTTGTCGTGCCAACGGCATAGCAGGGAAGCGAAGTGCGGATGGGATAAACGCTGAAGGCATCTAAGCGTGAAGCCCACCTCAAGAATAAGACTCCACAATAGACCCCTGGAGGACTACCAGGTAGATAGGTCATCGGAGGTGGAAGCGTTGTAAGGCGTGTAGCTTGATGATACTAATCGGTCGAAAGCTTCATTTAACGCTTGAAAGCTGAAAATGAGGATGGCTGAGCGGAGCGTAAGCAATGCGAAGTCAAGCGAAAAGCAAATCTGAAACAGAAAACTGAGAACTAATTGGAACGGTCTGAAGAATCATTCGATGTGCAGTTGTCAGGGTGCAGAGGGTTTCACCCTTTCAACTTCGACCCCTTCTTTTCAAACGCAAGTAAGTAAAAATGAAAAAGTGAAAGCAAGAAGAGAAAGGTGAAGCAATAAAATAGCTACCATTTCCGGTGGCAATGACGGAGAGGTTCCACCTAATTTCCATCCCGAACACAGAAGTTAAGCTCTCAGTGCTGAAAGTACTTGGCTGGACACGGCCCAGGATAAGTCGCTGCCAGTTCCTATTAGCCTTGATTCGCGAGAGTCAAGGGTATTTTTGTCGTTTTTGGGAATAGAAAATCCCCCGCGCGAAC
>VOFK01002912.1_pt1 | contig 218412 bp, 200 predicted proteins | sample 5384121 | NCBI WGS metagenome assembly VOFK01 (sample SAMN12384730, study PRJNA508395) | human gut metagenome | isolation source: healthy gut J | host: Homo sapiens | reverse complement strand
CTCGGTGGCAGTTCAGTTTGCATGTTGCTGTTTCGGCATAAGCGGTAAGCCAAATATACAAGGAGGCAGTAGTGATTTGAAGCTTACTGCCGCCTGTGGTCGGCTTTGGGCACGCGACGTCCGCTCTACCACAGCGGGCGGCTCTTGCAGACGCCCACAATGCCCACGCCAAGCGCGGGTGAGCAGATAAGCCTCCGCATTCCCCTGCTTTTTGCATTGCCAGATTGATAGCAGTTCTATAAGCGAAAGACTGTCTCCCCACACTAAGCAGAACACGGCCGTGCGAACCGAATGTTAAAAAGTTCCTCGCCGCCCATTGCTTCCTGATCAGCAATACCCCCAACCGGGCATCTATTATTTTCTTCATCCTTTTCAGCCTCTTTTTGAAAGACATTTTTAATTATTATTTTTAGTACTGCTTCTTAACCTCCCCCAAGTCCTCCTTGCCCCAGTCCGACCTGGGCAAGGCTGTGTCACTACAATCTTCTGCCCGATGAATTGCCAACCTGGTCCCGAAGATTCACTGTTCGTATTTAATCGAATTTGAGCTTGGTGGTTTACGAAAGAACAGTTTACAGTCAATCTCATGCCTCTATGAAATCGCTCTGTTACCGGTAGGTACTTCATGAAATGGTTGCTGATCCTGATGTCAGGCGATACGTTTTGCAATTCTCCGTCAGTTCATCGTTATAGTCATCGCCGCGCACTGATGCCATATTACCGGGCTGCCCCATGGAGAAATGCACTGGCTACAGCGGCATGTCGTAACCTGCCGGAAAGCCGTATTCGCAAGGCACGCCCGCAGGCGGAATGTATAGCCTCCGTTCCTTCCGCCGGATGGCCAGTGCCGCCTCCCCCAATAATCCGGAGGACGGCGTGGCAGTGGTCAGGTAGACGGTCCGGTTCACAGAATTTCCCGTAGCGAGAATTTCAAACGTGCTATATCCATAATATAGCCTTTCGGTGTTCGGCTCGATATTCGCTTGTGGATGTTCCTGCAGCTGTTCCCGTGGCCGAAGTCATTGCCAGTTCACGGATTTGTGTCACGCCGGGTTGGGGTGCGGTACTACATCGCTTTCATATCCCCAGTTTCCCCATGCCACGAGGGGTATATCGTCCGGGAGCTAACTCCCCGCCAATATTCCAGACTGTCACCTTTCAGTAACCGGATGTCCTTCAACACTCCGTCCGCATCGAAAAAGGAACTGGTGGATGTTGTCCCATACATGGAGAGTTGTCCGGCGTCGGCCTGCCGGCATAGCGGTAATTCAGCCGTACATTGTAGGGACACACTCCCGGTTCGTCAAAATCGAACGTGCAGGAGGTGCAGAACCATAGTATGCAACAGAGGATTACCATAACTTTCATCGTATGAAATAAATGAGTGACACACCGGCCCGTGTAGGCCCGAAATAATTCCTTTTATAATGTCCCATGCGCTCGCCGCAGCCCGCGCACCGGTATTTATCATATTCCATGCGGGCATATCCGCCACCAATTACGGCTTCTATCGAGAAGCGGTCGCCCAGTACCCAGTGATAACCGTAAGTGATACCTCCGCCATACAGGTCGCCCCGGTAAATAATGTCTTCCATACCCGAAAAGAAAGGGATCTGGCCTACGTTGTAGTAAGCGTAATGTCCGTGCACTCCCAGGAAGTGTCCTTCGAACTTGCGGCAAGGCCAGTAGCGTAATTCCGGTTGTATCAGGTAGAGATTCAGTTTCATATCATTGCCGAACTTCCAGGCGTTATAAGCCCCGTTCAGTGCCATTGTGAAATGACGGCTGATGCTGGTTTCCACTCCTGCGTTGGGTGTGGTAGTTCCCCACAATAGCAGGTCAGTGCGCAATGCCACGCGTTGGGCAAAGGCAGCGGTACTCATCAGACTGAGCAGCAGGAACAGCAAATAAAGTCGTTTCATGGCAATTCGGATTTATTGCACAGTTTAGATATGGGGGATGGAGTTCTCGATAAAACATTCACTCACGGGGAGTTCGGCTATGGAAATTTCCATCAGATAAAGGCGTGTCATCTGATTGACAATGCCCAGTTTGCGGGCTGTCGTCCCATAGCAGGAATAGAATTTTTCGTCACTGGGGCGATTGAAGTAAACGCCTTCTCCCAATGCTTCAAGAATGGAAAGGAGGTTGATTTGATGATATGCACAGGCAAGGCGGTAGGATTCGGGGCGGTTATCAGACAGATTATCCGGTCGATTTTCTATCAGTGCTATTAGGCGTCCTTTTGATAGCTTTTGCAGCAGGTACGTAACTTCGGAAGGTGAAGGATTAAGGGAAGTACTTAACTGGTAATCCTTATACTGTATGTCGTGCAGTACTGCCAGAGCGAGTTTTGTTCTGAGTGTTAACATAGCGCTTGCTTTTATGTAGATTATTGTCTGTTTTGTTTGGAATGTTCCGATTCCCGGTAGGAAATGGAACGGGCGCTATTGCAACCATAAATTAGGCGGATAATAATCATCCCTTCTAACTAAAAAGGAAGACAATTACCAATTTTACCTTCCTGTATTCCTCAATTTTATAATGAGATGCTCCATATTAAGATATGGGTAAGGGGAACTTTGTATTCAAACAAAAAAAGTGAAAGCTTTTTAATCAATACAAAGAGCTTTTCCACTGATATACCATATTATTACAGGAATACAATATTTATTGACATGACTTTTTGAGACAAAATCTAACTTTCAGGATAAGAGAGATGTTTTTGTCGTGTCTGGTGTTGTAATTTAACTGATTTTTTACAGAAAACTGGGAAACTTCGATAAGTATTTCCTGCTTTCCTTGTTTATTTCAATTGGAAATTGTTCCTTTACCGCCGGAATCATTCCGTTTCCTACCGGGAATCGGAACAGAAATATGAAGCTCATTCTGAGAGCTTTTACTCTCTTTATCATTCCTATTTCCTTTTCTCCTTTCTTTTTCTTTCCCCTTCCATTCCTTTTCTGCCATCGGATTAACTAATGCTGCCATTTGCAAATTCACCACCGCCAGTTGTTCATCAGAGAACGACCTCAAATAAGTATGCGTAATTTCTTCCGAAGCATGGCTCAACCCTGCACTGATTTTGGCTACCGGTATATCTTCATTATATGCCAGAGTCGCCCACGTATGTCGAGCTACGTATGAAGTCAGTCTTCCCCCCAATCCCAATCGTTCAGATAACCGATACAAATGTTTATTATAAAGTCGCAAGGCACTCTCATATTGTTTCCTCTCCTCAGGTATACTTCCCGGTTGGCGTATAATCCTTAATAAATAGGGTGAATCCGAATCATCACATAAATACTTCTCAATAATTTCCCACATCCACGGTTCAAGCGTAATCGTCAACATCCTTCCCGTCTTACTACGGCGATAGCAAAGCACATCATCATGAATATCCGTCTTCCTCAAGTAAGCCAAATCTATAAAAGGAATCCCTCGTAGATAATAAGAAAGAATAAACAGATCCCGTGCTATCCCCAAACTTGGTGTATCCTCCAAATCAGCATCCGCCACCATACGAAGTTGTTCAATACTCAGTGCCCTTTTCCTCGTCTCTTCATATCCCATAAACACCTCACAAAAGAGCCGCTTAGCGTCTTTCAACTCTTTCTCCTTTTCTGCTTCCCGACAAATAGCCCGCAACGCTCGGAAATAGCACGCTGAAGTATTACGTGAACATCCCGAAGCCCACAAATAGTGTTCAAAGCCCAAGAAAAATCCTGCTGTCAATTCTTTAAAAGTAACAAACTCCATGTTAGCAAACCCTTCCAAACTATGCAGCATACTCCTGCAAGTATGCTCCGCCGAGAACTTAAACAACTTCCCCAAACCATCTGCATGGGATATAATACCCTCCTTTAATGTCTTCATTTTCATCACACTGTTCTTTTAATTAATAATTATTCCCTTCCAAACCTCACTTACCATCATTTGTTTTGGGTGAAAAAAGGAGATAAACATCAAAAGTAAGAACAGGAAATATGGCTACTTGTCATAAAAAACACATAAATGCTTGTATCTAATGTATATAAACAAAAAAGTAGCCATCTACATCAGATAACTACTTAATTTTTTGTGCTTCACTTAGAATTGTCTTTGTAGAGCTGCCACGCTGATTTTAAAACTTTATTTTGAGGCTTCAAGTATATCCTATGAATTATTCCATAAATTTCCTACACGTTTTTACGATAGTTTATACATAGAGAATGTGAGAAGTGAAGCTAGACTTCTTCTTTAAATTGACGAATGCAGAAAATGCTTTTATGGAGCAATTCGATTAACTAGATTTTTGATTGACGTTAATTTACTTTTTGATTATCAATTATCGCCCAATAATTAAATATTCATTTGCTTTAGTTCTACTTCTATTTAAGGCGTAAGAATATTCGCCAAGGTTTACAATGTATATATCTTTTAAAGGTTTGAATTCTGATAAAATATTTTTAATCTCTTCGATGGATGGATAACCCATATTGCGATAAGAAATTACTATTATAGAATTAATATGCTTAGATATTAACTCTTTCATATCATTACAAAAGTTTGTTTTACTTTCAAACTCCATAGATTGATTAATACAAATTTCTTTGTTGTTTTTTTCTAAAGAGATAAAATTCGCTAACTCATTGTAATTTGTTAATCCTTCTAAAAAATGATATCGAGAATGATATGAAAGATGTGAACCCTTTATGTTGAAATAAGGTGGATCAATATAAACTAAATCAGCTTTAATATCACAATTTAGCGCAGAAAAGTTAGTTATATTATTGATTTTATCATTATTGAATTGTATTTCTTTTAATTCATTAACGAATTGTTTAAAAAGTTCATGGAAACTTTTTTCCCATGTTGTTTTATTGCCAAAATTAGATATTGTATGATTGGTCCGTAAAGAAAGATTTTTTCTATGAAATAAGTTGAAAGGTCGTTTAATTAAACATGTTTGAAATAATACATAGTAGGCAGAAGCTTTTTCAAACTCGTTATTAAATTCTGAATCTATATTTTGTACAATGACATCGATTAAATGATTTTCTTCGTCTAGGAAATATATATTCCTATAATTGTTTTCTATTGTATCTTTATAAATAACCCCTTCTCGTTCATTCAAAAGATTTAAAATTTTATCATAATTAATGGAAGTTGTAGAGTTTCCTATAAGGGCTTTCCCAATATAGTAATTGAATTTAAAGATGTCATTATATGTGACATCTTTATTTTTAAGCTTTGCATAATATGAAAAAATCCCAGAACCTCCAAAAACATCTAATATAGAATTAAATTGAATGTTCTGTTCTTCAAATACCTGCCATATTTTTTTTACTAATTTACGCTTAGAACCATAATATCTGGTGACAGGGAGTTTTCTTTCTATACACATATTTCGTTTATAATACACTTTAACCTATCGAATGAAGGCTCTGCAATACATGTTAATTTTTTACTTGAAGATGCAATAGGAAATGAAAACCAATATGGAATTGTAAAAACATCGTTACGTTTAATATTGTAATTAGGATGTTTTTTTTCCCCTTCTTCAATATAATATTTATATGTTTCACAATTTTCATCACTTAATGCTCCAATGATTAAGAATTCAAAATTGTTATGATTCGGCGATATTTCTTTTATTAATTCCTTACATTTTTTCTCATATTTGGAAATTTCTTCATTACGTAATTTCGTTTTTAATTCAACTACATATATTTTTCGAGTTGTTTTTATGATAAAATCAAATTCAGCTTCTTTATTGTTTGATTTGTATCCAACTTTGTAATTTGAAACGTATTGTAGTTTTAATTCTTTAAGGATTTCCTCAAAAAAATCTTCAAAATATTTATGTCTAAAGTAAAAACTAATTTCAGGTTTTAGTACATGAATCTTTTTTTTATTTTTAGTAGTGGGCTCTTCTTTTGAAAATTCATATATTTTATTTGTTTCTTTGTGATTACTTATCCAATGTACCAGATTATAATGTGTTTCTGATGGTTTCTTATCTGTATGATAAATTCCTATTAAAGAAGATTCAGGGCAGCTCACATAAGGCAAATACAGTTCATAGCCTGCCAAATGCTTTAATTCATTGATTTTAAAGCTATCTTCAAAATACTTTTTGTATTTGTCTGGAATTTCAATATCTTCTATATATAGATTCTTTTTTAGATTTGATAGCAAATGGGTGAAGTCTTCTTCTTTTACTTTTTCATTGAATTCGTTTACTATTAGCGATTTAAAGTTGTTTCTTTGTTCTGGCAATCTGTATATATTGTTTTTTAAGAGGCCCCAATAATAATCTAATAAAAACTCATCTTTTATTAAAGATATAGGATTACTTTCATAAATAAAGCAGATATTACCTATGTTTATTCCAAGAATTTTATCTCCACTTTGTAGAATAAATATGTCTTTAGAAGACATATATTTATCTGTCAAGGTGTATTTTTCAAAAAAACTTTCATATATCCATATATCTGTACTTTCAATAGGTGTTTTGGTAAATGATTCCTTTAGGTAAGACAAATTAATAACTGGACATGTTAAGATTGAAAGTTGTTCTATATTTATGTGAGATTTATATAAATTATCATTATCGAAGCTAGTGAGTTTACTGAAATTTATATTTTCCCTCTTGTTGGTACATGTTATGAGTTTCGATACTAGTTGTGATTTTGACAATATTTTTATTATAATATCAGATATGTTATCATTTTCTGTTATAATATATCTATTAATTTTGTCTAGTAAAACAATTTTAGATTTTCCATATTTAGATAAATTTTCTGATGAGAATACTTCGTTAAAAAAGTATTCACTTAAGATTGAATATCCCCCAATTTTTAAACTTTGAAGAATATTATCAAGCTTTTCTTTTCTTTCTATTAGCTCATGTGTTAAATTATTATTGTGTCGTTCTTTTAGATCTTTATTGAACTTCAAGAATGAGTTTTTAAAATTTTCAATTTTTTCAGCCAAGGCTTATTTATTGTACTAAAGTCTATTGTCGTAATAATTCCCCAGTTATTTTCTTTATCGATAGATAAGAAATCACTGATTAGGTCAATAAATGGACCAATGATCTCCTCAAATAGAATGGAATATGAAAATAACTTATATTTACTTTGTGATTTGAACATAATTATAAATTCTTATTGGTATATAATGATATTGTTAATTTAATTTGATCTCCATACTCGAAGTTTTCATCACGATACATTACTAGTAATGTCATTAAATATTCGGGGTTGTAATCGACGATCTCAACGTTGTTGATATTTATTTCATGTAAATAGGAGTAGTTTATATCTAATCCTTCTGGAACATAAATAATTAGTTTGTTATCATAATCATTATATATATTTACAATACGATTGACGTTGTTATCAAAATCTGTAGTAAACAAGAAAAGATGGTTTATATTTAATGATTTGTCTATAAATAACTGATTTCCTTGTGCCTTTATTTCGTAATCGTCATTGTTGTAATTATTAGCGATTAAATATTCTTTTAATGGATCAAAAAATTTGGTGTTTAATCTAGCAAAAGTGTTTTCTAGGTGTAATCTTTCGTTTGTTTCATTAAATAAATATTCTAAAGAATATTTATTTAATAATTCATTTAAGCCAAGGCGCTCGGATGATTCTGACAATTCGGAGCAGATGGCTTTTACAATATCACTATTTTTATTTAATTCTTTCTTCTTGATAATTGCGACTATCTTATTAATATCTTCTGAGGATTTATTGGTATCAAATAATTCATTTAGATTTTGTGCCAGTTCTTTGTAGTCATTGATATTAGAAATCATTGGCAACTCAACAATTCTATCTTCTATTCTTCTAAAGAATGCAGGATTTACTTCTTCAATAGATTGAGAGCTTCTTCCCGATGAATCTGTAAAACAGGTTATAAGTAAATGTCCCTTGATGAGTGAAGATAAGTCATATAGTTCGCGATATGAAGTTAAGAAGTGACCAAATCTTGGTTTTGATTTTTCTTGAATTTTTTCCGCTTCATCAATGCCAAATATTATATATGTATTGTTTGCAGAAAGAATATTTAAAAATAAAACTAGAATTTCTCTGCGGTTAAAATTGGTAAGTTGTTCTAAAGCAAATTCATTAAAACTATTTTTGGTATATAATCTACCAGTTCCTAGGTAAATTAATTTAGAAAGCTTATCTTCGTCTTGCTCAGCGAATAATTTTTCAGTATATTCTCTAATTGCAGCAAAGCCGTCTTGAAAGGAATAGGCAAGACTTGAGATGTCATAATTGTCGCTTTTAATTTTTAGGATTGAGGATCTAAGTTCTTCAAAGAAATTATCTTGTATGATTTTTAGAAGGAATAAGATTAAATCATATTGATCTGCATTCACTCTAAGAAATACAACTTTTATCTTTTTATTCTCTGAAAAGAAAAGCTTAAGGTATTTGAGAAGATTGGTCTTGCCATTTCCATAGTTAGCTGTTATTAGGCAAGTTTGAAAAGCCACATCAATACTTTGTATATATGTACCTATTTTCTTTTTTTTGGCATTATTCATATCTACAATAAAATAAGGTAGTTCAGGCACCTTACCTTCTTGTAGATCCCTTTTTAACTGTTCGACAGTTGTCTCAATTGGATTGATTTTATTCCACAACTTTTCAATTTCCATATTTTAGTATATTTTTATTTTAATAACTGGTTTATTACGAATATAAAAAGCGTTTTCTCTTATCAATATTTGTTACAGTATTACTAAATAATATTAATTGGTTCTTTCTTTCTGATTCATAATAATCATTTAGTATTTTTTCGAAATTCGAGAAGGACATGCGAAAATCTCTTTTTATATCGTATAGATTGACGAAGCTTTGATCATGTAACCCTTTGTTTATATTATTTGTATATGACATCTTTAATTTTGAGAATAGTACAAATTTCTTGTTTTTTATAAATAGAAACTTTTTCTCAAAAATAATAAATTTCTGTAGAATATTATTGTAGTCACATTTGTATTCGTTGTTTTCTAATATAATATTAAGATATCTTTTCTTTATATTCATGTTCTTATTTAGTACATCTAAATATTCAAGCCAATATAATCTTACATTATCATAATTTTTTGTGATACTAGTCTGCGTGTACTTAAAATGATTAATGTGGTAGGCTTCTTCTATAAATGCCAAGTGGATATTGGGGAAATTCCATTTATGTTTCACTATACTTCTAAGTGATAGGCATAAGGGTATTATCATATAAAAGTCAGCGAATAATATTCTTTCAAAAATAATCTTCTGTTCTGGGGATAATGCAAAAAATGAATATTTACTTGAAGCTAATTCTCTGCCATATTCACTCAAAATGTATTTTTCATTTATTAATTCAAACTTATCTTTAGCTAAATTTATATAGTATGATGTTGCTTTATATGTTGAATATATTTTTTTTCTCAATATCGCTTTCTCTATTAGCTAGTATAACTTTTAATAATTCGCTCTTTTCTTCATCTGAATATCCCATAAAATGTGATATGACTTCTTTTAGCGTATTCGGTGTAGGAACCCCTTCAAGTTCAGCTGGTATATTAAGTTTGTTATATTTTGTATTTAGAATGTTGATAAAATAAAAAAAGAAATCAATATAAAAAGAAGATGGAGATATCTTTTTCTGCTTTTTCTCCATTTCTTCCATATATATACAAACCCATTTAACACTGACTAATGATTTGTGAAAAGGGCGATGTAAACTATATATTATATTTTTATCCTTCATGTCTTTTCTAATAGAATCATTATGATCTTATAAACTCGTACTTTTTTATATAATATTTTGTTTAAAAAACATTCACATTATTATTAAGGATTAAAAATCGTTCAAAGTTACCCTTTTTTTATTATTTAGATAATAACATCTTTGCTTTTTAACTATAATCAGCTTTATTATATTTACGAATTATTGTTTTATTTATATAGATTAAAGATTTTGTATTGAATACTAGTCGTTTATCTAAAATACATGCGAGGTGTGTGGGTGATTCGTCTTTTGCATTCATTTGCTGAAACATTTATTTTTTACTATCTAGTATAAAAAATCCCTGATAATGCTTGATTATCAGGGATTTGCTTGATTTTTCTTTTGTTTTCAGTGATCCGCTTGGGGCTCGAACCCAAGACCCCAACATTAAAAGTGTTGTGCTCTACCTGCTGAGCTAGCGAATCAAACCTTTATTGCTGTTAAGCGGGTGCAAAGATAGGTACTTTTATTTAATTTGCAAGGAATATGAGGAAAAAAGTTTGCATTATTTTTCTTCTATACCCTCTATTGGTTGATCTTCAGTGGTTTCTGTCTTATAAATATTTTCTTGATTAATGATGTATCGCTGATAATAGGAGAGCATCAGAGTGGTAAGCGGCAAAGCTATAATCATACCCAGCATTCCCATTAACGATCCCCAAATGGATAGGGAGAGCAGGATAATAGCCGGATTCAGGCCGGTAATCTTTCCCATGATACGGGGAACGAGATAGCCATCTTGTATGATTTGTACTACTATAAATACAGCAGCAGCCGAAGCTATGATGATCCAGAAGTTATCACCGGTATCCGCAGCTTTCAGAATGGCAAGCATGATGGTGGGGACAAAACCGATGATTTGTAGGTAAGGCACCATATTCAGCGCACCGATAAATAATCCCAAACCAATGGCCAGCGGGAAATCAATAATCAGAAAGCCGATACTGAATAGAATGCCTACGCACAAAGCTACTAATGCCTGTCCGCGGAAATATCTGTTCATGCCGTCTTTTACATCATTCAATATGCCGGTTACTGTTTTCCGGTATTTCTTTGGCATCAGGTGTGCCCAGCCTTCGGAAATGCTTTCGTAATCAAGCAGAATAAACACTATATATAATAGGATAAGGAAGACGGTGAAGAACCCGAATAAGAGGTTGATAGACTCCGATATAAGCGACCATAGTTTAGGAACGGTTACTTTAAGGGCATCCAATATATTCTCCTGGCTGAACATTTGCTCTAAGATGTGCAGGTCGATATTCTGCCGGATAAATTCGGAGAGGGTAGTGGGGACATTGCTTGCTGTATGAGTGGTGCTGAAGTACTCTATCAATAAATCCTTTACCCGCAGGAATTCCTGAATCATGGGCGGCACAAGCAGATAGAATGCAACGCTTCCTATAACGCTGAGAGTAAACAAGGCACAAAAGATAGATATTATTCTGTTTTTTAGCCGTAGCTTATGCTGGAAGAAGCTTACCAACGGATATATCAGATAAGCAATAAGCCAGGCAAGGAAGAACGGAAGCAATACGCCGCTCAATCGCTTCAGGAGCATTAATACCCCAATGATGATAGCACCGAGAATGACAGCACGGATAAAACTGTCGAATGTAATTTTCTTACGCTCCATAAGGCTTTTGCTTTTTATTTATAGTTTATCCACCGGCGGCAGTCCGGTCTCCCTTTATTGCTCGTAGATAACATTCCCGGCAGAGGGGTTCGTATTCGGCTGTTTCTCCCAGAAGGACTTGTTTGTCATTCTTGACAGTGCGATGTGAGAAGGAGGCTAATTGTCCGCACTTCACACAGATAGCGTGGACTTTGGATACTTCATCGGCAATGGCACAAAGTCCCGGCATAGGACCGAAGGGAAGGCCGCGGAAGTCCATATCCAGACCTGCTACAATAACACGTATGCCATTATTGGCAAGCTCATTACACACATCAATCAGACCATTATCAAAGAATTGCGCTTCGTCGATACCTACTACATCGATTTCTGAGGTGAACAGCAGGATACTTGCCGATGAATCAATCGGCGTAGAAGCAATGGAATGGCTGTCGTGAGATACAACCTCTTCTTCCGAATAGCGTGTATCGATGGCAGGCTTGAATATTTCTACACGCTGTTTGGCGAATTTAGCGCGTTTCAGACGGCGGATCAGTTCTTCTGTCTTACCGGAGAACATTGAGCCGCATATAACTTCGATTCTTCCTCTACGATTGGTTTCCTGTATATGGTCTTCCGAGAATAATACCATTGTTCTAAAATGTTTATTTTAGCCGCAAAAATAACACTTTTAATGGCTTTCCGATATTTTTTCATTATTTATTTCTACATTTGCGGCATTAACATTTGTGATGCGAAAGGAAATGCAGACATTATTGGACGACATAGAACTGGATATTCAGGAACTGAAATATTTAATGCAAGTTCTTGCAACAGATGCCAACCCTACATTGAAGGTAGTAGCTAAACGGAATATACAGCAGATGCGTGCACGATTGGATGCTTTGCAGAAACTGCTGGACGAAACTCCCGTAGAGGTAGTTGCCATTCCTGAAGCTCCTGTCGCTCCAGTGGTTATTCCCGAACCGGCCGCTGCTCCTGAACCGGTTAAACCGATTCCTGTAGAACCAGTCGTTGTTGAAATCACCAAGCCGGTAGAGGTCGTATCTCCCAAGCCTGAGTCCACGCCCAAACCCGAGTCTGAACCGTCCGCAATAATATCTTCTGCATCGCCTATTTTAGCAGAGCGGATAAAACCGGCCACTGATCTGCGGCATGCTATCAGTCTGAATGACTCATTCCGCTTTGCCCGTGAGATTTTTGGTGGTGATACTGCCCGCATGAATGAAGTGATACGACAGTTGGGTGCTGCTCCTTCATTAGAAAAGGCATTGGAACTCTTTTCTTCTACCGTTAATCCTGATGAAGAGAATGAAACGGTGGTTGATTTTATAGAACTTCTTAAGAAATACTTCAGCTAAAGCAATTACGGATATGGGAAAACTTTATGTAGTGCCTACTCCGGTAGGAAATTTGGAAGATATGACATTCCGGGCTATTTGTATTCTGAAAGAGGCGGATTTAATTCTTGCCGAAGATACGCGCACTTCCGGAATCTTACTGAAGCATTTTGAAATAAAGAACGCAATGCAATCCCATCATAAGTTTAATGAACATAAAATGGTGGAAAGTGTTGTTAATAGAATAAAGGCAGGTGAAACTGTTGCGTTAATATCGGATGCAGGTACACCGGGAATCTCTGATCCGGGCTTTCTGGTAGTGCGTGAGTGTGTTCGCAACGGTATTGAGGTACAATGTTTGCCAGGGGCTACAGCTCTTGTGCCGGCTTTGGTTGCTTCGGGCTTGCCAAATGAAAAATTCTGTTTCGAAGGTTTTCTTCCGCAGAAAAAAGGACGCATGACACGTCTGAAGATATTGGCAGAGGAACGCCGTACCATGGTGTTTTATGAGTCTCCCCACCGTCTGGTGAAAGCGCTGACTCAGTTTGCAGAGCATTTCGGTGCGGAACGTCAGGCATCTGTATCCCGGGAGATCTCGAAGATACACGAAGAAACGGTGCGTGGCACTCTGACTGAATTGATTGAGCATTTCACAGCCAATGACCCGCGTGGAGAAATAGTAATAGTAGTAGCAGGAATAGACGATTAAATAACTTCATTAACCAACGTAAAACAAAAACGTATGAAAAAGTTAGCAGTTTTAATTGTATGTGCGGCCGTTATGGCATCGTGCGACGGCTTGTCAGGTGGAAGTAAAGACCAACTGAAAGCTGAAAATGATTCTCTTTTGATGGAACTGACTCAGCGTAATGCTGAACTGGATGAAATGATGGGCACTTTCAATGATATCTCTGAAGGCTTCCGCCAAATCAATGCCGCAGAAAGCCGCGTAGACTTGCAGCGTGGTGCGGTTTCAGAAGGTTCTTTATCAGCTAAACAGCAGATTGCCACTGATATTGAATTTATCCAGAAACAAATGCAGGAAAACAAAGAGCAGATCGCTAAACTGGAAGCTATGCTGAAAAGTAGCAAGAATAACTCTACCCAGTTGAAGAAAGCTGTAGAATCTCTGACCCAGGAATTGGTAGCTAAAACCCAGCGTATCGAGGAATTGCAGGCTGAACTTGCCTCCAAGAATATTCGTATTCAGGAACTGGATGCAGCTGTGACTGGCCTGTCAACTGACAAAGAAGTGCTTACTGCCGAAAATGAAGCAAAAGCTAAAACCGTAGCTGAACAGGATAAAGCATTGAACACTGCTTGGTTTGTTTTCGGAACAAAGAAAGAACTGAAGGATCAGAATATTCTGACAAATACCGGTCTCTTCCAGAAAAAGCAAGTGCTTAAGGATAGTGATATCAATAAGGATTACTTTACTCAGGTTGATATTCGTACAACGAAAGAAATTAAGTTGTATTCCAAGAGTGCAGATGTCTTGACCACTCATCCGGCAGGTTCTTATGCTTTGGAGAAAGATGATAAAGACCAGCTTGTTCTGAAGATTACGAATCCGAAAGATTTCTGGAGCGTATCCAGATACCTGGTTATCCAAGTAAAATAACTTAATTAAATTATAAGAATGGCAGGGAAGGGTTATCCCTGCCATTTTCTTTTTATATGCAGTACAAGAATATTTTTTTCGATCTGGACGATACTCTCTGGGCCTTTTCTTTTAATGTCCGTGATACATTTGAGGAAATGTATCGCAAATATGAATATGATCGCTATTTTCGGTCTTTTGAACATTTCTATGAACTCTATGAGAAGCGTAATATCGAATTGTGGGCAGAATATGCAGATGGAAAAGTGACAAAAGAAGAATTGAATCGTCAACGTTTTCTCTATCCGCTGGAGGCAGTAGGAGAGGGGGATGCGGCTTTAGCGAAAGCTTTTTCTGATGACTTCTTTGCGGTTATTCCTACAAAGCAGATTAATGCCCCATGCGCAGGAAGTGCTGGAATATCTGGCACCTAAATATAATCTTTATATCCTCTCCAATGGATTTCAGGAACTGCAATGTCACAAAATGCGTTCTGCCGGGATTGACCATTATTTCAAGAAAGTAGTTTTATCAGATGATATTGGTGTCTTGAAGCCATGGCCCGAGATTTTCCATTTTGCCATGTCGGCTACCCAGTCTGAGCTACGTGAATCGTTGATGGTGGGTGACAGCTGGGAAAATGATATAACGGGTGCTCAGGGAGTAGGTATGCATCAAGTGTTCTATAATGTAACGGGACGTACCGAGTTTCCATTTAAGCCTACTTATCAGATTACAGATTTGAAAGAGTTGCTCCAATTGTTGTGACATTGAGGGATTAGTTGTAATTTTGTCAGCGTAAACACATAATTTGCAGCTATGGATACTATTTTACCTTTCGCTTTGCTTTGTTTCACTTCTTTCTTTACGTTGACAAATCCTCTCGGGACTATGCCCGTCTTTCTGACCATGACCCATGGAATGACGGATAAGGAGCGACAGTCTGTAGTGTCTCGTGCTACATTAGTGGCTTTCATCACGATTATGGTCTTTACCTTTGCAGGTCAGTTCCTGTTCAAGTTCTTTGGGATCTCCACAAATGGTTTTCGTATAGCCGGTGGTGTCATCATTTTTAAAATCGGTTTTGATATGTTGCAAGCACGTTATACACAAATGAAATTGAAAGATGAAGAGATTAAAACTTATGCCGATGACATCTCCGTCACCCCTTTAGGGATTCCGATGCTTTGCGGTCCCGGTGCCATAGCAAACGCCATTGTGTTGATGCAGGATGCCCATACTATCCAAATGAAAGGCGTACTGATTGGTATGATCGCCTTTATCTACTTGATTACATTTTTCATCTTGCGGGCCTCTACGCGACTGGTAAAAGTTTTAGGGGAAACGGGAAATAATGTGATGATGCGCCTGATGGGACTTATTCTGATGGTAATTGCTGTGGAGTGTTTTGTGAGTGGGGCAAAGCCGATATTGGTGGATATTTTGAAAGAAGGCCTGATATAAAAATACCCCCAAATGTCAAGTTGGACATTCGGAGGTATTTAATGTTCAGTTATCGTATGATTATCACCATGGATAATTTACATTCCAGATAAATGCTACGGTCTGATACCACCCCAGACTAACGCTGCTTCCACCTTCATCATAACCTACCAAGGCATTGATTATATAGAGGTTACCATCGTTTTCGAATGCACAGTTGTTCTTACCCGGTGTGTAGGCAAAGTAATAGTTGCCATCGTCTGCACTCGCTTCACCCATTTTCTGAACCGTAGTTGGGAATCCGACAGGTGCTCCATTAGCGGCATTAACGGTGAACTGTACGTGGTGTCCCTTTTCCAAAGTCACTCCTGTTGCACCGGCTGCTGTTTCTGAATAATAGTAGGGACTTACCAGTCGGTACAAACCATTACCGCCTTCTGCCTTTTCTATATCCACTTTCACACCGTCACCTACCAAACCGTTATCGTCGATGGTTCCTGACCATGAAGTATAGAACTGAGCGCTACCGGCTGCTACCCAATTGTACAATTTGCTTAAATTAATTGTTGTGGTAGAATTGCCTGATACAGAGGTATTATCCTTTGATATGGAAAGAGTCGCTTTATAAGAAACGCCTACTTGAATGTCACCTACTGCAATCGTATAAATGGCGGTATTACTACCATCTGCAAATGTTACCTCAGCCGGTCCGCTCAATGCAGGATCGTTAAATTTTGCATCTACGGCAATGGTTGATGCACCTACATTGGTATTGCGTGTCAGAGAAACCTTGATTTCAGTCAACGTTTCAGTACCTGCTACGGTATAGGTTTGTTCGCTCTGGTCGAACGTATATTTCACTTCGCTGTCTATCGGGGCTTTGTCCCAATAACCATCGGTACTACAGCCGACAAACATGACAGCCGCTACCGACAGCGCTATGGATAGAATTGATTTATTGAAATTCATATAATGCTATTTTTTCAGTTTGTTACCTATGTTCATTAGTTGTCTGTAACCGGAGACGGAATTGATGTTACCGGATTATTGTCTGATGCCGAGATCAATGAGTTACCTTGTTCTTCACTTTCAGGGATACGGTAGATCAAGGTGTTATCACCAGCCGGCACGTTAAATACATAAGCGGCAGGGAATCCTGCTCCACGACGGTCGATACCTTTGTTCAGTCGCAGAATATCAAAATAAGAAAGGCCCTCACCCCAAAGTTCAATACGACGTTGCTGCCATACTGCATCCTGTACAGCTGTTGCACTGGAAGCGGTACAAACATAGGCAGGGTCACGATAGTCATTTATAAATTTTTGTAAAGTAGCTGCGCCGGTTGAAGGATTTCCACCCATAGCTTGTGCTTCTGCCAAAATCAAATACATTTCTTCCACGCGCATCAGAGGAATGTCGCTTGCGTTAGTGCTTTGGGCCATTACTCCCTTATAAGGACCGTATTTCATTTGAGTATAAGCGGGACAACCATATTTCGTAGCTTGGGCTACTTGTGCTTCATTCAGGTTGTCAGAATGCTTATTGGCATCGAGCCACCATCCTTTACGAACGTCTGTATCGGGAATCTCGTTATACAATTTCTTGTTGATCATACGCCATGATCCTACTGAAGCGTATCCATAATTCAGTGATCCCATATGTGAAGGGAAATTCACAATACCGGAAGTTACTACACGGTCTGTTTCAGCGATTACAATGGCCCACATCCAAGAGTGGTCACTACTTTCCGTAAAGCCCGGAGCACTTGCTTCTTCGCGACTATAAGGAGTGCCACTGCCATCGATGGCTTTTTGAGCGTCTTCAGCTGCTGCTGTCCAATTTTGCATGGTCAAGTTGACACGTGCACGCAAACCATAAGCCACTTCCTTACTGATGTAGCGCTTATCGGTACCACGGGTTTTGTCAGTATTCTCTAATAAAGATACAGCTTTGTTCAGGTCACTCATAATCTGATCGTAAACTTCTTGCACGGTAGACCGGGCGCAACCATTAGCAGCAGCCTCATTGGCATTTTCGTTTGTAATCAGAGGAACGCAAGGCTTGCTTTCATTCCCTTTATAAGTATGCTGATACATCTGGGCCAATACAAAATAGTCGAATGCACGTATAGACAAAGCTTGTGCCAGATAGTACTTCAGAGAGTTATCTTCCGTAGCCGGGTCGATGGTACTCACTACTCCATTAGCAGTATAGATCTGATTGTACATCGTACGCCATAATATGTTTGTCGGGCGATAGTTAAAGAAAAGATCCTCAAAAGTCATGGAACGGGTAAACCAGTTATAGTTTATATCTAAACCAACCATATCTGTGCCGCGGCTGTCCAAGTTCAGCATAATTGAACCATAACCGAAGTCGTCGTGTCCAAAAGAAGTGGGGATGGCATTGCCATATACACTGAACATCGCAGTGATACCCGTTACACTTGCCGATACCATTTCTGGGTCGTTTTTAACAACTTCTTCTTTCTGGTCGCTTGTAACAACAGCACCCAGCGGTTCGGTATCCAAATCATTACACCCCACAAGCAATACACTTGCAAGTGCCGATGCGAATATTTTAAATTTTATATCTTTCATTGTTATTCTGCTTTATAGTTAGTATAGTTTAGAACGTTAATTTCACTCCTGCCGAAATACTGCGTAATGCACCATACGTAGAGGTGGTAGATGATACATAACCTTGACGTGGATCTAATCCTTTACGTGCAGCAAACAATGCAACATTGTCGGCAGCACCATAAACTCTAAGTGATTCTATTCCCAAGTTGCGTACGATTCTTTTCGGCAATGTATAACCTAAAGTAATATTGTTAATAGACAAGTAGTTGGAAGAAACAATCCAGCGGTCGGAGCTTGAACCTGCATCATAGTTTTCGGTTGCACACAAACGAGGAACATCTGTATTCGGGTTCTCTGCCGTCCAAGCTTTAGCAATGTCCTTATGCCAGTTGTAACCGGCATTACTGTTGCTGCCACCATGCATCAAGTCTTGATAAGTATAATCCCACAGTTTACCACCCAGCTGATAAGAGAACTGGATAGAAAAATCAAAACCATAGAAATCCAAGCTAGTACCAAAACCACCATAGACGGTCGGAAGCAAATCACCGGTAGCTTCTTTGCAATTAGAAGCGACAGCATAGTCTGCTGTTGTATAGGCGTTTCCTTCATCATCTTTCGCCCAGAACAAAGATTGTCCGGTAGTGGGGTCAACACCTGCATATTTCACTAGATAAAGTTGGTACATAGATTCACCTTCGCGATAAATACGTGAACCACTGATTAATTCACCATTCAAATCAGGATGCAGCTTATTTACTTTATTTTTCAGGAAAGTGGCATTCCCAAAAATGTTCCACTTCAAATTATTGATATCAATCGGAGTATAATTCAATTCAATTTCTACACCCGAGTTAGTCATCGAACCAATGTTCATTGGAATAGAACTGTAACCGTTGGAGTTTGCTACCGGCTTATTATAAAGCATGTCGCTAGTCTTACGGTTGAAATATTCTATTGTACCTTCTAATTTATGGTTGAGCAGTGTGAAGTCAGTACCTATATTGAAGGAGTTACTTTTTTCCCAAGTGATATCTGGATTACCTTTATAATAAAGTGTACCATCCGAGAATATACCATTAGCACCGGTCATGGAGTATTGATCCAGATACGGATAGTAGTTTGCATAACCGTTTCTCAGCAATGCATCGTTACCTTGCTGACCAAACGAAGCCTTTAGCTTCAACATATCAATCCATTCTGTATTTTCCAAAAATGCTTCTTTACTGATAACCCATGCGACACTGGCCGACCAGAAGTTACCCCAACGTTTGTCAGGATGGAAACGAGAAGAAGCGTCGCGACGGTAAGAAGCACTGGCAAAGTATTTTTCATCAAAGTCGTAATTGATTCGACTGATAATACCTCTGGTAGAATATTCGTCACGAGCACCACCACCACGTTTGTTATCGATAGTGTTGTTTACCGTGAAGTCATAATCCTTATAAAGATTCTGCCCGGTTGCATAACTATATTCATAGCGGTAGTCATAGCTCTCATAACCTAACAGAACATCGAAATTGTTCATGCCGAAGCTTTTCTTATAAGTAGCCAGGTATTGCTGGTTGAAGGCGGATGTACGTATGTGTTCTTGTTGTGCAGTACCACCGTAACTTGCAGACTGTCCATAATACTTGTTACCCAAAACATTATAACGTGTATTATCAATATAGGCACCTAATGAACCTGTTAGTTTCAGTCCTTCAATTGGGGACAACTCGATGAACCATTTACCGTTAAGGATATCCATCAGGTATTCTTCCTTATTATAAAGCAAGTCACCCTTGGGGTTTGACATGGACATAAAGTTACGCGTGCTGTTTGTACTGCTACCATCACCATAATCATAAATCTTGTTACCTGAATTCTTGTCGTAAGCTAGTGAACCATCAGCGTTACGTACATACATCGGATAAACTGGAGCAATATTATTTGCCAGTAAGAAAGCGTTTCCTGAAGAAGCAGTAGCTGTTTGGTCGCCCGGATATTTGCTCTTAGAGTTAGTATATCCTAAGCTGGTGCCGAATTTCAGCCACTTTTTTTGCTTGGTAGTCTACATTCAAACGCGTAGAAATACGAAACCTGAATTTTCGATAACACCGTTATCTTCCAGGTAACCGGCAGAGAAATAGTAGTTCAAACGGTCTGTACCACCTGATACGCTCAAGTTATACTCTTGACGCATTTGACTGGAGATCGTTCCATCTGTCCAATCATCCGGAGTATAGTAATATTGTCCGTCACTATAGCCCAACTTCGCATTTGGATTGATTTTACCATCCATACCGATAAGACCCTCACCTTGAGGTAATGTATATATTTGGTAACCGATTGCCGGGAACAACTGTGTATTAGCATAAGTGTGCGCTGCTTCTGGGGTACGTCCCAATTTGTAATAAGCGGCATTGTAATGAGCCTTATAGAGAGTCTCCATGTACGTATCAGGGTTTTCCATCACGTCGTATTTGCCTACTTGACGGGAATTGCTACCCCAACGTGCATCTACAGATACACGTGCATTACCGTCCTTACCTTTTTTAGTGGTAACCAAGATAACACCGTTAGCACCACGCGCACCATACAAAGCTGCTGCGGCAGCATCTTTCAGTACGGTCATAGTTTCAATATCCTGTGAATTGATAGAAGAAATATCACCATCAAAAGGAATTCCATCTACTACATATAACGGATTGCTGCTGGATGCCATAGAACCAATACCACGAATACGTACTGTGGCTGAAGTTCCTGGTTGGCCATTGCTGCTTGTAGTTTGTACACCGGCTACACTACCCGACAATGCGTTGGTAATGTTGGATACTTGGCGCTTTTCTAGTTTATCTGCCTTTACAACACTCGCAGATCCGGTAAATGCAGACTTCTTTGCAGTACCGTAAGCTACCACTATAACTTCGTCAAGCATCTCTGAATCCACCTTCATAAAGACCTTCATAGTAGGTTTAATAGCCACTTCTTGTGTCTGCATACCAATGTACGAAACCTGCAAAGTCTTCGCAGAACTATATGGCTATATTTTATTAGTAATCAATGATATAATAATAGCGAAAGAACTAAAATGAAGATAGTAATATTTTATAATATTCTGATTGACAAGTCTATATAATATAGTAGTATGTATTTATATATACCTAAAGTATACTGTATTGATTACCTAAATATCTTATTCTTAGAATATTATTATTTTCATAAGAATACAAATGAGTCATAAAATAAATACTATAGGATTTAACCAATAAACAAATGTCTGGAATGATTAATTCTTCTACCTACGTATCGTAATAGCTGATATAAATAAAGTGGACAAAGTATATTGTCCTGTTCTTTTCACAAAAGAGCAATGTATATGACTAAATATAATTGCAATTAGTTTCGTTTTTTGGAATAAATGGTGGCATAAAAAAACGACAAATGGAATTAAATCATTAATGAGCAAAAATAATCTTTGCAACCAGGTAGTTTATCGCCTATACATAACTGCTTCACACTAAATAAACAATTATTTGCAACGAGTAAAACTAACACAAAAGAGGATATGCCCAAATTGGCATACCCTCTTCAACTATTATAGTTCTGGAATAACTATTTTTACGGCAAAGTAATAATGACAACTCCGTCTGAAGTAGCTCCATTAAATCCACCGGAAAGTTCTTCAATAAAATAATAAGGGGCCAATTGGATAGTCTTTTCATCAACTACCTTATTGAATTCAGTAGGTACTCCTTTAAAATTAGAAGGATGGTAAGCAAGGACATCACCACCACCGACATAATTCAGGCCAATAGCAAATTTATTGTAAAGGACAGCGCCATCCTCAATCCAAAAATCTAAATTAGATACTCTAGCTGTTGAAAGCATAAAGTCTCCAACTAAATCTGCCGGTAACCCATTAGCATAGTATCCATCATAAGGTCCAACTACGCGATAACGGTCAAAACCTTCAGCCTTGAATACTTTTACTTTGTTTGTACCTCCGAAGAAGTAGTTATCCGTAAACGTTCCCTCTCCAAGCTCTTGCCAGTTATAATCTTTGATTACAGTAAAAGAAGCCTGGGCAGTTCCGCTTATTGCAACATCTCCCTCCGGTACAGATAATGCTAATGTAACGGTTATTACCTGACTTATTTGTAAAGGGGTAACATCAACCGTTATAGTCGTTTTGTTTTCGCCGGCAGCAAAATTAAAGCCGGTAACAGTGCATCCCTCAAATGGCATTTTATTGAGTACAGCAGAAATAATAATATCTCCACTATACGCTGAAGTTGTATTCGAACGAAGCAAATCTATTGTAAAAGTCGGCTCTGCTGGTGACACAACAACACCATCCAAAGATTTGGAAATAAAGGTAACTCCCTGCCCCTCTCCTTCAGTATACAAAGGCCCTTCCTGGTCTGTATTACAAGCAGAGAACAACAATACTGTCAAAAAAGACAATAAGACTGAAATTCTATTGATATATTTCATAATGTTTTTTCCTCTAAAGTTTGTAAAATGAATCATTCTTTATAATCTCCTACCGGATTCTGGTCAGTTTTTACATCCATGTTCACATTACCATCGAATTCACTCTGCGGAATAGTCAATACCCACATATAGCATTCCGGATCGTCTGTCGGACGATTACCCAGCAAGGCATCAGAAGGCCATCCCATAGCGGCTGTACGACGGAATCCTTGTTTCAGACGACGTAAGTCATAGATACGTCCAAACTCACCCCATAACTCAACACGGCGCTGTATTATGATTTCTTCGAGCAGCGAACCTGTATAATCGCTACTTGTAGCTCCCAGGCTTGTGCCGGTCTTCGTGCAGGTATATCCTTCTACACGTTTGTCCATAACGGCTTTCAAATCCTCAATGGCAGGTGTAGTTTCACCCAAACGGCATTCTGCTTCGGCAGCTGTCAGATACATTTCTTCTACACGCATCCAGATGTAATCTCCGGTCCAAGTTTGTCTGTCGGAAAACTTAAATTTCTCTTGCTGATAACCACCGGACTTATTATTTTCATTTTCCGGATCCCACCATGCCTTACGGGCATCTGCTGGGTTAATCAAGCCATACAACTCTTTGCTAATCTGCTTACGAGCATCTGCTCCATACTTTCCATCACCTCTTTCGTCGCAAGCATCCATATGCGTAAAGAAGCCGGCATACACAGTAGATTGGTCGGAAATAATTTCAGCTCCCCACATCACATTACCAACGGAAGAATCATTCAATCCGGAAAAACTTGAAACTGGCAATACAGTGCAACCACTAACCGTAATAGCATTTTTCGCTGCACTTTTGGCAGTAGCCCAATCTTCCATAACCAATGCTATACGTGCCTTGAGTCCCAAAGCAACAGCGTGGTTAATGTGACTGACATGTTTCCGCTTTATTCCGTTCAGCATATCGACAGCTTTATTGATGTCCGAAGTTATCTGGTCGTAAACCTCTTGCACAGTCGCACGTGCCTTGCCCGCAGTACCTGCAACGGTTGGCTCAGTATATAGATAGGACAACACTGATCCGACTCATGTCCTTTATAAGTCCGGGCAAAACTTTGTGCCAGCATGAAATAAGAATAAGCACGTATGGCATAAGCTTGTCCTATAACATAGTTAATCTCCTCTGTTGTGCCATCCATTGTTTCTTCAGCAGCAAGAATGTAGTTTGCATTAGAGACCCATGTATAATAGCCATTCCATAAATCGTAAGAACGCCATGCTCCGCTGGAATAGAAAGATTTTACGTTATAAAGGCAATCATACCAGAACCAGCCACTACCTATAGCGCTCATTATCATGTCCTCACCCATAACATCAGCCATCAAATTATAAGAACTGATACCAAAGCTTTGGTGAGTGTTACCTGTAGGAGACCAAGAAGCGTACATAGAACGATAGATACCATTCAGAGGAACTAACGCCGCATTGGCGTTTGCCAGCAAACCATCTCCGGACATAGAGTCGGTAGGAGCTGTTTGAAGTGCATCGTCCAAGCATGACGACAAACTTGCACACCCCACAAAACCAGCAAAAATATATTTGAATATCTTTCATACTTGTTTTTATCTTAAGTAAATATTAGAAATTAATTTCGACGCCTAATGACCAAGTCTTATTAGGTGAATAAGAATAGCTTGTCTCACCGCTAAAGTTGTACTGCGGGTTCATACCTTGTAAATGAGTGAACAATGCCAAGTTATCTACAGAACCAAAAACACGTACAGAACTCAATTTTACCTTTTGCATCCACGCCTTTGGCAATGTGTATCCCAATGTAATGTTCTTAATAGCAAAGTAAGACGCATCTACTAAGAAACGATCATTCGTTGTACTTTTTCCTGCAATTTCAATACGGGGAACATCTGTGATATCACCCGGTTTCTGCCAACGACGGAGCGCATGTTCATTCCATGCATTATTATAGTACATATTATTCATAGAAGCACTGTACAAGCCATCATATACCTTGCCACCAATAGAATAGGTAGTCAAGATAGAGAGGTCAACACCTTTCCAGGAAAGGTCAGTACCAATACTACCATAAAGATCAGGAATACGACTTCCTAAATAATACTTGCTTTTGGCAGCTTTTTCATAATCACTGCTGACACGTTCGTTAATCATGTTGCCTTCATCATCGGTATCATATACCCAATACAACTGGGCACCGGTTGCAGGGTCAACACCTGCAGCTTTTGCCATATAGAATGTATTGATAGGCAAGCCTTCTTTGATACTATAAATACCATCGATTATTTCCGGAGTCTCTCCAGTCAGCTTTAATACCTTATTCTTTACAGTAGAACCCATCCAAGTGATATTCCAAGTAAAGTTGTTGGTCTTGACAGGAGTACCCTTGATTTCAAATTCAAAACCACTGTTACGCATGTCACCAACATTTGCATTATAGCCACTGAAACCGGTAGAAGTAGCCATCGGGTAGTTCAGCAACATGTCGGTAGTCTTCTTATTATAGTACTCAGCATTAATATTCAAACGGTTGTCCAGGAAAGAAGCTTCAATACCAACATTGAAATTACCGCTTTTTTCCCAACTTACATCCTTATTCTCCAATGTAGATACCAAGCCACCAATCTGGTTGGAATTTGCCCAGCCCAAATCGTAGAGACTCTGCCACAAATAATAGTCGCTGGTATATACTCCACCAGAAATCTTCAGAATGTCATCATTACCTTGCTGTCCGTAGCTGACTTTTAAAGAAAGATTATTTATCCAACTGACATCTTCCATAAATGCCTCTTTGGAAATACGCCAGTTTCCACCGACTGACCAGAATGTACCCCAACGGTTATCTTTATAGAAACGAGAAGAACCATCCGTACGGAGAGAAGCTGAGAAATAATACTTCTCATCATAATTGTAGTTGAAACGTCCTAACCATGATTCGATGCGGTACTTATCTGTATAAGAGTCTGCATCGTTAAGGGTTGTACCCGGACGCAATTCCAAAATACCATCCACCAAATAGTCTTTGCAGCTTTCAGATATTCATATTGGTAAGCATAGAATTCATGACCGGCCATTACATCAAAATTATGAAGACCAAAGGAGCGGTTCCACATCAACAGTTGATTAAAAGTATAACTCTGCATACGAGTGCTGTATTTAGATAACAAACCACCAGCAGCAGCCTGATTGCCATGATACATATTCATATAATTCATTTGTGATGCCTGACGATAATCCATACCAAAGTTTATAGCCAGTTTCAAGCCTTTTAACACTCCGAAATCATCCTTGTCAGAGCCAAAAGTTAATCCGGTACGCAAACCGGCAACATCATTCTTTACGCTTGACTTATCATCCAGTAAACCTCCCAACGGGTTATAATCAGAATAGCTACCCGGACGACCACTTTCACCATAATCTAATTGTGGACGGCCATCTTCTCCTAAAGCATTATTACCTTGTGCATCCTTTATATATACTGGGAAAAGCGGCGATACAAACTGTGCAGAATACCACACATTAGATTGAGAACTACCAGTATATTGACTATAGTTTGATACAGAATGCGTCAATGACGTATTCAGATTCGCGCTGAACCAGTCCGTCACTTCAGAGTTTATGTTAGCACGTGCACTATAACGCTGGAATCCGGTAGTTACCAAAATACCATCTTCGTTCAAGTATCCCAAAGAGAACATATATTTGGTTTTCTCAGTACCGCCAGTCAGTGACAGCTGATGCTCGTGACGAAAAGCATTATCTTTTTGAAGTGCGTCCATCCATCTTTCATCCCATGCAGAAGTTGCATCGGCACGTACTGTCCCGGTTGTTGGGTCAATGATATTCCCCCAAGTATAGTTCTTAAATGGATTATATTGTTCACCGCCCAACGTACCGCTCAAGCTATTACGAGCAGCTGCTTCTGCATCGGTCCAGGTATATCCGTTGGTAAATGCAAAACCGTTGCGCAAACCTTCGTAAGTCAACTGCACATAATCTTTCTGACCAACCATTATACTCTTTAAGTGCACGTGAAGACCAGCCTACGGTAGAACGCCAAGTAACCTGAGTCTTGCCTTCTTTACCTTTCTTAGTCGTAATCATCACGACACCATTGGCACCGCGAGCGCCATAAAGAGCACCAGCGGAAGCATCTTTCAGAACCGTCATTGATTCTATATCAGAAGGATTGATAGAAGACAATGTACCATCATAAGGAATACCATCCACTACATACAGCGGACTCTGTGATGCATTTATAGAACCATAGCCACGAATTACAACCGAAGCTGATTCACCCGGTTGACCGGTCCCAGAAGTTGTTAAAAGGCCGGTAGCTTGTCCTTCAAGTCCTTTTGATACATTTGTGATAGGACGAGACTGCAACTTCTTGTTGTCGATTGTAGAAGCCGATCCTGTAAATGAGGATTTCTTCGCCGTACCGTAAGCGACTACCATGACTTCATCAAGCATTTCAGAATCAGATTTCATAAATACTTTCACAGAAGACTTAATCGCAACTTCTTGTGTTTGCATACCAATATACGAGATTTGCAACGTCTTCGCAGAACTCGGTACTATATATATAACTGATATTAAGATGATTATATTTGTTTGCAGAACTCAATGAAAGAAAATAAATATTTACCAAAACATTGATTTTAAGGTGCATGAGAAATGCTAGTGCATATTTGTATCTACCGGAATTATCCTTGATTTGTATTTTAAATATCTAATTATAAGATTATTATCATTATATAACAAGCGAAAATAAACAATAAAACCGGTACTATGGGTTCTCATCAATACATAATTGTATAATATATTTTAAATTGTTACCAAAATCAGAACGATATACTTTATATCTAAAATTGATTCTTTTAAATGTCTTGATTTTTATTCAAGAAAAGCACTATATTCGATCGGATGCAATGTGAATGCATACAATTAAAAAATAAGAAAAGAATATAGAGATCAAAAACGATAGATCCTTGTTATTGACTACATTCTCATTATCGAAACTTGTTCGGGAGGTATACTCAATAGTTGCTCATGCTGAATGAATGTAAAAAGATCGCTCGCTCCCCAGTGAACGGTCTTAAAAAAACTTAGCTAAATATAGGTATACAATGATTTATATAAAGAATCGCACTCTTGATTTTTGAAAAAATAAGATAAGCCCCACTCTTTCATTTGGCATAAAACAAATGAAAGAATGGAGCTTATTAATAGGTTAATTCACTAATTCCTTATTTAGCAGCCTCTAAGGACTCTAAATAAGCATCCCCATTTAAGTACAGATATGAAGGATTAGCACAAGGTGAGGCAGCCCCTTCGCTATAATCCGCCATCTTAATATACAAGGAGTTGGCAGGGAAGGTAATACAGCCAGCCTTTTCATCATAAGTCCCCAATGGGTATGTCGCAATATTTGTTGACAGATTTCCATATACAGAACCGATAGAGAACATTCCATATCCCCAGTCCATGCCTAAATCAACTGGTGATAATGCCGCTCCCTGGTTGGTCACATCAATAGTAAAGAGGTATTTGCCCGGTACCACATCGCTTTCCTCATTAAAAGGATAACCATCGTAGCCACCATACTCATCTACCGTTTCTGTCGCTACACGTGCAAACGGACTGTCAAAGCGGAAACGAACGCTGGTAGCCGTTTCTGCCCGTTCCAGTTTTACAGCCATCGGCATTGAAGGATCAACGCCGAAGAAAGTAGATACAGTACCGTCTAAATAATAACCGGTACCGATTGATTCCCATTTAATGATACTGAAATTAACAGAAATTTCATTATATCCACTAGTGTATTCACTTACATTATCACCACTCACGGCCAGCTTTAGATTATAAAGAATCCCTGCTGTCGCTGATGGAGTCTCCACAGTCAACGTCGTAGTTGCCTCTCCGGCAGCAAATGATGCTGTAGAAGGGCATATAAATATATTCTCTTCGTTATTCAAGACCTTTATATCCACAGAACCAGCTGCATCAGTTACAGAACGTTTTAGTGTAAGGATAAAGAAGTAACTCCAGGTTCAACTTCTACCGTTTGGGTATAATTACCTGCAAAACAAATTCCTTGGTTGCCCTCCTCTAATCCTCCCGGAGTATAACTTTCCGCATCCGGATCGCAAGCCACAGCCATCAATGCAATAGCAAACAGGCTAAATATTTTATTGATATATTTCATATTCTATCCTTTTTATAATTAACTTATTCTTCATCAGGTATCGGAGTTGGAGCAGATACCAACGGATTATTTTCCAACAATGGATTGTATTGTACCTCTTTGTTGGGGATACTGTAAATTTGGACCGGATCACCTGCAGCAATGTTAAATACCGCAGTTTTTGGGAATCCGCATCCCAAACGATTAACACCTTTATTCAGGCGCATGATATCGAAATAGGCTAAACCCTCACCCCAGAATTCGATACGTCGCTGATGCCAAACAGCTTCCTGCACAGCTTCACCTGTTGTAGCTGTACATTTATAAGACGGATCACGATAGGTATTTACAAAAGAATTGAGAGTGTTCACACCACCGCTTACATCATTGTTCATGGCTTGTGCTTCTGCTTTAATTAGATACATTTCCTCTACACGCATCAAAATCACATCAGTTGCATTGTTATTTGATCCCCATTCGTCATTCATTGGACCATATTTCACTTGTGTGTAAACCGGAGCACCTTTTTTTAGTAATATAAGCCTGTGCTGCTGCCGGCAGATTTACAGATACACCTGTATCATCCAGAAACCATCCTTTACGTACATCACTTTCAGGAATCTGGTTGTAGAGTTTTGGACTGATTCTGCGCCATCCTCCCACAGAGGCATAGCCATAATTCAGTGACCCCATGTGAGATGGAAAATTACAAATACCAGTAGTACTTACACGGTCTTTATCCGTAATTAAGATACCCCACATCCATGAAGCATCTTCAATATCAATGAAAGTTGGTTTGCTCACCGCTGCGCTACTATATGGAACCGAAGATGTACTGGCAAGTGCAGCTTCTGCATCTTTCAATGCATCTGCATAATTGTGCATAGTCAGGTGAACACGAGCACGTATACCATAAGCAACATCAAGACTAACATAACGCTTGTCGGAACGGGTTTTCTTAGTGTTAGCCAATAACTCAATAGCCTTATTCAAGTCACCCAAAATGAATTCATAGGTTTCTTTTACCGTAGAGCGGGCACAGCCATTTGCAGCTGCCTCTTCTGCATTCTCGGGAGTGATAATGGGTACCCCTGGAGCATCTTCATGTCCCTTATAGTTGAACTGATATAACTGTACCAACGTAAAGTAATCGAATGCACGGATAGCCAATGCTTGTGCCAAATAAAATTGCAGAGTAGGGTCAGACGTTTCATTATCTACAGTGCCAATAACAGCGTTGGCTGTATAAATCTGGTTGTAAAGCGTACCCCAAAATTCGATGGTAGCCGTACTCGTACTTAAGCAATCGCTATAATCGGCTGAATTAGAATACCAATTGTAGCCTGTTATATCAGCTACAAAATCCGTAGTTCTTGAATCAGTAGCTAACATAATAGTAGGATAACCTATATCACTATGTACGTTATCATCTTCGGTATAAATTTTAGCATATTGTGTAAAGTTAGCTGTAATAGCAGTTACACTAGCTTCAATTTTAGAAGGGTCAGCAGCAACCACATCCTCTTTTTGGTCGGCTGTAATAGTAGAACTTAGTGGGGCAGTATCCAAGTCAGTACATCCGACTACTAATGCACCGAATAGAGCAACTTGCGTTATCTTATATATTCTTTTCATATTCTTTCTTTTTTATAAAATTCAATCATTTATCAGAATGTTACTTTCAGGCCACCAGAAATGGTACGTATAGGAGTGTAGCGGTCTGTTGAGGCAGTCGTATAGCTCATACGTGGATCAAGTCCTCTGCGGGCAGAGAAAAGAGCCACATTATCAGCTGCACCGTAAACACGCAAGCTTCCAATACCCAAATTTCTCAACCATCTTTTAGGTAGTGTGTAACCTAATGTAATGTTATTGATAGCGAAATAGTCAGAACTTGTTAACCAACGATCTGAACTAGAATTGGTATATTTATCAATTGCATCTATACGCGGTATATCAGAATTCGTGTTTTCGGGTGTCCAGGCATTCAGTATATCTTTGTGCCAGTTATAACCAAGGTCATGTGAGCCACCACCATGCATCAACGCCTGATAACCACTATCATATATCTTGCCACCTAACTGATAAGCACACTGGATAGAAAAATCGAAACCGTAAAAATCCAATGTAGTACCGATACCTCCATAAATAGTGGGAAGAAGATCACCGCTGGCCTGGCGGTTTGTGTTATAAGCAGCCGACCAGTCACTGGTTTTATATTCTGCTCCGTCAGTATCTTTAGCCCAATACTGCGCCTCACCACTTTCATGGTCTACACCTGCATATTTCGTCAAATAGAACTGATATAAAGATTCACCTTCACGATAGATATAAGATCCATTAATCATTTCCCCTTTCAGGTCAGGGTGTAATTCAAGAATCTTATTTTTCATCATAGTTCCGTTCCAATTGATGACCCATTTGAAATTGTTAGTCTGAATCGGAGTGTAATTCAATTCAATTTCAATACCTGAGTTACGTACTGAACCGATGTTCATCGGGAACTGTGTATAACCGTTGGACATAGCTACCGGCTTGTAATACAACATATCTTTCGTCTGGCGATTGAAATATTCGATAGTACCATCAACGCATCCTTTCAAAAGAGCAAAGTCCACACCAACATTGAATGAATTGGATGTTTCCCAAGTGATATCTTTGTTTCCTTTATAGAAGAGTACACCGTCAGAGAATACTCCTTCCGAACCGCTCACTGTAAATTGATCTTGGTAAGGATAATAGTTTGTGTATCCTTTATAAAGAAGGTTATCGTTACCTTGTTGTCCGAAAGAAGCTTTCAATTTCAGCATATTAATCCAGTCAATATGAGAAATGAAGTTCTCTTTAGCCATATCCCATGCAGCACTTACACTCCAAAAGTTACCCCAGCGATTATCCGGATGGAAACGTGAAGAAGCATCACGACGATAAGAAACACTTGCATAGTACTTTTCATCGAGATCATAGCTGGCACGTGTGATGATACCGATAGTAGCATATTCATTGTAGCTGCCGGAACCATTTTTACGGTCGATCACATTTGAGGCAGTCCAGTTCTTATCACTATACATATTGTAGCCCAGAATATAATGAGATTCAGTATTATAATCCATACTCTCATATCCGGCCAAAATATCAATGTGATGCACATCAAATGCTTTTTTATAAGTCAGTAAATATTGTTGGTCCAGAGAATACGTGCGTGATGAATACTGTTGCACAGAACCGTTTTGGGATGCAGACTGGCCATAATACTTGTTACCTACAATATGTAAACGTGTATTATCCACATGCAAACCTAAAGAAGCAGTCAAAGACAGACCATCCAGAATATCTACTTTGGCATACCATTTCCCATTCAGGATATCCATTAAATATTCTTCCGTATCATAGAGAAAACTACTCATTGGGTTAGACATACTCATAAAGTTACGAGTGAAGTTTGTACTTTCACCATCACCATAATCATATATCCGATAACCGGTATTAGCATCATGCATAATCTGACCTTCAGCATTACGAACATACATTGGATAAATGGGGGCAATGAAGTTACCTACAAAAAAAGCATTACCCGATGAAGTGGCTGCATCTGTGTCCTGATCTCCAGGATAGCGACTTTTTACATTTGCATAGCTTAAATTTACACCGAACTTCAGCCATTTCTTAGCTTGATAATCTACGTTTATACGACTAGAAATACGTTCGAAACCAGAGTTCTCAATAATACCGTCATCGGCAAGATAAGCAGCAGAGAAATAATAACTCAATTTGTCAGTACCACCAGATACGCTCAGATTGTATTCCTGACGCATGTTACTTTCAAACATTTCATCTGACCAGTTATCCGGTGTATAATAGTAATCACCATCACTATAACCTAACGTTGCATATGGATTCAGTTTGCCATCCCGACCTATCAGGTTCTGACCATTGGGCACATTGTAAATCTGATATCCTAAACCTGGAATCAAATCGGCATTAGCCTGTTGATAGGCTCTCTCAGCTGTATATTTACTATTATATACATAACCATTATATATGGCAGAGTATGCAGTTTCCATGTAAGTAGCTGCGTTTTGCAATACATCGTAGTTCTTCACTAAACGCGAATTAGCTCCCCAACGTGCATCCAATGATACCAATGTCTCTCCGGTTTTTCCTTTTTTAGTTGTTACCAAGATAACACCATTAGCGCCACGAGCACCATACAAAGCTGCCGCTGCTGCATCTTTCAGTACTGTCATTGACTCAATATCTTGTGAGTTGACGGCAGAAATGTCACCTTCGTACGGAATACCATCTACTACATACAACGGATTATTACTGGCATACATGGAGCCAATACCGCGAATACGTACTGTAGCTTTTTCTCCCGGCTGTCCATTTGTACTTTGTGTCTGTACACCTGATACTGTTCCGGAAAGAGCATTTGATATATTTGAAACCTGGCGTTTCTCCAGAGTTTCGGACTTTATCACAGAAGCTGAACCTGTAAATGCCGATTTCTTAGCCGTACCATAAGCGACCACCATTACTTCATCAAGCATTTCAGAGTCGGACTTCATGAAAACTTTTACAGTCGACTTTATAGCCACCTCCTGCGTCTGCATACCTATGTAAGAGATTTGCAATGTTTTCGCAGAACTAATGCGGTGTTTATTTTACTAAAAATCAATCAATTAACATATATTGAAGGACTAAGTATTACGTACTTTCAATTTTGTAATTATTTGAATATAAGTATTTTATATATACCTAAATTAATTAAAGTCTACCAGCATTACCCCATATTAAGAAGATATCATATTGAAGTTCAGCAATATACTGTTTTAATTAAGGCGTAAATGAACTATCAAATGATTACTGTGCGTTTAATTCACTGCACGAATGTACAAAATAATACATAATTGGAAATCAATTATGATCAGCGGTTCACGCGTAGAGGCAAATATAATTGGAAGTCTATATTTTTCAACTAAAAGTCATCATTCACTTTTTCACTAAATTCATATTTAGAGAACAAGAGACAAGAAAAATAGAAAGGCGAAAACTAAATAGTACAATTTATAAAAAGGCTACCTCAAAAAAAATGAGGTAGCCTTATTCATATCTTTTGTATCAGATATACTCTGTTACAAACTTATTTCCCCAATAACAGGAGTAGTAGGAAACAATTATTCCGGTAATTCTAATGTTTCTGTAAAGCCACTGTATAGAATTCCATACCCGCCTTCTACAGCAACAGCTCCACGCATTGCGAATAGCAACTTATTGCCTTGACGTTGCATGTCGGTAGGAGTGAAATACACCATTCCATAAGTAGCATGTTTATATCCAGTAGCTTGTAAGTCCCAATTAACCAGAGTTTGGCCATCTTCACTCAATGTAAAGACCATGGGATATCCTTCTGTTATACAATCCGGCAACTTGTATATATTACCTTCTTTAGCTTTCAATATAGGCTGTTCCCATGCCTGGCCGAAAAGTTCTGAAGTATATATCCCGGTTCCGTAATCCTCCCATGTCAACTTTCTCTGGGCAGTTACAGTTATTTCACCGGATTTGGAAGGTGACAATGCATCCTTGTCATCTATGGTCAGTACAATCTCATATTTGCCAGTAGCGCTCAAGTCATCTATAGAACCGAAAACTAATTCTGCGTACCCCACTGCTTCGCCTTTTGCAAAGGCTATATTGGAACTTTTCAAGGTGAATACACCTTCTTCTACTGTAGCTTCATCCATGCTAATGCCGACTGAAGCCTCTGCATCTGTATTTCCACGATACACGGGAACCCGGATAATACCATTGTCTTCAGCACCTACTTCCACATTCATTTGAGTAGATGCAAAAGCTGCTTCAACTCCGTTTACACCATATTTCGTACCTTCTGCATCTGTATCGCAGGAGGTAAAAGCTGCCAAACAGAGCAATATAGCAGCATATTTCTTTATTGTATATAGTTTCATATTTTCCTTCATTATATAGGTTTATAAATTATTGAACTATAGGATTCTGATCCGCAGAGGTAATATTCTCATTACCATCTATTTCAGACTGCGGCAGAGGAAGGATAAATAATGGAGAAGCGGCATTAGTGTTCTTTGTCGTTACCTTCTCTGTATGATTAGAGCCTTCATAATTACGATTATACCCCAAACCTAAACGCTGCATATCGAAGATACGTCCTGCTTCACCCCAAAGTTCCACACGACGTTGGAATAAAATCTCATCCATTAATGTTTCCAAAGGAGCATTAGTGTCAGAGTTATAAGTATTTGCATCTGTACGGGCAGCTAAACGTTCCTCAAACTTACTATCTCTCGCGTTTCCTAAAGTTTTTATTGTGGTACGGGCAGTACCAAATTCTTTTTGATGACATTCGGCTTCAGCCTTTATTAATATCATCTCTTCTGCTCTCATAAGTAAGTAATCACCTGTACGGGTTGTGTAATCTGCCATTTTAAACTTAATTTGGCAGTAACTCGTATAAGATGACGCTGTCTTTTCTTCGTCAGAAGGAATGGCCCCACGGAACCACGCTGTTTTACGCTCATCTGTATCAGAAATCAGTTTATACAACCCTGTGCTTATGCATTGGCGTGCTTTAGAAGCATACATACCCGGTGCATCAGCATCCATATGCGAGAAGAAGCTTGCAAAACCACTGGACTGATCGGCTATAATTTCCATTCCCCATAAAACATCTGCTGTTTTTACACTATTATTCCCGCCCAATTCGGCTATAGTGGCAACTTTCAATGAAGGTTTCTTTAAGGCTTCAGCAGCTGCCGTCGCAGCACCTGCATAGTCATGTTGAGTAAGGCAGATACGGGCTTTTATGCCATTAGCTACATAGTAATCTATATGAGATACATGCGTTTGCACTTTATTACTGATACTTCCTAACAGATCAATAGCTTTTTCTATATCAGAATTGATTTGAGTATAAACTCCCTGAACGGTTCCACGAGGGCTTCCCTCCGAACCGGCAACCGTTGCCCCTGTATACAAAGGTACACCGGGTGCATCCTCATGTCCTTTATACGTTTGTTGGTACAATTGTATCAGATAGTAATAAGCAAAAGCACGCATGGCATAGGCCTGCCCTACAACGCTGTTCTTAAGTTCCGGATCACCTCCCATTGTGTTTTCTGAAGCAATGATATAATTTACATTACTAACGATAGTATAATAGAAGTTCCAAATAGAATAAGGACGTCCAGCTTTATTTGAATAGTCTCCATGAACATTCAAACGATAATCTTCATAAAACCAGCCTTGTCCCTGCTCTTTCATTAAATGATCTTCAGCCATCAGATCTCCAAGCAATTGGATAGCTGTCTGTCCGCAGTTTTCTGAGCCCCAGTTTGAACTCCACCCTGCTACATATAACATACGGTATACACCATTTATAGCAGTTTCTGCGCTACTTGCATCTGCAAATATCGTAGAACCTGATACCTTGTCAGTCGGTTCCGTATTCAATTCATCGGCACATGAGCTGAATGCAAGAAGGCCGATTAAAGAAAATATATATAATACTTTTTTCATCTTTTATATTATTTAATCAGGTTTAGAAAGTGATATCAATTCCGAATGAAATTGTTCTGACAGGTACGTAACCAAAATCCGTTCCCCCAGTGAAGTTATATTGAGGGTCCATACCTTTCAGGTGATTGAACAACACAACATTATCTGCCGTTGCAGTCAGGCGTGCAGAATCGAATCCGATAGATTTCATCCACTTTGAAGGCAGAGAATATCCTAAAGCAATATTTTTAATAGCAAAATAGGAAGCGTCAATCAAACTGTTATCAGTAACAATGTAACTCTTTCCGATTTCAATACGCGGAATGTCTGTGATATCGCCCGGATTTCTCCATGCACGTTCCAGCATTTTACTCTTTGCCTGTCCTACATAATTGCCATATAATAAGGTATTATAAATACCATCCAATACTTTGCCACCAATAGAATATGTACAAAGGATACTCAAATCAAATCCTTTATATTTGAATGTATTATTAATGGAACCATATAAATCGGGAATACGGCTACCCTGAATTTCTTTGCATGCAGTAGCCTTGGCCATATCGTTAGTTATATACTTTTTGCCCTTAACTCCGTTTTCATCGGTATCCCATGCCCAATACAGTTGTTCTCCAGTTGCGGGGTCAACGCCAGCGGCAGTTGCTGTATAGAATGAATATAAAGTCTCACCTTCGCGAATGATATAAGATCCGGAAATGATTTCCGGTTTATCTGCCAGCTGCAAAACCTTATTCTTAATCGTAGAGCCAAGGAGTATTAAGTTCCAGGTAAACGGAGTATCTTTAAAGATATCAACTCCCAATGTGAGGTCAATACCTGTATTACGCATACTACCAACGTTCTTGTTGTAGCCATCAAAACCGAGTGAAGTTGCCATTGGGAATGACATTAACATATCTGTCGTCTTACGTTGATACCATTCGATAGTAGCAGAAACACGATCAAACAATTTTGCTTCAATACCAATATTCAGGTTAGCATTTTTCTCCCATTTCAATTCTTTATTTTCCAAGGAAGTTACGGCCGCACCGCTCATCGACGAGTTTGCATAACCCAAATCATAAAATGACTGCCAAGCATAAAAATTCTGTTTGGTACCATTTAATATGGCATCATTACCCTGTACACCGTAGCTGGCTTTTAATGACAGATTATTAATCCAAGTAATGTCACTCATGAAAGATTCGTGAGAGATACGCCAGTTACCACCGACCGACCAGAATTTACCCCAACGGTTATCCTTATAGAAACGAGAAGAACCATCGGTACGGAAACTGGCAGAAAGGTAATACTTATCGGCAAAGTCATAATTCAAACGTGATAACACAGATTGAACTGCATAATTGTTCTGATAAGAAGATGCTCCTGTAATCGTTGTAGCTGCATCCAGTTCATAAAGTCCACCAAATGGGAATCCCGTCTTGGTTGCTGACAAATAATCATATCTGTATTTATAAAATTCATGTCCAACCAAAGCTTCAAAATGATGATCACCGAACTTTCTGTCGTATGTCAACAATTGATTGAAAGTATAGCTGAATGTACGTGCAGTAGCTTTCTGTATAGTACCTTTTACGGCTACAGAGTTGCCGTTGTATGGATTATAATAAGTTGCTCCGGCTGAATTGATTAAGTCAAAGCCATAATTAACAGAGAATTTCAATCCTTGCAGGAATGTATTTTTCAAATCACCTAATTCCGCATATACACGTCCACTCAGGTTATCGCTTTGAGTAGAATACATATCATCATATAGGGTAGCAATTGTGTTCCACTCTGAACTGGCACCGGCCGGTCTGTTTTTACCATAGTCAAAAACGGCATTTCCCAAATTGTCATAAACCGTAGCACCATTGGCATCTTTCTCAAAGACAGGAAAAATAGGAGCCATTAATTGTGCACTGTACCAAACATTGGATGAACCGGATGAATTTTCAACAGCTGTATTGCTCTCATTGCGAGAGTAGTTGGCGCTCATTCCGGCTTTTAACCAGTTCGTAACTTCAGAATCTATATTCAAACGTCCATTATACCGATTGAATTTTGTTGTCTTTAACAGACCTTCTTCATCAAGATAACCCAAAGAAAACATATATTTGGTTTTGTCGCTTCCACCACTGAACGAAGCAACATATTCTTGACGTAAAGGATTGCTTTTTAAAGCTTCATCCATCCAGTCTTCACTATATCTTAATTTGGCATCACTACGTACTTTTCCTGTCACAGGATCGATCAGCTCTGTAATACTATAATTAAAAGGGTTATACTGTTCGTTCTGGCCCAGCATAGCAGTGGATCCACTTTTCATAGCCTCTAATGCGGCAACACCCGCCAACTCAGGAGAAACTCCACCGTTGATAATCTGATTATTCTTATATGACTGGAAGATTGTTTCTAAATAACCGGCTTCGTCCATCGTTTCATAGCGTGGAATAGCGCGTGATGAAACACCCCAATTTGCTTTCAAGTTTACTTTTACCTTACCGGAATTACCTTTTTTGGTAGTAATCATAATCACACCATTTGCACCACGAGAACCATAAAGAGCACCAGCAGAAGCGTCTTTAAGAACTGTCATCGTTTCAATGTCATTAGGATTGATTGCTGAAATGTTACCATCATAGGGAACACCATCCACTACATACAACGGTGATTGTGATGAATTGATAGAGCCATAACCACGGACTACTACAGAAGAGCCTGATCCCGGCTGCCCTGAACCTGAAGTAGTTTGCACACCGGCAACCATACCGTCCAATGCTTTCGTAACGTTTGCAACTGGTCTTTCTTTCAACTTCTCAGACTTGATAACTTCCGCAGAACCAGTAAAAGACTCTTTCTTTGTGGTACCATAGGCTATGACCATTACTTCATCCAGCATTTCAGTATCCGACTTCATAATAACCTTTACATTCGGTTTTATTGCAACGTCCTGTGCTTGCATACCAATATACGTAATCTGAAGCGTTTTCGCAGAACTTGGTACGTTCGATAAAGTAAAATCACCATCTACACCGGTAATAGTACCAAGTTGAGTACCTTTTACCAATACAGAGGCTCCAATAACTGGCTGCCCATCTTCTTCAGAAATCACAACACCCGTGATTGTCTGAGTTTGGGCAGTTACTAGGCCTATTCCAACAAAAAGACAGGCCAATAACAGCATTAATTTTCTTTTCATAAATTCTCTCTTAAAGTTTAACTTTACATTAATTGTTTCTTTACTCTAACAAAATGCAAATATATTAATAAAACTGAAACGAACAATTGTTTTGTTGAAAAAACCTTGTAAATCTATCAATTTGTTAATCAAATGCTTGTTTTTATGCTTAACAGCAGCTTTTTTGCACTTAAAAAACCTAAATGACATTCTGATTGCTATCACTCTGAAGCACCTCTCAGGCTATCATTCCTTAATAGGTACCTCACCTTTTAAACTAAAAGTGTTAAAAATGTGCATTGGGAGGATTAATTTGAAAGTCATTTTACGTAGATTTACCTTTTTTATAAAGGAAATACAAAACAAAAAACACTTTGTAAAGCGTACTTTTACAGATATTAAGTCTTCTTTATTTCTTGTATAGCACATTATTTCGTCTTATTTGTTCATAGTATTAACTAAAATAACTAAAGATGAACAAGATTATTTACAGTTTAGTGTACAACCGGAAAAAGAGCCTTAATAAACGAGGCGTAGCTTTAGTACAGGTAGAGGCTTACTTGAATAGGAAGAAGAAGTACTTCTCTACTAAAGTCTATCTGAGACCGGATCAATGGGATGCGAAAAAACTACTAGTAAAAAACCATCCTAATGCAGATGCCTTAAATCGATTGATTTATGAGTTTATGGCCATGATAGAAAAGCGCGAACTTGAGCTCTGGCAACAGGGTAAACCTATCACTTTGGAGATATTGAAAGAGATGCTTTCTGAACAGCAAGAACAGGAAGATAAATCTTCATTTATACCTTTTTTTAAGCAGGAAGTGATGACTTCCGGCTTAAAGGAAAGCACCAAGCGTAATCATCTCTCTACGCTTGCACTATTGCAAGATTTTAAAAAGAATGTAACATTCTCTGATTTAACTTTTGAGTTTGTATCTTCATTTGAATATTTTCTGCAATCGAAAGGGTATCATACTAACACCATAGCTAAACATATGAAGCATTTAAAACGGCATATCAATGTAGCTATTAATAAGGAGTATATGGATATACAAAAATATGCCTTCAGGAAATATAAGATCAAAACCGTAGAAAATGGACATACGCATTTGGCGCCGGAGGAGTTAGAAAAAATGGAAACTTTGCAATTGACTGGAAGATATATAAAATACCAGAAGACATTGGATGCATTTCTGTTCTGTTGTTACGCAGGTATGAGATATTCCGACTTTGTAAATATGAAGCCGGAAAACATTGTGGAAATGCATCAGGAGACCTGGTTAATCTATAAGTCTATCAAAACCGGTACAGAAGTCCGACTTCCATTATATTTATTATTCAACGGAAAGGGAATTCAGATTTTGAATAAGTATCAGGCAAATCTACAAGATTTTTTTCATTTGAGAGATAATTCGAACGTGAATAAAGAGTTGATTATCATTACCCGATTAGCCGGGTTATCTAAAAAAGTGTCATTCCATACAGCACGACATACTAATGCAACGTTATTGATTTACAATGGTGTTAATATTACAACCGTGCAAAAACTTTTAGGGCATAAGAGTGTGAAAACTACGCAAATATACACTAATGTTATGGATATGACAATAATAAGTGATTTGGAGAAAAACCACTCATTAGCTCATCGTAAAAAAGGAAAATAAGTCTCGTTGAATTAAGGTGTAACCGTTTGCCATGAAGCTTTAGGAATATTGGATAATTGAGTTACACCTTTTTTATGACTTCACATATCTGGTCTATTTGAGATTCTGTTCTATTTCTCTTCTTTTTCAGTTTCTTGTATTATCTGTCTTTCATATTTAAATAGTAATATAAAGGAACTTAAGAAGCATCACATGCAATGTTGCCATAATATGCCTATTCCATAGCCCAAATACTATTTAAAGAATAATCTACAATGAGAGTTATAATTACAAATAAGCAGATAACAATCTTTAGTAACAATGCTAATAATCAAAGTATTACAATGTGTCTATTTCTTGTCGACAAGAATTTAAGAGTTTGTCGACAAGGAGTTAACTTCTTGTTCTCAAACTCCTAACTTCTTGTTAGCAGTAAACGACATTCCTGACTTTTATTCAACAAGGTGTTCCATATAAAAATTCTTTCTGAATCACTTGGAAGATTATCCTATTTTATTATCTGTGTAAATGAATATATCCATATTTAGAATTAATATATGTCAAAAAAATAAGACCATATAATATACTTCCCTTATGTATGTAATTTACCGATATGTTCCCAATATACTCTTCAAGCATTTCATACATATAAATGTTTTTTCAAACCTATAGTATTGGAATTATAATTCATCGTTTAGCCTTATTACCTATTAATATCTTGATAAACAGAATCTTGATATATAAATAAAGGATCATTTGAGTAGATACATGATTACAAAACTATTTATTATATATCTAGTAATTAGCTATTTAACAAATTGCAATTATCTCATGAAAAGTTCTTCCGGCATTTATTTCTCATTGATTATCAATAAAATATCATCTACTAAGTTCTGCGAAGACTTTGCAGGTTTCGTACATTGGTATGCAGACACAAGAAGTGGCTATTAAACCTACTATGAAGGTCACAATGAAGTCTGATGCTGAGATGCTTGATGAAGTAATGGTGGTTGCCTATGGTACGGCAAAGAAGTCCCAGTTTACGGGTTCTGCTTCTACTATTAAAGCTGATAAAATTGCAGAGCGCCAGGTTTCTAATATATCGAATGCCCTTTCAGGACAGGTAGCCGGTGTACAAACTACAAGTGGTAATGGACAACCGGGTACAGGTTCTACTGTACGTATTCGCGGTGTTGGTTCTTTGTCTGCAAGTAACAATCCATTGTATGTAGTGGATGGTGTTCCTTATGATGGTGATATTTCAGCTATCAACTCACAGGATATTGAGAGTTTGACGGTATTGAAGGATGCTGCTTCTAATGCATTATATGGTGCACGTGGTGCCAATGGTGTAATTTTGGTGACTACCAAAAAAGGAGCTACGGGAAAAGCAACTGTAAATCTGGACGCTAAGTGGGGTACTAACCGTCGCGGTGTGTCTAACTATGATGTTATGACTTCTTCTCAGGAATATGTGGAGAACTACTACACAGCAATGTTGAATGGTTATGCTGGTGGAGATCCCAATAGAGTATTGTCTAATGGAATGACTGGTAATCAGTATATTAACTCGTTGCTGTTTTCTAAAGACGGTTTGGGATATCCTGTTTACACAGTGCCTAATGGTGAGGGATATATAGGTGTAGACGGTAAACTTAATCCGAATGCTAAACTTGGCCGAGTGTATGGAGATTACTATATTACTCCTGATGACTGGGAGAAAGAGTTGCTTGACAATGGTAACTTACGCCAGGAATATAACGTAAACATTAGCGGTTCTACTGAAAAAATGAACTATTATATGTCAGCCGGTTATCTGGATGATAGCGGTCTTATCCCAGGCTCATCATTTTCACGCCTTTCATTCCGCCTGAAAGCTGATTATCAGGTGAAGGAATGGTTGAAAGTAGGTGCGAATGTTGCCTATTCTAATATCGTAAGCCGTTATCCTGATGAACAAACTACTTCAGGAAGTTCTACTAACTTATTTTATATAACTAATAACATTGCGCCTATCTATCCCTTGTATATCCGAAATGCAGACGGAAGCATTAAGAAAGACGCTCGTGGTTTCACTATGTATGACTATGGCAATGGTATGTATACAGATGGTACTACTGCTCTGAACCGCCCGTTCCTTTCTCAATCTAACCCGGCATCTGCTTTGCAGTTGGATAAGAATGAGTACAATATGGACATCTTGAGTGGACGTGCTTTCGTAGAAGTATCTATTATCGAAGGATTGAAAGCGACTGCTAACTGGGGTATGGACCTGGATAATACACGTTATACAGAATTGATCAACCCTTACTATGGACAGTATGCAGGTAATACCGGTGGTGTGGTAGGTGTTTCTCACAGTCGTGTATTCAGTATCAATCAACAGTATTTATTGACTTATAAGAAGAACTTCGGTGATCATAACATTGATTTACTGGCAGGTTTTGAATCTTATGATTATAAAAATCAGGCTTTGTCCGGTAGCAAGCAGAAAGTCTACAATCCTAATATTGTAGAATTGAATAATGCGATTAATACTCCGAGTGCAAACTCCAGCACAGCTAATTATGCTACAGCAGGTTTCTTGTTCCGTGCTCAGTATGATTATCTGGAAAAATACTTTGCCAGTGCTTCCTTCCGTCGTGACGCTTCTTCACGTTTTCATCCGGACAACCGTTGGGGTAATTTCTGGTCTGTTGGTCTCGGTTGGTTGATGAACAAAGAGTCATTCTTGCAGAATACATCTTGGATTGATATGTTGAAGTTCAAAATCAGTTATGGTGCACAGGGTAATGATAATATCGGTAATTACTATGCGTACTTGGATCAATATACTGTTTCTAACAGTAATAATGATTTTGCATTGGCTCTTTCTTATAAAGGTAATAAAGATATCACTTGGGAAACTTCTCATAGTTTCAACACAGGTTTTGATTTTGAATTCTTTAAAGGCCGATTGAGCGGTACTGTTGAATACTTTAGCCGTAAGACTACAGATATGCTTTATAACAAACCGATGAATGCTTCTGCCGGTTATGCCAGTATTCCGATGAATGTTGGTTCTATGACTAATAAAGGTGTTGAATTGGATTTGAACGGACTTTTGATTGATACGAATGATTTGACCTGGCGCATGAATTTTAACTTGACTCATTTCAAGAATACGATCAATGAACTGGATCCTTCATTGAATGGTGAGATGATTAGTGGTAGCTACATTTATCGTGAAGGCGAATCCAGATATCAATTCTATCTGCGTAAATATGCCGGTGTAGATGAGAACGGAGTAGCACAATACTATAAGGATATTACAGATGCGGAAGGCAATGTGACCGGACAAGAAAAAACTACGGATGCTCCGAATGCTACCCGTTATGCAACCGGTGATATTCTGCCGAAGGTATATGGTGGTTTCGGTACGAGCTTGAATGCGTATGGATTTGATTTCTCTATCTCTTTTGCTTACCAGTTGGGTGGACGTATGTACGACAATGGTTATGCATCTTTGATGAATTCAGGTACCGATCCCGGTCAGAACTGGCATAAGGACATTCTGAAAGCTTGGACTGCTGATAATAAAGGCTCTAATATACCTCGTCTGAGTGCAACAGACCAGTATGCTAACTATTTGTCTGATCGTTTCCTGACTAAGTCTGACTATTTGAGCATCAACAGTATAACACTGGGATATACATTGCCAAAGAGCTGGGTACGTTCATTGAATATTAGTTCACTACGTGTTTATATGTCAGCTGACAATGTAGCTTTGTTCAGCAAGCGCAAAGGTTTCGACCCTCGTCAGAGCTATACAACTGCCAGTGCAGACGTATATTCTCCTATTCGTGCTATTTCGGGAGGTTTATCACTTTCATTTTAATCTAAAACAAATATAGAATTATGAAGATTAACAAATATATATTACTGCTTTCTGCAACCATGGTGGTGGTTTCTTGTGATCTCGATAAGTTTCCTGAAGGAAGCACCGTGACACAAGACCAGAAAAATGAGGTGGTTGAGTTGTTGCCAGACCGTATTTCATCTGAATTGAATGGTTTGAAAACAGGTCTTTATTCTCATACAAACCTGTTGACTGATTATAATAACCACATGGACTATGGTTTTCCGGCAGCTTGTATGATTTATGAAACAGCCGGACAGGATTTGCTGACTTTGAATGACCAGACCGGTTATAATAAGTTTATCAGTTCTCAACGCTTATTAGACAGAAACATTACGTCTACATTTAATGCTTTTCTGTGGAAGCTATATTATAAACACATGAAAACAGCTAATGATATTCTTAAAGCTATTCCGGCAGATGCGGCAGACGCTTCTTTAAAGAAATATCGTGGTCAGGCATTGGCTTCACGTGCTTTTGATTATTTGCAACTTATTCAGACTTATCAGTTGACTTACATAGGTCACGAAACAGCTAATGGTGTACCTCTGGTACTGGAAACAACTTCTGATACTGAGTTGATGAATAATCCGCGTGCAAGTATACAACAAGTATATGGCCGTATTATGGAAGATTTAGATGAAGCTATTACTTTGTTGACAGGTGCTTCTGCACGTGCCGATAAAGCTGAAATATCAGTAGAAGTGGCCTATGGTCTGCGTGCTCGTGCTAACTTGCTGATGGGTAAGTGGGCGGCAGCGGCTTCTGATGCTGCTAAAGCTTATGGAACTTCTGCTCCTTATTCTGTTGCAGATGTAAGCCAACCGACTTTCTATAATGCTACAGATAATGCATGGATATGGGGTATCGTAGTGACTACGGAAGATTATCTGGCAAAAACCGGTATCGTAAACTGGCCTTCTAATCTTTGTTCACTGACGGGTATGGGATATACGACGGCAGCTAGCGCTACTGACGTAGCTTACCGTCTCATCAACAAGAATTTATGGGCTAAGATACCAGAAACGGATGTACGTAAAGGTTGGTGGGTAGATGAAGATTTGCACTCGCCTGTTCTGGATAACGGACTTGGTGAAGACTATGCTTACTATTGGGCAAACGGTATGTTTAATGGTGGAACATTCCCTAGCAAATTTTCTCCTTATACAAATGTGAAGTTTGGTCCTGACAATGGAACTTTCGCAGATACAGACAATGCACAAGACTGGCCGTTGATGCGTGTTGAAGAGATGAAACTGATTGAAGCAGAAGCTCTTGGACGGGATAACCTGGCTACAGGTAAGCAGAAATTGGAAGAGTTCGTAAGACAATATCGTGATCCGTCTTATACCTGTACTGCCGGTTCTTTGGACGCATTTATCGATGAAGTTTGGTTCCAGCGCCGTGTTGAGCTTTGGGGTGAAGGTTTTGCATTATTCGACATCTTGCGTTTAAAGAAACCTATTATCCGCCAGGGAGCTAACTATCCTATCAACAGTACATTTGCTGAAATTGCTGCTGAGGCTCCTATCATGATTTACCGTATTCCTGAGGCTGAAACATCTGTGAACAGTGCTATTACAGAGGCGGACAATAATCCGGCTGCAATGGCTCCGACTCCGGTGAACTAATAAGCACATTATCAAATAGGAAAAGAGAATGGGGGGGATTCGGATTTACGGATACACCCCTATTTTTTATCAATTTGCAAAATAGTAGTGGGAAATATTTGTGAAGTGTAGGATTTCTGTAACTTTGCGGTTTCGTTACTTAATAATTATTTAATTATTCTAATAAATGATGCCTATGAAGAAATTACTACTCCTGTCTTTGGTTCTTTTGTGTAGCTTATCGGCATGGACGGCTCAACGCTCTCCGGAAGAAGCTCTTTCTATTGCACGAACTTTCTTTATGCAGTCATCCGGGGCTGTAACCCGTAATATCGGTGAAGTTCAATTGGTGGCAGTCTCTAATGATTTGCTAAAATCTGCATCTACCCGTAGTGTGGAAGGAACAGCCTTTTATATCTATAACTATGCGCAGTCTGCTTATGTTATAGTATCCGGTGATGACCGTATGAAGCCGGTACTGGGCTATTCGGACAATGGAAGTTTCATAACTGAAAGCTTGCCGATAAATATACTTGGGTGGTTGGAACTGTATAATGCCGCTTATGCTCAACTGGGTAACGCCGAAAAAGCGGTTACTGAATCTAAACTGCTTACTAAAACAAGTTTTCCGGCATCTGTATCTCCTTTGCTGGGGAGTATATGCTGGGATCAGGATGCACCGTACAATAATGCCTGTCCTCTTTATCAACAAGAGCGTTGTGTGACGGGATGTGTGGCTACGGCAATGGCTATGATTTTGAAATATCATGAATATCCAGTAAAAGGAAAGGGGACTCATTCTTATACAGCCTCTAATGGAATTAAGTGTTCTTTTGATTATGGGAACGCTACCTTCGACTGGGATAATATGCTGCCGCAATATTCTGGAGATTGTACTGCCGAACAGGCTGACGCTGTTGCCCAATTAATGTTGGCCTGCGGTGTGGCGGTTGATATGGAGTATTCACCATCTGCTTCGGGGAGCCTATTCGTATCAGGTAGGTCAGGCCTTAATTGACTACTTTGGATATGATGGTAATTTGGGCTTGGTATATCGCCAATATTTTACTTCTTCCGAATGGATGAACCTGATTAAATCAGAAATTAACGAGAAGCGTCCTGTTTACTATTTCGGATCTTCGGATGATGGAGGTCATGCGTTTGTTTTTGATGGGTATAATGAAGAGGATATGGTTCATGTCAATTGGGGATGGAGTGGAATGAATAATGGTTACTTTGAAGTTGCTTCCTTAAATCCGGATTCTCCCGGTATTGGTGGTGGAAGCAATCTTGGAGGTGGCTTTACGAGAGGTCAGGGAATGTATTTAGGGATACAACCGCCTACTACTACTTCAAACTTTACTTCTCATTTTTTTATGACGGAGTTAGCAGCAAATAAAGAGGAAGTCACTAAGGGAGACGTGTTTAAACTGACGATTACTGAGATATTTAATATGAGTGTGGCATGCAAGAATAGTAAGTTGGCAGTAATAGCAGAAAAAGATGGTCAACAGTTAATATTAGGGCAGACGGCTTTGGCTACGCTGATAAATACGTATGAAGGATATAATACTTTTTCTTTTTCTAATCTGAAAATACCTAATGATTTTGCTGATGGAACTTATTCCGTATATGTAGCTACCAAAGATGAGCGCGAAGCAACATGGAGTCGTGTGCGTAGTTACGTGGGTTCTGAAGCACAACTCATTCTTGTTGTAAGCGGTAATAAATGTACTTTGACTCCGTTCAGTGGTAATCTAAGTCTTGAAGAAGACATGGAGATTAGTGTGAAATTAGCCCATAGCTTATATAGTGGTCTTAAAGGGGATTTCAAAATATTGGTTTCTAATAAAAGTACATCGGATGAGTATTATGGTTCAGTGGGGGTTGCTCTTTTTACTGCAGATAAAACCCCGAGCTTTGTTGCAATAGTCGGAGATGCACAGGTCGAAATAAAACCAGGCACAGTTAATAGAGAACTGGCTGTATCCGGAGACTTGGCTATTACTAAGAACCTTGTGACTACTAATATTCCTGTTGGAGATTATTATATTTGCCCCTGCATAGATTGGGGAGGAGGTACGTATGCTGTCGGTGAGTTTACTCCGGTCACCATAAAGGAGGTGCGTGGAACCGCAGATTTGAAAGTGAGCCAATCACGTTTGGAGAAGGAACAACTTCAAGTAGGTGAGCCCCTGAAATTTCTGGCTGATCTGTCATTGTCTGGCGATGGAAACGTATATACTGGAACATTGGTAGCGGCAGTTTATGAAAATTCCATGGGTTACCCATACAGTGTACATTATCAGAATGTATTTGTGGAGGCAGACCTGACGGAAAATCTTGTGATGGAAATTCCTCTGAGTCTAGGTGAAGGAAGGCATGCTGTTCGTTTGTATAAATCGGGTACCAATGGGGACCTTGTGACAATTAGCACTCTCTTTTTTTCTGTAGGACCGGCTACCGGTATTGAGGATGAGGTAGCCGATAAGGATGGATTAGTTATCTATCAGCAGCCAGTAGAAGATATTCTTAATATCCGTACTTCTCATGCCGCCCGAGTGATTTCTGTCTATAACCTGTCCGGACAGCAAATGATACAGCAAAAAGAGTCCGGGGATAAGAAAGAGTATTCTATTCCGGTAGGAGGGTTGGATGCAGGCTATTATATTGTAGTATTGCAATCAACTGATGGTAAGATATATCGGAGCAAATTTATGAAACGTTAGACTATATATTTATAGTACTGGAACGAGGCTATTCTATTAACTTAGGATGGCCTTGTTTTTTCTATTCTAATGAACGATTTTCGCTTTAAAACGTTCATTTGCGATAGGATCATCAAAAAAAAGTATTCAAAATCATCTGACGAACCATATATTTCAGTAATTTTGTCTTCCTAATGAACAACAAGATAGTGATTTGTATCATTCGTTGAGGTGCTACTAAAAACAACTAACCCCTGACTATATGAGGTGTACACTACTCTTTCTATTTATTCTTCTTGCAAATCGGCTTCTTGCTGATAATGTAACAGCAGAGCAAGCTCATGCTTTAGCTACCGATTTCTTTAAAACGAATGTTCAAACCCGTAGTACTGCTGCGTCACCACAGTTACAATTAGTTTGGGATGGGGAAGATGCGAATACCCGTAGTGCAGGGAATTTTCCGGCTTTCTATGTTTTTAATAGTACCGACCAGAAAGGTTTTGTTATTATTGCCGGAGATGATGTGGTTATGCCTGTACTAGGTTATTCTTTCACAAACAGCTTTGTGGTAGATGGGATGCCTTCTAATCTGAAAAGTTGGATGAATGGGCTGAAAGAACAGATTAACGAGGCAAGAGAGACGGGACTGAATACTTCTGATGTTGTATATGAAGCGTGGAGCGGGGTGTCGGATATGACAACCGGAGATGTGGTAAAGCAGTATCAAACGGCGGAGTGGGATCAAGAGAGTCCTTATAATACGCTTTGTCCTAAAATAGAAGGCACCCAGACTGTTACAGGGTGTGTGGCAACGGCTATATCCATATTGATGCGATATCATCAATGGCCGAATGCAGGAACGGGTACTCTTCCAGCTTATAGTTATGAGGCGCTAGTTAGTGGAGCTAAAATTCACCAAAATGTATCGGGGAGAACTTTGGGACATACTTATGCTTGGAACGATATGCCACTTCAATATGATCGGAATTCATCCGAGATTTCTAAAAATGAAGTTGCAACTTTGATGTACGACTGTGGTGTTATGGCTCAATCACAGTTTAATATCGCTTCTGCCGGTGGAACCGGTGCCTCTACATTGACAGCTGTTCATGGATTGGCAGAGTATATGAATTACAATAAAAGCATGTTGTGTCTTCGTCGTGAATGGTATTCGGATGCAGAGTGGATACAAATGCTGGAAAATGAAATAATGACAGTAGGCCCTGTGCTTTACGGTGGAGCTACTCTTAGTAATGAAGGACATCAATTCATATTGGATGGATATACAACGGAGGATTATTTTAGAGTAAATTGGGGGTGGAGTGGCTATAGCAATGGTTATTTCCTGATTTCAGCTTTGAATCCGAATAATCAGGGAGCAGGTGGTAGTACTGGCGGTGGCTTTGTCGCGAATCAAGACGCTTTGTTCGGGCTAAAGCCGGCGGAGGGAAATTCAAGCTATCAAACATTATTGGCCATGCTTGCTGGGAAATCTCAAGATGGGACTTATTATTCCGGCTTGGAAACCTCTGAAACTCAATTTAATGTAAATTCTTCCTTTATTGTGAAGTGCGGCTTCCTCTGGAATTTGGGATTAGACTCGTTCTCGGGAAAAGTAGCTTTGGCTATGGTTGATAAGAATCTGAATATAAGAGAATTTATATCAAGAATTTCAGATATTCCAAGTATGCAGACATATTATACAGTGTCCTTTGCTCCTTCCTGTAGAATCTCATTGACTCCACAACCCGGTGATCGTATTGTTGCAGTCTACAAAGGAACAAATGATGCCGAATGGAAAGTGGTTCGTGGTGGTTCTGATACCACGAATGAGATTATTGTTAAGGCTGATCCTACTTCAATTATAGAGACGAAGCAAGAAATACAATTTACTGCTTTCTGTGATAAGCAACAGGAAACCGTGGTTGTTCATTTGCCGGAGAATTCCCACAGGTTGAATCTATATGATGTAAACGGGCGTCTGTTGAAACAAATATTGTCTGAAGGAAAAGAAACTATAACTTTCTCTTGCCGGGAATATCCTACGGGAGTGTATCTTTTGCAGGCTGTAACGGACAAGGGAATCCATCAATGTAAGTTTTTAAAATGAAAAAGAGAATTAATATTGTAATAGCAACCTTACTTGTGCTATTGGCGGGTTGCCGTTCTGCGAAAAAGGAAACAATGGTCACCTCTGATATGCAAAAGATAGAAATGAATTCTGGAGTAATTACTCCACAGTTGACAGGTGGTAATCCGGCCTCTACCTCTCCGATGGTTTATATTTATAAAACCAAGGCTGATTATTCACACCAGGTACCGGTGATGATGGATGAGGCTCGTACCCGCATTTTGTCCTATCCTGCGCCTGGGGATTTGAAAATGGGGGATGGGTTACGTCTGCCTACTCTTTTGAATAAGGGATACTTACTGGATAATAAGGGAATAGGTCCTAATGTGGCTTTTCTTACCTATACGTATGAAGAGTATAGCCAGTTGCCCACAGCACCTTCCATGACCGATCTGATGTCGCATATTCTTGATAAGTATCCTTTACTGGAAATTCGTGCATGCGGTCGCCGTGCTGATTATAAAGATATTGTTATAGAATTAAATGAGAAAATAGCAGAAGGATTTCTGCAAAAATAATTATATTTGTCGCCCAATATATAATAAATAGGTATAGTAAATGAAAGAATTTGTAATCTCCGAAGTACAGGCAGAAACGGCGGTATTGGTTGGTCTCATCACAAAAACACAGGATGAGCGTAAGACAAACGAATATCTCGATGAACTGGAATTCTTGGCTGAGACAGCCGGGGCGGAAGTAGTGAAACGATTTACCCAGAAGCTGGACCAGGCACATTCTGTGACCTACGTCGGCAAAGGTAAACTGGAAGAAATTAAAGAATATATTCGGAACGAAGAGGAAGCCGAACGGGAAATCGGTATGGTGATTTTCGACGATGAACTCTCCGCGAAACAGATACGTAATATTGAAGCTGAGTTGAAGATCAAGATATTGGATCGGACCTCGCTTATTCTCGATATTTTTGCCATGCGTGCACAGACAGCCAATGCAAAGACGCAGGTGGAACTGGCACAGTATAAATACATGCTTCCCCGTCTGCAACGTTTGTGGACCCACTTGGAACGCCAGGGTGGTGGTTCTGGTGCCGGTGGCGGTAAAGGTTCGGTGGGACTTCGCGGTCCGGGTGAAACGCAGTTGGAAATGGACCGTCGTATTATCTTGAACCGTATGTCATTACTGAAAGAACGTCTGGCAGAGATTGATAAGCAGAAGTCAACTCAGCGAAAGAACCGTGGACGTATGATACGTGCGGCATTAGTGGGATATACCAATGTGGGCAAATCCACATTGATGAACCTGCTTGCCAAGAGCGAAGTATTTGCAGAAAATAAACTGTTTGCAACATTGGATACTACAGTGCGCAAGGTGATTATTGATAATCTGCCGTTCCTGCTTTCAGATACGGTTGGTTTCATCCGTAAGTTGCCTACTGACCTGGTGGACTCTTTCAAGTCGACACTGGACGAAGTGCGCGAGGCAGATCTGCTGTTGCACATTGTGGATATTTCACATCCGGATTTTGAAGAACAGATAGAAGTAGTCAATAAAACATTGGCGGATATCGGTGCATCCGGTAAGCCAATCATACTTGTATTCAATAAAATAGACGCTTACACCTATGTGGAGAAAGCGGCTGACGACCTTACCCCCAGAACAAAGGAAAACTTGACACTCGAGGAACTGATGAAGACTTGGATGGCAAAGATGGAGGATAATTGCCTCTTTATCTCTGCCCGTGAGAAGATCAATTTGGAGGAACTGAAGAGTGTGGTTTATGCACGCGTGAAAGAACTGCATGTACAGAAATACCCTTATAACGATTTTCTTTATCAGACCTACGAAGAAGAGGAAGAATAAACTAAAATTTGTTGGTCATGAATTACAGACATTTAACCGAAGACGAAGTACTCCGGTTGAAAAGCCAGTCGTGTCTGGCGGATGATTGGGGGGAAAGTAATGGTAGCAGAAGACTTTGTTACCGAGTTTGTACATCACACCGTTTCTCGGGAGATGTACGTTTAGGCGTATTTCAATCAGAGTTCACATTGCCGGGTGGAATTAAAAAACATTCCGGTTTGCGTCATGTAACACTCCACAATGTCACGGTGGGGGATAACTGTTGCATTGAGAACATCCAGAACTACATTGCTAATTATGAGATCGGGCATGACACATTCATTGAGAATGTAGACATCATCCTGGTGGACGGATTGAGTAAATTCGGTAATGGGGTAGAAGTATCCGTACTGAATGAAACCGGTGGGCGTGAAGTACTTATCAATGATAAACTTTCTGCGCATCAGGCTTATATCCTGGCGCTTTACCGCCACCGTCCGGAATTGATTTGCCGGATGAAGTCTATAACAGACTTCTACTCCAATAAGCATGCCTCTTCGGTAGGTACTATCGGCAATCATGTGATGATACTCAATACAGGTTCTATCAAGAATGTACGTATCGGAGACTATTGTCATATCTGCGGAACTTGTCGTCTTTATAATGGTAGCATTAATAGTAATGCGGAAGCACCGGTACACCTTGGTCATGGAGTTATTTGTGATGATTTTATCATCTCTTCCGGTTCACATATAGACGATGGAGCTATGCTGAGCCGTTGCTTTATAGGCCAGGCCTGTCGTTTGGGACATAATTATTCTGCGTCCGAATCGCTTTTCTTCAGCAATTGTCAGGGAGAGAATGGCGAGGCATGCGCTATCTTTGCCGGACCGTTCACGGTGACGCATCATAAGTCCACTTTACTGATTGCCGGTATGTTTTCATTCATGAATGCCGGTTCGGGTTCCAACCAGAGTAATCACATGTATAAGTTAGGCCCTATCCATCAGGGAACATTGGAACGTGGTGCTAAAACTACTTCCGATTCCTATATTCTTTGGCCCGCCCGTGTAGGCGCTTTTTCATTGGTAATGGGCCGCCATGTGAATCATTCCGATACTTCTAACTTGCCTTTCTCCTATCTGATAGAGCAGAACAATACTACTTATCTTGTACCGGGTGTCAACCTGCGAAGTGTAGGAACCATCCGTGATGCACAGAAGTGGCCGAAGCGTGATGGACGTACGGATTCCAACAAACTGGATTTCATCAATTACAACTTACTCAGTCCCTATACCGTGCAGAAGATGTTCAAGGGACGGGAAACTTTGCAGAACCTGCGCCATGCTTCGGGCGAACTTTCCGATATCTATTCTTTCCATAGTGCGAAGATCCGTAACTCGGCATTGGTGAAGGGTATCAAATTCTATGAGATCGCCATCCATAAATTCCTTGGAAACTCTGTCATCAAACGTCTGGAAGGTATTGAATTCAAAAGTAATGAAGAAATACGTGCCCGCCTGAAGCCCGACACCACAGTGGGTAGCGGTGAGTGGGTGGACATTTCCGGCCTGATAGCTCCGAAGAGCGAGATAGATGCCCTGATCAATGATATCGAGTGTGGAAAAAGTAGACCGTCTGAAGTACATCAATGCTGAATTTGAGAAGATGCATCAGAACTACTACACTTATGAGTGGACCTGGGCTTATGAAAAGTTGGAGGAATACTACGGAATCAAACCGGACAATATTACGGCTACAGACATCATCCGCATTGTAGAGAAGTGGAAGGAAGCGGTAGTCGGGTTGGACCGTATGGTGTATGATGATGCCAAGAAAGAATTCTCGCTGGCTTCTATGACGGGCTTCGGTGCCGACGGCTCGCGCGCAGAGAAAGAAATGGACTTTGAGCAGGTACGCGGTGACTTTGAAAGTAATCCGTTTGTCACTGCCGTGTTGAAACATATTGAAGATAAGACAGCGTTGGGTGACGAATTGATAGGTCGTATGCAGAGGGTGTCATCATTTTCACTCTAATTAAAGAAATATTTCAATAATAGTTCTTACCTTTGTGCTACGATTCATTAATTTAATTTACGAGTAATTATGGCAACAACACCTCCGTTCAAGTATCAACCTATGTTTGAGCATGGGGAAGATAAGACTGAGTATTATCTGCTTACAAAAGACTATGTATCCGTAAGCGAGTTTGAAGGAAAGCCCATTCTGAAGATTGAAAAAGAAGGTCTTACAGCAATGGCTAACACGGCTTTCCGCGATGTGTCATTTATGTTGCGCCGTTCGCACAATGAGCAAGTTGCTAAGATTTTGCGCGACCCCGAAGCAAGTGATAATGATAAATATGTAGCACTGACCTTCCTGCGCAATGCAGAAGTAGCTTCAAAAGGCGTGCTTCCTTTCTGTCAGGATACCGGTACGGCTATCGTTCATGGTGAAAAGGGACAGCAGGTATGGACTGGCTATTGTGATGAAGAAGCTCTTTCGTTGGGTGTCTACAAAACATATACTGAAGAAAACCTGCGTTACTCTCAGAATGCTCCGTTGAATATGTACGACGAGGTGAACACGAAGTGTAACCTGCCTGCGCAAATAGATATCGAAGCTACCGAAGGTATGGAATATAAGTTCCTTTGCGTGACCAAAGGTGGCGGTTCGGCCAATAAGACTTACCTGTATCAGGAAACAAAAGCAATCCTGAATCCCGGCACTCTGGTTCCTTTCCTCGTTGAGAAAATGAAGACGCTGGGTACAGCTGCTTGTCCTCCTTACCACATCGCTTTCGTCATTGGCGGTACTTCTGCTGAGAAGAACCTGCTGACGGTAAAGCTGGCTTCTACTCATTATTATGATGAGTTGCCCACTACGGGTAATGAATACGGACGTGCCTTCCGTGATGTAGAACTTGAGAAAGAAGTGTTGGAAGAAGCTCATAGGATTGGCCTCGGTGCACAGTTCGGTGGTAAATATCTGGCTCATGATATCCGTATCATTCGTCTGCCTCGTCACGGTGCATCTTGTCCGGTAGGTCTGGGCGTTTCTTGCTCTGCCGACCGTAACATCAAGTGTAAGATCAACAAAGAAGGTATCTGGATTGAAAAATTGGACAGTAATCCGGGCGAACTCATCCCGGAAGAAATGCGTCATGCAGGCGAAGGTGCCGTGGTTAAGATAAACCTGAACCAGCCGATGGCAGATATCTTGAAGGAACTGACTAAATATCCGGTGGCTACACGTCTGTCATTGAATGGTACGATTATCGTAGGCCGTGATATTGCACATGCTAAGCTGAAAGAACGTCTGGACCGTGGTGAAGATTTGCCACAGTATATCAAGGATCATCCGATTTACTATGCCGGTCCTGCCAAGACTCCGGCTGGTATGGCTTGTGGCTCTATGGGCCCCACTACTGCGGGACGTATGGACTCGTATGTAGAGTTGTTCCAAAGTCATGGTGGCAGCATGGTTATGCTTGCAAAGGGTAACCGTAGCCAGCAGGTGACGGATGCTTGCAAGAAGTACGGTGGTTTCTATCTCGGTTCTATCGGTGGTCCTGCCGCTATCTTGGCGCAGAACAACATCAAGAGTATCGAATGTGTAGAATATCCCGAACTCGGTATGGAAGCTATCTGGAAGATTGAAGTGGAAGACTTCCCTGCATTCATCCTGGTAGATGACAAAGGCAACGATTTCTTTAAACAATTGAAACCTTGGAATTGTAGTAAATAAGAGGAATCTTTCTATAGATTAAGTGAAAGCTGTCCCGAAGAAGTTGATTAACTCCTTGGGACAGCTTTCTTGGTTTAATAGATGTAGAACTTGATATGCTCCTTCCTTTTTCCCCTAAAGCTTTCATGTTAATGTCATTATGCTATAAGCAAAACCTTGTTTTCCATATGGGGGCTGTGCAGCCCACAATTGCGGGACGAACAGCCCCCATATGGAAAACGTAGAGCCCGCAACTGTGGGATGAAGTTTTGCTACAGGCAAAAGAACAAAAACAATAAAGCAAAGCTTGGTTTTCATACGACCTTCTTCCCATTTTTCTTATTGTTCCTAAGTATTCCATTGTGGAGTCTATAAGTTTTGCAACAGGTTTGCCTACACCATCCTACATCATCCTACACTATCCTACACCATTTTACGCTATTTATTTGCTTGATAATCAAGAGAGAACGGTTGCCGGTGTAGGATGTAGGAAATAAAGAAGTATTTTTTTTAGTGTCACTAACCTCAGGTGGATATCAGAAAAATAATAAGATATTCTTGTATGCCGATACTAATTTCTATCTTTACACCTTCAAAATCAGATTAATCTTATTGACAGTTATGGAAACTACTCCCCACATTTCTCCGAAGGCGGACTCCCGTGTTGTTTGGCTGGATGTCGTGCGACTGATAGCTATGTTTACCGTGGTTTGTTGTCATTGCACAGACCCTTTCAACTTTTATCCGGGAACGGCTCCGAATATTGAAGATATCAAGTTTTGGGGGGCTGTCTATGGGGCGGTGCTGCGTCCGTGCGTACCTCTTTTTGTGATGATAACGGGAGCTTTGTTGCTTCCTGTGCGTGGGGATGCATCCGTATTCTATAAGAAACGTATTCCACGTGTGTTTTTTCCGTTTCTTATCTGGTCGGTGATTTATAATCTTTTCCCTTGGATTACAGGATTGCTGGGAGTGGAACCGCGGGTGATTCTTGACTTCTTCCCGTACTCGGGCGAAGAAGTGATGCGCCAGTCTTTAGTTGTCAGCATGGGATATATTGCCGAACTTCCTTTTAATTTTTCTATCCTCGATGTACACATGTGGTACATTTATTTGCTGATAGGACTCTACCTGTATTTGCCGATATTCTCCGCCTGGGTGGAGAAAGCTTCGGAGAAAGCCAAACTCTGGTTCTTGGCAGTATGGGGAGTGACATTGCTTATACCTTATTATAATGAGTTTGTAGCGCAATACTTGTGGGGAACTTGTTCGTGGAACTCATTCGGTATGCTTTATTATTTTGCCGGCTTTAATGGATACCTGCTTCTGGGGCATTATCTGCGCAACCATGACTGGACTGGACGGCAAGCTGCACTGATAGGTGTTCCTATGTTTGTGGTGGGCTATGCGGTTACTTTCTTCGGTTTCCGCCACATGACGGCATTGCCGGACTTTACGGATGAAATGCTGGAATTGTTCTTTACCTATTGCTCACTGAATGTGGTGATGATGACCATTCCTGTATTTATGTGGGCAAAGAGAGTGAACATTCGTTCGGAGCGGATGATAAAGGCATTATCCAATCTAACACTTTGCGGTTTCGGAGTTTATATGATACACTACTTTTTCACCGGTCCGTCAGTGGTACTGATGCGGGCGGCAGGTGTTCCGTTGTGTTTGCAGATACCTGTCGCCGCAGTGGTTGCATTTGGCGTTTCCTGGTTCCTGGTGGCAATGGCATACCGTTGTTTTGGAAAGAAAACGAAATGGGTGATGGGATAGTCTCTGTAGGATTATCCTAATTCAATATACTTCTTCATGGTCAGACGGTTTTCACCGTCCAGGCGTTGGTATGAAACTTCATTCATAATGCTTCGTATCAGGAATATACCCAGTCCACCAATGGCACGTTCTTCAATGGGAATGGTGATATCGGCATCCGGGGCATTGGTCGGGTCGAAGGAAAGTCCCTTGTCGGTCAGTAAGAAGATTAATTGATTGTCTGTCAGGCTGGCTTTTAGTCGGATTTCATGATGCTCTTCCAGCGGGTAGGCATACATGATAACATTGCTGACAGCTTCTTCCAGTGCCAGATTGATATGCATGGTTGTTTCTGCCGGCAGGGACAAGTCAGAACAGAATTCTTCTACAAAGATTGCCAAGGCTGTGATCTCATCCAGCTCGTTGGTTATTCGGATCTCTTTTTCCATGATGTTATGGTTTTATTGTTTTAGGTTCATAATGAATTAGCAGAATGGTCATGTCGTCACTGGCCTCTGCTTGTTGTACATGGGAGGCTACGGAACGAACCACTGTATCTACTATTATGCGTACATCGAAAGTGCCCAGCGGAGCCAGAGTTGATAATAGGCGATCTTCACCATACAGCTCTTTGGAGGCATTTTCAGCCTCGGTTATTCCGTCGGTATAAAGGAAAAGACGGGTATTCTTTTCAAGAGTGATTTCTTCATCGGTGTATTCCATATCTTCCAGTACTCCTACGAATAACTGTATTTTTGCTTTCAGTAGCGTTGTATTTCCGTCTGCACCTATTATAATAGGTGGATTGTGTCCGGCATTACAGAAACGCAGGCTTCCGGTTTTCAGGTCGAGTATGCCGATGATGAGGGTAACGAACATGTTGGCCTCGTTGTTTTCGGAGATAGAACGGTTCATCTTGCTCATAATCTCGGCAGGCGAGGTGGCCTGTTGGGCGAGGGTGCGGAACAGGCTGCGTGCAATGGCCATGAAGAGTGAGGCCGGAACACCTTTGCCCGATACGTCACCGATGACGAAGTAAAGTCGGTCATTGTCGATAAAGAAATCGTAGAGGTCGCCGCCTACTTCTTTGGCAGGATGCAATATGGCATGTAGGTCCACGTCTTCCCGTTCGGGGTAGGGTGGGAAGATTTTGGGAATCATTCCCATCTGTATCTCACGGGCAATGGACAATTCGCTTTCAATGCGCTCTTTGGAAGCGGTCGTTGTGCGCAGTTCCGAAACGTAGCCCGACAATGACTGCTGCATATAGACCAGTGAGTCGTGCAAATCTTTTATTTCATCTTTGGAGTGTACTTCGGGTAATGCCACATCAAAACGTCCCGTGGCAATGGAACGGGCGGATTCGGAAAATTTTCTGAGCGGACGTACCAGTCTGTGAATGATTTGATAGATCAACGGAAGCAGTACCAGCATACCTGCCAGGAAAATATAGATGATGCGGTGGGAGGTGGCATCCAGATTGTGGAGTATCACCTGGCTGGGGCAGATGGTGCATACAGACCATCCACAGTTAGGGATGGCGGTATATAGAGCGTATGAGTCCTGTTCCGCATTGTTGAATTGTGCTGTGCCGGTCACACCGTTAAGTATATTGCGGCCTATTTCCTCTTCCTGAACATCATTCTTGCCCAGGGCAACGGAGAAAATGGTTTCGTTCATTATCTTTTCCCGGTCGGGGTGGGTGAGGAAACTACCGTTCCGGCTGAGCAGGAAGGTATAGCTGGATTGGTAAGGTTTCAACTTATTTACCATATCGGTGAAACGGGACAGGGAAATATTGGCCGTAAATATGGCATATACCTCTCCTTGTGGGTTGCGAAGAGGTAGCGCGTATGTACTCATAATTGTATTTCCGCCTCCCGTGTCGTAGTAGGGTTCGCTCCAATAACTCGTTTTCAGAAGTTTAGGTATCAGATACCAGTCCATGCAGGGATAATCGTAGTCTGCTCCACCCAGTTTCAGATAGTTCACGATCTCTTCTGCCCCCTCGTTGATGCTGAAGGCGTATGGCATGAAGTATTTTCCTTTCTCCTTATAATATCCGGGAATGAAAGCGATACCGCTTCCTACAATCAGGCTATTGTTTTTCACGATGGCGGTGAGGACATCTTTTAGAGAATCGGGGGTGCTTAGGTTTTTCTCCACAATCCAGACGGACTGTTCGAGGGTAGATTCTACAATCTGCAACTCTCCGCTGATTTGTGTAGCTGTGTTGCGCAGCAGTCCGTGTGCATGGTCTATGGCATCTTCCGTTATCTGCTTCCGGCTGTAATTATAGAACAGCATCATGATGCAGACAAAAACTATCAGCGTGAAAGACAGCACATAAATGCTTAGTTTGGTGGCAAACGATGGGGAAAAAAATGCTTTCATGGAGGAATGATTATATAATTAGGGGGATATGGTGATGTGCAGTGTTGTTTATTTTACAAAATCCTCGTAACGGATGCTGGCACTTCCGGCAGGCGTCAATATCATTGCAGCGCGTGCAAATCCTTCCCGGCTGAGGCGGTAGGTACGTTGTCCGCTTTGCTGGTCCACTTGCAGGCGGAGAACTTCCTCCAGCATTTTGCGTTGGTGGTAGCGGTTGGTGCCTATATTGCCCTTTTTCACTTCTTCCATAACCATATCGAGGGCTTCTTCACGGTGCTCGTTGGCCCATGCCCAACCACGCATACTGGCTTTTACCAGTTTGCGCACAACTTCCGGATATTGGTTATAGAACTCTTCCGTGACGTACAACCCATCTTCAGGCAGGTTGTAGCCATAGTCGGCAAGACGTATGGAGTATATCGAATCAACGTTCATCCCGTATTCCGATAATTGGAGATACTCATTATAACTTCCTACCAGGCAAGGATCGGCAGCCCCGGAAAGAAACACATTGACTCCGCTGTTGAACCGTATCCATTCTACCTGTTTCAGGGCGTAATGCTCTGCAAGCCGGTCAAGTAGTTTTTGGCTCAGATGATTCCATACGGCTATCTTCTGGTTTCGAAGAGATTCCTCGCCTTTAAGAGGAGAGTGGCTGATAAGCATCAGACTGTTTTCCTGTGAGGTCTGCATGACGTTTACTACACGTGCGCCTGCAAGCCGCTCCATGAATGCGTATGAAAGGTTCATGATTACTACCGGGGCACGACCTTTCTCCATAAACGAAAAAGAGCTTTCTGAGATGGCAGGATGTTGTACGCATACGTCAATTCCCTCCTCCTTATAGAATCCCAGCTTATCCGCCACGTAATAACCGGTAAATTGGGCTTGGGCGGTCCACTTCGGGGTGAGCATGATGCCTTGTGCTTTAGTCTGGGGTGAAGCAAGTAGTAAAGGCAATAGGAAGATGCTGAAAATAAATCTTTTCATCATAATATTTACCGGATATTAAAGAGAGAAGTGCAGCCCGTCATTTCAAAGATGTTTTTTATTTCCGGCCTCATAGCCTCGATAATCAAACTTCCCTGATTTTTCTGTACGCTCTTTTGCAGGATAAGAAAGCATCGCAGGCCGGAACTGCTGATGTAGGACATTTGTTCGCAATTGACGATGATATTGGGCTTGTCTTCTTGAAGCAAAGGCTGTATGGCTATGCTGAAGTCGCGGGCGTTGGCTGTATCCAACCGGCCTTTTATATCCAGTACAATGATGCCGTCTACTCTGCAAATGTTTGTGTCCAGCAGAGCGTCCGGTTTAAAGTCTATATCCAACCGTTTCACTAGAGTCAGCAGATTTTGGGTGTCCGTAGTTCGGTAGTTTACTTCGTCCATTGTGCGGTGAATAAGGAAATGCCCTAATCCTTTGGTGAGCTGCTCTTCGAGGGATGGCTTTTCATCCGGACTTTTTTTCTGGAACGGATCAACTGCGATTCCTTCATCCGTGATCTGGAAAGTCAGCCTTCCGGGAGTGATATGTGCCTGAAGCTGAATTTCGCTTGATTCTCCTTTCGGATAGGCGTATTGAATGATGTTGGCTATTATCTCTTCTATCGCGAGATTCATGCTCATCGCTATTTCCGAGGGGATGTTGAGTGATACTCCCAATTCTTCCATAAATTGGGAAATACGCCCGGTCTCATTCAACTTGTTGTTGATAATAATTTCTTTTTCCATGTTCTTTCGTTAATGCTTTATAGTAACGTGTATAGTAGCTGGCTTAATATGTGCAAATATCCCTATTTCCCTTTATATCGAACGGTCTTCCTCGCTTAAAAGCGTCCCACTTTGGGTGGAATGGCTGAAATGGTACTTAATACTACTTGAAAATGGTACTAAAAAGATTGTATATATTGCCCCATAGTTGATAAGTTTTATAACTTTGCGCCAGAAAAATATATCGGATAAACGAACACCTGTAAAATAAAAAGCGAAAGGAAAAATGACCAGTGTAATCATGTTGTTTATAGAGCTGCTGCTCGATATCGTCGGTCTTGTTACAGGAGGGATTATCTGGGCACATTCTTCTGAAAGCAAAATTCGTAAGGCTTGGGGAATGTTGGCTACCACTCTGTCGCTACTTCTGCTGTGTGATAATATAGAGTGGATGTGGCTTTTTAGCCGTGGAGTGGAGGAGATACCCCGCTTCGTCGAGGTGCCTATGGATCATTTGTCTATTTGGCATATTGTACGCGTGATTTTCTTTTTTCAGCTCTTTTCGCTATTTCCCATCGCTTCACTGAAGCCTGGATGGATGACGCTGACAAGGATCACCAATTATTGCATTCCTATACTGCTGATTGTTTGCATTGCTTGCTGTTATCAGTTCTTTAACGGGCATTATACGATGCTGAAGTCCTTCGCTGCTATTGGAGAGAATCTGGGAAAGCAGGATGTAGTGGTCAGACTGATGTTGTTTGTCATCAGTGTATTGATGCCTTCCTTGAACTTTCTTCTTCCTTATCTGAAGCGTTGGATACCTATCCGACGGGTACAGAGTAGGGGGATGTATATTTATATGGGATGTTTTGGATTGATTATGTCGGGGTATATCTGGCTGATGTTAGGAACCAGTGGTTTATGTTTTAACCTTTTCGGGTATTTTGTGGTTGTGCCTACTATCTTGCTGAATATACTCTATCTGCGCAATGATAACCCGCTCTCTTTACCGCCATTGCCGGTAATTGATTTAAGTCGGCAGGAAATAGAGGCAATCAAGGAAATTGAAGTGTCTCCCGTAGTGCTTGAACTTAGTGAGCAACTGATGGCCTTTATGAAAGGGCATACACCTTTTACCAATCCCCAATATTCATTGCAGAATGTGTTGACGGATATAGGAACCAATGAGCATCGGTTCAATAAGGTATTGCGTTACAATGGTTTCTCAGGATTTCGGGATTATATTAATTTCAATCGCCTGCAATATTTTAAGGAACAGGCGGCTTTACGGAAAGAACTGACAGTGAAAGAACTTATGTTTATGAGTGGATTTACTTCGCGTTCCAGCTTCTATCGCTATTTCGCCAGTATTGAGAAAATGTCTCCGAGCGAGTATATGGAAAGACTTCAGCAGGAAGGTTAGGGGATTTCACCACAGAGTAACACTGAGTTTCACAGAGTTCAATATTCAATATATGCAATTAAAGAAATAAGATTCTGTGAAACTCAGTGTTACTCTGTGGTGAATCATTGTATCTTATTCTTTTCTTCCACTGCTCGTACTTCTTCAGCACTTTCAGTCCGTCGCTATTATACCAACTATATCCGTTACGGCGTTCGTGTCCTATTTCTGAGATATCGAACTTCTTCACTCCATCGCGGTCACTAAAGAAAGGACGGTTATCTTCCAGTGTATAGAAGCGTGCCCACAAAGGAGGACAATCCGTACATGGTACCATGCGGTAGTCTTTCTTTCCTTCGTCATTGGTGAAGAACTCTTTCTTTATGCCTTCAATCTTGGATGACTTGAACCATTCAACTGCATTTTCTATACAGTTGATAACCTCTTGTGAGGGATTGGGCAGAGACATTAATAGAATGACTATTTCGTCAGACTCTTGTCCGCTCAGTGAGGGTAACTCATAGGCGCGTGCTTTAGCGGGAGCAAGGGTGTGTTCGTCATGTTGTGCACACCAGACGGTTGGTTTGCCATTTAGGACAACTTGCGTTTTGAGGATGCACTCCACACCTTGTTGAATGCGGCGCGAGCACGGTTGCAGATGCTGTCGGGGACATATTCATAAGGGGCTTTCTTTTCGTATACTTCGCGCAGAAGTTCCATTACATTTACCATCGCGTTGTCATTGTAGGTGATATGTGTGTAGTAACCTTTGGGACGGGGCCAGAACTGAGGCCAGCCTCCATTGGGATATTGTGCTTTGAGGATATAACGGATGCCGTCCAGCGCACTGTCTTTGTATTTCTTAATATGAGTGGCTAGATACAGGCGGGAGAGGTATTGGATTTCCGTACTGGTGGCGTCGTTGTCTATGGTGCTTTCGTTCACTTCATCTTTGGAAGCAAGTACATCTTCCAGCTCTTGTTCTGTTAGTTCGGCAGGCATATAGATATTTTTAGGCCAGCCGCCGGTAGTTTGTTGATAGAGCAGGACATTGTCGCCAATGCGGATGGCTTCAGGAGTTTTAAAGAATTCGTCGTTTAACTTGGGTGCCATCTTTACCCAAGTTTTATACGGCTTTTTTTCTTTGTAGTTTACGGTTTCTTGTGCGAATAAGTTTGTCAGGCACAACAAGGCCAGACAACACAGGCAAATCTTTTTCATGGTCGTTGTTTTTTATAGTTCTACTGATGGCAAAAGTAGAGGAAAAAAATTCGCCTGATGGGGAATATTTGTTTTATTCCAGGTATTTTGTTACTTTTCCACTGATTTGCAACAAAGAAATCTCGCATAATTTAGTGTTGTACTCCGCCGAAAGAATTCTTTCTTCTGCATCTAAAAGGCTTTTCTGTGCTTCACGCATTTCGATACCTGAAAGGTTTCCCAGCATATAACGCTCCATGGCAATCTCATGGTTTTCTTTAGCGGCTACAAGGTTCTGGCGTTCCAGGTTCAGCATTTGCAGGTTGTTCTGGTAAGCTTGCCATAAGTTGCTCAGGTCTGCACGTAAGGCTTGTTCCAGTTGTTCGCGTTCCAGGCGGGCATTCTGAATGGCAATACGTGCTTTGTTGCGTTCTCGGCGACGGTTTCCGTCGAACAGGTTGAAACCGATAGTCAGGCCGAAGTTGGCACCAAGATTACCGCGTTGGATGTTAGTGGCGATATCGTATTTGTTGAAGGTATAGCCATAACCGCCGTTCATCTTCAGATAAGGATAGTCGCGGGAACAAACCTTTTTGTAATCCAACTGGGCAAGCGTGTTGTTTTGATAGGCTTTCAACAGAGAAGCGTTGGTTTGCAGAGTCATGTTCCAAAGCTCTTCAAAGTTTAGTCCACCGTCTACGTTGATCAGACTGTCTTGAATAATGATGGGCTGGTCTACATCTTCGTTCGCCATCAGTTCGTTCAGTTGGATACGGGAGGTATGCAGCAACTCTTGCTGTTTCATATACTGGGCACTGTCTGCATTGAAGTCTACCTTTGCCTGTTGGTAATCCAGACGGGAGAAGTTACCGATGTGATAACGCTCTTCCACGATACGCAAACGCTCTTTGGACAAAGATACGGCATAGCGGAAATTATTCAGACGGATCTTATGTTGTAGATAGTTGTAATATTCGGCAGCGATGTTGGCTATGAGGTCTTCTACGGCGATACGGGTATTGGTTTCACCTTGTCTTTCCAACTCTTTCAGACGTTGGTAGTTGGCGGTGATGTTGAAGCCGTCGAAGATAGTCCAGTTCAGATTAAGCCCCACGTTCATGGTCTGATCGAATACACCATTCTCTTTGACATGTTCTCCGGTAGCCCGCACTTTGCTGTCTGTATTGTCTACGGTTCCTTTATAACTTGCAGAGAGGTCAAGTGTCGGCAGATAACCGGCGTTTCCCAGCGTGGCGTTGTTTTTGCTGACTTGTTCCTCGTTGCGGGTAATGCGCAGCGAGTAGTTATTTTGAAGCCCGTATTCCAGGCAGGACTTTAATGTATAAGATTGCGGCATCTGCGCTTGTAACGCAAGCGAGGTGCTACAAATGGCTATGAGGGATAAAATCGTACGTTTCATGATTTCTTTAACTTACTTCTGTTAGTAGATACATAACTATATATGGCAGGTACGATGTACATAGTGAGGAATGTGGATACCAACATACCGCCCACTACGGCTGTACCCATGGCAATGCGCTGGTTACAACCTTCACCCGAAGCGAATGCCAACGGTATCAATCCGAGAATGGTAGAAGCACTGGTCATTAGGATGGGGCGCAAACGTTGCAAGGATGCATCCTTGATAGCTTCCATTTTATCTTCTCCGGCTTCTTGTTTCAGGTTGGCAAACTCTACAATAAGGATACCATTCTTTGCCACCAGACCAATCAACATGATGATACCGATCTGACTGAAGATATTCATTGTAATGTCGTTGAAGTACATGAATATTAAGGCTCCGGCAATAGCCAAAGGCACGGTAAGCATGATAATCAACGGGTCTTTGAAACTCTCGAACTGTGCTGCCAGAATCAGGTAGATCAGCAGGATTGCCAATACAAAGGCAAACATCAGACTGGAGGAACTTTCTCTATATTCTTTGGAGTCTCCCGTCAGTGCGGTACGGAATGTATCGTCCAATGTCTCTTTGGCAATCTTGTCCATCTCGTCCAACCCTTGTCCGATGGTTTTCCCATCAGCAAGTCCGGCAGAAATAGTGGCGGAAACGAAACGGTTGTAACGGTATAATTGCGGAGGAGCGATACCGCCGGTCAGTTCAATCAGATTGTCCAACTGCACCATTTCACCTTTATCACTACGAATATAGATGCCTTTCAGGTCGGAAGGTTTATTGCGTTGCTGGCGGTTGATCTCACCCAATATCTCGTATTGCTTTCCATTCATATAGAAATAACCCATACGCTGGCCGCTCAATCCGTATTGGAGTGTTTGCGCAATATTGCGTGTGCTTACTCCCATGATACTTGCCTTGTCGCGATTGATATTGATGCGGGCTTCCGGCTTACTGAACTTCAGGTTTACGTCAGCCATTTGGAAAACAGGATTTTCATAAACTTTCGCCATAAATACCGGTAATACTTCTTGCAGCTTTTCGATGTTGGTAGCTTGTAATACGTATTGCACCGGCATACCACCACGTCGTCCACCGAAAGAGGATGATTGTTGCACAAACGAACGTGCCTTGGTCTTTTTCTGCACAGCCTTCGAAATTTGTTCGGCTACTTCCATCTGTGTATAGTCACGATCTTTCATGTCCTTCAACGTGATACGTACATTACCGCTGCCACTTGATACACGTGCCGTTACCGATTCTGCATCCGGCAGAATGGAATCTACCAACTGGTTGATGTCTTCCGTATAATCTCGTATGTATTCATAGGTTACACCCTCTGCTCCACGTGTATTGATACTGATTTGTGAACGGTCTTCCAATGGTGCCATCTCGGCAGGGATGGCATTCCACAGAAATACGATAATTATCAATGTTGCTAAGATAAGTGGCATAGCCAGCCAGCGCTTGTGCAGGAATATTTCCAATGACCGGCTGTAGATGCGGTTCATTCCTTCGAAAAATGGCTCGGTTTTCATATAGAACCAGTTCTTCTTTTCTTGTTTTACCAGCAGTTTGGTGGCAAGCATCGGAGTGAAAGTCAATGCGGCAAAAGAGGAAATGATAACAGAACCGGATACCACGATACTGAATTCACGGAAAAGTCGTCCAGTCATACCGTCCATAAATACGATGGGGAAGAATACGGCTACCAGTGTGATGGTGGTAGAGATTACGGCAAAGAAAATTTCCTTGGCACCCTCGATACCGGCCTCTTTGGGTGGCATCCCGCGTTCAATACGGACATAAATGTTTTCTGTCATTACAATGGCATCATCCACCACCAGACCTACTGCCAGCACTACCGCCAGCATGGAAAGTACATTGATGGAGAATCCTGCCAGATACATCACGAAGAATGCTCCGATAAGCGAAACGGGAATCACGATACAGGGTACCAGTGTTACACGCCAGTCGCGCAGGAAGAGGAAGATAATGATAATAACGAGAATGAATGCTACATATACCGTTTCCTTTACCTCACTGATAGAAGCACGGATAAACTTGGTATTGTCGAAACCATAAGAGTATTGCACGTCATCCGGAAGGTCTTTTTGCATCTGTTCCATGCGTTCATAAACGGCATCGGCAATCTTGATGTGATTGGCACCTGGTTGAGGTACTACAACAATACCTACCATCGGTACACCATTCATTTTCATGTAACTCTTGATGTCCGCCGGTCCTAATTCTGCCCGTCCGATATCGCTGAAACGGATGATACGGTTATTATCTTCCCGCAGAATCAGATTATTAAATTCTTCTGCCGTATGCATCAATCCCAATGTACGGATGGTGAGTTCCACCGTATTACCTTCGATACTACCGGATGGAAGTTCCACATTTTCTTTATCTACCGCATTCTTAACATCGATGGGTGTAATACCGTAACCTGACATCTTGATAGGATCGAGCCAAAGACGCATGGAATAACGTTTTTCACCCCAGATACTAACACTGCTGACGTCTGAAATAGTCTGCAACTGTTCTTTGACAGTGAGGTCTGCTATTTCGCTCAGTTCCAGTAAAGAACGTTTGTCACTTTGCAATGCTACCATCAGGATCGGTGTAGCATCCGCATCTGCTTTTGATACGGTAGGAGGGTCACAGTCGCGAGGCAGATAACGCTGGGCGCGTGAAACTTTATCACGCACATCATTTGCGGCCGTTTCCAGGTCTACGGAGAGTTCAAATTCTACCGTAATACGGGATGAACCTTGTTGGCTGACACTGGACAAGGAACGGATTCCCGGGATACCATTGATGTTTTGCTCCAATGGTTCGGTAATCTGGTTTTCGATAACATCGGCATTTGCACCCGGGTAGGAGCAGGATACCGAAATGATGGGATTATCCACTGACGGATATTCGCGGACGCCGAGATAGCTGTACCCGATAAGTCCAAAAAGCAGGATGATAAGGGTAAGCACTGTGGAGAGCACCGGGCGCCGTATGCTGAGTTCGGATATGTTCATAAGGCGTCTGGTTTAATAGATATTATCCAATGTTACGGGTAATCCTGTGCGGAGCTGCAATGTTCCGGAAATTATAATTGTATCTCCGGTCTGCAAACCCTGCAATACTTGGGTTTCAGCTTCTGTACGTATGCCAGTTTGTATTTCTACAGGTTGGGCTTTTCCCGATTTATAAAGGAAAATCTTGTCCTTACCCATTTCCGGAACGATAGCTTCGGATGGAACGGCAAGGGCATCATGGATTTCATTTTTACTTAAGCGAATATCCGCATAGCGTCCCGGCATTACATTACCGTTGGCATTGGGGTAGAGGGCACGCAATGTCAATGTATGGGTGTTTTGATCCATTCTCGACTCGCGTGCGTACACTTTGGCATGGAACGTTTCAAGCTTACCCTCAAGTCCGAAGTTTACTCCTGCACCGATTTTTACGTCATTGGCATAACGTTCGGGAACGGAAAATTCTACTTTCAGCGGAGATACTTTTGTAAGTTTGGCAACGATGGTAGTGGGGGAAGCATAGGTTCCGACACTGACTTGGCGCAGGCCGATTACACCGTCGAATGGAGCACGGAGCTCGGTTTGTGCAATGTTAGCTTCTATCAGGTCTATATCTGCATTCAGGGTTGCCAGTTCAGTTTTTACCTGCTCGTAGGCTTCCTTACTGACTGCATCCCGCTCCAACAATGCATTCTGGCGGAATACGCGGTCTTCTGCCAATTTCAGTTGGGCAACAAGACGCTGCAACTGTGCCTGTAAAGGCCGGTCGTTCACTTTAGCCAGCAGTTGTCCTTTTTTAACCTGGCTGCCTTCCTCAAAATTGATTTCTATGATTTTACCTGAGGTTTCGAAAGAAAGATCCACTTCCTCATCAGGCAACAGGCTACCGCTGATTTTGATTTCATCTTTGAGCAGCTGTGGCTTTATGATCTTTGCGTTTACATTTAATGCTTTTTTGCCATTGCGGTTACTGCTCATAACTTTGTCGGCAGCTGCCAATTCTTTATTCTCTTTAGGAAGCTGGGAATAAATACCCCAACCTATCAGTCCGGCACCAATGAAAATGATAATGCCCCATTTAACTTTTTTATTCATGTATCAGTATTAGTATTATATCAGATATTAAGTTAGATTATGTAGCACTAATTTGGACATATTAGGAACAGAAAGGTTTAATGCGAAAAGCGTTAAAAAAGGTAATAAAGTGATAATGTAATAGCACAATAGCGTGTTATTATGATAGGATGATAAAGTAATAGACTGATAAAACGTTATCACATTGTTGCTTTATCAATCTATCGTTCCTTTTAATATGCAGCCCGGTATTTACCTTCCTCTTTGTCTTCCAACATGTTAAGGTATGAGGCATAACGCGATTCGCTGATGTAGTGTTCCTCCACAGCTTTTCGTACGGCACATCCCGGTTCGTGGCGATGCGTACAGTTACCGTAACGGCAATCGGCAGAGAACTTAAATATCTCCGGGAAATAGTGTCCTATTTCCTCCTCTTCCATATCGAATGTTCCGAAACCTTTGATGCCCGGTGTGTCAATGATATATCCGTCTCCCGGAACGGGAAACATCTCAGAGAACGTAGTGGTGTGCATTCCTTTGTTGTGGTAGGCGGAAATCTCCCCCGTTTTTACGTCCTGTTCAGGCAATATTGCGTTGATGAGCGTTGATTTTCCTACACCGGAGTGACCGGAGAAAAGTGTTACCCGCCCTTTAAGTTCTTCCTGAATGAGTTCAATGCCTTCACCGTTTTTGGCGGAGACTTTAAAGCAGGGATAACCGATAGTGGTATAGAGATTGATGAGGCTGTTCATATAATGAAGTTCCTCTTCATTGTATGCGTCTATTTTATTGAAGATGATCTTTACCGGAACACGGTATGCTTCGGCAGAAGCCAGAAAACGGTCGATAAAGGTGGTGGATGTTTCCGGATAGTTGACCGTTACGATAAGCATGCTTTGGTCAAGGTTTGCAGCGAGAATGTGCGATTGCTTGGAGAGATTGGAAGCACGACGGATAATGTAATTTTTCCGGTCTTCTATTTCACTGATGAGAGCAGTTCCTTCCGGATTCAGAATGATTTGTACATAGTCTCCCACAGCTACCGGGTTGGTACTGCGAATGCCTTTTAACCGGAAGTTACCCTTGATTTTGCACTCTACACATTTACCTTCATCGGTTTTTACCAAATACCAACTACCTGTATTTTTTATTACCAGTCCCTTCAATTTAGTTGAGAGTTGAGAGTTGAGAGTGGAGAGTTGAGTATGCGCGAATAACTCTCCACTCTCAACTTTCAACTCTCAACTGAATAATTATACGGTCATGATTTCTTTGTCCTTTGCAGCCAGCATATCATCAATTTGCTTGATGTATTTATCGTGAATCTTCTGCAATTTCTCTTCACCTCCTTTTTGTGCATCTTCTGCCAGGCCGTCTTTAACAGACTTCTTTAGGCCATCGATTGCATCACGGCGGGCATTGCGTACGCTCACTTTGGCAGTTTCGCCTTCACCTTTACACTGTTTGGCAAGTTGTTTACGGCGTTCCTCAGTCAGCGGTGGGATACCGATACGGATGATTTCACCGTTATTTTCCGGCATGATGCCAAGGCTGGAGTCAATGATAGCTTTCTCAATCACCTTGAACATACTTTTGTCCCAAGGCTTGATGACAATACTACGGGCATCCGGAGTATTTACGGCAGCTACGTTATTGATGGGAACCATGCTTCCGTAAGAGTCCACACGGATACCGTCCAGCAAACGAACGTCTGCTTTTCCGGCGCGGATGTGAGCCAATGCTTCTTCCAGATACATGACGGCCATATCCATTTTTTCTTGCGCTTCATCTAAGATCTCTTTTACTTCTCTCATATTTCTTAGTTTTGAATTGTGCTTTTAGAATTTTTGATTGAACAAAAGTAGTATAATTTTGTCTATTTGCAAAATATTAGCTAACAGGAATAAAGCAAATTGCTTATATTTGATAATACGATTATCTCTGCATATACTGGTGAGGGAGAGAATGACTGTCTGCGATGATTTTACTTAGCAGTTGCGAGAAAGAAGGATAGAAATGGCGGTGTGGCTATTTAATCTGATAAATATGGAATTGAAAACAGGACAGAGATTTAAAAACAAAAAACTCCGGTAAACATCTGCCTACCGGAGTTTCTTACTAGTTTGATTGGTTTTTATCAGTTATGTACCAATGTACCTATTTCTTCTCCTAACATTACCTTTTTCAAGTTTCCTATTGTATCCATGTCAAAGACAACAATGGGGAGATTATTTTCCTTACACATGCATGTCGCAGTAAGATCCATTACTTTCAGTCCACGTTTCAGAACTTCGTCATAAGTGATTTCGTCGAATTTTGTGGCAGTCGGATCTTTTTCCGGGTCTGCGGTATAGATACCATCCACACGTGTACCTTTTAGCATGACATCGGCTTCAATCTCGATACCGCGTAGAGAAGAGCCCGTGTCTGTAGTGAAGAACGGATTTCCCGTTCCGGCAGACATAATAACGATTTCGCCTGCTTCCATGCTTTCGATGGCTTTCCATTTATTATAAAATTCTCCGATAGGTTCCATGCGTACGGCTGTAAGTACACGTGCCTTTACGCCGGTAGCTACCAGGGCGGAGCTTAGTGCCAAACTGTTGATTACAGTTGCGAGCATACCCATTTGGTCGCCTTTTACGCGGTCGAAACCTTTGTTTGCACCACTCAATCCACGGAAAATATTTCCACCGCCGATGACGATACCTATCTGAACGCCCAGTTCATGGATTTCCTTGATCTGTGCTGCATATTCGGCAAGGCGCTTCTCGTCAATGCCATATTGTTTTTCGCCCATCAGGCTTTCGCCGCTGAGCTTTAACAGGATTCTTTTATACTTTGCCATATGATATTACATTTAGTTTCTGCAAATATACGCTTTCTGTCTGTAAAGATTAACTTTGGTACAGAATTTTTCTACTTAAAGCTGCCTGCATGATGCCACGGAGAGATAAATAGACGATGAAGGCGAGCCAGAGGGCATGATTTCCCATCCATTCGTGTAAAGAGTAATAAACAAGGAAGAAACTGCCGGAAGCTACCAGCATGGAGTAAAACATTTGTCGGGTGGCAGTGGCTCCTATAAAAATGCCATCCCACAGGAAAGCGGCAAAACCTGTAAGTGGGATTGCCAATACCCAATAAAAGTAATTTTCGGCTTCCCGAATGACGGAGATTTCATTAGTCAGCAGTCCCAGAAATGACTTGCCTCCAAAGAAATAAAGCAAGGTGAAACCTGTAGAAAGGCCGACACCCCAAATGAAGAGCTGGCGAACCGTGCGATATAATGCCGGTTGATTATTGGCACCAACATATTTCCCCACTAACGCTTCTCCTGAATAAGCAAAACCATCCATGATATAAGAAAATAGAGTGAATAATTGCATTAGCAAAGTATTGACGGCCAATACTATTTCTCCTTGTGCCGCTCCGGCAGAAGTGAAAAATAGAGTGACAATGACCAGACAGAGGGTTCGTAGAAAGATATCCCGGTTTACCTGGAAAAAACGCAGCATGGCTTCCTTTTTCAGTACTTCATGCCAAGCAACGTGCTTTTTAAGTCCTCCATAATATCGCCTCCATAATAATAATGCCATCAGGAAACCGGCATATTGAGCTGTAAGTGTTCCCCAAGCTACCCCGGCAACTTTCATGTGGAACAGGTAAACGAAACAAAGGCTTGCGGCAATATTCACAATATTTTGTGTGATGGCGATGTACATCGGGAAACGTGAATTCTGCATACCGATGAACCAACCTGCGAATCCATAGAGTCCGAGCATAGCAGGAGCTCCCCATATACAGATCCGGAAATAGAGTGTAGCCAATCGCTCTACTTCCTCTGTAGTTTGTATAAAAGTGAATGCCAGCTTCCGGATGGGATATTGCAATGTCACTAAGATAATGGCGATAAGCAATCCTACTCCGACAGACCGTAATAAAAGTCGTGCAACTTCATCCAGATCATGTTTGCCGTATGCCTGTGAGGTCATTCCACTGGTCCCCATTCTCAAAAATCCGAAGATCCAATAGATAATGTTGAATAACATTCCGCCCACGGCAATGGCTCCGATATATGCAGCGGCTCCCAGATGCCCTACGATTGTTACATCAATCAGTCCCAGCAAGGGAACTGTTATGTTTGATATAATCGAGGGTACAGCTATCTGAAGTATTCTTTTATTGATAATATTCGGAGTTTGAGCAATCATTTTAAAACTCTGGTTTGTTCTATTTACCGACAAAGGTACTCTTTTTGTCGCAAACGGTAAAAAAGTACCTGATAATAACAATTTTTATAATACATAATGTTTTAAAAATGAGTATATTTGCGGTAACAAAAACTGGGTAATATTTAATAAGAGATGAGAACCTTAACTTTGCTATTTTCATTAATAGTTACTTTCCCCTTTGTGCTCTCTGCGCAAACGGCGGGAGAACTCCTACAGAAGGTGTCTGCTGCCTTGTCTGAGGGGCAGGATGATTATGTTGTGAGTCTGTTTCGTCAGGCGATAGCTGCCGGAGCCGATCAGACTGAAATGTATTACTGGACTCAAATAGAAAAAAACAGTGCCGTGGCTCCCCGTCTGGTCAATGAGTTGGCAACCTATTACAAGCGTAAGCGGAATTATGACAAAGCTTATCTTTTTTACAGAGAATTCTTGCAGTACCATTCCGAAGATGTTCCTGCACTTGTGTCGTGTGCCGAAATGGAGATGATGAGAGGCAAGGAAAAAGATGCCGTCAAAACTTATGAAAAGGTTTTGATGCTGGATGCCAATAATCTGCAAGCCAATATTTTCCTGGGGAGTTATTATTACCTGCAAGCAGAACGCGAAAAGAAGAAGCTGGAGGATGATTATAAGAAAATAACTTCTCCTACACGGATGCAATACGCCCGCTATCGTAACGGACTCTCTGATGTCTACTCCAATGTTTACTCCAAAGCAAAGGACTATTTGCAGCGTGTGTTGCAACTGTTTCCTTCCACAGAGGCGGGAAATACCTTGGAAAAAATAAGGAAACTGGAAGCGGAAATTAAGTAAGCTGTAATAGGCTTTCTGCGTTTTCTACTGCTCTTTTGCAATAATAACCCGAGGCAATCTTTTTATTGATCTCCTTTATATTTCTGACCATTTCGTTATAGGATTCTGCGGAAATGGATGATAATATGGAGTCTAACTCTTCCAGTGAATCAATACACACGCCTATTTTGTTCTCTGCAACAAATGAGGCCAATGCTGCTTCTTTCCATATAATTATGGGAAGATTGCAGCGTATGTATAAGGATACCTTGTGTGGGTTGTTTACCCTCAGGTATATCCCGAAATCTCCCGAGCAAGTATGGATAGAGTCTCCTTCCCATATTAAGCCAAAGTGGGCGCTGACTTGTTCTATTAACTGATCAGAAGGCACAAAACCTTTAAATTTGAACAACGTCTTGTCTTCTATTTTGGCTTCCTCGAACCCTCCGCCGTAAAGTTCAAATTGCCATTTTGACATCACATCATTCAAAGAGTACAGGTATCTGTTTTTCTTGTAAGTCAGTGCTCCTGCATAGATCACCTTAATTGGTTTCTGATTAGGTTCCTGTGTATTGTTGTTTACGGAAGGAGATAGATAATCGAAAATCTCCAGGCATACCATAGGTTTGGTGCATCCTTGTTCTTTCAGCCATATCTCCATCTTATCGTTGTGTACGATCAGTACATCCGAATGGTTGAGGCGTTTGATTTCCTGCTCTGCTGTCAACTTCTTTCTTCTGAAAGTTCCCAAGTCATGGATAATCGTGATAACCTTTCCCCGTTTCAAGTGTATGATATTACATACGAAAGAGTAATACTTCTCGAAAGGATACTGGACGACTACCACGTCATTGGCAGAAACTGTAAACAAAACTTTTAATACTCCGGCAAGGGTTATTAAAAAGCCTGCTATCTTGTTGGAATAAGTGGTTTGCGGTAGTCCGGCATTTTTATATCCCAGTTTAGAGAGAGTCTCTTCTATATCTGTTTTTGCCTTATTACCTGCATTGTTCAGGCCATTATAGTTTTTGGATAGATAATATCGGGTCATTATTTTGTTCTTTTAGATTGATAACTTCTTTTTTAGTGAGCAATATGGCGGATGCAATAGTATCATCCATATCGAAATATGCATATTGTCCCAAACGTCCTCCGAAAATGACACGGGAATCTTTTTCAGCCAATAACTTATACTTATTGAAGCATTTTAAATTCTTTTCATCATTGATGGGATAGTAAGGTTCGTCGGAAGGTGTGTATTCCTGAGGATACTCTTTGGTTATGATGGTTGAAGGCTGTTTTCCGAATTCAAAATGTTTATGTTCGATGATTCGTGTAAATGGGTATTTAGCTTCATTGTAGTTGATTACGGCATTACCTTGATAATTGTCAATATCCAGATGGATATGTTCAAACTTCAGGCTCCTGTAATCCAGTCTGCCAAACTTATATTCAAAATACTCGTCGATGCAACCTGTGAAAAGTATCTTTTCTGCTATACTCTGAAAATAAGGTATATTGTTAAAATAGTTCGTATCGATTTGAACATCGATATCCTTTAACAGATTGTTGGTGAGTGCAGTGTATCCATCTTTAGGGATACCTTGATAGGGATCGTTGAAGTAGTTATTGTTATATGTAAGGCGGAAAGGTATTCTTTTGATGATGGAAGCCGGCAGTTGGTTGGCGGGGCGTCCCCATTGCTTTTCCGTATATTCCTTAATAAAAGTGTAATATATGTCGTCTCCGCAAAGTTTCAGTGCTTGTTCTTCTAGATTAGCAGGCTGGGATATGTCTTTATATTTAGAGCATTGTTCCTGAATTTTATGTTTTGCTTCTTCTGGAGTATTTACGTTCCATAACTTATTGAATGTATTCATATTAAAAGGAAGATTGTAAAGCCTTCCTTCGCTGTATGCCAAAGGGGAGTTAACGTAATTATTGAATTTTGCGAATCTGTTTATGTAATGCCAGACTTCTTCATTGTCCGTATGGAATATATGTGCTCCATACCAATGTATTTTTATATCACTTTCTTCTTTGGTGTAAATATTTCCTCCAGTGTGGTTGCGCTTGTCAATGACCAAGCATTTCTTTCCGTTTTCATTCATAATCTGAGCAAAAACAGAACCGAATAAACCGGAACCCACAATGAGATAGTCATATATATACTTTTTCATTTATTTAATGCTTCTGGTTTGCAAAGTAACAGAAAAATAAAATCTTATCAAAGCATTTGAATATGTAAAAGTATGTGGTGCAATGCAATTATAGCGTTATCCGTCTGGCAAACGAGTTGGCTACGTATTATAAATGTAAGCGGAATTATGATAAAGCTTATTTCTGCTCTCATGGTGTATGCCGAAATGGAGATGATGCGGAGGAAGGAAAAGGATTCATATCAAGTTCAAGTTCTAAATGCGACACCTGTTTTTTGAGTTTGTCAAAGAATGTATTGTACTTCCTTAAACAGATATCCGCGTACCTTTCCTGCCTGATCTTCAAGAATAAATCGCCCGTCCGGTTCTACGCATAACAGGCGTGCAAGGAATTCACCGTCTGCGTCGGCATAGCGGTGGAAACCTTCCCGACGGAAAAGAGAGCGGGCATATCGTTCGGCAATACAGTTGGCGGCATTGCCCGAAGAGTCTGTTTGCAGAAGGATATAGTATTCTTTGAGTCGCCTCATGATATTGGCGAGTATCAGATAGCGTTCATGTTCTTGTCCTGTGATCTGCTTTAGAGATACCGGGTTGGGAGCGTCGCTCCGAAAGGTTTCCTGGTTTATGTTGACACCAATACCGGAAATGCTGCGTCCAATGTGATGTCCGGAGAGGTCGTTTTCTATCAGTATGCCGCAAATCTTCTTTTTCGTTCCAGTAGATGTCATTCGGCCATTTGATGGAAATGCCTTTTGTCCATTCGTCCAACTCCTCTTTGATGGAAAGGGAGACGATTTGAGAAAGGATGAACTGGCGACGGGCTTCAATAAAAGTAGGATAGAGCACGAAACTGAATGTGATGTTCCGGCAATCTTCTGACTCCCAACTGTTGCCACGCTGCCCTTTACCGGCAGTCTGGCGCTCGGCTATGACCGTCGTGAACTCTCGGACAGCGGATTGCTGTTCGTTGCAAAGTTGAGTTAAATAGTTATTCGTAGAGTCTGTTTCCGGCAATATGATCAGTGGGACAGGAAACTCTGCGGGAGTAATCATCAAATTTAGTTCTTTCTTCATATCAGGGCATCATATTCGGTACGCATTTTCTTGGTGAATTTCTTTAGTACTTCTTCATAAGCATGGTCGATGAGGCTCTTTATCAGTTTATCGTCCACATCTCCGTCAAGGAAGATTTGGTTCCAGTATTTCTTGTTAAAGTGGTAGGCGCCCTCAATAGCTGAGTAATGCTCACGCAATTCTATTGCATACTCCGGATCACACTTCATACAGATTTTGTTAGAGCCTTCCAAGTCAATCAGTACAAACATCTTATCCATCACTTTCATCACAAGTGAATACTCGTCGAACGGAAGACATTCCGTTACGGCTTTTTTGGCGAGACAGTATTCGCGGGCGGTTTCTATATCCATACTTTCTGTTTTTAATTTCTATTAATTTGCGGGTGTCCAGTTACGAAATTTGCTTGAATTTCACCAAATCCCATCCGCGGAACACTAGGGCGATTGCGATAATTTCCGTAGTACCTTTCTTTTCCTGTACTTTCGGACAGGCTACATATTGCGCCAACTGTATTCCTGCATCTTCCAGCAACTTCTCCACTTCTGCATCTTTGGCGTCGCGGGGGCAATACTTCACTTTAATGGCATAGCTGTACGGCATATCGGGCAGTTGCGGAAGGTTGGGTATCAGGTAGAAGTCGGAGAAGCCTTTGTTCATTTCGTATTCGGGCATTGTTATGTAGTAACTGTTCATGCCCATATAGCTGAGGAGAAAGCCCTTGACGTGCGCTTCACCTTCCATGAATTCGCGGATGGAGCTTTGTTCCTTTAGCCGGGTGGCGATATATTGGAAGTAGCTTTCCCATTCACGGGAATAAGCCATGCCGTACATCAGTTGATTCAGTTCGTCAACATCCAGGTTCATGTGTCCGGCGGTGCGGTATGCGTCTGCCAGATAGCCGTATAGTTGTTCACGCACCACTTGGTTGGGGATTGTCAGTTGCAGCATCGGTCCGCGTGTACCCGCTATTGTCAGCATTCCGTAATAGAAGAGCAGACTCTTGAAATTATCCGTTTGCGCTATCTCCACGGCGGGGAAGGACTCTTTTATCCTGCCAACCGTTTCACCCTGTGTGATGATTTCTTGAATGATACTGGCATTTTTGCCGAAGTTTTTGTCTATAAGGATGAGGTGGCGCAGTTTGTTATAGTCAGTGCGGCAGTTGGTGTCGAGCATGTTTTCGGGTGGCAGTTGCGTGCTTAAATAACTGTTCACGAAGTAGAGAACCATATCTGAATTATACATTGGCAGTTCCTTTAGTGAACGACCTGAGAAACAGTAATTATCATACCACGGTTTCATCATGCTGATCAACTCATCGACGGGATGAATGATTTTTCCTTGCTGCCGGTAGTATTCCAGCAATTCCCGTACTTCGGCTTCGGTGAATCCGATCATGTTGTTGAATACCGGGTTGGTGCTTTGATTGCTGGCGATATTGAAGCCACTTGTGAGATCGTCCATCGTTACAGGGCTGACACCGGTGATGTACATACGTTCCACAACCCTGTCAGTATAGTCTTTGACGGTTTTGAGAAAGTTCCGCAGAAAACCGTCGCCATGGGTGAGGGAGCGATAACGGGTATTGCCGTAGTTGACCAGTACGTTGTTGGCAAAGTTATCGTATTCGTCGAGGATGAGGTACATCTTCAGGCCTTGTCTCCGCAATGACAGGCATACCACGGTCAGCTTCTCGGAAGCCACTTCTTTTTGTTGTACCATTTCAAGGGTGTCTGGTGGCAGTAAATCTGCATATTTCAGACAAAAGTCCGTAAATATCATGTCGCAGTTACTGTTGAATGAGGCTTCCATTTTTTCCGGGTCGGAGACGATACTGGAGAAGCTCATCTTCAGCACAAGATACTTGTTGCGGTCTGGGGTAGGATGTTTTCCACGTATAAGTTACCAAACAGTTCATCAAATTGTTTTTCTGTCTTACAATCATAATAGCATTCCAGCATATTGAGGAAAAGACTCTTCCCGAAACGACGGGGGCGGACGAAAAAGAAGAAACGGGCAGTCTGTTCTATCTGTCTGATATATTCCGTCTTATCGACATAATAATAGTTATTACGGATAATTGCAGGAAAGTCTGTCATCCCGTAAGGGATTAGCTTAGTGGAATTTGCCTGATTCATAAATAGAGTTTTTTTAGAATATTTCCGAACGAAGATAGAGAGTTTTCCCGAAACGGGCAAGAAGAATTACGAAAATGCTGTGTAAAAGCACTTTTCATGTTTGATTCAGAACATTGGCGGATAAAATGCATCTTTGATATGCTTTATTTCAAATGCATCAGCTTCACCGACAACGGTAATGATATCAAAGCGGACAGGGGCATCAATACTGAAATGTTTGATGTAAGCATCAGCGGCTACTACAATATGGCGTACTTTCTGCCAGTTAACAGCATCTTGCGGTTCGATGTACTCTGTATTACTACGGGTTTTCACCTCCACCACAATTAATAGTCCGTCCTTGACTGCCACAATGTCCAGTTCGAGACGGTTTTTTTTTCGCCAATTACGGTGGTTGATGGTGTATCCGTTACGTTCCAGATACGCCACTGCGGCGTCTTCTCCGGTCTTTCCGAGGGTATTGTGTGCTGCCATACCTATATTCGTCCTTATTTTTAGCTGTTTCTATGCAAAAATACGTTTTTTCTGCTTTGTATTTACAGAAGTAAAACTAATTTTGCAGGAAATATGAGAAAGAGAGATAAAACGTGTGCGAAAGCAACACCCGAAGAACCCAAACGCGAACAGCGTATTGTTTGCCTGATGAGCGAGGAAGAGCTGCGGATTGTAGACCGTTATCTGGAGAAATACAAGATAACGAATAAATCGCGGTGGCTGCGGGAGACTATTCTCATGTTTATCCATAAGAATATGGAAGAAGATTATCCTACCCTTTTCGGTGAGCATGATATGAGACGATAAAGAGAATTCTTTAATCCTAATTAAATTGAAGCGGATGGACGATAACTATTATATGAAACAGGCGTTGATTGAAGCACGTAAGGCTTCCGAAAGAGGAGAAGTGCCCGTTGGCGCAGTCGTTGTATGCAAAGACCGTATTATAGCTCGCGCCCATAACTTAACAGAAACTTTGACTGATGTGACTGCTCACGCTGAAATGCAGGCTATTACTGCCGCAGCCTCTACTCTTGGCGGAAAATATCTGAATGAATGTACTCTCTATGTTACAGTAGAGCCTTGTGTTATGTGTGCGGGGGCGATTGCCTGGGCCCAGATGGGAAGACTTGTGTTTGGTGCCGGAGATGAGAAACGTGGATATCAGCGTTATGCATCTCAGGCCTTGCACCCGAAAACGGCAGTTTCACAGGGTGTTCTTGGTGAAGAGTGTGCAGTGCTTATGAAGGATTTTTTTGCGGCAAAACGTCGCTGAATTCTAATATAGTTCCTTTTTTTGATCTGTATTTCGTATTTTATCCGTATATTTGACTACTTAACAGATTCTTAAAATACATTATGTAATGGAATATCATCGTATATCTTTTATTCACAACGATACAGAGTATCATTTATCAAAGCTATGAATGACAGGTTAGTGGGATATGCCTTAATGTCTGCTTGCCGACTGGAAGTTCAAATTTATATGAAGGAGAATAATCTGAGAGGTAAATACATTCTTACCGGCATGGCAAAAATCTGATTACTCTTTAATTTCTTCAAAATCCACGTATTCTCCTTCATCTTTAGAGAAAAGTTTCTTGTGTTTTCTATGGATATCATTTCCAGGGGAAGTTGTTTCTCCGTTGGATTGCGAAGAAGCATCTTGTTGTTGATCACCCGAGAAAGAATAACCTCTACCGGATTGATAACTTCCTCCGCCATTCTGGTAAGTACCTGAAGAACTACGACGTTTCCCCAGTCCGAAAACTGTTCGGAGAACGGTGCCGATGATGCTGAGTCCGATGACCAGAATAACGACTATAATGACAAATAAAAATCCTAAGATGTGAAACATGGGCTAATCGTTTTTATATATTGTTCGTCTTACGAACGATAGTACAACAACCGTGCCAAAAGATTTGTTTAGAGCTTCTTTCTCACAAACCAGCACAGAATGATGTACCAGCCAATGACAGCTGCAAGTCCTACAAAAATAAGCAAAGGAATGCTGACTATCAAAAACAAATAACGGATTTTATTTTCTTCCCAAGAGAAATTCTTCAGTTTGAAGGCGAACATTGGGAATTCAGATATCAGTAACAGAGAGAATAATACGATGCAAATCAATAAACCATACAGGACTGCTCCACCTTGTATCAGCCAATCATGGTATTGTGCCGCTGCTGCTGCCCAAAATAAGGTATTGGCAGGAGTATTTAGGCCGATGAATGAGCTGGTCTGGCGTTCGTCAATATTAAATTTAGCCAAACGCAATGCTGAAAATACAGCAATGAGGAAAGCAAAATAGGGAACATATTCTTGAAAACTGCTCATCCAGTCGGGATAAGTAGTTTCGCGTAATAGAGAGAATACAATTACTGAGGGTACTACTCCGAAGCTGACGTCATCTGCCAAAGAGTCCAATTCTTTTCCAATAGGAGAAGGAGCATTCAGCAACCGCGCTGACATTCCGTCGAGGAAGTCAAATACAGCGCTGATAATAATGAAGGTAAGAGCCCATTCATACTTGAACTCGAAAGCCATAACACATGCAATACAGCCTGAGAACAGATTCAGACATGTCAATGTATTGGGGATATGGCGGGTAATACAGTTAGGCATTGTTTAGTTATTTTAGTTTGGCTATCACAGTCTGGTTTCCTGTAGTGGTTTGTCCCATCTTTACGAACACTTCTGTACCTAACGGGAGATATACATCTACACGGGAACCGAATTTGATAAAGCCCATGTGTTCATCGATATAACAGTCTTCACCGGGTTCGGCATAGGTGACGATGCGTCGTGCCATCGCTCCGGCAATCTGACGTGCCATTACTTCTACACCTTCGGGAGTTTCAATTACCACTGTAGAACGTTCGTTGTCCGTACTGGCTTTCGGTAACCAGGCTTTCATGAACTTTCCGTTATGATGGGCTACCTTCTTCACGGTTCCGTCTACCGGATACCAATTAGCGTGTACGTTGATAACACTCATAAAGATGGAAATCATGAGCCGACGATCGTGGAAGTATTCATTCTCATCCACTTCTTCTATAACTACTATTCTACCATCGGCAGGTGCCACCACTATTTTCTCGGTGTCTTCCTGGCCAAACAGGCGGATAGGGCATCGGAAAAAATTCACCAGCATTCCATACAGGACAATACTTACCACAGCTACGATATAGAATGGCAATTTGCATTCTAATCCAAAGTAGAGAGCGGAATTAACAACCAGTAGCAACAATAAACTGCCGGCCAGTGTATGTGTCCCCTCACGGTGAATTCGTATCTTTTTTAGTTTTTTTAGTCGACTCATGTAAGTTGTTTTATTCTTCGAATAGAAATTATCGGCAAAAATAGGCTTATTTTGAAAATCTAACAAGCATTTGGGGCGAGAAATGCAGATGTTGATAACTTTTAGGGAAATATTTTTGTTAGGTCTTATATACGTTGTACTTTTATGCTCTCAATTGAAAGGAGATATTTATGCAGGATTTTGTTCATTTGCACGTTCATACCCAGTACTCCCTCCTCGATGGTCAGGCCAGCGTAAGCGCGTTGGTGGACAAGGCTATGAAGGATGGAATGAAAGGGATAGCCGTGACTGACCACGGTAATATGTTCGGCATTAAAGAGTTCACAAATTACGTTAACAAGAAGAATGGTGGGCCGAAGGGAGAGATTAAAGATCTCAAAAAGCGGATAGCCGGTATTGAAAGTGGTGAGATAGCTTGCGAAGACAAAGACGCGGAACTTGCTGATTGTCGTGCGAAGCTTGCGGAAGCGGAAAATAAGTTGTTCAAGCCGATAATCGGTTGTGAGATGTATGTAGCACGCCGCACCATGGATAAGAAAGAAGGTAAACCCGACCAGAGCGGTTGGCACTTGATTGTGTTGGCTAAGAATGAGAAAGGATATCATAATCTGATAAAACTGGTATCCAGAGCCTGGACAGAAGGATATTATATGCGTCCGCGTACAGACCGTAACGAACTGGAAAAGTATCATGAAGGATTGATCGTCTGTTCAGCTTGTATTGGTGGTGAGGTGCCTAAAAAGATACTTAACGACCAATTGGAAGATGCAGAAGAAGCCGTGCGTTGGTACAAAAATCTTTTTGGTGAAGATTATTATCTGGAGTTGCAACGCCATAAGGCAACCGTGCCCCGTGCCAATCACGAAGCTTATCCGCTACAGCAGAGGGCGAATGCCAAGCTGATAGAGTTTGCCAAAAAATACAATATCAAACTTATTTGCTCCAACGACGTTCACTTTGTAAACGAGGAACATGCTGAGGCACACGATCGTTTGATTTGTCTGAGTACGGGTAAAGATCTGGATGACCCTAAACGCATGCTTTATACCAAACAAGAGTGGATGAAGACAAAAGCTGAAATGAATGAATTATTTGCAGACATTCCCGAGGCTTTGTCCAATACGCTGGAAATCCTAAATAAAGTAGAATATTATTCAATCGATCATGCGCCTATCATGCCGACTTTTGCTATTCCTGAAGATTTCGGAACAGAAGAAGGGTATCGGCAAAAATATACTGAGAAGGATTTGTTTGATGAGTTCACTCAGGACGAAAATGGTAATGTAGTATTAAGTGAAGAGGCTGCCAAGGCTAAAATCAAACGCTTGGGTGGATATGAAAAGTTATATCGTATAAAATTAGAAGCGGACTACCTTGCCAAACTTACTTTTGACGGTGCTAAAATATTCTATGGTGATCCTCTGTCCGAAGAAGTAATGGAACGATTGAAGTTTGAACTTTACATTATGAAGACGATGGGTTTCCCAGGGTACTTCCTTATTGTACAGGACTTCATTGCTGCCGGACGTAATATGGGTGTCTCGGTAGGTCCGGGACGTGGGTCGGCAGCCGGTTCGGCAGTAGCGTATTGCTTGCAGATTACAAAAATCGACCCCATTAAATATGACTTGCTGTTTGAGCGTTTCTTGAATCCCGACCGTATCTCCTTGCCTGATATCGATATCGACTTTGATGATGACGGACGTGGTGAAGTGCTTCGCTGGGTGACACAAAAGTACGGTCAGGAAAAAGTGGCGCATATTATCACATATGGTACGATGGCTACCAAACTTGCTATCAAGGACGTGGCCCGTGTGCAGAAACTTCCTCTGTCGGAATCTGACCGTTTGGCCAAATTGGTTCCCGATAAGATACCTGATAAAAAGCTGAACCTGCGGAATGCTATTGATTATGTTCCTGAATTGCAGGCGGCTGAGGCTTCTCCCGATCCTTTGGTGCGTGATACGCTGAAATATGCTAAAATGTTGGAAGGTAACGTACGCGGTACGGGTGTGCATGCCTGTGGTACGATTATTTGTCGTGACGACATTACCGACTGGGTGCCTGTTAGTACGGCTGATGATAAAGAAACGGGTGAAAAGATGCTCGTTACTCAATATGAAGGTTCGGTAATTGAAGATACAGGCTTGATTAAGATGGACTTTCTGGGATTGAAAACATTGTCAATCATCAAGGAAGCTGTAGAGAATATTCGCCTGCACCGCAAGCTGGAGTTGAATATAGATAAAGTGCCTATTGACGATCCTGCTACTTATAAACTATATAGTGATGGGCGTACGATTGGTACATTCCAGTTTGAGTCTGCCGGTATGCAGAAATATCTGCGTGAGTTGCAACCTTCTACTTTTGAAGACTTGATTGCAATGAATGCTCTCTATCGTCCGGGACCTATGGATTACATCCCGGATTTTATCGACCGTAAGCATGGGCGGAAACCGATTGAGTACGATATTCCTGTCATGGAGAAATACCTGAAGGATACGTATGGTATTACGGTATATCAGGAACAGGTGATGCTTTTGTCCCGTCTGTTGGCTGACTTCACTCGTGGTGAGTCCGATGCCTTGCGTAAAGCGATGGGTAAAAAGCTACGTGACAAACTGGATCACATGAAACCTAAGTTCGTTGAAGGCGGACGTAAGAATGGACATGATCCGAAAGTACTTGAAAAGATTTGGGGAGACTGGGAAAAGTTTGCATCCTATGCTTTTAACAAGTCTCATGCTACTTGCTATTCATGGGTAGCTTATCAGACGGCCTATCTGAAAGCTAATTACCCTGCCGAGTATATGGCAGCCGTAATGAGTCGAAGTTTGTCGAACATTACCGATATCACTAAGCTGATGGACGAATGTAAGGCTATGGGTATCAAAGTTCTTGGTCCGGATGTGAATGAGAGTAATCTGAAGTTCACTGTTAACCCGGAAGGAAATATTCGTTTTGGTCTTGGTGCAGTGAAAGGTGTGGGCGAAGGTGCCGTGCTGAATATCATGGAAGAACGTGAGAAGAATGGTCCTTTCAAAGGTATATTCGACTTTGTGCAACGCGTCAATCTGACAGCTTGTAATAAGAAGAATCTGGAATGTCTGGCTTTGGCAGGAGGTTTCGATGAGTTCCCGGAATTGAAACGCGAGCAATATTTTGCCGTGAACTCTAAGAATGAAGTTTTCATGGAAACTTTGGTACGATATGGTAACCGTTATCAGGCAGATCAGGCAGCTGCCGCCAATTCCTTGTTCGGTGGTGAGAATGTAGTTGACATAGCTACTCCCGAAATTCCTGAAGCTGAACGTTGGAGTGATCTGGATCGTCTGAACAGGGAACGTGATCTAGTGGGTATCTATCTTTCCGCTCATCCGCTGGATGAATATTCGGTTGTGTTGCAACATGTTTGCAATACGCGTATGGCTGAACTGGAAGACAAAGCGGCACTTGCCGGACGTGAAATAACGATGGGAGGAATTGTTACTTCTGTACGCAGGGGCATCAGTAAGAATGGTAATCCTTACGGCATAGCCAAGATTGAAGACTATTCCGGTTCGGCGGAACTTCCTTTCTTTGGTAATGATTGGGTGACCTACCAGGGGTATCTGGGTGAACGTACTTTCCTCTTTATAAAAGCGCGTTGCCAGCCAAAACAGTGGCGGCAGGATGAATTGGAAGTAAAAATTACCTCTATGGAATTGTTGCCGGATGTAAAGGAGAAGTTGATTTCCAAAATCACCATTCTGATACCGCTTTCCGTGCTGAACCAGGCTTTGGTTACAGAGCTTGCGGCGCTAATGAAAGGGAATCCCGGAACGACGGAACTTTATTTCAAAGTGAGTGATCCTGATAGTAAGACAGTGGTAGATATGATTTCCCGTCCGGTGAAACTTTCCGTAGGACGTGAGTTAATCTCTTATTTAAATGATCGTCCGGAACTGGAATTCCGGATAAATTAGTATCTTTGCTTCCATAAAGATTTTGACAGTAATCATTAAACATTAAATAATTAATCAATAACGCAATGGCTTTAGAAATTACAGACAGCAACTATAAGGAGATCCTTGCAGAGGGTAAACCTGTAGTAATTGACTTTTGGGCCCCGTGGTGTGGTCCTTGTAAAATGGTAGGTCCTATCATTGAAGAATTGGCAGAAATGTACGAAGGACAGGTTCTTATCGGCAAGTGCGATGTAGACGAAAATGGCGATGTAGCTGCTGAATACGGTATTCGTAACATCCCTACTGTACTATTCTTCAAAAACGGTGAGTTGGTTGACAAACAAGTAGGTTCTGCTTCCAAATCAGCTTTTGATGATAAGATAAAAAAAATGCTCCTTTAAAGAGCATAATATAAATAAGGTATTAACCCTTAAAAAACTAACTATTATGGGACTGGAAGACGATTTCTTAAAGGATGATCTCGATGACGAAAAAACCATCGAATACATCAAGAATTATTTGCCGCAGGAGTTAAAAGAGAAGTTCTCTGACGACGAATTCTATTATTTCCTCGATTTGATTGACGAGTATTATTCTGAAAGCGGCATTCTGGATGTAGAGCCGGATGAAGAAGGATGTGTCGAAGTGGATCTGGGGCAAATCGTGGATTACATCATCAAGGAAGCCCACAAAGACGAGATGGGTGACTATGATCCGGAAGAAATCCTGTTCGTGGTTCAAGGTGAACTGGAATATACGGAGTCATTGGATGATGATGAAGAATAGAAAGGTTCAGTTAAGTAAAAAGGAGTCCGGACAGTTTGTTCGGACTTTTTTGTGGAATTATTCCACACTTGTAGAGCAGATTCTACACTCTTCATTATTCTTGTTAAGCCATTTAATGCGTTGGCTATGAATAATAAAGGTACAACCATCGAACTTTGGCACGCCAGTTGTGTTTTTTATTTATAGGGTTTTTAACATTAACATAAACAGAGAGCTTATGAAATCGTTTTTAAAGAAGAGAGAAATCAGAATAACGAGAAGGCAGGCAGTGATTGCCGCAATAGCTGTAGTGGTGTTGGTAGCAATTTATTGGTTTGTTACCCACCGACCGGCACCTGCACCGGATCTTCCGGTGGTAGCTGTGGAACCGGTGATACAGGATGACGTGGAAATCTATGGTGAATATGTAGGACGTGTCCGTGCCCAGCAATTTGTAGAAGTCCGTGCCCGTGTAGAAGGGTATCTGGAAAATATGCTTTTTGAAGAGGGTACTTATGTGACGAAGAATCAGGTATTGTTTGTTATCAACCGCGACCAGTATGCCGCGAAGGCAGACAAGGCGCGTGCGCAACTAAAAAAGGATGAGGCACAGGTACGCAAGGCACAGAACGACCTGGAGCGTATCCGTCCTTTATATGAACAGAATGCTGCCAGTAGGTTGGATTTGGATAATGCAGTGGCTGCCTATGAAACGGCTGAAGCAAGTGTTGCTATGAGTCAGGCTGACCTGGATCAGGCAGAGTTGGAATTAGGATATACCATTGTTCGCTCACCGCTTGCAGGGCATATCAGTGAACGATATGTAGACCTTGGTACGCTGGTGGGGACGGGTGGTAAGTCTTTGCTTGCTACCATTGTGAAGAGTGATACAGTACTGGTAGACTTTAGCATGACAGCATTGGATTACCTGAAAACCAAAGAACGTAATGTGAATCTGGGACAAAAGGATTCTACCCGTTCCTGGCAGCCCAATATTTCTATAACACTGGCAGATAACACTGTTTATCCCTTCAAAGGTTTGGTTGACTTTGCTGAACCGCAGGTTGACCCACGTACTGGTACATTCTCTGTTCGTGCTGAAATGCCCAATCCAAAACATGTATTACTTCCGGGACAGTTCACTAAAGTGAAGCTCTTGCTGGACGTACGGGAGAATGCAACAGTAGTTCCCCTGAAATCCGTTATCATCGAGAAAGGTGGTGCTTACGTGTTTGTAATGCGCCGTGATTCCACTGTAGAACGTCGTTTTATAGAGTTAGGCCCTGAATTCCAGAACCAGGTAGTAGTGGAAAGAGGTCTGGTGCCGGGTGAGACAATAGTGGTGGAAGGATACCACAAACTAAGCCCGGGTGTAAAAGTTAAGGTTAATAATGCCCTGTTGAAGAAAGAAGAAGGGGAAGAAGTTGACGAGAGAAGAAGGGAACAAGGTGACAAGGAGCCTTCGGTATAATAGTTAAATCAGGATTGCGTAAATATAGCGTAGCCCTTGTCCCCTTGTCAACTAACCTCCTTGTCAACTAAATTATCATAAAAAAACAGACGCATATGAAAGTAAGTTTCTTTATAGACAGACCGGTATTCTCGGCTGTCATCTCCATACTGATTGTCATTGTGGGTATCATCGGATTGACGATGCTCCCCATTGACCAATATCCACAGATTACGCCACCGGTGGTGAAGATTAGTGCTTCGTATCCCGGTGCCAGTGCACTGACAGTATCACAGGCGGTAGCTACACCTATCGAACAAGAATTGAATGGAACACCGGGAATGCTCTACATGGAGTCCAACAGTTCCAATTCCGGTGGCTTTTCCGCTACAGTGACATTTGATATTTCCGCTGACCCCGATTTGGCGGCAGTAGAAATACAGAACCGTTTGAAACTGGCGGAGTCCCGTCTTCCGGCAGAAGTGGTACAGAACGGTATATCCGTAGAAAAACAGGCAGCCAGCCAGTTAATGACTATCTGTCTGATGTCTTCTGACCCGAAGTTTGATGAAATCTATTTGAGTAACTTCGCTACACTGAACGTACTCGATTTGCTTCGTCGTATTCCGGGTGTAGGGCGTGTCTCCAATATTGGTAGCCGCTACTATGCTATGCAGATTTGGGTGCAACCGGACAAATTGGCAAACTTCGGACTGACCGTAGCCGATTTGCAGAATGCTCTGAAAGATCAGAATCGTGAGTCTGCAGCCGGTGTGCTGGGGCAACAACCTGTACAAGGATTGGATATTACCATTCCTATTACGACTCAGGGACGTCTTTCTACTGTAGGGCAGTTTGAAGAAATCGTAGTTCGTGCGAATGCGGATGGTTCCATTGTTCGTTTGCGCGACGTGGCACGCATCTCGCTGGAGGCATCTTCATACAATACGGAGAGTAGTATCAACGGTGAAAATGCAGCGGTGTTAGGCATTTATATGCTTCCGGGTGCCAATGCTATGGAAGTGGCAGAGAATGTGAAGAAGGCAATGAATGAAATCAGTAATAATTTTCCCGACGGATTGAGTTACGAGATTCCATTTGATATGACGACATATATTTCAGAGTCTATTCACGAAGTATATAAGACTTTGTTTGAAGCATTGATATTGGTAATTATCGTGGTATTCCTGTCACTGCAAAGCTGGCGTGCTACACTTATTCCGATTGTGGCAGTACCTATTTCCCTGATTGGTACGTTCGGCTTCATGCTTATATTCGGTTTTTCGCTCAATATACTTACATTGCTTGGATTGGTACTTGCCATTGGTATTGTGGTGGACGATGCTATTGTGGTAGTGGAAAACGTAGAACGCATTATGCACGAAGAGAAACTGCCACCTTACGAGGCTACGAAAAAAGCGATGGAAGGATTGACGGGAGCGATTATCGCTACGTCTCTGGTATTGGCGGCTGTGTTTGTACCGGTTAGTTTCCTTGGTGGTATCACAGGGCAGCTTTATCGTCAATTCACGGTGACAATTGTGGTTTCCGTATTACTTTCTACGGTGGTTGCATTGACTTTGAGTCCGGTAATGTGTTCGTTGATATTGAAACCGGAATCGCATAAGCGAAAGAATATCGTATTCCGTTATATTAACTATGCACTGAATATGGGCAACCGTAAATATGTTCGCCAGATTTCACGTGTGATAGGAAATCCTCGCAGAGTACTGGCTGCATTTGGTGTGGTACTGATAGCTATCTTACTGATAAATCGTTTGATACCGACCAGTTTCTTACCTGTGGAAGATCAGGGTTACTTCAAAGTGGAACTGGAACTGCCCGAAGGCGCTACACTGGAGCGTACACGTACTGTGTCGGAGCGTGCAGTAGAGTACCTGATGTTGAATCCGGCTGTAGAGTATGTGCAGAGCGTGGTGGGTAGCAGCCCTCGTGTAGGTAGCAGCCAGGCACGTAGTGAACTGACGGTTATTATGAAGCCGTGGGGGGCACGTGACGGACAAACCATTGATGAGGTGATGGCACAAGTGAAAAAGGATTTGCAGGAATATCCTGAATGTAAAGTATATCTTTCCACGCCACCGGTCATCCCGGGATTGGGAAGCTCGGGTGGTTTTGAAATGCAGCTTGAGGCACGTGGAGATGCCACATTCGATAATCTGGTGCAAGCTACGGATACATTGATGTATTATGCATCACAGCGTAAGGAGTTATCCGGACTGTCATCATCTTTACAGGCGGATATTCCGCAACTCTATTTCGACGTGGATCGTGATAAGGTAAAACTGGCGGGAGTGCCGTTGGCAGATGTCTTTTCAACCATGAAGGCTTATACAGGTTCGGTATATGTGAACGACTTCAATATGTTCAATCGTATTTATCGTGTATATATTCAGGCTGAAGCACCTTATCGGGAACACAAAGAAAATATCAACCTGTTTTTGTGCGTGGGGCGGATAATGTAATGATACCGTTGACTTCTCTCGGAACAACTTCCTATACAACTGGACCGGGTAGCATCAAGCGCTTCAATATGTTCAACAGTGCCGTAATTCGTGGTGGAGCGGCGGATGGTTACAGTTCCGGTCAGGCCATGGAAATCATTGAGCAGATAGCTCGCGAACACTTGCCGGAAAATATAGGTGTAGAATGGAGTGGACTTTCTTATCAGGAGAAACAGGCCGGAGGACAGACAGCAATGGTATTGGCATTGGTATTCCTATTCGTATTCCTCTTCCTGGCAGCACTTTACGAAAGTTGGACAGTGCCCATTGCGGTGTTACTTTCATTGCCCATCGCTGCGCTGGGAGCCTACCTCGGAGTGTGGCTGTGTGGATTGGAGAACGACGTCTATTTCCAGATCGGATTGGTAATGCTGGTCGGTCTGGCGGCAAAGAATGCAATTTTGATTGTAGAATTTGCTAAAGAACAAGTAGATCGTGGAGCGAATGTGGTTAAGGCGGCTTTACATGCATCGCAGCTGCGCTTCCGTCCTATCCTGATGACGTCATTGGCATTTATTCTCGGTATGTTGCCGATGGTTATTGCCAGCGGACCGGGCTCGGCAAGCCGTCAGGCTATTGGTACCGGTGTATTCTTTGGAATGATTTTAGCTGTGACGATAGGTATTCTTTTGGTACCATTCTTCTTTGTACTGATTTATAAGGCGAAGGCAAAAGCGAAGAGTACGAATATTAAGAAAGTTACGAAGCGATTTAAACGATAAGTTATGAAAAGAAAATATACAATATATTACATGATGGCGTTGGTGTTATTGTTCAGTTCCTGCCAGTTGGGTAAACATTATGTACGTCCGGAACTGAATCTGCCGCAACAGCTTGACTCAACGGAACAGGACACGCTCTCTCTTGCTGACCGGCAATGGTGGGAACTCTACACCGATACTACGCTGCAAGCGCTCATAGAGCGGACGCTCGAATATAATAAGGATATGAAGATAGCTGCCGCACGGGTGAAGGAACTGGCAGCAATGAAGCGCATTGATTTTGCTAATCTTTTCCCACAAGTCAGTGGAAAGCTGTATGCGGACAAGGAAGCGGAAAACTATGGCGGAGACAATTATGATTCAGACCGGAGCTATGAAGCTAAGGCAATCGTTTCATGGGAAGTGGATCTTTGGGGAAACTTACGTTGGGCGAAAGATAAGAGTATGGCGGATTTCTTAGGTTCGATAGAGGCGCAGCGGGCACTGAAAATGAGCTTGGTGGCAGAAGTGGCCCAGGCATACTTTGAACTGGTAGCTTTGGATAATGAACTGGCCATTGTCCGTCAGACACTGAATGCCCGTAAAGAAGGTGTACGGTTGGCAAAGCTTCGTTTTGAAGGCGGACTCACTTCCGAAACCTCTTATCAGCAGGCGCAGGTGGAATTTGCACGTACTGCAACATTGGTACCGGATCTGGAGCGAAAGATTTCCATTAAAGAAAATGACATTGCTTTCCTGGCAGGTGAATATCCACGAAAGATAGAACGCTCGGTGTTACCCGAAGAGGTTAAATTGCCGGAAAATCTTCCTGTAGGACTTCCTTCCACATTGCTGGAACGCCGTCCGGATGTACGTCAGGCGGAACAGAAATTGATTGCGGCAAATGCGACAGTAGGCCTTGCGTATACCAATATGTTTCCCCGTTTGGCTCTGACAGCACATTATGGTTTGGAGAGTGCTGAATTCTCGGATTTCCTGAAATCACCTTATCATTTCCTGAGTGGTTCCCTGTTGACGCCGTTATTTGCGATGGGTAAGAACCGGGCGATGCTGAAGGCCAAGAAAGCAGCGTACGAACAGGAGGTTTACTCTTACGAGAAATCAGTGCTGACGGCTTTCAAGGATGCGCGGAATGCGATTGTAGATTTCAATAAGATAAAAGATATCTATGAGTCACGCCTGCAACTGGAACAAGCTGCACAAACAAATGTGGAGTTGGCTCAGTTACAGTATATTAATGGCGTAATCGGATATCTGGACGTGCTGGATGCACAACGTGGATATTTCGATGCACAGATCGGATTGAGCAATGCGATACGGGATAAGCAGATAACACTGGTGCGGTTATATAAGGCACTCGGTGGGGGATGGCAGTAGGAGGGTTAAACCTCCGGTGTATTCAGGAAGAAGAATACAGACATCCCGATAAGAATGATTCCCAGTACGCCATAGAATAACCGGGCACGTTTTCTTCCTACACTCTTTACGGCGAACTGTGTGTTGCGGGCAGTGAAAAACCACTCCCAGTCAAACACAGCCGCCAGTAATGAGATGATGCCGGCCACTACGAATATACCTTGTACGATGTATTGGCTCATAAGATATTAATCCAGATTTTCCATTGTCAACTTGCGCGAACCGTCTTCCAGTTCCTCAATAGTCACTTTAATTGTGTTGCCAGGCAACAGTTCTTCCACTAGTTCCGGCCATTCAATGAAACAGAGTGCACCACTGTAGAAGTAATCTTCGTATCCCATATCATATACTTCTTCCAGCTTCTTGATCCGATAGAAGTCGAAATGGTAGATCAATTCTCCTGCTATGTCCGAACGATATTCATTGATAACGGCAAAGGTGGGTGATGTAACGACGTCTTCAACGCCCAACTCCTGGCAAAGTGCCTTGATGAAAGTCGTTTTACCGGCTCCCATTTTTCCATAGAGAGCGAAAACAGTATTGTCCCCCATAGCAGCGATAAACTCGCGGGCGGCTTCATGGATGTGCTCCAGAGATTGAATTTTAATTTCCATACTATATTTAATTATGATTTTACTTTCAGTTTCGTCCACTTAGTGTGATAAGTGGGATAATCATCTCTTCCATCGAAATGCCTCCATGTTGGAAGGTATCGGTGTAGTAGCTGACGTAATGGTTGTAATTATTGGGATAGGCAAAGAAATCCCGACCTGTGGCGAAGATATAGCGTGTACTCACGTTGGGTGAGGGGAGGTGTATCTCAGAAGGGCGGGTGATTTCAAACACCTGTTTGGGATTGTATGCCATGTTGCGTGACAGTTTATAGCGCAGGTTGGCATTAATTTCTTTACTGTTGCTTTGCACCTTTACCGGGTTATCTACGCGAATGCTGCCGTGATCGGTGGTGATGATAACCCGATACTGACGGCTGGCAAGTGCTTTCAGCAAGTCGCTCAGCGGTGAATGGCGAAACCAGGAAAGGGTGATACTACGGTAGGCTGCCTCGGTAGAGGCGAGTTCACGTATCATTTTGCTTTCCGTTCGGCTGTGACTCAACATGTCGATAAAATTGAATACGGCAATATTGAGGTCATTCTGCGCTAAGGCGGGAAGTTGTGCCAGCAGACGTTCTGCACTAGAAGCATCGTTTATTTTATGGTAAGAGAAAGTATCACTGCGGCGATAGCGTTCTATAATGGTACGTATCAGTGGAGCTTCATTCAAATTTTTGTTTTCCTCTTCGTCCTCATCTATCCATAATTCGGGAAAAAGCTTAGCTATCTGGTCAGGCATCAGCCCGGAAAAGATGGCATTGCGGGCGTATTGTGTGGCAGTGGGCAGAATGCTGAAATAGAGTTGCTCTTCAATGTTGAATAAACCGGATAATTCATTGGCAAGAACGCGCCATTGGTCGTACCGGAAATTATCAAGTACAATAAAGAAAATTTTTTCACCTTTGTCCAGCAGAGGGAAAAGGATGCGTTTGAAAAGGTCCGGGCTCATCAGAGGGCGGTCGGTGTTTTCCGAAGAGGGTTTGCGTGTGTTAGTTGCCCCTTTTTCGTCCGATACCCAGTTGGCATAGTTCTTCTTTATGAATTTGGCAAAGGCAGAATTAGCTTCTGCTTTCTGCATGGCAAGCATCTCGCTCATAGGCTGTCTGTAGCTTCCAATTCCAGTTCCCAGTATACCAGGCGGCGATATAATTCCATCCAGTCGGTTGCCGTCAGTGAGTCATTGATTTGCATGCCTATCTTACCGAAATTTTGTTGATAAGCGGTTTGTGCAGCTTCGCTGACTATATCCCGACGATGCAGATTCTTCTTTAGCGACAACAATATTTGGTTAGGATTGACGGGTTTGATCAGGTAATCCGCAATCTTTTGTCCGATAGCCATGTCCATGATATTCTCTTCTTCACTCTTGGTGATCATGATAACAGGGACGGTGGGGCAGATTTCTTTTATTAATGCCAGAGTTTGCAGACCACTCAGTCCGGGCATGTTTTCGTCCAGAAAGATTAGGTCGTAGGTTGTAGCGCGGCAGCGGTCGAGTGCATCCTGTCCGTTGGTTACGGTATCTACTTCGTAGCCTTTGCCTTCCAGAAACAGGATGTGCGGTCGCAACAAACTGATTTCATCGTCCACCCAAAGTAATCTATCTCTCTTCATATCTGTTAGCTATTTCAGTCCCCAAAGATAACACCATTTCCGGGTCGTCCTCTTCCGTAGGCAGATTTTCTTCTCTCTGTCGTTCTTCTTCCTCTGTCGGCAGGTTCAGCAGAGGTTCATCCAGTGTATAGCCTTTTAGTTCCGGTTCCGGTATGGAAGAGAAGTGTGTACGGTAGAAGGCATCATAATCATCGAAACTATATTGTTTGATTAATTGCGCATAGTTGGCCTCCGAGATGAGTATGGCACGCATACCACTGAGCCGTGCCGCCATTTCGGGATTTGCATAAAGTCGACGGAAATACTGCTGTGTTTCATCGTAATTGTTGAACGGACGAATTTGCAACATACCGATACCCCGTTCGTGAGCAAATGCAAGGTCGAAGTTCTTAACCAGGAAAGTGGAGAAATTATAGCGTGCCACTTCAAACAGAAGCATATTCTCGTTTACTTTTCCTTCTTCATAAGCAAGGATAAAGAGGAACGGTACATTGCGCTCTGTGCTGAAAGCACTGTCCGGTGGGAGAATAGCGGTACTGCTCGAACTGTCGCCCAACAAATTGCCTGCCTCGGCCAGTTCGGCACTCCGTCGTTGCCAGATAGAACCGAATGTATGGCTGTCACGGGCCAGCAGACGTCCTTCCTGTATGCCTTTCAGTATATGGGCGGCTAGATCGGTGATTTCGTTCTGCGGATATTGCTGTACAAGTTCTTTCAGAGTGGCGAGGAACCTTTCTGTTTCTCCTCCCTGCAGTCGGGTGACGGCTTCGAGGAACATAAACTTCGGGCGGTGTTGCCCTAATGGATATATTTCGGAAGAAAGATGTTCGGCAGCCCGCACAGTGGCTGTGTCGCCCATCTGGAAATGCTCATAAGCACGGACATAGAGTGAATCTTCACGTTGTTTACCATGTACGGCATTCTCTGCGAAATCCGGGTCAGCCAGTGTCTTGGCATAACGGCTTTCGGGGAATCGGGCGATAAGTTCGGCTTTATATTTTTCAGCGGAACTACCTTTTTTCTCATAATATTCTATAGCCAATTCCGTCAGGAATAACTGATAATAGGCTTCATCAGCTTGCGCGAAGTCCGGGAACTGCCGTATGAGCCTTTCGAACATGGCTTCTGCCCGTTGGAAATCGTGCATATGATCCTTGAAAACCATTCCGGCACCGTATAAAGCTTCCGATAGCAATGCGTTGGATGCCTGCATGGCCTCTTCTGTCAATGGGATCTGTGCCAGATAGTATTCCGGACGATGCGTATCATTGGCGATGCTGTCGGTAGTTCCCTTTTTAGGATCTTTTTCTGGGGAGACAGAGCTTTCTGTTGCTTCATTTTCCTGACTGTTCGGGATGCTGTCTTTGGGGGCAATATCTTCCGATTCACTGTAATCTATTTCTTCAAAATCGTCCAGTGCAACCACAGTTTTGTTTTTCCTCCGCCAGTTGTCTTCCAGTTTTCTACGTCCCCACAAACGTTGGAACTCTGCTTTTCCCTGCTCTACTAATTGCGGATTATAGAAATACCAATCCTGCTTTCCACCTATTGCCGGCTGGGTGGTTTGTGGAGTAGTGGTATTCCCTTGCCCTGGTTTGCTGATAATCGAAGTTGCAGGTAACTGACTTTCCGCTTCTTCCCGCATCTGCAGGCGGTTTGTTTCCCGCTCTGCTTCTTCGGCCGCCTTGCGTTCTGCTTCCTCCCGGGCGATGACCTGTGCAATGATGTTTTCTATGACGGCCATTCGTTCCGCCTCCGGCATCCCGGCAAGGTGCTGCAAACTATCCTGCAACTGTATGGTATTGGTATGAGGTACCAGTTCGTCCAATATTTCCGAACGGGTGGTAATGTCGGCATATTCCCGGTGTGTCTTATCTATCAATCCTATTGCCTCTGCATATGCTTTCTGCGCTTCAGCATAGCGTGCCTGCTGCCAGTACAAGTTTCCTAATGTCAGTTGAAGAATTCCTTTCTCCACACCATTACGGGTGCTCTTTTCTATTCCTTTGTGATATGCGGAAAGAGCCTGCGCCGTGTCTTTCCCGGCCAGGTAAACATTACCCAATGCATAGTAAATCTGATCCAGATACTCTTCGTTTTTCTCGTCTTTGCTCAGCCGCAGTAGCTTCCCTGTTATCTTACGGCTATTGGCGGTGGGCATCACTTCCGTCTGGCGGATACGGGCACTCAATGCCAGTTCGTACGGAGGGTTGAGACGAATTACTTTGCTGTATGATTGATAAGCTTGTTCCGGTTGTTGCAATAGCTGGTAAGTTTGTCCCAGGAGATAATAGCATCGCGCTTTTTGCTGTTTGTTCTTCTCGTTTTTGGCTGTCTTTTCAAGATGAGGGATGGCTTCTTTGTATCGCTGACTGCCCAACAGGTAGTTTCCTGTTGCCGAAGCATAAGGGACTGCCAGTGATAGTGGCAGACTATCATTATTTACCCGGTTCAGAGCATCTTCAGCATCGTATTGCCAACCCAGTGCTGAGTAGCAGCGGGATAGCCAGATCAGAGCTTCGGAAGTGATATTTGTCTGTCCGTCATAGAGGCGCACGATATAAGAAAAGGTTGAGGCAGCTTCCGGGAAATCTCCTTTCTGATATTGTGCTTTTCCCAATAGCAGCCATGCACGGTGTATGAAAGGATTGAACTCCCGACGTGCCAGCCATTTTTTGTATTCGTCCGTGTATGCCCGTCCTGGTTTACGTATGGGGCGTCGCTTGATAGAATGTTGACGAATAGCTTTTTGCGCTTTTTCAATGGCTCGCTCATAGTCGGAAGTACCGATTCCTGTGGTTTCTTTATTGCCGATGGGATAGAGGGGGAGCATTTCCATGTAGTTATCCTTATTCCCTTGTTGCTGTGCCTGCAATCCGGCTTTATAAGCTTCGTTTCCGTTGAAGTAGACGTTGTAACGGGTGGTTAGGGCATGATAGAAGCGTGTGCCGGCTGTATTCTTTCGGGTAGAACATCCGGCAACGAGCATCAAAGTGACTAAGATGCCAGTGAGGAGGATTGCTTTGCGTTTCAACTATGCCAGTAAGTTTTACGGGTTCTGCGTTTTCTGCCGTAAAGATAAATAAAAACTCTTTCCTAGCTTACATACTACGTATATAATGATGGAAAAGAAGATGATAGCTGCGCCGGAAGGAACGTTGAGATAGTAGGATATCATTAATCCGCCCAGGCAACTGAGATAACCGATGCCGATGGATAGCCAGATAATGCGGTGGAAACGATGCGTAAACAAATTCGCAGTCATTTGTGGGATGGTGAGCAGGGAAATAACCAGCACAATGCCTACCATGCGCAGACATGCCACAATGGTCAGTGCAATGAACATCATCAGTACATATTCGAATATTTGTACGGGAATACCTTGTGAACGTGCAAATTCCCGGTCGAAAGCAACGTAAATAATCGGACGCAGGTATAGGATAAAGAAAATAGCCAGTATCACTGCAAGTCCTGCCAGCAAGGCGATGTCTTCGAATGTAATCGTCAGTATATTACCGAACAGATAAGCGGACAAATCAGGTGCAAACCCGGGTGAAAGGAAAGTGAACATGATACCCAATGCCATCCCCAGCGTCCAGAATACCGCGATAGCTGAGTCCTCACGCATATCATTGCGTTTGCTAAGCCATTCCACGCCAAAAGCCGACAGTACCGCAAACACTCCGGCTGCCAGAATAGGAGAGATTCCTGTATATAATCCCAGACCAATTCCTCCGAGAAGCATGTGTCAGTCCGCCACTAATGAACACCAGTCGCCTCGTTACGATATACGTACCGATAAGTCCGCAAACAATGCTTGCCAGCAAACTGCCGATGAGGGCATGTTGAAAGAAGGTGTATTGCAGTAGATCCACTTTAAAATCTCCTCTCTCCTATAATCAGGAATATTTCATCTTTGATATTGTTTGGCAGAGCTATTCCACGTAGTTGCAAACTGCGTACCCATCCGGCAACGTCGATGTCCTGCATCGTATAGAATACGTCCCTGAATTCATCTTCCTGTTCAAGAGTGTAATCTTCGGGGGCAATGCCGATGTACTTGTCCAGTTCTTCATCATCGTAGTACTCTATCTTTTTGCTGACAGCAGCTAACAGACTGTCCCGTTCGCATATTTCGTGCTGTCCGCAGCATTCTGCGTCGGCCTCTTTCACTTCAGGCATGGCATCCAGTTCTCCGCGCTCTATTTTCTTTTGCAAGCGTTGGTTACGGATGTATCCTGCCAAAAGGGCGATACAGACAAGTGCAATAAGACTTATAATTAATATCCACATAGCTTATTCCTCTATTTCAATCCCAAATCCTACTTGTTTCAAATCTTCCCAGTATCCCGGATAAGACTTGGACACCACTTGCGGATCGGCAATCCGTATGGATGGCGTCCGAAGGATGGCGGGTGCAAATGCCATTGCCATCCGGTGGTCTTCATAAGTCGCAATAACGGGATGGGAGGCCGGTTCGCAGCGTTCACCGTTCCAGATTAATATACTGTCCTGTTCCGATTTTACCACATATCCCAGTTTATTCAATTCTGTGATAAGCGCCTGAATGCGGTCGGTTTCCTTTATCTTCAAGCTCTGCAATCCGGTAAATCGGAAAGGTATGTTCATTAAACAACAAGTCACAACGAAAGTTTGTGCCAAGTCGGGTATATCCACTAAATCTTCCTTTAAACAGGTAACGGGAGTTCCCATCTTAGTCAGTATCACTCCTTGGTCGGTATATGTGGTGTGTACACCGAGTTTGGCAAATATTTCAGCTCCCCGACTATCGCCCTGATAGCTGCGTGGGAGAAGTCCGGGTAATTTTATTTCCGTTTTTGTAGATTCCTTTTTTTCATTATCCTGAATTAAGGCAACCATCTGATACCAGTAAGAAGCACCGCTCCAGTCACTTTCTACTGTGAAAGGTATGTCTCTGTACTTTCCCGGACGGACGGTGATACTACTTTTAGAACTCCAGGCAGCGTCTGCACCGAATTCTTTCATTAGTTGCAGTGTTAGATTAATGTAAGGGCGGGAAATGATTTCTCCTGTAAGATTCAACCTCAATCCGTTTTTCAGGATGGGGCCGATCATCAGTAAAGCAGATATATATTGTGAACTGACATTTCCGGCAAGGCTGATTTCTTCGCCTGTTAATTCTGTACCTGTGATGCGCAAAGGTGGAAAGCCTTCTTTTCCGGCATACTCTATCTGTGCACCCAGTTCACGTAAGGCATCCACCAGAATACGTATGGGGCGTTGTTGCATCCGTTCGGTACCGGTAATGATGCGTGTACCCGGTGTTACACTGAGGTAAGCCGTGAGAAAACGCATGGCGGTTCCGGCGGCAAGAATGTCGATATGTCCGGGATTCCCATCCAGTGCTTTTATCATGACACGGGTGTCATCGCAATCGCTCAAATTGCTTGGCGCGATATGCCCTTGGGCTAAAGCGTGTAATATCAAAGCCCGGTTACTGATACTTTTGGAAGCCGGGAGCTGGATAGTGGTATGCAAAGTGGCTGGTGCCGAAAGTTTATAGCGCATAGTTGTATTCCTTCTTAAACGTAATAGCTGGTTTACAGGCTACAAAAGTACGATAAATATCTGAATAAAGAAACTTGAGTTACATGACTTCTATCCGAACTGTGCACAGATTTGTTTCGTATCTGCTCTGTGTCTGCTCCGTACTTACTCCGTATATAATAGAGGTATCACTGACCGAATAGGCTACGGAGTAGTTACGGAGATGACACGGAGATAGTATGGAGATGACACGGAGAGCATACGGAGCTGGCATGGAGCCGTTCTGAAACGAATTCCGTCAACGGGTTATTTAAGAGGTGCGTAGAACGCAAGTAATATATGTATACGAATATCTTTTTTGCGTAAGGAAGCTTACTCTCAGATTATCAAAAGCTTACAAAATATTAATTCCCAGTCAACAAGAAGTTAAGAGTTTGTCGACAAACTCCCAACTTCTTGTTGACAAACTCTTAACTTCCTGTAAATGGAAAAATAGTATTTTTTTCGGTTTCCTTACAGTCTCAGGATTACAAATCCGATTGAACGGCGGTTATAACACAAATTCCTGATAGTTCTCTTTGTTTATTACTTTGAAAGACGCTTCCGGATAAGCTGTTGCGAAACTGGTAGGGACATTCGGTTTTTTGTCTCCCCCACTTGAATTCAAAAGCGGATAAACCTTCGGGTGATTCTTCTATTAGATCAATTTCTTGATTGTCGTATGTTCGCCAGAAATAGAATTCTTTGGCTCGGTTACGATTATAAGATTGCTTCATTCGTTCGCTGATTAAATAGTTTTCCCATAGTGCGCCCACATCTTGGCGTACAGATAGAGGGGTGAAATTTCCGATGATTGCATTGCGAATACCGTTATCGTAAAAGTACCATTTTCCGGCTTTCACTACCTCTTTACGGAGATTGCGTGAATAGGCTCCCAAACGATACACCACGAATACTTTGGATAATAAGTCAAGATATTTTTCAACTGTATTTTTGCTCATTCCCAATTGCTTACCTAATTCGTCATAAGATACTTCACTGCCCATTTGGAATGCAATTAGACGCAGTAGTTCCTTCATCTTACTGGAATTTTTCAAACCGTCGATTGCTAAAATGTCTTTCAATAGATAAGCTCCTACAATATCTCGTAGATAATCAGTTTTCCGCTCGAAGCTTTCTAGCATCACTACTTCAGGATAAGAACCATAGATAAGTCTAGATTCTAAGTGCTGTCTTGTTTCCAAAGCATTTTCTATTTGTGAAATCTCTTTTTGTGAGAATGGAGTCAGGTGGAATTGGGTAGATCTGCCTACCAAAGGCTCACCGGCTTTGTTGAGTAGGTCGAAAGAGGAAGAACCGCTTGCAATGACTTTGATGCCTTCCACTTCGTCCACTATTAATTTAAGTTTGGAACCGATTTCCGGGATGTTTTGTGCTTCATCAATAGCTAGCAAATCTATCCCTTCTAATAAATGCCTGTAGTTGGAAATACTCCGTTCATTTAATAGGGCAATCGTATCGTAATCCTCTCCGTTAAGTAACATGGACTGACCTTTAAACTCTTTTATCAACTCACGTATGAGAACCGTCTTTCCAACGCGTCGTGCACCAAAAAGCAGAACCGCTTTATTGGGTTCTATTCGTTCTGATATTTTATCCTGAAGGATACGTTTAATAATATTCATCACACTTTGTTTTGTGACAAATATAGTAAAAAAGGTCTTTCAATTGACGATTTTTACGCAAAAATCGTCAATTGAAAGACCTTTTTTATGGTTGATTCATCTTTCTTCAACGAACACTGTATCTTTTCTGAAATCAATTGGTGATACACCGGCCTTCCGTTTGAAGAACTTTCCGAATGAAGACTGGTCGGAGAAGTTGAGGGTGGTGGCAATCTCCTGTATGGAGAGTTTGGAATGTGTCAGTAAGTTACGGGCTTCGCTGAATAGCATTTCGAAGATGAAATCGCTCACGCTTTGTCCTGTCACGAGCTTCACGATCTGTGTCAGATGATGGGCAGATAAGTTCAGGCGGGCAGCATAGAAATCTACCTTATGTTCTTCACGATAATGCGTTGCCAGTAGTTCGATGAATGATTTGATAATACTTTCGTATCGGGTCAGGCAGCCGTCCGTATGGGGGAGGTTGGTTCGTTCAAGGATGTCACTTAAATCAAGATAAAAGGCGAATAAACGGTTCAGAATGACTTCTTTGTGATAGAAATGCTCTGTACGGTCAATATTCTTATTGATGCTGGCTAATCGTTCGGCTAATAAAACAGCGTAAGGATGCGCTAAAGGAACTACCGGTTGGTTATATAGCCGCACACCGTATTTGGTCCGTCGGTAGATCATGTCGGTGGAGTCCATTTCATCCGTAAAAGCCTTGCTGACAAAGAGACATTGACATTGAAAGTCATCACTACATTCATAAAAATGAAACAGATGAGCAGAAGATAGAAGTAAAGCGTATCCGCTTGAATATCATACGCCTTGTAATTGATTACGGTATGTCCTTTTCCGGATAAAACCAATAAGATGATAAAAGCGTCCAGATGGATATCTGACGAAAACTGTTCTTCTGCTTCTCGATACCCGATAGTAATGCAACTGATTTTCTTTCGTGTATCATTCCTGCTGCCACTAATGATGGGGAGTTCACTGATGTTTTTGATGCGTATGGAAGAGGCCATTAGGTGTGATTTTATGTTGTACAAAGATAATGTAAACCTTTGAAATCTCCAAATTAAACCAATTTTGCCCAATTTGGGATTTCTCTCCGGCAAAGAATTTATCCGACCTTTGCAGCCGTTTTGAGGTAAATGATAATTTAGCGGCGAGAATTGTTACGCGGAAGTATCTTAAATTCTCCTCCTCCGTCGGAGGAGGAGTACCCGTAGGGGGAGGTGGTAGGTAAAACAATAAAATACCTATTAATAATAAGATAAAGGAATTTCTTTCTCACCTACCACCCCGCCCGTTGGGCACCCCTCCTCCAACTGGAGGAGGGGAATTGAGATAGTCAGAATATTAATAGCTTCGCCGATAAATTATCATGTTGATGCTCCTTTATTAATTTAATAGGTATTATGAGAAAATTGAAAGTATTATTTGTCTTTATCGGTGCATTGAGCATTTCGTTGGCACCTGCACAAACCTTTCAGAAGATGACAATTGAAGAAATGTTCGAGTTGGCAGATGCTAATAGTCGCAGTATTCGTATGTTCCGTCTGGCGGAAGAGGAAGCCGGACAGGCAGTAAAGGTGGCCAGGAATGCTCAACTTCCTTCGATTGACGTATCCGTTTCGGCAAGTTATTTGGGGGATGCCTGGCTGGCAGACCGTGATTTTACAAATGGAGAGAATGCTGCTATGCCGCACTTCGGCAATAACTTTGCAATAGAAGCATCGCAGGTTATTTATGCAGGTGGGGCTATCACCAGCCGGATTGCCATTGCCAAATTACAACAGCAACTGGCAGAGTTGGATAAAGAAAAGAACAGGCAGGATATCCGCTTTTTGTTAGTAGGCAATTACTTGGAGATGTATAAATTGCAGAATCAGGCTGAAGTGTACCGGAAGAATATAGAGCAAACCCGGAAATTGGTAGAAGATATCAATGCCAAACAATCGCAAGGACTGGCTTTAAAGAATGACATCACTCGTTATGAGTTGCAACTGAAATCTTTGGAACTGGCATTGACACAGATTGAAAATGGTATCCTTATCCTGAACAATCAATTGGTTACGGTATTGGGTTTGCCCCAGGAAACAGTGATAAATGTGGATACTACCTTGTTGGGACGACTTCCCAAGCCCTCGGAAGAAGCTCTTTGGCAGGAAACGGCGGTATTGAGTTCTCCCGTGCTGCAACAGATGAAACTGAATATCAAGCAGTCGGAGTATAATGAACGGATTGCAAAGGCTGAACGTTTGCCGTCCATAGCTCTTTTTGCAGGTGATAAACTAGATGGTCCTATTACGATTGAAGTGCCTCCCATTAACAAAAATCTGAACTATTGGTATATCGGTGTAGGAGTGAAATTCGATATTGCTTCTACTTTCAAGTCGGGTAAGAAAATTCGTTTGGCACGACTGTCCACCCAGCGTGCGCAAGAAAACGACTTATTGTTGCAGGAGAATGTGCGGACGGAAGTAAAAGCGGCATATATCCGTTTTCATGAGGCTTTTACCATTTGCGATACACAAGAGAAAAGTCTGGAATTGGCAGCACAAAACTACAGTGTGGTGAATAACCGCTATTTGAATGATCTGGCGCTGATTACTGATATGCTGGATGCCAGCAATTCTAAACTGAATGCGGAGTTGCAGTTGGTGAATGCACAGATCAATATACTTTTCAATCTCTATAAGTTGAAGAAGACGGCGGGGTGCTTATAAATTGTCGTCAAGTAATTTTTCATCCGCAGATAACACGGATTATGCGGATTTTATTTTTCTGAAAGGCATAGCTCAGCCGTAGGAACTGTGTAATCTGCGTTATCTGCGGATGAAAAATGGTTTTTGATATATGAATGTAAACTAATGAATTAAATAAGACATGGAACGTAAAAAGAAAAAACTGATTTATAACGTAGTGGTTAGCCTCTTACTTATCACCGGACTGGTGTGGGTATGTTCCCATTTCGTTCATCTCGGCAATGTAGCCTATACAGACAACGCACAGGTGAAACAACTGATTGTCCCCGTCAACAGCCGTGTACAGGGTTTTATCAAGAAAATCTATTTCGATGAATACCGGGAAGTACATAAAGGCGATACTCTGGTCTTGATTGAAGATTCCGAGTTTCGTTTCCGCCTGGCACAGGCTGAGGCTGATTTTCAGAACGCCATTTCGGGAAAGAATGCGGTGGCCACCACAGTACATACTACTCAGAATAATATAGCTGTATCCGATGCCGGTTTGCAGGAGGCAAAAGTCCGGTTGGATAATGCCGAACGTGAATACCACCGGTATAAAAACCTTTTGGCACAGGATGCAGTCACCAAACAGCAGTACGATGCTGTGCAGACAAATTACGAGGCATCCAAAGCACGCTATGAACTTCTGCTTCGCCAACGTCAATCTACAACTTTGGTAAAGCAGGAACAGACCCATCGTCTGGAACAGACGGATGCAGGTATCAAACTGGCGCAAGCTGCCCTGGAGCTGGCGCGTCTGAACCTTTCTTATACCGTTATCCTCGCTCCTTGTGACGGAACTACCGGTCGGAAAGAAATTCAGGAAGGACAACTGATACAGCCCGGGCAGACTTTGGTTGACATTGTCGATGAAAATGAGAGATGGATAGTAGCTAATTATAAAGAGACTCAGACTACCCATATCCGAGAAGGCCAGCCGGTAGAAATAGAAGTGGATGCTGTGCCCGGAATAACGTTTAAAGGTGCTGTGAAATCTATTTCCCGCGCTACGGGTGCCAGCTTCTCTCTTCTGCCGCAGGATAACTCTGCCGGAAACTTCGTGAAAGTAGAACAACGTATTCCTGTCCGTATAGAATTCTCTACCGGCAATCGTCCGGAAGATATGGAACGCTTGCGTGCCGGTATGAATGTGGAGTGCGTAGTAAATTATTGATATTATGCACGAAACAGGACCTTTTTCCATTCCGGCCATCCGTGATTTTGTTCCTCCTAAGTTGCGTCCCTGGATCATCATTGTCTTTGTCATCGTTTTCCAGTTTTCCGGTGGTCTCTATTTGGCGGCAGTCAGTGAGATGGTCGGTTCTACGGCATTGATGCAGGAAGATATTATGATGGCAGGCTACGCTTCTATGATAGGCATGGGACTGACATTCGCCATCATGTTTCGACTGAAGTTCCGCTTTGCTTCGAAAACTTCATTGATGACGTGTAGCATTGCTCTGATTGTTTCTAATCTGATATGTATGCAGACGCATAGCATTCCTGTGCTGGTGATCACCTGTTTTTTTGCAGGAATCTTCCGCATGTGGGCTACATTCGAATGTAATTCCACCATTCAGCTATGGCTTACCCCTAAACGGGATTTGTCGGTATTTTTCTGTTTTATCTATCTATTGGTGCAGAGTTGTATTCAGCTGTCGGGACTGATAACAGTCTATACAGCATTTTGGGCAAAGTGGGAGTATATGCATTGGCTGATTATTGGTTTATTGTTATTGGTGATGCTGGCTACATTGTGCCTGTTCCGTAGTTATCGCTCTTTGCCGAAGTTGCCGTTGTTCGGTATCGATTGGTTGGGGGCTTTGATGTGGGGACTTGTGTTGTTGTGCATCCTCTTTGTCTGTGTGTATGGGGAACATTACGATTGGTATCAGTCTTTCCAGATCCGGGCGGCAACCGTCATCGGTATACTTATTCTTGCATTGAATTTATGGCGTGCATCTTTCATTCGTCACTCGTTCATTGCTTTGAAGACCTGGACGTATCGTGCCGTATGGTTTCCCTTTATACTATATATAGTAATAGATATTCTGCTGGCGCCTTCGCATCTCTTTGAGCATATCTATATGGAGAGTATATTAGAGTATGATGCCCTGAATGTAATTTCGCTCAATTGGGCGGTATTGCTGGGAATTATAGTGGGAGCAGGCTTTACCTTTTTCACTTTTTCCCGTCGTAAGTGGCGATATAAGACAATGACTGTGATTGCATTCTCTTCCATTACGGGTTATCTGATGTATTTTTATTTCGGTATTGACTATGCTTTGCCCAAGGAGACATTGTTTGTGCCGCTGTTCCTGCGCAGTTTCGGGTATGTGATAATAGCTATTTGTTTTCTTACAGTGCTATCTCGTGTCCCTTTTCAGCATTTCTTTCAGGCGGTGTCCGTACAGTCGTTTGTCAGTGCCGGATTTGGTGGGGCTTTGGGAACGGCTATACTGGGGCATGCTCTTAATGGGGCAATGAAAAAGAACTCGATGTTACTGGGTTCGGTAGTGGATCATGTAAATCCTTTCATCAGCCGGATACCCGTTGGAGAAGTATACGGTGCTGTGCAGCAACAGGCTCTGATGGTTTCTATGAAAGAACTGTACGGCTGGCTCACTCTGATGGCTTTGTTCTGTCTGTTGGCCTTCCTGGTTTACGAGAGTGATATTCGTCCATATAAAGTACTGCATCCTACCTATCGTTCCATTCGTCGTTTTGTGAAGCATGAGTTGCGTATAGACAAAAAACTGGAAGCTACAGCATAAGTTGAGATTTTTTTGTTCTTGTATTGGATAGCTTTGGCTAAAATTGGTAGGGGGAATAAGGTGAATTATTATTATTTTTGCAGCCCGAAAGTGGACGTATATTCCACGAAATGTATAAGTTAAGTTTATATGGTAAAAGATAATTCAAAGCTGTTTATTCTGGTCTTATTGGGTATGCTGACGGCCTTCGGGCCTTTTGTCACGGACATGTACCTACCGAGTCTTCCGTCTATGGGAGAATATTTCAGTACAAGCTCTTCAATGGTTCAGTTAGGACTGACTACCAGTATGATCGGACTGGCCGTCGGACAGATATTCTTCGGCCCTTTGAGTGACCGTTATGGTAGACGCATACCGTTGCAGGTTGCTATGTGGTTGTTTATTGTGTCAACGATTTTCTGTTTGTTTGCGCAGAATATTCAGCAATTCGTCGCTTTCCGGTTGATACAAGGTATTGCCGGGGCAGGGGGGATTGTTATAGCCCGTTCCATTGCTACGGATAAATTTTCGGGCAAAGATCTGGCAAAGATGCTGGCGATCATTGGAGCCATTAATGGCATTGCTCCCGTGGTAGCGCCTATTATTGGCGGAGTGTTTACGGAAGCCATCGGTTGGCAGGGAATTTTCATAATTTTACTTGTATTGGGTGTGCTCCTTTTGATAGGATGTATGCGTTTCCGGGAATCACTCCCGGCGGAAAATCGCCTGGCTACGAAATGGGCGGATACTTTTAATAGCTTCAAGGTGGTGCTTCGCAATAAACAGTATGTCTGCTATGTGCTACAACTCGCTTTTTGCACAAGGAGTACTGTTTGCTTATATTGCTTCCTCACCTTTCATAATACAGCAACATTATGGTTATTCGCCCTTTGCTTTCAGCATTTGTTTCAGTATTAACGCTATTGCCATCGGTGGTGCGGCGGCATTTTCCGTGAAGTTTCGCCGGCCTGCGAACGGAACGCTGGTCGGTTGTATGGGTATGCTTATTTTTTCTTTACTCGAATGTTCCGCTTTGGCTTTGGGTTGCAGCTTCTGGATTTATGAACTGCTGCTGATAGCGGTTCTTTTTATGATGGGAATGACGTTTACCACCTCTACCGCATTAGCCATGGAGTGTGAGCGCACGAATGCCGGAACAGCTTCGGCACTGTTGGGTGCTGTTTGCTTTTCGTTCGGCGGCATTGTCTCTCCCCTGGTAGGCATTGGAAATATCCTGGTTTCTACAGGGGTTATATTTGTTATCTGCTCTTTCTGTTCCCTTTCCTGTATTTTGTTGGCTTTAGGTAGAAGGCGTACGAAGCTTTACTTCGCATTTAGTACATCCCAGAAGCGTTGAGGCAGGTGAATGTTAGGCACATCCGCAGCCTCTTTAAATAAAGGAGCAATCTCTTTCGGGGCGAATCCGGCAATGCCGCATCCTATCTCTGTCACGAGGAAAGTATATTGTGAATGCTCTTTGGCAAAGCGGATAAACTCATCTACATAAGGCCTGATGGCTTCCGGCCCACCATGCATGGTCGGAATGCCATAGGTCTGTCCCTGTAATCCGGTTCCTTGTCCCCAGATGGCTCCCCATTTTTTCCATGCCAGATAAGCGGCTCCGCCACCATGCGCGCCTTCCAGGTTGCTGCCAAAAACGAATATCTCGTCCGGATGTAGTTCTGTGATACGATTAGAGGTAATTCTTGTTTTCATACTTTTGTGATTAGGTCATAATTAGTTTTTTCTTCTTTTCTTCATTTTTAAACTCTTGCTTTTCAGCAAAAGTAACCTTTAGGTAACTATCTTACCGATTTGTAACTTCTTGTTTATAAGTAAAATAGTATATAGCTTTGCATCATCGGAAAGTCACTGACTGCATTTGCGAAGTTAGTGAAAAAACTGATGAATGCAACTATTTTATAAACAAATTAAAAGCAAAAAAACAATGAAAGAACTTGCAGTAAAGAATTACAAGACCGCAGAAGGTCAGAAAATCAGTCAGGGTGGTAATGAATTTACAGTGAAACCGATTGTTGAGCAGACGGATGTGGACCAATGTCGTGTGAACTTTGTAGAAGTGGAACCGGGTAATTTTGCCTATGGATATCATTATCACGAAACGGACGAAGAGGTGTTCTATATCATCAGTGGTACAGGAATTGTTCGCACAGCAAATGGGGATGTGACGGTAAAGGCCGGTGATGCAATAACTTTCCCTACGGGTCCTGAAGGTGCACATGTCATTCGTAACGGTTCGGATACGGAAAAGTTGGTTTATATTGACTTCGATACGAATAACCTTCCGGAGATTGTACATCTTCCCGATACAAATCAGGTAATGGCTTACGGGAAGTTCTCTAATGGGGTTTATGATAAGAAGTAAGGTTTTCCTGCCTTCACCTCCGGAAGCTAAAGAAACTTGTATACTATGGGACTCTTCTGATTTTTATTGTAACTTTGCATAATGCATAACTCTAATATTGGGGTATATGAAAATTAGAGAAATGCCCTTGGATGATATCGACCTTCTTGTTAAACTCAGATTTGATTTTATCAGAATTTAGGTTTCATACCTATTAAAGATATCACTAAGTAAGTGAACATAATTAGTTCATATTATGAGAAATGATAATTTTAGGCGCGGATTACGCGGATTACACGGATTTTTTTATGGATTGATGTAATAGCGCAGCCTTTAATCCGCGCCTAATCTTTATAACAGGTTTACAAATTATCATTTATAGAACAAGCTAATTTTGCATGAGCACTTATGCAATTAAGGTTATAATATTAAAGATATAGGAAATATGGAAATAGATTTAACGACTCCGGCTCTATTGTTTTCGGCAATCTCATTGATTATGTTGGCTTATACCAACCGTTTTATGTCGTATGCCCAGTTGGTACGTACTTTGAAGGAACAATACCGTGAAAATCATTCGTCGGTAACTGCGGCACAGATTGCCAATCTTCGTAAACGTCTGTATCTGACGCGTGCTATGCAGGTGACAGGGACAGGCAGCTTATTGTTGTGTGTCGTAAGTATGTTCTTTATTTATATACAACTTTATCTTGTATCCATCTATATCTTTGGACTGGCAATGGTGTTGTTGATTATCTCTCTGGCTATCTCTGTGTACGAGATTTATATTTCGGTGAAGGCTTTAGAGATACATCTGGATGATATGGATGAATAATCGGATAGAATGAGTAATCTTGTCCCCATATTAGGAGTGAACAGGCACCGTCTGTTGATTGACGGTGAGGGGGTGACCACATTGGTGGCTTTTCATGGTTGTCCTTTGCATTGCAAGTATTGTCTGAACCCTCAGTCTCTATCCGATGATTTTGATTTCCCGCTTTATTCCTGCGAACAACTGTATGAGAGGGTGAAAGTAGATGAACTTTACTTTCTTGCAACTCGTGGTGGTATTACCTTTGGTGGTGGTGAGCCTTGTCTGCGAAGTGAATTTATCAGCCGTTTCCGGGAACTTTGTGGGAAGGAGTGGAGGATTACAGTAGAAACGTCTTTAAATGTACCCCGGAAGCATCTGGAGATTCTATTGCCTGTGGTAGATGACTATATCGTAGATATCAAGGATACGAATGATGAGATCTATCAAAACTACACAGGAAGAAGCAATCATCAGGTGCTCGGAAACCTGCGTTGGCTTATAGAGCACGGAAAAGCCGAACAGATCACAGTCCGTATCCCCCTTATTCCGCAGTATAATATGGAGGAGGATACTACGCATAGCATAGATTTACTAAAATCTATGGGACTGAGTCATTTTGATGTATTTACGTACCGAACTTAAAAATTACTTCTTATCAGGCTCCGTCCAACGGTCATAATGTACATTCTCCGGTTTCCATTTATCTTTCGGAAGTGGGTTCTCTGCCGGATAACCGATAGGGATTACATTCAGAGGAACAATCTGTTCGGGTAATTGGAGTATTTTCTGTACTTCTTTTACCCGTTCGTCTATAGGATAAACGCCTGTCCAGACAGCTCCTAATCCTAAAGCTTGTGCAGCCAGCAACAAATTTTCACTGGCGGCGGAGGCGTCCTGTACCCAGTACTCTATACCCGCACCACTGATAGCTTTAGTTAAATCTCCGCATACGGCAATAGCCAACGGAGCGTCTTTGACCATCTTGGCGTAAGGAAGAGTAGAACCCAGTTCATTCATTGTTTCTTTGTCTCTGATGACAATGAAAGCCCAAGGCTGCCTGTTGGTTGCTGTAGGAGCTGCCATGGCAGCCCTTAACAATTGCTCTATTTTTTCATCTTCTACTTCTTTTGGCTGATAAGAGCGAATACTGGTTCTTGCATGTATGTTGTCAAGAACCGAAAGTTTATTATCCTGTTTCATGCTAGGTTCCTCCATCTTATTAAGTTGATTGGGTTTTGGTTGGATAGATAATGCAGTTACTACTATAACCAAAGCTAGATTGAAAGTGTTCAGCGCATAGTGCATTGTTTGCTCTTTGGGCCTTTTAGAAAGATATGAGATGATTAGGGTACATAATGCGATGCCTGCCAGTAATCCCAGGAAGAGTATCCAGTCGAAACTGAAAGCACTTGTCGGTTTGTCTGCCGAATGCTCCTTTGCATACTCCATGGCCTTATGTACAGACTGGATAATGGCTACGGAAGATTCTGTGGCTCCGGATATTCCATCCACTTCTTTATGGATTGCTTCCTCTGGTGAAAGATTGTTCCATTGTTGTAACAGACCGCTGTTTCGTACTTTGGCAAAGTAGCTGGGTGTTTCGGAGTTTTCCAGAGCTACTACTTTTAGAATACGGTTCTCTTTTATATAGATTTCCAGAGGAACATTTCCGCCATACCCGTTAATATCTTTTGTTAGTTGCCGGGTAGATATTATCTGTACTCCGTCATCTGTATGTCGTAGTATCCCGGAAGTTCCTGTTTGGCTTTCTGTTGTATTTTCGCTTTCAGAAAGAATGTTCCCAAACTTGTTTCCCTTGCAGATGGTGACTGCCAGAACCAGGAAGAAACAGGTTATCAGGCTAATGATGACTTGGGCTTTTAATGTTTTCATATTTAGCTGCTATTTATAGTGTATGCAAATTTAGGGGATTTTTGCTGAAAATAGCAAGTACTTATTAAAACATAGTTGCAATAATCTGAATAAACAGTATGAGGAATACCATTGCAATAGGATAAACCGTAGCGTAAGCCACACTCGGAATGTTGCTGTCAGTCATAGAATCAGCTGCTGCAAGTCCTGGAGTACTGGTCATACCACCGGTGATGGTTCCCAGCAAGTCGAGCATGTTGATTTTGAATACAAACAGTCCGACGAACACCGCTACTAACATAGGTACCAGCGTAATTGCAGCACCCACTCCAAATAGCAACCAGCCGCTTTCCTGGAAAGTCGCTACAAGATTGGTGCCTGCCGAGGTGCCGACTTCGGCTAGGAATAGCAACAAGCCCAACTGGCGTAATAACTGATTAGCAGGTCCGGACATAGACCATAGAATAGGACCTGTCTTACCAATTGCACTTAAAAACAAAGCCACAATCAGAATACCACCCGTCAATCCCGGGGAGAAAGATAAACCACCGGGGAAAGTTATATTCAGTTTACCGAACAATACCCCTAAAACAATACCCATTGCGATAGGGAAGAAGTCTGTGTCTGATAACTTTTTAGCATTGTTTCCCAGCAAGCGAGCCAGTCCTTTGAGTCCTTCTTTTTCACCTACCACCATTAGTTTATCACCGAATTTTAAAGTCAGATCCGGCGATGGAGACAGGTCGATACCGCTTCGGCGAACACGTGTGACAGTACATCCGAAGTTCTTCATCAAGTTCAGATCTCCCAATTGTTTATTGATCATATCCTTTTTGGTCAGCAATAAGGATTCGATCTCTTGCGTGTCTACCAGAGGCAATTCGCCCTCTTCGCGTTCTCCTACTAAAACTGAAAGCTGATTCAGAGCTTCTTCACTGCCCACTGCCTGTATATAATCATTTTCATGTAGCATCGTTTGTGCTGTGGGAATGGAAATTCTTTCATCATGTTTATGGCGTGAAATAACAGCACCTGTCATGGCCCGTGCGTTGATTTGCATCAAGCTACGGTTGAATACGGCGGGATTGGTAACACGATAGATACAGGTCGTCAGTTCGGGAAATTGGCCGCGACGTTCTTTTTCCAGTCGACGGGCCTCCTTGTCCAGGTCAATACGCATGATACGGGGGAGCAGTTTTACAAACAAGATAACACCTATAACCCCAAACGGATAAGCGATACCATAGGAAATGGATGCCAACGGAGAATTTGTACTGTCGATGGCTACGGCAAGTCCCGGTGTACTGGTCAGCGCACCGGCTATCAAACCTACCACACTGGGCGTATCGATGTCGAATAGGTATTTGAGCCCGACAGCTGTAAGAGAAGCCGAGCAGATAATCAGCATGGTAATTATGATCAGGGTTTTTCCTTTGCTTCGGAACGAGTCGAAGAAACCGGGGCCGGCCTGAATACCGATAGTAAAGATAAAAAGTACCAATCCGAAGTTTCCTAATTCTTTAGGAATGACTACACCGAAGTGTCCAAAGAGAAGGGCAATGAAAATCACTGCGGAAACATCCAGTGATAAACCTTTAATTTTGATTTTTCCCAGCATGAAACCCAATGCGACAATGAGGAAGAGGGCGAAATAAGAGGAATTAAGTAGGTCAGCAAACATGAATTTAGATTATTTGTTAGTTTTCAATAATTCTTCTACCGCTATTTTCAGCTGTGTATCTTCGCCTTTTACAATTGTTTCGGGTGAGTTGGCTACTTTAATATCCGGTTCCAACTGAGTATTCTCCAGATAACTGCCATCAGGCAGGCGGTAACCAATCACAGGAATACCGAATACCAAGGTAGGATCTTGCAGGCGTTCCCATGATACACTGGTCATGGTGCCCGGGACAGGCATGCCTACCAGCTTGCCCAGTTTCTGATGACTGTATACCCACGGTGTGCCGTGTGCATTGGAATAGTTGGCTTCGCACGTCAGCATGATGGATGGTTTGTTCCAGCGGCGGCTGGGCATATCGCAGGCTTCACGGCCACGAACCACCTGTGTGAAGTATTTCTTACCACTGAACAGTATCTCTATATCTTCGTGCAGGCGACCGCCTCCGTTGAAACGTGTGTCGATGACAATCCCTTCACAATTATTGTATTTTCCCAAGATATCTGAGTAGATGGAACGGAAACTGTCATCACCCATAGACTTGATGTGCACGTAGCCCAGTTTGCCGTTCGACCATTTTTCAACATCTGCCGCACGTTGTTTTACCCAGCGTTCGTAGAGCAATGCGCTGAGTTCACTGTCCTTGATGGGGATTACTACTTCTTCCCAACGCTCTTTCGTTTTAGGATTATAGAGTGAAACAAGAGTTTTCTTTTTTACCTTGTCATTGAGAAGCACGTAATAATCAGTTTCAGGAGTAATCTCTTTGCCGTCAATCTTTTCAATAATAATGCCGGCTTTCACCTTTGTGGTAGCCTTGTCGAACGGACCTTTTTCTATCACTTCGGCAATGAGCATTCCTTTATCCTGGTAGTTCCAGTCGAAAAGTAGTCCCAGACTGGCTGTAGGCCCACTTTGTCCATCCGGATAGAAACGGCCTCCGGTATGAGAGACATTCAATTCGCCCAGCCATTCACTTAAAAGTTCGGAGAAATCGTAATTATTATTGATGTGTGGCAGAAACTTACGATAGGCTGCCGTCATGGTGTCCCAGTTGACTCCGTGCATATTGGTGTTGTAGAAACGCTTTTGCTGTTGCTTGTATACATGATCGAACATATACTCGCGTTCGGCTGCCAGATCCAGTTTTACCTGAGCAAGATATTTAATAGGTTTCAAGTCATCGGAAGCCATGTTCATCTTCTGCATATTCTTACCGTTCAGAATGAAGAGAGTTTTTCCTTCTTTATCCATTTCCAGAGAAGTCCATCCGGCATCTACTTTGTGGAGTAGCTTGGTTTCCTTCTTGCGCAGATCCATCTTCCATAAGTTACGTCCGCCTTCGGCGCTTGCCAGGTAATAGAGGGTTTTGCCATCTTTGGAGATAAGGGTACTTCCCATATTCGATGAGTTTGGTGTCAGACGTACGATGCGGTCTTCTATGTTTTTCAACTCTACCACGACATCTTTTACCTTACTGCTGTCTTTATCAGCTATCTTCTTCCGGTCGGAGTTTGCTTCTTTATACAGTTCGTAATCCTCTTTGCTCAGACTGAATTTATCGTATGCATCTTGATTCAGGAATACCAGCATGGCATCGTCCAGAGAACCCCATGAAGCGTGTGCACGCATACCGTAGCGTTCGGTAATGAAAAGAATGGCATTGCCGTCGAGCACGAAGCTGGGTGAACCGCTTGTGTATCCGCTATTAGTTAGATTGACAATCTCGCCATTGCCTTGTGCACTGACCAGACCTATATCCGAGTATGGATCGTGCTTGTTTCCGATAAATTCCAATGTAAACCATTTGCCGTCCGGAGACCATGCATAGTCAAATCCTCCGCCTGTGCTGTACCAGGTAGAGCCATCGGTGATCCGGCGTACTTTCTTGGTCTCCAGGTTGAGCACTATCAGGCGGTTACGGTCTTCAATGAAAGCTAACTCCTTACCGTCGGGTGAGAATTGCGGATGTGAACGTTCTACGGTGGTAGAGGGTAATAGCACCTCTTCCTTTATTAAAGTTGCGTTCGGGAAATTCGGATCTTCTTCCCGAACTATCTTAGCCAGATAAATCTGCCAGTTGCCATTGCGTTCACTGGCGTAGGCTAGCGTCCGGTTGTCCGGAGCAAACGAGAGACCATCTTCTTCTGCTGCCGTATGTGTGATCTGTTTGGTCGTGGCATAGTCCGCAGATGTGACGAATACTTCACCACGTACAGTGAAAGCAATCTGCTTGCCGTCCGGTGAAACTGTAGCGGAAGTTGCTTTATCTGGATATTTCAGATAGGCTATTTGCGGCTGGTCGTCACGAATGATTTCCACATTTATCTTCCGTGGATTCGAGCCTTCTTGTTGGGTATAAATCTCACCATCGTATCCATAGCACAAGGTGCCGTCGTTACTCATTGAAAGGAAACGCACGGGATGGGTTTTAAAGCTGGTTATTGTTTTTATCGATTGAGGTTGCGAAATCGGGAAAGAATATACGTTGAATGAGCCACCATTACGTTCGCTCAGGAAGTAGACGGTTTGTCCATCCGGTGATACTATCGGGTTGCGATCTTCGCCTGCATGCTGGGTAAGGTTGGTGTGTGAACCTGTTTTGGTATCGTACATCCACACATCGCGGGTGATGGAAGAAGTATGGTGCTTTCTCCATTCATTTTCACCTCCCTTGCGGTCCTGATAGAAAAAGCGGTTGCCGGACTTATCAAAACATACCGCTTCGGCAGGGGTGCCCAGTACTTGTTCGGTGCGTCCGCCGACTGAAGGAACTTTGTAGAGTTCAGTCATGGCGGCTGAAGGAAAGAGAGCGCTGCCTGCCGGATCCTGAATAGATGCTGAGAATAAAATATATTTGCCGTCCGGGGTAAAAGTAGCAGGGACTTCATTGGTTGAATGAGTAGTCAGTCGCCGGGCTGTTCCGCCATTTGCCGGCATTACAAAAATGTCGAAATTTCCATTCCTGTCACTGGCAAAGGCTATCTGTTTGCCATCCGGTGACCATACCGGGGTACATTCGTAAGAGTCTTGTGTAGTGAGCTGTGTAGCTGCCCCGCCCTCGGTTGGTACTTTGTAGATGTCCCCTTTATAGCAAAATACAATTTCTGTTCCGTCGGGTGAGATTTGTACATCACGCATCCAGAGTGGAGTCGTCGCATAGCTGGTTATTGCCGTGAAACTAAAGGCAATGTAAGCAAGAATTTTCTTCATAAGTATATTTAATGTGTTTTTATGCAAATATAGGTAATTAGTCCGTAAATATGAAAAAAAGTCATTACTTTCCCTTACTCTGTTCAATCATTTGGTATCTACTGATACGATTTTTGCTGCTTCTACAAATGCTGAAATCAACTTTTTACAATATAGGTGGTCTTAAAGTATATGAGAATAGGATTGTCACCTACTGTTATTCAGGTTTTTGGCTAAGCAATTGAATTGATTCAGTAAACTCAACTATAATCTCAGATAATTCAGGATTGTCATTACGAAGAATTATTGTTGCAAAGTTCACAACACCTTCCGCATCGACAATTGAGGATGAAATCATTGTAAAAAGTGCTTTTCGATTATAAGTGGAAAACCAATATTCAAACAAGCGGCTACGCATACGTTGTTTATTATCACCGGTCTCACAAATATATAGTAATGTAGAATTATTACATCTAAAGAATTCATCAACAATAGAAACTATAGTATCGCGGACTTTACGATCACGGGGAGATTTGTGATTGTTGATATTGGCAATGATTAATTGGTATGAATTTTTGGATAACAAGACATCATCTTCCATAAAACCGACAGAATAATGCACACCACCATCTGTAAAGAATTGATAGAATCCGTTCTGTTCGGTCGGTTCTACTTGATAGGGAGTTTCCCCACTATTAATACGTTCCAATGAAAGATGAAGTATCATAGAGCAAAGAATTTTTCAGCCTCTTTACCCGTTCGTTCTTTATATGTCTCTTTCATTGATTTTTCCAATTGAGCAAGACATTTTCGTTTTTTCTCTCTCGCAGCTTGAAACTTGTCAAGAGCTTCTTTTTTTGTAATCTTTGTTTTTGCCATATACTCTATTTCTCCTTTCTACTTGCAAAGATAACACTTTTCGTTGATAATCATTTGTTTCATAATTAAAAGTAGGGTTTGCGTAAATAGGGGTAGCGGTTTACACTATGGTTTACACCAATGGGTAATTTTCGGATCAACCACAGCGTCAACCGCACCATTAGGTGGAAACTCGTAAAAAAGCAAAAAGCATCGATAACCTTGCGATTATCAATGCTTTATCGGTAGTCGGGATGACAAGATTCGAACTTGCGACCACACGCCCCCCAGACGTTGCTTATAGTAGCTTTAATAATCTTGATTATCAGTATCTTTAGCTTAGTTGTTTTCTTTTGGTTGACGTTTGGGTTGACTTTTTCTTTTTAAAGTCAAGTACCAAGAATAATTAATAAAAATAAATAAGTTAATAACCTCTTTGCAGAATTAAACTGCTTTGCAAAGTAAGCAATAATTTCCCTATTTAAGAAGTAAATTACACTTTTTCGTGATTCCAAATGCTGATTTTAATTTACATACATGCCTTTTTGCCTCGTTTTTGAAATCTGGTTCGTAGCATTATGTTCTCAATTCTCTTCTTAGTACCTTTGTAAGTAGATTAATCAATGACCAACCAATTAACGTTAACCAAAATGAGAGTGACAAAGAAGGACAACGCTGTGTATTACATGCCACAAGAAGTTAGGGAGATTGTAACAACAGATGTGACTTACATGCCTGTAACAAGAGAATTGCTAGAGAAGTATTTCCAGAAGACTACTAAAGAGAAAAAATGCAAACTTGTGAAGAAAGGGAAAAAGAAGTAAATCAGACAGATTAAAGGCAGCAAATGATTCATTTCAAATGCTGCCTTTATTGTTACTTACGTCCCTACTATTTGAAAAGTGATGCGACCAATTAGCCTATCGTTGCTTCTGAAGTCAACTTTACTGTCAGTTTTGATGGAACCACCTGTGGGATTACTCACAATTTCTTCTATTATCTTGTATGGTATGTTGAGAGTACAAGTTGTACTACCTTTTGTCCCATTAGCTGGTAGAATACGTAAAGGTTCATCCAAAGAAGGGTTATTAGTAGTGCCTTCTAGACCTATCGCACTCCAATCTAGGTTACTGTCAATAGTGACCTTTATTTGAAAGTCTGAGGTATTACCATTTCTGATGTGGTTTTCACAATCGTAGTCGTAGATTCTAATTTTAGTATTAGAAATTGCCTTGTTTCCATTTTCATTAGGTACGTAAAGATTTTTCATGAAAGTATGGCATTGAGGCTTGTACTGTGAACAAAATTTCATCATCGTCACTACATGCAGTCAAGTTCATGCTTACAATCATAATGACAATAGTTGTTTTAATTAATCTGAGTGCTTTCATTTTTTAAGATTGTTTGTAGGTAAATAAGGAGGCAGCACAAGGAGAGTCCCTTTGCTGCCTTTTTGATTATCCTTTCTTGTAGGTCATCTTAGCTTTGACTTCAAGGGTTTCATCTTTGAAGTAGTGTTCAAGTACTAGCTTAGAAGATGAAATTTCAAGTACTTTTAAATCGTATTGTTCAAATTCATCTTCAATTAGAGTTATGACATCGCCATTGACTTCCCACTTTTCAATGCCTTGCGGGTTATTTGTTCCATCTAAGTCATACTCGCTGTATGTGCCATCCGCTCTGAATGTGAAATTACCAAAGTACTCACACTCATCTTTAGGTTCATGACTCCATGCACGGTCATCCTCTGGAAATTCGACATCTTTCTCATACCCTTCTTCATAGGTTAATACCCAGTGTCCCACTAGCTTCTCTGATAGAGATTTTCCTTCTCCTTCATCGTCATCGTCACTACATGCAGCAAAGTTAACACTCATAATTACGGCTACAATCGCCATTCCAATTAATCTTAAAGTTTTCATTGTAATAAATCTGTTTGTGCTTCTACGTTCCTTGCAGAAAGCATTAGTAATAGGTTAAATGAGTGTGAGGAACACAGCAAAGGCTGCACACTCCTTAAAAGAACTGTCAATTGATTGGTTAATTCAAACTTTCTGTTTTTTACATGCTTTTTTAATGTCAACCAGTTCCCAATGGTTGACTGTTACATACAGAAGAAGCGTGGGAACTACTGAGTATTACTGCATTGAGGCTCTGGACGTGCCCACCACTCAATAATAAACAATAGCCCACGCCTAATGTAATTATGCAACCTTCCCATGAACATGAGAAGTCGATAACAACAAACTAAGCGTGAGCGTTCTTGCCTATTATCCTGAGTGGTTGAAATTGTCCAGATTTCAATGCAGGATAATGCTTTAAACGCTCTTCGTTAACTAAGTCCTTCCAGTCCTAACGCATTAGGCTTCTGAAATTGCTACAAAGTTACGAATTTACGTTTGATTAGCAAGAACTATTGTTTATTAATCGTTGAGGCTGACTTCTACTCAACATTTTAAGGTTAGGAGGAAATTAGCCAAGTCCTCATAAAGGTAGAATTTTAAAAATTTCCTCCCAACCAATTAATAAGACTAGGTATTGACAAAGATGTTCTTCACCCGTTGAACTGTGGAGATGCCAATTCCTTGTAACTTGGCTACATTTCTAACAGAGTAGCCCTTCTTTAACAGTTGAATTACTTCTTTGTACTCTTCCCGTTTCTTTTCTTCCGTTTTGATGCTGCCTGTCTTCCGTCCTAATTTCCCACCTTTGGCAATGTAATTACTCCTACCGCTGTTCAAACGATAGACAATGTTGCTTCTCTCAATGTTAGACATTTCCGCTAGTATGGTAATCAGAATGGAGACGATAGGATTTACTTTACCATCTGGTTGAAGTGTGTAAAGTCCCAAGTTCTGAATGTAAACGGAAACTTTGGCTTCATGTAGTACTTCTAATGAGCGAAGCACTTGTAATGTACTTCTGCCCAGTCTGGAAAGTTCAGATAGTAGCAAGTAATGAACTGAATTAGTAGTGCAGTATTCCAAACAGTCCGTAAGAACTTGGCGTTCCTCATTTTTTCTTTGCACCGCTTATGTGTTCTTCAGATGTGGCAACTACTTCAATGTCCCGTAAGTTGGCATACTTTCTTAAATCCTCAATTTGTCTGCTTGTGTCCTGTCTGTCACTAACAGATGAAACACGAGCATAAATCACTGCTTTTGTTCTCATTTAATTCTTTGATTAAGTTAATAACATAAGGGAATGTATTCAAACCATCTTTCCAGATTAATTTGAACACACTCCCAATTTGAACACATGGTCAGCTACCCTTGATAAGAGCGTAGGCAATTAAGAGAGCATAGCCAACCATGATTAAAGGAAATGATAGCATAGCCACAAGCATAGTGGCGACAAATAACAATACATAGAATAACTTTTGTATCATAGTTTCAAGAATTAAGCATTTGACAATTCTGTGTATTCTCAAATACCACTAACTTAAAAACCATTGGTATCTCTCATCTCCATGTAAAGCGGCATTTATACCAGTAACCAATTCTGTAGCATTGTAAGCCCTGTCCAAGAAAGAATCTATGTAACTTGACTTGTTACTACCAGTAAGTAAATTGTAGAACTTCCACATTGATAAGTCATTCCCCAAGCTACTAAAATTCTCATCTTGAATGTAAGACTTCGCCACATTGTTAATCTGACTGTCAGTTAGTAACATTCTTGGTATGGCTTTCTGTAGGCTCTGTGGTAATGACTGGTAAAGTCTCATTCTCCCAAGTAATTGGCAAAACTGGTGTTCCGTTAAGTAAGAGTTGCCAAGTGTTTGCATCAAATGTATGTGCTTGGCTGGATCATAACGGTTGAACAATTCCAAGATGGCACGGTACAACTCATTCGTATTGGTAACTTCCAAACATGAAAGATACCCGTCAGTTGATACGCACAAGTTCGTACAGACCTTACAGGTAAAACCAATGAATACTTTAAATCGTTCTGCTGTCTTCTTACTGTATAAGTTCGTATGGTTGTACGCACGAACTCCGCCAATAGTAAGAGTCAACCTGTTACCGTTTACTGTCTCGTAAATCGTAGGAACTTGAATGACAAAAGCGCATCTTTCGTAGTAGATAGTCTTGTCACTTTCCAGTAATTGATTGGCAGGCTTATGGATTGCTTCTGGTATTCTGCCCTTAATCACATGAGAAACACGAATGTCAGGCAATTCAATTTGTTCACCTTGAAAGAATGTCCTTGCAGCGTCTTGCACAGTTTCAATGAAAGCCACATGAGATAAGGTAGCCTCATTATCCTTTGCGAATACAGGAATGATACAATCATTTCTTAAATGCTCCAAACTTGCTTCAATCGTGTTGGCTTCAATGAATAACGGTCTCTTTTCCCTTGCGGGCTGTTCTTCCATTACTAAAGTAGCTTCTTCTGCATACTCACCAAAATTTAAACTTCTCCTTTGTGCCATTACTGGCGTAATCTGTAATGTTTTCATAATTTGTAATTCATTAAGTTAGTATTAAAAAGCTCTTCGTCTGAGTGCGAAACACACCACAGTCAGAACAAGTAAACCAATGAAAAACTGTGGCATTAGGACTACAGGAAGGATTAAGATAACTCCTAGCGTTAATACAATCTTTAATTTCTCCATACGCATTGTTTAAGATTAGTAATCAATTGAATGTAGACAAAATGAACGCTTTGCATGAAAGTACTTTCCACTCTCATTACGAATGTGTGTTTTTGTAGTCAGTCTTTAATTATCTGCACTTGGCAGAACTGACAAATTAAAAATTTCATTCGTTTGGGGTTGGGAAGCTGTTTCATGTTTAGCTTTCATTTTTCTATTGATTGGTAGGAAGGGTATGAGGGGTAACAGGAAAGAAGGGTTTGAGACATACATCTCTTTTAAATTTCCATGTAAGCCATTCTTCTGAAATCAATGTAATCACTTCGTAAGAACGTAAAGTCTAAATGGAAATGCTTCTCATGCTTGAAGGGGAGGGGGTAATAAAAATAAGCCCTAAGCTACTTAATCTGCTTAGAGCTTTTGCTTATAGTATTATGATGTCTGATGGTGCTTGCTTTTTTTCCTTCTTTGGGTATCTTGTCATCCCGCAAGAGAGTGTTACCAATAAATTTCCCAAGTTCTCAACTCCTTCAAAGTTCCTATTTCTGTAGTATTCATACTCCTTTAGATAGGCTGGCATTAGCTCCTTACGGTCTTCATGAGAAGCGTAAAGCCTATCCAATAGGTTTATCAATTCCCTTATTGCTTTTTGTCCTGGCTGATCTATTATTAAGCCTTCAATTTTTAATTCCCAGCCATTTTCAATGGGTTGTAACAATCCTAAAAGTTCTAATTGTTTCATGTATTTTCTTATGGTGGCGTGCCCCATGTGAATTAGTTTTTCAAGTTGCCTCATGTTCTTAATAACAAAGAGGCTGTGAGGTTCTGCAACACTGAATAATTTAAGAATGAAGCCTAGCAGTGCTTTCTCTGAGAGATGATTCCAATCATCATAGAACTTTCTGCTGATTCTTATGTACCCACCGCTAGGAGGTTGGTTGAATACATACTTATTCCTATCACGTCCATTAGCTTTGAATGGAATAATTGTCACCTCATTGGTGGCTTTGAGCTTGTCATTGAATGACTTGTTCCTGCTTCCTTTGATGTAATTGCTGGAAGATTCACCTACAAAAGTAGCTAACTGTTCTATGGTAGTGTCAGTTTCCAGAGTTTTTTTGTCTGTAGTTAGAGCTAGTACATAAGCTCTGTAGGCATCCGAACAACCTAATGATTGAACCAAGTTGTTGTTTAATACGGTGTATTCTTTGAACGGTAGTTTCTTATCCATAATTTTTTTTAAAAACATAATGAGAAGTCCGTTAGGACTTTGAATTATCTAGAGGAGTGTAGTTAGCAAGAGTGTAGTCATAAGGTGTTTGAACTCACTACTACAAGGTGTTTAACCACACGTGATTAACCTCATTTTAATTATTACTTGAAGGCTGTAAATTTCTAACTGGCTCCAAACCTTATAAGCTATGTAATAAGAAGAGCTTTGAATGAGAACTTTTTCATGTCCACGGTACTTAGAGTGGTTTACACTTGTTTAGTAAATACATACAGCCTATTAATTTGACAGTCTGGTATTTTTCGGAAGGGGTCTATAGAGTAAACTTCCTTCAAATTTCCCCAGACCTTACTAGTAAAGTCTGCTAGTTATCAATAATCCTTCTTTCCCCTTAATGGTGGTTCGGGCACAGTTAAAGTATTTATGTAAAGTCTGTGCCGTGACCCTTTCTTGGGGTTCAACACCACATTCTTCATAGATTTGCTTGATTTTTGCCTTAATGTCGGTCAGTAAGTATCTGCCACCAACTTTAAAGTAATCATGTATCAATTCAGTTACTTGTGGCGATTTACACTTAGCCTTATAAATGGCTAACTTCAAGTTCTTAGTAATGTAGCGAAGGCTACGTACTTTTGCAATCCCTAATGTATCAACCGCTTCAATAATCAGAGGGTCAGCCTTACAAATCTCATTCCTAAATGCGTAGTCAGATTCAGTTTCGTAAGGCAGAATCTTCTCCAAAATGTCTACTGTCACTTTCCTCTTGGAAATGATAGATTTATTGGCATTACGTAGTTGTAACCATTCTGCATCACCTGTCTTGTAGGGGTGAAGTTTATTACTTGCAGAGAAGTATCTCATTAGCAATGTATCTGTGTAGGTGTCACGAAGCGTATCTCGACTTAAGTACATGTTCCTTACCATTACGTCATTTACGTAGTTGTCAACAGCGCAATAAGATTTTTTCTTATTCCAATCCAAGAATTGATTGAAGGGAGAAGTCTTTAATAAGGTACGGAATGCGCATTGGCTACCATTGTCATTTGCATTGCCCAGTTCTCTGCGAATGTACGTGTAATTGGCTTCGTAGATGTCCACTTCACGTAATACGTCTTCTTTACTTCTGTAAGTGTAATCCTTAAAAAAATTGGTTATGTGTGTAATGTAGTTGAGTCCATTTCTGAATCTGACTACTATCTGTATCATGTCCAAGAAAGGGTCTAAGACTGTGTGTTCTACCAAGTTTACATCTGACAGCATGATTAAGTCTGGTTTGTAGTTTAGTTCTATGTCCATACCTGCATTAAATCTGCTTGTAAAGAAGTTGAACTTCTTCATTAATTTAGGGTCGAATTTAGAATAGGCATTCTTGAAATTCAGTGATTGCTTTAATTTGTAGACACTCTTAGGTGCACAAAATACAGTTGATTCGTCAAGTATCCCAATCTTCTCCATGAGAGCATGGATCGTATCAGTCGAATTAAGGAAGATGCAAATGCAGTTGCTTTGTAAATTGTTGATGGTCTGTTTAAATCGTTCCAGAGTGTTGTTAGTGCATTGGATCTCTATGTTCACATGAAAATCAAATTGCGGTTCAATTACTAGCTTCTGAAAATCCTTAAATCGTGGGTCTGACAGTTCAACGGGAGTTGCAGAAACTAATGCCTTGCCTTTAAACTGGAAGAAGTCGTCTAAAGGTAAGTAAATACCTTCACGATAGTCTGCGTCCTTCACAAGCTTGTGAGATTCGTCAAATAACATGAAACATTCATTGTACACACTCAATTCCAATTCCTTAAATGCTTCTTTGACCTTGTAGAACGATTCAGGAGTAACCAGAAATTTATAATACTTATCTTTGGTATTAACTATGTATTCTTTGATGTCATCTACGCCCACTTTCTCAATGACTCCGTACAAATTGTCATTAGCGTGTTTAGGGTCAGCACATTTACATTGGATAGTTGAGACATTCGGTTCAACAATGATGGAGTTACGTTTAGCTTTAATTTCTCCATAAGTAGCTCCTAAACCAGTCAGCGTCTTGCAGAGAATTGTGTTAGTTGGTATTTCTTTAAGAATGGTTGTTAGGTAAGGAATGTTACCTTTCTTATCTTTGTGTAGTTCAATTATGTTAGTTGTCATGATGTAATGTTTTTAATTGTTAATTAAGAAGAAGGAGAAGGAAGGAGAGAGCCTTACTAATAACTCTCTCCTTTTGAGTACTGATTACAATAGTTTCTTGTCTGCCAAGTAGTCCTTTAGTTCATCGGTACTTTCAAGATGGAAATACATTCTTCCATTAGGGAAGTTGAACACTGCATTAACATAACCGTAAACGGTTCGGAATAGTGGAGAAATTTGCGGTGTGAACCCTGTATCAATCAGAAGCTTAAACAGGTCAGTTTTGAAATCTTTGCCTTCTTCATAAGGTTCTACCTCGTTTGCTTTGACTGCATTTTCAATCACTGTGTCGTTATTGAGATACCCAATGAGTTGAATTAAGAGGTCTTGATTTACCCTTACCTTGAAACGAGCAACCTTCTTGGTTTCAATACTGAATGCCGGATAATTGTCCCTGTCTGTGTAAACACTAACCACAATGGATTCACCGTTATTTACTCTTGAGAGTAATTCTTTGTACGCACTCTCATTATCGTACAATGCACTTTTAGGTGTGCTTAAACCTTGTAAATTGAATGTTGACATAATCTAAAATTCAATTCGTTAAACATTAATTTAATTCTTTGAATCGAGAGTGGTGCGCACCGTTTGTCTTTCGATTACGTTGCAAAGTTGGGGAATACTTAGAAGGTGGGTAATAAAGAATAAGAAGCGATTTGAGGGGTATTCTTTAGATTGTAGGTTATCAGTGAGTTAGCTCATTTAAGGACATAAAAAAACTACCATGCAATTACATGGTAGTCTGTGAGGATTGGTAGATTATTAATTACCAGAGGTATTCTGTAGATTGATTGTTGGGTGAGAAGTTGTAGTCTTCAATCTGCTTGGGTTTCCATTGTGGTTTGTACCCTTGCTTCACTAAGTAGGCTATTGCTGCATTGGTTGAGGCTTCGTCATCATTGAAGCTATCTGCCTCAAACAAGTGTCCCATGTAGTCCAATGTCATACGTATCTGTTCGCTCTTGGTTTTCAATGACGAGTACTTTTGTAAGAGATGGAATGTGCCGTACATGATAAGATTACAAGCTACATTACTAGCTTTCCTGCCTTTTTTCTCTGCATACACTTCCTTTAGTTCTGCTTGGGCTTCTTCCAGACTTTTAACTCCCAAGTAAATTTGCAGGTAGTCATCCAGTAAGTCAGTCAGCCAATGACATGAATTATCTAGTGTGATCTTCTTAACTCCATTATCAATAGTGATAGGATTGAACACTCTTAATTCTTTCTTCTTGCTAGGTGAGTATCTCTTAGTATTAAGCAACTCAAAGAGCTTTAACATTTCTGGACGGACTTGTTGGAGATAAGGAAGCGTATTCTCAGACATGGTAATTTCTGTGTAGAGTTCCCCTTTTACATGCTTGTCGTAAATGGCAGCTACGATAAGAAGAGTTGTTCTGATTGTTTCGCTGCTGTCTTTCTCTCCATAGTCCTGCAACAATTTGTCTAACTGTTTTAAGATGGTATCATTGGAAAGAACAATCGTAATCTCATGCTCTGTGTCTATAATGAAACTTTTCACATCAAGTTCCATGCTTGTTGAGGCTGGTCTTGGTGCGTAACGGTGGTAATCAAACGCACCATTATCCACTGCAATCTCATCTAAAAACGGACAGGCAATCATGTAATTATTAGCTACTTCTTTACTGATTCCATTAGGGTACTTGGTGCGGTAAACGTTTAGTAGCTCATTTTCAAACATGGCACGTCTGTAGCCAAAGAGTTCTTCTAGAATTGGTTCCAGTCTTTTAAGTTCTGGAATTGGTAGTGTGTAACTTGTCATAATGCATTTACTTTAGACTGCAAAGTTAAAAAATCCCACTCACATTACTGTAAGCGGGAAATTTGTTTTTAGAGTAAGTTCTTCATCGCTTCATCCACCTGTTCATTATCGAAACGACTTAGGTAAATTTGAGTGGTTTTTATGTCTTGATGCCCTAAGGCTTCTGAAATGATTCCAATGTTGACTCCTGATTTTTTTAAGATTGTGGCAAATGAATGGCGTGCAACGTATGTGGTTACTTCTGCCGTTATGCCTAATTCTGTGGCAAATGTCCTCAAATCTGTGTTGACTTGGTGGCAGATCTTATGTATTCGATTACTTTTCTGCATGGGCGTTATGTGTCTTTGATTGTGCAGGATTGGAAATAGATAACCTGCTTGTTGACAGTACTTGTTGTACTTTTGAATAATTTTCAATGCTTCGTCTGATAGTAGAAGGTTGATGTTACCATGTGTCTTTTGCCGTTGGTAAATTAACCTTCCTTCTACAATGTTTCGTAGTGTAAGGTTGGCAATGTCTACGAATGAGATTCCACCGCACAGATAGGAGAATGAGAATAAATCGTGTGCTAGTTGACGGAGCTTGCTCTTACTGCTGCAATCAGTGTTGATTATCTTTAGAATGTCTTCTTTCGACAGTGCACGCTTCATTGTCTTAGTGTTGAAGTGGCTTAGTTTGTACTCATTGAATGGATTCTTATCTCTGCTGACAATTTTAGCCTCAATTGCCTTGTTGAATGTTGCACGCAAAGTACGGAATTGATAACTAAGTGTGGTGTCCTGATTACCTTTACTACGCATCCAGTCTTCGTACTGTCTACAAAAGCTAACATCAATGTGACTGAAAGTGTAGTTCAACTTCTTGCCCTTATTGAAGTTCTTCAAGGTGTTGTATGAGTTGAGGTAGGCATAACTGTTACCTATTTGCCCCTTTTGCCTTAGTTCTTCAATTAAGTGAAGGTAAAACTCTTCTACTGTTTGTGCCTTAATTTCATTTTGTTTCTCTTCAACAAGAGAAGATGTTGTAAATTCCTCGTTCTTGATTTCTTTATTAAGTACCTTTGATTGATACTCTATTTCCGTCTTTAAGATTACCTGTTTAATAAGATTTCGATTAGGACAATTTCCCTTTGGTTGATTCTTGGCAAAATCCCAATGAGTAGGATTAACAGATATGCCTAAACTTTTCATGGTACGTTTTCCATCTTTGGCAATTCTTACCATTAATGGTGATTCTCCATTTGCAAGCACCTTATGCTTGTAACAAATGACTGAAACTGTTGCTTTCATAAAATTACGGTTGACTTCTTGGTTGACTTTTCGCGTCAACCACAGCGTCAACCACACCATTAGGTGGAAACTCGTAAAAAGCAAAAAGCATCGATAACCTTGCGATTATCAATGCTTTATCGGTAGTCGGGATGACAAGATTCGAACTTGCGACCACACGCCCCCCAGACGCGTACTCTACCGGGCTGAGCTACATCCCGAATTGCGGATGCAAAAGTAGTGCTTTATTTTTAAATAGCAAATATTTCTGTTGATTTTTGTTTTGCTATTATCTTGTTAGATAACACATCTCTCTTATTCTTAATTTGTTATGATGGAAAGTTTATTCTATTTAAGTTTCGCATGTAGCCTTTCAGCCTACATGCGAAACTTCAGTTTTATTATTTTAGAAAGTATCTGTCGATTCTTCTTTCACCCTCTTCAGCAAGTTTTCTACATTTTGAGAGTGGTAATATAAGATACCTTCCAGTTGTTTCAGAAAACCTACATTGCTTGCCAGTTGCGTAATGAATTGCAGATGCAGACCGATTTCCCGGTTGGCTTGCAGCAACGTCTTGTGCGGGAGTGTACTTTGCAGCATATAGAATCCGCTGGCATCTTGTATTTCTGCAATGCCGTTTCCCCATTCGTGTGTACCTAACAATTGTAGAACATGGATGAATTGTCTTAATTTGCGTTTCAGACATTGCAGGCTTATATATTCCGAAGATTCTTTGACATACGCGATGTTCATGATGTCAATCAGTTGTAAATAGTACGCTTTCATGGCTTCTTCTGAAGGGAAGCCCGTGCGTGGGTGCATTGCTACGTTGGATAATTCCTGAGCGGTTACCGGCTGAGTGTTGTTTTCCATAAATCGTTAAGTTTTAAAAGGTGAATAATTCGATTCATGGGAGAGGAGAAAGAATTGAAAAAGCAATCCCTGCCTGTCCCATTGTCGAACACTAAACTCACAGCTAGTATTTGGAGGTGCATTAACACTCCCCATGGGGGTACAGGGACCGCCATATAGGAGTGGCGTGGACGGGCATAAAAATGCCCGCCACGGATTCTTGGCAGGTTTCCCTGCTGTGAGTTTATAATGGTTCGACATCACAAAGGTACAATAAAAAATAAAGTAGCAATGTAAATAGGGGAGGAAAATACATCTGTTCTCCGATTAACTTTATTAATGATGCGAATCAGAAGTTGAAATTCACATGAACAATACCGAAATAAAGGATCGATGAATAAAACTGATCTTCGGAAAGGTATGACTGCGAAAAAAAACGCTGCTCTGTTCTGAAACTTTAGAGAATCAATGTATTATAGTCTCTCTGAAAATCTTTATCTTTGCGGACAGTTTGAAAACAGAAGTGAATAATAATTGATACAATAACTTAAAACAACCAGAATCAAATGAAGCAGGATATGATTGTTATCCTTGACTTGGGTAGTCATGAGAATACGGTATTGGCTCGCGCCATCCGTGCGTTAGGTGTATATAGTGAGATCTATCCTCATGATATAACCGTTGAAGAACTGAAAAAGTTGTCCAATGTAAAGGGCATTATTATCAATGGTGGACCGTGTAACATAGTAGATGGCGTTGCCATCGATGTGAATCCTTCTATCTACGAGGCGGGAATCCCAGTGATGGCTGCCGGTCATGACAAAGCGACTTGTGCGGTGAAACTGCCACAGTTTACTGATGATATTGAAGCTATCAAAGCAGCTGTTAAGCCTTTCGTTTTCGAAACTTGCAAGGCCGAAGCTAATTGGAACATGACCAACTTCGTGAATGACCAGATTGAATTGGTACGTCGCCAGGTGGGTGACAGAAAAGTATTGCTGGCCCTTTCCGGTGGTGTTGATAGTTCCGTAGTGGCAGCTCTGTTGCTGAAAGCAATTGGCAACAATCTGGTATGCGTGCATGTAAATCACGGTCTGATGCGTAAAGGCGAATCCGAAGATGTAGTAGAAATGTTCGGTAATCAGCTGAAGGCGAATTTGATCTATGTAGATGTTACCGACCGCTTCCTTACTAAACTGGAAGGTGTGGAAGATCCCGAACAGAAACGAAAGATTATCGGCGGAGAGTTTATCCGAGTATTCGAAGAAGAAGCGCGTAAACTGGACGGTATCGACTTCTTAGGCCAGGGAACTATCTACCCTGATATTGTGGAAAGCGGAACGAAAACGGCCAAGATGGTGAAGTCTCACCACAACGTAGGCGGTCTGCCGGAAGATCTTCAGTTCGAACTTGTGGAACCGTTGCGTCAGCTTTTCAAAGACGAAGTACGTGCATGTGGTCTTGAATTGGGCTTGCCTTATGAAATGGTTTATCGTCAACCCTTCCCCGGTCCCGGTCTGGGCGTGCGTTGTCTGGGTGCTATCACACGCGATCGTTTGGAAGCTGTGCGCGAGTCCGATGCTATCCTGCGTGAAGAATTTCAACTTGCCGGACTGGATAAGAAAGTGTGGCAATATTTCACCGTGGTACCCGACTTCAAGTCAGTGGGTGTGCGCGACAATGCCCGTTCTTTCGAATGGCCGGTTATCATCCGTGCTGTCAATACGATTGACGCGATGACCGCTACCATCGAACAGGTAGAATGGCCTGTCCTGATGAAAATTACGGATCGTATCCTGAAAGAAGTAAAACATGTGAATCGTGTTTGCTACGATATGTCTCCGAAGCCTAACGCTACTATCGAATGGGAATAAAAGACTTTTTGCTAAATAGCTAGCGCATTAAGTCCTTTCGGATACTTCATTTAAAGATACTTTCCGTATCTTTGCTGTCTCTCTTACAAAAGGTGGCATCTTTTGCTGTAAAAGATGCCATCTTTTGTGTTATAGATGCCACCTTTTGCTACAAAAGATGCCATCTTTTGCATGGAAGGAATAAGGGAAAGATGTCAAAGGTAGTAATTAAAAACACGTAAAGACTATGGGAATGATTTACTTGGTAAGAAAGAAACTCTTCCAGACTAAGGAAGGTGCAAAACAACTGTATTATGCCGTGCAACGTACACTGCAACCCAGAGGTGGGGTGACCGAAGACATACTGGCAAAACGAATCGCTCACCGGACGGGCAGGAGCGAAGGTGATGTAAAAGGAATATTGGCCGACCTGCCTCACTTCATAGAAGAGGCCTTGAAGAATGGGGAGTCGGTATCTATCAAAGGACTGGGTTCTTTCCATATTGCGATAACCAGCGAGGGCTTTGAACACCCCGAAGACGTGATGCCGGGAACCGTGCGCATTTCGCGCGTTTACTTCACCGCTGACCGCGGCTTGACCAGGGAATTAAGCAGGGAAATGAGATTTTTCCGCTATCCGCTGAGCAAGTACTTCCCGGCAAGTATGTTGAGCAAGAAAGTTGTGGAAGCGGAAAAGAAGGCGGAACTGCAAGGAGAATTTCCGGAAGAAGAGATAACTGAGAACCCCTAAAGAATACCCCTTCCACACTCTATTCCCTATGAATAAAGGGTTGCAGAAGTGTGGAAGGGGAAATAGTACAGGTACACAGTGAGGTTATACCCCCATGCATTCCCGATAAAAATCGAACATTTCGTAAATGGTATCTTTGTCGGCAGTCTGGTTGAGGCAGATGTCTCCGACTTCTTTCAATAGAGTGAAGTTGATGGCGCCGGCAGTGTTCTTCTTGTCATGCTTCATCAACTCATAAAGTTGGTCGTACTGTTTGCAATTGAAGGCAAAGCCACCGTAGTTCTCTTTGATGAACTGAATGGTCTGGCGCATTTTCTCTTTCGGAAAACCTACCTTTATATAAGAAAGGTATAGCTCGCAAACAATTCCCCAAGCAACAGCATAACCATGTAATACGGGGCGACCTTCGGCAAGAGCCAGACTTTCGAAGGCATGACCTACGGTATGTCCCAGGTTCAGCGCCTTGCGGATGCCGTGTTCCAGCGGATCTTGTTCCACGATATCCTCTTTTACTTGTACGGAACGGCCCACCATTGATTTCAGTGCAACGTAATCTATCTTGTCCGTATCGAAAGCCAATAACTCGGCAAGGTGCTCCGGGGTACTGATAAGACCGTGCTTCAACATCTCGGCGTACCCGGAGAAGAAGTTGTGGGCATCGAGGCTGCGCAGGAACTCCGTTTCAAGAAGTACACTGGCGGCGGGTGCGAAAACACCGATTTCGTTCTTCAACCCGTTGAAGTTGATACCCGTTTTGCCTCCTACGGAAGCATCCACCATGGCCAGCAGGGTGGTGGGGATATTGATATAGGCAATGCCCCGTTTGAAGGTAGAAGCGGCGAAACCACCCAGGTCGGTCACCATGCCGCCACCCAGGTTAATCAGTAATGAATGGCGTGTAGCTCCCTGTTCGCTCAGAGCTTGCCAAACGGAAGCCAGGGTTTCCAGATTCTTGTGTACATCTTCGGCACCGATAATAATTTCGGTAGCCTCTTTCAGTGCCGGAATGTCATTGAGTTGCGGCAGGCAGAGGCGGTGGGTATGCTCGTCGGTCAATATGAAGAGCTTGTCATGGGGACAATTCCCGATGGCGCTTGCCAGGCTGCTTTCCAGTTTCTCGCAAAGGATTACTTCTTGTTTACTCATCTGATTAATTACAAATTATAAATTACTGATTGTGGATTCTAAATTATGAAAGAGATGGATACCTTCTTTGTTAATTGTGGTACAAAGATAGCTCTTTTGGCAATAAAACGTTATCTTTGCCCATCGATTTTTGATGGGCTGGCATGATGCTTCTGCCATCTGCCCCCCACAATCTATAATTTAATAATTAGTAATTCATAATTTTGAAATGAGAGCATTACTACCGGTTTATTGTCGTCTATTAGGATATTTTGTGATAGCTTTGGCACTGTTTCTTCCGTTCCTGATGCTGATGCTAGGGAAAATGACGGATTCCAACCTCTTGTTTTATAAAGAATGCTCTAAGCTGCTGATGATGCTTGGCGCATTGATGATTCTGTTTGCCTACACCAAGAACGAGAATAAGGAAACCGAGCAGGTCCGTAATACGGCTACACGTAATGCTATGTTCCTGACAGTATTATTCATCTTTGGCGGTATGCTCTATCGCCTGGCGAAGGGAGACATCATGAGCGTGGATACTTCCTCTTTTTTGATCTTTCTGATACTGAATGTTCTTTGCCTGGAATTTGGTATAAAGAAAGCGGCAGTTGATAGGTTGTTTAAGCGAGATCGTCGATAATTAGAACATTTTATTTAAACCTCATTAAACTTTTCCATTGAAAGCTTGTCAAATGAAACAGTATAAAAACAGACATTTTGTTTCATAAAAAACAGGCGCATGAAAAAAGTAATCATCGGAACAGTGTTATTGCTGACAACCACACTTTCCGCTTTCTCACAGACTAAGAACATTACCGTAGCGGGGCGTGTCATCGAGGATGACACGAAAGAGCCCGCAGTACAAGCCACAGTACAGTTACTTTCGTTACCGGACAGTGCATTTGCGGCGGGTATAGCCACTACAGCGCAGGGATATTTCACCCTGCCCAAAGTGCAGGCCGGGAAATATGTATTGAAAGTTTCCTATATCGGCTTCCAACCTACAGTGCTTCCTTTGCAACTGTCGGCTCAAAATCCCAATAAGAATGTAGGTACGCTGGCTCTGAAGACGGATGCCGTGATGCTGGCAGAAGCGGTGATTACCGCAGAAGCTCCGCAGGTACAGGTAGTGGAAGATACGTTAATGTACAATTCCAGTGCTTACCGCACACCGGAAGGGGCCATGCTGGAAGAGCTGGTGAAGAAACTCCCCGGTGCCGAAATTGATGATGACGGTAACGTGAAAATCAATGGTAAGGAGTTGAAAAAGATCATGGTAGATGGAAAGGAATTCTTTGGTGGAGACGTGAAAACGGGCTTGAAGAACTTGCCGGTGGAGATGATCGATAAGCTGAAGACGTATGACAAGCAGTCGGACCTGGCACGTATCACGGGTATTGATGACGGTGAGGAAGAGACCGTACTTGACTTGACGGTGAAGAAAGGTATGAACCGTGGATGGTTTGGTAATGCGGATGCAGCCGTGGGTACTGAAGACCGCTACGCAGCCCGTTTAAATGTAAATCATTTTGTGGATAAGACACAGGTAACCGTTATTGGTTCTACCAATAACGTGAACAACCAGGGCTTTTCAGGTGGTGGAGGTGGACCCCGCTGGCGTCGTAACAATGGTTTGAACGCGCCTAAAGAATTGGGTATCAGTTTTGCCACAGAGAATAAGAAGATAGAACTGGGAGGAAGTGCCCAATATAATTATAATGACGCTGATATCTCTAATATCAACTCGTCCGAGCGCTTCTTGCAGAATGGTAATTCATATTCCAATTCCAACTCAGTCAACCGGAACAAGAATTCTACATTCAGAGCCGATTTCCGTATGGAGTGGAAGCCGGATTCAATGACGAATATCATTTTCCGCCCGAACTTCTCTTATGGTAAGACGGATAATGCTTCGAGCTCATTGTCGGGAACCTTTGATGCAGACCCATTCAGTCTGGTTGCCAATCCGAACGATTATCTTGATTTTGATAAAATAATTGCCGGGGACCCGTTGAAGGATATTCGTGTAAATGCTACGAACAGCGGGACACTTTCCGACAGCAAGAGCATTTCGACAGATGCGACTTTACAAATTAACCGTAAGCTGAATGATAAAGGACGTAACATTACATTCCGCGGACGCTTCGGTTACGGTGATAATGACAATAATCAGTATACGGAATCTACGACACGTTATTATCAGATTCCTACGAACCCGGACTCTACTTTGGTTCGTAATCAGTATATCACTACTCCGACCAATAACTATAATTATAGTGCACAAATTACGTATAGCGAACCGATTGCACGGGCCACTTTCTTGCAATTCAGCTATCAGTTCCAGTATAAATACAGCGAGAGTGACAAGACGACTTATGATTTGTATCAGATCAATCCGGAGTGGGGAATTGGCGAGCCGTTGCCTACCGGTTATGAGAACCATGCAGTGGATAGCTTAGGTAAATATGCCGAATATAGATACTATAATCATGATGCATCCGTATCGCTGCGTTTCATTCGTGAAAAGTATCAGTTGAGTGCAGGTATGTCTTTCCAACCACAGAGTTCCAAGCTTTCTTATAAGAAAGGAAATTATATGATCGATACGACGCGTTCCGTGTTCAATTTTGCTCCGAATGTCGATTTCCGTTATCGCTTCTCCAAGGTAAGCCAGTTGCGCTTTAACTATCGCGGACGTACCGGTCAGCCGAGTATGGAAAACCTGTTGCCGATTGTGGATAACTCCAATCCGTTGAATATCCGTGTCGGTAACCCGGGCTTGAAGCCTTCTTTCACGCACTCTATGCGTTTGTTCTACAATACGTATAATGCGGAACTTCAACGGGGTATCATGACGCATGCCAGCTTCTCGGCTACGCAGAACAGCATCAGTAACAGTACCGAATACAATGAACAGACCGGTGGACGAACCACGACGCCGAAAAATATTAATGGTAATTGGAGTGCTTTCGGTATGTTTGGATTCAATACGGCACTGAAGAATAAGAAGTATACCATCAATTCATTCTCTAATATTAATTATCAGAATAATGTGGCGTATCTGTACAATCAGGAAACTAAAGTTGATGATAAGAATACGACAACGGGCTTGACGCTGAGTGAACGTTTGAACGGTGCCTACCGCAATGATTGGTTCGAATTCGGGTTGAATGGCTCTATCTCTTACACTGCCGAGCGTAATAAACTGCGTCCGGACAATAACCAGGAACCTTATACTTTCTCTTATGGTGCCAATACCCAGTTGATGGCTCCTTGGAACATGACTTTCACTACCAATATCGCCAATCAGAGCCGTCGTGGTTATACGGATTCAAGTATGAACCGTAATGAGCTGATCTGGAATGCACAACTCTCGCAGACTTTCTTGAAAGGTGCGGCAACGATAAGTTTTGAAATGTACGATATCCTGAAACAACAAAGTAACATTAGCCGTTCATTGACGGCAGATGGTCGTTCGGTTTCGGAATACAATGGTGTTAACAGCTACTGTATGGTGCACTTTATCTATCGCCTGAATATCTTTGGTAACAAGGCTGCCCGTGAGAAGATGGGTAGAGGTGGATTTGGTGGCCCTGGTGGTCCTGGCGGCCATGGCGGACCTGGTGGACGTCCCGGTGGATTTGGCGGACGCCGTTTTTAAAGTAAACTGACCAGTTATTATTATAAGTTTCCCCTTCCATTTGCTTTCGCTGAAAGAGATGGAAGGGGATTCTGTTATTTAGCGTTTCCCTGCGTTGAAGCAAAAGCCTACATGAAATTCTATTCCTATGTTGTGGGGGGAAACAAGTGTTTGGTCTTCTTGGAAGGAATATTTGAAGAGATCTTTGGGAAACTCCTTATCAATGGGAAGAAGGCCGTACTCGGCACCGATACCGGCAAAAAGACATTTGTACTTGAAGTCTACTCCAAGACTTAAACCGATGTCAAGGCATTTCAAACCTTCGTTTTTATCGAATGTCTTATGCGTTGCTTCACCATTTACCAATGTAGCGCCATTACCTTCACTGGGCGTGATAAAGTCATCATCATCATATCTTTCATTAGTGGCAAGCACCCAGTTCAATTTACTTTTTCCACCAATTCCCAAAGCGATATACGGACCACCACTGAATTGCAACCCACAGTTATTATTCAAAGGCAGATATGCGGCTACTTTGATGGGAACTTGTAAATAGATTCCATTGATTTTTGAATCGATTCCTAATCCCATATAGATTTGCTTGCCTGTTTCCGTAATACCCAAAGCGGTTACTGCTTCATCAATAGAGTAGCTTCTGTTTAGTAGCTGTAGTCCGGTCTGCATGGACCAAGTTTTGTCAATAGGGAATTCTACGCCGACTCCGAAACGGTACCCAAAGTTAGCATTGTAATTTTCATTTTGGGTAATGCCGGTCAATCCGGTTCCACCTTGTACACTGATTTTTACTTGCGAATGACAGATAGTAGTTGACAAGCCCAGCACGAGGGCGATTAAAAGATGTTTTTTCATATTTCATAGTATTAGTGTGTAATTACGCAAATATATGTAAATACTTTAAAGACAATCTCTTTTTTCTTATAAAAAAACAGGAATTCTTTTATTTTCTCTATATTTGCTTTTGTGATTGACTGGAACTATATACTAAACCAAGTAGCTACCGTCGCCTTTGATATTATTTACTTTGGCGCTATCATCGGAACAATTGTTGTCATCATTCTCGACAATCGTAATCCGGTGAAGACATTGGCATGGATATTGGTATTGATGTTTCTGCCTGTTGTGGGACTGGTCTTTTACTTCTTTTTCGGGCGTAGCCGGAGGCGCGAGCGAATAATAGAGCAGAAGATTTATAACCGTCTGTTGAATAAACCGATGGTGGAATACCTGGCGCAGGATGCCACTACCTTGCCTATAGCTTATAGCCGGCTCATTTCTTTATTTCGCAATACAACCCAGGCGTTTCCTTTTGACGGCAACCGTGTAGAGACTTATACCAGCGGTGCTTCCATGTTGCAATCCCTGTTGCGGGAACTGGCTAAAGCCCGGCAACATATCCATATTGAATTTTATATTTTTGAGGATGATGCCATCGGGCGAATGGTGCGGGATGTACTGATAGAGAAAGTACGGGCGGGCGTTGAAGTACGTGTCATCTATGACGATGTAGGATGCTGGCATGTGCCCAACCGTTTCTATGATGAAATGCGTTCGGCAGGTATCGAGGTACGCAGCTTTCTGAAAGTACGTTTCCCCCTGTTCACCAGCAAAGTGAACTATCGCAACCACCGTAAGATTGTTGTGATTGACGGACGAATCGGTTTTGTGGGTGGGATGAATCTGGCAGAACGCTATATGCGTGGGTTCTCATGGGGGATTTGGCGCGATACGCATCTTTTATTGGAAGGCAAAGCCGTGCATGGCTTGCAGACCGCTTTCTTGCTCGACTGGTATTTTGTAGACCGTACTTTGATCAGTGCCTCCCGTTATTTTCCGAAGATGGAGGCGTCGGGTAATTCGTTAGTACAGATTGTGACGAGTGATCCTATCGGTCCCTGGAAAGAAATTATGCAAGGATTGAGTATGGCAATTTCCGGTGCGAAGAAATATTTCTATATACAGACCCCTTACTTCTTGCCTACAGAACAGATACTGGCTGCTATGCAAACGGCCGCATTGGCAGGAGTTGATGTTCGACTGATGCTGCCCTTGCGTGCGGATAATCGCCTTACGAATTTAGGTTCTTGTTCCTATCTGGCGGATGTATTGCAGGCTGGTGTGAAAGTTTATTTTTATAAGATAGGTTTTCTGCACTCCAAACTGATGGTGTCGGATGATGAACTTACTACTGTTGGCTCTACCAATGTGGACTTCCGCAGCTTCGAGCATAATTTTGAGGTGAACGCTTTTATTTATGATACTGAAACTGCACTGCAAATGCGTGAAATCTTTCTTCAGGATCAACGCGAGTGTGTGCAGGTCTTTCTTAAAAACTGGGTGAAGCGTCCCTGGTGGCGGAAAGCTGCCGAGAGTGTGGTGCGACTGATGGCACCGCTCTTATAAACTCTCAACTTTCAACTTCTCAAAGAAGGAGAAGTTCACACTGCCATATACCCGTCTCTCTACAAAGTTCGGATGATCTTCGAAGTTATCTTTCTTTCCATGTTCCAATACAAGCAAGCCTTCCTCTTTCAAGAGATTGTTTTCGAAGATAAGACTAGGAATGGTTTCCAATCCCTGCAATTCGTACGGAGGATCGGCAAAGATGAAATCGAACTGTTCACGTCCTCCTTTAATGAATTTGAATACATCGCCACGGATAGGGATACATTTGTCAGTCTTTACCTCTTGCATTATCTTGCAGATGAAAGCATGGTGGTCCCGGTCTTTTTCAACGCTGATTACGCGGTCGCAACCCCGTGATACCAGTTCGATGCTGATGCTGCCGGTTCCTGCAAAGAGATCGAGTGCGGATACTCCGTCCTCAAAATCCAGATAATTGGCAAGTACATTGAACAGATTCTCTTTGGCAAAATCCGTTGTGGGACGTGCCTTGAAAGTACGGGGCACGTCAAATCTTCTTCTTTTATATATTCCGCTGATTACTCGCATGTGGTTATTGCTTGTAGGTCGAGGTTAGTGGCAGGGTTCATGATGAATACCTGCCGGATAAATTTTCGTAGTTCGCTGAGCAAAGCTTCTTTGTCGGACAATTCACCGGTGAGGTGCATTTCGTCACGTTCCTGTTCAAAGCCGAGTTGCTTCCATATATATAATAGGTAATAGATGCGGTCCGCTGTCTGTTTACATTCAAAGGAGTTGGCAAGCAACAGGTGATTGCGGTCGTAGCAATACAGGTCGGCGGCATCTTTCCGCAGATGCACGTACATTTTCCGACTGTTGCCCAGGCGGCTTTTGCTGGAGAAATGTTCGATGAACGAGCTTGCCTGCGAATAAAATCTTACATCGGGATATTGTTCGCACAGGAAAGAACGGGCACTCTTGTCCATACTGAACAATACTACGGCATTATTTTTTCGCAGAATGTTGTATTGCACAATTTCGTTTTCCCGCTTCGGGTGGTTATGATAAAAAAGTGTTTCCGTCTGTTCGTCTTCAAAGAACTCCAGTGGCACGAGGGTAAAGCGCTTGTCCGCCATGAGTATATTTACCCGGCGATAAGGGTGTTTAAGCCATTCTATTTCACGGAAAGTCTGTTTAAGATTGGCTGTGAGGGAGAGTGATTCTTCTACTTTCCGGTCAAAGAAAGAGAGCTCGCCTTCACCCAGAGGGTTGAATACAGAAAAAGAAAATCCATCCGCACTGAGGCGGATGGATAACGTATATTGTTCCGATTTACTAAAGTCAATCGTTTCTATCATACAGTGTTGCGGATAGGAATTATTCCCAGTTACCTGCATTATTGTTAGCAGTTTCCAAGCTACCGATCATCAGGCCGCAGTATTTACCCAACTTAGTCTGTACGTCTTTCATGTTAGCAATTTCTTGCTTGTCCAGACCACCCAGGTAAGTTTCATACGGAGTCTTAACTTCGAGCAGACAGAAAGGAGCACCGGATTTAGCTGTATCGTTCTTGATAGCCATTTCGAATTGTGCGCCGCCACCGTAAGGAACATATCTCATAGAATCGGGATTGAAACCTTTTGGGAAAATAGTATCCAATACTGCAACCCACATGGTGTCACGCTTGAAGTTTTCCAAGCCTGCTTTCTTTACCTCATCGTATTTACCTGTTTTCTTAGCTTTGTTGATGATAGCAATAGCTTTCTTTTCTGTCATACCGTCTTCCAACTGCTTGTCATTCAATTCACCTTCTTTGTAGATGAAAGGCAACTTCTGGTTTTTAACAAAGTAGATCAAAGTGTCGAAACTTGCCGTGTACTGTTGGTGGTTCAAGTTACGATACTCCTGCTGTGCTTTACGGATGTCCATTAAACGGGCAATAACTGCCTTCTCTCTGTGCTTTCTTGCCTTTTCGAAATTAATAGGACCCATAATGCTGGTATAGCAGATGTAGATCAGTACCACTGCACACAAGCCTAAAATGACATTAAATACTGTTTTCATGATAAATATGTTTTTTAGTTGTTATATTCGTACCGCAAAAATAAAATAAATAATTCTAATGGCGATAGTTCCTGTAACTTTTTTCTATTACAAAAATGATAAATAACTATTTAGAAACGCAAATTAAGGAAAATTTTCCTTATGAACCAACTTTTGAGCAAGAAATAGTACTAAAATCATTAGCTGCCTTCTTGTTATCTCCCCGTAATGATGCGGTTTTTGTGCTGCGCGGATATGCTGGTACAGGAAAAACTTCGCTGGTCGGAGCGCTGGTACGGACATTGGATAAGTTGCAACAGAAGTCAATTCTGTTGGCTCCTACGGGGCGGGCGGCGAAAGTCTTTTCGGCTTATGCGGGGCATCCGGCGTTTACTATTCACAAAAAGATTTACCGTCAGCAGTCTTTCTCCAATGAGGTGAGCAACTTCTCTGTAAACGATAATTTGACTACTCATACCTTATATATAGTGGATGAGGCTTCGATGATTTCGAACGAGGGGTTATCCGGTGCTGTGTTTGGTACAGGGCGTTTACTGGACGATTTGATACAGTTTGTTTATTCCGGTACAGGATGTCGGTTGATACTGATGGGGGATACGGCGCAGCTTCCTCCGGTGGGTGAAGAACAGAGTCCTGCTTTGTTTGCCGAGGCACTGAAAGGTTATGGGTTGGAGGTGATAGAGGTAGATTTGACGCAGGTAGTACGTCAGGTGCAGGACTCCGGTATATTATGGAATGCTACCCGGTTGCGCCAACTTATAGCTGAAGATGCCTGCCAGAGTCTGCCAAAGATAAAGGTATCGGGGTTCGCTGATATAAAGGTAGTTCCGGGCGATGAACTGATAGATACATTGAGTACTTGTTACGACCGTGACGGGATGGATGAAACCATCGTCGTATGTCGTTCCAATAAGCGTGCGAATATCTATAATAATGGTATACGCGCGCAAATTCTTTGGCGGGAAGATGAATTGAACACGGGCGACTTGCTGATGGTAGCAAAGAATAATTACTACTGGACAGAAAAAAGTGAAGAAATGGATTTCATTGCCAATGGTGAGATAGCTGTTCTTCACCGGATGCGTCGTACACGTGAGTTGTATGGTTTCCGTTTTGCGGAAGTTCTGCTCACTTTTCCTGATTACGGGGATTTTGAACTGGAAGTTAATCTATTGTTAGATACTTTGCATAGTGATGCACCGGCTTTGCCTAAAGCGGACAATGACAGGCTGTTTTATGCTGTGCTCGAAGATTATGCCGACATTCCTGTAAAGCGCGAACGGATGAAAGATGAAGGCTGATCCGCATTATAATGCTTTGCAAGTGAAGTATGCTTATGCCGTTACTTGCCATAAAGCGCAGGGCGGGCAATGGAAGAATGTATTTCTTGACCAGGGATATATGACAGATGAATATTTGACACCGGATTATTTCCGCTGGTTATATACGGCTTTTACCCGTGCCACAGGTACTTTGTATCTGGTGAATTACCCGAAAGAACAAATCGTATAAATAGCTGGGATTAAAAAAAATATCTGTTCGCATGCAGTAATTAACTATTTACTGCATTTTCATTATATGAATCGGATATAAAAGCTAAAACAATGAGACACATCTATTCTATTTTAATATTGATTTCACTCTTGTTTGTGGGTACTGCATGCGAGGATGATTATCGTGATATGGTATTTTTACGGGTGAGGCGCCTATTTACCAGATTGGGACTTGTGATAATCTGATTGGTTCCGTGAATCTCTATCTGGATAAACCGGAAGGTATTATTCTGGGCATAGACGGTGGTGATGGGAATTACTCAATAACAAATGGAGATAACACTATAGTGTCAGCCGCCTTTGTAAAAAGCGAAAACGGCTACCAACGTTTACTGGTTACTCCTAAGTCTATGGGAGAGATCATGATAACCGTGCGTGATTCTGACGGGCATTCTGCGTCTTTGGCAGTGAAAGTGATGGATTGTATGAAACTGGTTTTGTCTAAAGAGCAGGAGGGTGTCGTTGTTTTGGGAGATGTAACAGATGAACAGAAGAATGATATTGTTAAGGCTTTTTCTGATCTTCCCGCAGTAAAGATGGGAGGGCTTTACGAGTTGATTCCAGATGAAGGAAAGTCTTTCTTTGAGGAAGGCGTATTGCGCGTTTATCTGAATGACAGCGCCGTACCTCCTTTGGTGGGACGCTATGAAAGAGTCCCGGTACTTGTGGAAGGAATTGAAAAGTCCGGCATTCAGTTTGCTTACGGTGATGAGAAACATATTTATCGTGTCGGTCCTTCTGTAGAACTTACAAAGTCTATGCCACAGGATCCTTATTTGTATTTTTGGGAGGAGGTTACTGAACTTTGTCCGGTAGAAGTTCCGGAAGGTTGCAGTATCTTTTTTGTGACACTTTTGAAGCTTTCATAAAATAACTAAAAAGATATACTAATCTAACCTTTTTTGTCAAGAGAGAATTTATGTATGTTTAACGGAACGGGAGGGCTTCGGCTTTCCCGTTTCTATTTTCTGCAAACAGATGATGTGTTAACCTGAAACGGATGATGTATTTTACTCAAACAGATGGTTTGTTTGGGGTGATTACATCGTTTGTTTTAGTCCATTACATAGTATGTTGTCATATAAAACATACTATCTTAACTCATTTCACTTCTATAGATACAAAAAAAGAGGAGAAACATTCGCTTCTCCTCTTTACTATATATCTTCCCGAAACTAAATCAGGATTACATTGACAAAGATACGACATCAGAATGTCAAAGTCAAGTCTTTTGCCAGTTATTTACTTGCACAGGCGAATAATAATCCGCCTGCCTTCACAAGTCAATTATTAAATTCCGGCAAGTTCCAGTACCTTTTCTATTGCTGCATTCAGTCCGTCAATGTTCTTTCCACCTGCTGTTGCAAAGTGAGGCTGGCCGCCGCCGCCGCCTTGAATCAGTTTGGCGGCTTCTTTCACCAGATTTCCGGCTTTCAATCCACCGGCTACAAGGTTATCACTCAACATTACTGTCAGCATCGGTTTTCCTTCATTGATCGTTCCGGCAACGAAACACAGGTTTTCTGTAATCTCGCCACGTAGTTGGAATGCAATATTCTTAATGCTTTCTGCGGGTATCGGAGCACAAATCTTAATTACCTTTATGCCGTGGATTTCCTGCATGTTTTTCAGCAATCTTTCCTTTATCTGTGCCTCTTTCTCCCTCATGAAGTCTTCCATCTGCTTCTTCAATCCGGCATTCTCTTCAATGTACTTGCGGATGGTTCCGGCCAAGTCGGGTGCATTGTTGAAGAGCGCTTTCAGATCTTTCAGAGTATCTTCGATGGTGTCCATCAATTCCTCTACGCGTGCACCGGTGTAAGCTTCGATACGGCGTACGCCGGCAGCAACGGAGCTTTCAGATACAATCTTTATCATACCGATGTTTCCGGTAGCGGCAACGTGTGTACCTCCACAGAACTCAACGGATGAACCGAACTGAATAACACGCACATGGTCGCCGTACTTTTCACCGAACAAGGCGATAGCACCCAGTTCTTTGGCATCTTCAATAGGAATATTGCGGTATTCCTTCAAAGGTATGTTGGCACGGATTTTAGCATTCACCAGATGTTCTACCTGGCGGATTTCTTCGTCTGTCACTTTCTGGAAGTGAGAGAAGTCGAAACGTAGTGAGTCGGGGGTTACTAAAGAACCCTTTTGCTCTACATGCTCGCCCAGTACTTCGCGGAGTGCAGAGTCCAGCAAGTGGGTAGCCGAGTGATTGGCTGCACAGGCAGCGCGTTTGTCGGTATCTACGCAAGCCATCATCGGAGCTTCCGGATGTGCGGGCAATTTCTTGGTGATATGTATCGGAAGGTTATTTTCCTTCTTTGTATCAATTACTTCAATCGTTTCGAATTCGCTGACCAATACACCTGTATCACCTACCTGCCCACCACTTTCGGCATAGAACGGGGTATAGTCCAGTACGATCTGATACAATGTCTGGTTTTTCTGTTTTACTTGGCGGTAACGAAGGATACTTGTTTCATATTCCGTATAGTCGTAACCTACAAATTCAGTGGTTCCTTCTTTCAGTGTAATCCAGTCGCCGGTTTCTATGGCAGCGGCATTGCGGGCACGTTGCTTCTGCTGTTGCATCTCGGCGTCGAATTCCTTGATGTCGGCAGTCATACCGTTTTCACGGAGAATCAGTTCCGTCAGGTCGAGCGGGAAACCAAAAGTATCATATAAGGTAAAGGCATCCTTACCACTGATTTCTGTCTTTTCGGCAGCTTTGGCGTCAGCCATCGTCTTATCCAGCAAGCGGATACCGGTTTCCAGTGTACGGAGGAAAGAGTCTTCTTCTTCTTTGATAACTTTGCTGATCAGTTCTTTCTGTGCTTCCAGTTCCGGATAAGCCTCACCCATATTCTCAATCAGAACCGGGAGTAATTTATACATGAATGCCTGTCTCTGCCCCAGGAATGTATAACCGTAACGAACTGCGCGGCGCAGAATACGGCGGATTACATAACCTGCCTTTGCATTCGAAGGCAATTGTCCGTCTGTAATAGAGAAAGCGATTGTACGGATGTGGTCGGCGATAACACGCATAGCGATGTCCGACTTCTCGTCTTCACCATACTTCTTGCCGGTCATGTTGCCTATAGCCTTTAGTATGGGTTGGAATACATCTGTATCATAATTAGAAGTCTTATCTTGTAGTGTGCGCACCAGTCTTTCGAAGCCCATACCGGTATCGATAACTTTGGCAGGAAGTCCTTCAAGGCTACCGTCGGCCTTGCGGTTGAACTGCATGAACACAAGATTCCAGATCTCGATTACTTGTGGGTGGTCTTTGTTCACCAATTGACTACCGGGGATCTGAGCCTTTTCTTCTTCAGGACGTGAATCGATATGTATCTCGGAACACGGACCACACGGACCTGTATCACCCATTTCCCAGAAGTTATCGTGTTTGTTTCCGTTGAGGATATGATCTTTTGGCAAGAACTGTTCCCAATAGGAAGCGGCTTCATTGTCACGTTCCAGTCCTTCTTCGGGGCTGCCTTCGAATACGGTGGCGTAAAGGTTATTCGGATCTATCTTCAGAACATCTACCAGGTATTCCCATGCCCAGTTGATTGCCTCTTTCTTAAAGTAGTCACCGAACGACCAGTTGCCCAGCATCTCGAACATGGTATGGTGGTACGTATCGTGTCCTACTTCTTCCAGGTCATTATGCTTTCCGCTAACGCGCAGGCATTTCTGCGAGTCCGCGACTCTTTTATATTTTGCCGGGTGGTTACCCAAAATAATATCTTTGAACTGGTTCATCCCCGCATTAGTAAACATCAGTGTCGGGTCATCTTTAATTACCATTGGAGCCGAGGGCACTATCTGATGGCCTTTGCTCTCGAAGAAACTCTTGAACGAGTTTCGGATTTCATTTGCAGTCAACATACGTCTGTCTGATTTATGATTTTATGATTTATGATTTATGCCATGAGGATTTATGACTTATGCATCACATGATTTAAAAGAATAACTTGCCGAATACTGTAGATGTTTCCCCATCACTGTTTTCTTATAAATCATAAATCATAAATCATAAATCTTATAATTCTTGAAAAAACTGTGCAAAGATAGCTTGTTTTTATTACTTTTGCCGTATTAATGAGCGAAATATTTCCAAAAGATGCGCAAAGTTTACTACATTTATAATCCACAGACGCAGACTTATGACCGTATTTACCCTACTGTCCGGCAACGGATGGTGAGTCTCCTGCGCCGTTTGTTTATCGGCATGGGCTTAGGGGCAGGTAGTTTCATTATTCTGCTGATTATCTTCGGTTCACCTTCCGAGAAAGAGTTGAGGAAGGAAAATAGCCAACTTTTAGCGCAATATAATGTGCTTTCCCGTCGTCTGGACGAGGCAATGGGGGTGTTGCAGGATGTGCAACAGCGTGATGATAACCTGTATCGGGTTATATTTGCGGCTGACCCTGTACCTTCGGCTATTCGTCAGGCAGGGTATGGTGGCACTAACCGTTATGAACACTTGATGGATATGGCGAACTCCGATCTGGTAGTGAATACAACTCAGAAGATGGATATGCTCAGCAAGCAACTCTATATCCAGTCGCGTTCCTTCGATGATGTGGTGGATATGTGTAAGAGCCATGACGAAATGTTGCGTTGTATCCCCGCTATCCAGCCTGTTTCCAATAAAGACCTTCGCAAAACAGCTTCCGGTTACGGAACGCGTATCGACCCTATTTACGGAACTACAAAATTCCATGCAGGTATGGACTTCTCGGCACCTTTGGGGACGGATGTTTATGCCACAGGAGATGGTACGGTGATACAGATGGGGTGGCAAACCGGATATGGTAATCGGATTGTGGTAGATCATGGATTTGGTTATCAGACCGTATACGCGCATTTGCGTGATTTCCGTACTAAGGTCGGCAAGAAGGTGGTACGCGGTGAAGTTATTGGCGGGGTAGGCAGTACGGGAAAGAGTACAGGCCCTCACTTGCATTATGAAGTTCATGTAAAAGGTCAGGTAGTCAACCCTGTCAACTATTACTTTATGGACTTGAGTGCTGAGGATTACGACCGGATGATACAGATTGCTGCCAACCATGGTAAAGTTCTCGATTAACAGCTATGGATAAAGACTTGAAATTATATTATTCCATCAGTGAGGTAGCCCAGATGTTCGATGTGAACGAGTCCTTGCTTCGTTTCTGGGAGAAAGAGTTTCCACAACTTTCTCCGAAGAAGGGGAGCCGTGGGGTGCGGCAATATCGCAAAGAGGATATTGAAACTGTGAAGCTGATCTATCATCTGGTGAAGGAACGGGGAATGACATTACCCGGTGCCCGCCAGCGAATGAAGGACAATAAAGAAAACACTCTTCGTAACTTTGAAATTGTAGATCGTCTGAAAGCTATTCGTGAAGAACTGCTCAGTATGAAGAGAGCTCTTGACGGATTTACTTATGAACAAGTAGAGGAGCTGAAAAAAGATATTCAGGAAATAGAAGGATGAATAGGATTACTTTATACCGTGTAAGGAAAATGGATAAAGTCTCAAATCCCCGATTACAAAAAGTTAAGAGTTTGTCGACAAGAAGTTAATTCCTTGTTGACAAACTCTTAATTTCTTGTCTACTAAAAGTTGATATCTTGTAACCCGTTGATAACTAACGATAAAAACTCTTCGCATAGAAGCGTGGTTTGTGTATAAATATCGCTTATTTTCATTTAACGGATCATCTCTTTTATACAATCTTGCTTTATAGATTCCTTATAACCTTATGGATGGAGCCTGCCCAATAATTACGCAGCCCGAAACCTCTTGCTTTACCACCGGTTGCCCAGTCTTGTATTATTTCTTTCGTTTCCGTATTGAAGAATACTACTTGATAGGAACCGTATGCTTCTGCTTTGTTCAGTAATTTGGCAATGATAACCAAGCCAATACCCGGTTTCTTTTGTGTGGGAAGTGCGTTCACAATTTGCTTAATCTGATCTTCACTCAGCATATAGCTTGCATTGGTCGTCATCAATTCTTGTGGATCGATAGCTTCATTGACCTGATTGACAGCATCAAGTGAGATTTCATTAACTCTTACTTTCAGCTTCTTACTTACGTCATATTTCTTGGCTTCGGTAATGAACAATCGGTTAATTCCATCAAATGCTACTTTAAATTGTGCCGGGGTTTCTGCTGCGCCAAATACTTTAGCCGCTGAATAGTCCACTCCATAGAAATTGATACTTTCAACTTCTTTAAGGAAGTTCTTGTTTTGTCCGAAACAAATCATGCTTGTTGCAAGGAATAGAAGGGTGAATAGCTTTTTCATACAATTAATAATTTAGAATCAGTACTCAGTTTATTATTTTGTCAAAATTAGAAATTAGTTATCGTAAATCAAAGAATTTGATGCTTTTTCTACTCATCGGAGGCATTTGTATCTGAGAGATATATTCTGCCGGTTCAAACCGGATGGTAGGAGCTACCCGTATTTTAGAGCGGAATAAATCTTTAATTTCTTTGGCAAAGCTTTCGCTGTTCGTCACTGCCAATCCGAATCAATATCTCGTCTGTACCTAACTTGTTGGTATACACCTCAACAACGTAGTTCTTTACCCGGGGAATATCATCCAATATGTCGAATAATGCAGGTGGATACAGGGTTGTTCCTTTGTATTTTATCATTTGTCCTTTTCGTCCCAGCACAGAACTTAACCGGATGGTGTTTCTGCCACATGCACAAGGTTCCGTATATTGGTAACAGATGTCTCCGGTTTTGAAACGAAGTAAAGGCATACCTTCTACCCCTAAAGTGGTAATGGTTACTTCTCCCGGTTCTCCTGCCTTCACCGGAAGGTTCTTATCATCCAGAAATTCTACAATGATAAGTTCGGGTTGCAGGTGTCCGCCATGGAATTCAGAACATTCGGTGAAGGACGATTGCATTTCCGTAGAGGCATAAGTGGAATAGAGTTGGAGTGACGGCCACTTTTCGCTGATACGCTGTCCAAGGGTGTTCAATGTAAAATCGGGGTTACGCAGTGCTTCGCCGATACATACACACTTCTTCATAGAACAGGTGTTATGATCAATCTGATTTTTCTCGGCAAACTCTATCAATTTAATCAGGAATGAAGGAACGACCATGCCGCAGGTAGGGTGAATACGGTGAATGGTATCCCATTGCAGTTCCGGTATACCGTTGCCTACACGGGCTACTCCCATACCGAGCTCTCTGGCTCCCAAGTAGTAGGCAAGCCCTGCCATGAAGCGGCGGTCTATGGTGGTCATCAGTTGCAGTATATCGTGTCGGCTGCATCCGGCGGTATTGAAGGACAGATACTCGTTGTATGCCAGACGGTCCAGGTCTTTGGAGGTCAGTACAAAAGTAACCGGATCTCCTAAAGTTCCGGAAGTGGTGACATAGTCGATAATATCATCCGGGTCTACACAGATGAATTCACTATTATGTAGTTGCAGGTCTGTTTTGGTGGTAACGGGAATTTGTTGGAGGTCTTCTATCTTCTTGATTCGGGTGATGTCTATGGAATGTTCTTTGAACATTTGCTGATAGAAGCGGGAATGTGCCTGCAAGTAAGCCAAGGTTTCAGTGAGCCTGGCTTCCTGATACAATTTAATCTCTTCGGGAGAGTGAAACTGTATGTCTGGATTCTTTTCCATATTATTGTTTTTTATTGATTTTTTGTTGGATTCGTACTTTTTCAGCTTGTTTGGGTATGGGCATTGTTAGTGCTTTCTGCCAATAGGTCATGGCTGTATCAGTTTGTTGTATTGCAGCATAATAATCTCCCAATACTTCGTAAACGTAATAGAATGAAGGATTGGATGCCTCATAAAGATTCAGGACCTTTGTTTCTATTGTTTCTTTCCGTTGGGTCTTTTCTCGGATGAGCTTCGTTAGCCGTTTATAAGCCATGAACTGTTTGTAGTTTGCTTGCCTGATAAAGTTGTCTTCGGGAATAGTCAGATTCAAAGTGGCGATTTCGTGATGGAAATCTATGGTATCGCTGAATATTTTGTTTAGATCGTATGCCATATACTTGCCGTATTGCCAGGGAGAAGTGGATACATACATGATCTGTTTCTCCGGTAGGAAAATAACAGAGTGATGGGCTATGAGTTGATTGATAGCCATTTCATTACCCATGCCCAAATCAATATTGTCCAATCCTTTTTGGTTGCGGAGAATGGAAGCAGCTTTCATCGGGTCGATAGGCTTATTCTCTTTCAACAGTTCTTGCAGACGGGCAAAACGATAGGGACTATCGGAAGTCGCAATGTTTTCCTGGTTGCGTTCATCGTTGCGGAAAGTATCTGATTGATAATGGTTGGTACAAATAATCTGATTATCGCTACTTGTAAAAAGTGCCGTCTTCTCCGGTGACTTTTCAATGATAGCGGCTCTGCCATCCCGCGCAGAACCGATCAGTATGGATTCGGAAACAAATGTTTTCGCTTCAGGGCGATAGCATAAGCTTCATCAATCGTTGAGGCATATTGCAGTATCTCTCTGGTTAGGATAGAGATGGGAGTGGCGGATGCAGTCGGCATATCCGATTTTGCAGCATTGATAGTCACCGTGAGTCCGGTTTCATTCATGCCCGAAAGTACACCGATCATACCCGGCCAACCCACAGATGCAAATTTATAGCCTTGCTCGGGCTGATAAAAAGATACCAGTTTGTTGTGTGCAAACTTATCCCCCATGTAAAAATCAAAATTGCGTCCGATAATAAGGGAGGAGTCGGCACTGTTTTCTCCCCAGGTGGCAAAGGAACTGCAACCTACCAACATGTAATCTTGCATGGCATGTCCCAGATCGTGAGCCGAATGATAATTGAGCTGGCGCTCGTAGGGAGTACCGATAAAGTCGTACTCATGGGTACAGGAGAGCGAAATGCCATAAATTTCATCTCTGAATTCTTCCGGGATATTCTTTCCTAAATTACGGTTGAAAAGTACGATGAAGAAGCGGAGGAACTTTAGATAATTGTCAGAAGGTACTATTTCGCGTATCTGGTCAACAAAGACTTTCTCCTGATAGTATAGCAAATCAGAAGAAAGTTTGCCTATGGCCTCACCGCGCTGGAATGCATCGCCACTCACCTTCAACTCCCACAGACCACTGTTGCTTTGCCGTAGATAATTGCCCGCATATTCCCGAAGACTATCTGTCTGTACCAATTCTCCGTTGGCTTTGGGGGTGTAGTCGGGAGTCAGCATATCCGCAGAGAAATAGAGGATGCTAACAAAGAGGATAATGGCAAGGAGAAGCATCCCTATGCCACACGCTGTGTATTTAATTGTTTTCTTTAATATCTTATGCATGGCCTATTCGTTTAGCTAAATATTCATGTCCGAGTAATTCGCCACAAGTGATGATGGAGGTTAATGTAACTCCTAAAGCACCGTGGACATTCAGGTTCTGTCCTGTGAGAAATAAGTTTCCCAATTTGGTCCGGGTGGAAACAAAACCGATCTGCGGACATTTGTAATCTTTGATAATTCCATAGGCGGAACCGTCGCAAGTACCCGTAAAGTCTCTGTAGCTAAGTGGAGTAGTGGTATACATAGTCTCGATGTGATCGGTAAAATCGATCCCGTGACTTTTGATGAACTCCAACAATTGCCTGGCTTTTTCCATTTTGAAGGCTTTATAGTCTTCACCTCGTTGTTCGGGAAGTGTATCCTGCCAGGCAGACAGCTCATCTATATACATGGGAGTCAGAATGGAAATGACGTCTGCATAATCACTGTTGCGGGAAGATGCTTGTGTGGAGATCATGCAATTGGTGGTATATCCCATATTGACTTTCTTATCATACCATACATCATTGTCTCCATGCAGATAGAGGTTCTGATTCAGATACGGATAACTTTTCTCTTTCATAATCAGATAAAGAGTGAAAATGCCGTATGTGTTTTCTAAAGAATTAATACGGGAGATATAGGCATTTTTGATACAGCGGGTTTTGTCTAGCAAGGTTAATGTTTGTTTGGGGTGTACGTTAGAGATGATGTATTTGCTTTCTATCCGCTCTGCATGGTTTATCTCTACCCCTGCTACCTGATTGTTCTCTACAATGATACGGGTGACTTCACTGTTGTTCAAAACTGTTCCGCCATGAGTGCGAATCACATTGATCATCTCAGAGGCCACTTGCATACTTCCGTCAATGAACCGATAGGCTCCTTGTATGTAGGAGTTGTTAATCATGGCGTGTTCATAGAAGTTGGAATGTTCTCTTAAACCACCATACAGAAGTGCCGAACCGGCCAATACCGATTGCAAATCAGGATTGGTGGTAATCTTATCTATCATTCCTGCTGCTGAGGTATTGAAGAACTTCATTCCTTCAGTAGAAATAATACCTTTCTTCAGATTATCCACACTGATCAGGTTGCCTACCTCTTTCAGTAACGTTGTATATTGCCGGAGATTTTCTTTTTCGTGAGGAAATGATTGGCAAAGGGTATCGGTAAAACGTTCGTATCCCATGGCGTAATCATATACGCGATTCTTATAGAAAATCTTATCAAAAGCATTTTCATCCAGTTTCCGGACTTTGAGGTGATCCATGATTCCTACATACCGGAAAAACTGATTCATGACTTGTCCTTCGTCCAGACTACCTATATAATGAATTCCTGTATCCAACAAATGTCCTTTCCGGCGATACGTCTGAAAGCATCCTCCAAACAGTTCGTTCTTTTCGAGCACACATACGTTATACCCTTCTTTACTAAGTATGGCTCCACATTCAAGGCCACCTAACCCGCTTCCAATGATGATGATGTCATACTTACTCATGGTAATTGCTTTTTAAGTATATAGATGGTATTCGATGTATATTTATCGTTGCGGATAGTCTTTACTTCCATTCCACACTCCCGGGCTATGCTTTGAATTTGAGCTTCGGAAGTGAAGCAGAGCTCATCCGTAGTGCGGTTGAATTTGACAACTTGTGTAGAGAGAACTTCCGTGAGGCGGGTTAGCCGATGCTTATGGGTCTCAGCGGAATTTCCATCACGTACGATAATCATTCCTTCAGGACGAAGAAGATTGGCACATCTCACTAACAAGTCGTGTTGATGTTCATAATTCATGTAATGCAATACGTCATTCAGGATGAAGACATCACTTTCCGGGAACTCATAAACCGATGCGTCAGCATGTTCAAAACGAAGGTTTTCGCCACGAAGCCAGCCGTGTTGAGCTATAGCTATTTTATCTTCGTCATAATCGATTCCTAATATTTGCCTTTCTTTGGATATCATAGACAGCATATAACACAGAGGACCGAGACCACAACCGATATCCGTAATCTGTCCTTTCATCGGAATCAGTTGATTGAATAACTGGTAATTGTGTTCCATCTTTACTTTGATGCGGATGTACCACTCGATGACAGGACTTTTATAGATATAGTTCAGTACCAATGCCTCATAAAATGCCGGATTCGCCGGTGTATTCTTTTCCAGGCAAATGCGTGCATATTCTTCTTTCATGTAGGAAGAGATGCGCTTGGTACGTTCCTGATAGGTAGTTCCGAATGAATCATCGTTATAAAGTATGCGAGGCAATATTTTAGAGTAAATAATGCCTTTGCGGACATAGAAAGGTTGTGCCTTGGCTATAATCTCTCCATTGCCGTATAGCAGAATAGGAATAATATCCAATTGCAGAGTTTCTGATAAATAGAAAGCACCTTTATGAAAACGTTTCATCTTGCCGTCATAGGTTCGGGTACCTTCGGGGAAAATGGCAATGGAGTATCCTTCTCTTACTTTTTCCCGCATCCGTTCCACACAAAGTTCATATCCTTCGTCTACATGGAAGAAGCCTGCATACTGAATAATTTTTCCAAATACCGGAGAGTTCCATACCCAGTGATTGGTTATCATGATAATCTTCGGAGAAAAAGATAATAACTCCAGGATATCAATGAAAGACTGGTGATTGGCTATTATGATAGCCGGCTTTTTGAATGTCTCATTGGTTACGTTGACGTGTTCTTTACGTACGAATGTTGCCACTACTAATATACCTTTGCAAGTAATGTTGATAATCCGGCAAACAAGCTGCTGCTTATAACTGCGGCGTACCGGAATGAGGTATAATAAGATAATGAAAATTCTCAGAATGATGCATCCTGTAACGAAGAGCATGAAAAGGAGGATCGTGCGGAGTAAGCCTATCAAGGTATACGGGGGCAATCCCTTAGAAGCCGGTTTAGCAATAAAGAACTGGAAAATAATAGGTTGTATGGTATAGGCTACTAATACCACCGCTGCCATTCCAAGGATGGAAATCAGTGAAATGGATTGCAGGGCGGGATGTTTGGCAAATACTAAAGTTCCCATTCCCACAACGGCTGTGAATGCAGAGAAGAAAATAGCTGTCTTATGGGAATTCAGGATCGCTTTTCCTGTCCGGTATTTGTTTTGGAGTCCATCCATGATGAAGATACTGAAGTCGTCTCCGATACCGAAAATGAAAGTAGAGAGGATAATATTAATAATGTTGAATTCGATACCCAGAATCCCCATCAGGCCCAAAATAATGGTCCAGCTGATAAGCATAGGCAGGAAACTGATCAGGGTTAATTCTATACGCCCGTACGAAATCAATAGGGCCAGGAATATAAGGAATGAAGAAATATAAAGTATCAGGTAAAAGTCGTTATTGATGGCAGAGACCCATTGATTAGTGAAATAACTCCGGTCGAAGACTACAACATCCGTATTATCCTTGAATTGTTGATAGACTTCTTCCTTATTATCATCAGTGATGCGTACCTGGGTAACGAGCATCGTGATGGAGTCAGCACTTGTTTGCCATTCGTTCAGTAGGGTAGTGGCGATACTATTTGTATCGTCCTGATAATTATAGGGCTGGAATGGATGTTCTAACCATTGATAAAATGCATCGAAACTACCTTCCCGGAAGTGATAGGTACGGGCAGCGTTTTCTATGTATTTGCGAATAGTTGATATCTTTCCCGACTCTCCCCAATACTGGTTCCATTGTTCCAGACGCTTTTGCTGTTCTTCCGGTGAAATTAAGAATTGCTCGGCAGATGCATACGCTTTAATAAGCCCTTGCTCTTTAAAAGCGGATAAGTGCTGATTGGTATTTGCATAGCTTTCGAGTGCTTCCGTCATGTTCTTACCTACACTGACAAAAAGTACGGTTTTCTCTTGGGCATTGAAAAGCTGTTCCAGTTTAGCCTCTGCTTGTTTTAAGTGCTGAGGTTCATAGTTGAGGCTCATCATGTCTTCGTTAAACTTGACTTTCTGTGAAGTAAATAAGCCGATGAGGGTAATAATAACGATGATGCCTACTAACCATTTGTTCTTTTCATAAGGATAGGCATTGATTTTTTCAATAAAGCGTAAGACCCTGCCTTGCTTCACATCAGCTTGTCCTTTCAGAAAATGTGGAAGGTAAATAAGACAAAAAAGAGTAGTACCGATAAGTGCCAGAGAAGCAAACAAACCGAAATCGCGTAGCAATTCGGAAGTGGTAAAAGTAAGTCCGAAGAATGCACCTATTGTAGTAAAGCTGCCTACTGTAAGCGGATAAGTTATTTCTTTAATCAATTGCTGGACGGTAGAAACATGATTTTGATGAGCCAGCATGTGTATGGAATAACTCAGTGCAATACCCAGAATAGCCGAGCCGGCACCTACGGCAATTGCAGATATATATCCCTGAATAAAATAAATCAGGCATAAAGCGAACAATCCCCCGAATAAAACAGGAGTGACAATGAGAGGGATTGATTTCTTATGCTTAAACACCAGCGAGATGAAAACAATGATAATCAGCAGTGCGATCGAAGAAGTAATAATGGTATCCTTTTTAATCTGTCGTGCATTATAAACGCTGACCGAGGGACCTCCAAAGTAAGATGCGTGAATGGAAGGATACTCTTTCTGAATCTGTTGCAACTCATTTTCAAGTATTCGGATCAGATTTTCATTCTCACCGGTACTTCCTGTTCCGAATACCGGAGTCATAAACATCAGCAATGTATTTCCATCTTTCGAAAAGATGTGCCCGTCGTTGATTTCATAATTGGTTTCCAACTGAAAATCCTGTAGATGTTTTAAGACGTTATTTCCAAGTCCTAACGGGGCTCTTTGTATATAACCTCTCAATGCTATACCTGCGGGAGAAAGAAGGTTGGTATAGTTCTTTCGCATCATGGCTTCTATGCCCTCCTGTGTTAAGAGTGAGTCGAAGTGCTGATAGTCTTTTTCCGTCAAGAACAGCGGAAGATTTTCATAAACAAAATCTGTTGCTTTTTCAATGGTTGTTTCATCTACTTCCGAAAAGATATCTTTAATCCAGGTTTGGTTAGACTCTTCTAATAAGTTTTGTTTCAGTTGGTCTCCGACCTCTATCATTAGATCCGGAGTTACTATAGAGTCGGCAGGAGAGATTAAGATGATAATCTTATCCTTTATTTTTAGATTATCAAATACCTTGGTGATGTTCTGGTTGTTCTTCGTATCAGGAAAGAAACGGGTCACATTCTCTTCAAACCTGACTTGCCAGGCGAAGTACCCCATAAAAAGGACACAAACACAGAGTGACAAATAGAAGAGAACTTTGTGTCTTTGAAAATAATTATATAGTCTGATAAAGAACTGAGTCATGTTGTTTTCGGCCTTCTGTATATAGTGAGCAGGCTGATCGTTATAATACCTGCCAATATACTACAAGCGGTTGCAAAGATAACACTTCCAATTAAATATTGCTCTAAAACCGATTTCACATTTTCAAATGAAATATCGGTAAGATGAAGTTCAACCGGCCTGTTCAAGACTTTACATCCTGTCAGGTAACTGCCATATAATAGGAAAGGAATCATGGGAGGAATACTGATATTAGCTGCTACAATAGCTATTACTTTGTTGAGTTTAAGCACATGAGCCAAAAATAAAGTGGCAAGCATCTGGTATCCCCAAATCGGGACTATTCCCATAAATATACCTAACATAATGGCATAGGTAATCTTCAGATTCGATTCTTCGGACTGTGTAATGTGAGTCCGGAAGAATTTCCGGCAATTACTCCAGGTTAGTTTCCGGAAGAAGTTACGCGGATAAATCCAGAGGAAAGTGATGAACACTAAGAAGGTATTCAATATGCTGATGCGAGTGAAATCCCGGAAAGGACGGAAGTGGGAGACACGTTCTTCCTGGGGCGGATAATAGACATGTATGGGTATATTGCGGACCGTGGTTCCTCCCCATACTGCAAAGACCAGTGCTTCAAGCTCAAATTCATATTTAGCGGTATAGTAGAATCTCTGCACATTGATTTTATGTAATGGATAGAGCCGGTAACCCGATTGGGTATCCTGAAGCTTTACTCCGGTTTCAAGTTTAAACCAGAAGTTGGAGAACTTATTAGCAAAAGTATTCTTGCCCGGCATATTGTCCGAAGTCAGATTACGGGCACCTACCAGCAACGTATCCGGTTCTTTTTCTATTTCTTCCATGAAAATAGGAATGTCCGAAGCAAAATGCTGTCCATCGGAATCTATAGTGATGGCATATCGGTAGCCGGCTGCTTTGGCCTGCTTCAATCCGTTCTTTAAGGCAGTTCCTTTTCCTTTATTGGTGGGATGGGTGATGATATGCAGGTTCGGATAGTTTTCCAGAAGAGTAGGGGTGCTATCGGTAGAGCCGTCATTGACAACGATGATATCTTCTACATAGAAGAGTACATCTTCAATTACGGTAGTCAGCGTCTTTTCATTATTGTAGGTAGGTATAATAACTACAATACCAAGTTGCCTGGCTTTCTCATGCCATAGTTCCTCGCTACGTTCTTCCATATTTATTTGCCGATTAGTTGTGCTTTTAATTTGATACAGATATCTTTTGAAGATGCTCCTTCAGCCAGAATCTGGAATGTATCCGTTTCGTTTTTTTTGATAGTCAATGAGAGCTTTAATTCCGGTGTTTCATTCGGATTAATAACTGAAAGAAACTTGCATGATGCTATCTGCTTGTATTGCAGGGGAGCTTGCTGTATTTTTTCTATGCACTCCTTTATTATTTGCAGCATACAAACGCCCGGAACCACGGGCTGTTGTGGAAAGTGTCCGCTATAAATAGCATGTTGTGGGTTGAGCATGACTTGCACTACCCAGTCTGTCTCATTGATATGCTCAGAGTGCGTGACTTTATAGAAATTGGGAAGAAGTTCAGCCATATTAGTTTGGGTTTTCTTTTAATTTGTCCAACTGTATACTTAGTCGCAACCAGGGATGTTTGATTTTTATCTGTTCGGGATGTCCTGAGTTGAACTCCGATAGATAGAATACTGTTTTTCCGAATCCCCTGCCTGTGACTCTTTTTTCAAAGGTACTGCTTTTCTTTTTGATGCGGATATTCTTTCCACTTAAAAATAGATTCTTGAAGTCTGTTTCCAGTAATAGCAGCATTTTCTTTTTCTTTATGGGCTCTATGCAACTGTTGACGTGAAATTCATTTTCCCGAAGTGAAAAATCAAAAAGACTGAGGCCGAAGTAAGTAGATGCCAATATTCTTATTTCATTATCCGGCAATTTCCGTACAATTAATAAACCGCTGAAGTGATGCTTCATGAAGTCTAACTGCATATTGTATTTTTGCGAATATTCTTCAGCGCAAATAATAGGTGTCACATAAGATGTGGCATCTCCTGCTATTGTTTTTGAGGAACCACAGGAAGTGAATAGATACAGAATAAAGATCAGATTAGCGAATAGAAAACTTTGTTTCATCTTTCAAAGCATTAAATCTCTTGTTGTAGAATTCATATTCCGTATAATTGGTGGCTGTTTCGGAAAGGCGTAATTTGTAAACCGACATATCTTTCTTATCCAGATATATTTCAATTTCCGAAATGTAGGCTTGTATGGCTTTATTGACCGGCTTAATCTTCACTATATAATAGGAATCATTTTCAAAATATTCCAGTTTGTAATCGGAAGACATTTTTGAGAGATCGCCTATCATGCAAGCTGTGAGCATATCTTGCATTTGATTCATCATCTTATTGGCGGTTAGGCTCATAACGCTCTTTTTACCGTCCGATACAATTTTAAGCCGGGAGTCGTTTATCACTATTAGGTAGTTGACGGGTTGGGCGTATTCCATACGTATTTTGCCACTCTTTTGATAATAGAATTTTCCTTTGGAGGTTACCTTCTCATCCAGAATATCCAAATACTTCACTTGTGTAAAGTCACTTTCAATGGACTGCATGGTTTGTGCTTCCTTTGCCAGACGGTTTTCAAAATCTTGGGTATGGATTAGCTTCTTCATTGTCTGGGCATGGGTATAGGAAATACCCAATATGATTGATAATATTATTAGTATGGTTCTCATAATGCTTTTACAACATGCTGTCCAGACGGACAACTGTATATCCCTGTTCTTTAATTAAGTTAAGTATCTCTTTTAATAACAGGTCACTGTCCGGCATCCGATCGTGTAGAAGGATAATAGAACCGGGGCGTAACCTTTTCTGAATACGCTTCAAAACTTTCTCTTTGGAAGGTTGCAGTGTATCGAGTGTTCTGATATTCCAGCCAACAGGAGTGTATCCCAATATGCGGACAGCTTTTGCTATAGTAGGATTCGTGACTCCAAACGGTGGGCGGAATAACTTGATTTTCTGCGAAGTTACTCGTTCTAATGCAAACTGGCAAGCTTGCAAGTCTTTTTTCATCCGCGACAGGCTGTACAAGGGAAAATGATTGGTATGGGTAAAAGAATGATTACCAATCAGATGTCCTTCGTTGATAATTTGTCGGATCAACTCCTCATTCTCTTCTACTTTGTGACCGATGCAGAAGAAACAAGCCGGTATTTGTTGTTCTTTGAGTACTTGCAATACTTTGGGGGTTTGTACCGAGTCCGGTCCATCATCAAAGGTGATAGCTACAATTTTATCTTCAGTCTGTTTCTTGCAAAATACCTTGAGATAGATGTTAGAACGGATGTTGCAAGATGCGTAGACGAGAAAGATAATCAGTAATGTGATCAGGATTTCCACTATCATTGTTTTTTCCGGATTAAAATAAGTGAATGGTTAATGGAGTGATAGTGATTATATATCAGAACTGTCTGTCCCGGATTTAGATTCTCTTCAAAAGTTTTAGCCACTTTCCATAAAGCAAAGGAAGATGCTGTAGGATATTCACCACATTCATTCTTAAAGGTGGTATATGTTGCTGTGGGAAACAGGCTGTTTTCTAAATCAGTATACAGGGTATCTTCTTTCAGGTTTCCATTCTTACCGGTAACAAACCAATCGATTTGTCCGGCTGTTAATCGGTTACTTTGCAAAAAGCGATGAATCTTTTCAGCTACTTCCTGTGTACTGCTCGCATGAATAAAAGTTGATATACCGGCAAGTTCTGCTAATGTGGATTCGGTGGTTTCTCGTCCCAATAGGAAGAACTGGGCACCTTCGCCTGCTTGTATGCCCCTTAGCAGTCCCAGGCGTTGTTGTATGGTGTGACTGTTAGGGGTAATCTCATCAATAGCTCCTACGAGGACATTTTCATCACCTTCCCAGATTCTCATCATACCGTCCAATAGTGCACTTTCGAAACTCAATCCCCGGTGCACATACGTCATGTTGTAAGCATGTATCTGGCGGAGTAATGCTATTTGGGCTCCGATGGTATTGAAGGTTGATTGGATAAAGGGTGTTGGGTTCAGTAGTTGTTCTTCATTCTCAATGATTGTATTCAGGAACTTCTCTGTATCTGCCAGGCATCCGAGTCCGGTTGCAGTGATGATCGCATGTACTTTTTCGGAAGGTAGGGTACTGATACATTCCAGTCCGCAGGCAACTCCCATTTTGATGATCCGGCTCATACGCCTCCGTAGTGTGGCATTGGTGATAATACTTTTGTAATCCGGTTCGTTAGCGGATAAATAAGGGGATTCTCCGGAAGCAGTATCCGCGTGAATAGAAGCAATATGATTGATATAGACAGGTTGCATCATTTCTCTTTTAATGTGGAAAACAGGATCGAAGAATCATTTCCACCGAATCCAAAAGAATTCGATAGTACATTACGAATGGGTAGTCCCTCGCGGAATGAGGTTTCGGGCATCAACATGTTTTCTTCTATAGGTTCTTTGAAGTTCAGATTGGGATAGATGAAACCATGATATACGGAGAGAACAGAATAAACCGCTTCAATTCCTTCCGAAGCCCCTAATGTATGACCGATAAACGCTTTGACAGAACTGAACGGAGGAATTTTATCACCAAAAATCCGTCGGATAGCAAGTCCTTCTGAAAGATCATTACTTGGAGTTCCTGTGCCATGTACATTGATATAATCAATCTCTTCGGGAGGAATTTCACTCTTAGCTATGGCTTCTGTCATAGACCAGAATGGTCCGTTTCCTTCGGGTGAACTGCCGGTCTGATGAAAAGCTTCATTCACATTCGAATATCCGCTTAATAAGCAATAAGGCTCTTTCCGGAGTAATTTCTCTGATTGAAGGACAATATATCCGGCTCCTTCTCCTAAGTTGAGGCCTGCACGGGATGCGTCAAAAGGACGGCAGTGTTCCTTATCCAAAATCATAAGTGAATTGAAACCATTGAGGGTAAACTTGCACAAGGCGTCCGTACCTCCTACAATGGCAGCGTCCAGTTGGCCATTCCTGATCATGCGGGCTCCTAACATGATAGCATTAGCTGCTGATGAACAGGCGGTACTGATAGTGGTTACAAAGTCATTTACTTTCAGATAATCTGCTATCATTTCAGTACTTGCACCGCAGTCATGAGAGATAACTTCCCGTAATCTTCCTTTTCTATTGTCCTTTTTAAAGGCATTGTAGAAATGTTCACTCAAATCCATACCACCTACAGAAGTGGAAGATATGAGACCTACACGCAAAGTATTCAAATCTAACCGGGCGTCATCGACTGCTTCCCGGGCAGCTAACATACCTAATAAGGCTGTCCGGGAAAACGTTTTTTGTATATCTAAAGAGAGTAACCGTTTTAGTTCTTCATTGCTGTATTTTACCTCTGATACGGGTACATCCAGTTCCGTAGGGAAAAGGGTTACTTTCCCCATACCATGCTGATGTTTCCTGAGTGAAGCTATATTTTCTGCAACACCCAGACCAATACCTGAAACAACACCTAAACCGGTTACATATATCTTCATTGTTTCTGATTTTCAGAGATATAGTTAGCTAATGTACGTATTGAGTAGAAAATCTGTTTCCCTTCTGCAGGATTCTTTATTTTGATTCCATAGTTACGCTCTAAAATAAGGATAATCTCAAGTGCGTCAATAGAATCGAGTCCTAAACCACCGTCACCAAACAGAGGTTCATCAGGATTAATCTCTTCGGGTGTGACTTCTTCAAGATTCAGTTCTTCTATTAATTCTCTTTTTAGTTTTTCTATTAATTCTTCCATATCAATGTTGTACTTCTATTAGTTTAAAATCAGCTTTATACTCTTCCATTAAAAGGTTGCACCATCCGGTGATGCAAGCTTTTAAATTACCTTTCTTCATTACAATTCGTGCATATTCTTCCAGTTTATCCGCATCGAATTCTTTTTCTATGAAGAAAGTATTTTCTCCTTGTATCTTATGACGGATACATATCTCACCAGCTACAACGTTAGGCAGAGTGTATACAAATACCGTTGGACTGGCTGCATGGTCACCTTCCTGATTGATAATCATCTGATGACGAATATCCGTATTCAGTGAGGCGGCAGCATTAACCAGCAATATCCCTATTTCTTCCGGTTGAAAGTTTTTCTCTTTCAACAGATATTCAACAGCGGTATATCCCAGTTTGCAAAGGTCGTCCATTTTGTAGAATTTCATGTTACTTCCACCTGTATTTTTATATGCTTCGCGGATAAACTGCGCAAAGTTTGGGGCAGATGATGAAAAAACGGTCTCTCCATTCATACTTAAACAGCTATTCTCAATGGAAACAGTTGCGGTTGTATGAACTGTCACCGATGATTGCACTCTTGAGGGCTGTTTCTGATATGCGGGAAGTGTCAATACGATAGCAGCATTACAACCTCCGAAACCGGATGCTGTTTTGATACAATGCTTCATGGGTATTTCCTGATGGTCAGCTTGCACCAGAATAGGCATGCTGACACCGGGCTTTTCATAGCCTAATGTACCGAATAGTACGTTTTCCTTTAGTTCGTGAATACAGATAATAGATTCAATCACTCCCGATGCCCCTAAAGTATGACCGAAATAAGATTTCAAACTATGAACCGGAACGGTTTCCAATCCGGCTAAATGAATAGCTTTCGATTCCATTTCATCGTTATAGACAGTAGCCGTTCCATGTGTATTCATGAAACTAACGTCTTCGGCAAGGACTGCGGCTTCTTTCATGGCCTGCCGTATGGCGAAGTAAAGTCCGTCTCCTGTACGTGACGGGCCTGAAATATGATTGGCATCGTTGCTAATGGCTCCTCCGGACAGGATGATATCCGTATCGTTTCCTTCCGAACTCAGCAGGATAGCACCACAAGCCTCTCCTAAATTGAGTCCGTCTCTCCGGGCATCATAAGGGCAGCATCTTTCGGTACTGATGGATCTGAAAGATAGAAATCCGCTGGTAATGAAGTGGGAGAGGATATCACCTCCCGCTACTATGACTTTTTTGTATCTGCCGGATTCGATCCATCGCTTTGCCACAATCAGAGCGGATACTCCTGATATGCAGGCATTAGAAATAATTTCTACCCGGTTGCCGGCCTGAAAATATTCGCTTATTCTTCTTCCCATTTCCCATAGATGAACTCTGATATCAGGGGTGTCGGGATGATTGGCCAACAGGTCGATATTACCTTTAGTAGTGGATAGGATGAGGCCACAATCTTCATCCGCCAGATTCATTTCGGAATGGGACAGAATATCCTGAATGGCAAGTATGAATAGTTGTTCCAGACGTGTGTACGTACCCAAATTCTTTGCTCTTTCCCATTGTTCCAGTTGAATCGTGGCAGCTAATATAGAGGTATCAGATATGATTCCTGCTTCATGCCTGGTGATTCCGCTTCGATATTCCCGGATTGCTTTTATATTCTCCCGGGTATTTGCTCCTAAAGAACTGATCAGAGTATCTGCTGTGATATATACAGTTATAGGATGTTCCATTTCTTTTTCCACTCCTGATAAAAGGCCGGAGTTGCTAACTCCAGCTCCCTGTTAGTATTTAGAAAAACCTGAGTCGTACTTCCGGTAGCAACGATATTGTTGTCTGTAGCCCGGTATAGTACATATTCGAATTTAATCTTGGCAGCTTCACAAGAAATGTATCGGGTTTCAATGATAACTTCTTCACCGAAGGATAAGGATTGCTTAAATTGGCAGTTTAATTCAACGATGGGTACCATATATCCTTCACTGTAGATATCCATATATCCTAAACCATAATGCTTCCCGAAAGACTCCCTTCCATCTTCAAAATAGCGTACATATTCACCATGCCATACGATTTGCATGGAGTCTATTTCACTGAAACGTACCTTTATTGTGGTGCGGTCAATGAGTGCAGGTGTATGCAGATTCGTTTTTTGCCTCATTTCTTATCTAAAAATATTTTCATCCGGCATTCTGCAATCACTCCTTCCGTAGTGCTTACACAAGCAGATACCAAAGTAATGTCGAATACTTCCTGAATAACCGTAATTTCAGTGGATAATTTCTGTCCTGTCTCCGGCAAACGGTGAAGGGTTAATTTATCTACCGAACCGATAAAGCCTAAGGGCACCGGCTCATTTTTCTGTAAATAGATATATCCGATCCGTGCCGCTGCCGATTGGGCTATGTGTTCGATGATACCTGCTTCCTGCAATTTGCCTTCCTGGCAGAAGATATTATCGTCAGTGACTGTGAGACCTGAATAGGAACAATCATCTTCAATGCCACAGAATGAATCTACCATAACGATTGGCGGTCGTTGTGGTATCAGGTTCAGGATTCCTTCACCGGATATGATAGGAGTTCTTTTCATTTCAACTTACATTTTACAATACTGTGTCCCAATCCCAGGTTATCATATATTTCCTCTATTTCCAACCCTGATTCTTGAATGCACCGTGCCATATCGTCGGAGTGATACATTTTGCTGTTACCATTTGCCATAGCAGTAAAGTATATACTGATCTGTGTCAGGCAGTAGGCAGCAGTTTCGAACTTCTGTCGGTCCCAGAATGTTTCCATAATGTAGAGTCGCCCTTCTGCAGACATGGACTGAGCAGCCCGTGAGAGTATACTAATAACTTCTTTCTCGGAAAAACAATCCAGAAACTGACTCATCCAGATCGCATCAAAACCTTTCGGGAAAGGTACATTTTCATCGAGAAGATTTACACCATGTCCATGAATACGCTCGTGGCCGGCCATTTTTTCCGTCTTTTGCTTCATCATTTCCAGTTGTTGGGGTAAATCCATAATGGTAACTTCTACTTTCTCGTTGTATTGCACACATTTGGTAGCCCATCTACCTGTATTGCCTCCTACATCGAGCAGAGTCCGGGGAGAGTGGCTGAATACGATTTCGAGTGCCTGGTCGAAAGAATTGTCCGAATAAAAATGGTCGAAGCCGAACCAGCTTTTCTGTGCCTGCCCGGGTAAGTCGGATAATCCCTCGTAAATAGTAGGCCAGTTTCCCAGTTCTTTCAAACCTTCGGGGCGGCCATTTAGCAAAGCTTCTTCCAGGTGGAACAGACCTTTGTAATTGACGTCCTGATTAAAATTCATGTTCACTTGTGCCATCTCATCGTTCAACAGGAACCATCCGGCCTTTGCCAGTATATATTGATCGTCTTTTACCAATACAGTACCTATGGTGAGGGAGGCTTCCAGTAGAACTTGTGCTGCATATCTGGATAATTCGGTTTTCTGGCTGATCTGTTCCAGTGACAGACCTTCCCGATTATCGGATAGCAGGCGGAAAATACCGAATTTCAGCATCAAGCGTGAGACCTGAAATACGACGGGGCCAAAAGCGATTTCCTGGGCCAATCGCTGTGCTTGCACAGCGGTGAATCGCTCTTTGGCATATCTTTTTTGTAATGAAGGGAATAGTTTCATTCTGTTGATTTTTGTTTATTCAGACGGCTTCCAGAAAGAATAATAGTTAAACCATTGTTCGGGATATTGGCCGATTATTTTTTCCAGAGCATTCACATATTGTTCCAATAATAATTGTTCTGCTCTTTTCTCTTTCGAACCGGACACTTGCTCAGCAAGTATAAAATGGAAATGATAGGTTTGTTTAGCCTCCCGCATGGCAAAATAAAAGACTACCGGAACTTTCATCCGCGATGCCAATAGGAAAGGACCGATTGGAAAATGTGCTTCGTGTCCCATGAACTTGCAAGTCAGCAGTTTATCTGCATTCAGATAACGGTCTCCTTGAAAACAGACATATTCCTTATGATCCAGTGCCTCTGTAATTCTAAATATATGTGCCAGATTATCTTCGTTGACCGGTATAATCTTGTAAGGTTGCTGCTGCCCGTTCTTTTTCAGTATTTCTTTAATCTTTTGATGTTCGGCATCGTACATCACCACATTCATTTTCTTGCTGTAGTCATTGAAAAAAGGAGTTCCGATTTCCCAATTGCCAACATGTGCACCGATCATGATTACTCCCTGATTTCCATCCAATACATTTAGAAACTCCTGATAGTGGTTGAACTTGAAATGATACTTGTCGATCATTCCATTTCCAATGGCTACTTTGTCTATAAGTATCTGTCCCAAACGATAATAGTTGTTCAGCAATAGTCCCACCGACTGTATGTGGTTCCGTTTTAAAATACGACGGGCATATTGCCAGATACTCTTTGTTGCTTTCGGAGCGAACGGAATAAAATAAAGAACAATCAGAGACAGAAAACCATAAGCGGCTTTTACACTACAATACCTGATCAGGTAAATAAAAAACAGGTATCCGGATACACCGCCACGGGTTTTACCTTTCCACATCTTGTTTATTCGTTTTTGTTTTCGGCCATACGTGTGATGACGAGATTATAGAAGTCCTGGAACGTTTTGATTCCGACAAAATCTTGTCCGGTTACATTAAAACCGAAGTTCTTTTCAATCAACACTACCATATCTACCAAGTCCAGACTGTCTAACTCAAGGGTTTGCATGAGCGGAGCATCAGGCTGGATAAGATCGATATCTACTTCAAATTCCTCGGATAAGGTTTCTCTTATCTTTTCAATGATTTCTTCGTGGGTCATATTTATATTACTTTACTTTTTTAATAATTAATGTAGAATTGGTTCCTCCGAATCCGAATGAGTTTGAGAGGAATGTATCAAATTCCATATTTACTCGTTGGGCAGGGATATTAAGTTGGGCAGATGCTTCATCCGGCTCTTCGAAATTCAGATTGGGAGCAATGAAGTTATTTTGCATCATTAGAGTAGAATAGATTACTTCACTGGCACCTGCCATCCACATTTCGTGACCGGTCATAGACTTGGTGGACGTCACGTATGGGCGATGTCCTTCAAATACCTCTGCTATGGCTTTTGCTTCATTCAAATCACCTATTGGTGTAGAAGTGGCGTGCGCATTGATGTATTTAATTTCATCCAATGCGATTCCGGCATTCCGGATGGCCATTTCCAATGAACGTTTTGGCCCGTCTATATTAGGAACAGATATGTGATCTCCGTTGGATGAAAAACCGTAGCCGATAATTTCTGCCAGTATGGGGCTCCTCGCTTAACAGCCGATTCATAACTTTCCAGTACCAGGCTGGCGCCTCCTCCGCTGGGTACAAGCCCGTCCCTGCTTTTATCAAAAGGTCTGGATGCTTTCTGGGGTTCAGTTTCCCGATTGGAAAATGCACTTAACCCGTCGAAACTACCGACTGAGAATGGATTTACTTCCTGTGCGCCACCACAAAGAATGCAGTTCTGCAATCCCGATTTGATAAGCAGATATCCCATGCCAATGGCGTGGGAACCGCTTGCACAAGCACCGGAGATTGTGAAGTTTACTCCTCTGAGTTTAAAGATGACTGACAGGTTCATCGACACAGTTGAATTCATCGACTGGAAGATAGAACCGGAACCTACCAGAACGGTATTCTTCTTTTCCCGGATAATATCCACAGCATTAATAATCGGTGCAGTGCTACTATCATTTCCATAGAGCACCCCTACTTCGTTCGTTTCCAGGAATGCTTCATCGATACCTGCATTTTTGAAGGCTTCCACACTTGCCAGATAGGCATATTCTCCTTGTTCAGGCAGGCAGAGACGTTTTCGTCTGTCCAGCATCTTTTTGAGATCAGGACGCTCCAATAAGCCGGTCAGTGCGGACAGATATCCCATCTCTTTCCGTTGAGGATCGATGCCGATGCCTGATTTACCGTTATATAATGAGTCTGTTACTTCGCTCAGATTCTTGCCGATGCATGAGTAAATCCCCATTCCTGTAATGACAACTCTTCTCATGTATGTAGTCCTCCATTGATTGAAATAACCTCACCTGTAATATAAGAGGCATTGGGAGAGACTAAAAAACTTACGAGATCAGCTACTTCTTCCGGTTCGCCGAAGCGTCCGGCAGGGATCTGTTTTTTCCATTCGTTCTCGTTGATATCTTCGGTCATTTCCGTGCGGATGAATCCGGGCGCTACCGCATTGACGGTCACGTGCTTCTTTGCCACTTCCTGAGCTAATGCCTTGGTAGCAGCAATGACACCTCCTTTGGCGGCAGAATAATTGGTCTGCCCGGGCATGCCCTTGATCCCCGATAATGAGACGATGTTGACAATACGTCCGAAGCGTTTGACAAGCATGTTCTTAAGCAATGCCTGGGTGACATAAAAGAAGCCGTTCAGACTGGTGTTCAGTACCCCGCTCCATTCTGCTTCGGTCATCCAAAGCATCAGATTATCTTTGCGGATGCCTGCATTATTTATCAGCACCTCGATATATTCATCCGGATGTTGTTCGCTCCAGTTATTTAAAGCTTCGGATACTGCCTTTGGATCAGTAACATCGAACTTCAATAGTTCTCCGTTGCCTCCTTTTTCACGAACTAATTGCAGTGTGTTTGCCGCTTCCTTATCGTTGCTTTGATAATTTATCAGCACGGTATATCCCATTGCTGCCAACTTGATGCTGACAGAACGTCCTATGCCCCGGCTTCCGCCTGTTATTAATGCGTATTTCATTTATAAATTGAATTTCTTATTTTTCAAGTATTCACTCATAGCCTCTATTTCCTTGTACTTGGGAGTATCCTGGGTAAATACAGGGAAAAATGCCCGGATCTCATTGTATACACAACGCGATTCTGTACTGAGCTTTTCCTGTATCTTTAAGTAATCTACAGCCTGTACGATACCCATAAACAGGATGCTCATAACCTGGAAAGAATTCTCTATGACTGTTTTGGCTATTAATGCAGAATTAGTTCCCATGCTTACAATGTCCTGATTATCATTGTTGTTTGGGATACTGTGTATATACATGGGATTAGATAACGTCTGGCACTCAGCTGTTGTGGAAGTAGCTGTAAATTGTGAGGCTTGTAACCCATAATTCAATCCTAATACTCCCAAATTGACAAATGGAGGAAGTATTCCGTTGATGCGATCATGGAACAGATAGTTCAATTGGCGTTCACTTAGCATTGTCAGTTTCGTTATGGCTATTTTCAGTTTATCCATCTCAAAAGAGACGTAATCACCATGAAAGTTTCCGCCATGATATACATTTTGGGTTTCCGGATCAACAATCGGATTGTCGCAAGCTGAGTTGATTTCGTTTATCAATATTTCTTCTGTATTTATAAGGGTGTCATAAACCGGTCCCAATATTTGTGGAGTACATCTTAACGAGTAATAAGGCTGTACTTTATGTTCAAAAATCTTTTCTTCATGTTTCTGTCCGTACAGTTCATTCTCTCTCTTGAGAGTACATTTACTGTCGGACATCCAGACTCTCATCATTTCAGCTATCTTTTGCTGCCCTTTATGAAGTTTGGCATCATTTAGCGGCTGAGAAACAAAATCATCATACGATGCGGCAATTTCATTCATCATTACCGAGGCGCATACGGACCAGTTGAGCAATTGGCGGGCATAAATCAAGTTAACAATGCCAATGCCTGTCATAACAGAAGTGCCGTTTGTTACTGAAAGCCCTTCACGGATATGTATGGAGAAAGGTTTGAGATGATTCTTCTCAAGTACTTGGGCAGTGGGTTGTAGCTGCCCTTGATAGAACACTTCTCCTTCACCGATCAGTGTCAACGCTATATGCGCCAATTGCACTAAATCGCCACTGGCACCTACACTGCCATGCTCCGGTATATACGGAAAAATATCTAGGTTAATGAACTTGACGAGTAGTTCGACCAGCTCTGTATGTATACCTGATTTCCCTTGAAGAAAGGTGAATAATCTGGCAATCATTGCTGCTTTTACATAAAGAGGAGGCAATGGTTTTCCCGCTCCGGTAGAGTGGCTCCTGATGATGTTGTATTGTAATTCCGTTAATGATTTATCTTCAATCCTATATTGAGCCATAGGACCGAACCCTGTGTTAATTCCGTAAATAATTTTATCACTGGAGAATTCCTTCAAGAAACGAAAACTCTTATCTACTTCTTGAATACATTCATCGGAAATAATTACTTTTTCATCATCAAACAGTAGCTTCTGGAGCGTTCCCAAATTTATATATTTGCCGACTATCATAGTATACTTCATTGATATAGACTGCAAAAATAGCTATTTTATATCAATAATAGATGTCTATGCAAAATAAAACTTTTTTCTGCAAGGTGGTTTTTGACGGACCTGAATATATTGTAAATAATGTTATTCAGTAACAGCTTCCAACAATTTTATCTCATGACTGGTATCATTCGTATTACAGCTTCCATTGAATTTAGCCTGTGATTCTATTTCCAATTTGGTGGTATAGATATTGCCCTGCATCACACAGTTGGCTTTCAGGGTGAGTTCTTCCTTCACGTATGCATCACCGATGATAGTTCCGTGAAGGCAAGCGTGTGTACAAGACAGGTTGCCGTGTATTTTTCCTTCCGGACCGATGACTATTTTTCCGGTACACCGGATATTTCCTTCTACAGTTCCGTCGATACGCATATCTCCATCGATGGAACAATCACCTTTAATTAAACTTTGACTGGAAAGCGTGGTTAATTTATTGCTTACCTTGTCATCTATTCCTTTTTTTGAGTTAAACATAATGAGTGTGCTTTTATAGTTTTTTATCCTTCTACACGAGTTACTTGCTTAATGTTCTGTATCTGTTTCAGATTATTACAGATGGTTTTTACATCATCCACATCATGCACGTACAATTGGATATTTCCTTCAAAAATACCGTCTGTTGTTTCGATGGACAACTTACGGATATTTACATTCAGCTGACGTGAAATAACCTGCGTTACTTCGTTCAGCAATCCCATGGCATCTATACCTTTTATATATATATTCACCAGGAAGGAGAGTTCCTTATGGGTATCCCACTCTGTAGCTAGAATACGGTTTCCGTAACTGCTCTTCAAACGTGCGGCGACGGGACACTGGCGTTTGTGGATAATGATACGGTCGTTTTCGTCCATATATCCCAGTACATCGTCACCCGGAATGGGGTGGCAACATTCTGCCATGATATAATTCTTCTGGATATTCTCTTCCGTCAGTTTCAGGATTTGCTTCGTATTGATTTTCTCCTTTTCTTGCAGTGGTTTTTCTTCAATCGGTTCTTTGTTGTCCTTGTTACCGCCGAACGAGAAGGTGAGAAACTTCTTCCAGTTGGTTCCTTGTTTCTCTTTCAGGGCATTTTTATCCAGGTCGCCCAATACGATCTTTTTATTACCGATGGCTATCAGAAACTCGTCCCGGTTTTTCATATTATGGGCTTTCACCAACTTGTCTATCAACAAGTCGTCCAATCGCAGTTCTTCTTTTTTGAAGAATTCGTTCAGAAGTGTTTCGCCTTCTTTCTGGCTGTTCCTTTGCTCTTTGCGCAGGATGGCGGCTATCTTGGCACGGGCACGGGCAGTAGTGGCAAATACTTCCCATTCCGGCTGTACGCGTTGTGATTTGGAAGTCAGAACTTCCACCTGGTCACCACTTTGAAGTTTGTGGCTCAGAGGGACAAGCTTATGGTTTACTTTTGCGCCGATACAGTGGCTACCGATGTCAGTGTGCAGGGAGAATGCAAAATCCAGTGCCGTAGAGTTCTGCGGCATAGTCTTAATTTCGCCTTTGGGGGTAAACACAAATATTTCCGATGCAAACAAGTTCAGCTTGATGGTATCGAGGAAGTCAATGGCATCCGGTTGCGGGTCATCAAGTATTTCTTTGATGGTGCGCAGCCATTTATCCAATTCGCCTTCATCTTCGCTGCCTCCGCCATCTTTATATTTCCAGTGGGCGGCGAAACCTTGTTCGGCTACGTCATTCATCCGTTCACTGCGGATTTGTACTTCAATCCATTGCCCGTTGTTTCCCATAAGGGTGACGTGCAAGGCTTGGTAACCATTGGCTTTGGGATGACTCACCCAGTCGCGCAGACGGTCGGGGTGGGGTTTGTATATTTTAGAGATGGAGACATAGATATCAAAACAATCGTTCAGTTCTTCGTCCGCATTTCGTGGTTCAAAGATAATACGTACGGCAAGTAAGTCATAGATTTCTTCGAACGGTACATGTTTGGTCTGCATCTTGTTCCAGATGGAATAGATGGATTTAACACGCGCGAGAATACGGAATTTCAGCCCCATTTTGTCCAGCTGGGCACGTATCGGAGTAGTGAAATCATTGAATACTTTATCACGTTCGGTTGCTGTGGCTGCCAGCTTTTCTTCGATTTCCTGATACTCTTCGGGATGTTCGTACTTGAAACTCAGATTCTCCAGTTCTGTCTTTATCTTGTACAGTCCCAGGCGATTGGCGAGGGGAGCATAGATATACAATGTCTCGCCTGCAATTTTGAATTGCTTGTTGGGAAGCATCGAACCTAACGTGCGCATATTGTGCAGCCGGTCGGCTATCTTGATTAGAATTACGCGTATATCATCGGACATCGTCAACAGCAACTTCTTGAAGTTCTCTGCCTGTGCCGAAGCGCGGTCACCGAAAATACCACCGGATATTTTGGTCAGCCCGTCTACAATCTGGGCGATCTTCGGGCCGAATATGTTTTCTATGTCTTCTACGGTATAATCCGTATCTTCTACCACATCGTGCAGCAAGGCGGCACAAATGGATGTAGAACCAAGACCTATTTCGTTGCATACAATTTGTGCCACAGCGAGGGGGTGCATAATGTAAGGTTCGCCCGAACGGCGTTTGATGCCCTTATGCGCCTGATTGGCAAAGTTGAATGCCTTTGTTATGATCTCAATACGCTTGCGGTGTTTGGTTGCCAAGTAGTCGTTTAACAGTTGCTGGAAAGCCTGTTCAATCATTTCTTCTTCGACTTTTTCTTTATCTTTCTGGCCCACATTCTCTTCCATATCCTGTTCTCCTTTCTTCAGTTGCTGCAAAAATAAGCAATTTTCAACATCACACAAGTATTTGTGCCTTTATTTATATATCTTCAATTGCTTTCCGGCAGAAATGTTGGTATTGCGCAATCCATTCCAACTCTGAAGTTGCTTGACGGTGACGCCATAACGACCTGCAATACCACCCAGTGTTTCGCCACTCCGTATCTTGTGGTAAGTCAGCTTCCCGTTGCCGGTTGTAGCGCGTCTTGCTGTAGAGCGGGTTTCGGGGATGGCTACAGTACGGCGGTTTTTGAATAATTCATTAGAACGGTGAGCGTAGATGGTGTCCTGGCTGTCGATAAATGTACTGATGTAATTCATTGGCAGGCGGAGGGTTTGTGCCTTGCTTTCACCGGGAATTATATTCTTTTTATATTGGGGATTAAGACTTTTGATCTCTTCCATACTCACGCTACAGATATCGGCAAGCTGTTCGAAATGTAAGTTTTTTGTTACCTGTACTGTATCTGTTGCATCGGGAATGTTGGTTTCCATGGGGCAGATGTTGTGCTTGCAGTAGTAGGTCATCACATAGTTGGCGGCGATAAACGCGGGTACATATCCACGGGTTTCTTTCGGCAGGAAGTTATAGATTTCCCAATAATCCGTTTTCCCTCCGGCACGGCGGATGGCCTTGTTGATGGTGCCCGGGCCGCAATTGTAAGCGGCAATCACCAGATTCCAGTCTTGGTAAATGGCATACAGATCCTTCAGATAGCGGGCGGCAGCCCAGGTGGCCTTGATTGGATCGCAGCGTTCGTCAACGAGACTGTTGCTTTCCAGGCCATACATTTTTCCGGTAGCCAGCATGAACTGCCACAGTCCGCAAGCGCCTGCGCGTGAACGGGCGGAAGGGTTGAGAGCGGATTCGATAATGGGCAAGTATCTGAGTTCGAGCGGCAGTCCGTAGGTGTCGAGCGCTTCCTCAAAGATAGGCATGTAGAAATTGCAGGCGCTCAGCATGAACGATACGTTATTGCGTAAGCGTCCTGTGTACATATCTATGAATTTACGTACAATTTCATTGTATGGCATTTCCATCACGGCAGGAATACGGCTGAGACGGTCGATGTAGACGGAATCACTGAAAAACGGATTCTCAGTGGAAGTACTGCAATCTTTGCCTAAATCAATATAATTCTTTGCTTTCCAGTCGTTGAGCAGGCTGTCCAGCGGATAGGTCATACTTGGAGGAAGTTCGATGCTTTCCTTTCTTTCCGTTCCGTTGTCGTGGATAAGTACATCCACGCTTTCTTGCGCTTGCACCTGGAAGGTGAAGAGTGACAGACAAAACAGGAACGGAGTGACGATAAGCTTCTTCATATTTACAGATTTATTCTTCATGTGTGATTATTCTTTGGTATGGCTTTATTCTCATTTAAAAACGGAAACTGCATTGCAGTCCGACGGATTTATTGGAGGTACCGCTGCTATATGGGTTGTTGATAACAGCCGGTTCTATTCTCATACTAAGGTCGGGCGTTATGTCGAAATTAGATAATTCCGCATCTACATACGCATCGATGACTGATATCAGATAAACACCGATAAAAGCGAAGATACTCAGGTCGCGATATCGGCGGTATGTATCCTTTCGTTTTCGGAGCGTTTCTACTATTTGTGTCTGGGAAACCCTGTCGATGTATCCCGGGGGGAGCAGATCAGTGATACTGCTGGCATCCCAGTTGCCTTTGGAGGCGTCCTTGTACGCTTGCATGTAGTCTTTGTACATTTTCCCGTTCCAAGTCAGTGCATATGCACATCCGGCAAAGCCACCATATATAATAGGTAGTTTCCAGTATTTCCGGTTGTATATTTGTCCACCACCCGGAATTACCAGGGCGAGCCATGTCGCTTTGGTCGGATTGGGAATAAAAACTTTTTTATTGAGTTCCTTATTCAGACTGTCCGCAGGCGTATCGGGCACTTGCGGGGTGGGGGCGGAGGTCATCTCCAACAAACGCTTTTTGTTTTCGGCAGCAATACTGTCGGCTACTGCGAGGCTATCAGCGGTTGAAACCCGTTGCAGAATAGGATCGCTTAGTGCATCCAGGCTATCCGGTACAATTTGCGGTATCTTCCGCAATGTGTCCGCAAGCTCTTTTTGCTGTCGTTTGGCAGCGGCACGCGGACGGTCCTGCCCATACATAGCAATCCCTGCCGTCTGCACGAGGCAAAGCAGCAGGGCGATACACCATTGATATGTTTTAGTTCCTTTCGTCATTTATTTTTTTTAGAGTATCGAGTATGCCGATAATACGTTCTAAATCCTCTTCGTTATTGAACGGGATACTGATTTTACCTTTTCCTTTCTCCGAACAGGTCAGCTGCACTTTGGTACTGAAGAAACCGGATAGCTGTTGTTTCAGCATATTAAATTCTTCGGGCAACTTGGCTCGTTTGGGAGCTATTTTGCGTCCGCCGCTTTTCACGGTTTCGCCTTCGCTCAGAGATTTTACTAATTCTTCCACCTTGCGTACGGAGTATCCGTGCTCGATGATTTCTTCGAATATCTTCACTTGCAGCTTCGGATCAGCCAGAGTGACGAGTGCACGGGCATGCCCCATGTCAATCTGCTTGTTTTGTATGGCCATCTGAATAGGTGCAGGCAGCTTCAACAGGCGCAGGTAGTTCGCGATGGTAGTTCGCTTTTTACCTACACGTTCGCTGAGACGTTCCTGTGTCAGGCCGTATTGTTCCAACAGGTGCTGGTAGGCAAGAGCGATTTCCACAGAATTCAGGTCTTCGCGCTGTATGTTCTCGATAAGCGCCATTTCCATGACGTTTTCGTCGTCGGCGGTGCGGATATAGGCGGGGATGCTTGTCAGTCCGGCAAGTTGCGAGGCGCGGAAACGGCGTTCTCCGGCAATGATCTGATATTCATCGTCCGAGAGTTTACGCAAGGTGATGGGCTGAATGATACCTATTTCAGAGATTGAGTCGGCAAGTTCCTGAAGCGCCGTTTCGTCAAATTCATGACGTGGCTGATTCGGGTTGACGACAATCTTCGACAACTCTATTTCGTTGATGGAAGAAGAGCCTTCGGTCTGCACTTCGTCCATTGAAAGCAGAGCGTCGAGCCCGCGTCCTAATGCATTTCTTTTTTGTGCCATGGTTCTTCGTTTTTAAGTTAATTGTTGCGACTAATCAGTTCTTTGGCAAGTGCCATGTGGTTTTTGGCTCCTGTGGAGTCTGCGTCATACAAGATGGTAGGCAGACCATAACTGGGGGCCTCGCTCAGTTTGACGTTGCGTTGCACCACGGTTTCGAACACCAGTTCCTGGAAGTGGCGTTTCACTTCATCGTAAATCTGGTTGGCCTGGCGCAGGCGTGAGTCGTACATGGTCAGCAGGAAACCTTCGATTTCGAGTGCCGGGTTCAGTTTCGACTTGATGATTTTGATTGTATTCAGCAATTTACTGATGCCTTCCAATGCAAAGTATTCCGCTTGTACGGGGATAATCACAGAGTCGGCTGCGGTCAGTGCGTTGATGGTAATCAGTCCCAGTGAGGGCGAGCAGTCTATCAAGATATAATCAAACTCTTCCTTCAGCGGGGCAAGTACTTCTTTCAATATCTTTTCCCTGTTTTTCAGATTGAGCATCTCTATCTCGGCGCCCACCAAGTTTATGTGTGAGGATATCACTTTCAGTGTATCAATCTCGGTGTCATGAATCGCTTCGCGGACATCAGCCCGGTCGATAATGCATTCGTAAATAGTGCATTCCGACTGCTTGATGTCGACACCCAAACCGGAAGAGGCGTTTGCCTGCGGGTCTGCGTCCACAACGAGCACTTTCTTTTCCAGGGTGGCGAGTGAGGCTGCGAGGTTAATCGTAGTCGTTGTTTTTCCTACACCACCTTTTTGATTTGCCAAAGCAATAATTTTTCCCATAATCTTAGTGTTTATTGGCAGCGAAATAAGTGATAATTCCGTATTGCGCCTACTAAAAAAGAGAAAGATTGCAAAATCTGTTGATAAGTCGCCTTTTTTGTTAATAACTCAAAGCCGTTTTATTTCATTTCGACCTGTTCCGGCACTTTTCGTTCTCTTGTTCAGCTTGCAAATATACGTAATTATCTTGAAATGAAATATCTTTTTTGTCTCGCTTGCAGAAGATTAAGATTTGTTTTAAGTGCCTGTCCGCATTTGGGATGTGGTTTGTGCAAATAATCATGCGTTCTGCACTTTCATCTCTTTCAGCGGCTTTAGGCCGTTGTGTGTAAGGCGTTTAGACTGAAATCTCCGGTCGGGGACGGCTTTCAGTGCTTTCAGCCTGTTACCGTATTAATATCCTTTGTTTCGTCTTCCGGCTTATTTGGGGTCTGTGCCCGTTCGCGCTCCAGCGTTTCGGGACGTAGCATTTCGTGGGGGAAGTATTTGCTTAGCGGGTAACGGAAGAAATCCATGTTCTGGCGTAGCCTTCCTGTTAACATGCGATCTGGTTTGAAGTAGATGCGTGAAACCCGCACCTTGCCCGGCATCACGTCGTCGGGATGTTCGAATCCCTCGCTTGTTATGGCGAGGTTGAAGGAGCCAAGTCCTCTGATAGTGACGGACTCTCCCTCGCTGAGTGCTTCTTCGATGTATTTGGGTAGGTCCACCAGTACGCTTTGCACGTCGCCCTCACCCATGCCTTTGCGACGGGCCATGCGTTGCGCCAACTTTTCGGTAGTTACTCCGCCGCGCGGTTGCAGGGTACGTTGCACAGCGTAGTACAGTTGCTTCATTCCTTCCTTGGAGCGGAAGAGTTTCTTTCTTACTAAATAAATCATTCCCATATCCTTGTTCCTGTTGATTGATGTTGTTGTTGATATCTATGCTTTTCAATGTCAGTAGCATAGTACCTTAATGCCTGAAACTCATTTCCCTATGAACTGTAGCTCCCTTTGCTTTGCTGCGTAAGATGGCATCTTGTGTTGTTTAAGATGGTATCTTATACTGCACAAGATGGCATCTTGAACGGCAAAGGTAGTCATGCTTCAGTAGATATGCAAGCTTTTTGCGGGGGAAAGGTAAGGAATGTGTCTGTGATGGATAAGGGAATGCTTCGTGGTGCGGACGTTAAATAAGCGAAACTTCTCCTCCTTTTGCCACTTAAAGCTGGATGGTGAACGTGCCTCTTTATGTGGTGGGAGGCTTCTTCCGTTAGGGAGATTTTCTCCAGAAACATTACCAAGTTATTTTTTAAGTGTTACTTAGTTGTTTTTTTCGCCTACTACTATACTTCTCTTGGTCATCTTTTGTGCATTCGTAACGGTATAGTAATGAATAAGACTCACCACAGATTACACAGATTCACACAGATTTATTAATCTAATAATCAGTAAAATAGAATCTGTGTCAATCTGTGTAATCTGTGGTGAATTAATTCATAACCCTACAGAAATGCACAAAACGTGACCAAGAGAAGTATAAATTGAGATTGGCATATACCTATATATTGGTAAAAGCCGGAGCGGTAACACATATTAAGTACCAGAGTTTGCGTTTTTAATATGAGATACATATCTTCGCAGCCTATTCAAATACTTGTCGATTAAGAAAGTGAATAACAGCAGAAAGAAGAGAGTAGTTATAGCGTGGGTGCTGATGATGGCACTTCTGCCGTTCTTCGTGGTGAAGGCTTTTCACCATCACGAGGACGAGCATGCTGCTTCCTGTTCCCATGCAGATCATCCGCGCCATTCGTCCGATGATTGTGCTATCTGCCACTTTTCTCTTTCTCTTTTCACGGAAGCGCAGTCTGTTGACTTCCGTTGCATCTTAACGCCCATCACATTTGAGCAGGTTGTTCATCAGGATAAGATTGTCTATACACTCTCTTATTCACATTATCTACGTGCACCTCCCATAGCTTGATTACATAATTTACATTCATGTGGAGACGGGCTTTTATAGCTTGCCTCTCATTGTTTTATTCTAATCAAGATTGTAATCAATGCGTATAGGAATTATTCCGGGCGTGCTGGGGATGTTGTGTACAACCCTTTCCGTCCATGCGCAGGAATCTGATTCAGTCCGTAATGTAGCTTTGCCTGAAGTCGTGATAGCGGAAACCTATCAACAGCTTCAGAACAAAAAGACTGCACTTACGCTCGAAGTGGCTGACAGGGATTTCTTGCGGAAACATTTCACGGGTAACTTCATGCAGGCTATGGAAAATATCCCCGGCGTGCAGGCTATGGATATCGGTTCGGGATTCTCTAAGCCGATGATTCGTGGCATGGGCTTTAATCGGGTGGCTGTATTGGAGAATGGCATCAAACAGGAAGGGCAGCAATGGGGTGCAGACCATGGTCTGGAGCTGGATGCTTTCAATGTGGATGCCGTGAATGTAATGAAAGGTCCTGCTTCGCTGCTTTATGGCAGTGACGCCATGGGCGGAGTGATTGACATTGCTCCGGTGCAGGTGCCGGCAGAGAATATGTTGTTTGGTGACGTGACGCTGTTGGGTAAGTCTGTGAACGAAACTATAGGCGCTTCACTGATGCTGGGTATCAAAAGAAATGCATGGTATACGCGGTTGCGTTATTCGGAACAGCGTTTTGGAGATTACCGTATCCCGGCAGACACGATTGTTTATCTGACTCAGAAGATGCCGGTCTACGGTCGTCGGCTGAAAAATACGGCGGGATGGGAACGTAATGTCAATTTCTTTACCCAATATCAGAAGAAAGGATATAAGTCGAATCTTGCTGTGTCCAATGTTTTTCAGAAGGCGGGGTTCTTCCTGGAGCACATGGAGTTCCCGACTTGTCACGTCTGGAAGACGACGGTGACAGCCGGAACATCGATCTTCCTTATAGTAAGGTAAATCACCTGAAAGTGACCACTCATCAGCAGTATGCCTGGGAGAAGTTTATTCTGTCGGGTGATATCGGTTATCAGAACAATCACCGCGAGGAATGGAGTGCGTTTCATACCCATTACGGAACACAACCTCTGCCGGAAACTGATCCTGACAAAGAACTGGCCTTTAATCTGAATACTTTCAGTTTTTCGGCAAAAGGACGGTGGATCGGTTTTTCTTCCTGGGAACACCGGATGGGGTGGGACTCTCAATTCCAGCGAAATACGATTTCCGGTTATTCTTTCTTGTTGCCGGAATATGATCGTTTTACTACCGGTATATCCTGGCTTACGACGTATCGTCCGGATAATACGTTATCCGTCAGTGGAGGTGTACGGTATGACTATGGTCGCATGCGTGTCTTTGCCCATGATGATCCTTACCTGGCTACTTATTTGCAGGAACAGGGATATGATGAAGAGCAGGTGGAGTTCTACCGGTGGAACAGCCGCCGGGTAAACAGGAGCTTTGGCGACTATTCTTTATCATTGGGTGTGGTATGGACGCCCTCGATGCGGCATCAGCTGAAGGTAAATGTCGGACGGAGTTTTCGTCTTCCGGGAGCTAATGAACTGGCTTCGAATGGTGTGCATCACGGCACATTCCGTCATGAACAGGGAGATGCCACACTTTCGTCCGAACAGGGTTGGCAGATGGATGCTTCTTATCAGTTGAAGTATGGGAGATGGTCCGTATATGTTTCTCCTTTCGTCAATTGGTTTAGTAATTATATCTTTCTGCGGCCTACGGGGGAATGGTCTGTCTTACCCCATACGGGACAGATTTACCGTTATACGCAGACGGAAGCCTTGTTTGCCGGAGCGGAGGCGAGTGTGGAACTAACTGTTTTGCCCACTCTCAACTACCGTATATCCGGTGAGTATGTCTATACCTACAATTGTGATGAACGTATTCCTTTGAGTTTTTCTCCGCCTGCCACGCTGCGCAACACGCTCACCTGGCAAAGGAAGCGGTATATGCTTTATGCCGAATGGCAGAGCATAGCTAAGCAAAATCGTGTGGATCGTAACGAAGACCGCACGCCGGGTGCAAACCTCTTTCACATAGCTGGCTCTCTTGATTTACCCGTTGCCGGAACGGAAGTGGAGATTACTCTGACTGTCCGTAATTTATTCAATACGCGGTATTACAATCATCTCAGTTTTTATCGGAAAGTGGAGATTCCCGAACCGGGGCGAAACTTTCAATTATTAATTAAAGTACCATTTAAAAAATTATTCAAATGAAAACAAGATTTTATTTCCCGATGATTATTTCCCTTTTAGTGATAAGTGTTTCATTACTTACTGCTTGCGGAGACAGTGACAATCCGCTTAGTGATACTACAAAACCGGTGATTGAACTTAAATCGCCTGCCGAAGGCGGAGTGCTGGCAATAGGCAGTGAACACGGAGTACATTTTGAGATGGACTTATCGGATGATGTCATGTTGAAATCGTACAAGATAGAGATTCACAATAACTTCGACCATCATTCGCATGATACCCGCACTGCTGAGACGACTGTTGATTTCACCTTTAATAAGTCTTACGATGTTTCGGAACAAAGAACGGCTCATATCCATCATCATGATATCGTGATACCGGCTAATGCCACTCCGGGAGATTACCACCTGATGGTTTACTGTACGGATGCTGCCGGAAACGAGGCGCATGTCGCACGCAATATCGTGTTGAGTGCGACGGGAGGAGATGACGGACATCACGAAGAATAACGGTTTACGCTGGTTTTATTCGATATATCGAACAATATTGTAAGTAGATGTTCATAATTAGTTCACATAATGACAGGCGGATAAATGATAATTTAGCGGCGAGGGAATGGGTACGCGGACTACGCGGATAAGGCGGACGAACGCGGACTTTAATCTTTTAGACGCGGATGACACGGATGACGCGGATTTTTAAAGCTGCGCTATACATACCGGCATATCACACCGAAGGAAAAAAGAATCCGCGTCATCCGTGTCATCCGTGTCTGAAAGATTACTTGCACGCCGAAGGAGAACCTTGCTCCAGCGCTACGCTGGTAAATTATCATTTATAGTGCAAACTAATTATGAACATCTACTTATTATTTTTATTCGATATATCGAATGAAATGCAAACTCTGGTACAACAAAAGCAAAGTATTGTATTAGGTGCTTTCTTTATTTTTGCCTACTTTTGCATAGAAAATAAAGATGAATATGGAAAATCAGAGACCTTTAATATTGGTTTCCAATGACGATGGTGTCATTGCAAAAGGCATTAGTGAGTTGGTCAAGTTTCTTCGTCCGCTGGGAGAAATAGTTGTGATGGCGCCGGATGCGCCGCGTTCGGGTAGTGCAAGTGCGCTGACTGTAACGGAACCCATTCATTACCAGTTGGTTCGTAAAGATGTAGGGTTGACAGTTTATAAATGTTCCGGTACTCCGGTAGACTGCATAAAACTTGCCTTGCATACGGTGCTCGACCGCAAACCCGATCTGATAGTCGGTGGTATCAATCACGGCGATAACTCTGCCGTGAATGTGCATTATTCCGGTACGATGGGAGTGGTAATTGAAGGTTGCCTGAAAGGTGTGCCTTCCATTGGTTTCTCTCTTTGCTGTCATGATCCGAATCCTGATTTTGAGCCTTCCGGTCCTTATATCCGTGAGATAGCCCGTCAGGTTTTGGAAAAGGGGTTGCCTCCGTTGACTTGCCTCAATGTAAATTTCCCCAATGTACGGGAACTCAAGGGAGTTAAAGTCTGCGAACAGTCCAAAGGACAGTGGACCAATGAATGGGAGAATTTTGCGCATCGCGGTGATACCCATTACTACTGGCTGACCGGTGAGTTCCAGAATACCGATTCCGATAATGAAAAGAATGATCATTGGGCACTCGATAACGGCTATGTAGCTATTACTCCGACCAAGGTGGATGTTACGGCTTACGAACTTATAGATGAACTGCAAAGCTGGTTTTGAAGAAGTTGAGAGTTGAGGATTGAAAGTTGAGAATTAGCTGCGCTATGATGCTGCATAATAATTCTCAACTCTCAACTTCCCCAACTCTCAACTTCATAAAATTTTTAATTTTATGAAGTATTACTTGATTGTCGGTGAAGCTTCCGGTGATTTACACGCATCTCACCTGATGGCTGCTTTGAAGGTTGAAGATCCGCAGGCGGAATTCCGTTTCTTCGGAGGCGACCTGATGGCAGCAGTGGGTGGAACGATGGTGAAGCACTATAAGGAGCTGGCTTATATGGGCTTTATCCCGGTGTTACTGCATTTGCGCACAATCTTTGCCAACATGAAACGCTGCAAGGAGGATATCGTGGCATGGCAGCCGGATGTAGTGATACTGGTAGATTATCCCGGTTTTAACCTGAATATTGCCAAGTTCCTGCGAGCCAAGACGCAAATCCCGGTCTATTATTATATCTCTCCGAAGATATGGGCGTGGAAAGAATACCGTATCAAGAATATCAAGCGGGATGTGGATGAATTGTTTTCCATTCTGCCGTTCGAGGTGGAGTTTTTCGAAGGCAAGCATAATTATCCGATACATTATGTAGGCAATCCTACGGTAGATGAAGTGACCGCTTTCCGTGCGGAACATCCTGAAACGTACGATGATTTTATTCGTGAGACCGGATTGGATCCTAAGCCGATAATCGCTTTACTGGCGGGTAGCCGGAAGCAGGAGATAAAAGATAACCTGCCCGATATGCTTCGTGCAGCTTCTGCTTTTCCTGAATACCAATTGGTTTTGGCCGGTGCACCCGGTATTTCTCCTGACTATTATCATGAATATATAGGAGGTGCGAAAGTAAAGATCCTTTTCGGACAAACCTATCGTTTGCTGCAACAGGCTGAAGCTGCATTGGTAACTTCGGGAACTGCTACGCTGGAAACGGCCTTGTTCCGGGTGCCGCAGGCTGTTTGCTATCATACGCCGATAGGAAAAGTCATTTCGTTCCTGCGCCGTCATATACTGACGGTAAAGTATATTTCATTGGTGAATCTTATTGCAAACCGTGAAGTGGTGAAAGAGCTCGTGGCTGATACGATGACAGTAGAGCAGGCCCGTGCCGAACTGGAACGTATCTTATATAATAAGGAGTATCGGCAACGAATGCTCGAAGGCTATGAGTACATGGCATCGCGTCTGGGAGATGCCGGTGCGCCGAAGCATGCTGCACAAGAAATGATACGCCTGTTACACCTGCATTATTGTAGTGGGAGCTAAAGGAGTAGAGGAGTTACATAATGAAAGTCTTTTTGCTTCAAAAGGCTATAAAATAGTTAAAAGAGATAAAGCCGGTGCAGTAAATGCCCGGCTTTCGTATTTTATAGTCAGAATACACGAAAGATTATGAACTAACAATTTTTACGAAAACAAGCAAAAGGACTTTGATTATGAAGAGATTACATTGGCTATTTTTTATGATGTGCTTGGCAGTACTACCTGCGTTGCAATCATGCGATGATTTAGATGACGGATACTCTATCGGTGATTTCTCTTATCCGAATTGGAGCACCGTACGCGTGAAGGGGAATACTTTCTATCTGGAAAGTGACACTTGGGGAACGCTTTGGCCTATTAATACTAATATGGGTTGGTATCAGCCTGTAGACGGGCAGCGTATAATAACAATCTTTAATCCTATCTATGATAATTATGAAGGATATGATCATGCCGTGAAGATTGAGAAGATCTGGCATGCCCTGACGAAAAGTGTGGAACCGCTGACATCGGAGAATGACGAAGAATATGGTAATGATCCGGTATTTATTTATAAAGGGGATATCACTATCAGTGGGGGATATATGAACATTATCTTTATGCAGAATCTGCCGAAGAATTCGGGTACGAAACATCGTATCAGTCTGGTACAACGTGCAGAAGATGCTGAGGTTCCTTTAGCAGAGGAAGGTAATGATGACGGATATATCCATCTGGAGCTTCGATACAATGATTATGATGACCTGAGTGGAGTTCGTGCTCCCGGATTGGTGTCGTTCAATCTGAAAGAATTGAATATAACTTCTGAAACGAAAGGTATCAAGTTAAAGCTGAATTCAGAAGTAAACGATGAAGTCGAAATTACCTTTGAAAAACAATCGGATAATTCCGCAAAAGTTTCTAACTTAGATTTCTCAAAGATGCAATTGAAGTAAAGTAAAGTGTTTTGTGTGTGAGGCCGGGTGAATGTGAATTCCTCCGGCCTTTTTTATTTCATCAACATTAAAACGTAGAGGTAAACCACTGCTGCGGGGATTGCCAGTAAAGCACTGTCGAAACGGTCGAGCATTCCACCGTGGCCGGGTAGGATGTGACCCGAATCTTTGATGCCTAACTGGCGCTTCATTAGCGATTCCGTTAGGTCACCCCAAGTACCGAAGATGACAACAACCAGTGCCAGTCCGGCCCATTCCCAAACAGACAGGAATGAGAAGTAGTGGGCGAATACGAATGAAGAAGCAATAGAGAACACACCACCACCGATGCTTCCTTCCCATGACTTCTTGGGGGAAATACGTTCGAACAAACGATGCTTGCCGATTAACGAGCCTACACAATATGCTCCAGTGTCACTCAGCCATATAAATACAAAGATGGAAAGTGGTAGGATGGGATTGTAGGTCACGCTGCTTTCTGCCGGGTTATATTGGAAAGCCAATACGTTGAGCAATGCAAACGGTAATGCTACATACAGCTGGCTTAACATGGAAAAGGCCCAGTTGCCAATGGGATTCTTCTTTTTCAGATACAGTTCTGTAATTATCAGGTAAAGCAGTAATGCCAGATAAGGCAGAAATACCTGGGCTCCGATAGTAGATTGACAAAAGCCCATTACGGCCAAGAAGAGATAAGCGCCTCCCAAAGCGGTAATTGTTTTATTGATTTGTACTTCACCGTTTTGGTTTATCAGATGGGCAAATTCGTGTACGCTCAGTGCACCGATAATGGTGAACAGGATACCGAATGAAAGGGGGCTGTATAGGATACAGCCCACCAATACTACTACGAATAACACACCTGTGATGGCGCGTTTTAAGAAATTGCTTTTCACGGTAATTCCGTTTTTTAGTTCTTTATTCTTTTGCGGGGCGTTCTACAGAAACTTTGGTACCTTCTGCTGAAACCTTTGTTTTGCCGGTTTCTGTTCCGCCTTCAACATTGTTTTCTTCTTCCGCTTTTACTTCTTTTTCGCTCTCCACAGCTTCTTTGGCAGCTGCGTCTTCAGCTTTCTTAAGTTCTTCCGAAATCTTGTTTGCACTGATTTCTTCAGAACGAGAAGCCCAAGGACGTTTTCCGAAGATTTCTTCCACATCTTCTGCAAAGATAACTTCTTTATCTATCAGCAACTGTGACAGTTTGGCGTGCCCATCCCTATGTTCGGAAAGTATTTTCTTTGCACGTTCGTACTGTTCGTTCACCATATTCTTCACTTCTTCGTCAATCAGTTCAGCAGTTTTTTCGCTGTACGGACGATTGAAAGAATATTCATCGTTACTGTAATAACAGAGGTTGGGCAACTTTTCACTCATTCCGAGGTAGGCAATCATGCCGAAAGCCTGTTTCGTAACACGTTCCAGGTCATTCATGGCACCGGTCGAAATACGTCCCAGGAACAAATCCTCAGCGGCACGTCCACCCAATGTGGCGCACATCTCATCAAGCATTTGTTCTTTGGTGGTAATCTGGCGTTCTTCGGGCAAATACCAGGCAGCGCCCAGTGCACGTCCGCGTGGAACAATCGTTACTTTAATCAACGGATTGGCATATTCCAGTAACCAGGAGATGGAAGCATGTCCTGCCTCGTGGATAGCGATGGAACGACGTTCCGCTTCCGTGGTGATTTTCGTCTTCTTTTCCAGACCACCAACAATACGGTCTACAGCATCGAGGAAATCTTGTTTGCCTACGAACTTTTTGCCGTGGCGGGCAGCGATCAGTGCAGCCTCATTGCAGACATTGGCGATATCGGCACCGGAGAAGCCCGGGGTTTGGCGTGCCAACAGGTCTACGTCTACTGTATTATCTATTTTGATGGGGCGTAAGTGTACGCCGAATACTTCCTTACGTTCGTTGAGGTCGGGAAGGTCTACATGAATCTGGCGGTCAAAACGTCCGGCACGCAGCAAGGCTTTGTCCAAAACGTCTACACGGTTGGTAGCAGCCAGGATGATTACACCGCTGTTGGAACCGAAACCGTCCATTTCTGTCAATAACTGGTTCAATGTGTTTTCGCGTTCATCATTTCCACCCATTGCGGCAGCTTTGGCGCGGGCACGACCTACGGCGTCAATTTCATCAATGAACACGATACAGGGGGCTTTTTCTTTGGCTTGGCGGAACAAATCACGTACACGTGATGCACCTACACCGACAAACATTTCCACAAAGTCGGAACCAGCCAGTGAGAAGAACGGTACGTTGGCCTCGCCTGCCACAGCTTTGGCAAGCAGGGTCTTACCGGTTCCCGGAGGGCCTACCAGCAATGCACCCTTGGGTATCTTACCTCCCAGGTCTGTATATTTTTGCGGTTCTTTCAGGAATTCCACAATTTCCTCTACTTCCTGTTTGGCCTCGGCAAGTCCGGCTACATCTTTGAATGTAACTTTTACGGGAGTCCCCTTCTCAAACAATTGGGCACGCGATTTACCGACATTGAAAATGCCGCCACCGCCTGCACCGCCACCACCGCTCAGACGGCGTGACATGAATATCCAGAAACCTATAAGGAAGGCAATAGGCAGAATCTGCCACAGTACGACCCCGAAATAATTGCGTTTCTTTTCGTAGTTGATAGAACCGTCAAAGTGCAGTTCATCTTTTTCCTTTTGCAGGAAGTTTCCCAAACTTTCACGAGACGGTGCTTCAGTTGTAATCATGGGATTTTTACCCACTTTACTAGAGTCTGCCTGAAATACGTTTTTAACGTATTGTGGCTTGATATATGCTTCTACAGAGTTATCATCATAACCGATGATTTTGCTCATATAGCCGTCACGTACGTATTGCTGGAATTCGTCATAAGAGACACTTTTGATTCCGGTACTGTTTTCATTGGTGATGTACAAGCCCAGAAGCATCATAGCTATGATCATATACAGCCAGTTCAGGTTGAACTTGGGCATATTTACCTTATTGGGCTTTTTGTTAGCGTTATTATTATTGTTGTCCATAGGGCTTATTAATCAATGTCAGGTATTTGGGTTAATTTGGCGTCGGCCCAGAGATTTTCCAGATTGTAGAAGTCTCTCGTTTCGGGTAGAAACACATGGACCAATATGTCGGAGTAATCCATTGCTACCCATTCGGCATTGCGCAATCCGTCTATTGCAAAAGGTTTGCTGTTAGCGCCTTTGCGGGTGAATTCCTTTACGGACTCTACAATGGCGGTCACTTGGCTTGGGGAGTTTCCCTGACAAATGACGAGATAGTTGCAGATAGTATCGCCAATTTTAGAAAGATCTGCTATTACAATATTTTTTCCTTTTTTATCTTGTATACCTTCGGTTATTTGTTGAATGAGTTTCTTTGATTCGTTCATTACTTATTATTAAAATTAAACAGTTGACAAATATACGCTGAATTCTTGTATCAAACACCTAAAAGGGAAAAAGTCTTTCAATTTTTGATTTTTTTTAGGTATATATTTCTTTGGCATACGGCATCTTAGCAGATTTTAGAGAAAAAAACACGAGAAATTGTTTTGGATTATCAAATTCTTTGTATCTTTGCAACCGCAAAACAGGAACGACCTGTTATTGGGCTATGGTGTAATGGTAACACTACAGATTCTGGTCCTGTCATTCCTGGTTCGAATCAGGTAGCCCAACTAAAAAAGCTGCGAATGTAATAAGTTCGTAGCTTTTTTGCTTTTTTGTCCCTAAGTCTATTAACGTCTAATACGATAATGAAGCTTATGAAGAGATTCATTCTGTTTCTGCTGCTATTTTTCTTTATTTTAGGATTAGAGGGTAGAGCATGTGCCGAATGTGGTGAAAGCATTACGGTGAATGCTGTCGATCATCAACGTCTGAAATCGAAAGCGCATGAAGCAAAGGCATATTGCGTTAGTAAGGGATTCAGTACGAATTATTGTTTCTTAGTAGATTTCAGTATACATTCTGGTAAAAAACGTTTCTTTGTTTGGGATTTTAAAGGAGATTCCATTAAGTATGCAAGTCTTTGTGCCCATGGTTATGGGAAAGATAGTACACCTTCCAAACCTGTTTTTAGCAATACGCCGGGAAGTCTTTGCTCTTCTCTGGGAAAATACAAAGTAGGTATTCGGGCTTACAGCAAATGGGGAATCAATGTTCATTATAAATTGCATGGTCTGGAACCCACTAATGATAATGCTTTCAAACGTATTGTCGTATTACATTCTTATACTCCTTTGCCTGCGACAGAGGTTTATCCTTCACATCTTCCATTAGGCATGAGTCAGGGATGTCCGGTGATTTGTAATGAAACGATGAGGCAAATTGATGTGTTGTTAAAGGCTGAAACCAAGCCTGTATTGTTATGGATTTATAATGATTGATCATACTTTATGTTTTAAGTAATAATGTAGCAATTCTATTCAAAATAATTAAAACTATGGCAAAAGAGTTAGAACTCAAGTACGGCTGTAACCCTAATCAGAAGCCGGCCCGCATTTTTATGCAGGAGGGGGAGTTACCTATCGAAGTCCTGAATGGACGCCCGGGATACATCAATTTTATGGATGCACTGAACGGTTGGCAGTTGGTGAAAGAATTGAAAGCGGCTACCGGAATGCCGGCTGCGACTTCATTCAAACATGTTAGCCCTGCAGGTGCGGCTATTGGTCTGGAATTGGATGAGACAATGAAACAGATTTATTTTGTTGATAACTTGCCGCTTTCTCCTCTGGCCAGTGCCTATGTGCGTGCCCGTGGTGCAGACCGTATGTCATCTTACGGAGATTTCATAGCTTTGAGTGATGTCTGTGATGAGGCGACTGCCCGTTTCATTAACCGGGAAGTATCCGATGGTGTTATTGCTCCGGGATATACGGATGAGGCACTCGAAATTCTGAAGAACAAGCGTAAGGGTACTTATAATGTGATTAAGATTGATCCTTCGTATAAACCTGCACCGATTGAGCGTAAGGATGTGTTCGGGATAACTTTTGAACAGGGACGTAATGAGATTCAGCTGAATGGCAGCGAACTGTTCGCTAATATTCCTACGCGGAATAAGACTTTTCCGGATGCTGCAAAGCGTGATTTAATGATAGCGCTTATTACTTTGAAATATACGCAGTCCAATTCTGTATGTTATGTGAAAGACGGACAAGCGATTGGTATCGGGGCAGGACAGCAAAGCCGTATCCACTGTACCCGTTTAGCTGGAAATAAAGCTGATATCTGGTATCTTCGCCAGCATCCAAAAGTATTGAACTTGCCCTGGGTAGAAAAATCCGCCGTGCCGACCGTGATAATACGATTGATATTTACATTAGCGATGATCATGATGATGTGTTGGCTGACGGTATTTGGGAGCAGTTCTTTACAGAAAAACCGGAAGTGCTGACGCGTGAGGAAAAGCGCGAATGGCTGAATACTCTGAAAGGAGTAGCTCTTGGTTCAGATGCTTTCTTCCCGTTTGGAGATAATATAGAGCGTGCTCACAAGACTGGTGTGGAATACATTGCCCAGGCAGGAGGTTCAGTACGTGATGATCATGTTATTGAAACCTGCGATAAATACGGTATTGCTATGGCATTTACAGGTATTCGTTTGTTCCATCATTAAGATAAGATATAAATAACAAAGAGGGTGTTTCAAAATGTTGAAACACCCTCTTTGTATATATAGGCTTAAAATTATTCGGCGCTACGAATGGAATCGTCGATAACCTTAATCTTTTGTTTTACCAATTCAATATCTGCCTTCAGTTTTTCTACTTTGCGGTTTAGTTCTGTCAGCAGGCTGTTGCCTTTCTTTGAAGAAGCTGTCAGGAAGCCAAGATTATTTTCATAAGTCTGCAATTCGTTCTTCATGGCATCTGCTGCACGTACCAGTTTCTCGCGTTCGCGATAGAGTGACTGCGGGCTGCCTTCCTGAATACTGCTGATGTTGGATTTGAAGTTACTCAACTTCTTATTGGCAGCGCTGATGTTGAAGTGGTCGAACAATTTGTCCACTTGTCCGTGGTATTGCTTATACAAACGGTCTTTTTCCTTGAAAGGTACATGGCCGATGTTGTTCCATTCCTTCATTAATTCGCGTACCAACTGAGTAGCTTCATCCGTATCCATATTCTCATCAATGGCACCCAACTTTTCGATGATTTCCTTCTTCTTATTCAGGTTGTCTATCTCAACGGAACGTTGGGAGGAAGTAGCCTTGTTCTTTTGTTCGAAGAAGTAGTCACAAGCGGAAATAAACCGTTTCCATATTGCATCAGAATATTTCTTTGCTACCGGACCGATAGTCTTCCATTCTTTTTGCAGTTTGGTTAGTTCGTCAGCGGTTGCTTTCCAGTCGGTGCTATCTTTCAGAGCTTCAGCTTTCTCACAAAGAGCACGTTTCTTATCCAAGTTTGCATTCATGCCCTCTTTCAGGGCTTTAAAGAATTCACCTTTCTTGCGGAAGAATTCATCACACGCTTTACGGAAACGTTCGAATATCTTCACATTCATCTTTTGCGGTGCAAAACCGATGGTCTTCCACTTGTTTTGCAGGGCAATGATCTCCTGTGTTTTATTGTCCCACGCAGCAAAATTGGTTAATTCGTTGTAGTCTATTGCTTCAATGATTTCACAAATCACTGTTTTCTGGTCAAGATTATGCTGCTCTACTTCCTTCAATGATTCGAAGTGTTGTTGATGACGGCGATTTACGGCTGTAGAAGCAGCTTTAAATCGATTCCATACTTCGTCACGCAGTTCTTTTGCAACCGGACCCGTGTCACGGAATTCCTGATGTAGCTTTTGTAACTGGTGGAAAGCTGACACTACATCTGCTTCATCAGCCAGCTTTTCGGCAGCTTCACATAGATGTGTCTTTATTTCCAGGTTTTTCTTGAAGTCATATTCGCGGAATTCATTATTCAGCTTCAACAGATCGTAGAACTTCTCCACATAGAGTTGATAACTCTTCCACAGTTCGTTGACTTTGGCTTGCGGAATAAGTTTCACTTCATTCCACTGTTGCTGTAACTTCTTGAATTCTGAGTAGGATTTGTTGGCATCGTCGGGTGACTCTACCAGTTCTTTCAGTTCCTCGATAATGGAAAGTTTGATTTGCAGGTTCAGCTCTTTTTGTTGTTCCTGTTCAGCTGACAATGCACCTCTCTTTTCTTTAATGACGGACATGATATTTTTGAATTCCTCTTCAACAGCATCCGTTGTCGGAATGAAATTCTCTGCTACTCCCCCGTTTTCGATAAACAGCTTCTTTGTCGCTTCTTGTTCGGCATTATGAAGCTTATAGAAAGCCTGTTTCAGACTATCTATCTCCTGTTTGCCGGCGTTTTCCACATCTGCGGAAATCTCTTTCAATTTAGCCAGGATTTCTTCCTTGCTTAGCTTTGTGCGGCTTCTACCGGCTGCTCTTCCTGCTTTGCTTCTTCAGCCGGAGTTTCCGTCAGAGCCGGTTCTGAAACCTCAGCTGCTTTCTTTTCTTCTTCTAATTCCACCGCCTTTTCGGGGAGATTAGTGTCATGAGTGTCCATCATTGTACATACATTTTAAAAAACGGTTTTACCCGTTCGGGTTACATTAGGTCACAAATTAATGAAATAAAACAATTACTTCATACTTTTTTCCTTAGTTTTTTTTCATTTTTCTTGTTTTAGGATAGAAGTACGGTAATTCCCATATATAACATCATGCCTATAATATCATTGGTAATCGCAATAAACGGACCGGTAGCGATGGCTGGGTCTACCTTCAACTTTTCCAGTGTCATAGGTACCAGTGTGCCGAAGATAGATGCGAACATCACTACTGCAAACAGGCTGATAGAAACGGAATAGGTGACGGTGGCAGTTGCGCCGAACCGGACAAAATTATATATATATACTAATAAGGAAATAATAGTAGCGTTGATAAGGGCCACTACGGATTCCTTGGTAATTTGCTTGAAAGTATCTTTTGCATCCAGCGAGTTGTTGGCAAGGCCCTGTACGATGATGGCCGAAGATTGTGTTCCCACGTTTCCGCCTGTACCACCGATCAGCGGGATGTAGAGTGCCATCTCGGGATGGGCTGCGAAAGTAGCATCGAAATTACCTAAAATCATGGAATTGCCGATACCACCCAGCATACCGATAATAAGCCATGGCAAGCGGGCGCTGGTCTGGCGCATTACATTATCATCCGTTTCCACATCCTGGGAAAGACCGGATGCCAACTGGTAATCACGTTCCGATTGCTCACGAACTTCATCCATGACGTCGTCTACGGTGATTTGCCCCACAAGCCGTCCGATACTGTCGATAACAGGAACGGCTACCAAGTCATATTTCTCAATGGTCTGTACCACATCGTCCACAGATGTGTCTACGCGTACAGAAATGGGGTCTTTCCTCATCACGTGTTTAACCTTGGATACAGAAGGGGAGGTAATCATCTTTTTCAGTGGAAACACTCCTTGCAGGCGGTTTTCGTCGTCGATGACATAGACATAATAGATCTCATCCAACTGCTCAGCTTGCTGGCGCATCTCTTTCAGGCACTCCGGCATACTCCAGTTCTCGTTTACGACCACCATTTCAGTACCCATCAAACCACCGGCGGTGTCTTCGTCGTACTTCAACAGGTCTACGATGTCTCCTGCCTGTTCGATGTCTTCAATGTGAGAAAGAATTTCTTCCTGTTTCTCTTCATCCAGCTCACGCATCAGGTCTACGGCATCATCCGTATCCATGTAGTCCACAAAGCGTTTGGCAATGGTTTCCGACGGGAGTATTTCCAGGAATTCTTTACGGACATCTTCATCCATTTCCATCAACACGTCTGCCGCCGTTTCGTTATCCAGTAAGCGGTATACGAAACGTGCTTCCTCAGGACTCAGGTCATTGCACAGTTCGGCAATATCCGCAGGGTGCAGGTCTATAAGGAGTGCTTTGACGTTCTCAGCGTCCTTTTGTTCTATGAGGTTTTTGACATTGTCAATGTATTCTTCGTCCATTTCCATAATCTTTCTCCTCTTTTTAAAATGATAATTTAGCGGGCTAAGCCGTGATAATTTTAGGCGCGGATTACGCGGATTTCACGGATTAAAAGCTACGCGCTCATCCGCACAATCCGCGCCTAAAATCTTTAATTATCATTTTTGGGTTTCATCACTTGTTTCTCTAATCTCTTTCAAGGCCTGTTCAACCCGGTTGGTCAGACTGATAAATTCCTGTACTGATAGTTGTTCTGGTCGTTTGTTAAACAAAACGTCTTCCGTCAGCGGACAATCTTTGCCGAGTATCGGCTTTATCGAATTTCTCAGGGTTTTGCGGCGTTGATTAAAAGTCGTTTTCACTACTTGTTTGAACAGCTTCTCGTCACAACCCAACTCTTTCGTTTCGTTTCGCGTCATACGGATGACTGCGCTTTTCACTTTGGGTGGCGGATTGAATACATGCTCGTGTACGGTGAAAAGATATTCTACACGATACCATGCCTGTATCAATATGCTCAGGATGCCATACGTTTTACTGCCCGGTCCGGCGGCAATACGTTCGGCCACTTCTTTCTGTATCATACCGGTACAACAAGGTATCAGTTCTTTGTTATCCAACATCTTGAAGAATATCTGGCTGGATATATTATAAGGATAGTTTCCTGTCAGTACAAAAGGTTGCCCGTCGAACAGGCGTTGGAGATTCATTTTCAGGAAGTCATCTTCAATGATGTTGTCTTCCAGCGACGGATATTCTTCACGCAGATAGGCTACGGACTCATAATCCAATTCCACCACCTTCACCGGACGTTCTTTTCTCACCAGAAACTGGGTCAATACACCCATGCCCGGACCTACTTCCAGAATGGGGGAGGCCGGGACATGCGTCTACCGTATCGGCTATATCCTGTGCCACTTTCAGATCTTTCAGAAAATGCTGGCCGAGAAACTTTTTAGGCTTTACTAATTTCATTTATCAACTAAATCGTTACTTTTGCACCGCAAACGGAGACCGTCCTTTTGGGAAAGTGCTGTATTTGCAGCCCACAAAGGTAATCCTTTTCGACGAAGAATAACGAATTCTGCATGAATAAACTATTAAAAAAGACACTGAAGATCCTTTACCGGTCGCTTTGGGCGGTTTTATTCTTTATTGGGTGTATCGAGATTTTGATTTTGCACGCGCCAAGGAGGTACTTCTGCATGGAACGAACTGGGGATGGATGCTGTTTTCGTTGTTTTTTGGTGTGATGAGCCATGTTTTCCGTGGCTGGCGTTGGAAACAGACGCTTGCGCCGCTCGGAGCTTATCCAAAGACGAGCGATTGTGTGGATGCTATCTTTGTTTCCTATGCCGCTAATCTTGTTTTACCCCGTGTAGGCGAAGTTTCCCGTTGCGGTATGCTTGCCAAATATGACGATGTTTCTTTTGCCAAATCGCTTGGAACAGTGGTAACGGAACGCTTGATAGATACATTGACCATTCTTTTGATTACCGGGATTACTTTTCTGATGCAGATGCCCGTCTTCCTTCGTTTTTTTGAAGAGACAGGTACGAAAGTTCCTTCGCTGGTGCATCTGGTGACATCTCCCTGGTTTTATGTCGTTTTTTTTAGTATCATTGGTGTATTAGTATTACTCTATTTCCTTCTGCGTATGCTTTCTTTCTTCGAGAAAGTGAAAGGAGTGGTGCTGAATGTATGGGAAGGTGTGATGTCATTGAAGAGTGTGAAGAATATACCGCTTTTCCTCCTTTACACGGTGTTGATATGGGGATGTTACTTTTATCACTTTTATATCACTTTCTATTGCTTCGCTTTTACTGAACATCTCAGCTTTCTGGCGGGTCTGGTGATGTTTGTAGGCGGCACTTTTGCTGTGATTGTCCCTACTCCTAATGGGGCGGGACCGTGGCATTTCGCTGTCATTACAATGATGATGCTATACGGTGTCAATGCTACTGATGCGGGAGTTTTTGCCCTGATAGTACATGGTATACAGACATTGTTGGTTATTATATTGGGTATTTATGGCTGGTTACATTTGTCGTTGGTAAATCGTACGAAACAGAATCCGTGAGGCGGAGATTAAAAGACGAAAAAAGATAAATAATTCTGTTTGTTTGTCGTTCTGTTCTTTTGTTGTAACTTTGTAATCAAAGAAACGGAGGCTTGATATGGAGCAACAACAGAAATTTTATCCGGTAGGAATACAGACTTTCTCAGAAATTATAGGAAAGAACTATTTGTATATTGACAAAACGGGATACGTCTATCGCATGACGCATTCCGCTTCTAAATATATGTTTCTAAGTCGACCGCGCCGTTTTGGCAAGTCGTTGCTGGCCAGTACGCTTCATAGCTATTTCGAAGGTCGGAAGGAATTGTTCAAAGGGCTTGTTATCGAGAAATTGGAGACGGAATGGATGTCATATCCAGTTTTTCACTTTGATATGAGTCTGGCAAAACACGTGGATAGGGAACGGTTAGAGAGTATGTTGAATATTCAGTTGTACAGATACGAAGAAATCTATGGTCGACTGGATGGGGAAGTAATGTTGAATGATCGTTTAACGGGTTTAATTCAGCGTGCTTATCAGCAGACCGGCAAACAGGTTGTTGTCTTGATTGACGAATATGATGCTCCGCTTCTCGATGTAATGCATGAGGATAAGAATCTGCCCATACTTCGCAATGTGATGCGTAACTTCTACAGTCCGCTGAAAGCCTGTGACCCTTATTTGCGCTATGTGTTTCTGACCGGAATCACGAAGTTTTCCCAACTGAGCATCTTCAGTGAACTGAATAATATCAAGAACATCAGTATGGACGAACCTTATGCTGCCATCTGCGGCATTACGGAAGAAGAAATAAAGGAGCAAATGAGCTATGATCTGGATTTGTTGGCGGAAAAAATGCAAATAACGCGTGATGAAGTGCTGGCAAAATTGAAAGAGAACTATGATGGTTATCATTTTACCTGGCCTTCACCAGATATTTACAATCCTTTTAGTCTGTTCAATGCTTTTAACGATGGCAAATTTAACTCCTATTGGTTTGGCAGCGGTACTCCTACTTATTTGATAGAGATGCTGAATAAATTTGGCGTTCTTCCATCTGAAATAGGCGGAATAGAGGCTGTTGCTGCGGAGTTTGATGCTCCCACGGAGCGTATGACCAGTATTACTCCCTTGCTCTATCAAAGCGGCTATATCACAATAAAAGGTTATGACAGTGTTTTCGACATATATACGCTTGATATTCCTAATAAGGAAGTTCGTATTGGATTGATGCGTAATCTGATTCCTTCATATATCACAAATGATACTTAACCTTTTGGGATATTATGTTGATGTAGAAGTACGTACTCCCCGTGGTCGTGTGGATATGGTGATGCGCAGTTGGACGACTCTCTATGTTGTTGAGTTGAAACTTGATAAGAGCGCTGATGCGGCTATGCAGCAGATTGACCTGAAAAACTATCCCGAACGTTTTGCGCTGTGCGGACTTCCGGTAGTGAAGGTGGGGATAAATTTCGACACGAAACGACATACGCTGGCTGATTGGAAGATAGAACCCGTTAAATAAATTGTGGGACTACAATACCTTGTCTACAAGAAGTTAAGAGTTTGTCGGCAAGAAGTTAACTCCTTGTCGGCAGGAAGTTAACTCCTTGTAATCCTTTGATAATCAGTATCCGCTTAATCCTCTGATTTTGCGTTTTTTATCCTTGTGTGCGTGCCTTGTTCAGTGCTCCTATCAGATATTTCCCTTTGCTGTTCACTATACTCCACTTGGTTGCGTGTATTATTTTCCAGACCTCGTTTCCCAGCCGTCCGTAGTCGGACAACTTTAATATCGCTTTCGTATCATTCGGATCGTTGATATGCAGCCCGTCCAGTGCGAGCAAGAGACATTCCAGGTTGTGGGTATTCTTGTTGTAGGCATATCCCGGAAACTCAATGAAAGAATATTTCCTCCATACCCCGACATCCTCCCCCGGCGGGGGAGTTAGAGGGGGAAGTTCTCTATTTTCGTTTGCTTTGTTTTGTTCTGTTTTGTTTTGTTCGGGATTGTCGGCATTTTCGGTGAAATTGTCTGCATCCTGCATGCAATTTTGAGGGTTTTGCATACCATCGGTCTCTTTATCGGCTTTGCCGTCTTTACCGCCTTTATCACTTTCTTCCGTCTTCACCAGCATGTAGGGTAGGGACTCTAAGTCCCTTTTCCTACGTTTGGTTGCTTCGAGCCATACTCTCTGGATCTCTACGGAAGTCAGTATTCCGTGTTCCTTATAGGTTTCTTTGTCGAAGAACCCCTTTTCCATCAGTGTCTCCACAATTCCCTGCATCTCTTCTTTCGCAATTTCCCTTCCCACTTTGTTGGTGAAGAGTGTACACTGTTCTTCATTCCATACCATGTAGTATCCGTTTTCCTTGTATATCTTGCACACTAATTTCATGACTGCCGTTTCCGCTTTCATTCCATACCTAGCTTCTATCAGTTCCATAGCCACTTCTTCGAAGAAGCTCACCTGAGTAGGAAAATAAGGTATGCTATTGTATATCATTGCCATAACTTCATTCTTTAATTGTTAATCATTAATCATTAATTGTCAACTGTCAATTGATCGGTCTCCATTCCAGAAAGTTTTCCAGCTGGAAGCTTCTCCACGCCTGTAGTTCTACATCCCAGTAGATGATGTGCCCTTCTATATGATGTATATCGTATTTCCGACGGAAACATTTTTCGTATGGAAGTAGTGTTGCTTTTACAAACTTGAAGGTTCCGTCCTGTTTGTAGTATGCCACAAGTGCATATCCATACTGCATGTGGCTGATGAGGCTTTCAATTCTGTCGGTCATCCATAGTGCTGCGTCTTCCGTGTAGGCTTTTTCGAGCATGATTCGTATTTTCCATTTCTTTCTAAGTGCTTCATAGATTGAAGCGGGTTTCTTTAGTTTTCTCATTGTGTTTAATTTTAAATTATTAATTCTTAGTTCTTTAGTTGGTGTTTATGTCGGGCATAAAAAAAGAGAAGACATCACTTTGGGGATAAAGCGACATCTTCTCGATTTGCGGGGCTTAATCTTTGCTAAAGCGGGGGCAAAGATATAGTAGATTGTATATAGGGTGTCAATATTTAATTATTGTCCATTTATTTCTTATCTTTATTCTTGTTTTTACTCTTCTTCTCCATCACTTTTTGTAGATGTTCACCTCTCCAGATTTCTCCCAATTCTATTTCTATAGTCTTGGCTGATAGTGGAGTATTGCTGTCGGAGAGAAAAAGTCCCCATTCAGCACCCTTGTCTGCCAATTCGTGAATGGATATGTTTTCTTTTTTACCGAAAAATCCTTTGTCTCTCCAATTGAGCAGTTCTATCATCCCTTCTTTTCGATATTTGGGAAGTATCCCTTTTACCACTCTACCTTTAGGGCGTCCGGGTTTTCTCTTAATCTCTGATACATTGCCTCTTAAAGGTGAATTTTCTGCCTGTTTCAGGTCTTTTTTTCAAGGCTTTTAGCCATCTCTTTTTGTTTCATAATTTCACTTATTTAACGTAATAATAAAATATATATTAAATGTTTGATTTGAAAAACGGGCAAAGGTAAGCGTTTCTTTTGTTTACAGGCAATAGGAGTAATAGAAAAAGTTTTTTTACCAATAAGAAATATGAGGATAATTTGTTGTATAATAGAGTGATACGTTGTGTTTATAAGGGTGCCCAAAAAACGTTCGTTTAATGGGCACAAAGATAATGGGTATTTTTTGAATGTGCAAAATGTTTAATAAAAATATTTTTATGCTAGGCTCTTTTTACTGCTATATCGCTGATTATCAGTCTAACTTTTTTGTCGATAAATATATTTAATATCCTTTCATTTTTGTCCTTTTTGAATTTCTTATTTTTCTCAAATCTTGACGCCCATTAAACGAACGATTAAAAAATACTTTTTTGAGTTTAATGTCTTCGTTTCTATCTTATTAAGTTAAAAAACTATTTGTTTCGGTTTGAAAGAGAATATGTCTCGTTCAAACCGCGAAGCGCACCCGGAACTATACTGAAATCCTCAATAGTTTTCTTGTAAGTGATTGAAAATCAGAAATATTGGTTTGCCGCCCGTACTCGTGATAAGCAAGAGTTTGCTGTCCGAAAATCCCTAGATAAGTTTAAGGCAGAAGAGGGTCTGGATCTTGATTACTATCTTCCCACGCGAACTGTGGTATCTCAGCTGAAGTATCGCCGTAAGCGTACTGAGGTTCCTGTTATTCGAAATTTAATCTTTATCTACGCTACCAAGCAAACTGCCTGTGATCTTTCCAATGTTTATGGTGTTCGGCTTTATTATATGAAAGACCTTTTCACTCATTCCATGTTGGTGGTCCCTAATAAACAAATGGAAGACTTTATATTTATTATGGACTTGAATCCCGATGGAGTCAGTTTTGATAGCGAACCCTTTGCTGTAGGGAATAAAGTAAAGGTCATCAAAGGGGATTTTAGCGGCATTGAAGGTGAGATTGCCACACAAGCCAATAAAACCTATGTTGTTATTCGTATTAAGGGTGTCTTAGTCGCAAGTATTAAAGTCCCCAAGTCTTATCTGAAGCTAATCAACTAATTATATATTAATCTCCATGAATTCTTTACTTTCTTGTGCTTTTGAGCTTCAACATGTCGCTCATGAGCTGATGTATCTTGGTATGGACGGTGAACCTATCTATTCCGATACTTTTTGTCGGTTGAATAAGGAAGTTCTCGTTAAGTCCAATTCTCTTTTTTCCTCTAAGAGTTCCGATATCGAAGAAGAAGCCAATCTGTGTCTGGCACTTTTGATGGGTTACAATGCTACGATCTACGATTATGGAGATAAAGAGCAGAAGAAGCAATCTGTATTAGACCGCGCTTATAACATTCTGGAACAACTTCCAGCTTCCTTGCTTAAAGTTCGTTTGCTGACTTACTGTTATGGCGAAATTTATGAAGAGGGTTTGCTTCAAGAAGCTCATTCCATTATGGATCAGTGGGACAAAGGAACTTTAACTTCCGAACAAGCGGAAGTTATGGAAGAATTGAAGAATATTGAAGAGAATCAATATCCTTTTGAAATATTACAATGACAAAAATACTTATACCGTATGGAATCTATGGAACAAAATGATCATTTTATTCCTGATGGAATGAATGATTTTGAACGCAGTGTAAAACGCGTTGGCGATTGTTTGCTGGCTTTTATTGGTCTTATTATTTTTTCGCCTTTATTTTTGATTTGTTATCTTGCAGTAAAGCATGAAGATGGTGGTGCAGCCATATTCAAACAGGAACGTATTGGACGTTTTGGTCGTCCTTTCTACATTTACAAATTCCGTAGTATGAAGTTGGATGCCGAAAAGTATGGTCCGGCACTTTATGCCGGTGGTAAAGATGAACGCTTAACAAAAATCGGTAAATTTCTTCGTGAACACCATTTAGATGAGCTTCCCCAACTTTGGAATGTCTTTCTTGGTGACATGTCTTTTATTGGTCCCCGTCCGGAACGGAAGTTCTATATAGATCAGATCATGGAGCATGATCCTCGTTATCGCTATTTATTTCAGATCCGTCCGGGAGTTACTTCGTATGCTACTTTGTATAATGGGTATACGGATACAATGGAGAAGATGTTACGTCGGTTGCGGTATGATTTGTTTTATTTGGAACGTCGCTCATGGTTTTTTGATTTCAAGATACTGTTTATGACGTTTATGAATATTGTGTTTGGGAAAAAGTTTTAAATATGTTAGTTGCTTTTATTCTGAGAATTACGCTAATCATAGACTAATAATTAATTTATATAAAAAGGTTTGGCTATCTTGTTTATCATTGGACAAAAGGGGGTTACCTGAAGTAGATCGTAGGCAATAATGTTTTTGATAGCCATATTCTGAACACTAATAACTAATCATTATGCAAGCAATTATCTTAGCTGCCGGTATGGGAAAACGTTTGGGTGAATTGACCAAAGGTAATACCAAGTGTATGGTAAACGTTAATGGTATATCACTTATTGATAGAACCTTAACCCAATTATCGAAATTATCGTTATCTCGTATTATAATTGTAATAGGCTATAAAGGGGAGAATTTGAAAAATTATGTTGGCGACGAATATAAAGGGGTGAAAATAGAATATATTAACAATCCCGTGTATGACAAAACTAATAATATTTATTCGCTTTCGTTAGCAAAAAAGGAGCTTCAAGAGGATGATACTTTGCTTATCGAATCGGACTTGATATTCGACGATGCGCTCTTTTCAATGATAGTTGATAATTCCTATCCGAATTTAGCCTTGGTTGCCAAGTATGAAACTTGGATGGATGGTACGATGGTGCGTATAGATGCGGATTGCAATATCGTAAATTTTGTGCCTAAGGATGCCTTTAGATACGAAGATGTAGATGTCTATTATAAGACGGTGAATATTTATAAGTTTAGTCGTGAATTCTCGACAAATGAATATGTTCCTTTTCTTGATGCTTATAGTCGGGTGATGGGAAATAATGAATACTATGAACAGGTGTTGCGTGTGTTGACATTGCTTAATTCATCAACTCTAAAAGCTTTACCAATTCAGGATGAAAAATGGTATGAGATAGATGACGTACAAGATTTGGATATTGCTTCAACTATATTTTCTTTTAGTGAAACTAAGTATGAAGAATATCATAAGCGTTATGGAGGTTTTTGGCGTTTCCCTAAATTATTAGATTATTGTTATCTCGTCAATCCATTTTTTCCATCTAAGCGCATGAAGGATGAACTTCGTGCTAATTTTGATACATTGCTTGCGGAGTATCCTTCAGGAATGTATGTGAATTCTCTGTTGGCGGGGAAATACTTTGGCATTAAGCAGGAGTTTGTGGTGGTAGGTAATGGTGCTGCCGAACTTATCAAGGTTGTGATGGAAGAACATACACGTGATAAAGTGGGGGTTATCTATCCTACTTTTGATGAATATCCTAACCGTTTACATCCGGAGCAAATAGTGGCTTATATTCCCCAAAATACTAACTTCACTTATGCGGCTGATGATTTGATGGATTTTTATGCGGATAAATCAATTTCTTTATTATTGCTTATAAATCCGGATAATCCGTCTGGAAACTTTATATCCAAGCAGGACGTACTTAGATTGGCATCCTGGTGTGAGGGTATGAATATACGTTTGCTTGTTGATGAAAGTTTTGTGGATTTTACTACGGGATATGCGGACAATAGTTTACTGCATAATGATATACTTTTGCAATACCCAACTATGATGGTTATGAAATCCATCAGTAAATCTTATGGTGTACCCGGTTTAAGATTAGGTGTATTTGCATCTTCTGACGTGGATTTGATAGCTCGTATAAAGAAAGAGGTTTCCATTTGGAACATCAACTCTTTTGCGGAATTCTACTTGCAAATTTATGGAAAGTATGAAAAAGATTATGCCAAAGCGTGCCAGAAGTTTATAGCAGAGCGTGAAATGTTTTTTAGGGAGTTGACGCGGATTTCGTATTTGCACGTCATTCCTTCTCAAGCCAATTATTTCTTATGTGAAGTCATAGACAAATATACTTCTGCCGAACTGACGCAAAAGTTGATAGAGCATGATGTCATTATCAGTAACTGTGGATTAAAATCAAATATGCGTGGACGGAATTTGATTCGTTTAGCTATTAGAAGCAGAGAGGACAATTCAAAGTTGGTTGATATTTTAAGGTCATTGTAAAGAAGCTGAAAAATAAAGTTTTTATTATTCAAAATAAACAAATCGTGATGTTTTTTGGGGAGTGTGTAGATTGGATTGACGAGTCATTTAAATAATTTTGGAGGGACGAATGATAAGAACGGAGTATTGTCGTGTATACATACCCTTAATCATTTGAAATATTATGAAAAAAATATGTATTTGTGGCGGTGGCTCTTTGGGGCATGTTATAGCGGGGTATTTGTCAGCGAATGGAAAAGCAACAGTATCGATATTGACCAATCACCCTACTGCTTGGCAGAATAAAATAGAAATTTGTGTGCCTGATAATGGAGAAATGCTTATAGGAAACATCGCTTGTGTATCTGCTAATCCAGCAGAAGCATTGCTGGATGCAGAAATAGTTCTACTTTGTTTACCGGGATTTTTGATTAAAGATGAACTTATTAAAATTCGGGACTTTATAAATTCGGGAACTTATGTAGGCAGTGTATTTTCTTCCACCGGCTTTTTTTTTGAGGCATTGAAGTTGTTGAATGAGGATATACCTCTTTGGGGATTTCAGCGTGTACCTTTCATTTCGCGTATAAAGGAATATGGACATTCTGCTAGTTTGTTGGGATACAAGGGTTGCTATCATATAGCGGTGGAACGAGATACAGATGCTAATAAAGAACTGTTTAGGTATTGGGTTGAAAACTCATTTGATCGTCCTGTCACACTCTTAAAGAATTATCTGGAGGCTAGTCTCACAAATAGCAATCCTTTGTTGCATACGGCACGGCTTTATAGTATGTTTCATGATTGGCAACCGGGTATATCCTATCCACGTAATATTCTTTTTTATGAAGAATGGACAGAGGATGCTGCCAAACTGCTTATACAAATGGATGCAGAGTTTTTTACTTTGCTTGGAGTTCTTCCGGTTACTTCGGGGTATTTGCCTACAATTTTGGAATACTATGAAAGTAGGGATGCTGCATCTTTGGCTCGTAAACTTTCGTCAATAGCCAGTTTTAAAGGTATCTTTTCACCAATGAAAAAAAATGCAGATCATTGGATTCCAGATTTTGAGAGTCGTTATTTTACAGAGGATTTTGCATTTGGGCTGAAATATATTTGGCAATTGATGCATAGATATGAAATTAATGCTCCTTGTATTGATAAGGTATATGCTTGGGGAATCTCTATCTTGGCTTCTATGGATAAAAAAAGAATTAGCAAAGATTTTTAATGAATATAATTCAACCAATAAAGAATCATAAGATTATAGTGAAAAATACTGGCTACTTGACAGCAGTAGAGGTAATGCGCATGCTCCTTCCTTTTGTAGCTTTGCCTTATGTAATACGTACAATCGGTGGAGAACGCTATGGGACAATCGTTTTTGCTCAAACTATCATATCCTATTTTGTTATTTTTATTAACTTTGGAATGGACGTATCGGCAGTAAAGGATGTTTCTGTACACCGTAATGATAAGGAACGGTTGAATAAAGTGGTTTCCTCGGTATTACTGCTTAAGTTGCTTCTTTTTTTATTGGCCTTGGTTGTTTTACTTTTTGGAATAGTTTTTATACCTTATTTGCGAAGTGAACGGCAGCTGTATTTGTTTGCCTTCATGACTTGCTTTTCGGAAATTTTATTTCCTGTCTGGTTTTATCAGGGGATAGAGAAGATGAAATATCTGACTCTCATTCGCTTAACTTCCATCCTTTTCTATACAGCTACGGTATTTCTTTTTGTGCGAAGTGCGAGTGACTATGTGAATGTTGCTCTGCTTCAGTCATTGGGGGCTATTGCTGCGGGGGGGATTTCTTTTTATGTATTGATTAGAGTTGAAAAAGTTCGGTTAATGCTTCCATCTGTGAGTGACTTGAAAAATTGTTTCATTAATAGTGTTCCATTTTTTATGTCACGCGTCTCTGTGGTCGCAAACAACGGTATGGCCAAAATAGTAAGTGGAGTATTCTTTAACATGGAGATGGTAGGTGCATTTGATCTTGCACAGAAAATAGCAACGTCGGCATTAGTTCCGATGCAGATGATGAATCAGGCTGTTTTCCCTCATATTGCAAAAACGAAAAGTCTTTCTTTTATACGTAAGTATTTGCGCATGGATGTTTTGTTGTCTTTTTGTGTGGCTATATTACTGGTGCTTTTGGCTTCTTGGGGAGTGAGCGTTTTTGCAGGAAATCAATATCCGGAAGCGGTCTCTCTGTTGCGTATTTTGGCGGTATGGGTGTTCTTTGGAGGCATTACTACTTATATAGGTGCACCGGTTTTGGTTTCTTTGGGTTATCCTAAACCTTTTAACGTCAGTGTGTTGTTATCTACACTGTCTCTTATTATACTTTATGGAGTATGTTACATTTTTAATATGTTTTCAATCTACAATTTTGCATGGACATTGGTCTGTTCAGAGTTTGTGATATTACTTTATAGGGGATATTATTGTGCTAAATATAAATTGATTTAGATTGTGTAAATTTATTTTCTGTTTTTAGACTTTAGGTGTAAAGTCAATGCTTTGTCTAAAATACTGGTTTGTTCGTGTGTTTAAATAGAGTAACTTTTTTAGTGTTGTTGTTTACTGCAGATATTGAAATTGTGGATGTTTGGTGATGAAATCACTACTTACAGCTTACATCGATATTTCTGTGTGGAAATTGTTTAGTTATACAATTTTTTGTGTCGGTATGTTGCTTTTTACAGGTGTATCATTTGTTTTCTATTTATGATTTGATTTGAATTTATAGTGTTAGTATATTGAATGTATTATTTTGTTTGTTAAAATGTTTAAGTGGTATGGATTTTATCAATAAATTAGCTGTTAAATATCGGAGTAATCCGGTGGCTAAAATTTTATTTGCTCCTTTGTGGCATTTATATATGCCTTATAATTTAAAAAAGAGAAATAGATTTTTTCGACTGTATGGTATGGAATTACTGTCGAAGGTAAAGAAAGTTTTAGATTCAGAGGATTGCTTTTTTTGGCTGGATTTGGAACATTATTGGGTGCTTATAGAGAGCATGCTTTCTTACAACATGATTTAGATATAGATTGTGCAGCATTTGTTGATATAGCCGAGAGACTTCCTAGTATATTGGAAAAAGAAGGAATTAAACTTTTGTATGAATATAGAGTTGAAGGAAATAAAAATGGAGTAGAACAAACTTATGTTTACAAATCGGTTACGATTGATTTCTTTTTTTATGAGGCTATTGGAAACGATTTAATGCGTTGCCATTCTTTTGCTTCTTATGGTGCTAAAACGGTGAATAATATTGAGAAAGTCTCTGTAAAACAAATTGTGGTGCCTAATAAGGGATTTACTAAAATATATTTTAATGGTGAATATTTTAATATTCCAGCTTATACGGAAGAATATCTTGGTATGCACTATGGAGTTAATTTTATGTTTCCTAATAAACACTTTGATTATAAAAAAGAAGCTACTAATATTAAATACTTTTCGATAGAGGAAATGATCGGATATCGGCGTAATTATATAAGTTGATATAGGACTTATTTTATTAATTTTCCAATCAAATAATCGATAAACTGTTAGGTTTTTAAATCGTTTTATTAATATAGGTGCTTCGTTTTTCTACTACATCTGCTTTAGGGGTATTTGTTTTTCTTTACTTGACGATTGGTGCTACCACTTTTCTTCCTTATACTGATATCATTTTAGGCTTATCCTGTATTTTATTCCTTTATAAGGGGGTGGAAAGTAGATATTGTGTATATGTAACATTGGTGATGTCAATTTTGTTTTTTTTTTTTCAACATTGTTTTATAATGAGTCTTCTTTATTACAAATTACAAGTAGAATTTGTAAAATATTGAGTATGTATACTGCCTTTTTTGCTATTCATAAGTATTTTAGATTGGCTAAAGATACGAAGATTATTTCAAGATTGTTTTATTTCTATACTATCCTTGCGATAGTAATAATAGCAAATTCTGTTTTGTTTCTTTTCACAGGTATAGCAATGTGGCTACCTGAAAATTATTTAGGCCTTAGATTTTCAGGACCTTTTTTTGATTCGAATTTTTTGGCCTTATTTTATGGTGTGCTGTTTTTATTTACATTTAATAATGTCAATTATCCTAAGTACTATTCTATTTTATATTTGTCTGTTATTTGTTTAGCTCTTTCTTGGAGTGCTATTATCTTTTGTTGCATTTCTTATTGTGCGTATAAAATATTTACTAAAAGCCCTGGGGTTAATCAGTGCATTATTATTGTGGGGTATATTTTACTGCTTTTGTTGATAGCAAATCATATAGATTTTATTCAAGAATCATTTTTGAAAATATGTTCATGGATTTTTAATATAGAAGATAAGTTGCTTTTGATCAAGTTTCGGTCATTGGAGTGGAGGTTTGAATCGCAATTGGTGTTTTTTAATGCAAATAATATTCATACCTTGCTTTGGGGACATGGTCCACATACCATACTAAAATATATGGAAATTGATACTCATAATTCTTTTATAGGTTATGCTTTTGAAATGGGATTATTAAACTTGTGTCTATTATTGGGTGTCGTGAATTTTATGGGAGATAGTAAATCTGCTAAATATCTATTGAGATCTTCACTTTTCTTTTTTTTAATGGGGCTTTTATTAAATGTGCATTATACAGTTGCATATCAATTAATATTCTTTTTGTCTTATACGAGAAATCAACTTGAAGGATAATGATCGTAGTTATTTATACTTGAATACGTTTTGCTATCTGTATGTCTATATTGAATTTGATATACTATCTTGGCATTCTTCAAATAAATATATATTTTATTAGTAAAGATGAGTTGTCTAGTATCTATATTGTTGCCTTTATATAATGAATCTGTAGAATATGCTACATTAGCTATTGATTCTTTATGTAACCAGACCTACACTGAATTAGAAATAATATTATTGCTTGATAATCCTCAAAATAAGAGATTGTTAAGTTTGCTGAAAGAGTATACTCAGCGTGATAATAGGATTGTACTATATATAAATGAGAAGAATATGGGACTTCCTACAACTTTGAATTTTGGAATTAGTGTAGCTCATGGAGAATTTATAGCGAGGATGGATGGTGATGATATTTCAATGCCTCAAAGGATTGAAAAACAATTGAGCTACTTGTTATCTCATTCTTGTATTGATTTATTAGGGACAAATGCTTATATAATAGATGAGAACGGAGATACTATAGGTGAGTACAAAAAAACGTCAAGTGATTACTCTCAGAAAATGATGTTGAAGCATTGCAATTGTAATATGATACATCCTACTTGGTTAGGGAAGGCTGAATTGTTTAGAGCATGCTTGTATCGAGAATTTTTTCATTGTGAAGATTATGATTTTATGCTACGTGCTTATGCTGCTGGCTACAAATTTCATAATCTTTCTATACCATTACTGAAATACAGAGTACAACAAAAATCTATTTCAAGAACTTTTGCATATGAACAGTATATAAATGCTGAGTTAGCAAGAAAACAATACTTGAAATATAATAAAGATCATTTAACATCTTACCCTATTTTGCCTATTTTAAGTTTTGATTTAAAAGATAAAGAAAAGTATAATTCTACTCTTTCTTTTTTAAATGATTTGAGAGAAGCATGGATACAAAAGAGAATTAATGCAGTATTTATTTTAATCATAAAAATTGCTTTTAGGGATAATCGACCTTTGAAGATTAGGACTAAAGCTCTTTTGGTTTATTGGATACTTACTATTAGAGAAAAAATTATAAATATATGTACACAGTCCTTCTTTCCATTTATCAAAAAGAACAACCAAAATGTTTGAAACAAAGCTTGGATAGTATTTTTAATCAGACTATATTCCCCAGTGAGGTCGTGCTTGTTAAGGATGGTCCTTTGACCTGTGAATTGGATATACTTATAGAAGAGTATTTGCAAAAATATCCAATATTGAAAATAATTTCTTTGTCGACAAATCAAGGATTGGGATGTGCATTGAATGAGGGCTTAAAATATTGTTCTAATAATCTTATTGTCCGAATGGATACAGATGACATTGCAATGCCGATCCGTGCAGAGGAACAACTGAATGTTTTTGAAAAGTATCCGGATGTGGATGTTGTTGGAGCGTGGGTTAATGAATTCATTGATGATATTTCAAATATAATCTCAGTACGAAAATTACCGGAATGGCATGATGAAATTTTGCGATTTGCTCAAAAACGCAATCCTATGAATCATCCGGTTGTCATGTTTAAAAAGTCTGCAGTTGTGGCAGCTGGTGGATATCAGCATTTTCCTTTTTTGGAAGATTATTATTTGTGGATACGGATGTTACTTAGTGGTGCCAAATTTTATAATATACAGAAAAGTCTTTTGTTTTTTCGCTCATCATCTGATATGTACAAAAGGCGAGGTGGGATAAAATATGCAATAAATGAATTTCATTTTCAATATTTAATGAAACAGATGGGATTTATTTCTACTCCAAGATTTATTGTAAATATAATTAGTCGTTTTTCTGTTCGTGTTATGCCAAATTTATTACGGACATTAATATATAAGAAAATTTTGCGATAATTGATTCTCTTCCTTAAAATGTACTGAATATGGCTTTTTGAAAATGTAACTTTTATGGGATGAAGTGACAATTTTGATGTTCAGAACATGTCTCTGCCTAATCTTGATTAAATACGGAATTATTTGACTAGTTATAGTAGGTAAATTGATAGCTTGGAAAGCTTTATTGTGTTCCTGAATAATTGAAGATCATGAGAATATAGAAATATGAATATAATTTATTAGGGAATAATAATGGATGTAAATTATAAGATTATTGATACCCAGCGAATCATTGATTATATTACTTCTTTTCCTAAAGGTGTTTTCGTAGAGGAGATCATTCAAAATTCCGGTGCTGAAAAGTTACGGGTATATCCCGCTCTTTTTGAATTGGAACAGAGTGGATTCTTGGAAGTACTGGAGAGGGAAGAGCTTGGAGCACCATTAATCGTACGTAAGAGAATATATTAAAAGAAACGACAGGTAACAGCGGTTATTTTGTTTTAGGCAGCAGCCGGGATTACTCCGTAATAAGGAGTGGTTCCGGTTGTTTTATTTAATTGTGTATCTTGGTTATAATGGTTGTGTAGATAAGTGGTTTATTCATAGCGCTTTATGATAAACTCTGAAATAACCGTCCTGGTTATCCAGTTTTCTTTGGCTATTCCTGAATATATCCTCACCTTTGCATCGTTGGCCAACACAAGAATAAATAAAACGAAGTTGAACTAAAATGTAAAAGGAGGAAGATTATGCCTTTATTGTATTATGCGAGACAATCGCAGTTGAAAACGAAAGATGGGGTTAAGCAGTGGCACCTAACATTGAAGAAAGTAGGAAGAGCTGTAAGTTTACAACAGTTGGGAGAGATGGTAGCTGAGAAGTGCTCGGCAACGCCGGGTGATGTACACAACGTAATCAGGAACTTGATGTCGGTGATGCGGATGCAGTTGCTGAATAGCCGTACGGTTCGTTTGGATGGTTTGGGGACATTTACGGTGATCGCGCGGACACGGGGGCAAGGGGGTGGATAAAGAGAAGGATGTGAATCCGAATCAGGTAACATCCTTGCACTTCATGTTTACTCCTGAATATACACGTCCGGCGGCATTGGGAACCACGCGTGCATTGTGGCAAGGTGTGGAGTTTGAAAAGTGGACGGGTGGAACTGCTACTGATGGAAATGAAGGTTCCGATGATGGTAACGGAGGAAATGCCGGTGGTGACGGAGGCCTCGATGAGAATCCACTTGGGTAAGTGGAGAATTGAGAGTTGGGGCTGCGCGGTCCATTTATTATTAAAGCACAAAGTAATTAACATGAAAAAAGCGGTTTTGAATAAGATTCTGAAAATTGTAATAGCAGTGGCTTCGGCTATATTAGGAGCTTTGGGAGCTAATGCGATGAATATGCGATAAAAATATCGTGATTATAAAAATGAACGGTGGGAATATGGTTTGATGGACTATATCTCACCGTTTTTTTCTATCGGGGTACTATATACACTTGCTATTTCGTCAAAATTAACACTAAAACGTAAAAAACAGCTTGAATTATAGTCTCTTTTTGATTTAAAATATTGATAGGTAGTTTGTTGCGCAAATTGTAAATCAAAATACTGAATTCGAAAATGTATATTGCCTTTTTTTTCCCCTATTTTTTGAAGAGCAGATAATTGCTATTATTAATTAATACCTTATTTGTTATGTTATTATGGAAACTCAAAAAAAAAAAAAGCATTATGGCAGATGTCAAAATTAGCACCATTCATCCAGAGGTGGGAGGGTGGCTTCGTAGACGATCCCGACGACTTGGGAGGAGCAACCAACATGGGTGTTACTATAGCAACCTACAAGGTATATCGCAAACGGAAAGGACTTTCCGAACCTACAGTAGACGATTTGAAACATCTATCGAATAATGAGTGGATCGATATCTTGAAGAGCTTGTATTGGGATAAGTGGAAAGCCGATCAGATAAAAAGTCAATCTGTTGCCAATATTTTGGTAGACTGGGTATGGGCTTCAGGAATACAGACGTAGTTGGTGCAACCGTATCAATAACCTCTATTTCGAAGAAGAATAATGATAAGGCGAATTCTTACATATTATGCAGCCTCTCTGGATGAGTACTTGCACCACAAGTTCCAGCAGCCCGAAGGTATGGCAGAGGTGGGAATCATTGGTAGTGGTGCGAGCGAAAAGCCTTGCGAAAAACTGATTGTTTCACTTGTCAATATTGAGCGTGAAACGGCAGGAGGCATCTCGGCAGGCATCAGTCGTAACAGTTCGGACTATATGCGGACGTTTGCGCCGTTATTGCTGAACCTCGACTTGATGCTTGCTGCTGTATATGACGAAACGATACGCCGAGTCGCTTTCCGTATTGTACGAATCGTTACTTTTTATTCAGTCGCATCCCTATTTTTGAACTGGATGGGCAGAAATATACGGTAGAGATCGTCACACTTTCGGTACAGGACATTAATAATATCTGGACCACGCTGGGCGAGACAATATTATCCGTCGGTGATATTGCAAAGCTGCGCAGGCTTGCGGTGGATGCGGAGGAAAGCCGTCAGCAGTGGTGGTATTGCCCATGAACCATCGGTCAGCGTAACAAAATATAAAGGAAAAAACAAATGAGCCAATATATAGCCATAGCTGCCATACG